>OBLX010000004.1_pt1 | contig 226101 bp, 199 predicted proteins | sample 1519811 | NCBI WGS metagenome assembly OBLX01 (sample SAMEA3991476, study PRJEB22521) | metagenome | biome: anthropogenic terrestrial biome; feature: sewage plant; material: surface water | place: Sweden | collected 2012-09-26
GATCACCGACGGCCCCGGCTACACCACCCCGGCCGCCTTCGAAGCCGACTACAACTACCAGAACGTCCCCACCAGCTAGGCGGGGACTCAAACCAACGAGCCTCTACAGAACCCGGGGCGGTTCAAGGTGCTCACCGCGGCGGGCTGGTCGGTGGTGGTCCTCGAGAAGGGCCGCAACCACCTGATCGACACGACGCCGCCGTACGCCCCCCGCCACGAGTTCTCCAACGACGAGCTCAAGTTCTCGTTCCGCCACTTCCTCGGGCCCGACCCGCTGGCCGAACCCCGCACCTTCCGGCGCACCGAGGCCGACGGCGACCGCCTCTTCACCGGCGACGTGAACAACCTGCCGTCCACGGTCGGTGGGGTCGGCACCCATGCCGACGGCAAGCTGCCCCGCTTCCGCGAGGAGGACTTCGCCCTGCTCAGCGAGCGCGGCCCCGTGGAGGGCGCCGAGGTGGCGGACTGGCCCATCGCCTACGACGACCTCGAACCCCACTACGCCGCCGTCGAGCGGGCCATCGGCGTGGCCGGCGACGCCGACGCCAACCCCTTCGCGGCGTGGCGGTCGGGGCCCTACCCGATGCCGCCGGGGCCCGACATGTTCGGCGCCACCCTCTCGGTGCCGGCGGCCGAGCGCCACGGCCTCCACCCCTACCGGGCCCCCACGGGCGCCAACAGCGTCCCCTACGACGGCCGGCCCGCCTGCAACGACTGCGGGTTCTGCGGCTACTACGGCTGCCCGACCCACGCCAAGGGCGACCCGATCGCCATGCTGCAGCGCGCCCTCCGGACCGGCCGCTGCGCCTTGCGCCCCGAAAGCCACGTCACCGACGTGGTGCTCGACGCCGCCGGGCGACGAGCCACCGGCGTGCGCTACCTCGACGCCGACGGCGCCCCCCACGAGGTGCGGGCCGCCCACGTGGTGCTGGCCGCGGGCGCCTTCGAGACACCACGCCTGCTGCTCGCCAGCGGCGTGGGCAACTCGTCGGGCCTCGTCGGCCGGTACCTCATGTACCACTTCCAGACCTTCACGGTCGGGGCCTTCCCCTTCTCGCTGCACGCCGAGCGGGGGCGCTCGGTCACCCACCTCCACGACGACTTCTGCGTGCCCACCGCCGACGACCTCGCCGCCGCCCGGGCCGCGGGTCTGCCGTGGTTCCGCGGCGGCATCGTCGAACACGGGGGCGCCGCCCACCCCATCCAGGAGGCGCTCACCTATCCCACTGGGCCGCTCCACAACCTGGCCATGCGCGACTCGTCGCTCCGCGACCGGCTGTGGGTGTTCACCATGCAGGGAGAGGACCTGCCCCAGGCGGCCAACCGGGTGGACCTCGACCCCTCGGTGCGCGACATCTGGGGCCGTCCCGCCGGGCGCGCCACGTACGCGCCTCACCGCCACGAGCTGGTGGCCTCCGACCACTGGGCCCCGCTCCTCGAACGCGTCCTGCTCGACGCCGGCGCCGAGTGGTCCGTGTCCTCGTCCTCACCTCCGCGGGACGACCCCAGCGCCACCGAGCACCCGCTGGGGCTCGCCCCCGCCTCCCGCCACGTGATGGGCACGTGCCGCATGGGGTCCGACGCCACCACCAGCGTGGTGGGCCCCGAGGGCCGCTTCCACGACGTCGAGAACCTGCTCTGCGCCGACTCGTCGGTGTTCGTCACCTCCACCGGCTACGGGCCCACCCTCACCCTGGCCGCGCTGGCCCACCGCACCGCCAGCCTCCTCGTGGGCGCCCCGGCTCCCTCGGCGGCCCGGCCTGCCGGGCACGAACGCTGAGCAAGCGCTCGCGCCCGGAGGGCCTCAGCGTCAGGCCGGCGCCGACTCCGTCGGCGATCGCAGCAGCGAGACCGAGCTGACGAGCACGTAGAGGGTGAACAACAGATAGCCCAGGAAGGCCCCGATCCCGAGGGCCGACCCGTTGGCGACCTCGACCGGCGCAATCGAGCCGACGAGGGCGAGCACGGCCCCGACGACCGCGACGTAGCCGAGCCAGACCGGTCCGACCTTCCCCCGCACCCCCGCCATGCCGAACCCGAGCAGCCCTGCGGCCAGGAAGGCGGCCAGGAAGGACGTGTCGACCCACGTCGTCTTCCACAGGGCGATCACCGTGGCCTCGTCGAGCGCCGCTCCACCGGCGACGACGATGGCAGACACGCCGTTGGTCAGGGCCGCCATCACGCCGGTCATCACGACGCCGACGAGCCCGACCAGCGCCCAGGAGCGGGCCTCGCCACCGCCGTCGCGCAGACGGCTGAACGTGGCGACCAGCCACAAGATCGCGAAGAAGCCGCTCAGCGATCCCGCGACCATCGCCAGCTTGATGCCCCCTTCGTGGTCCGCGACGTAGCTCAGAATGTTCGCGACCGAGGCATCCCCCGCGGGTGGAGAGCCCCCCGCAAAGGCCGAGACCAACAGCAGCACGCCGAACACCAGACCGGACGCGCCGGCCACCTTGCGGAACGCCATCATGAACCCCCCGGTTCCTGCCTGGTACCGCCCAGGCCTGCCGGAAGGCTAGACCCCGCCCGCCGACCAGGTTCGGGGAAACGTGTCCGTCACGGCCGGCGCGGCCGTGCCGATAGGTCCACCATGCGATCGGCGATGCGCGTCCTCGGCAGCGTCGTCGCCGTCGTCCTCGCGCTCGCCACCGCCGGCGTGGCGATGGCCCGCCTCTCCCCCACCCCTTCAGGCACCTCGGCTGCGGACGCCGAGGCGCTCAACGCCCTCGAAGACATCGGGGCCGGGGCCCCCGCCACACCCGGGACCGACGCGGCCCCGCCCGGCTGCACCACCGTCACCATCACGCCGCCGACCTCGGGTGACCACTACCAGGGCGACCTCTGCGTCCCCGAGGGGGACCACCGCGACGTGGCCATCGTCCTCGTCCACGGCGGCGGCGGATTCGGCGGCTCCCGCTCGGACATGGGCGGCTGGGCGCAGGTGTACCAGTACGCCGGCTACGTCACGATCTCGGTCGATTACCTCATCTTCGGGCAGACCACCCGATCGCCCGTCTACCCCGAGCCCGAACAAGACGTGAAGGCCGCGGTGCAATACGTGCGCGACCACGCCGACGAGCTCGGCGTCGACCTCGACCGCATCGTCGTGCACGGCAGCTCGGCCGGCTCGCGCCTCGGCGGCCAGCTCTACGTGTCGGGGGACGACCCCTACTACTACGGGGCCGAGATGTGGCCCACCACGCCATCGCACATCAACGGCTTCATCGGCTTCTACGGCTACTACACGGGCATGTCGGCCGACGAGGAGCGCTACTACGGCGGCGACCGGTCCAGGACGGACGCGGACGTGCGCGAGCGATGGGAGAAGGCCGACTCGGTGGCCAATGCCGGTGGCGCGAACGGGCCCGCCCTGCTCATCCACGGCGAAGAGGACGAGGTCATCCCCGTGGGCCAGACCCAGGGATTCGCAGAGGCCCTCGGAGCGGCCGGCAAGGACGTGACCACCAAGATCGTCCCAGGGGCCGACCACGGCTTCGACGTCGTCGACGGCGGGGCGCTCACCGAGGCCGGGCGGGAGATCGCGCGAACCGTGCTCGACTGGCTCGACTGGCAGTTCCCCCAGGGCCGGCCCAGCCGCTGAGCGGGTTGGTCTCGGCGGTCAGCCCGCCACGAGGACGGCTTTCACCTGCTCCTCGGAGGCGTTGGTGATGAGCACCAGGACCTCGTCATCGGCCTGCAGCACGGTGTCGCCCCGAGGGACCACCACGTGCTCGTCGCGGACCACGGCGACCACGCTGGCGTCACGGGGCATGCCCAGGTCGGCGAGGGCGGTGCCCGCGGCCGGCGAGTCAGGGGCGAGGGTGACCTCGACGAGGTCGGCCTCGCCACCCGCGAACTGGAGGAGGCGGACCAGCGAGCCGACCGACACAGCCTCCTCGACCAGGGCGGTGAGCAGGTGGGGGGTGGACACCGACACGTCCACGCCCCAGGTCTCGTTGAAGAGCCAGTGGTTCTTCGGATGGTTCACACGGGCCACGACACGGGGCACGGCGAACTCCTGTTTGGCCAGCAGGGAGATCACGAGGTTGTCCTCGTCGTCGCCCGTGGCGGCCACCATGACGTCGGCCTCGGCCATGCCGGCCTTCTCCAGCGAGGCCACCTCGCAGGCGTCCCCCACGAACCAGTTGACGTCGGGGTAGTGGCCGCGGATCTTGTCGACCAGCTCGTAGTCCTGCTCGATGAGCAGCACTTCGTGACCGGCCTTGGTCAGGTCCTCGGCGATGTAGGTGCCGACGTTGCCGGCACCGGCGATGGCGATCCTCACAGGTGGGTCCCCTCTGCGTTGGGCCCGGCGAGCTTCTCGTCCAGCTCGTCGAGGGCGTCCTTGTAGACCATGACGTGGAGGGTGTCACCTTCGTGGCCCACCGTCTCCTCGGCGCAGAGCTGCGGGGCGCCGGCGCGCATGACCGCGGCCACACGGATGCGCTCCGAGAAGCCGACCTGGCTGAGGCGCTGGCCGGCCCACGCCGCGGGCAGCGCACGCTCGACCATCAGCAGGTCGCCGGTGGAGTCGGACCACTCGACCGTGGCCTGGTCCGGGAAGAGGCGCCGGGTGATCTGGTCGGTGGTCCAGGTGATGGTGGCCACCGTGGCAATGCCCAGCTTCTGGTAGATCGCGGCGCGGCGGGGATCGTAGATGCGAGCCACCACGATGGGGATCTCATAGCTCTCGCGGGCGATTCGGGCGGTCAGGATGTTGGAGTTGTCGCCCGAGCTCACCGCGGCCACGGCGTCGGCCCGGTCGATGCCGGCCTCGGCGAGCCGGTCCCGGTCGAAGCCCAGGCCGTGGATGGTGGTGCCTCCCCACCGGTCGGGCAGGCGTCGGAACGAGCGCTTGTCCTTGTCGATGACCGCCACCGTGTGGCCGTCGCTGTCGAGGTTGGCGGCCAGCTCTGATCCGACCCGCCCGCAACCCACCACGATGACGTGCATGCCGCGATGCAACACCCTGGGGACGGCGAGCACAACTCGATGAGGGCGCCACGAAAGGTTGCGTTCAGCCCCACGCGTAGGCGCCACCACGATTACTCCCGGCTCCCGAGAAGTGCTCAACTGTTCGGCGATGAGCACCGAGCCCGACCTCCGGCCCGAGGCGGCCCCCGCCCCCCCGTCGACCACGCCGCCGAAGGGCCGGCTCACCCCGAAGCGCATGCGGGCCACGGTCGACCTGCCTGAACCGCTCGACTACCGCATCAAGAACAAGCTGCTCGGTCCCCCGCTCGCCACGGACCGCCTCGAGCACGAGCGCCTCGGCAAGCCCACCGCGCTCGCCGTGTTCGCCTCGGACAACCTCTCCTCCTCGGCCTACGCCACCGAGGAGATCCTGCGGGTCCTCATCCCCGCCATCGGCGTGGCCGCCTTCTCGCTCGTGGTGCCGGTCACGGTCGCGATGCTCGTCGTCCTCGGATTCCTCATCCTGTCGTACCGCCAGACCATCAAGGCCTACCCGAGTGCGGGCGGCGCCTACATCGTCACCAAGGACAACTTCGGCGCTCTCCCCGCGCAGGTCGCCGGCGTGTCGTTGCTGACCGACTACATCCTCACCGTGGCGGTGTCGGTCGCCGCCGGCAGCGCCGCCCTGGCCTCCGCCGTCCCCGCGCTCGCCCCGTGGGTCGTCCCGATCTCGATCTCGTTCATCTTGATCATCGCCTTCGGCAACCTCAAGGGGGTGCGGGAGTCCGGAAAGGTCTTCGCCGTCCCCACCTACTTCTTCATGGTCAACATGGTGGTGCTGCTTCTCGTCGGGGGCTACCAGATCCTCTTCGGTGACCTGCCCGTCGAAGCCGGTGGCGTCGAAGGCATGCTCACCGGTCCCAACGGCAGCGCCAGCGACGGCATCTTCTACGGGGCCGCCCTGTTCGTGGTGCTCCACGCCTTCGCCTCCGGTGGCGCCGCAGTCACCGGTGTCGAGGCCATCTCCAACGGCGTGCCCGCCTTCAAGGAGCCGGCAGCCAAGAACGCCCGGTCGACCCTCGTGGTCATGGGCACCGCCCTCGGCTTCATGTTCCTCGGCCTGTCCGTCCTCGCCTCGAAGGTCCACGCGACGCCGTACGAGGAAGGCACCCCGACCGTCATCTCCCAGGTGGGCAAGCTCGTCTACGGCGGAGGCACGATGGGCGACGTCCTCTTCTACTCGTTGCAGGTCGGCACGATGCTCATCCTCGTGCTGGCCGCCAACACCGGCTTCGCCGACTTCCCCCGCCTGGCCAGCTTCGCGGCCGGCGACAGCTTCATGCCGAAGCAGCTCACCAAGCGCGGCCACCGCCTGGTCTTCTCCAACGGCATCATCGCCCTCTCGGCCGCGGCCATCGTGCTCGTGATCGTCACCGGGGCCAAGGTCGACCGGTTGATCCCGCTCTACGCCATCGGCGTGTTCACCAGCTTCACGCTCTCGCAGGCGGGCATGGCGAAGCACCACGTCACCCACAAAGAGCCCAAGTGGCGCGTGGGCCTCTTCATCAACGGCGTGGGCGCGGCCATGACCTTCGTCGTGGCCATCATCATCGCCGTCACCAAGTTCACCCACGGCGCCTGGGTGATCATCCTGCTGATCCCCATCCTCGTGGTGGTCCTGTTCCGCCTGAACCGCCAGTACACCCACGAGGCCGCGGAGCTCTTGGAGGACGCCCACGCCGCGGCCAGTGCGCCCATCCTGCGCCGCCACGTGGTGCTCGTCCTCGTCGACACCCTCGACGTCGCCTCCGCCCGCGCCATCCAGTACGCCCGCACGCTGACGCCCGACGAGCTGCGGGCCGTCCACCTCGACCTCGACCCGATCGTCACCGCGGAGCTGGCCCGTGACTGGCGCAAGCTGGGCCTGAGCCGCCTTTCGCTCGACATCGTCGAGTGCCAGGACCGCCGCGTCACCCAGGCCGCGGCCGAGATCGCCGCCGGTGAGCTGGCCGACGGGCAGACCGAGGTGAGCGTGCTCATCCCGCGCCGGGAGTACAGCCGGTTCTGGCACCGCCTCCTCCACGACCGCACCTCCGACGAGATGGTCAAGGCGCTGTCGACGTTGCCGCACTGCAACGTCACGGTCGTGCCCTACCACCTCGACCTGAAGGCGCCCGAGGTGACGGTACGCACGACGGTGGTGGGCAATGGGGACGACCCTGCGCTCGACGCGGCGGGCAAAGGCACTGAGGCCCCACCCGTCGAGCCCAACGCCGACGGCACCCTGCCCATCGGCTCGATCGAGCACCGCCAGCGCGTGATGGTCTCGGGCCGCATCCGGGCCATGCGCGTGCAACCGTGGTCGGGCGTTCCTGCGCTCGAGTGCACGCTGTCGGACGAGAGCGGCGGCATCGCCGTCGTGTTCCTGGGCCGCCGCGAGGTCCCGGGCATCAACGTGGGCGTCCGCCTCAAGGCTCAGGGCGTGGTGGGCGAGCACCACGGCCAGCTCGCGATGTTGAACCCCGTCTACGAGATCCTCGCGTAGCCCTCAGCCGCGTGGCAGGCCGAGGATGCGCTCGGAGATGATCGTGCGCTGGATCTCGGAGGTGCCGCCGGCGATGCCGGCGGCCTGGCTCCACAGCCACTGACGGGCCCAGGGGCCCTCGAGCGCGCCGGCGGCACCCTCGACGGTCAGCGCGGTGTTCGACAGGTGCTGGGTGACGTCGGTCCAGGTGAGCTTCACGATGCTCGACTCGGGGCCGGGCTCGCGCCCCTTGCCCAGGTTGGACAGCGTGTGCCAGTTGTGCAGGCGCAGCAGGCGCAGCTCGACGAAGACCTGGGCCAACTCGTCGGCCACCTCGACGTCGTCCAGGCGCCCGGTGCTGGCGGCCAGCTCGTAGAGCTCGTCGAGGTAGACCTCGTGCACCACCTGCTCCTTGAAGGGGAAGGCCGTGCCCCGCTCGTGGGCCAAGGTGGTGTTGGCCACCGCCCAGCCGTCGTGCAGCCCACCCACGAGCTGGTCGTCGGGCACGTACACCTCGTCGAGGAACACCTCGTTGAACTCGGCCTCGCCCGTGATCTGCACCAGCGGGCGGACCTCGATGCCCGGTGCGGTCATGTCGACCACGAGGTAGGAGATGCCCCGGTGGCGGGGTGCCTCGGGATCGGTGCGCACGAGGGCGATCCCCCACCGGGCCACGCCGGCGTACGAGGTCCACACCTTCTGGCCGGACACGAGCCAGCCGTCGTCGGCCCGCTCGGCCCGGGTGGTGAGCGAGGCGAGGTCCGAGCCGGCGTCGGGCTCGCTGAAGAGCTGGCACCAGATCTCGGAGGCGTCGAGGATCGACGGCAGCCAGCGGGCCCGCTGCTCGTCGGTGCCGCAGGCGAGCAGGGTGGGACCGGCCAGGTTGATGCCGACGCGGTTGACCGGCTGCGGTGCCCGGGCCCGGGCGTACTCCATGTTGTAGAGCGCCACCTGCACCGGGGTGGCGCTGCGCCCGCCGAACTCGCTCGGCCAGTGGATGCCGACCATGCGGGCCTCGGCGAGGGTGGCCTGCCAGGCCCGCCCCCAGGCGATCTCGTCCTCGGTGGAGGCGAACGGCCCCGGGAGCTCGAGGTGGTCGGCCAGGAAGGCACGCACCTCGGCGGCGAAGGCCCGCTCGTCGTCGGTCAGCGACAGATCCACCCCCAGATCCTCACAGATCCTCACAGATCCTCACAGATCCGAGCGCACCGCACGGTTCTCCGCCGGCCGCGGCCTCGTCGCCCGCCGCCCTCACCTAGTGTTGGGCCACCAATCGACATCCGGGGGGATCCGATGCGTAGCCGCCGTCGCTTTCTGATCGTGCTGCTTGGCTTCTTGTTGGTCGCCGCCGCGTGTGGCAACGCCGGCGACGACAGCTCGGACGAATCCAGCAGCGAGACCACTGCTCAGGCCACCAGCGTCGACGACGGGGCGGTGAGCGACGCCGCCGACGACGAGTTCGTGGCCGTCGACCAGCCCGGCGTCACCGATGACACCATCACCGTCAGCGGTGTGGCGTCGGCCACCAACCCCCTGGGGGCGCCCTACGACCAGGTGTGGGACGGCGTCGACGCCTACTTCGCCATGATCAACGACGACGGCGGCATCTACCAGCGCGAGCTGGTCCTGCCCGAGGACAACCGCCACGACGACCAGTTCTCCCAGAACCAGACCGAGGTCCAGCGCATCATCACCCAGGACGACCCCTTCGCCGTCGTGGGCGTCGCCACCCTCAACTTCGCCGGGGCGGACCTGCTCGTCGACGAGAACATCCCGACGTTCGGGTGGAACATCCAGCAGGAGTGGCAGAACGGTCCCAACCTCTTCGGGGAGAAGGGCTCGTTCCTCAGCTTCACCGACGGGGGCCCGCTGCTGCCGTTCCTCGCCCGCGAGATCGGGGCCCACAACGTCGCCGCCCTCGGCTACAACGTGCCGCAGTCGTCGGACTGCCTCACCGGGATCGAGAACAGCTTCGAGCTGTACGGCGAGGACGCCGACGCCCAGGTGGCCTTCAGCGACAGCTCGCTCGCGTACGGCACCACCGACCTCAGCGTGCAGGTCCAGCAGATGAAGGACGCCGACGTCGACCTCGTCACCACGTGCATGGACACCAACGGCGTCACCACCCTCGCCCGGGAGATGCAGCGCCAGGGTCTGGATGCGCCGCAGTACCTCCCCAACGGCTACGACTTCGACTTCGTCGGCGACTTCGGCGACCTGTTCGAGGGCTCGCACGTGCTCACCCAGTTCACCCCCTTCGAGTTCGAGCCCCAGCCCCAGGGCATCCAGGACTACCTCGAGTGGATGGACCAGTCCGGCGGCACCGTCGGGGAGCTCTCCCTCGCCGGGTGGCTGAGCGCGGCGCAGTTCGTCACCGGCCTGCGGGCCGCGGGGCCGGACTTCACCCGGGCCAAGGTGGTCGACGGCCTCAACTCCGTCACGGACTTCACGGGTGACGGCATCCTCCCGGGGACCGACTGGACCATCGCCCACGAGGCCGACGGTCCCGAGCTCTGCTACGCGCTCTCCGAGATCCAGGGGGGCGAGTTCGTCCCCGAGTTCACCACCGAGGGCAAGCCCTTCATCTGCTTCGAGAACGGCGCTCCGTCGCTCCCGGACGAGCCCGACCACCAGGACTGAGCCGGCGCTGACGCCACCCCGCCCATGACCGAGCTGGTCAGCTACGCCATCCGAGGGCTCCCCATCGGGTGCGTCTTCGCGCTCATGGCCGTGGGCGTGGTGCTCACCTACAAGACCTCGGGCGTGTTCAACCTGGCCTTCGGCGCCCAGGCCTTCGTCAGCGCCGCGGTCTACTACGAGACCCGGGTGCGCCACGACTGGCCCATCCCGCTGGCCTTCTTGCTGGCGGTGGTCGTGCTCGGTCCGGCCATCGGCTACGTGCTCGACCGGGCGTTGTTCCGCCATCTCCGCACCGCGCCACCCCTGGCGCGGCTGGTGACGTCACTGGGCCTGCTGGTGGCCATACCGCAGATGGTGCAGATCTGGTTCGGCAGCAGCCCCGCCTACAACCCGCTCGGCATCGCCCCGGATCCCGGGCGCATCTTCCGTTGGGGCGACTACGCCCTCGACGCCAACCAGGTGGCGACCATCCTCGTCACGGTGCTGGTGGTGATCGGGCTCACGGTGCTGTTCCGCTCCACCGCGCTCGGCCTGCGCATGCGGGCGGTGGTGGAGAGCCCCCGTATGAGCGAGCTCAACGCCATCAACGCCGACCGCGTCGGCAGCACGGCCTGGATGATGTCGAGCTTCCTGGCCGGCCTGGCCGGGGTCCTGCTCGCCCCGCTGTTCGCCCAGGTCGAGGCCAACGGGTTCTTCACCCTGCTCGTCGCCGCGGTCGCGGCGGCGGCCTTCGGTGGCCTTTCGAGCATCCCGTTGACCTTCGCCGGCGGCATCGCCCTCGGTGTGCTGCAGCAGGTCCTCGCCGGCTACCTGCCCGCCGACAGCATCCTGTCGCAGGGCCTGCGCCCGGCCCTGCCCTTCCTCGTGCTGTTCCTGCTCCTGCTGTTCTGGCCGGCGCTGCGCGGGGTCGGGCGCACCACCGACCCGCTCGCCGGGGTCGACCCGCCCCCACCGGCGCCCGCCGCCAGTGTGCGCTCCGCGGGGATGACCAGCGCAACCCGGGTGCTGGCCGTCGCGACCATCGCCCTGTTCGTGCTGGCGTCGCTGTTCTGGTTCGACGACTTCTGGCTGCTGCTGTTCACCAAGGGCCTGATCTTCGGCGTGATCTTCCTGTCCATCACCGTGATCACCGGTATGGGGGGTCAGGTGTCGCTGTCGCAGGCAGCCTTCGCCGGGGTGGGCGCGTTCGCCACGGGTCAGCTCGTGCAGGGCCTCGGCCTGCCCGTGCTGCCCACCATGTTCCTCGGGGCACTGGTGGCCGCCGCGGTCGGCGCCGTGCTCGCCATCCCGGTGCTTCGCCTCGACGGGCTCTACCTCACCCTCGCGACGCTGGCGTTCGCCCTCATGTGGGAGAACGTCCTCGTCCCCCAGACGTGGATCAGCGGCGGTCCCCTCGGCGTCGAGGTTCCCCGACCCCTGGTCGGCCCCATCGACTTCACCGACGACCGCGCCTTCCTCCTGCTCTGCCTCGTCATCCTCGCGCTCGTGGGCCTCGTGGTGCTCCTGGTGAAGCGCGGCACCACCGGCCGCTACCTGGACGCGCTCCGCGGCAGCGAGTTGGCGGCGGCGTCCATCGGCATCGACCGCAAGCGCGCCCGCATCACCGCCTTCGCCTTCTCGGCGGGCATCGCCGGCCTCGGCGGCGGCCTGCTCGCGTCCCAGACCGGGCGGGCCACCGCCACCGACTACGTGTTCTTCCTCGGCCTGTTCTGGGTCGTGATGGTGGTGACCCTCGGCGACCGGTCGGTGCAGGCGGCCATCACCGCCGGCGTCTCGTTCATGCTCGTCCCCGAGATCCTGAGCCGCCTCGACCTCACCTTCCTGCCCTCGATCCTGAACCCGGCCGAGAACCCGGCGGCCATCTCGTCGATCCTGTTCGGCCTCGGCGCCCTCACCTACGCCAAGCACCCCGAGGGCATCCTCGAGCACCAGACCCGCGCCTCACTCGAGGCCACCAACCGCCTCTTGGCCCGATTCTCACGTCGCCCGGGCCCGGCGCCGGGGCCGCCCAGCGCGGAGGGCGTGGACGACTCGGTGGCCGTGGCCGGCGCCGGCGGGACCGGTCCGGGAGGGGAGGCATGAGCCTGCTGGTGGCCGACGCGGTCACCAAGCGCTTCTCCGGGCTCACCGCCCTCGACCAGGTGTCGCTGGCGGTCGATCCCGGTGAGATCGTCGGCCTGATCGGCCCCAACGGCGCCGGCAAGACCACGCTGTTCAACTGCCTCTACGGCGTCCTCACCCCCGACCAGGGCCGGGTCACCTTCGACGGCCACGACCTCTCGCGCCTGCCCGTGCATCGCCGCGCCCGGTTGGGCATGGGGCGCACCTTCCAGCGCATCGAGCTGTTCGTGGGCATGACCGTGCGCGACCACCTGCTCGTGGCGGAACGGGCCCGACGGGGCGACGGCGGCCTGCTCAAGGACCTGCTCAACCGGGCCGGACCCAGCGAAGACGAGCGGGCCCGGGTGGCGGCCACCCTCGAGCTCGTCGGCCTCGGGGAGGTGGCCGACCGGCCCATCGAGTCCCTCGGCCTCGGTCGCGGCCGCCTGGTCGAGCTGGGCCGGTCACTGATGATCGAACCGAAGCTGCTCCTGCTGGACGAGCCGTCGTCGGGCCTCGACCACCGCGAGACCGACGAGATGGCCGAGGTGCTCGACACCGTACGGGCCGAGCGGGGCACCGCCATCCTGCTCGTCGAGCACGACGTGGCCATGGTCCGCAAGGTGACCAGCCGCCTCTACGTGCTCGACTTCGGCCACCTGATCGCCGAGGGCGCCACCACCGATGTGATCGCCGACGCCGCCGTGCGCCAGGCCTACCTCGGGGACACCGTTTGACCGCGCCCCCGTCCCGCCACCCCCGCCTTTGGAGGAAATATCAGTCACGGGTGACTGGTATTTCCTCCAACTCGCTCCGGGGGCACCGATGACGGCGCCGCTGCTCGAGCTCGACCACGTCGACGCCGGCTACGGGCCGTTCCGGGCGCTCTTCGACGTGTCGTTCGCCGTCGGCGAGGGCCGCGCCCTGGCCCTGCTCGGCTCCAACGGCGCCGGCAAGACCACCGTGGCCCGGGTGTGCTCGGGCCTCGTCGCGCCCACGGCGGGCCGCGTGCGACTCCGGGGCGAGGACGTGACCGGCCAGCCGGCGTTCCGCCTGGCCCGCCAGGGGGTGGCCCACGCGCCCGAGGGGCGTTCCGTGTTCGCCACCCTCACGGTCGAGGAGAACCTCACCCTGTCGTTCCGGGAGGGTGCCAAGCAGGGCCACCCCGGCGTGGACGAGAGCCTCGCCGCGGCCTACGACGCCTTCCCCCGGCTCGCCACCCGACGCGAGCAGCTGGCCGGGACCCTCTCCGGCGGCGAGCAGCGCATGCTGTCTCTGGCGCGCGTCCTGGTGCAGCCGCCGGCGCTGCTCATCGTCGACGAGCTGTCCCTCGGCCTGGCCCCCATCATCGTGAGCGAGGTCTACGCCATGCTCGCCAGGATCAAAGCGGCCGGCACCACCTTGCTCATCGTCGAGCAGTTGGTCAGCCACGCCCTGGCCATCGCGGACGAGGTGGTGCTCCTCAGGAAGGGCCGCACCGCCTACTCGGGGCCCATCGACGAGCTCGGCGACCTCGACCAGCACTTCCTGGGCTGAGCGCTGCTGGGAGAGTCGGTACCCTGGGCGCCGTGAGTGTGAGCAGCGCCATACCCCGACGAGAGCGACCTTCCTGGGTCGAGGAGTTCGACGCGCGGCGCGAGATCGACGACAAGGCCTTTCGTTCGGGCTGCTACTCGCCGTTCGCCACGTTCGACCTCGACCCCCAGGGCTACGTGCTGGCCTGCTGCATGAACTCGACCTACCCTCTCGGCAACGTGGGGCGCCAGCGTCTGCAAGACATCTGGCACGGCAAGCGTGCGACCGCCATCCGCGCCGCGCTCGAGTCCTACGACTTCTCCTACGGCTGCGGAAGCTGTCGTTTCGAGATCCGCCACGGCAAGGACGAAGCGCTGATCCAGCGCTACGACAAGCACCCGATCACCAGCCGCGACGTCGGGTGGCCGATCGAGATCGGCTTCGCACTCAGCAACACCTGCAACCTCGAGTGCGTGCAGTGCAACGGCGAGCTGTCGTCGCGCATCCGCTCGCGTCGAGAGAAGCGTCCGCCGCTCCCCAAGCCCTACGGCGACCAGTTCTTCGAGGACCTGTACGAGTTCCTCCCCCACCTCGAGGTGGCCCGCTTCATCGGCGGCGAGCCGTTCTTGTGCAACGAGAGCTACCGGGTCTGGGACATGCTCGGCGAGCTGAACCTGACCCCGTTCTGCCACGTGACCACCAACGGCACGACGTACAACGCCCGCGTCGAGGCCGCCCTCGCCAAGCTGCCGATGGCCATCAGCCTGTCGATCGACGGCGTCACCAAGGAGACGTTCGAGTCCATCCGGGTCAACGCCAAGTACGACGAGGTGATGCAGAACATCCGACGCTTCCGCGAGTACACCGAGAGCGTCGGCACCTCGCTCGGCATCAGCCACTGCCTCATGCGCAGCAACTGGCGCGAGCTGGGCGACATGTTGCGGTGGGCCGATGAGCTCGGCGCCGAGTTCACCGCGTCGACCGTGTTCAACGAGCCGTTCTCGCTCTACTCCGCGCCCATCGAGGAGCTGGAGGAGGTGGTGTCGGTGCTCGAAGCTCAGAGTGACGCGGTGATGGCCGACCTCGACAAGAACGCAGCGGTCTGGGAGGGCGAGCTCGAGCTGCTGCGGACCGCGCTGCGCGAGCGCCAGCGAGGCACCGAGGAGACGGTGATCGAGCACCTGGGTGACGACACGCAGTTCAACGTCCTGCCCGAGGCGCCTGAGGTCGCCCTCATCACCGAGGGGCGGCCCGCGGCCGCACCCAAGAGGCTGCTGGGACGTTCCCGGAACCGCAAAGCCGCCGAGGCGGCGCTGGATGCTGTGGTGCACGAGCTGCGGCACTGGGCGGCGGATCGCCTCGCGGTGCTCGAGGTGGATGCCGACGGCGTCGTGACCACCGCCGACCGCCGCAGCGACGCCGACTTCTACGGGGTCGAGCCGGGAACGAGCCTCGGTCGATCGATCGAAGACCTGCTCACCTCGCTCAAGAAGACGCTCGGCCCCCATGTCGTGATCCTCGATCGATACGCCGGCGACGGTCGCGTCGACACGCTCCTCGGCTACACCACGCCGCCGCCGTACTCCCGCCAGGGCACCTGGGTTCGCGTCGTGGTGCTGCCTTCACGCGTCACGGCGGGGGGGTGGACGGTGCTGCTCGCCAGCGACGAGTTCTACCCGCCGGTCCCGCTTCCGGGCGGCCGCTCCGAAGAAGGCGTGCCGGTCGAGCTGGTCCCCCGCCGAGGCGACTGACTCACCGGATCAGCGCCGGGAGCGCGTCGACCAGCGAGGCGATGCCCAGTGCGGCAATGACCGCGACGACCCCGGCGGAGAGCGAAAGACCGTCCAAACCCTCCGTCGGCAGGGCGACCAGACCGACGGCTCCCGCCACGACGGGCCAACCCGCCTTGAGCAACGAGCCGGCGCCGACGGCGGCGTCGCTCGCGGGATCACAGCCACAGGGTGCGTCCGGCAGGCGGATCAGCAGGTAGATCTGGATCCCCAGGAAGCCGGCGCCGAGCAGCACCGAGGCCACGAGCAGCGGCACGAGCGAAGCTGCGGACGAGTCGCCGGAAAGCGCCAGCACTCCGCCCACGCCCACGGCCACCTCGGCACCGATGGTGGTCCAGGCCACGACGCCGGCCCACCCCTCTGGCCACAGGTGCTGAGCGCGAAGCTGGCGGGTGAAGGTCGAGCGCCACCGCAGGTGACGGGCAGCGGCCACCACCAACAACAGGAACCCACTCAGCACTACGGCCGTCGCCACCACGGAGGTCAGGCTACGGCACCTCCCCACGTGGTAACGAAGGCGGGCCACGATCGGTCCATCACGGGGAGAAGGAGGGTCGATGAGCGACGAATCCAGGGCCGGGTCCGACACCAACGACACCGAGGGGCTCTTCGAACGCGTACGGGGTTGGATCGACGTGCACCGACACATCGACGAGGGCCTCTTCGCCCTCGCCCAGCAGGTCGTGACCTCCGAGGCCGGTGCCTTGTTCGAGACCATCGATCGGGCAATCATCGATGACGACACCCACCTCGACGCCATCGACCACAGCGCGGTGTACCTGGCCCCCAACCCCTTCCGCGCCGCGGAGAAGGAAGCGGTGCTCGGCCTGCTCGATCTGCTCCATGGCGAGCAGGTGCCCGAGTTGACCGGACGCTTCGGCGAGTTCGCCCGGAAGCACGACCTGTTCGAACGCGTCCAAGCCGGCGAGAAGCTCATCCTGCCCAGCAACCACCTGGAGCTGCAGGACCAGGGCTTCACCCTCGGCTACCTGCAGCGGGCGGCCCAGGCCGAGGGCATCGACCGCCTCGAGAACCACATCACGTTGATGATCGGGCGGCTGCTGGGGTTCCTGCGGTTGGGCGAGTTGAACGTGATCGACGACATCCTGCGCAAGGCCGGCGGAGTGCTCAAGACGTTCCCGGTCAGTGGAAGCGAGGTGATGGACGAAGGCGCGATCACCGAGGCCGACCTCGACCGCCGCCTCAAGCTGTTCCGCCGCACGAGCAACGAGCGCACCCGCCGGGAGTTCGAACGTCTCATGCGGTCCAACCAAGGCGCCATCGTGCTCCTGGCCGGCGGCGGCTCGCGAGACGCCCGGGACGCGCTCGGTGACGTGGCGATGAACCCGTTCGGCAAGAGCACCCGCTCGCTCATCGCCGACGCCTGCAGCCACGGGGCCCGGGTGATACCGCTCTTCGTCGACTACGCCGAGGACGTCAGCCTCGTCGAGTTCGGCGACCCGATCCAGCCCACCGACCCTGCCGACGTGCACCACGTCGGCGAGGTCATCGCCGCCATGGGCAACATGGCCCGCGGCGTGGCCCACACGCAACACCCCGACGTCGCCCGCTTCACGAGCCGGATCTTCTACGAACCCACCTGAGCATGTCGGCGACCGTGACGGGGCGGTCGGGTAGCGTCGCGGGCGTGGCCGACTCCCCTGCCGAAGCCGCAGTCCCTGCGACGATGCCGGCGGCGATGTACCGCTCAGCGGGCCAGCTCGAGGTGATCGAGCACCCGGTGCCCGAGCTCGGGCCGACCGACGTCCTCATCGAGGTCGACTACTGCGGGGTGTGCGGCAGCGACCTCCACATGATCCTCGAGGGCTGGGGCACGCCCGACACCATCGAGGGCCACGAGTACGTCGGCACCATCGCCGCCGTGGGCGCCGACGTCGACCGCTGGGCACCAGGCGACCGGGTCGTGGGCGGCGCCGGCCAGCGTTGCGGCCGGTGCGAGCACTGCCTCGACCACCGCCCCTCGCTCTGCCTCGAGCGGGGCACCCCCGGCCTCGAGCCCTTCCAGGGCGCCTTCGCCCGCTACAAGCGCAACGACCAAGCCGAGGTGCTGGCCATCCCCGACGGCATGTCCGAGCGGGTGGCCGCCCTCGCCGAGCCGCTCGCCGTGGCCCTCCACGCGGCCACGCGCAGCGGCATCCGCCACGGCCAGTGCGCCCTCGTCTTCGGCGCCGGGCCCATCGGGGCCCTGCTCATCGCCGCCCTGCGGGCCAAGGGCATCGAGCGCGTCGGCGTCGTCGAGCCCAACGCCGTCCGGCGAGATCTCGCCGTGGCCGTCGGCGCCACCGATGCCTTCACCCCCGAGGAGCTGCCGGCGTTCGACCAGGCCGACCCTGGCGGCCTGTCCGCCGACCCGTGGGACGTCGTGTTCGAGTGCTCGGGCAACCGCCGGGCCATGGAGGCCGGGCCGTCCCAGCTGAAGCGGGCCGGCACCCTCGTGTTCGTGGGCGCCGGCATCGAGCGCCCCAAGTTCGACCCCAACCGCATCCTCATGAACGAGCTCACCATCACCGGCTCGTTCGTCTATGACGAGGGCGGCTTCGCCGACGCCCTCGAGCTGCTGGCCACGGGGGCCCTGCCCACGGACCGGCTGCTCGAGCCCGGTGCCGTGCCGCTCTCGGGGATGCTCGACGCCATGCACGGCCTCGCCGAGGGCCGCATCGGTGGCAAGGTGCTCGTCTCCCCCACCGGGAAGGACTGAACGTGAGCAAGAAGGCCCGATCCCCGCAGTTCAACCACGTCGCGCTGTCGCTGCCCGCCGACGCCCTCGACGAGGCCGGGCGGGCCGCCATCTGCGACTTCTACGGCGAGGTGTTCGGCTTCGAAGAGCTGCCCACCATGACCCTCGACCGCGAGCGACTGATCCTCAAGGCCTGGACCTACGAGCAGTTCATCTACCTCATCGCCGACGAGTCGCCGATGCAGGCGCCCCGCCTCGACCACTTCGGCTTCGGCGTCGGCACCCTTGCCGAGTTCGATCAGCTCTACGCCCGGGCCAAGGAGTACCGCGCCAAGGACGAGCGGGTGGACCTCATCGAGCGTGACGTCGACGACTACGGCGGCCTGAAGATCCACAACTTCTACGTGGGCTTCCTGCTGCCCATGATGGTCGAGATCCAGCACTGGGAGTTCGTGCCCCATGTGCCCATCGTCGACCCCGGCACGGCGACTGTCAGCGAGGGCGACCCGGCCGACACCGTCCCGACCCTGTGACCGGCCTGCGCTGGGGCGCCTTCATCCCCCAGGGCTGGAAGCTCGAGTACACGGGCACCCCCGCCGCCGAGGCGTGGCACCGGTCGCGCGAGATCGCCCTGCTGGCCGAGCAGATCGGCTATGACCACCTCTGGGTCTACGACCACTTCGAGACGGTGCCCCGCCGCGAGCCCGAGGTGTGCTTCGAGGCCTGGACCATGCTGGCGGCGCTGGCCGAGGCCACCGATCGGGCGCAGCTCGGCCAGCTCGTCACCTGCGCCGCCTACCGCAACGCCGGCGTGCTGGCCAAGCAGGCCGCCAACGTCGACGTCATCTCGGGTGGCCGCCTCATCCTCGGCCTCGGCGCCGGCTGGTACCACGAGGAGTACGCCGCCTACGGCTTCGACTACCCGCCCGCCCGCGAGCGCCTCGCCATCCTCGAGGAGACCGTCGAGGCCGTGAAGCGCCTCTGGACCGAGCCCGCGGTCACCTTGGCCGGCCGCCACGTCCGCCTCGACGCCGCCCTCTGCGACCCCAAGCCCCTCCAGCAGCTCCCGCCGGTGTGGATCGGGGGCGGTGGCGAGAAGGTCACGCTCCGCATCGCCGCGCAGCACGCCGACGCCACCAACTGGCAGGTGGGCCTCGACGAGTTCGCCCACAAGTCCGAGGTGCTGAAGCGCCACTGCGACGCCGTGGGCCGCGACTTCGCCACCATCACCCGCACCCACGCCCCCGACTGCCTGCTCTTCGACTCCGACGCCGACCTGCGCCGCTGGCTCGACTCCCCCGACGGCGGCCACCTCTGGGGCGAGCAGGAACCCGACGCCTACCTCCGCGACAACTTCGTCGGCACCGACGAGGTGGTCGCCGAGAAGGTCCAGGCCTTCGTCGACGCCGGCTGCCGCGAGTTCGTGCTCTGGTTCCGGGACTACCCCGGCGTCGAGAGCCTGGAGCGCTTCATGGCCGACGTCGTCCCCCGCATCTCCGCTCCCTGACGGTCACGCCGGCGGCTGGGCGGCCCGTACCATCGCAGGCGTGAAGCTCAGCGACATCGACCTGTACGACCCCGACAACTACGTCGCCGGGGTGCCCCACGAGATGTTCGCCACCCTGCGCCGCGAGGCGCCGGTGTTCTGGCACGAGCACCCCGACGGCGGCGGGTTCTGGTGCGTCACCAAGTACGACGACCTCGTCGCCGTGAACCGGGACACGACCCTGTTCTCGTCGTGGGTGGGCAGCTCGTTCCTCAACACCCCCGAGGGCGGCGACCTCGAGACCACCCGCCTGATGATGCTCAACATGGACCCGCCCGAGCACACGAAGCTGCGCATGATCGTCAACCGGGGCTTCACCCCGCGGCGCATCAAGGAGCTCCAGGACATCCTCGCGCTGCGGGCCCGCACCATCGTCGACCGCATCGCCGCCGAGGGCTCGTGCGACTTCGTCAGCGACGTCGCCTGCGAGCTGCCCCTCCAGGCAATCGCCGAGTTCCTCGGGGTCCCCGAGGACGACCGCCACATGCTCTTCGAGTGGACCAACCGCCTCATCGGCTTCGACGACCCCGAGTTCCGCACGAGCGACGAGGACGGCAAGGCGGCGGCCGCGGAGATCTACGCCTATGCCCAGGGCCTGGCCGAGGACCGCCGGGCGAACCCCCGCGACGACATCGTGACCGCCCTCATCACCGCCGAGGTCGACGGCCACCGGCTCTCCGACCTGGACTTCAACCTCTTCTTCCTGCTCCTCGTCGTGGCCGGCAACGAGACCACCCGCAACGCCATCTCCCACGCCATGCTCGCCCTCATCGAGCACCCCGACGAGCGCCGGCGCCTCCTCGACCACCCCGCCCTGCTCGACTCGGCCATCGAGGAGTTCCTGCGCTGGGCCAGTCCGGTCATGCACTTCCGGCGTACCGCCACCGCCGACACCGAGCTGCGCGGCCAGCGCATCAACGCCGGCGATCGGGTCGTCATCTGGCACATCTCGGCGAACCGCGACGAGGACGTGTTCCCGGACCCCTTCACCTTCGACATCGGTCGCACCACCGACAAGGGTGGAACGCAGGTCGCCTTCGGCGGCGGCGGCGCCCACTACTGCCTGGGTGCCAACCTCGCGCGCGCCGAGATGAAGGTGATGCTCCGAGAGTTGCTGGCCCGCATCCCCGACATGGAGCTCGACGGCGACGTCGAACGCCTGCGCTCGAACTTCATCAACGGCATCAAGCGCATGCCCGTGCGCTACACGCCCACCGCCTGAGCGGCGCACGCAAGGCGGTCAGAGGGCCCGCGCCGCCACCTTGGAGGCGATGGCCTCGCCCCACGCCCGAGCGTGCTCGACCTCGCCGTCCTCCAAGTGGGTGGTCTTCGAGACCAGGAAGCTCTCGGGCGGCACCACCAGCTCGAGGCCGTGGTGGCGCAGGCGCTTGGCGATGCCCTTCGACGCCCGACCGGTGAAGGCCGGCGGCCCCTCCATGCGGGTGTCGAACGCCGCCGCCTCGGCCTTCAGGTCGCCCAGCGCGTCGAACCACTCGCGCAGGCCGTCGCCCTCGGCGTCGGGGTCGGGCTCGATGTCCGCCCCCGGCTTCTGGGTGGCCTCGATGGCGGCCTTGCGCGTCGCCGGCCGGCTGAGGCCGTGGACGTGGGTGGGGCCACCCACCACGACCAGGTCGACGCCGTTGGCGAGCTCGGCGTCGGCGTGGTGCACCGGCACCACGTGGACCTCACCCAGCCCGTGCAGCCCCTCGGCGATGGCCTCGGCCACCAGGTGCGTGCACCCCGTCTGCGACTCGTACACCACGACGCTGCGCATGGATCTCCTCCATCGGTCGTTCTGGCTCCAGCGTGCGCCCGATCCGACCCGAGGGGCAGGGCCGAACGTCAGGACCTGCCGTCGAGGGCCTCCACCAGGCGGTCGGTCTGGGTGCGCTGCTCCTGGAGCAGGCGGACCAGGACGAGGCGCTGCTGGCGGGCCAGGGAGGCGCGCAGGTAGAGCGCCGCCCCGATGACGGTGACGGTGAGGCCGCCCAGGCCGCCGGAGATCAGGTACGGGATCTCCTTCCACACCTCGGAGACGCCCGACGCGCCGTACCAGCCGAGGGCGACGAGGCCCACGCCCACGACCATGAGGGCGATGCCGGCCTGGAGGGTGCGGCGCTCGCCCGAAGCGGCGGGGTCGGCCAGCTTGAGCTCGGCCATCTCGGCGCGGAACTCGTCGGCCCGGCTCGACCCGCCGTCGGCGGCGGTCTCGGTGGCGGCGGCGTCGTCGTTCACGAGGATGCTCCCAGGTAGGCGGCGGACAACTCTTCTTCGAGGTCGCCAGGTGCACCCACACGGGTGACCCGACCGTTGACCATGATGGCGGCGAGGTCGGCCACGCCCAGCACGGTGCGGGCGAACTGCTCGACCACGAGGATCGACACCCCGGTCTCGGCCAGCTCGGCCACGAGCTGGTACAGCTCGGCGACGACGAGCGGGGCGAGGCCCATCGACAGCTCGTCGAGCAGCAGGAGCGCGGGGTCGGTGGCGAGGGCACGGGCCATGGCCAGCATCTGCTGCTCGCCGCCGGACATCGTGCCGGTGAGCTGGTTGCGGCGCTCCCCGAGACGGGGAAAGCGGTCGTAGGCGATGGTCTCGATCTTCTCCAACGGCACGCCCGAGAAGGTGGCCATCTGGAGGTTCTCCCGGACGGTGAGGTTGGGGAACACCCCACGGCCCTCGGGGACGGTGCACAGGCCCCGGCGGGCCAGGTCCTCGGGACGGGCGCCGTTCACCTTGTGGCCGCCGAGCAGGTACACGCCGGCGGTCGGCTCGTGCAGGCCCGACGCCACCCGCAGCGTCGTGGTCTTGCCGGCGCCGTTGGGGCCCAGCAGGGCGAAGACGCTGCCCTCGGGGACGGCCAGGTCCACCCCGTGGAGCACCTGGATGCGCCCGTAGGCGGCGGTGATGCCTCGCAGCTCGAGCAGGGGCTCGGACGGCACAAGCGGCTCGGCCGGGGCGTCGGCATCGTCGCGGTGGCGGCGGAAGGTCACAGCGGCGTGCTCCCCAGGTAGGCGTCGAGCACCTTCTCGTCGGCCTGGATCTCCTCGGGGGTGCCCGTGGCGATGATGGAACCGAAGTCGAGCACGGAGATCGACTTGCACACCTCCATGACCAGGGGGACATCGTGCTCGACCATCAAGATGGCGAGGCCGTCGCCCACCAGCGAGCGCAGGAGGTCGGCGAATTGGTGGGTCTCGTTGTCGTCGAGGCCCGAAGCGGGCTCGTCGAGCAGGAGCACCCGGGGCTCGATGGCGAGCGCCCGGGCCAGCTCGACGAGGCGACACTGGCCGGTCGGCAGCGAGTCGACCCGCTCGCCCGCCACTGCCCCGAGGCCCACCCGATCGATGGTGGCGGCGACGGCCGCCTCGTGCTCGCGGCGCCCGCCGCGGCCCTGGATCTCGATCGCGACCAGTACGTTCTCCCACACCGACAGCGAGCTGAAGACTTCCAGCTTCTGGAAGGTGCGGGCGATCCCCCGTCGGGCCCGCTTGTGGGTGGGGACGTGGGTGATGTCGTCGCCCGCCAGGAGCACGCGCCCGCTCGTGGTCTCCTGGAGGCCGGTCAACACGTTGAAGGTGGTGGTCTTGCCCGCGCCGTTCGGCCCGATGAGCCCGGTGATGGCGCCTGCCTCGACCGAGAGGTCGACCCGGTCCACGGCCACGTGCCCGCCGAAGCGGACCGTGATGCCCTCAGCCTCGAGCAGCGCCATGGACGGCGATCTCCTCGGGGTCGAGCCCCAGGGCCGCATCGACGGCGGCCAGCTCGACGCTCGACAGGGGCCGCTCCAAGCCCGCGGTCATCAACGGGTCCGGGCCGGTCTGCTCCTCGGGGCGTTCACGCCCCTCCCGTACCCAGTGGGTGGCCCGTTGCAGCCCGGACAGCAGGTCGGCGGCGAGGCCGTCGGGGTTCCGGGACAGCAGGATGCCGATGAGCCCGGGCGCGATCAGGGCGAAGTTGGTGATCAGCGGGCCGAGGAAGAGCGCGCTGGCCAGGAGGGTGAAGTTCTCGCCCAGGGTCGAGAAGAACTGGAGGAGCAGACCGCCGAGCAGTGCACCGCTGACCAGCGCGATGCCGCCGACGACGCCCATGAGCAGGATGGGCAGGCTCTGGGCGAACAAGAAGGTCTCCTTGCTGACCGATCCGCTCACCCCGCCGAACAGGGCTCCGCCGACGCCGGCGATGCCCGCCGAGAAGGCGAACACCGCCACCTTCGTGCGGGTCAGGTCGAGGCCCAGGGTGGCACAGGCCGCCGGGCTGTCCTTCATGGCCTGCAGGCGCCGGCCGAAGGGGCCCCTGCGCAGCCAGATCACCAGGATCCCGAGCAGCGAGAACAGCACCGACAGCAGCACGAGGTACGAACGGTTGTCCTCGAAGGTCAGGCCCAGGAAGTCGGGCCGCGGCACCTCGATCGACCCCGCGCCGAAGAACCAGGACTGGGTGAAGATGAAGTTCTCCATGAACACCGCGAACGCGGCGGTGGCCAGGGCCAGGTAGATGCCGGCGAGGCGCAGGGCGGGAAGCGCGATGACCGCCCCGACGGCTGCGGCGAGACCGGCCGCGGCGACCAGGCCCACCAGGGGCCCGGGGCCGTCTGCCACCTGGACCATCGCGAAGGCGCCGAGGCCGGCGAAGGTCATGACCGCCAGCGAGATCTGACCGCCGTAGCCCACGAGGGGCACGAGCGACAAGATGATGACCGCGGTGGCCAGGCCCAGGCTGAGACGGGTGACGTTGGCCGTGCTCATCACCCGTGATGCTGCGACGGTCACGACGATCAGCGCGCCGCCGGCGAGCACCGCTGACCGCATGGTGGGCACCCGGGCGGATTCGCGCACCCGCTGGACGCCGCCGGTGCGCAGACGCTCACTCGGCAGGGCGATGAGGATCACGAAGAGCAGGATCACCGGCAGGGCGGGCTGGAGGCCGGCGAGCGACACCCCGGCGACTTCGGTGGTGTTCAGGTTCAGGTAGTTGCTGCTGTAGTTCTCGGCGATGCCGATGATGAGGCCGCCGGCGAAGGTGAGGGGCAGCGACCTCAGCCGACCGAACATCGCCGCCGCATAGGCGTTGACGATCAGCAGGGTCAGGGGCAGCACGCTGAGCTGCAGCAGCGGCGAGATGAGGATGCCGGAGAGGGCCGCCAGCGACGAGCCGATGCCCCAGCTCACCATGGCCGAACGCCCCGGGTTGCCGCCGTTGAGCTGGCTGAGGGCCCGGTCGTCGACCACGGCCCGCATGGCCACGCCCGAGCGCGTGCGGTAGAGCAGGAAGCGCAGGCCGACGGCCACGAGCACCGCCACCACCACGATGACCATGCGGTGCCACGTGACGTTGATGGCACCGAGGGTCACGGAGTTGCCTGCGAAGAACTGGTCGACCCGGCGCCCCGCCGGCGGCCAGACGATGTTGGCGATGCCGATGGCCATGGCCAACAGGCCGATGGTGACCACCGTGCTGGTGATCTCCGAGACGCCCTCGAGGCCCCGCATGATCACCCGCTCGACCACCGCCCCGAACAGCGGCGCCACCACGAGCAGGATCACCGCCAGCGCCACCGGCGCGGGCCAGCCCCAGTCGAAGCGCAGTTGCCAGTAGGCGAAGGCGCCGAGCATGCCGAACGCGCCTTGGGCGAAGTTGAAGATGCCCGACGTGGTGTAGGTGACCACCAGGCCGCTGGCGGCGATGGCGTAGATGGCGCCGGTGGTGATGCCGAGGATGGTGAAGGTGAGCCAGTCGCTGAAGCCGCCCTGGAAGGCGATCAGGTAGCCGCACAGGCCCGCGAACAGGGCGAGGCCGACACCCCAGCGGCCCCGATCACCCAGCCGGGTCACCCGCCCTCCGATGCGCCCTCGCCGTAGTCACCGGTCAGTTCCACCACGTTGTCGGGGTCGCAGGAGAAGCCCTCGTCGGGGAAGGCCCGCTCGAACCCGCCGTCGACGACCTCCATCTGGATGAAGCACTGGGTGATCTTGTTGTCGGCCGGGTTGGCCGGCGCGTGCATCCCGCCGCCGTCCCACTCGGTGATCTGGTCGAGCTGCTCCATCAGGCAGTCCCGGGTGAGCTCGGAGCCGCACGCCTTGGCCGCGGTGGCGAAGAGCAGGCCCGCCGAGAAGGCCTGGACGCCGAGCAGGGCGGGCTTGGCATCGCCGCCGGCGGTCTGCTCCAGCCAGTCGAGGTAGACCGCAAGGGCAGGGTTGACCGGGTCGTCCTCGACGGGCGAGGTGGTGATGCGAACCGTGGAGCCATCGGCCACGGCGCCGGCGGTCTCCGGGTAGGCGTCGTCGTAGAAGTTGGCCTCGAGGTCGATGACCTCCGGCTCGAAGCCCTGCTCGGCCATGGCGTTCTGGAGGTTGACGAACTCCTCGAACGTCGAGGACATGGTCACGTACTCCACGCCGGCATCGCGCATGGCCACCACGATGGGCGTCCAGTTGAGCTCGCCGATCTCGGCCGGCTGCTCGTAGACGAAGTCGAAGCCGACGTCCTCGTAGGCCTCGACCTGACGCGCGGCCTGGCGCTCGGTCACCGGCAGGTTGCTGTAGATGATCGCGGCGTGCTCGGCAGCGTCGGGGTGCTCCTGGACGATGCGCCGGGCCGCCCCCACGTTGAACTGGTAGGTGGCGTTGGGGAGCGGCTGGTACACCCGGTCGGATTCGGCCTTCTCCGGGCTGATGGTGAAGCCGGCCACGTCGACGAGACCGCAGTCGACCGCGGTCTGAGCACCCGTTTCGTCCAGGGTGCCGCCGCCGCCCACGAGCGCGAACGCACTCTCGCACGCTTGCTGCACGACGCTGTTGTAGTCGAACAGGGCGGCGTCGAGCAGCGTGAGCTCGAGTGGCCGGCCGTTGACCCCGCCCAAGCTGTTGCAGAACGCCACGAACGCCGTCATGGCTTGGTGCACGCCGAGGTTCAGGCCGGGGGCGGCCTGGGCGCCGGGATCGGCGATGGTGGAGATCTCTATGGCGTCGTCGGTGACGCCCTGGTCGGTGGCCCCGGAGGCGTCGCCCGCGCCACACGGCGTGGGCAAGGTGCCGACCATGCTCTCGTCGGGGGCCGACCCGCCGTCGCCGCGGCCCGAGCCGCCCGCGTCTTCGCCGGACGCGGACGAGTCGACGCCCGCGTCGGAGCCGCCCTCCACACGCGTCCCGCACGCCCCTGCGAACAGCAGCGCCGCCGTCGCCGCCGCCGCGATGCCCCGCCGGTACCTCATCTCAGCTGCCGGACCGGTTCCGCTCTTCGTAGATGAGGCGCAGCAGCCAGTAGCGGAGGTAGCCGGTGAGCGAGTAGCGCAGCCAGACGACCGCCCCGATCACCGAGAGGGCGAGTCCGAGGACGCCGACGGAGATGTAGGTCAGCGAGTCGCGGCTGTCGGCTGCACTGCTCGAGACGAAGACCATCGCCAGAGCCAGCACCGCGCCGACCACGGCCAGGACGAGGCCCACCGTGGTGAGCTGGCGCTCACGTTCGATGGAGCCCCCCTTGAGGCGCAGTCCCGCCACCTCGGCTTCGAATTCGTCCAGTCGGCTCGACCCCGCTGCGTTGTCAGTCATCGTTGCTCCCTCTCCGAGTTCGCAGATCGTAGAGGGCCGCGACCCCCCACGTGTCGGTCATCGCACCCTTGATCACGTGGCGCCACCGAGGTAGGCCGCGGCCAGCTCCTCGCTGATCTCGGCCGGGCTGCCGGTGCGCTGCACCCGACCGTGCAACATGATCGCGGCCACGTCGGCCACGCCGAGCACCTCGTGGGCGAACTGCTCGACCACGAGGATCGAAGTGCCTTCCTCGGCGATGGCCTGCACCTGTTCGTACAAGCCGCTCACGATGATGGGCGCCAAGCCCATCGAGAGCTCGTCGAGGAGGAGGACGGCGGGGTCGGTGGCGAGTGCCCGCGCCATGGCCAGCATCTGCTGCTCACCGCCGGACATGGTGCCCGCCACCTGGGTCCGCCGTTCGGCCAGTCGGGGGAAACGTGAGAACGACCGCTCGAGGATGTCGTCGAACGACGTCCCCGTGTAGGTCGCCATGCGCAGGTTCTCGGAGACCGTGAGGTTCGGGAAGATGCCGCGGCCCTCGGGCACCAGGCAGACGCCGGCGCGCGCCAGCGCATCGGCGTCGGCGCCCGTGACCCGGCGGCCGCACAGCGCCACCGAGCCCCCGGTCGGGGTCATGAGGCCGCTGATGACCTTGAGCGTGGTGGACTTGCCGGCGCCGTTGGGCCCGAGGAGAGCGAACACCGAGCCCGGTTCCATGGCGAAGTCGACCCCGTGGAGCACGTCGATGTCGCCGTAGGCGGCCCGCAGGTCGACCACCTCCAGGATGGGCACCACCGCCTTCGCGTCCTCGCCGTGCCCCGGCTCGCTCACCAGAGCGACCGGGGGGACCGTGGCGAGGCGCTCCTCGGCCTCGGTCTCGCGCTCGGCGCCGAGATAGGCCTCCTGCACGACGGGGTTGCCCTGGATCTCAGCCGGGTCGCCGCTGGCGATGATCTGGCCGAAGTCGAGCACGAAGATCTGCTCGCACACGCCCATCACCAGGCTCATGTCGTGCTCGACGAGCAGCACCGCGAGCCCTTCGTCGGCCACCTGGCGCAAGACGGTGGCCATCTCGTGGGTCTCGGCCTCGTTGAGGCCCGAGGAGGGCTCGTCGAGCAGCAGCACCCGGGGTTGGCTGGCCAGGGCCCGGGCCAGCTCGACCAGCCGGGCCTTGCCCGTGGGGAGGCTGTCGACGCGCTGGTCGGCCACGTCCGTGAGGCCGATGCGCTCGAGCACCTCGGTCACGACCGCCTCGGGGTCGCCGGCCTTGTCCCGGGCCCAGCGCTTGCGCACCTCGGCGCCCACGAGCACGTTCTCGCGCACCGTGAGCAGGCTGAACAGCTCGAGGCGCTGGAAGGTGCGGGCCATGCCCCTGCGGGCCCGCTTGTGCGGGGCGAGGCCGGACACGTCGGCGCCGTCGATGAAGACGTGGCCCGCGGAGGTCTCCTGCAGGCCGGTGAGCGCGTTGAAGATGGTGGTCTTGCCGGCGCCGTTGGGGCCGATCAGGCCGGTGATCCGGCCGGCCTCGACCTCGAGGTCGACCTTGTTCACCGCGAGGTGGCCGCCGAAGCGGACCGAGACCTCACAGGCCTCCAGCAGCGCCATCAGCCCGTTCCCCCCCGTGTGCGGGCGAGCTCGGCGTAGCCCTCGACCTCGTCGAGGCCGAGCTCGTGGTCGATCAGGCGCAGGTCCTCGTCCGAGAAGTCCTCGTCGAGGCCGAGTCGGTCGAGGTCGAGCGTCGGCTCGGCTCGGCCGGCCGCCTTCGCCTGGCGTTTGGCCACGGCCTCGCGGAAGCTCTTGGCGATCTCGTTCACCGCGCCGTTCGGGTTGCGCCCGAGGGAGATGCCGAGCAGACCCGGGGCCAGCAGGAAGAGGTTGGTGAGACTCGGGTACAGGTCCGGGATGATGAAGAAGAAGAGGGCGTAGGTGATCCCACCGAAGAGTGCGCCGCCAACCGCGCCGATGCCGCCAGACACCGCCAGCAGCACCACCGGCAGGCTCTGGAGGAACTGGAAGCGGTCGGGGCTCACCGAGGTGAGCTGCCCGCCGTAGAGGGCGCCGCCGAGGCCGGCGATGCCCGCGGAGAGGGCGAACACCTGGAGCTTGGTCATGGTCAGGTTGAGCCCGAGGGTGGTGCACGCGGCCGGGCTCGTCTTCATGGCCTGGAGGCGGCGGCCGAACTCCCCGCGACGGATGAGCACCACCACGATGGCCAACAGCGCGAACACCGCTGACAACAAGATGAGGTACGCCTGGTCGGACTCGAAGGACACGCCCAGCACCTCGAGGCGGGGCACGGCAAGCGCGCCGTTGGGCATGACGAGGCCCTGGTTGAACACCATCCGGTCCATGAACACCGCGAACGCGGCCGTGGCCAGCGCCAGGTACAGCCCGCTCAGGCGCAGGGCCGGCAGTGCCACCAGCGCCCCCACGGCGGCGGTCACCACCGTGGCCAGGACCAGCCCCCAGAGGTTGTTCTCGACTCCGAAGTTGCCCATCACCACGGCGCCGATGCCGGCGAAGGCCATCGGGGCGAGGGAGATCTGGCCGCCGTAGCCGATCAGCGGCACGAGCGAGAGCATGATGATGGCGAGGCCCATGCCCTGGGCCACCTGGCCGACCCGCAGGTCGCTGGCCATCTGGCCGAAGGCCCACGCGACAGCCACCAGCACGAAGCCGCCGATGACCCACCGGCGGATGGTGGGCACGGGCAGGTACTCCCGGCTGCGCTGCTGGCCGGCTCCTCGCACTCGTGTGGGGGGCAGGACCAGCAACACGATGAACAACAAGATGATGGGGATGGCGGGCCGGATGCCCGAGAGGCTGATGGGCGTCGAGAACCGGTAGCCGAACACCGAGGCGATCTCCGTGTCGCTGGGCAGGTAGCCCACGAAGTACGACTCGACCAGACCGAGGATCAGCGCTCCGAGGAAGGTCAGGGGCAGGTTGCGCAGGCGCCCGATCATGGCCGCCGCGTAGGCGTTGATGACGAGCAGCGTCAGGGGGATGTACGCGAGGTTGCCCTGGCTGCCGGCGAGCAGGATGCCGGCCAGCGCGGCCAACGACGTGCCGATCGCCCACGCCAGCATCGAGGCCCGGCCGGGGCGGCCACCGTTGAGCTGGCTGAGGCCGCGATCGTCCACCACGGCGCGCATGGCCACGCCCGTGCGCGTCCGGTAGAGGAACGCCCGCAGCGCGACGGCCACCAGGATGGCGGCGATCACCGTGATGAGGTCGTGCCAGGTGACGTTGATCGGGCCGAGGTCGACCTTCTCCGGGTCGAAGAAGCCCGCGAGGCGCCGGCCAGCCGCTGGGTAGATGATCGGGATCAGCTGGAAGACGAAGAACAACAGCGACACCGAGACCACGATCTTGACGACCTCGGTCGTGCCCTCGATGCCCCGGAAGATCAACCGTTCGATCAACGCCCCGAAGGCCGGGGCCACGAACACCAGGACGATGGCGAGGGCGATGGGTGCCGGCCAGCCCCACTCGACGCGCAACTGCCAGTAGAGGAACGCCGCGGCCATGCCGAAGGCACCCTGGGCGAAGTTGAAGATCCCCGACGTCGTGTAGGTGACGACGAGGCCGCTGGCCGCGACGGCGTAGATCGCGGCGGTGACGATCCCGAGGACGGTGAAGCTGAGGAACTGGCTCACGCCGGCACCTCGGCTCCACCGGCCCCGGCGGACAACCCGGGGACCATCAGGTCAGCCGGCGCTGGCCGAGTAGTCGCCCTCCAGCGTGGCGACGTAGTCGTCGTTGCAGTCGAAGCCCTCCTCGGGGGCGTGGCGCACGAAGGCGCCGCCCTCGACCTGGAGCACCATGATGCAGCTGGGGCCGCTGTTGGTGGAGGGGTCGGTCGGGGCGTGGAGGCCGCCACCGGTCCACTCCGTGACCGAGCCCGCGGTGTCGAGCACGCAGGTGCGGGTCAGGGTGCCCTGGTCGTCGCACTCCTTGGCCGACTGGGCGAACAGCAGCCAGCCCGACATCGACTGGGCACCGAGCAGAGCGACCTTCCCGCCCTGGGCCTCGACGAGCTCGATGTACTTCGCGGTGGCCGGGTTCTGGTCGGCCTCCTCGAAGGGCACGAAGGCGTTGCGCAGGTAGGTGCCCTCGGCGGCATCGCCGGCGGCATCCAGGTAGGCCTGGTCGTAGAAGTTGGTGTCCTGGAGGGTGACCTCGGGCGAGTAGTCGATCTCGCTCATGGCCTGCTGGAGCGCCGCGAGGTTCTCGCCCTCACCCACGAAGTTGAGCCACGTGACGCCGGCATCCTTGATGGCGTTGGCGAAGGGCGCCCAGTTCGCCTCGCCGAGAACGTTGTAGGTCTGCTCGTACACGATGTTGGCGCCGTTCTGCTCGTAGGCCTCCTTCGTGCGCTCGGCCTGCACCGTGAGGGTGGCGAGGTCGGCGTAGACGATGCCGACGGCGTCGAGGGCGTCGGGGTTCTCCTCGGCGAGGATCTTCAACGCGCCCACCGGGAACTGGTCGGAGGGGTTGGGCACGGGCTGCACCGTGCGGGTCTCCTGCACCACGCCCTCGCCGGAAACGCCGGCCTTCTCCGGGGTGACCGAGAAGCCGGTGATGTCGATGAGGCCACAGGCCTGACCGGTGGTCTCCCACAGGTTGTCCTGCACGGCGCCGCCGCCGACCATGGCGAACTCCTGGTCACAGGCGGCGTCGAGCTGCGGCTGGTAGTTGCTGATGGCGGCGTCGTAGGTGGTCAGGTCCAGCTGGCGGCCGTTGATGCCACCCTGGTCGTTGCACCACGCCACGAAGGCCTCACCGGCGTCGAAGATCTCCTGGTTGAGGCCCGGCCGGCCGGTGAAGCCGGGGTCGGCCACGGTGCCCACGGCGATGGAGTCGTCGGCGATGCCCTGCACCTCGGCGGGGTCGGACGGCTCGGTCGTGGTCGTGGTCTCGCCACTCCCCTCGCCGCACGGCGACTCGACATCGCCAAAGGCCTCGCCACCGCTGTCGGCGGCAGCGGTGGTCTCGGTGGACCCCCCGGTGTCGTCGGTCCCGGAGGCGTCCTCGCCTCGGCTCGAGCACGCACCAGCGATGAGCATCAAGGCGGCCAGAACGACGACCAGTCGGCGCAGCTTCATGAGTTCCCCCTGTATCGGTGTTCCACGACGCCCCGGCGACCGATTCTGGCCCCCACGGCGGCGCACATCATGGCACAGCCACTTCTGACGGGGAGTCAGGTCGCGCAGCGGGACCTCGTCGGGCGTCGTCGGTAACGTGCGCCCTCGTGCGCATCGACACCCAGCTCCGCGCCCCCCTCGCCGGCGCCGCCGACGAGGCCCGGGCCCTCCGCGACGCCGGCTTCGAGGGGGTCTTCACCTTCGAGGGCCCCCACGACGTGTTCCTGCCCCTCGCCGCCGCGGCGACGGTCGAAGGGCTCGACCTCTACACCAACCTGGCCATCGCCTTCCCCCGCAGCCCCACGCACCTCGCCCACCTGGCCTACGACCTCCACCAGGCCTCGGGCGGCCGCTTCGCCCTCGGCCTGGGCACCCAGGTCCGGCCCCACATCGAGAAGCGCTACGGCGCCACCTGGTCGAAGCCCGTGGCCCGCATGCGCGAGCTGATCGAGGCCACGCGCGCGGTCCTCATCTGCTGGCAGGAGGGTGGCCGCCTCGACGTGCACGGCGAGTTCTACGAGCTCACCCTCATGCCCCCCACCTTCAACCCGGGCCCGCTCCCGTTCGGCCCGCCGCCGCTCTGGGTCGGTGCCCTCGGCCCCAAGATGACCCGCATGGTCGCCGAGGTCGCCGACGGCTTGTTGGTGCACCCGTTCAACTCCGACCGCTTCGTCCGCGAGCACACCCTCCCGGGCGTCACCGAAGGCCTCGCCGCCTCGGGCCGTGACCGCAGCCAGTTCACCCTCATCTGCGAGACCATCGTGTGCGCCTGGCGCGACGAGGAGGAGCGCGCCACCGCCATCGCCGGCGCCAAGGGGCTGGTGGCCTTCTACGGCTCGACGCCGGCGTACCGCCCGGTCCTCGAGGCCGAGGGCGCCGGCGACCTGCAGCCCGAGCTGAACCGCCTGACCAAGGAGGGCCGCTGGGCCGAGCTGGGCGACGTCATCGACGACGACCTGCTCGAGCGCATCGCCGTCTGCGGCGAGCCCGCCGAGGTGGCCCGGCGCATCCACGAGCGCTACGGCGACGTGGCCGACCGCCTGGCCTTCTACACCCCCTACGCCATCGACCCGACCCTCACCGCCGAGGTCCTCGACCGCCTCCGCTGAACGGGCGGCCGGACGCGGGGCTACAGGCGCTCGGCGACGCTGGCGCAGGCGTCGGCCAGGGGCGAGGCGAACTCCGGCCGGGCGCACAGGACGTGGCCGTGCTTGGTGAGGTGGATCTCCGACCGCTTGATGGCCCGGGCCATGTTCAGCTGGGTCTCGGGCTGGATGGCGCGGTCCTCGGTGGTCACGAGGACGGTCGTGGGCACATCGACCTCACCGATCCACGGCCCGGCGTCGTAGTTGCCGATGGCGTGGCCGGCCTCCATGAGCACCCGGGGGTCGTGGCGGCGCATCTCGGCCGCCGCCCAGCGCTGGAGCGAGTTCGGCCGCACCCTGTCCTGGCGGATGGGCATCAAGCGCTGCACCTGGCGACTGGGCACGTGGGCCGCCAGCTGGCCCATGCGGGTGGTGGCGGCCAGCGCCGCCATGGTGCTGGTGAACACGTACCGCTCCCGGCCACCCTTCACGAACGAGTGGCCGGTGGCGCAGAGCACGAGGCCCTGCACCTTGTCGGGGTGGCGCTTCCAGAGGAGCTGCGAGACGGGCCCGCCCATGGAGTAGCCGACCGCGATCACCGGGCCGGTGTCGAACTCGTCGAGCAGAGCGGCGGCGTCGTCGGCGCAGTCGGCCAGGCGGAAGCGGCGCAGGGCGCGGATGCCCCGTCCGTGGCCCCGCAGGTCGGGGGCGATGATGCGGAAGTGGCGGCCGAGCGTCTCGTACACCTGGAACCAGTTCAGACCCGCGCTGGCGATCCAACCGTGGAGCAGGAGCAGCGTGGGCGCCCCGGGCGGACCCTCCACCTCGCGCACGAAGGTGCGCCCGCGGCCGGGTAGGTCGACCCGCCGCCCGAGGGGCAGCGGTGGTCCCTCAGGCGCTGCGTCCTCCATGACGACACATCCTTCCCCCACCAGGGTCGAGTGTAGGCACCCGGCTCGACGGGTCAGGACAACCGAGGGACGTGCTTGGGCTTCAGGTGTCCCTCGGCCAGGAGCCAACGCAGGGTGTCGGCGAGCGTGTCGGTCGCCGGCCGCAGGGTGACGTCGAGGGCGGCGAGGGTGGCCGAGTCGTCGGTGGGCACTCCGCGGGTGAGGAACACCATGCCCTCGTAGGTGATGGAGAAGTTGGCGGGCACCACCCGCATGAGGAGGTCGTTGACGCGCCCGAGGGTGCGCAGGGCGCGCGGCGGCGACGGCAGGCGCCGAGCCCTGCCGCCGACCTCCTTCAGGACGTCGGCGAGAGCGGGCGTGGTGAAGAAGTGGCCGCCGAGCAGGAAGCGGCGAGCTCCCTGGCCCGGCTCGACCGAGCGGGTGATCACCGTGGCCAGGTCGCGCACGTCCAGGACCGTGAGCCCGCCCGAGGTGATGGGCACGCCGCTGCGCACGAGGGTGCCCGCCGCTCGCACCTGCTCGGTGAGGTTGGGGTCGTGGGGCCCCCACACCCCGCCGGGGTAGACGATGGTGATGGGCGCACCCTCGTCCTGCAGGGCCCGGGCCGCGATCTCCGCGTCGACCTTCGACCGGCCGTACGCGCTGGTGGGCGAGGCGACCGGGGTGGACGGGTCGATCAAGGGCCCCGGCGGCGGGAACAGCGACGCCACGCTGGACACGTGGACGATGGGGTCGATCCCCGCGGCCACGGCCGCGCCGAGCACGTTGCGGGCGGCGGCCGGGTTGGTGGCCAGCACCTCGGCGGCACGCTTGCGCTCGTTGGTGACGACGGCAGCGGCGTGGACCACGGCGTCGCAACCGTCGAGGGCGCGCTCGATGGACGCCCGGTCGAGCACGTCGCCGGCCACGCGGTCGGGGGCCGGCGCCCCCAGCGCGGCGAAGACGCGATCGACCTTGGCCGGGTCGCGCACCAGCAGGCGGACCTCGTGGCCGGCCTCCCCCAGTGCGGCCGCCGCGTGGCTGCCGACGAACCCGGTCCCCCCCGTCACCAAGACCTTCACCTTCGTGCCTCCTCCGTCGGCACCCCTTCGGGATCCGGTTCGTGCTGACCCGCTGCTCCGCTCCGCTCCGCAACCTCACTGGCCATCACACATCTTGCCGCTTTCGGCCGTTCTCATCGGGCTCTCAGCTTCCGGCGCGATGCTTTCGGGGTGCAGGAGCGAGGGGTGCAGGTGCTCGTGGTCGACGACGACGCGGGGGTCCGCCAAGCGGTCCGTCGGGCGTTGCTGCTCGAGGGCTACGAGGTGGCCCTGGCCGAGGACGGGGTCGAGGCCCTGCGCGCCGTGACCACCGCCCCGCCCGATGCGATCGTGCTCGACGTGATGATGCCCCGCCTCGACGGGATCGAGGTCTGCCGGACGCTGCGCGAGCAGGGCAACCGCACCCCCATCCTCGTGCTCACCGCCAAGCACCGACTGAGCGAGCGGGTGGCCGGCCTCGACGCCGGCGCGGACGACTACCTGGTCAAGCCCTTCGCCCTCGACGAGCTGCTGGCCCGCCTCCGGGCGCTCCTGCGCCGAGCCACCCCGGCCGACGACGGCGCGCCCATCGTCCTCGCCGACCTCACCCTCGACCCCACGGGCCGCATCGTGCAGCGCGGCGATCGGGAGATCCCCCTCACCCGCACCGAGTTCTCGCTCCTCGAGCTGCTGGTGGCCAACGCCGGCCAGGTGCTCACCCGAGAGCTGATCATGGACCGCATCTGGGGCTACGACTTCGCCACCTCGTCCAACTCCCTCGACGTCTACATCGGGTACCTGCGGCGCAAGACCGAGGCCGAGGGCGAGCCCCGCCTCATCCAGACGGTGCGGGGCGTGGGCTACGTGGCCCGCGCCTCGTGACCGGCGCCGGTCGCGGGTCGTGAACCTCCGTACCCGTCTCACCGTCCTGGTTGCCGCCGCGGTCGGCTGCGCCGTGGTGCTCGTGGCCGCGGTGGCCGTGCTGGCGACGCGCAACGAGCTGCGCGACGGCGTGGACGAGGCCCTCCGCCAGCGGGCCGTCGCCGTCGCCGACCCCCGCCGGGGCGGTCCGGGCCCACCGCGCGACCCGCTGGGCGTGGGCGACACGTCCACGCGGGTGTTCGACGCGTCCGGGGACGTGCTCGACGGCGTCGAGATCACCACCGAGACGGGCCTCACCGAGCGCGACCTGGCCGTGGCCGCCGGCACCAGCAGCGCTTACTTCCGCGACGCGGAGATCAACGGCGACCACGTGCGCATCCTCACCGTGGCCCTCGGCGACGGGCGGGCGGTGCAGCTGGCCCGGTCGGTGACCGGCCTCGACGACACCATCGCCCAGCTCACCCTGATCTACCTGCTCCTCGGCGCGGTCGGCGTCGCCGCCGCCGGCCTGATCGGCTGGGCGGTGGCCCGTCGGTCGCTGCGCCCCGTGGACGACCTCGCCGCCGCCGTCGACCGCGTGGCCACGGACCGGGACCTGACCTCGGAGATCGAGGTCGAGCGCCACGACGAGATCGGCGACCTCGCCGAGCGCTTCAACGAGATGCTCCGGGCCCTGCGCACCTCCCGCCAGCAACAGCACCAGCTCATCAGCGACGCCAGCCACGAGCTGCGCACGCCCCTGACCAGCCTGCGCACGAACGTCGACCTGCTCGACCGGCTCGACGAGCTGCCTCCCGAAGACCGCGCCGAGCTGCTCGTGGACCTCAAGGCGGAGATGGGCGAGCTCAGCGCCCTGGTCACCGAGCTGGTCGATCTCGCCACCGAGGAGGGCCAGGCCCCCGAGCCGGTCGAGCCGCTGCGCCTCGACGAGCTGGTCGAGCGCCTCGCCCGCCGCACCGAGCGTCGAACCGGCCTGGCTGTGCGCTGCGACCTCGCGCCCACCACCGTGGACGGCCGGCCCAGCCGGCTCGAGCGCGCCGTCGCGAACCTCCTCGACAACGCCGCCAAGTGGAGCCCGCCCGACGGCACCATCGACGTCCGCCTCGCCGACGGCGCGCTGGTGGTGAGCGACGAGGGGCCCGGCATCGACGAGGCCGACCTCGCCCGGGTCTTCGACCGCTTCTACCGCGCCGACGCTGCCCGCAGCCGACCCGGCTCCGGCCTCGGCCTGGCCATCGTGCGCCAGATCGTCGAGGACCACGGCGGCCGGGTCATCGCCGGACGGGCCCCGGGCGGCGGCGCCGCCGTGGGCTTCCGGCTCCCCACCACCTGAGCCCGGACGCGCCATCGGCGCCCGCCCCGAAGCCCGGAGGCCGCGGGAAGGGCGCCGGAGGGCGGTCGTCCGGGGCTCAGTTGCTGCTGTCGGTGGTGTCGGTGGTGTCCGAGGAGCCGTCGTCCTGGGTGCCCTGGTCACCGTCGTCGGTGCCGCGGTCGCTCGGGCCGTCCGGGGTGCCCTGCTCCGGCGGGCCGAACTGCGGGGCCTGGCCCTGCCCCTGACCGAAGCCCGGCCCCATCTGACCCGGCCCCATCGGTCCCTGTCCCCCGCCGCCGGGGCCCATCGGGCCCTGGTCGGGGCCGAAGTGGGCTTCCATGCGGCCGCCCCGGCCACCGTCGGGGCCGTCGTCGGACGCCTTCGTGCCCACGAAGGTGAGGAGGCTCCCCAGCAGGAGGAAGCCGAGGGCGCCGAGGGCGAGCCACCACCAGGCGAGGGTGACCAGGCCACCGCGGTGGCCGACGGGCTCGGCCGCGGCGGCCGGGGCCGCGGGGGATGCCGGCGGCGGCGGGGGTGCGGCCTCGGCGTCGCCGGCAGCGGGTTCCATCGGTTCGGTGGGATCGACAGGGTTGCTCATGGCGCGCAGTGTGGCGGCCGCAGCTGAGAAAACGCTGAGAACGCGAGGGCTACCCTGCGCGGTCGTGCCCGACCATGCCATCGCCACCCTGCTCGACCGCGCCCGACGCGAGGTGGACGAGGGGCTCCTCCCCGCCTGCCAGCTCGCCGTGGCCCAGCACGGCGAGCTCCTCGTCCACGAGGCCTTCGGCGACGCCACCACCGACAGCCGGTTCCTCATCTTCTCCAGCACCAAGCCCGTGGTGGCCGCCGCCGTCTGGCAGCTCCTCGCCGAGGGGCGCCTCGACGTCTCCCAGCGCGTCGCCGAGCTCATCCCGGAGTTCGCCTCCAACGGCAAGGACGTCGTGACCGTCGAACAGGTGTTGCTGCACACGAGCGGCTTCCCCTACGCCCCCCTCGGCCCGCCCAACTGGGCCGACCGCGACGCCCGCCTGGCCGCGTTCGCGAATTGGCGCCTCAACTGGGAGCCCGGGACGCGCTTCGAGTACCACGCCACGTCGGCCCACTGGGTCCTGGCCGAGATCATCGAGCGCCTCGACGGCGAGGACTACCGGTCGGCGGTGCACCGGCGCGTGGTCGAGCCGTTGGGCCTCGAGCAGTTCCGCCTCGGCGTCCCGCCCGAGGACCAGGGCGACGTCAAGCGGGTGGTCCAGGTCGGCGAGCCCCCGACGATGGAGGAAGTCGAGGCCGTCACCGGGATCGCGGGCGCCACCCTCGACGCCCTCACCGGCGGCCTCACCGACGACATGTTCGTGATGCTGTCGGCCCCCGAGAACGTGGCCGTGGGCGTGCCCGGCGGCGGCGCCGTGTCCACCGCCGCCGACGTGGCCCGCTTCTACCAGGCGCTGCTCGCCAACCCCGGCGAGCTCTGGGACCCCGCCGTCCTGGCCGACGTCACCACCAACATCCGCAACACCTTCCCCGACCCCACGACCGGCGCGGCTGCCAACCGCACCATCGGCCTGGTCGTCGCCGGCGACGATGGGAAGGCCCCGATGCGGGGCATGGGACGCACGCTCTCGCCCGCCGCCTTCGGCCACAACGGCGCCGGCGGCCAGGTGGCGTGGGCCGACCCGGCCACCGGCCTGTCGTTCTGCTACCTCACCAACGGCATCGACGCCCACCTGTTCCGCCAGTGGCGGCGAGGCCCGAGCCTCAGCAACCGGGCCACCGCCTGCGCCAGGTGACACCATGGTCCCCCCGGGGGGCGGCGGCCGTGCCCCTCGGGCGCAGCGACGACCGACGAGGAGCGGGGACATGAACCGACTGGCGCCCATCGACGCCGCCTTCTTGTACATGGAAACGCCCAGCAGCCACATGCACGTGACGGGCGTCATCATCGTCGACCCGTCCACGATGCACGGCGGCTACTCCTTCGAGGCCATCCGCGAGATGTTGTCCTCCCGCATCCACCTGCTTCCGCCGTACCGGCGCCGCCTGCTGACGGTGCCGTTCCACCTGGACGACCCCGTCTTCATCGAGGATCCCGACTTCGACATCACGAACCACGTGCACCGCGTCACGGTGCCGCCGCCGGGCGGCCGCGAGGAGCTGGCTGAGGTCATCGGCGACGTGGCCGGCCGGGCCCTCGATCGAAGCAAGCCGCTCTGGGAGACGATCGTCGTCGAGGGCACCGCCGACGGCACGGTCGCCCTGGTGTGCAAGGTGCACCACGCCTGCATCGACGGCGTGACGGGCGCCGACCTGATGAGCCAGCTCTTCGACCTCGAGCCTGATGCCCCCGAGCCGCCGCCGCCGGCCGAGGAGTGGGTGCCCGACCGGGTGCCGTCCGACCTGGAACTGCTGGCGGATGCGGGCAGGTCGCGCCTCACCACGCCGCTGCGTGGGCTCCAGGGACTCGGCCGGATCGGCGCGACCGTGGTGCGCACGGCGGCGTCCGTGATCGGCCGGGACGAGGACGAACGGTCGCCGGCGCTGCCGTTCACCGCCCCCAAGACCAAGTTCACCGGTGCCCTCACCCCGCACCGTTCGGTCGCGTTCGCGCAGACCGACTTCGAGGACCTCCGCATCGTCAAGACCGTCTTCGGGGTGAAGATCAACGACGTCGTCCTGGCGTCGTGCACCCTCGCCCTTCGGCGGTACCTGATCGCCCACGACGACCTGCCCGACAAGCCGCTGGTGTCGATGGAGCCCGTGTCCGTGCATGGCCAGGACGGCCAGGAAGGCACCAACCAGGTGTCCAGCATGGCGGTGCGCCTCCCGGTGCAACTGGAGGACCCGGTCGATCAGTTGCTCGAGATCCGAGAGGACACGCTGGCGTCGAAGGAGATGCACAACGCCATCGGTGCCGACGTGCTGCGCGACCTCACCCAGTTCGCGCCGCCCGTGCTGTTCAACCGGGCCATGCGCCTCTACTCGTCGATGGGCCTCGCCAGCCACCACCGCCCGGTGCAGAACCTGGTCATCTCCAACGTCCCCGGCCCGCCCATCCCCCTCTACTGCGCCGGCGCCCGCGTCGTCGCGGTGTACCCCTTCGGCCCGCTCATCGAGGGCGCCGGCATCAACATCACCGTCCTGTCGAACATGGGAAACATGGACTTCGGGGTCATCGGCTGCACCGAGACCGCCCCCGACCTGTGGTCCCTCGCCGACGGCTTCGGCCAGGCCGTGAAGGACCTGCGGGCCGCCGCCGATGCCGTGCTGGCCGAGCGGGAGGCGGAAGCCGCCGCCGCCCTCGACCCTCCGCCGGCGGCGGTAACGGCGAAGAAGCGCGCCCCCCGACGGACCGCGGCCAAGAAGCCCCCCGACGGCGCCTGACCGCCCTGATTCCGCCCCGTTCCCTCGTTCTGGGTACAGATCTCCGCTCTCACCGTGCTGTTCCTGGTCCCAGAACGGGAGAAGCAGGGGTTCAGGCGGTGGCGGCGGCCTTGGCCCAGCGGTAGTCGGCCTTGCCCACGGGCGAGCGGACGACTTCGTCCACGAAGGTGACGGTGCGGGGCACCTTGTAGCCCGCGAGGTGAGCTTTGCAGTGTGCGACGAGCGCCTCGGTGGTGGCCGAGGCCCCGTCCGCCGCCTGGACCACGGCGGCGACGCTCTGACCCCAGCGCTCGTCGTCGACGCCCACGACGACAGCGTCGTACACGTCCTCGTGGGCCTTCAGGACGGCCTCCACCTCTTCGGGGTACACCTTCTCGCCCCCGGTGTTGATGCACACCGAACCTCGCCCGAGGAGCACGATGGTGCCGTCGGCCTCCACCCGGGCCATGTCCCCGGTGACCACCCAGCGGTGGCCGCCGGCCTCCACGAAGGTCTGGGCGGTCTTCTCGGGGTCCTTGTGGTAGCCGAGGGGGATGTGGCCCCGAAGCGCCACCCGACCCGTGGTCTCGGACCCCGGCTCGACGGGCCGGAGGTCGTCATCGAGCACGAGGGTGTTGTCGTCGAGGGGGTTGAACTTCGGGGGTCCGTCGTCGGCGTCGTCGGCGCTCAGGCCCTGGCGGGCGCCCTGCGCGCCGGTCTCGGACGAGCCGAACCCGTCGTTGACGACGCAGTTCGGGAAGGTGGCGGCGAGCCGCCGGCGCAAGGCCGGGGTGAGGGGCGCGCCACCGGAGCCGATGGCCATCAGCGAGGACGAGTCGTAGTTCTCGGCGCCACCGCCGGCCTCCCAGGCGCCCAGGAGCGGGCGGGCCACGGCGTCGCCCACCACGACGAGCAGGTTCACGCGCTCGTCGCCCACCGCCCGCCAGATGGCGTCCGGGTCGAGCGAGCCCGGCATCAGCACGACCCGCCCGCCGGCGTAGAGCCACGACATCGAGGTCCACTGCGCGGCGGCGTGCATGAGCGGCGCCACCGGGAGGAACGTGAAGGGCGTGTCGGTGTCCTTCACCCGCTCGAGCAGTTCCTCCGGGCGCTCGACGGTGCCCTCGTAGCGGGTGGGGTCACCGCCGCCGATGCAGGCGAAGAAGGCGTCCTCCTGGCGCCACACGACGCCCTTGGGCATGCCCGTCGTCCCACCCGTGTAGAGCACGTAGTGGTCCTCGCCGCTGCGCTCGGGGAAGCCCCCCTCGGGCGACGACGCCGACAGCACCGCCTCGTAGTCCTCGGCGCCGACGGCCGCCAGGGCCTCGTCGACCCCCAGGGTGCCGTCGGCCACCGCCAGGTAGGTGCGCAGCCTGGGGAGGCCCGGCGCCACCTCGGCGACGCGGTCGGCGAACTCGGCGTGGTGGACGACGGCGACGAGGTCGGCGTCGTCGAACAGGTACGCCAGCTCGTCGGCCACGTACCGGTAGTTCACGTTGATCGGGACGGCCCGGATCTTGAAGGCGGCGAGGAAGGCCTCGACGTACTCGGAGCCGTTGCGCAGGTAGCAGCCGACGTGGTCGCCGGGGCGCACGCCGCGTTCGGCCAGGGCGTGGGCCAGGCGGTTGGCCCGCTCCTCGAGCTCGCCGTAGGTGAGGCGCCGGCCGTTGGGTCCACCCACCACCACGAGGGCCTCGCGATGGGGCACGACGGCGGCGGCGCACTCCCAGATGTCGGCCAGGTTGAAGTGCCGGGGCGGGACACGACTGGTCACATCGGCACCCTAGCGACCATGATGGATGGGTCGTGTCTGTCCTTCACCATCGGGCGGTGCCGCTCTTCGTGGCAATGGCATCACTGTTCGTGATGCCTGTCGCCATGGGCACCGCTAGCGGCCAGAGCCTGCCGCCCGCGCCCGCGCCCGAAGCCGGCGAGCAGGAAGCCGCTCCTGTCGAGCTGGGCATCACCAGCACCGAGGTGGGTCCCGCCGAGGCCGACGAAGAAGCCCAGAGCGTGCCCTTCGTCGGCACCCACGAGGTCTGGTGCACCCAGGGCAACCCGTCCCCCGGCATCTGCAACAGCCACCACGACTACCCCGCCATCGACATCGGCATGCCCGTCGGCACGACCGTGAACGCGTCCGGCCCCGGGACCGTGCAGGAGGCACGGCGCACCGACAGCGACGCGCGCGGCCTCTACGTCACCATCCGCCACCCCGACGGCATCTACTCGCGCTACCTCCACCTCTCGGCGGTCGGCGTCGCCGTGGGCGAGGTGGTCGACACCGGGACGCCCATCGGCCGGTCGGGCAACACCGGCTCGTCGAACTCGCCCCACCTGCACTACGACGAACAGCGTCCCCTCGGCACGCCCAAGCAGCTGGGCACGATGGTGGGCTGGGTCGGCACCGAGCAGGTGCACTACCCCGATGCGTACGGCACCACCAATTGGAGCGCCGTGCCCTTCGGCACGGACCTCCGCAACGACCGCTTCGCCTCAGCCGTGCCGCCCACCCCGCGCCAGTGGGGCGGCCCCAGCGTGGCGACCGGCGACCTCAACGGCGACGGGTTCGACGATCTGGTCGTGGGCGTGCCCGGCAAGGACAGTGGCGGCGCCACCAACGCCGGCGCCGTCACCGTCGTCTTCGGGTCTGCCGACGGGGTCGTCACCGAGGGGAGCCAGCAACTGGTCCCCGGTGCCGGCGGGCTGGCGGGCACCGCCGAGTCCGATGATCGATTCGGCGCCACGGTCACCATCGGCGACTTCGACGCCGACGGCTTCGAGGACCTGGTCGTCGGCGCCCCCGGTGAGGACACCAGCGGCGGCGTCGACGCCGGGGCCGTCATCGTGATCCCTGGCGCGGAGACGGGCCTCGTGCTGTCAGCCAGCCGCCAGCGGTGGAGTGCCAGTGGCCTGCCCGGTACCTCGAGTGCCGGTGACCAACTCGGTGCGGCCCTCGCCGTGGGCGACTTCGACGGTGACCGCCACGACGATCTCGCCGTGGGCGCCCCCGGTGACGACACGGGTTCCGCCGATGCGGGCGCCGTGGTCGTCGCTCGAGGCGGCGCCACGGGGCTCACCCCCATCAGGTCACTGGAGCTCGTCGCCGGCCGCGACGGGCTGGCCGGCCGTGCCCAGGACGGCGACCTGCTCGGTGCCTCGGTGACGGCCGGCGACCTCGACGGCCGTGGCCACGACGACCTCGCCGTCGGTGCGCCCGGTCAGGACGTCGGCCAGGCCCGCAACGCAGGCGAGGTGATCGTCGTCGGGGGGTCGCCCACGGGCCTCGACCCCGCCACGAGCCTCCTCGTGCGAGCAGGCACGAACGGCGTCGCCGGCCGCTCCGAGCCTGACGACATCCTGGGCGCCGCTCTCGCCATCGGCGAGATCGACGGGGCCGGCACCGCGGATCTGGTCATCGGCGTCCCCGGCGAGGATGCCAACGCGGTGAACGACGGTGCCCTCCTCGTGGTACCCGGCACCGCAGAGGGACTCTCCGGTGAGGGATCGCGCGAGTTCTGGTCCGGTGGCCCCGGCAGCGCGGGGACCGGTCAGAGCCAGGACCTCCTCGGCGCGGCCGTGGTGGTCGGCGACGTCGAGGCCGATGGCCGGATCGAGATCCTCGCTGGCATCCCTGGCAAGGCGGTCGGCGCGGACAGCGACGCGGGTGCCGTGCTGGTGCTCGGCACCGACACGGGGGTGCTCAGCGCCGACTCCCCTCGACTCGCCGGGACCGCCGACGCCGACGACCGGCTCGGCCGCTCCCTGGCCGTGGGCGACTTCGATGGGGACGGGGTGGCCGACCTCGCGGTCACCACCCCGACCGAGACCGCGGCCGGCGCACAGGCCACGGGCGCCGTCACGGTCGTCCCCGGCGTGCCCGACGCCGGCCTCACGGGCGTCGGTAGCGTGCACCTCGTGCGAGGCCAGAACGGCCTCGCGGGCACCGCCAAGGTGGACGACCACTTCGGCGGCCTGCTCCCCCCCTACCTGTTCTGACCCCCGTGCTCCCAGGACCACCGGGGTGGGGGCGTCAGTCTCGGTAGGCAGCGCGCAACTCGTGCTTGACGACCTTGCCCGTGGGGTTGCGGGGCAGGACGTCGACGATCTCGAGCTGCTCGGGCACCTTCTGGATCATGAGGCCCTCGCCGGTGAGGTGGGCTCGCATCTCGTCCTGCGTGAGCGGGTCGCCGGCGTCGTTCGGCACCACCACCGCGCAGGCCCGCTCGCCTGAGGCGGCGTCGGGCAGGCCGATGACGGCCACGTCGGCCACCTTCGGGTGCGTGAAGAGGAGGTCCTCCACCTCCTTGGCCGAGATGTTCTCGCCCTTGCGGATGATGATGTCCTTGAGGCGGCCGGTGATGGTGACGTAGCCGTCTTCGTCCCGCTCACCGAGGTCGCCGGTGCGGAAGTAGCCGTCCTCGTCGAAGGCATCGGCGTCCAGGGCGGCGTCGAGGTAGCCCTTCATGAGCTGGGGCGCCTTGGCCCGGATCTCACCCTCCTCGTTCGGGCCGGCGATGCGGCCGTCGAGGGTCACGATGCGCAGGTCGACGCCGGGCATCGGCCGGCCCTCGGTGTCGGACTTCTTCTGGTCGGGGTCGCCCACGGCGACGAGGGTGAGGATGGGGGCCTCGGTGAGGCCGTAGCCCGAGAGGATGCCGACGCCGCCCATCTCGGCCTTGACGTCGTCGTGCAGGCCCTTGGGCTTCGGGGCGCCGCCGCCGGGCAGCGCCCGGACGTTCGGAAAGAGCGGTGTGTCGGGGTTGGCCCGCTGGGCAGCGAGGTAGGCCATGTGGAACGGGGTCCCGGCGCCGGCGAGGGTCACGCCCTCGGCGGCGAGCACGCCGATGGTGGTCGACGGGTCGAAGGCCTCGACCATGATGCTGGCGCTGCCGAACATCAGGCCCGTGAGCAGCCAGGTGATGCCGCCGATGTGGGTGAAGGGGAACACCATGGCGCCGCGGTCCTCGGGCACGACCTCGTAGCGCTGGCCCATCCCGCGCCCGATGGCGGCGATGGTGGCGTCGGTGTGGCGGGCGCCCTTGGGGTCGGCCGTGGTGCCCGAGGTGTAGAAGAGCCAGCGCACGGGCAGGTCGTCGGGGTCGTCCGGGGTGGGCGGCGCCGGCGGGAGGGTGGCGGGGTCGCCTTGGGGCAGGGTGCGGTCGCACACCAGCACCTCGAGTCCGTCGACCTCGTCCGCGACCTCACGGGCCATGGCCTCGAAGTCGAAGCCCTTCCAGGTCGACGGCACCACCAGCAGCTTGGTGCCCGCCTGGCGGGCCACGAAGCCGACCTCCCGCTTGCGGTAGATGGGCAGGATGGGGTTCTGGGTGATGCCGAGGCGGCCGAGCGCCCCCACCAGCACGAGCGACTCGATCCACGTGGGCAACTGCCACGACACCACGTCGTCCTCGCCCAGGCCCATCGCGGCGAGGCCGGCCGCAGCCTGCTCCACGTCGGCGGCGTACTCGGCGAAGGTGATTCGCCGCCCGTCCTCGTCGACGGCCATCTCGGCGGCGGGCGTCTCGGCCGCCCGCCGCTCGATGAGCTCCCAGAGCGTCCGTCCTTCGAGCATGTCCTTCTCCTCGTGGCTGGTCCTGCCAGTCGATCCGGTCCTGCGGGTCACGCCATCGTCGCGTGAGCCGCCCAGGCGAAGGGGCACCAGGGTGCGAGTCGGTCCGCCCCCGTCACGAGGACCACACCACGGACTGGAGCTCGCTGTAGGCGTGCAGGCCGAACGAGCCGCCGTCGCGACCGACGCCGCTCTGCTTGAAGCCCCCGAAGGGCGCCTCGTGGTTGCGCTGCAGGGTGTTGATGCCCACGTTGCCGCTGCGCAGTCGGCCGGCGACCGTGAAGGCCCGGTTGGCGTCGCCGCTCCACACGTAGTCGTACAGGCCGAAGGCGGTGGCGTTGGCCAGGGCGACGGCTTCGTCCTCGTCGTCGAAGGGCAGCACCACCACGACGGGCCCGAAGGCCTCCTCCTGGGTGATGGCCATGTCGACGGTGGCGTCGGCCAGCAGCGTGGGGGCGACATACCAACCGCCGTCGGGCACGGCGGCGTCACCGCCGGCCACCAGGGTGGCGCCCGCCGCGGTGCCGGCGTCGATGAAGGCCCGCACCCGGTCGCGGTGCACCTCGGTGATGAGCGGGCCCACGATGGTGTCGGCCTCGAGGGGGTCGCCCACCTTCAGGTAGCCGGCGAACGCGGCCAGGCGCTCGACCACCTGGTCGTAGACGCCCCGCTGGGCGAGCACCCGAGTGGGCGCCGTGCAGATCTGGCCCGAGTGGAAGGCCCAGGTGCTGCCCGTGCCGGACACGGCGGCGTCGAGGTCGGCGTCGTCGAAGATGATGCTGGCGCCCTTGCCGCCCAGCTCGAGCAGCAGGCGCTTCATCTCACCGCCCGCCACAGAGCCGATGTGGCGGCCGACGGCGGTGCTGCCGGTGAAGCTGATCATGTCGACCTCGGGGGCGGCCACCAGCGCCTCGGCCGCGACGGGCGTCGACGAGTTCACGACGTTGACCACGCCGGGCGGGAACCCCGCCTCCTCCATGATGGCCATGAGCTCGATGACCGCGAGCGGGTCCTGTGGGGCGGGCTTGACCACCACGGTGTTGCCCATGGCCAGCGCCGGGCAGATCTTCCCCGCCATGTTGGTGAGGGGGAAGTTGTAGGACGTGATGGCGGCCACCACGCCGACGGGCTGGCGCACCGCCACCGCGCTGATGAGCCCGCCGGGGGCGAGGGGCGTGGCTGCCTGCTGGCCGGGCGGTAGGGCGATGCGGGTGGGCTCGAGCGCGCCCTTGGCGTAGCGCCGGAAGCGGGTGACGGCCTGGGGGATCTGGAGCGAGTTGGTGACCGCGAGGGTGGCGCCGGTCTCGGCCTGGACGAGGGGCACCAGGTCGCCCATGCGGGCCTCGAGGAGGTCGCCCGCCCTGTCGAGCAGGGCGGCGCGCTCCTCAGGAGCGGTGCGCGACCAGGCCGGAAAGGCCTCGGCCGCCGCAGTTGCCGCGGCCCGGGCATCGTCGGCGGTGGCTTCGGGAGCCACTCCCACCACGTGCTCGGTGGCGGGGTTCACCACCTCGTAGCCGCCGCCGGATCCCTCGACCCAGGAGCCACCGATGAGCAGGCCGCGCATGCCGGAGGAGGTCGTCATCGCGCCGAAGGGTAACCGGTTCCAATTTCGGCGGCGAGGCGCAGACCCCGCCGGATCGTGGTCAGGCGCCGGCGACGAGCAGGTTCACCATGTTCCAGCTGACGATGGCGGCGTAGGCCAGCACCGAGAAGGCCAGCGCCCGGTTGACGACCTTCGAGTCCGGTGGGCACGAGTTGACCACGAGTGCGACCAGGGCCACGCCGGCGGTCTTGACCAGGATCGGAGCGTACGGGTGGTGGATGATGGGCGCCATCACCGGGTTGCCCTCCACACCACCGGCCGCCAGCACCGCGCGGGTGGTGATCAGGTCCAGCACGTTGAGCAGGGCCAGCGCCACCAGCAGCACCCAGCGGCTGCCGACGAGGGGGACGTGGTTGGGGTCGGCGACGGCGGGCTCGAGGGTCGGTAGCTCGGGCTCGGCCTGCCAGGCCGGGGCGTCGAGGCCCCGCAGGTCGATGACCGTGCCCTCGCGCAGGTCGAGGACGAGATCGTCCCGGACCGGCGCCGGCGCCTCGTCCCCAAGGGAAATCCAGGATTCCTGCTCAAGTCCCCGTTGCTCCATGCCGAAGATCTTAGTCCAACTTTCTCCCTCGGTGGCCAGAAAGTTCACGTTACGTGAGAATTCCTAAGGACCGAACGGCCCAAGTGCCGGTCATCCCTCGCCGAGGTAACGCCGCAGGACGGGGTCGGCCTGGGCGCTCGGCAGCATCGAGCCCCCGTCGACCACGAGGTTCTGGCCGGTCACGTAGCTGGCCTGGTCGGAGCACAGGAAGGACACGACCGCGGCCACCTCGTCCGCACGGCCGACTCGTGCGAGCGGCGTGCCCGCTTCGATGGCCGCCCGCAACCGGTCGTCGCGCACGACTGTGGCGGTGAGGGGCGTGTCGATGAAGCCGGGCGAGACGCAGTTCACGCGGATGGTCGGGGCGTACTCGAGCGCCGCGCTCTTTGTGAGGGCGATGACGCCGGCTTTGGCCGCGCTGTAGGGAGCTTCGCCCCGGGTCGGGCGCAGGCCGCTGACCGAGGCCATGTTGACGATGGCCCCGTCGCCGGCGGCGTCGAGGAAGGCCACGGTGGCCCGCAGCACGTTGAACGCCCCCTGCAGGTTGACCGACACGAGCCGCTCGAATTCGGCGTCGTCGTAGTCGTGCAGGTGGCGGACGTTGCCCACGCCGGCGTTGTTGAACACGGTGTCCAGCCCACCCAGGCGTTCCGCGGCCTCACCCACGGCCTCGGTGACGGCGGCCCCGTCGGCCACGTCGACCACCACGGTGACCAGGTCGAGCTCCTCCGCCAGGGCGGCGAGCCCGTCCTGGTCCACGTCCAGTGCGGCGACAGCGGCTCCCTCCGCGAGGAAGCGCCGGCACGTGGCGGCGCCGATGCCGGACGCGGCCCCGGTGACGATCGCCCGGCGACCCGAGAGAGGCGCTCCGCTCAGCACCCCGCCAACCTAGGCGGCGCCGCCGCCGGGGCCCAGCGGCGGCGGCTCAGGCCGGTCGGCCCATCAGGCGGCGACGGGCTCGGCGGCGAGGATGGGGGTCGGGGCGACCTCCCAGTAGTCCCGCCAGGCGCAGATGAGGCCGTCCCGCAGCTCGAAGGCGCCGATCACGTCCATCTCGAGGGTCACGCCGTCGAGCAGCACGTAGCGCTCGATGCGCTCCACCATCACCAGGTCGCCCTGCTCGGCGACGCCGGTCACCTCGACCTCGATGTGGTCGAACAGCGACCGGAAGCTCACCAGGGTCTCGCCGATGGCGAGCGGGCCCAGCACCTCGGAGCCCTGCACCGGCACGTTCTCGTACACGGCGTCGGCGGTGAAGTAGTCAGCGGCCGCCGGCGGCAGCCCGAGCTCGGGCCACGAGGTCACCCACAACACGATCTGCTCGGCGTTGGTCCCCATGCCTTCGACGGTACGAGTCGCCGGCCGGCACGTGAATGGGCCGATCGGACCCTTTCGACATCCCTGAAGGGTCCGCGCACGGGAATTCCGTTCTCGGAACCATGAGGGCACCCCAGGCGGTCTGCCCGTTCTCAGAACTCGAGGGGTCGGCCCGGTTCTCGGTTCTCGGCGGCGATGTCGACACGACCGTCGTCGACGCAGTGCCCCACCACGTCGACCAGGCCTTCGTCCCGAGCGCTCTACCGGCCGGTGCGCCGCCGCCACACCGCCTCTTCCTCGCCGAGGGGCGTCGACGGCGCTCCGTCGACGAAGGGCCAGATCTCCTCGGCGATGCGGCGCCAGTTGGCGGTGGCGTGCAGCTCGCCGAGGACGGCGTAGAGGCCGAGGTTGATGCGCTGGATGATGACGAAGCTGGGCGGGACGTTGGCCGCTTTCATGATGTCGCCATGGGGGCCGGTCAGGTCGAACACCTGGCGGACGGTCTCCGAGGCGTAGGCCTCGTCGATGGTCGTCACCTGGTCGTCGAGCACGAACTCGTAGAAGTGGCCGAAGTAGTCCTCCACCTCCTGGTCGGTGAAGGGCTCGCCCGCCTTCAACAGGCCGACGTCCTCGATGACCTTGCGGAACGCCGCCGGGTCGTGGTCGAGGACCATCGTGTCGATCATGTCGTGGAAGACGGTCACCTCGTCCGGCGTGAAGCGCTTCACGAGGCCGAAGTCGAGGAAGGTGACCCGCCCGCCGGGCTCGAACAGGTAGTTGCCCGGGTGGGGGTCGCCGTTGAAGGCCTTGAGCCGGTAGAGGCTGCCGAACACGAACCGGTAGATGGCCTCGGCGGCGAGGTTGCGCTCCACCTGGGACCACGAGGCCAGATCCTCGAAGCGCACGCCGTCGGCCCACTCGGTGGTGAGCACCCGACGGGTGGACAGCTCGCCCACCACCCCGGGCACGGTGATGAAGGGGTGGCCCTCGTAGTAGTCGGCGAACAGGCGCTGGCTCTCCGCCTCGAGGGTGTAGTCGAGCTCCTCCACCAGCCGGGCCTTCAGCTCCTCGACCAGTGCCTTCGGGTCGAGGCCGGGGAACAGCATCCCCGTGGCCGAGAAGAGCAGGTCGACGTTGGCGAGGTCGGCACGGATGGCGTCGTCCACCCCCGGGTACTGCACCTTCACCGCCACCTCACGCCCGTCGTGGGTGACCGCATGGTGCACCTGGCCGATGGACGCCGAGGCCACCGGGATCGGGTCCCAGTCGGCGAACACCTCCTCCGGCGGCGCGCCCAGCTCCTGCTCGACCACGCCGGCGGCGAGCTCGGGGGCCATGGGCGGGGCGTCCTGGCGGAGGTCGGCGAGGGCGCCGCGGACGTGCTCGGGCAGGCCCTGGTCGAGGTAGCTGGCCATCTGGCCCAGCTTCATCAGGGCGCCCTTCATGTTCCCCAGCGCCTCGGCCACCGCCTCCGCGGTCTTCAGCTGGAACTGCTGGTCGAGGTGGTCGCGCTGGTGCGCCGGCGCCACTGCCCGCCGGGCCCGGTGCACGACGTACGAGCCCGACGACCTGGCGCCGACCTTGGCCAGGTCGAGGCTGCGCCCGGTGCGGGTGCGGCCCCGCACGACGTGGACGGGGCCGCCCGCGCCGCTCCCCCGCCGGCGGCGCGCCCTGCCAACCAGCACTGCCCCACCCACCAGCACCGCGATCCCGGCCGCCGCAACGGCGAGCGCGACAGCGACGAGGCCCTTCTTCCCACCTCTCACGAGGCGGGCGGCAGGTCGCCGGTGACGGTGGTGTAGAGGATGCGGGCCATGGCCGTGCGCACGTCGGCGGTGCGGATGCCCCAGAACTCGAAGCCGTACCGGTGCGCCGACACGTGGGCGAGCATGGCGCTGAGCACGCCGGCGGTGGCCATGGGGTCGACGTGGTCGCGGCGGGGCCGGCCCTGCCGCTCGACGATGACGTCCTGGAGAGCCACCGTGAACTCGTTCATCAGGCGCGTGCGGATGCTCTGGAAGCGTCCGTCGCCCTCGCCGGTCGCGAGGTCCACCACCCGCAGCACGGAGTGGTGGCGGTCCCAGAAGTCGATGAAGCCGTCCGCCACGGCCAGTGCGGTGCCGTAACCCCGGTCGCCCTCCCAGTGGCCCTCGCGCACGAGGCGGATGAGCTGCTCGGACCCCTCGCGGGCCATCTCCTCGGCCAGCACGAGGATGGCCGCCTCAACGTCGGGGAAGTACTGGTAGAAGGTCGCCGGCGACGTGCCCGCCTCCCGGGCGATGTCCACCACCGTGAGGTCGCGGTACGAGGTGGTGGTGAGCATGGCCGAGGTGCGGTCCAGCAGGCGCTGGCGGGTGGCGAGGCCCCGACGCCCCGGCACCCGACCGTCGACCGCCCGGAGCTCGGCCTCGGCGGGCTCGGCGTCGTTCGGGGGCACGGCCTCGGCGGTCACGGCGTCAGGTCCAGCAGGCGGTGACGTCGTCGACGGTCGTCACCGTGGCCAGCAGGGACAAGGTGTTGTCGATGACGGCGTCGGCGTAGTCCTCGGGGATGCCGGCCACGGCGTCGCGCGGGAGCACGAACTGGTAGCCGGCGTTCACGGCATCCATGGCGAAGTTGGTCATGCCCACGTTCACCGACACCCCCACGCCGACGATGGTGGTGGCGCCGAGGTTGCGCAGCACCGGGTCGAGGTCGGTGCCGCCCATCGGGCCCAGGCCGTGGAGGCGGGTGAGGACCACGTCCGAGGGGGCCACCCCGATCTCGGGGATGACCTCCACCGCCGGCGTCCCCGGCAGCAGCGCAACCGGGAGCTTGCGCATGCCCTGGAAGAGGCGGGCGTTGGCGTTGGAGCCCTGGCCGTCGGCGCGCCGGGCGGCCACGCAGTGCACCACGGGCACGTCGGCCGTACGGGCGGCGGCGACGAGGCGGGCGGCGGCGGGCACCATGTGACGACGGGCGATCTCGGCCAGCTGGGGCAGCGCCGCCTCGGGCCCGATGACCCCGTTCTGGCACTCCTGGGTGACCACCACCGTGTGGGCGGGGTCGACGAGGGCGCGCAGGTCGACGGCCATCAGAGCCTCGGGAGGACCTCGTGCTCGAACAGGCGCAGTCCCTCCCACGCCGTGGCGGGGTCGATGCCCCCGCACATGGGGTGGAACACGAGCACCCGGCCGGGCTCCTTGGCGTAGGCCACGCACTCGTCGGGCGTGATGATCTGGAACAGGCCGTCGGCGCGCAGCTCGTCGACGGTGGCGACGTCGCGGTGCACCGCCGAGCGCTGGCCGGCGCGCTGCCAGCTCGCGTACGTGGCGGTGTCGTGCAACAGGTGCTGGCCGACCTTCCCCCACATGGCGTCGGGGTCGAGCGCGACGATGACGTTCTGGACCTCGGGCGCCGGCATGATGCACATCCCGGGCTCGAAGCCGTTGGCGCGGGATTCCTCCTCGAACCAGGCCTGGAGCTGGCGGTCGTGGATGGCGGGCTGGAAGCCGAGGCCGAGGCGCCCGGCCCGGCGGGCGGCGATCTCGGTCGAGCCGCCGACCAGCACGAGCGGATGGGGGGTGCTGTAAGGCTTGGGCGTGACCCGCACGGTGGTGCCCCGGTACTCGAAGGGCTCGGCCGTCCAGGCCTGCACCATCACCCGGAGCTTCTCCTCCATGAGGGCGCCCCGACCCTTCCACGGCACCCCGAACAGCTCGTACTCCTCGGGGCGGTAGCCGAGGCCGGCCACCACGCTGAAGCGGCCGTGGCTGACCAGGTCGAGGGCGGCGATGTCCTCGGCGAGGCGGATGGGGTCGTGCAACGGCACGAGCAGGGCCTGCACGCTGACCGGCGATCGGCCGGTGGCGCCCAGCACGGCGCCGGCGAGGACGAGGGGGGCCGACATGTAGCCGTCGTCGGCCGAGTGGTGCTCGGAGAGCACGATGGCCTCGGCGCCGAGGCCATCGGCCCACGCGGCCATCTCGATCGCGGCCGGGTACAGGTCCGCCACCGGCGCGCCGAAGTCGGGCGCCCGGAGGTCGAAGCGGATGACGAACCTGGCCATGGAGGAGCTCCTGCGAAAAGCTGACGGGATGTCAGATACTGGCACCCTCACCGAAGCGCTGCGAGGCGCAGCCTCCCGCTTCGGCGACGCCCCCGCCTTCGTGGACGCCGGCGGCTGGCCCATCGGCTTCGCCGAGCTCGACCGCGTGACCGACGAGGTGGCCACCGGCCTGGCCGACCGGGGCGTGGCGGAGGGCTCGGTGGCCGCGCTCCTGCTGGGCTCGACCGTCGACTACGCCGTCGCCTACCTGGCCCTGGCCAAGGTCGGCGCCGTCACCGCCGGCGTGAACCCCCGCTTCACCGCCGACGAGCAGCGCCGCTGCCTCGAGGTGGTGCGCCCCGACGTCGTCCTCGCCACCGAGGCGGTGAGCGCCGCGATCCCCGGTGCCGCCCCCGGAGCGCAGGTGCTGGTGGTCCCGCGCGCCACCGAGGTCGACGACCTGTTCACCGACGTGCGGGTGCCCGGCGGCACCCCGCCGGCGCTGGCCCCGGACCTCGACCGGCCCGTCGCCATCGTGTTGACCTCCGGCACCACCGGCCGCCCGAAGGGCGCGGTGTTCACCAACCGCCAGCTCGCCGCCGCCGTCGAGATCGACACCGGCGGGGCATGGGGCGGCGGCGGGCCGATGCTGGCCGGCACCGAGCTGGCCCACGTCGGCTTCATGACCAAGCTGCCCTGGTACCTGCGCAAGGCCCACACCCTCCACCTGCTCGACAAGTGGCGGGCGGCCGAGGTGCTGCGCATCGTCGAGTCGACCGGGATGGCCGTGGTGGGCGGCGTTGCCCCGCAGATCGCCCTGCTGCTCGCCCTCCCCGACTTCGATGACCGCGACCTCAGCGCCGTCCAGGCCCTCATCATCGGCGGCGGCCCGTCGTCGCCCGCACTGGTGCACGAGGCCCGCCGGCGCTTCGGGGCGGCCTACTCCATCCGCTACTCCTCCACCGAGTCGGGTGGCGTGGGCACCGGGACGGCCTTCGACGCCGACGACGAGGAGGCCCTTCACACCGTCGGTCGCCCCCGGGCCGGCATCGACCTCGCCATCCGCGACGAGGGCGGGAACGATCTGCCCACGGGCGAGATCGGCGAGGTCTGCCTGCGCTCGGGGGCGGTGATGGACCGCTACTGGCGCGACCCCGAGGCCACCGCCGCCACCCTCGTGGACGGGTGGCTCCGCACCGGCGACCTGGGCTACCTCGACGACGCCGGGCGCCTGCGCCTCGCCGGCCGCCGCAAGGAGATGTACATCCGCGGCGGCTACAACGTGTACCCGATGGAGGTGGAGGCCGTGCTGGCCACGCACCCCCAGGTGGCCGACGTGGCCGTGGCCCCCCGGCCCGACCCGGTGATGGGCGAGGTCGGCGTGGCCGTGGTCGTGCCTCGCGATGCTGGTGAGCCGCCCACCCTCGATGACCTGCGTGCGTTCGCCCGGGAGCGCCTGTCGGCCCACAAGCTGCCCGAGGCCCTCCGCCTCGTCGACGAACTGCCGCTGACCACCGGCCACAAGGTCGATCGGAAGGCCCTCGCCGCCCACGAAGCCGGCGCCTGAGCCCCGCCGGGAACCTTCCGGCCCTCGACGACGTTGGTGACCCTGTGACCTCCGAGTCGGTCGACGCCCGTCCCGACCTGCGGGCACCGGCGCGCCTCGCCGGCGTGGTCGCCGCGGTGGTGGCCTTGGCCGTCACCGAGCTGGTGCGGGCCGTCAGCACCGACGCTCCGTCGCTGATCGTGGCCGTGGGCGACGTCTTCGTCGACGGCCTCCCCGGCGACATCACCCGCAGCGTCATCGGCGCCATCGGCACGGCGGACAAGCCCGCCCTGCTCCTGGGCATCGTCGTGGTGGCCCTGCTCATCGGGGCCAAGACGGGCAGTGCGGCCCTGGCCCGCCCGTGGGTCGGGGACGTGGTCTTCGCGGTGTTCGCCCTGCTCGGGGCGCTGGCCGGCATCCGTGCGCCCCTGACCACCGACGCCGGGGCCGTCACCGCCGCGTTGCTGGGCGGGATCGCCGGCGCCGCCACACTTCGCCTGCTGCTGCGCAGGGCCACGGCCTGGACCACCCCCGGCCACCCCGGCGGGACAGACGCCGGCCGGCGCCAGTTCCTCGCCCTGGCCGGCGCCACCGGCGCCTTCGCCGCCGCCGTCGGCCTCACCGGGCGGTCCCTCGGCCTGGGACGGACGGTCGAGGCCGCCCGCGACGACGTCGTGCTGCCCGAGGTCACCGGCGGCACCCGTCCCTCCGCGGCCGACGCCGGCCTGGACGTCGAGGGGATCACGCCCTTCGTGACCCCCAACGCCGACTTCTACCGGATCGACACCGCGCTCACGGTCCCCCAGGTGGACCCCGCCTCGTGGACGTTGACCATCGACGGCATGGTGGACGAGCCCTTCGAGCTCACCTTCGCCGAGCTGCTCGACCTCCCCCTCGTCGAGCGCGAAGTCACCATCTCCTGTGTCTCCAACGAGGTCGGGGGCGAACTGGTGGGCAACGCTCGTTGGCTCGGCGTTCCCCTGCGCTCGCTCCTGCGGCGGGCGGGCGTGCAGGACGGCGCCACCCAGATCATGGGGCACTCGGTCGACGGCTTCACCGCCGGCTTCCCCACCGAACTGCTCGACGACGATCGCCCGGCGCTCGTGGCGGTGGGCATGAACGGCGAACCCCTTCCCATCGAGCACGGCTTCCCCGCCCGCCTCATCATCGGTGGCATCTACGGCTACGTCTCGGCCACCAAGTGGCTGAGCCGCATCGAGCTCACCACCCTCGACGCCGCCGACGGCTACTGGATCCCCCGAGGCTGGGCCAAGGAGGCCCCCATCAAGACCCAGTGCCGCATCGACACGCCGCGCAGCAGCGACCAGGACGCCGGTTCGGTGCCGGTCGCGGGCGTGGCCTGGGCGCCGACCCGGGGGATCGCAAAGGTCGAGGTGCAGGTCGACGACGGGCCGTGGCAGGAAGCCCGCCTCGGCCCGGGCACGAGCGACGACACCTGGCGGCAATGGGTCCACGACTGGCGGCCGACGCCGGGGCGCTACCAGCTGCGGGCGAGGGCCACCGACGGCGACGGCGAGACCCAGACCGACGAGAGCGCCCCGCCGGCGCCCGACGGCGCCACCGGGTACCCCACCCGCATCGTCACGGTCCGCTGACCGCGTGGGGCGTCAGCCCCCTTGCCGACAGGACGCCGTCAGCGTCCGCAGGCCCGCGAGATCGCCGGAGCCGTAGTCCGCGCGGCGCAGAGGGGCGGCGTTCATGAGCTCCTGCTCCGGCGGCGCACTCGGGTGGTCCAGGCCCCACACATGGCCGAGCTCGTGCTCGACGAGGGCCCGGAGTTGGGTGGACGAGAGGCCCCGGATCCGGGACGGCCAGAGGTAGACGTAGCCGCCGAGGTAGCGGTCGCCCACGCCCGATGGCTTGGGGTGGCCGTAGGCGCTGGGGGTCCCAGGCGCGTCGAAGGAGGTGAACTCGATGAGCACCCGGCCACCGTCCAGACGGGGGTCGAAGCCGGTGGCGATGCGTTCGCCGGTGTAGCCGTCGAAGCGCCAATCCACCCCGGTCGTGGCCTCCAGGCGCTGCACGGCACGGACCACGGCGACGAGTTGCCACTCGGCGTCGGCGCCGTGCGGGTTGATGCGGAACGGCATCGACCCGCAACGCTGCGCCACGGGGGTGCCCCCGCCGTCGACGGCCAGGAATCGATAGTCGACGCCGTAGCACCCCGTCACCAGGAGCGCCGCAAGCAGAAGGCCGGCGCGCGAGGCGGCTGCCAGCCGGCGCCGAGGCTCAGGCATCGACGCCGAACACGTGCCGGGCATGCCCGAACAGGCCCGTGGCGGCGGCGCACTCGACGGCGACCGCGAGGTCGCGGCCACGGGACCCTGCAGACCAGCCCCGGAGCCACTCCACCCGGTCCCGTCGGCGGAGTCGGACCCGTTCGAGCGTCACCAACGACGCCGGACCGGTGATCACCAGCACCTCGGCGCCGGACGGCGCCCGGTCACCGAGGTACCGGTGTGCGGCGGGCAGGTCGGGGGCGATGAGAACCACCCTCTGACATGACCGCCGCCGCCGGAGTCGACCCGCACCGGTCGTGGTGGCTCGCGGTGCGGGCCGATCGCCGGGGCCGCCCCCACGGGTCGTCTCGTCGACCGTGTGGTGGGACGCGATCTCGGACACCCGAAAGGCCCCTAGTGGCCCAACGCGGCGTCGGCCGTTGCCGACCCCCCGCTCGTCACGGCCAACAGGTCGGAGTCGGCGAAGCCGGCGTGATCGTCCCAGTACTCGTGGCGGTGCCCGCCGGTGCCGTCGATGAAGGCCAGCCGGTAGTCGCCCACCGGCAGCTCCGCCAGGGCATAGGTCCCGTCGGCGGCGGTGATGGCGCCGCCCGTCGGGCCGTTCCGGCCGATGGCCAGAACCCAGGCGCCCGCCACCGGATCGCCCGAGCCCTCGTCGGTCACGGTGCCGCCGACGGCGCCGGTGAGCGGGTCGAGGTCGGCATCGGCCGTTCCCGGCACGCTGACGGCCGTCGCGTCAGCGAGTCCATCCAGGGGCTGGTCCTCGAACCACTCCATCGAGTGAGCGCCGGCGGAGTCGACGAAGGCCAGGTCGTAGTCACCGGGGGCGACGTCGAGGCTGTACTCGCCGGCCCCGTTGGTGATGGCGCCGCGGGCCATCGTGTAGTCGGCTGCCTGGAGGGCGAAGACGTGCACTCCGGCCAGCGGATCGCCGGTGGCGCTGTCGGTCACCGTGCCGGTCAGCGTGGCCCCGCCCGGCGCTGCCGTCTGGCTGGGCAGGGCGCCGTCCGCGCCCGTTGCGGCCCCTGGCGCCACCACCACGGGTGTGGAGGAGGGCACATCCATCGAGTCAGGGGCGAACCTCGTCGCGTGGGCGCCGGTGGGATCGATCCAACCGATGTTGTGGTCGCCCGCCGCCATCGACGGCAGGGTGTAGGTGCCGTCGCCCGCGGCCACGACGAGGCGCTCGGGGCCATAGGGCTCTCCACCGATGGCCAGCGCCCACGCGCCCGCGATCGGGTTGCCGGAGGCGGCATCGGTGATCGTGCCCACGACCGAGCCGTGGGTCGGCGCGATCGCCGCATCCACCGTGGTCGAGCCGCCCGGCGTGACCGAAACCACGTCCGGGGCCCCGACGAAGCCCGAGGCGTGGTCACCCGAGGCGTCCACGAGGTACAGGAAGTAGTCGCCGGGAGCGGCGACGAGGTCGAAGTCGCCCTGGGCGTCGGTGATGTCGCCACCCAGGAGGCGGTAGTCGTCGGTGCGCAGCGCGACCACCCAGAACCCCGCGAGCGGGTCACCCGATCCGGACGCAGTGACGGTCCCGACGGCATGACCGGTTGGCGGCGCGCCGACGGTGTAGTGGTGCGTTGCCGAGGTCTCATGGCCAAGGCTGTCCTCCGCCACGACGGTGAACTCGCGCTCACCCTCGGCAGAGGTGTCGATGGCCTCCCCGTCGGCCACGTCCCCCGAACAGGAGGCCACCGCCGTGTCGTCCGTGCAGCTGTAGTCGGCGAGCACCGGCTGGCCGAAGGCATAGGTGGCGCCGTCCGCGGGCGTCGCGATGGTGATGTGCGGGCCGACGACGTCGTGGTCGTCACCCATGGTGAAGTTGTCGAAGGTGACGGTCTCGCCACCGGAGCAGGGCACCACCCAGGGCGCCGGCGTGGTGGTGCCGCAGCGCCAGCGCAAGATGACGTCCTTGAAGTCGAACGGCCCGGTGGCGTCCTTCAGGAAGGTGGTGGTGTGCAGGTCGCCGTCGGCGAGGTAGTCGACGGTGCCGTCCGAGCGCTGGCCCGCGTACACCGTGTGCGACACGGCGGGGCGGGGCCCCACGCAGGCGTGGTCGTCGGCCGGGTAGACGATCTGCTCGACCTCGGGGACGTTGTAGCGGGCGTAGCCCAGAGCGCCGCAGGCGAAGAGCGAGCCGGCCTGGAGCCGCGGGTCGTCCACGGGTCGGGTCGAGTCGATGAACATGTCGATGCCCTGGTACGACGTCCCGTTGTCCGTGTAGGAGAACTCCACCCACGGCGTGTGGTCGTCGTTGATGTCGGGCTGGCCCACGAGGTGCAGCCAGCTCTGGCCGGGGCCGAGGCGGGTCAGGTCGACGCCGCCGTCACCGTTGACCACCGCGGTGCCGTTGAGGACGTCCCAGACCTCGCCCTTCCAGGTCAGGTCCACGATGGCGGTGTCCGAGTTGCTCGCGGGACCGGCGCCGGCGACGTTCTGGGCCCGCACCTTGTAGGTGTGGGCGGCACTGCTCGCCGCCGCACCGGTGTCGTGGTAGCCCAGGGTCGAGCCGTCCGTGGTGTGGATCAGGACGTCGTCGCGGTAGACGGCGTAGCCGGTGATCGGGCTGCCGCCGTTGCTGGCCGGGGCGGTCCAGGCCACGTCGACCGTGCTGGCGTCCTCGGTGGCGGTCAGGCCGGTGGGAGCGCCCGGCAGCGCCGGCGTGACCGTGGAGGTCGCGATGTTCGACAGGGCGAAGGCGTACTCGGCGCTCATCGCCGCGGCGGCGTTGGCGCGCAGGCCCACGTCACCGGTGGTGGTGGTGTAGGCACAGCTCACCGTCGTGCTGGCGCCCACGGCGAGGTTGGCGATCGGACCGGCGCAGCTCGGCGCGTTGGGGTCCACGACGCCGAGTCCGGTCAGGGGCACGTTGCCGGCGTTGGCGACGGTGAGGTGGTAGTGCAGGCCGGCGCCGGCCACCACGGTCGTCTCGTCCACCGACTTGGTGATGGTGAGGGCGGGGGCCGGCGTGATCACGTCGTAGGTGTGGGTGACCGTGGTCTCCTGACCCTGGTTGTCCACGCCGGTGACGGTGAACTCGTGCTCGCCGTCGGTCGAGGTGTCGATGGGGGCGCCGTCGGCCACGTCACCCGTGCACGAGGCCATGCCACTGGCGTCGGCACAGGCGAAGTCGGCGACGACGACCAGGTCCTTGTAGTAGGTGACGCCGTCGGGCGGCGTGGTCAGGGTGACCTCGGGCGGGTCCTCGTCGTGGTGCGCACCCATGGAGAAGTCGTCGAAGGTGACGGTCTCGCCCCCGGTGCACTGCTGCTCCCAGGCGACCGCACCGGTCGGGTTGCAGCGCCACCGCAGCAGGACGTCCTTGAAGGCGAAGGGCCCGGTGGCGTCCTTCAGGAAGGTGGTGGTGTGCCAGTCCCCGTCGGCCAGGTAGTCGACGGTGCCGTCCGAGCGCTGGCCCACGTAGAGCGAGTGGTCCGAGTCGGGCCGGGGTCCGACGCAGGCGTGGTCGTCGGCCGGGTACACGATCTGCTCGACCGCGGGGATGGAGTGGCGGGCGTAGCCGAGGCTGCCGCAGCTGAACAGCGAGCCCGCCGAGATGCGGGGATCGTCGCCGGGGTTCTCCTCAGAGTCGATGAACAGGTCGATGCCCTGCCAGGAGGTGCCGTTGTCGTGGTAGTCTCGAAGCGCACCCAGGGCGTGCCGTCGGCGTTGACGGGCGCGTCGCCCACGAGGTGCAGGGAGCTCTCGCCGCCACTCAGGCGGGTCAGGTCGACCCCGCCCTCGCCGTTGACCACGGCGGTGCCGTTGACGACGTCCCAGAGTTGCCCCTTCCAGGTGAGGTCCACGATGGCGGTGTCGGTGTTGCTGTCGGCCGAGGAGCCCACGGCGTTCTCGGCGGTGACCTTGTAGGTGTGGGCCTGGCTGCTGGCCGGGGCGCTGGTGTCCTGGAAGCTGGTGGTCCCCGCGTCGGTGGTACCGATGGCGTTGCCGTCCCGGTACACCGTGTACCCGGTGATGGGGCTGCCCCCGTCACCCGCAGGCGCGTCCCAGTCCACGTCCACGGTGCTGGTGGACTCCGTCGCCGTCAGGTTGGCGGGGGCGTCGGGCACCGCGAGGGACCGGGTCTCGGCGGAGAGGTTGTCGATGAGGAAGCCCTTGCCGGCGTTGGCGGGCTGGGCCGTACCCGAGGAGCGGAACAGGAGGGAGTCGACGGTGCGGGTGGGGTTGCCCTCGCAGTCGCGGAAGTAGTCCTCCCAGCTCGTGCCGGTGTGCGCGAGCGAGCCGTCGACGTACACCTTGACCACGTCGTTGGCGGCGCCGGCCACGAAGTCCATCACCACCTCGACGTGGTGGGCGGTCCCGCGGTCGAGGCCGGAGGCGATCTCGGTCTGCACGAAGTCGGCGGGAGACTCACAGGCGGTGTTGCCGTTCCGCTGGTAGTCGTTGAAGAGCACGGCGAGGCCGTCGGCGTGGTCCTCCATGCGGACCCAGCTCATGCGGGCGCCGTCGCCCCGGTCGGGGCTGGCGGTGATGCCGAGGCCGGGCTGCTCGGCCGCCGGCTGTGCCGAGGTGAAGTCCCACTCGGCCGCGAACTGCGACTGGCGGGTGCCGCCCGAGAGGCCGCCGCCCTCGGCCGAGGCCTCACCGGCCTCGTCGGGCGCGGCGGGCGAGAACACCTGGTCCCCGAACGAACCGGTCGTGTAGGCGTTGGAGAAGCGCCAGGACTCCCCCCGAAGGACGGCGGGGCGCCGGCGTTGGTGACGACCTCCTGGTCGAGGTTGGGGTTGACGGGGATGGCGAGACCCTGAGCGCCCCAGCCGTTCTGGCCGTCCACGGAGCCGAGCGCGTAGCCCGGCGCCTCGAAGTCCGACGCCGGCGGCGAGCTGGCCGACGCAGGGGTGGGGGAAAGGGGGTTCCCGGCGACCACGAGGACGGCACCAACCGCCACTGCCACCATCCGACGTCGGGTACGACCGGACCGGCCCCGTTGGTCCATCGACATTGAACTCGCCCCTTCCAGGGTGTGCATATACGCCCATGAGCAGGCAAGGACGCCCGCCACAAGCGGTAGTAAGCCCTGGTCCATACCCCCACCACAAGGGACATTGCTGTCACTCGCCTCGACAGCTATGTCTAGGCTCGTGACCGTCGCGTCACGCGGCTGTACGGCCCTGTAGTGCCTTGTTACACAGGTGCAGCGCGCCCAGTGGACACGACGGTCACGTCTCTCGACACCTCTGTACAGCGCGCCGAAGAGCGCGTCGCGCCCGGCGGGTTCAGCCCAGTGACTCGATCGGCACCGGTTCGGTCAGGCCGCTGACCACCTCCACCACCATGACGTCGAAGAGTCGCCGCGCCTGGCGAGCGTCACCCAGGAAGGCCGCCTCGATGACGAACCCGTTGATCTGGGCTCGCACCGCCCGGGCGATGTCCTCGACGGTGTGAGGCGCGGTGGGCTGCCGGCGGTGATCGCCGAGGATCTCGGCCAAGCCCCCCTCGATCTGCGCCACGGAATCCCGGTAGAAGGCTTCCGCCAGCTCCCGGGGCCGACCCTCGCCGAGCTGGCCCATGGCCAGCAGGCCGATGCGCACCGCCCCCTTGGGGTCCTCCCACAGGCGGTCGATCTCGGCCCGGGCGTGCTCTCGCACTCGGCCCTCGAAGGTCGCCGCCGCGTGGTCGATGAGCGTGCGGCGTTCCGTCGGGGCGTCGGGGAGCACGAACACCACCTCCATCAGGTCGTGTACGTAGTCACTCTGGGTTTCCCAGTGCCGGTAGAAGGTCTGACGGTGGTAGCCCGCCTCGGAGGCGACGACACCCGCGGTCAGACTCCGCAAGATGGTCGCCCGTCCCTCCCGGAACAAGCGAATGCCGGCATCCAGCAGTTGCTCTCTGGTGGTGGGATGATGCGCCAGCATTGGAACCTCCGAGACGAACTGAAGTGTGGTCGATGATCGACCGATCGCGGACTCCCACCAGAGCCACGCATTTGGTCACCTTTGACTACACCATCAGTGTGACATGCGCCGGAATACCCCGTGTAGGGGCCATTGGCCCCCTTGCTGGTCGCGCTCTTCGTGACCCAAATCGATCATCACCTCCCCCTTGAGTACGCGGAATCCGCCTACAGTGAATGCGATGTTGACGGGCGCCCGCATCCTCGTCACCGGCGTCACCGGCCAGGTCGCCGGCCCACTGGCCCGGTCGCTGGCGGCGGACAACGAGGTCTTCGGAGCAGCCCGCTTCCGCAAGGGGCGGGGGCGCGAGGCGCTGGTGGCCGCCGGCATCACCCCGGTGCACCTCGATCTCGAGGCTGCCGACTTCGACGACCTCCCGGACGGCATCGACTACGTCTGCAACTTCGCCGTGGCCAAGACCAACGACTTCCGTCGCGACCTCGCCGCCAACGGCGAGGCACTGGGCCTCTTGATGCGGCGCTATCGCGACGCCACCGCCTTCCTCCACTGCTCGTCGACGGCGGTGTACGAGCCGAAGGGCCACGAGCCCATCACCGAGGACGACCCCCTCGGCGACAACCACCGCCCCTTCGGGTTCATGCCGACCTACAGCATCTCCAAGATCGCCGCGGAGGTGGTGGCCGGATTCGCGTCCCGGGCCTACGGGCTTCCCACCACCATCGCCCGGCTGAGCGTTCCGTACGGCGAAGTGGGCGGTGGCTGGCCGGCCTTCCACCTCGAGCTGATGCTCGCCGGTCATGCCATCCCGGTGCACGAGGACGGACCGAGCATCTACAACCCCTTGCACGAGGACGACATCATCGAGCAGGTCCCCCGGCTCCTCGCCATCGCCGGTGTCCCGCCCACGGTGGTCAACTGGGCCGGCAACGACGCGGTGAGCATCGAGGAGTGGACGGCCGAGCTCGAGCGCCTCACCGGCGTGGTGCCCCGCCTGGCCCCGACCCGAGCCACCATCGAAAGCGTCCGGGTCGACACCACCCGACTGCACGAGCTCGTCGGCCCCGCGAGGGTGGAGTGGCGCGAGGGGCTGCGACGCCTCGCCGAGGCCCGCCACCCCCGGTTGTTCATGGACTGATCGCTCAGCGCAGCGCGTCGGTGCAGTCCTGGTCGGTCTCGATGCGCCGTCCACACGAGGCGCCGTAGGCCTCGTACTGCGACCCGGTGTCGGCCTGGGCGTAGAGCAGATCGCAATCGAGCAGGTCGCCGGCGAAGCACTGCTCGGCCAAGGCATCGAGGAAGACGTCGTCACCGAGGCCGGCGGGGTCATCGGCCGGCGGGAGCAGCACATCGACGCAGAGGCGATTGGTCGGCGCATCGAGGCGGGCCCCCACGGCGACCCGCCCGGGACGGGTCAATAGACCCGCGCCCCTTTGAAGGTACCCCGGCCGGGGTGCAGCAACGACAACGTGCCGTCACCGGCGTCGACCCCGAGGATGAGCATCTGAGACTCGAATCCGGCGATGTTCTTGGCCGGGAAGTTCACCACCGCCACGACGTAGCGTCCGAGCAACTCGTCGCGCTCGTAGCCCGTCTTCGCCTGGGCGCTGGTCTCGCGCACGCCGATGTCCGGGCCGAAGTCCACCTTGATGCGGTACGAGGGGTTGCGGGCACGGGGGAACTCCTCCACCGAGACGATCTCGCCGGCACGAACGTCCACCTTCGCGAAGTCGTCGTAGGAGATCTCGGGTTCGACCGGCACCACGGCCGGCTGGTCGGGATCGGACATGGATGCGAGCGTACGCGGCTCAACCCGAGGTCTCGATCAACTGCACCGCCTCGTCGGCCGCGGCGCGGGCCGCGGCTTGTGCCTGGCGGGCCAGGCGGGCGAGCGCCCCGATCCGCGAGGGCGACCGGGCCATGAACCTGGCGGCGGCGGCAAGGTCGGGGGAGCCGTCGGGTCGGGCCAGACCGCCCTCCACGGTGGCGCCAACGGCCTCGTCGCCGGCGACGTCGCTGATGGCCCGTGCGACCGACCATCGCACCTCGGCGGCTTCGCACACGGCGGCCACCGCAGCCGTCTCCATGTCGAGGGCGGTCACGCCTTCGGCGGCCAGGGCGGCGAGGCGATCGATGTCGGTGATGAGCTCGTCGCCGGTCAACAGCGTGCCCAACGCCCTTCGCCCGCCCACATCGAGGGAGTGCGGTCGATACCGGGACCCCGTGCGGGCGTCGGCCACCACCTCCGGGCGGACGACCTCACCGAGGGCGTGGTGGGTGCCGACCGCGCCGGCGATGCCGACGACGACCACGTGGGCGAACTCGCCCACGGCGAGGACCTCCGAGGCAGCAGACTCGGCGCGGGACGTGCCGATGCCGCAGGCCACCGCCACCACTGGGACACCGCTGATCACGCCTCGGTGGGCCGACCGTCCGGCAAGCCCGTCTCCCCGACGCAGCCGCGCGGCCCGCACGACGGCGCGCAGTTCGAGGGGCATCGGCGCCAGGAGCGCGACCGTCGGGCGGTCCCCCACCGGATGCGCCGGGGGCCTAGCGCCGCTCGACGATGCGTCGGCGGGTGTACTCGAACTCGCGACGGATCTGACCGGCCACGTCGTCCTTGGCCCAGTTGGCGATCTTGCCACCGATCAGGGGGATCTTGACCTGCACGTCGCAGCGCACGGTATGACGGGTGTGGCCGTCGCCGAGGTCCTCGAACACGATGGTGCCGTCGGTGCGCACGGGTGCCCCCTGGACGTCGATGGTGAAGACGCCCTCCTGGCGACCATCGACCTCGGGACCGAAGCGCACCGTGTGCTCGATGGTGTTGGTGGGCTTGAGGGCCTTCTGAGCGAAGCCGGGGAGGTCGATCGTGATCACCCGGCGGTTGCGCATGAGCCAACCGTCCCCGTCGGGGCCGCACTCGAGCATCTCGACGTCGCGGTCACCACCCTCGGCGAAGCGGCTCAGGTACTCGGCCTCGTCGGTCTCGACCGCGTACACCTCGCCGACGCTGGCGTCGTAGGTCGTCTCCTCGGACATCTCCATGCCCGGATCGTAGGGCGACCGACGGGGGCACGGAGGGGCCTCCATCGGTGTGGCGCCCGCCATATACACCTTTGTACATAATCGTCCCGCCCACCATTGGAGAAAATGAGAACTTCAGCGTGAGTTAGACTTGTGATCGAGGATCCGCCATGGCTGCCAAGGAAAGAGCACCGGAACGCCCTCCGGCAACCGCGACATTTCGGTTTCACGCGGACCTCAACGACTTCTTGCCGGCGTCGCGGCGCGGCCTCGCCACCGTCCACGTGCTGCCGGTGCCCACCACGGTGAAGGACGCCATCGAGGCCCAGGGCGTTCCCCACGTCGAGCTGGGCGCGGTGCTCGTCGACGACCTCCCCAGCTCCCTGGAACGACCCCTGCACGGTGACGAGCGGGTCGAGGTGTTCCCCCGCTTCTCGCCCTCGGCCCACGAGGTCCCCACGCTGCCGCGCCTCCCCGAACCGCGCCGCTTCGTGCTCGACGTGCATCTCGGCACCCTCGCACGGCGGCTGCGGCTGCTGGGGTTCGACACCTGGTATCGGACCCACGCCGACGACGAGGAGCTCGCGGTGGTGTCGGCCGCCGAGCGCCGCATCCTGTTGACCCGCGACATCGGCCTGCTCAAGCGCTCGATGGTCGTGCACGGCGCCTGGGTCCGGGCCACCGATCCTTCGGCCCAGATCCTCGAAGTCGTCGACCGCTTCGAGCTCGGCCCGCGCCTGGCCCCCTACTCACGCTGCATCCGCTGCAACGGGTCGCTGCGCCCCGCCGCAGACACCGAGGTCGACCAGAAGGTGCCGCCACGAGCGCGCGCCGCGCACGACACCTTCCACCTCTGCGGCACCTGTGGCCAGGCCTACTGGCACGGCACCCACACGACCGCCCTCGACGATGTCGTCGATCAGATCCGACGCCACGTCTCCCGGCGCGAGGAGTTGCAGGCCGTTGACTGATCACCCTCCCAACGGGAGCACCCCCACCGTCGCCCCCGGCCGTACGGAGCCACCGCGGACCGACGACCGCCATGAGCATCGCCGGCTCCTCGTCGGCGACCTCGTCATCCGGCGGGTGAGCTACCGCTCGGTGGCCAGGGTGGTGTGGCCGCTGTTCCTCACCGTCTGCGCCGGGGCGCTCACGGCAGGGATCATCGCGTGGAACGTCGCCGCCCTCGCCGGGTGGCGTGCGGCCGAGCACGACCTCGCCGGCGGTGCGGTGTTCTGGACCGCGATCGGTGCGGGGGTGGTCCTGGTGCCCCTCGCGGTGGCCCTGGCCCTGGGCACCGCGGCGCTCTACAACGCCATCAGCGAGCGCTCCGGCGGTCTCGAGGTGGCGGTGGTCAGCCCGCGTCGCAGCCGGCAACGGGGCGTCGACGGCTGAGATCCGCCCCCCCGACGTGCATTGGGCCCAGGCAGTGCCCCGCGGCCCGTCAGCCGAGGTCCCGGCGCCCCAGGGCGAAGAGGCCGACCCCGTCGAGGGCGGCCGCGATCAAGAGCAGGACCAGGAGGGGGGCAACGTGCACCGTGCCCCCCGGCAGCTGGGGCACGTGGGTGAACGGCGAGAGGTCCACGACCCGTCGCGGCAGGTCGAAAAGGGCGCCGATGGTGCCCAACAAGAGGAACACCACCAGCGCCGCCCACCCCGCTGCTGCGAAGCGGGCGCCGACGCCGTAGGCGGCGAGGGCGATGCCCATGACCACCCACACCGCCGGGAGCTGCACGAGGGCGCCGGCGAGCACGCCGGGCAGGTCCGAGAGGTCGCCGACCTGGAGGGAGCGGGCCAGGCCCCCGGTGATGCCGACGGTGAGGACCAGCACGACCGTTCCTGCCGTCGCGGTGCCGAGGTGCGTGAGCGCCCATCGGCGTCGGCTCACGCCCGTGGCGAGCACGGCATCGGCGCGCTGGCTCGTCTCCTCCGCCCGCAGCCGCAGCGTGGTGTGCACGCCGTAGGCGGCGGCGAGCAGCCCGCTGACGCCGAGCACCGCCGCCAGGTAGGCCTCGGCCATGCCCTTCTCGCCGCCCAAGCGACGGATGTACTCGCGGCTGGCGTCGCTCGTCACGATCGACCCGACCTCGCCGGCCAGCGCGCCCATGAGGACGCCGGCGAACACGAACCCGCCCGCCCAGGCCAGGAGGCCGGCGCGCTCGAGGCGCCACGCAAGGCCGGGGAGGTCGGCGAGGCCGCGCCCACCCCGAGCGGGTCCGGACCGGTCGGGCAACACCCCCGCCCCCAGGTCACGGCGGGCGGACAACGTGGCTGCCACCGCGGCCAGAGCGAGGGTGGCGGCGACCGGGAGGAGGAGGACCCACCACCGCTCGCCGGCGAAGGCGCCGACTCGGTGGCCCCACCCGAGGGGCGACAGCCAGACCAGCCAGCCCACCGAGTCGTTGGCGTCGCCCACCGCCCGCTGGACGTATGCCGCCCCCAGGGTCCCGAGGGCCAGACCGGTGGCGTTGCGGGCGGCCTGGGCCACCTGGGCGGCCACCGCGGCCACCCCTGCGAAGACCAGTCCGACCCCCGCCCACGATGCACCGAAGGCGACCGAGCCCGCCAGCGGTAGGCCACCGGCCACAAGGCCGAGGGTGCAGCCGATGCCGACGGCCAGGCTCATGAAGGCGCCGAGGACCAACGCCGCCGCCAGTGGCGCCCCGCGCCCGACCACACCGGCACCGACGAGCTCCAGGCGACCTGACTCCTCCTCGGCGCGCGTGTGGCGCACCGTCGTCATGGCCGTGAGGACGGCCACCATCGCCGCACCCAGGTTGACGAGCTTCAGCAAGGAAAGCGCCCCGAGCGAGCGAGGGTCGAGGATGGGGCCGTAGAGGGCGACGAGCGCGGGTGAGTTGTTGATGGCGGTCGCAGCCTCGACCCGGGAGGCCACGGTCGGGTACAGGTCGACCGTGGCGCCGGCGGTGCCCGCGGCCAGCAACGCGAACACCGCCACCCACACGAGGAGTCGGATGCGGTCCCGGCGCAGGCCCAGACGCACCAGGATGCCCGCGCCGGCCGTCGCGCTCACGGCCTCGTCGGTCCGTCGCCGGCGTAGTGCTCGAGGAACAACTCCTCGAGGGTGGGGGGCTGGCTCACCAGGCTGCGGACACCGGCGTCGACCAGCACGCCCAAGAGGGCGGCGAGGGCCCCCGCGTCGGCATGGGCCCGGACGCGGTAGCCGCCGTCGGCCGGCTCCACGACGAGCTCGTGGAGGCCACGCAGGTGTGACAGGGCGACCGGTTCGTGCTCGACCTCCGCCGTCACCGAGGTGCGGGTGAGGTGGCGAAGGTCGGACAGGGACCCGGTCTCGACGGTGACGCCGTCACGGATGATGCTGACCCGGTCGCAGAGGGCCTCGACCTCCGAGAGGAGGTGGCTCGAGAGCAGCACGGTGCGGCCACCGCCCCGCTCCTCGTCGATGACGGAGCGGAACTCCTGCTCCATCAACGGGTCGAGGCCGGCCGTGGGCTCGTCGAGTAGGAGGAGCTCCACGTCGGCGGCGAGGGCGGCGACCAGGGCCACCTTCTGGCGGTTGCCCTTCGAGTAGGCCCGCCCCTTCTTGGTGGGGTCGAGGTGGAAGCGCTCGACGAGCTCGTCCCGTCGGGAGGGATCGGCCCCGCCCCGCAGGCGGGCAAGGAGGTCGATCACCTCGCCGCCGGTGAGCTCGGGCCAGAGCGACACGTCACCGGGCACGTAGGCCAGGCGCCGGTGCAGGGCGGGGCCGTCCTGCCAGGGATCGCCACCCAGTAGGGTGACCGACCCGCCGTCGGCCCGGAGCAGGCCGAGCAGAATGCGGATGGTGGTCGACTTGCCGGCGCCGTTGGGCCCGAGGAAGCCGTGCACCTCACCGGCCCGCACATCGAGGTCGAGGCCGTCGAGCGCCACCGTACGCCCGAAGTGCTTGCGCAGCCCCTCGATGCGTATGGGCGCTGGGTGCGAATCGATGCGTGTGACCGTATCGCTCTCGTCGTTGGTGGACCACAGCCGGTCCTGGTCGTGAGAGGCTCGCCACCGCACGCCGGCGGGTCACACCGAGTGTCGTGCGGTACGTTGACCTCGTCCCCTCCACCCGCGTCACCAGGAGGCGTTCCATGGGGTTCTTCAAGAAGATCGGCGATTCGATGCAGGGCGCCGTTGCCCCGCAAAGCCCCGAGCAGGTGATGGCCCAGCAACGGGCCATGGGCATCGACACCGCCAACTTCGGCGGTCCGTCGAACGCGGCGGTGGCCGACGACGATCCCATCTGGGAGCCGGTCGAGGGCGTCTCCCTCCAGGACTACGCCCGCGTGGGCAAAGCCGCGCAAGGCAAGGGGGTGACCGACGAAGCCGGTATGAAGGCGGTGGCCGTGGAGATGGGCTTCGACGGCGACGCCTTCCTCCGCGCGTCGGCCGTGTGGATCCAGCGCATGGGCCAACAGATGGCCGTGGGCCAGCGCTACCGCGCCTTCCTCGACGCCGGCTGATACCCGCCGAGCCGTCTCGGCCCCGGTCGAATCAGGGGTCGGGCGATCGGGGGTCGGGGCCCGCCGAGCGGCGGCGGCCGTCCCATGGCGAGGATCGTGCCGGCTCAGCCGAAGAGGCGGCGCAGGCGGAACCCGATGCGCTTCGGGATGCTCGAGCGCGGCGACGGGGCGACGTTCTCGGCGACCACCTTCGGCTCGGGCTCGGGCTCGGGCTCAGGCGCGGGCTCGGGCTCAGGCGCGGGCTCGGGCTCGGGCGCGGAGTGCTCGATGACGATGCAGGCGCCGGGGCAGTCAGCAGTCGCCTGTTCGACCGCCGACGCCAACGAGTCGGGCACCTCGGCCCAGAGCGTGAATCCGGACGCACCCGCGTCGTCACCCAGGGGGATGCCGCCCTCCTGCACCCTGGCGAGGCCGTCGTCACCCATCACGAAGACCTCCGGCACCGCACGGGCGCAGTCCCCCGCGCCCGTGCACACTTCCCGCTCGATGCGAACCCGCATGCTCTCGTGGACCTCCCTGCGCGACATCAGAAGCGATCAAGGTAGGCCAACGGTCGACGCAACCGTGAATCGACCTGCGGGACCAGCGAGTGGAGGTGAGCGGATTCGAACCGCCGGCCTCTACGTTGCGAACGTAGCGCTCTAGCCAACTGAGCTACACCCCCGGAGGGAGACGCCAGCGTAGCGGAGCCGTCGAGCACCCAGGCACTCGGCAGCCCGCTGGTGCTGCGCGTTGCATCCATGGGCCGAATGACTCAAGGCGGGCCCCGGATCGGCCGTTGCCACGACATGGAACTGGGAACAGGTAAAGAGAGGACCCGAGCACTGCGGTTGGCGATCGCCGTCCTGTTGGTCCTCCTGATGGGATCCACGCTGACGAGTTGTCGATCAGCCGAGCAGGCCCGAGTGGCCGAGCTGGTGAACCAGACCCGGGCTCGCAACGGCCGCAGCGCGCTACGCGACAACCTCCAACTCAACGAGAAGGCGCAGGCCTGGGCGGAGCACCTCGCCGCCGACAACCGCCTCGCGCACTCCGACCTGCCGAGTGGCATCACCTACGATTGGCGCGCACTGGCCGAGAACGTGGGCTACGGCGGCTCCATCGAGCAGGTGCACGAGGCCTACATGAACTCCCCGGGCCATCGGGCCAACATCTTGGACCCGCGGTGGAACTACATGGGCACGGGCGTGGCCTGGCGGGGAAGCCGGGTCTTCACCGTCCAGGTGTTCATGCAGTACTGACCGCCACCAGCGAGGCCGGCCCGCCGGTCCACGCAGTGCGGGACGTCGGGCGGAGATGATGCCCTAGTTGGCGCTCCGACGGAGCATCTGCTCGCCCGGCTGCCAGCCGCCACCGGCCTCGAGGAGACGGGACGGCTCGGCCTCGTGGTTCTGGTGGGGAAGGAACGCCACCTTGATGTCACGCTCGGCCTTGGAGCGCTGCAGCGTGATCAGCAGGTACACGTACCCACCGAGCGCGGCGTCGAGGAGCAGGTGCAACAGGAGGAACGGGGTGCCGAGCACGAGTCCCATGAACAACGTGAGGCCGCAGGCGGCCATCAAGGTGTACAGGACGTCCCGGCGACGCTTGCGGGCGGCACGTGCCGACACGACCGCAGCCGGCGGGCCCTGGCGGCGCTCGACCGGGGCCGATGGCTCGACCTGGAGGTCGGGAGCCGGGGCGAGGAGGTAGATGGCCTCGGCCTCGGTGGGGGACTCGGCCCGAGCCGAGCGAGCGTCGGGACCGAGCAGGGCGACGCCATCGCGAGGGACGGGGACGAGGCGGGGGCCACCGCCGCCCTGGAGGGGGTGACGGGAGCCGGCCGGCAGGGGGCCGTCGAGGGGCTGAGGGCTCTCGACCGATCGGCCGTGCACCGGGAGGTAGGTGGAGACGTGCCCGCCGCCACGTGTGCTGGGGGCCGAGCGCTCGAGGCTGTCGAGCTTCTGGCGGAACGAACTCATCGAGCTTCCCGAACCGCTTCCACCACGGTTGCGCAGGTACGGCGGCAGGAGAACCGCCACCCACATCACCACGAGGATCAGGAGCACGATCGGAGTCAACGCGTATTCAACCTTGGGAGAGGACAGGGGACCTGCGGGGTGCTGCTGGGCCGACGGGGCGGCCATTACGTTCCGCCAACGAATTATTGCAGTTCTACTACGAACGCGACACGGAGACTAGCAAGCCCGACGAGTGAGGAGGGACATCGCGCGTCCCGGGGCCCTCCCGGGCGACCCCACTACACTCCGCCCATGCCTGACGGTGGCCTCACCCATCTGGACCCGCTCGGCCGTGCCCGCATGGTCGATGTCGCCCCCAAGGAACAGACGCACCGCCGGGCCGTGGCCCGGGGTCGGGTGCACATGACCTCCGAAACCACCTCACTCGTGGCCAGGGGGGCCATCGGCAAGGGTGACGTGCTCTCGGTGGCCCGGGTTGCGGGAATCCAGGCCGCCAAGCGGGCGCCCGACCTGATCCCCCTCTGCCACCCGCTGCTGGTCAGCTCGGTGCTGGTCAACTTCCAGATCGCCGACACCTTCATCGAGGTGGAGGCCCACGTGGAGACCGTGGACCGCACCGGTGTGGAGATGGAGGCGCTCACCGCCTGCTCGGTGGCGGCGCTGACCATCTACGACATGTGCAAGTCGGCCGACCGCAGCATGGTCATCGGCGACATCACGCTGTGGGAGAAGACGGGCGGCCGCTCGGGCACGTACCGACGCGCCGAGGCGCTCGGCATCGACGAGCACGACGAGCTCGGCCTCTGAGCCTCCCTACCCGCCGATCTGGCTCATCGAGCGCCGGGGGCGGATGAAGTGCACCTGGCCGATGGCGTGGCCCGCCCACTTGGCCTGCACCGCCCGCTCGAGCACGGCGGACAGGTCGTCGTCGGAGCCCCCTGAGCGCACGACGGCCCGAAGGTCGAACTCGTCGACCGCGAAGAGGCAATTGCGCAACTGCCCGTCGGCGGTGAGGCGGATGCGGTCGCAGGACTCGCAGAAGGGCTGGGTGACGCTCGGGATGACGCCGATCTCCGAACTCCCGGTCTCGCCGCCACCGTCGCGGAAGCGGAACCGCTCGGCGGGCTGGCTGCCCCGGGCCACCGGCTCGAGGGGGTACACCGCGTCGATCGCGGCCACGATCTCGGCCTGGGACACCACCTGGTCGACCTGCCACCCCTGGCCGGCGTCGAGGGGCATGAACTCGATGAAGCGGACGGTGACGCCCCGCTCGCGCCCGAAGGTGGCGAAGTCGACCGCCTCGTCATCGTTGACGCCGCGGATCATCACGACGTTCAGCTTCACCGGGTCGAGGCCGGCGGCCACGGCGGCGTCGATCCCGGCGAGGACGCGGGGCAGCTCGTCCCGACGGGTGAGGGCCTCGAAGCGGTCGGCCCGCAGCGAGTCGATCGAGATGTTGATGCGGCGCAGGCCGGCGGCGGCGAGGTCGTCGGCCATCGCCGCGAGGGTGGCGCCGTTGGTGGTCAGGGCAAGGTCGACGCCGAGCGCGGCCAGCTTGGCCACCAGCACCGGGAGGTGGGCGCGTACGGTGGGTTCGCCCCCCGTCAGGCGGATGCTGTCGAAGCCGTGACGGCCGACCAGCACCCGGGCGATGCGCTCGATCTCTTCGAAGGTGAGCAGCTCGTCGCGCGGCTGCCAGACCATGCCCTCCTCGGGCATGCAGTAGGTGCAGCGGAAGTTGCAGCGGTCGGTGACCGAGATGCGCAGGTCGCGGTGCACGCGCCCGAACGTGTCGACCAGCTCCCCCGGCATCAGCTCAGGGTACCGAGGTCCCCCAGCGGCACGATCTCGACGTCCTCACCGGCGGCGACACCGTCGCCGTCCCGCAGCACGGCGAGGGCGTTGGCCGCGGCCGTCGCCGCGAGCTGGTGGGAGCCCTGCCCACCGGTGGAACGGACGTGGAAGGCCCCGTCCGTGTACGTGGCCACCACCCGGGCGAAGTGGATCTTGCCGTCGGGGCGACGGCGGAGGTCCTCGTCGGCCACCGCTCGCAGGCGGGTCCGGTCGAGGGCGGCGTGGCCCAGCATCTTGCGCAGGCCCGGCCGGGCGAACAGCTCGAACGACACGAGCGACGACACCGGGTTCCCGGGGAGGCCGAACACCGGGGTGGTGCCGATGGTGCCGAAGGCCAGCGGCTTCGCCGGCTTGATGGCCACCTGCATCCAGCGCATGTCGCCGAGGCGGTCGAGCACGACCTTCACGAAGTCGAAGTCGCCCATGCTCACGCCGCCGCTCGAGATGAGGGCGTCGCAGTCAGCGGCGCCGGCCTCGAACGCGGCCGCGATGGCGTCCTCGTCGTCGGCGATGCGGCCGAGGTCGACGGGCTCGCAGTCGGCGCGGGCGACGAGGGCGAGCAGCATGCGGCGGTTCGAGTCGCGGATCTGACCTGGCCCGAGTGGCTCAGGGCCGTCGACCAGCTCGTCGCCGGTGGACAGCACGCCGACGCGCGGCCGCGGGTGGACGGGGACGCGGCGCACCCCCACGCTGGCGAGGACCCCGAGGTGGGCCGGCGTCAGCGCGGTGCCGGCGGGGAACACCTGCTGGCCGGCCTGGAGGTCGTCACCCGCCCGCCGCAGGTGGTTGCCGGGCTCGACGGCCACGTCCACGGCCACCGTGGCCCCGTCATCGACCACCGTGGTGCGCTCCACCATCACCACGGCGTCGGCGCCGGCGGGCAGGGGGGCGCCGGTCATGATGCGCACCGCCTGCCCGGGGCCGACGGTGAAGTCGGGGGCGGCGCCCGCGGCCAGCGTCCCCACGATGGCGAGGCGCGCGGGTGCGTCGGCGGTGGCGCCCGCCGTGTCGGCGGCCCGAACCGCGAAACCGTCCATGGCGGTGTTGTCGAACGGCGGCACCGGCTCCGCAGCGTCGATGTCGACCGAGGTCACCAGGCCGAGCGCATCCCCAAGGGGCACGGCCCGCGGGTGGCCGACCGCGCAGCCGGCGAGCACGACCTCGCGGACGTCGTCGAGGGAGAGCACGGGTGGCTAGACGATCTTCTTGCGCTCGACGAAGTCGGCCAGGAAGGCCCGGAAGTCGGCACCGAGGTCGTCTCGGTCCACGGCCAGCTCGACCGTGGCCCGCAGGTAGTCGAGCTTCTGGCCGATGTCGTAGCGGCCCTCGTCGAACAGGTAGCCGTACACATCCTCCTGGGCGAGGAGCAGGGCGATGGCGTCGGTGAGCTGGATCTCGCCGCCCACGCCGGGCTCGACCCGGTCGAGGCAGTCGAAGATCGCGGGGCTGAACACGTAGCGACCCATCACCGCCAAGGTCGACGGCGCCACGTCGGGCGCCGGCTTCTCCACGATGTCGAGGATCTGCACGAGGCCGTCCTCGCCCTCGACGGGTTCGGGCCGGGCACACCCGTACGAGGAGATCTCCTCGATGGGGAACTCCTTCAGGGCCACCACCGAGCGCTGGCGCTGCTCGTAGACGCCGATCATGCCCTCGAGCACGTGCGAGCGCTCGTCCATGATGTCGTCGCCCAGCATCACCGCGAACGGGTTGTCACCGACGTGCTTGCGGGCGACCGCGACGGCGTGGCCGAGGCCGAGGGGCTCACCCTGACGGACGTAGTGGATGTCGGCCAGTTCCGCGAGCTCGCGGATGTCGGCGACGTCGTCGGTCTTGCCCTTCTGCTCGAGGTAGTACTCGAGCTCGAAGTTGCGGTCGAAGTGGTCCTCGATGGCCCGCTTGCCCCGCCCGGTGATGATGAGGATGTCGTCGATGCCGGCCCGCACCGCCTCCTCCACCACGTACTGGATGGCGGGACGGTCGATGATGGGCAGCATCTCCTTCGGCTGCGCCTTGGTGGCGGGCAGGAAGCGGGTGCCGAGGCCGGCGGCGGGGATGACGGCCTTCTTCACCGTGGAGGCTGTGGGGGTCATGGCTCTTCTCTCAGGTCTCTCGGGGCGCGGGACGGGCGGAAGGCAGGCTCCTGACGTCGCACGAGCCTCACGATGTTCTCATGGTGCCGGGCGATCACGCAGAGCGACACGCCGGCGGCCAACGCCACCTCCGCCGGAGGCCGCCCGCCGAGTGCGAGGACGACCGGCAGGGCGACCGCCATGGCCAGGGAGGCGACCGACGCCCGACGGCTGATCAGGGCGGCGAGGACGAAGACCGAGCCGACGACCAGGCTCAGCATCGGGTAGAGGACGATGACCATCCCGCTGGCGGTCGCGACGCCCTTGCCGCCCCGGAAGTGACGGGTCGCCGGGGCCACGTGGCCCAACACCGCGGCAGCACCGCAGGCCAGGCCGAGGAGGGTGCCCCCGACCGCGAGCCCGACGGCGGCGGGGATCGCCCCCTTGGCCAGGTCGATGAGGAGGACCAGCACGCCGGCGTTGCGGCCCGCCACCCGCGCGACGTTGGTGGCGCCGGGGTTGCCCGAGCCTTCCTCGGTCGGGTCATGGCCTGCTCGGCGCCCCACCAACTGGCCCGTGGGGAACGTGCCGACCAGGTAGGAGGGCACGACCAGCAGGGCGGACGGGTCCACGGGGGCATCGTAGGGGCTGGGTTCGCGGACGGGTCTTTGGGGGCGAGCGGGCGGCCCGGTACGCTGGCACTCGCAACGTTCGAGTGCTAACCGCGGCGGAGGCCGACGCATGCCCACCTACCAGTACCGCTGCCGCGAGTGCGACGAAGAGCTCGAGGTCGTGCAGTCATTCACCGACGACCCCCTCACCAAGTGCCCGAACTGCAAGAAGAAGGCGCTGCGCAAGGTGTTCGCCGCGCCCGGCATCGCCTTCAAGGGCAGCGGCTTCTACAAGAACGACAGCCGTGGCGGGAGCGGGAAGTCGGGCTCGAAGTCGTCGGGCAGCGCGTCGAGCGACAAGGCCGACACGAAATCCGAGACCAAGGGCGAGTCGACGACCGAGAAGAAGAGTGAGCCGAAGGCGGACAAGGCGGCGCCCGCCACGTCGTCGTCGGCCAAGGACTGACCCACGTCGTAGGGTGTCGCCCGTGAGCGACACACCATCTGAGCAGGCGGAGATCGGCGTCTTCGGCGGGTCCGGGTTCTACTCCTTCCTCGACGACGTCACCGAGGTCGAGGTCGACACCCCCTACGGGCGGCCGTCGGCGCCGTTCCACCTCGGGACCATCGGCGAACGACGCATCGCCTTCCTCGCCCGCCACGGCACGAACCACCAGTTCCCACCCCACCGCATCAACTACCGCGCCAACCTGTGGGCCATGCGGGCGCTGGGCGTCACCCGCATCCTCGCCCCCTGCGCCTCGGGCTCGTTGCAGCCCCACATCCACCCCGGTGAGTTCGTGGTGCCCGACCAGTTCGTCGACCGCACCAGCGGCCGGGCCGACACCTTCTTCGAAGGGCCAACCGCCAACCACGTGTCCATGGCCGACCCGTACTGCCCCGAGCTGGCGGCCGTGGCGCTCCAGACCGGGCGGGACCAGGGCATCACCATGCACGAGGGCGGCACCGTCGTGGTCATCCAGGGGCCGCGCTTCTCGACCAAGTCCGAGTCGCGCTGGTTCCGGTCGGCCGGGTGGGAGGTCATCAACATGACCCAGTACCCCGAGGCCGCCCTCGCCCGCGAGCTGGGCCTCTGCTACGCCTCGGTCGCACTCATCACGGACTACGACACCGGGCTGGAGGGGGTGGACGGCATCGAGCCCGTCACCCAGGAGGAGATCTTCAAGTTCTTCGACGACAACCTCGACAAGGTGCGGGGCCTGCTCTTCGAAGCCATCGGTCGCATCCCCGCCACCATCGGCTGCGAGTGCTCGGCCGGCCCCAACGGTGTCGAGCCCGAGCCGCCGCCGGCGCCCGAGCCGTAGGCCCGCCCTCGTAGACTCGCCTCCGACCTTCCCCTCACGTAACCCCGCTCCGGCCCCGCCGGACCCGTCGTGAGGAGGCGCCCGTGCGCCACCAGTCCCTGTTCCTCTCGCGCCTCGCCCTGCGCCGGCGCCCGCTCCTCTACTGGTGCGCCACCGTGGTCGCCGCCCTCGCCGCCGCCGCCGTGGTCGGCAGCCTGACCGCCCGCGCCGAGGCCGCCGCAGCCCGCTACGGCGGGCTGCGCAGCGTCGTCGTGGTGGCCCGGCCGCTGGACCCCGGCGACGAGGTGGCCGCCGACGACGTGCGCATCGACCGGGTGCCGCGGGCCTTCGTGCCCGACGGGGCGTTCTCGTCGGTGCCCGAGGGCCGCACCGCGCTGGTGCCCCTCTCCCCCGGCGAGGCGGTGCTGGCCAGCCGCCTCGCCCCCGACGGCCTGCATGGCGTCGCGGCGCTGCTGCCCGAGGGCACCCGGGCCATGGCCGTGCCCGCCGGGCCGGGGGCGCTGCGGGTGCGCATCGGTGACGTGGTCGACGTGCTCGCCACCGCGCCCGACGGGAGCACCCGGGTGGCGGCCGACGCCGCCGTCGTCGTCGACGTCGGCGAGGCGACCACCACGGTGGCCGTGCTCGTCCGGGACGCGCCGGCGGTGGCGACGGCCCTCACCCAGGCCACGGTCACCCTCGCCCTCGCCGCCCCCGGCTGACCCCACTTCTGACTGATCCCGGCTTCTGGCTCCCGATTCGATCGCCCCAGCGGTCGAATCGGGAGCCAGAACGGACGAACGGCCAGGACGAACGACGGCCAGGGCCGAGCGGGTTCAGCGGCCGCCGAGGGAGACGTCGTCGATGACCAGGGTGGCGCTGCCCGTGCCGCCGGGCAGCCACTCAAGGTCGCTGCCCACCGCGATGACCCCAAGGAGCAGGCGCTGGAGTGTCGAGCCCAGCGTCACCTCACGCACGGGCTCGGCCAGCGCGCCGTCGCGGATGAGCAGGCCCTCGACGCCCACAGAGAAGTCCCCGCTCACCGCGTTCACACCCGAGTGCACGCCACTGAGGGACTGAACGAGGATGCCGCGGTCGATGCCGGCGATCAGCTCGTCGGGGCTGCGGTCGCCGGGCAGCACCGACAGCGCCTGGCACCCCACGCCCGGGGTGCTGCGGGCGCCCCGCACCCCGGAGCCGGTCGAGACCGTGCCCGCCCGCCGGGCCGTGTAGCTGTTGTGCAGGAAGTGGTCGAGCACGCCGCCGGCGATGAGGACGTTGCGGCGGCAGGCCAGGCCCTCGCCGTCGTGGGGGTCGGCGGCCATCGAGCGGGCGTCGGTGGGGTCGTCGACGAGGGTGAGCACCGGCGAGGCGATGGCCTCGCCGACCCGGTCGGCGAAGGGCGACCGGCCCTTCAGCACCCGCTCGCCGGTGAGGGTGCCGCCGGCGATGGCCAGCACGGTGGCGGCGGTGCGGGGGTCGAAGACCACGGTGAGGCGCTGGGACTCGGTGGGCGAGGCGCCCAGCATGCGGGTGGCCCGGTCGACCGCGTCGGCGGCCACCTGGGCGAGGTCCAGCTCGCCCCGCTCACGGCCGACGTCCACGGCACCGCCGATCTGGGTCTCGTCGCCGTCGGTGGCCAGTGCGGAGGCGGACACGCTACAGCTCGTGCTGCGGCCGGCCACGGCGAGGCCCGTGGTGGATGCGACCGCCGCCGCGCCCGAGCCGTCGGCGTAGCCCGCGGTGCGCACCGAGCGCACCCGGGGGTCGAGGCCGGTGACCCGCCGCTCGAGCTCGAGGGCGAGGTCGACCTTGGCCTCGGGGCCGAGGTCGAACAACGCCGGGTGCCAGAGGTCCTGCTCGACGGCCTCGACGCCGTCGGGCTCGGCCAGGCCGTTCCACTCGTCGGGCTCGCCGAAGGCGACGTTGTCACGGGCCTCGGCCAGGGTGTCGGCCACCACGTCGGGGGCGAGCGAGCCGGCGTGGGCGAATCCCTGGCGGTGGTCGCGGATGATGCGGATGCCGAGCCCGAAGGACTCGGCCGAGGTGAAGGACTCGACCTCGCCGCCGTAGGCCTTCACCGACGTGCCGCGGCGGCGGGCCACGATGCACTCGAGCTGCTCGCCCGGCTGGGCCTGGTCGACCACCGACCGCGCCAGCGCGAGCAGGGCCTCCCTTTCGTCGCTCACGAGCGGCTACGGAGCGGAGCGGAGCGGCGACACCAGCGAACCGGATGCCGAAGGCGCTCCGAGGGACGAGGAGCCAATGTGGGGCTCAGGCGCCGGAGATGGTGACGTCGCCGATGACGAGGCTGACGCCGGCGGCGCTCATGGGCAGCCACTCGAGGTCGGCGCCGACGGCCGCCACGTCGCCCAGCATCTTCTGGATGGTGGAGGCGATGGTGAACTCACGCAGGGGCTCGCCCACCGCGCCGCCGGCGATGCGCAGGCCCTCGGCGCCGGTGGAGAAGTCGCCCGAGACCGGGTTCACGCCGGAGTGCAGGCCCGAGACCGACTGCACGAGGATGCCGTCGCCCACCTGGGCGATGAGGGCGTCCTGGCTGAGCTCGCCGGGGAGCAGAGAGACGGCCTGGCAGCCGGCGCCGGGGGTGCTCTTGAAGCCGCCCCGGATGGCCGAGCCGGTGGACGCCGTGCCCGAGCGCCGGCCCGTGTACGTGTTGTGCACGAACTGGCGCAGCGTGCCGCCCTTGATGAGGACGTTGCGGCGGGTGGCGAGGCCCTCGCCGTCGGTCTGGCCGGCGGTGAACGCCCGGGTGTCGGTGGGGTCGTCGACCAGGGTGAGCTGGGCGGCGCCGACGCTCTCACCGATGCGGTCGGCGAAGAGCGACCGCCCCTTCAACACCGCCTCGCCGCTGAGGGTCGAGCCGAGGATGGCGAGGAACTGGGCGGTGACGTACGGGTCGAAGATGACCGTGACCCGTCCGCTGGCGGGCTTGGTGGCACCGAGGAGGCGGGTGGCCCGGTCGGCGGCGTCGGCCGCGGCCTTGGCGACGTCGAGGTCGGAGGGCTCGCGGCCCACGGAGAAGCCGAAGCCCGTCTGGGTGTCGCCGTCCTCCTCGGCCAGCACGTAGGCGGCGACGTAGCAGGCCGTCTCGCGCCCGCTGGTGCGGATGCCGGTGCTGGTGACCACGGCCATGTCGCCCACGGAGTCGACGTACTCGGCCGACTCGACACCGGTGATGCGGGCGTCGGCGGCCTTGACCGCGGCCTCGAGCTGCTGGGCCAGCGAGATCTTGTCGTCGGTCGGGACCGAGAGCAGGCCCTCGCGGTAGAGGTCGAGCTCGGCGACGGAGACGCCGTCGGGCTCGGCCAGGCCGTTGAACTCGTCGGGCTCGCCGAAGGCGGCGTTGTCGCGGGCCTCGGCGACCGTCTCGGCCAGCACGTCGTCGTCGAGGGTGCCGGCGTAGGCGAAGCCCTGGCGGCCGTCGACGATGACCCGCACGCCGACGCCCTGGGACTGGGCCGACGAGAAGGACTCGATCTCGCCCTCGTAGACCCGAACCTCGGTGTCGCTCGAGCGCAGCACCACGGCCTCGACCTGCTCGCCGCCCTGGGCCAGCGCGACCACCCGGTCGCCGACCTCCAGCAGCTCGGCCCCACCCCCTGACGTCATGCCGCGGTGCCGCCCACGGTGAGGGCCGTCACCCGCAGGGTGGGCACGCCGTCGCCGACGGGCACGCCCTGGCCGTCCTTGCCGCACATGCCCGGCGAGCCCATGGCGAAGTCGTTGCCGAGGGCGTCGATGCGGGTGAGCACCTCGGGGCCGTTGCCGATGAGGTTGCCCTCGCGAATGGGGTCGGTGACCTTGCCGTCCTCGATGAGGTAGGCCTCGGTCATCCCGAACACGAAGTCGCCGGTGGCGGTGTTGACCTGCCCGCCACCGAGCTGCGCCACGTACACGCCCTTGTCGGTGCCGGCGATGATGTCGTCGGGCTCGGTGTCGCCGTTGGTGATGACCGTGTTGGTCATCCGCACCATGGGGAGGTGCTGGTAGCTCTGGCGCCGGCCGTTGCCCGAGCTGAGGCGACCCTCCTTGCGGGCCCGCAGGAAGTCCCACATGTAGTCGGTGAGCACGCCGTCCTCGATCAGGGTGTTGCGCTGGGCGGGGCGGCCCTCGTCGTCCACCGCGAAGCAGCCCCACTCGCCGGCGATGGTGCCGTCGTCCACCAGGGTGATGAGCGGGCTGGCCACCTGCTCGCCGACCTTGCCCTTGAAGGCGCTGGCGCTCTTGCCCACGAGGTCGGCCTCGAGACCGTGGCCGCACGCCTCGTGGAACAGCACGCCGCCGCCGCCCTTGCCGATGACGACGGGCAAGGTGCCGGAGGGGGCGGGCTTGGCGTTCAGCTTGGTGAGGGCCCGCTCGGCGGCGCGGCGGGCGAGGTCCTCGACGTCGTACTGGTCGAACAGCTCGAAGCCGATGGTGTGGCCGATGCTCTCGCGGCCGGTCTGCATGCCGGTGTCGCCGAAGGCCACGCAGGAGACCGAGAAGAGGGTCTTGACCTGGTCGTCGCCGGTGAGCAGGCCGTCGCTGTTGGCGATGAGGATCTTGCGGCGGCTGTCGCCGTAGCGGGCCATGACCTGGGTGATGGCCGAACCCTGGGAGCGGGCGACCTGATCGGCGCGGGTGAGCAGCTCGACCTTGGTGGCCTTGGCCACGTCCTCGGGCGCCACCGACACCTCGTTGGGGCGGGGGGCGGTGTGGCGGGTGAGGTCGACCACCTGGGTGCCGCCCGAGCCGCCCCGGGCGGCCGCGGCGGCGGCTTCGGCGGCGGTGCGCAGGCCGTCCTCGCTGAGGTCGGCGGTGTGGGCGAACCCCGTGGTCTCGCCCACGACCACCCGGATGCCGGCGCCGCGGTCACGGCCGCTGGTCAGCTCCTCGACCTTGCCGTCGTCGAGCACCGCCGACGACGAGCGCTTGTCCTCCACGAAGATCTCCGCCCATTCGCCGCCCGTGCGGAGCGCAGCTCCGAGCGTCCGTTGGATCACTGCTTCGTCGAGCACGTATGCCTCCACTGGCCCTGGCGGTAAAGGGCTGCTTATCGTACCGGCGTGCCTCTGCATCCGGGTCTGTCCGCCGAGGTCCAGCTCACGGTGACGGACGCCGACACGGCCCTCGCCATCGGGTCGGGCACGGTGCCCGTCCTGGCCACCCCTCGGGTGGTCGCCCTGTGCGAGCAGACCTCGGTGAAGGCGGTCGAGAACGACCTCGCCCCGGGCACCACGACGGTCGGCATGCGGGTGCAGCTCGACCACTTGGCCCCCACGCCCGTGGGCCAGACCGTGTCCTGCGAGGCGACCCTCGAGAGCATGGCCGGCCGGCGGGTCACCTTCACCGTCTCGGTCAACGACGCCCGCGGCCTCGTCGCCGCCGGCAAGATCACCCGGGTCATCGTCGACACCGAGCGCTTCCTCGAGAAGGCCAACGGCTCCTAGCCGGAAGCCGGAGGCCGGCGGCTCGCGGGCCCCTTGCGGCGCAGGTAGCTGATCACACCGAGGACCAAGACGGCGCCGGCCACGGCGGCGACGACCCACTCCCACGTCGCCGGCGACGACTGCTCGACCGGGCCGGACGTCTCGGGCGCTTCGTCGACCCGGGTGAGCGCCGGCGCCGGCCGCTCGGTGACCTCGGCCGGCTGGTCGGCGAGGAAGACCGGGTTGGCGATGGTGGTGAGGGACTCGGAGTCTTCGGTCTCGATGCCCCAGAACGTGCCGAGCGGGCCCTCGTCGGCGGCGCGGTCGGCGGTGAACGTGTGGGTGAAGTCGTCGCCCTCGACGGGGACCACGTCCACCTCCTCGCCGTTGCGCAGCACCCGGAGCGACTGGCCGTCGCCGTCGTGGACGGTCACCGTGACCTCGGCGGTGTCGGCCACCAGCGTGTCGCCGAACTTGCCCGTGCTGCCGTCGGGCGCGGTGGCGGTGAGCTCGAGCGTCGGGCTGTCGGCCACGCCCCGGGCCTGGACGTAGGCGTGGCCAGCGTCCAGGGCCTCGATGAGCGCCGGCCGGGAGAGCTGCTCGGCGTAGACCTGGGTGGCGGTGGCACCGTAGTGGTCGCCGAGCTTGTCGTCCGAGCCCGACACCGCGGTGATGCGGTGGCCGGCGGCCAGGTAGCCCTCCCACTCGTCGACCGCGGTGGCGACGAACGGGTTGGCGAAGCCGCCCTGGCCGGGACCGGCCGGGGCGAAGTCACCGTCGAGCAGGGCCCCGGTGTTGACGACCTCGTAGGTGTCCACCCGGTCGAGGTCGATCTGGTCCTCGAGGGTGAACTCGCAGCCACGGCACAGCTCGGCACCGTCGGCACCCGGGAAGGTCGTGGGGTGGGCCAGGCCGAGCAGGGCGCCGTCGTCGAAGGTGCCCTGCTGGATGTCGCCCAGCGTGGTGCCCTCCTGGCCCACCCGGTACTCGATGTCGTCCGGCGTCTCGCCGAGGACGATGGCGTGGCCGCCGTAGGTGATGACCTCCCGGCCCGGCCAGAGCAGGACGTCGGGGTTGGCCCGCTGGGTGGCGCCCAGCTCCCACCAGTGCGCCGGCGTCACGTACTCGGTGACCGGGACGAAGTCGAGGCCGGCGTTGCGGGCGAAGTCGACCATGGCCTGGCCGGCGGGACCCTCGGGGTTCGAGTGGTAGGCGTGCAGGTGGAAGTCGCCGGCGTACCAGCCGGGCTCGTCGTTCACGACGGCTTCGGGGTCGACCGGGTCCCGATCGACAGGCGGGCCCTCGTCGGCGTCGGTGCACGTGACGATCACCTGGTAGGACACCCCGCCGGGGGCGACGAAGCCGGCACCGAGCTCGACGTGCCAGGTGCCCGGCTCGATCGGCCCGGGCACGTACCCCCGTTCGGCGTCGGCGGCGGTGATGAAGACCGGGTCCTGGCCGCGGGCCGTGAGCCCCTGGCGGCTGCCCGACCACCCCCGGAAGGCATCGGGACCCGTGGTGCCGTCGGCGTCCCAGATCCCGAGGTCGAGCACCGACCGGGTGTCGCCGTCTGGCGCGGCGTCCTCCCACTCGTAGCCCACCTCGACCCGGGTGGTCCCCTCGGCGACGTCGACGGGCAGCAGGGTGTAGGTCTCTGCGGCCGACTTCGGCAGATCGCCTTCGAGTACCACCGGCTGGCCACCGGCGGCGCAGGCCGGCGCCTCCGCACCGGCGGCGTCACCGATCGCCAGCCCCGCAGCGGCTACGAGCAGAACCGCTGCAAGCCCGCTCGCCGTGCGCCCCCGCATCATCCGCCGAGTCTCGCACCCAACCCGTGTCACGGGCGGAACGGCGCGAAGAACGAGGCCGGCCCGGGCCCGTTCTCACCCTCGGTGCCGGTCACACCTCCTGCCGCCGAACTCGACGCAATGGCCCCCTCAAAACGAGAGCTATTGCGTCGAGTATGAGCGAGCTCGCCGATCCGGCCACAGCGGGTGACATTCGCCGGCGCACGCCCGCGAACGGCGCCACGGGACGCAAGCACCGAAGCCCTCGCCCCGCTCTTCGCGCCTTCAGAGCTCGCCGGCGCAGCGGGTGAAGTGGCGGAGAACCGGAGCTCGCCGCCGCTACCCCAGGTTGGAGGTGCGGGGGTACTGGTCCGTCGGGTCGGTGAGGATGTTGACGAGGTACGGGATGCCGGCGGCGAAGGCCCGGTCGAGCGCCGGCCCGATGTCCTCGGACCGCTCGACCACCTCGCCGGCGCCGCCGAGGGCGGTGACGACCTGGTCGTAGCGACAGCCCGGCTGGAGGTCGGCGGCCACGTCGTAGCCGTAGAGCATCTGCATGGGGTGCTTCTCGAGGCCCCAGATGCCGTTGTTGCCCATGACCATCACGACGGGCAGGTCGTGGCGCACGAGGGTGTCGACGTCCATCAGCGAGAAGCCGGCGGCGCCGTCGCCGAGCAGCACGACGACCTGGCGGTCGGGGTGGGTGACCCGGGCGGCGATGGCGTAGCCCATGCCGGTGCCGAGGCAGCCGTACGGCCCGGGATCCATCCAGCAGCCCGGCTGGTACGAGTCGATGTACTTGCCGGCGTAGGAGACGAAGTCGCCGCCGTCGCAGACGACGACGGCGTCGCGGTCCAACCGGGCGCGCAACTCGCCGTAGATGCGCGTCGGCTTGATCGGCCCGGCATCCGCGGCCAGCAGCGGCGCGTCCTGGGCGAGGGCGGCGTTCTCCGCGTCGCGCAGGCGGGCGATCCACGGCTCGTGGTCGGCCACGCCGCCGGCGCGGGCCACGCTCGACCAGTCGGCGAACGCGGTCAGCGTGGAGGTCAGGTCGCCGGCGGGCGAGACCGCGGCCTGCACGTGGGTGGCCCGGCCCTCGGGCGAGTCGACCACGTGCACGACCTTGGCGTCGCCGAACGAGCCGAAGGAGATGCGGAAGTCCAGCGGCGTGCCGATCACGACGACGACGTCCGCCTCGGCCTTGAGCAGGCCCCGGGTGCGACTGAAGGCCAGCTCGTGGTCGGCGGCCAGGGTGCCCCGGCCCAGGCCGTTGACGAACGTCGGCACCCGCAGCGTCTCGACGAAGGCTCGCAGCGCCTCCCAGGCACCACCCCAGTAGACGTCGCTGCCGGCGATGACCGCGGGCCGCTCGGCCGACGCGATGAGCGCGGCCGCCTTGGCCACGTCGCCCGGGTCGGGCTCGAGGCCCGCGGGGACGACGGCGTCGGGCACCTCGCCCTCGGCCTCGCCGAAGACCACGTCGAGCGGGAGGTCGAGGAACACCGGCCCCTGATGCGGGGTGAGGGCGCTGACCACGGCGTCGTGGACGTCTCGGCCCATGGCCCCGGTGTCGGTGACGGTGGCGGCCTGCTTGGTGATGGGCGCCAGCACGGGGACGTGGTCGAACTCCTGGAGCGAGCCGGCGCCCCAGCGGGCCTGCGGGGCGCGCCCGCCGAGCACCACGAGGGGCGATCCGTTGAACATCGCCGTCGTGACTGCGGAGATGCCGTTGGTCACCCCCGGACCGGCGGTCAGCACGGCCACACCCGGGCGGCGGGTCAGCTTGGCCACGCCCTCGGCGGCGAAGGTGGCGGTCTGCTCGTGGCGGACGTCGAGGATGCGGACGTCGCCGGCCTTCACGGCGGCGTCGTAGAGCGGGAAGATGTGCCCGCCCGAGAGGGTGAAGAGGGTGTCGACCCCGTACGGCCGGAGGGCGGCGAGGGCGAGCTCCCCGCCGTGGCCCGAGACCAGCGCCATCAGGCGTCCTGCTCGTCGAGGAAGGCGAAGAGGTACTTCTCCCACACCTCGGGGTTCTCGAACTGCGGCGAGTGGCCGGCGGCGGGGACGACCTCGAGGCGGGCGGGGCCGATGGCGTCGGCGAGGCGCTGGGATGGGCCGAGGAAGGGGACGTCCTCCTCCCCCACCAGCACGAGGGTCGGCATGGACAGCGAGCGAACGTCGTCGAGGCGGTCGTGGTCGGACATCAGCTCGGTGCCCATCGCCGCGTACATGGCCGCCGACGAGGCCCGTAGCTTGCGGTCGCCGAAGGCCTTGTGGTCGGGGTTGGCGTCGACGAGGCGCTGGTAGGCGTCGGTGTACAAGGGCCCCTCGATCTGCGCGAGCACGTCGGCGAGGGCGTCCATGCCCTCGGTGCGCACGAGTGAGAGCCCCCAGGCGGCGAGCTCGGCGTCGAGCTCGATGGTGCCGTGGCCGGTGTCCATCAACACCAGCGACTCGATGCGCTCGGGCGCCGCCAAGGCGACGTGCTGGGCGATCATCCCGCCCATCGAGTGCCCGAGCAGGTGGAACCGGTCCCACCCCAGTGCGTCGACCAGGGCCAGCGCGTCGACGGCGAACTGCTCGAGCGAGTAGGCGGCCTCGTCGGTCGGCTTCGAGCTGTCACCGTGCCCTCGGTGGTCCGGTGCCACGGCGTGGTAGCCGCGGGCGGCAAGGTCGTCGAGCCAGGGCGTGAAGTCCTCCTTGGCACCCGTGAAGCCGTGCAGGAGCAGGAAGGGGTGCCCGCCCTGGCCGGCCTCGGCCACCGCGAGCGTCACCTCCCCCACCGCGATCGTGCGTACGTCCACAGCCAGCCTCCCCGGTCGAGCGATCGTGGCTCGCCGGGGAGTGTAGGAGGCGCCCGCCCGAGCCGGGTTCAGCCGACCGGGACCGTCTGGAACCCCGTGGGCACCGGATCGCAATCCGCCGGCGCCGCAATGGTCACGTCGGCTCCGAAGTCGAACCAGTCCATGATCGTGGTCATCGCGGGAAGTGTCACGCCCTCCACGTCCATGGCGGTCGTCGCGACCTGCATGCGGCGAACCAGGCCGTCCCCATCGACGAAGACGTCGACCGCCTGTTCTGTCCCCAAGAACGATGGCGGCAGGGCGGCGTACGTCTGCTCGAGCGCGTCGGCCTGCGCGGCCGGCATGGCCGCGATGGCGTCACGGAGCGTGTACGTGGCGGCGTAGTGGGTCGTGGCCACGTCGCGGACGTCGAGGGCGCCGAGCTCTTCCACGTCTGCGCCGACGGCCCGGAGCTGCGCGAGGAACGCGCTCGGGTCCATGGCGCCGCCACCGGCACCGCCGAACGAGTCGAGCGCGTCGTCGAGATCGAGCTGACGACAGCCCACACCGGCAGTCGTGACGTAGGCGACGCCGTCCACCACGACCTCCTCGAGGGCGCCGACCTGCGGCCCGAGGTCCATCACCAGGCGCACCGAACGGCCCTGATCGGCGAACTCACCCGTGGCACGGATCGGTGCAACCGGCTCGGCGCCGAGCGAATCCGTGTCGTAGGTCACGAGCAGCTCGTAGCGGCCGGACTCGACCGCCCCGGTGCGCTCGACGGTGTCCGCAAGAACCGCCACGGGCTCGGCGTCTCCCACGTCGGCCGGGAGGGGTCCCGTCGTCGTGGTCGACGCGAGGTCGTCGGACGCGGGTGCCGTGCTGGTCACCACCGGGGCCGCTTCCTCGACGGAACGCGCCTCGATGCCGGCGCCGCACGCCGTGGCCAGCAGGGTCAGCGCCACGCCCAGGGCGAGGGCCAGCGCCATCATCGTGCGCCTCATCGGGCGACCTCCTCGGATCACCGCACCATCGGCGGCGAGGCCGTCGCCCTTGAGGGCTCGCGGCACCGCCTCGGACGTACACTTTCCCGGTACTGCAGCGGGGTTGACGAGGACCGGTGGCGAAGTGTTGGACGAGGACGACCCCAAACCGAAGAAGCAGCGCCGCTGGGTGATGCCCGTGCGCCTGCTGGCCAGTGTGGCCATGTTGGCCTTCCTCTTCTCGCGCATCCCCGACTTCAGCCTCCACGAGCTGGTCCCCGACCCCACCCCGGCCACCTTCGCCTGGCTGGCCGGCGCCGTCGCCCTCACCTTCGTCTCGATCGTCATGTCGGCGGTGCGCTGGCAGCAGGTGCTCCATGCCCTCGAGCTGGAGGGGCCACTGGCACACCTCGTCCGCTACTACTTCGCCGGCCAGTTCGTCTCCAACGCGCTTCCGAGCACCATCGGCGGTGACGTCGTGCGTGTGTCGCGCCTGTCCAAGGAGAACGGGGAGAGTCCCGGCACGTTCGCCTCGGTGGTGCTCGAGCGGCTGACCGGCTGGGTGGTGCTCCCGGTCATCACCATGGTGGGGCTCCTGCTCAACCCGGGCCTGCGCGACCTCGGCACCGCCACCCGGGTCGCGGTCGCCGTCGCCCTCGGCACCCTGGTCGGTCTCGTGATCCTCCTCGTCGCGGTGGGCAACCAGCACCTGGGCGGTCGATTCGCCGACCGCGACGGCTGGCGCCGCTTCGCCGGATCGGTCCACCTGGGCCTCGATCGGCTCCGTCGACAGCCCGGTGCCGCCGCCCACGTGCTCCTCGCCGCCTTCGGGTACCAGCTCGTGCTCGTGTGCGCCGCCCTCATGGCCTCCTACGCCATCGGCATCGGCAACGAGGTGGGCTTCACCGCGCTGCTCGTGTTCCTGCCTGCGGTGCTCATCGCCCAGGTGCTGCCCATCGGCATCTCGGGCCTCGGCATCCGCGAGGGTGCCTTCGTGCTGTTCCTCCAGCCCCTCGGCGTGCCGGCCCACAGCGCCATCGCGTTCGGGCTCCTGCTCTACCTCCTCACCCTGGTCGCCAGCCTCGCCGGCGCCCCCTCGTTCGCCCTCGGCGGCCCCAAGGGCACCCGCGGCAAGCGCGCCCACGCGGCGGCCACGGCGTGAGCGACGCCACCGCGGCCGTGGGCACCACCGAAGACGCCGCTGCGGCCGCGAACCAGGCCGTCCGCGACCGCATCGGCCTGCGCTGGTGGCGCGAGGGCCTCTACGTCCTCGCGTTCTACTTCGTGTACTCGTTCATCCGGAACCGGTTCGGGTCGGCCAGCGTCGGCATCGAGCACGCCTTCCACAACGCCCGCATGGTGATCTCCATCGAACGGGCGGTCGGGCTGTTCCACGAGGAGGGCATCCAGGACCTCTTCATCGCGAACAAGACCTTCATGCAGTTCTGGAACATCTACTACGGCACGTTCCACTTCGCGGTGACGATCTTCGCCATGGTGTACACGTACCGCCGCTTCCCGGCCCGGTACCCGCTGTGGCGCAACACCCTCGCCTTCACCACCGGTCTCGCCCTGGTGGGCTTCAGCCTCTTCCCGCTCATGCCACCCCGGCTGCTCGACAGCTGCGGGCCCTACGGCGCCTGCTCGCACTACGGCTTCGTGGACTCCCTAGCCCGCTTCGGCGGCCTGTGGTCGTTCGACTCGGGCGCGATGCAGAAGGTCTCGAACCAGTTCGCGGCCATGCCCAGCCTGCACTTCGCCTGGTCGATGTGGTGCTTCCTCGTGCTCTACAAGTACGTGAAGTCCCCCATCGCCAAGGTGCTGGTGGCGGCGTACCCGTGGCTCACCCTCTTCGCCATCATGGTGACGGCCAACCACTACTGGCTCGATGCCGTCGGGGGAGCGGTCATCCTCGCCATCGGCTACCTCCTCGGGTCGGCGCTCACGCGCCACAACGACCGCCGCCGCGAGGAGCGACGCGCGGGGTCCGCCAACGTGGATGCCGAGCGCCCCGTGTAGCGTGCAGTGCACATGCTCGAACAGATCCAAGGGCCGGCCGACCTGCGGTCGCTCTCCTACGAAGAGCTCGATGTGCTGGCGGCGGAGATCCGCACCTTCATCGTGGACGCCATCGACACGGCCGGAAGCGGCCATCTGGGTTCGAACCTCGGCGCGGTCGAGCTCACCCTGGCCCTTCATCGGGTCTTCGACTCCCCGCACGACCTGATCCTCTGGGACACCGGCCACCAGGCCTACGTGCACAAGATCGTCACCGGCCGTCAGGAGGGCTTCACCACCCTGCGCAAGGCCGGCGGCATGTCGGGCTACCCCAGCCGCGCGGAGTCCGAGCACGACTGGGTGGAGAACAGCCACGCCTCCACCATCTTGTCCTACGCCCACGGATTGGCCGCCGCCCGCGACGCCGGCACGCTGCCCGAGAACGAAGATGGTGTTGGCGGCGGCCGCCGCCAGATCGTGGCGGTGATCGGTGACGGCTCGATGACCGGCGGCATGGCCTTCGAGGGCCTCAACAACCTCGGCCACAGCGGCCGCAACGTCATCATCATCTTGAACGACAACGGCCGCTCGTACGCCCCGACGGTCTCCCGCCTGGGTGAGAGCCTCGCCCGACTACGCCTGAACCCCTCGTACCTGCGCCGCCAGGCGAAGGTGGAGCGGATGCTCCACGACATGCCGCTGGTGGGCGAGCGCCTGGAGCGCGCCGTCGAGGCCACCAAGGCCGCCGTGCGCGAGATGTGGGAGCCGCCGGCGTTCTTCGAGAACCTGGGCGTTCGCTACTCCGGACCCTTCGACGGCCACGACATCGAAGGCCTCGAGTCCGCCCTGCGCAACGCCGCCGAGCTCGACGACGGCCCCGTGGTGGTGCACGTCGTCACCCAGAAGGGCAAGGGCCACGAGCCCGCCGAGAGCGACACCATCAAGCACCTCCACGACATCGGTGGGGTGAAGCCGGGCAGCTACACGGCCGCGTTCACCGACGCTCTCATCAAAGAGGCCGACGAGCGCCCCCAGCTCGTGGCCATCACCGCGGCCATGCCCGACTCCACCGGGTTGCTCCCGTTCAGCGAGCGCTTCCCCGGCCGCTGCGTGGACGTCGGCATCGCCGAGCAGCACGCGGTCACCATGGCGGCGGGCATGGCCATGGGCGGACTGCGACCCGTCTGCGCCATCTACTCGACCTTCCTGACCCGGGCCTTCGACCAGCTCAACCTCGACGTCGGCCTCCACGGGGTCCCGGTCGTGTTCTGCCTCGACCGGGCGGGCATCACCGGTGACGACGGCCCGTCGCACCACGGCATCCTCGACATGGTGCTGTGCACCAAGGTGCCCGGACTCACCATGTTCGCCCCGTCGTCGTACCAGGAGCTCGGGGTCATGTTGCACGACGCCCTCGAGATCACCGAGGGCCCCGTGGTGATCCGGTGGGCGAAGACGGCGGCCCCCAGCGTCACCCCGGACCAGGTCGGCCACGGCCTGCACGCCCGCAAGGTGCGACGCGGCGAGGGCGTCTGCCTCATCGGGGTCGGCAAGATGCTCGCCGCCTGCGAGACCGCCGCGGACGAGCTCGCCTCCGAGGGCATCGAGGCGACGGTCTGGGACCCTCGTGTGGTCAAGCCCCTCGATCCCGACCTCATCGCCGATGCTTCCGGCCACCGCCTGGTGGTGTCGGTCGAGGACGGCTTGCGCGACGGCGGCATCGGCTCGGCCCTGGCCGACCAGGTGGCCGAGCGCTCGTTGGGCCACGCTGCGCCAGTGGTCCGGGTGCTCGGGGTGCCCGGCGCCTACCTCGCCCATGGCAAGCCCGACGCGATCCTCGCCGACCTGGGCCTCGATGCCGCCGGGGTCGCCGCCGAGGTCCGGCGCTGCCTCACGGCCCTGGGCTGACCACCTGCACCCCTTACGCGACAGAGCCCGGGAGCTGCCGTTTCGGCGCTTCCCGGGCTCTTCCCCCCTGTCGCCCCCACTTGGAGTATCCACAGGATACCGCGTGACATCGGTCACGTCGAGAGCGGGCGTCAGGGGCCGGTCACACGCCCGACACACGCATCAGTAGAACGGGTTGGCGCCGGCGGTGTGGTCCGTGGCGTCCTCGACCCGGGTGATCTCGGGGATGGCCTCGAGGATGGCCGCCTCGATGCCCTCGCGCAGGGTGACCGCGCTGACCGCGCAGCCCTGGCACCCGCCTCCCATGGTCACGAAGGCGACGTCGTCCGTCACGCCCTCGAGCTTGGCGAAGCCGCCGTGGGCGGCGAGGGCGGGGTTCACGGACTGGTCGAGGAGCTGGTTGATGCGATCGGCGACGTCGCCGGAGAGCTCGAGCTCGATGCCTGCCAGCGGGTTGGGACGGTTGGGGTTGCGCATCACCAGGCCGTCGCCGGAGTTGCGAGGCAGGTCGAGGGTGGCGCCGCGGAGGCGGTCGATGCTGCCGGCGGGGACGATCACGGGCAGGCCGCCCTGATGGACGACCGAGTCGCCGGCGGCGGGGTCGGCATCTGCGACGGGATCGAAGGAGAGGTCGTAGGTGAACTCGACGCCGGCGGTGCCGGTGATCTCGACCCGCAGCCCGAGGGTGTCCCCGTCCTCCTCGGCGGCTCGGAGGGCCAGCACCTGTTCGAGGGCGGGCTCGGTCACCTCGAGGATGATCTCCTGCTCGAGATCCGGGTGCCCGGTGTCGGTGGGGGTGCTCGTCTCGGCCATTCGCGCCAGGCTAGGGGCGGTCGCGTCATCCGGCACGGAGGCGAGAACCGAAGAGGTCGTGATGGCTACGATCACGGCGATGGCGGCGCCTCCCGCGGTGGGCGATACCGATGCCGGCCTCAGCGGTCGGCTCATCGCCGGCGACGAAACGGCGCTGACCGAGGTCTACGACCGCTTCGCGGGCTACGTGTACAACCTCGCCCGGCGGGTGACGGTCAGCACCAGCCTGGCCGAGGACGTCACCCAGGAGGTGTTCGTCAGCCTGTGGGAGAAGCCCCACGCGTTCGACCCCGAGCGCGGCACGCTGCGGGCGTGGTTGGGCGTGCTCACCCACCGCCGGTCGGTCGACCGGGTCCGGCGCGAGACCACGGCGCGTCGCTACGAGGCCCGCCGGGCGACCGTCGTGCCCAGCCCCTCCCCCGCGGACACTGCCGACGCGGCCACCGCTCGGCTCACAGCCGAGCGGGTACGCGCCGCGGTGGCCGCGTTGCCCGACGATCAGCGCCGGGCCGTCGAGCTGGCCTACTTCGACGGAAAGACCTACTTACAGGTGGCGGCCACCCTCGGGATCCCCGAGGGCACCGCCAAGTCGAGGCTGCGCCTGGCGATGAAGCGCCTCGCCCTCGCCCTCGGACCTGAAGGGGTCACCCAGTGGAATTGACCGACGGACCGGCGCCGCCACCCGAGCTGGCCGTCCGCACCTTCGCGGCCGCCTTCGCCCGGCGCGAGCCCGGTGCGACAGCCGCCCCGGAGGCCTTGGCGGTGTCGGCCTACCGCGCCCAGGGGGACGAGCTGTCGGCGCTCCTCCTCGACCTGTCGCCGGGCGAGTGGGACGCGCCCACCCTCAGCGGGTTCACCGTGGCCGAGCTCGTGGGGCACCTAATGGCCATCGAGGCGTACGTGGCGTCGATCCTCGGGGTGGCCCCACCGCCGGGCCTCGCCCCATTCGAGGTCCCCGCCGGCCTCGAGGACGACCACCGCGCCGTCACCGAGCCCACCATCGCCGCCCACGCCGGCGTGACCCCCGACGACGTCGTGGCCGAGTGGTGGGCCTGGGTGGACGCCAACGTCGCCCACCTCGCGACCCTCGGCGAGGACGCCCTCGACGACCGGGTCCTGCTGCACGGCCTCGACTTGTCGCTGCGCTCGATGCTGGGCGCCCGGGTGTTCGAGATGTGGACCCACGCCGACGACATCCGGCGCGCCACCGGCCGACCGCTCCGGGCGCCGGCCGCCCACCACCTCGCCTTCATGTCGGCGCTGGCGGTGGGTGCGCTCCCCCTCGGGCTCCTGCTGGCCGGCATCGACGACCCCGGCCGCACCGTGCGGGTGGTCCTCACCGGCGACGGCGGCGGTGAGTTCGTGCAGACCCTCACGGTGGGCGGCACCCCCGGCACCCCCGACGCCACCGTGACCGCCGACGTGGTCGACTTCTGCCGCCTCGCCGCCCAGCGCCTCACGCCCGCGGAACTACGCCACGAGGTGATGGGCGACGCCGGCACCGTCGCCGACGTCCTGGTCGGCGCCGGCGTGTTCGCGGCGTAGAACCAGCGAAGGCGCGACCCGCGCTGCTGGCCGCCCGATTCCCAGGCCAGGACTACACTCCCGCCGCACTGACGTGGGGCGGGGAGGTCCTGAGTGGCAACGCCGGTGATCGACGGGTACAGCGGGTTGGAGGAGATCGGCGAAGGCGGCTTCGCGACGGTGTACCGGGCCCGACAGGACCGTCTCGATCGCCAGGTCGCCCTCAAGGTGCTGCGGGCCAAGAACCTCGACGAGGCCACCGTGCGGCGCTTCGAGCGGGAGTGCCACGCCATGGGCGACCTCTCGTGGCACCCCAACGTCGTCGGCGTGTTCGACTCCGGGGTCACGACCGACGGCCATCCCTGGTTGACGATGCAGTTCATGGCGCGGGGCTCCGTGGCCGACCGGATGCGCCAACAGGGCCCTCTCCCTTGGTCCGAGGTCGTCGACATCGGCGTCCAGACCGCGGGCGCCCTCGGCGCGGTGCATGCCGCCGGGCGCATCCACCGCGACGTCAAGCCCGAGAACCTGCTCGTCGGACCCTTCGGTGAGGTCAAGCTGGCCGACTTCGGCATCGCCGTGGTCTCCGACGCCACCTCGGCCACCGCCGCACAGTTCACCCCAGGGTTCGTGTCGGCCGAGGTGCTCCAAGGGTCATCACCCGACCAACGCAGCGACGTCTACTCACTCGCCGCCACACTCCACGCGCTGATCGCCGGGCACTCCCCGTTCGCCACGGTCAAGGGCGAACCCGTCGCCGCACTGTTGATGCGTGCCATCCAGGGTGAGCGACCGCGCCTCGGGGGCGTCCCCGATGACCTCGCCGACCTGATCGTCACCTGCCTCGACACCGACCCCGACGTCCGACCCCAGTCCGCGGCGGCGCTGGGCGAGGCGCTCCAAGCGGTGCAACAGGCCAACGGCCTCCCGGTCACCGTCCTGCGCATCACCGCCGAGACCGACCCCGATCCCACACCCCGCGAGGCGCCGGGCGACTCGTCGGCCACCATCGTCGGCGCCCTGCCCGACACGGGCGACTCGTCGGCCACCATCGTCGGCGCCCTGCCCGACACGGGCGACTCGTCGGCCACCATCGTCGGCGCCCTCCCTGACGTCGAGGACTCCTCCGCCGCCGTCATCGACGACGTTCCCGTCGAGGACGCGTCGGCGACGATCGTCGGGCAGCTGCCGACCGCTCCTCCCGCGGCGCCGGTCGTGCCTCCACCCCCTGCCCCTGCCCCTGCCCCTGCCCCTGCCCCTGCCCCTGCCCCTGCCCCTGCGACACCACCATCAGCGGCCGCAGTGGCCCCGGCGGCGCCGTCCGGCGGGAAGAAGAAGCGCACCGGCCTGCTGATCGGGGCCGGCGTGGTCGTGGTGGTGGTGCTCCTCGGTGCGGTCGGCGCGGTGCTGTTGGGCGGTGGCGGCGACGACGACGTCGTGGCCACGATCCCCATCGGTGCCGACGTACGGGGAGTGGCCATCGACGGAGACAACCTCTGGGTGGCCGATGCCGACGCCAACACGGTGTCTCGGGTCGACACATCATCGAACCGCGTGGTGGACACCATCACGGTCGGCTCGGAGCCCATCGGTGTGGCGGTGTCGGGTGACGACGTCTGGGTGACCAACTCGGGGGATGGAACCGTCACCCAGGTCTCCGCCTCGTCGGGCGAGGTGGTCGACACCATCTCGGTCGGACGCCGGCCCGGCGCCGTGGCGGCGTCGGGTGACGACGTGTGGGTGGTCAACGACGAGGGGCAGACACCGATCAGCCGGATCGATGCCCCGTCGGGCTCGGTGACGAACCTCGACACCGCTCCCCAGGCGGTCTCCGTCACCGTGTCGGAGGACGGTGTCTGGTTCGGCGGACCCTTCGGTGCTGTCTTCCAGATCGACCCCGCCACGAACGAGGTGACGCAGGAGATCACCCTCGACGGTGGCGGCCGGGTGAGCGGTGTCGCCGTGACGCCCGGCACCGTGTGGGCACTGGACACGTCGGTCACGTCGAACGCGTTGAAGTCATCGTTGCGGAGGCTCGACCCCGAGTCCGGCGACGAGATCGACTCGGTCGCGCTCGGCGGCGTCCCGGTGGCCATCGCGGCCGCCGGTGACGAGGTCTTCGTGACGAACCTCTCCGAGGAGACCGTCACGCGGTTCGACGCCGACGGCCTCGTCGCCACCTACGACGCCGGCGAGCTGCCGGAGCAGATCGCCTTGTCGGCATCCGGGCGGATCTACGTGTCCGACCGAGACCAGGACGCAGTCCTCGAGATCGCCGCTGGCGACTGATTCCCTCTAGGCGATCGGCAGCGGCTGGGGCTACTTGCGGGCGACCCGCCCGCGCAGGGCGGCGAGGGCCAGGCCCTGGCTGAGCACGCCCACCAGCGCCACCGCCCCGAGGGCCTTCAACAGCTCCTTGATGTCCCAGCCCACGAAGATCAGCGAGCGCAGCCCGGCCAACAGGTAGGTGACCGGGTTGTACGTGGCGATGGCGGACAACCACCCGGTGAGGGCCTCCTTCGGGACGAAGGACGTGGTGAGGAAGGCGAACGGGAAGAACAGGATGAAGCTGGCGTTGACCGCGGCCGGGTTCCCGGTCTTCAGTGCGATGGCGTAGGGGAACCCGGTGAACACGACGCCCCAGATCCCGGCCATGAGGATGAACACGACGATGCCGAGCGGGCCCGACTCGAACCGCACCCCCACCGCCAGGCCCAAGAGCACCACGGGGATCGACAAGGCCACCACCAACACGAAGTCGGCCACCATCAGGCCGAGGAGCAGGGCCTTGCGGCTGACCGGGGTCATGACCAGCCGGTCGAAGTAGCCGTCCTGGATGTCGGTGACGAGGGTCGAGGCCCGGGACACCCCGGTGACCGCGAAGATGATGGCGACCGGCAACTGGAAGGCCTTGAAGCTGAAGTTCGGACCGCCGAGCGCCTCGGTGATGTTCTGCAGGGACCCGATGTTCACCACGAAGAAGAACACGGGCACGACCAGCGCGGGGATGACCGACTCGGGTTCGCGGGGGATCGAGCGCACGGCCCGGCCCGCAACCGCGGCCATGTCGGACCAGAACCCCGCCTTCCGGGCCCGGATCGTGCTGGCGCTTGTGCTCATACCGGCACCTCCTGGTCGGCGCCGGCGGCATCCATGTGGCCGCCGGTCAGCTGGAGGAAGACGTCGTCGAGGGTGGGCGTGCGCAACGTGAGCTCGCGCACGGTGACGTCGCAGCCGTTGAGGGCGACCGCCACCGGGCTGAGGGTGGCCGAGCCGTCCTCGGCGGAGACGGTGAGCTCGTCGCCGTGGACCTCCACCGAGCTGATGCCGTCGACGCCGTACAAGGCCTCGGCCGCAGCCGCGGCGTCGCCCGCGACCCGCGCCACGATCACGTCGGTGCCGATGGAGCGCTTCAGCTCGGTGGGCGTGCCCTCGGCCACCAGCTTGCCGCGGTCGATGATGCCCACCCGGTCGGCCAGCTCGTCGGCCTCCTCGAGGTACTGGGTGGTGAGGAAGATGGTCATGCCCAGCTCGTCGTTGAGGCGGCGGACCTCGTCCCAGACCGCCATGCGACTGACGGGGTCGAGGCCGGTGGTGGGCTCGTCGAGGAAGAGCAGGTCCGGGTTGTGGATCAGGGCGGCGGCGAGGTCGAGGCGCCGCTTCATGCCGCCGGAATAGGTCCCGATGGGGCGGTCGAGGGCGGCGCCGATGTCGATGAGGCCGCTCACGTCCTCCATGCGCTCGTGGGCCTCGGCCTTGGTGAGCCCGTAGAGGCGCCCCTGGAGCTGGAGCAACTCGGTGCCCGTCTGCTTGAGGTCGAGGGCGGCGTCCTGCAGGGCGACACCGATGCGCAGCCGCACGGCCTCGGCGTCGGTGGCCACGTCGTGGCCGAGCACCCGGGCGCGGCCCCCGGTGGGCGAGATCAGGGTGCACAGCACCTTGACGAGGGTGGACTTCCCGGCGCCGTTGGGCCCCAAGAAGCCGTAGATCTCGCCGGGACGGACTTCGAGGTCCACACCGGCGACCGCGAGGTTGTCGCCGTAGCTGCGCTCGATGCACTCGCAGACGACCGCAGGTGTCTCGGTCACGGGCCGAAGGTACCGGCGCTCCGCGCCTATGCCACTACGCAGCGGCGGCCTCCCGCAGGGAGCGGTAGAGCAGGGCGGGGTCGCCCAGACGCCGGCGCAGCTCGCGCTCGAGGCCGGCGATGGGGTGCAGGTTCTGGGGGGCACGGGGGTCCTTGTGGGCCTGCGAGGCGAAGCGTGGCAGCGTCGCCGCGACCTGATCGGCGACCGCGGCCGCCTCGGCCACCGTGCCTTCGGCGGCGACCTCGCACCGCACCACCCCGGCCCACGGATGGCCCGAGGCGCCGGGGAGGCGCAGGTACCAGGAGTAGCGCGACCACCGGAGGCTGGTGGTGACGAACAGCGGTGTGCGCTCGCCCGGCGCCAGCGCCCCGACAACGTGATCGAGCTCGACCGGCAGGTAGCTGACGTGATGGGTCTTGATGTACCCCACCGCGGCGGGCAGGGCGCCGCCGTGCTTGAGGGGACCGTCGATGACCACCAGGTCGGCGCCGCCGGCCACCTCGGTGGCGACCTCCGCTTCGAGGTCGCCCATGCAGCGCTGGAGCGACAGCGAGAGCTGTTCGAGGTCGTCGCCGGCGACGGGGCGAAGGGGGAAGGTGGCGTGGCGGGTGACCACCGGCTCGGCCTCGCGGGCGGGGCAGAACAGGCCACGCGCCACGCGGTGGTGCACGAGGGCGGCTCGCCCGTCGGAGCGCACCGCGCCCGATGCATAGGAGGCGCAGATGCCCTGGTGGACCCGGCCGTCCTCGGCCGTGACCCACACCCTGGCGTCGATGCGGCGCACGCCGTCGACGAAGAGCACCGAGCCGGGAACCAAGGTGGCGGGGGCCGGCGCCCGGGGCGCCCACTCGTCGACGGGCACCTCGACCCCGAGGTCGGCCGGCGTGGCCGGGTCGGCGAGCGCGCCGGGGTCGAGCGGGGCGCCGTACTCGGGGGCCCAGCCCTCGACGGCGAAGCGCACCGCTACACCGAGACCCGCTCGACGGTGGAGCCGCTCGGGCCCTTGCGCACCTCGTAGCGCACCGGCAGGCGCTCGGCGAGATCGCGTACGTGGGTAACCACGCCGACCACCCGGCCCTGGGCGCCGAGCTCCTCGATGGCGGCGGCGACGGTCTCGAGGGTGTCGGCGTCGAGGCTGCCGAAGCCCTCGTCGAGGAAGATGGACTCGAGGCGCACGGCCCCGCCGGCCGCCAGCTCGGCGATCTGGTCGGCGAGGGCGAGGGCCAGGGCCAGCGACACGAGGAAGGTCTCGCCGCCGGAGAGCGTGCGGGCGAGGCGGATGGTGTCGGCGTTGGCGTGGTCGATGACCGCGAACTGGCGGCGGTCGTCCACCGTGAGCGAGTAGGCCCCGCCGGCCAGGACCGCGAGCTGCTGGGTGGCGCCCTCGAGCAGGCGGTCGTGGGCCTCGTCGAGGATCCAGCGCTCGAAGTGGTCGGCCTTCAGGTGGGTGCCGAGAGACCGGGCCACCCGCTCGGCCCGCCCGGCGGTGGCCCGTTCGCCTTCGAGGGCGGCTCGGCGCTCGAGGGACTCGTCGAGGGCGGCGAGCTGGCCCTCGGCGCGGGTGAGCTCTTCCACGGCGACGACCAGCGGCTCGCGGCCGGCGAGCTCGATCTCGACGCCGCGGCAGAAGTCGTCGATCTTGGTGACGAGCGCGGCCCGCTCCTCGTCGGCGGTGACCGCGGTGGCCGAGGCCGCAGCCGCCTGCTCGTCCAGGAGCGGGTGCTGCTCCTCGGCCCAGGCCACCAGAGCGGCCCAGTCGTCGGCCAGCCGGTCGCCGCCGGCCGGGGGCGGGGCAAGGGCGGCCAAGGCGTCGCGCCGCTCGTCGAAGCTGCGGCGCAGGCCCCGCTCGCGCTCGGCCAGGCGCTCCTGGCTGGCGGTGAGGCGGTCGAGGTCGGCCCGTGCCTCGCGGTCGGCGGCGCGGGCGTTGACGACGTCGCGCTCGGCCCGGATGAGGGCTTCGAGCTGCGCCTTGGCCGCAGCCAACGGCGGTTGACCCTCGACGCGCTCGTCGAGGGCGGCGAGTTGGTCGCGGACCTCGCCGAGCTTGACCTCGACCCGGTCGAGCTCGCGCTGGGCCTCGGCCTGGCGGGCGACGGCGTCGGTGGCCGCGGTGACGGCCGCGTCGCGGGCGGCGCGGGCGTCGTCGAGGGACGGCGACGAGTGCTCGGGCAGGTGGCCCACTGGCTGCTCGCACACCGGGCACGGCTCGCCCACGACCAGGGTGGGGACGAGGGCCTGGGCGAGGTCGGCGCGCTGGGCGGCCTCGAGGGCAGCCTCGGCCGCCTCGCGCGCCGTTGCGGTGGCGGCGACCGCCTCGCGGGCCTCGCCCTCGGTGGTGCGCACCTCGACCTGCTTGGCCTCGCCGGCGAGGAGGCGGGCGGCGACCGCCTCGCGGTCCTCGAGGTCGCGGACGGCCACCTCGAGCGTGCTCTTGTCGACGCTGGGGTCGTGGGCGGCCTCGGCCTGCTCGAGGACCAGGGCGGCGGCTTCGGCCACCCGGCGCTGGCGATCGACCTCGTCGCCGAGGGCCTTGAGCTTGCCCCCCATCTCGTGGACGTCCTGCGGGACCTGGAGGCCGGTCAGCAGCTGGGCCTCCGCGGTGAGGGCCGCCGCCTGGTCGCGGGCGGCGGTGGCCTCGGCGGCGAGCCGGTCCAGCTCGGGCTGGGCCTCTTCGATGGCGGCCTTGAGGTTGGCGAGGAGCTTCACCCGGCCGGCGAGGTCCTTGCGGGCCGCCGGGGTGGCGTCGGCCAGGTCGGCGAGCTGGCGGTCGAGCAGCTCGCCCTCGGTCTGGGCGGCCCGGGCCCGCTGGTTGGCCAGCTCGCGCATGCGGTCGTAGACGCCGAGGCCCAACAGCTCGACGAGGAGGTCCTGGCGGTCGGCGGGCTTCTCGTGCAGGAAGCGGGCGAACTCGCCCTGGGGCAGCACCACGCAGGTGTTGAAGTGCTCGAAGGTGAGGCCCAGGAGGCGGCCGACGGCCTCGCTCACACCGTCGGCGTCGCCGGCGAGGGTCTCGACCGACTCCCCCGCGGGGCCGAGGCGCTCGAGGCGGGCCTCCTTGGTGGTGGCGCCCTTGCCGGTGGCCCGCACCACCCGGGCCACCCGGAAGCGCTCGTCGCCGACCGCGAAGTCGAGACGGACACGGGCCTCGACCTTGCCTTGGCTGATGAGGGGGCTGACGAGGCGGCGGTCGCCGTAGCGGGCCACCGAGCCGTAGAGGGCGAAGGTGATGGCGTCGATGACGCTGGACTTCCCGGCGCCGGTGGGACCCGACAGGGCGAAGAGCTCCGCGTCGCGGAAGTCGACGGTGGTGCGTTCACGGAAGGCGGTGAAGCCCTCGACCTCGAGCTCGAGCGGGCGCATCAGTCGGTCACCTGCTCGAGGAGCTCGGCGAAGAGCGCCGAGAGCTCGGGGTCGGACTCGTCGCGCTCGGCGAGGTAGACGTCGAAGAGCTCTTGCGGCGACTTGCCGGCGCGTTCGGCCCGCTCCCGCCGCTCGACCTCGGGCCGCACGATGGCCACGTCGACGGCGTCGGGGAACAGCTCGCGCACCTCGTCGGCGAGGCCGGGCCGGGCGGGCTCGTCGACCCGCACGCGCAGGTGGTCGTCCCCCGTGGTGCCCACGAGCGCCTGGAGGGCGGTGAGGCTGCCCTCGATGGTGCGCAGGCGTCGGCCGGCTTCGAGGGGCACGGAGTGCACCTCGGCCGGGTGCCCCGGCGCCGCTTCGATGACGAGCACGGCCTTGTCGTCCCGGGTCTCGCCGAAGTCGAGCTGGAGGGGCGAGCCGCAGTACCAGGCGGGGCAGGGCCCGGGCATGGACTGCTGGCGGTGGAGGTGACCGAGGGCCACGTAGTGGGTGCTGGACGGGAAGGCCGTGGCCGGGACGCTGTAGTCGTCGAAGAGGTGGGCGGTGCGCTCGCCGCCGCCGGCCAGGCCCCCGACGACCATCAGGTGGGCCACCAGCAGGTTGACGGTGTCGTCGCCGAAGCCCGCGGTGAGCACGTCGATGGCACGGCGCACCCGCTCGGCGTAGCGGCCGCCGTGCTGGTCGGCGTCGAGGTCCATGAGGTCCGACGCGGTGACGATGTAGCGCTGGCTGGGGAAGGGCACCACCGCGAGCCGAGCGGTCTGCCCGCCCGTCTCGACGTCGATCACACCCCCGTCGTCGGGCCCGGTGAGCATGGGCACCATCTGCACCCCGACGCCCGCGAGCAGGGGGGCCACGGCGGCGAATCGGCGGGCGTTGTCGTGGTTGCCGGCGATGACCACCACGGGGCGCTCGCCCCCGCTGGCCAGCTCGAGGAGGGTGCGGTAGACGATCTGCTCGGCGTCGGGCGGCGGGGCGGCACTGTCGAAGAGGTCGCCGGCCACCAGGACGAGGTCGACCGCCTCGGCGTCGGCGATGCCCACGATCTCGGCGAGGACGGCCGCGTGCTCGTCGGCGCGGCTGCGACCGCGGATGGTCTTGCCGACGTGCCAGTCGGAGGTGTGGAGGACCTTCACGCCGGCCTCACAGCTTCGGGAACGTCGAGAAGACGTCGTCGGGGTGCTCGGTGGCGGACGGGTTGGCACCGGCCTCGGCGGCGCGGGTGGCCCACGCGGGGAAGGGGAACTGCACCATCAGCGGGACGGGGATCTCGGGCTGGGAGAGCAGCATGGTGCCGGGCTTGATGATGGTGGCCCGCTGGCGCTGCACCTGGGGGAGGAACCCGTACTCGCCGCGGGCGGCCTCGGCGGCGTCGAGGCGGCCCACCACCCGGATGGCCGAGTTGGCCACGATGCGGCGCTCGACCTCGCTGGCGGTCTGCTGGGCGCCGATGAGGATGATGCCGAGCGACCGGCCCCGCTCGGCCACGTCGAGGAGGATCTCCTTGATGGGGCTGGCGCCCTCCCGGGGGGCGTACTTGTTGAGCTCGTCGAGCACCACGAACTGGAGGGGCTTGGCCTGGCCGGCCCGCTCCTTCTCCTCGAAGGCCTTGCGCAGCACCACACCGACCACGAAGCGCTTGGCCCGGTCGTTGAGGTTGTGCAGGTCCACCACGGTGACCTGCTTCTCGAACTTGACCCGGTGGCGCTCGGGGTTGGGCACGTCGGCCCGGATGAGCGCCTCGAGGTGGCGGATGGCCCCGTTGAGGCGGCGGATGAAGGCCCCGATGGTGCCGGCGCCGATGGCCCGGCCCGCCCAGACCATGCCTTCCTCCTCGTCCTCGACCTTGGCGCTGATGAGCTCGACGAGGTCGCGGAAGGTGCGCACCACCGTGCCGTCGATGCCGACCGCGCCGTCGCCGACCGGCTGGGCGTGCTGCTTGAGGCGGTGGGTGACGTTGTGCACGACCATCGTGTACTGCTGGCGGTCGTCCTCGGCGTCGGCGAAGAGGAAGGGCAACAGCTCGTCGGCGCAGAACTGCTCGAGGGTCCAGAAGACCGAGGTGACGCCCTCGGTGCGGCTGGTGACGTCGGGCGCGGCGTTGCGGTCGCCACGACGGGGCGGGGCGAAGACGTCGACGCTGGTGAACGGCCCCGGGGTGAGGCCCAGCTTCGTGTAACGGTCGTGGTCCTCGGAGCGCAGGGCGGTGTTGGGGTGGTCGAGGAAGAGCAGGTCCTCGCCCTTCACGTTGAAGATCAGGGCCTTGGTGTTCACCGCGTCGGCGCCCAGCGCCCCCGAGTGGAACAGGCTGTAGAGCAGGAAGGTGGCGTAGGTGGTCTTGGTGGCCACGCCGCTGATGCCGCTGATGTTGACGTGGGCGCCCCGCGTGCCGTCGAGGAACTCGAGGTTGACGTACAACGGCTCGTCGTCGCGGGTGAGGCCGGCGGGCAGGCGCTTGGTCATGCCGTCGAAGAACAGGGCCTGGTCGCGCTCGGCCCCCGACGCCCGCCGCACGGCCTGGCCCGGCAGCGGGGGAACGAACACCTCGGGCTCGAAGCGCGTGGCCTGCACCTGGGCGGCCTCGCTGACCTCGGCGGGCAGGACGCCGTCCTCGATGAGCCAGACGTCGCTGTCGAAGCGGGCGCCCTCGTGGCGGGCCCGGACCTGGCCCACCACGCCGTAGATCTTCACCGGCTCGCGCCCGGGCAGGTCCGTGCGCTCGAGGGCCACGACGTCGTCGAGCTGGAGGAAGGCGTCGGGGCCGACCCCCACCCAGAATTCGAGCGGCGTGGCGTCCTCGGTGCCGATGACTCGCCCGACGAGAGGCTCCGGATCTTCCACGAGGCGAACCTACCGCGGCCCTGTGACAAGCAAGCCGCTCATGGGAGGAGCTTGAAGCGCCCGCCCGAAGCGGGCCGGACCACCGAGAAGTGGCGGTGGTCCAAGGTCAGCAGTGAGCGGATGCGGTAGCGTTCGGCCAGCACCACGAGCGAGGCATCGGCGACACCGAGCTCCTGGTCTCGGTAGCGGCCGACGACTGCAGCGGCGGCCTCCAGGTCGGCCGGTCCCATCTCGGCGAGGTGGTAGGCGCCTCCTGACAGCTCGGCCAGAACAGCCAGTTCGGCGTCGACCCCGAGGCGGGTGGCGACGAGGTAGTCGAGCTCGGCCACGACGTAGGGCGACACGACGAGCGGTTCGGCCTCGGCATCGACGACCTCCCGCACGGCGGCGTGCGCCGGCTCACGGCCGTTGAAGAGCGCGAGCAGCGCGCTGGTGTCGGCGATGATCACCGCTCGCCGAATCCAGCCAGGAGCTCGTCCGCTCGGTCGGCGAAGGGCTCACCGTCGATGATCGCCGCCCGGGGACGCGGGGCGTCGACCCCGGCCGCGATGGCCTGGCGGATGACCTCCGCCTCCGAGCAGCCCCGCCGGCGCGCCGTCCGCTCCACGGCGGCCTTCAGCTCATCGGGCAAGTACACCGTCGTCTTGTGCGACATGCCATACATGGTACCAGCGGTGGTACTCACGGGAGGCTGCCTCGGGCGACGACCCACTCCTGCGGTGCTCCCCCCATGGCGGCGAGGCGCTCGAAGTCGGCGTCGTAGTGCAACACGGTGAGGCCGGCGACCTTGGCGGCGGCCGAAATCAGCAGGTCCGGGATCGGGAGGCGGTGCTGGCCTTGCCGGGCGAGCCCGCGTTGGAGGCTGATGGCCAGGGCCGTGACCTCGGGCGTGATCGGCGCGTCTTCGAGGCTGTGGCGCTCAGCGAGGACGTCGTCGTACTCGCGGGACGAGCGAGCGCTGTAGAGCACCTCGAGGTCGACGATCGCACAGGTGGCGACGAGGCCGTTCGCCACCAGCGGCCGCAGCCGATGATCCACCGCTGGGAGGCCGGCGCGGGCAAGCACGCTCTTGTCGGCGAGATGGGTGGCGTTCACCGCCACGCACCGGACATGACGTCGGGGTCATCGAGGTCGAGGCCCCTCATCGACGCCAGCCGATCGGCGTGGCGCCGCCGCAGCTCGAGCTTCACGACCTCTTCCAGTGCACCGTTCACGGTGTCCTTCATGGTCGGCGTGCCGAGGATCGCACGGGCGCGATCGAGCAGGTCGTCGTCGATGTCCACAAGGCGCTTGGTCACCTCGCCACGATATATCCGGGTCGCGGCTTCTGATATATCCGTCGTCCTCATGCTGCACGCTCTCCCGCATCGGGTTCCTCTCGCTCGGCGCTGGGGTCAGCGTCGACCTCCAGATCGCCGCGGGCGTCGAGGTGCTCGCGTCGCCAGCGTTTGCGGCGGCGGATCTCGGCGTCGAGGCGTTCCTTCCAGCGGTTGTGGGGTCCGCACTTGGGGTCACCGTTCTCGGGGGCGGTGGGCCCGCCGTCGGTGAACGGTTCGATGTGGTCGATCTGACACCGCCATGAGGGGACGTCGCAGCCGGGGCCGTGCCCGCAGTAGGCGTGGGTCAGCTGCATCGCCGTGCGCAGGTCGCCGGTGAAGCCCCGTCGTTCCTGCCCGAAGTGAAGGGGCACCCCGTCGGGGTCGAGGATCAACCCGCGGAGGTGGCCGGCGAGCCCGAGGCTGAGGGCGGTGGAGGGGGCGATGATGGTGCCGTCATCGAGACGGCACACCCGCTCGTCGGGGAAGCGGACATCGGTACGCCCCTCCATCCGGGCCAGCTCCGCGCACGCAGTCGGCCAGTCCATCACCAGGTTCAACACCGTCTTGGTCGCCGTGCCCGCCGCGCCCGACGTCATCGCCGCCGAGCGCTCCGCCATCAGGATCAGCGCCGCGGCCCGCCGCTGCGCGGGGGTGCGCCACAGATCCGCCGGGGTGACGTTGCCCTCGCCCAGCCGGGTGGTCGCTTCGGCCCAGTCCTGTTCGAACAACCAGTCGCACAACCGGTCCAGCTCACGGGTGACCAGCGACCCGCCCACTCGGCCCAGCCAGCCGTCGAGGCGCACCTGGCCCTGGAAGCTCGCCGAGGCGTGCAGGTGCTCGTCGGCGAGCTCACGCTCGGCCTCGTCGTCCGCGCCTTGGGGGTCCACGATGGCCTTCCAGTACTCGAGCTCGTCACGGAACACCCGGAACCGCTTCGTGCGCGCAATGTCGACCAGGCGCCGCTCCGAGTCGGCGAACACCTGCTCACGCCCCGCCCGCACCGCCACGAGCTCGTCGACGTGATCGACGTTGATCTCCCCCCGGGCGAACGCCGCCCACACCACCGGCATCCCCCGCAGGGCCTTCCCCAGACGCACCCGCCGGTCGGCCACGCACTTGCGTTCCCGGCCGGCGGTGACCATCCACGCCGCCGACGACCGAGCCCCGTTGACGAGGTACTCCTTCGACGCGTCGAACGCCGCCGCCAACCGCGCATCGAGCGCCGCAAGCTTGTTGCGGATCACGACCTGGCGCTCCACCGCCTCGGCCAACACCGCCCCCGGCAACCCCGCCGGGTCGTCCGCCAACGCGGCGTCAAGCCGGGCTTCCAGGTCTTCAAGTGAGGTGAGGATCGACGACGACACAGGGCGGCTCCACAGGACTACGACTCGGATGTGCGCTGGTTCCCACCGACGACCCACTGGTCGCCGGGGTGCGGGAGCCTTCAGCGCTCTGCCCGTGGAACCTCACGAGGTGCGCTCCTCTGGAGGAGCGTCCCGTGGCCCTGGCTCTCTCGAGCACTGCATGACCCTGCGTCCGTCTAGGCGTCACCGTAGCCGACACGAACACACGTTCGCAAGGCCAATCCTCCGAGAGGTTCCGCCGATCTGTGCCTCCGGTCCCGGAAATGGCCGGTTCGGTACCATCCCCCCGGCAGCGCTCGGCGGCGTTGGGCCAGCTCCTCGGCGTCGTCGCCGACGTCCGCCGCCGCGCCGACGCCGCCTGAGACCGAACCCGGCGTCAGAGGACGTTCTTGGCGGCCAGGACGCCGGCGATGGCCACGAACCCGCCGATCATCGACCAGGTCAAGCGCAACATGTCGCGGTGCAGGCGGCCCTCGAGCTCGGCCATGGCCTTCTCGCTGGCGAGGCGAGCGATCTCGATCTGCGCCGCCGTCGACTCCCGCAGGGCCTCGATCTCCCGCTCGACGCCGTCGATCCGGGCCTCGATCGCCAGCAGGACGCCGTCGATCCGGGCGTCGACTCGGTCGCCCAGCAGGTCGAGCTCGTGGTTCGTGGCGATGTCGGCCCAGCCGACCGGCGGGACCAGGCTCATCAGCGTGTCGCCTCGTGCCTCACCGAGCGCCTCCCGAAGCCCCTCGTGCAACTCGAATCGTGCGGTCTCGTCGTACATCGTCGGCCGTCCCGTCCCGTTGATCGTCCCGGAGGGGAGCGGCAACTCCCGAGTGCTGCTGGGCCGACGGTACCCACCTGCCCGGACGCCGGCAAGGGTTCGGGCGCCGGGCGCCAGTCCCGCCGGCTACGAGCCGAGGGTCGCCACCAGGATGGCCTTGATGGTGTGCAGGCGGTTCTCGGCCTGGTCGAACACGAGGCTGGCCGGCGACTCGAACACCTCGTCGGTGACCTCGAGGCCCTCGGTCATGCCCGTCGCCTCCATCACCTCGCGGCCGACGACCGTGTTCAGGTCGTGAAAGGCCGGCAAGCAGTGCAGGAACCGCACCCTCGGGTTCCCTGTCGCGTCGAGCAGCGCCCGGTTCACCTGGAAAGGACGCAGCAGCTCGACCCGCTCGAACCACACCGACTTGTCCTCGCCCATCGAGACCCACACGTCGGTGTGCACGAAGTCGACGCCGGCGACGGCCTGGGCGGGATCCGCGGTGATGGTGATGGTCGCGCCGGTGCGGGCCGCCACGTCCCGCGCCGTGGCCACGACGTCGTCCGGTGGGTGCAAGGCGGCGGGACCACCGAGGCGGACGTCGGCACCCATGAGCGCGCCCATGACCAGCAACGAGCGGCCCATGTTGAACCGGCAGTCCCCCACGAACGCGTAGCGCAGCTGCTCGTAGGGCTTGTGCGACGCCTCGTGCATCGTGAGGAAGTCGGCGAGCATCTGGGTGGGGTGCCACTCGTCGGTGAGGCCGTTGTAGACGGGCACGCCGGCAAATCGGGCGAGCTCCTCGATCTCCTCCTGGCCGTGGCCGCGGAGCTCGATGGCGTCGTACATGCGCCCGAGCACCCGGCCGGTGTCGGCGATCGACTCCTTGTGGCCGAGCTGCGAGCCGGTCGGATCCAGGTAGGTGACGTGGGCGCCCTGGTCGTGCGCCGCCACCTCGAACGCGGCGCGGGTGCGCGTCGAGGTCTTCTCGAAGATCAGCGCGAGCTGCTTGCCCTCGAGGTGGCGCACCTCGGTGCCGTTGTACTTGGCGATCTTGAGCGACTCGGCGAGCTGGAGCAGGAACCGCAGCTCCTCCGGCTCGAAGTCCAGCTCCTTGAGGAAGTGGCGGTTGCGCAGGTTGTACATGGCGGCGGCCTAGAACGCGGCGTCGCGCTCGATGGGGCAGGTCATGCAGTGCGACCCGCCGCGCCCCCGTCCCAGCTCGAACCCCTCGATGGTGATGACCTCGATGCCCGCCTTGCGCAGGGCGGTGTTGGTGCCGGTGTTGCGCTCGTAGGCCACCACCACCCCAGGCTCCAGGGCGACGACGTTGTTGCCGTCGTCCCACTGCTCGCGCTCGGCCTCGAAGTAGTCACCCCCGGTGGGGATGACCCGCAGCTCGCTGACGCCGAGGGCCTCAGCCATGGCCTCGACGAGGGAGCCCGGGCGCTCTTCGGTCACCAGGTCGTCGGGCGTGGCGCCAGGGCGGATGCTCCACGTGCGGGCCCGCTCGACCACCGATGGGAAGAGGGTGACGAGGTCGCGGTCGCACATGGTGATGACGGTGTCGAGGTGCATGTAGCTGCGCGACTTGGGCAGGTGGACCGCCAGGACCTGGGTGGCCGACCCCGCCCGGAACAGCGCCCGGGCGATGAGGAGCACCGCCTGGGGGGTGGTGCGCTCGCCCATGCCGATCATGACGGTGCCGTTGCCGATGGGCTGGACGTCGCCGCCCTCGACGTGGGCCCTCCCCCAGTCCTCCCCGCCGCCGCCGAGCCAGACGGGGAAGGCCTCGGCGGTGAACATGGGGTGGAACGAGTAGATCGCCTCCATGATCAGCGACTCGGGCTTGCGGGCCGGCTTGGTCATGGGGTTGATGGTCACCCCGTCGAAGATCCAGCAGGACGGGTCTCGCTGGAACAAGAAGTTGGGAAGGGGTGGCAGCAGCAACGTGTGGGGATCGCCGGCGTCCCACAGCCGGCCCAGCTCGACGTTGACGTCGTCGCGGGTGATGCCCCCGATCAGGAAGTCGGCCACGTCGGCGGGCTCGGCGGACTCCACCCACGCCTGGGCCTGCTCGGCCACCCCGATGCCGACCTCGCGCTCGTTGAGGATGTTGGCCACGACCCAGTCCTTGGCATCGGGCTTGGCGAGGGCCTCGGCGAGCAGGATCTCGGCCTCGAATACCTCGATCCCCCGCTCGCGCATCACCTCACAGAAGGCGTCGTGCTCGCGCTTGGCTTGGGTCACCCACAACACGTCGTCGAAGAGCAGGTCCTCGGCGTTCGCCGGCGTGAGGCGGGTGTGCTCGAGACCGGGGCGGTGGACGAGCACCTTGCGAAGGGTGCCGACCTCGGAATGGACGCCGAATGCCATGTCAGTGCTCCTTGTTCGAAGACGCCGTGCTCGGGGACGGGGCGGTGACCACCCCGGTGACGTCGGTGGCGATCCGGGTGCCGGCGGTGCGGGCGACCAGGGCCTCGATGTCAGTGAGTTGGCCGATCATCGCCGGCCGACCGGTCGACCGGGCGAAGTCGGCGGCGGCCTGCACCTTGGGCAGCATCGAGCCCGCGGCGAAGGCATCAGCGTGCGCATCGAGCAGGGCATCCGGGTGGGCCGCGATGACCGCCCGCTGGTCCGCCGTGCCGAAGTCCAAGAACGCGGCGGGCGCGTCGGTGGCCATGACGAACACGTCCGCGCCCAGGTCGCGGGCGAGCAGGCTGCTGGCGTGGTCCTTGTCGATCACCGCCTCGATGCCCCCGAGGTGGCGGGCGCCGTCGTACGCGGTCGGGATGCCGCCACCGCCGGCGCAGATGACCACGCAACCGCGCTCGAGCAACCACCGGATGGGTCGCTCCTCGAAGATGCGGCGCGGGCTCGGCGACGGCACGACGCGGCGCTGGTGGTCGCCGTCGGGACGGAACGCCCAGCCGCGTTCGGCCGCGAGCGCCTCGGCCTCGGCCTCGTCGTAGAGGGGGCCGATGGGTTTGCTGGGCGCCCCGAAGGCCGGATCGTCGGGAGCCACCTGGATCATGGTCAGCAGGGTCGCCAGCGGTTGATCCGGCGGCAGGCAGTTCCCCAGCTCCTGTTCGATGAGGTAGCCGATCATCCCCTGGCTCTCCGCGCCGAGCACGTCGAGGGGATAGGCGGGCACCTCCTGGTAGGCGGCGGCTTCGAGGGCCAGCAGGCCGATCTGGGGGCCGTTGCCGTGCGAGATGACGACCTCGTTGCCGGCCACGACGGCGGCGAGGTGCTCGCAGGCGACGGCGACGTTCGCCCGCTGGTGCTCGACGGTCATGGCCTCGCCCCGCCGGAGCAGGGCGTTGCCACCGAGGGCGACGACGATCCTCACGCCGGCGACCGGTACTTCGGCACGGGTTCGGGCTGGGTCATGCGGTCGCGCATGCGGAGGTACACGAGGATGCCGAGCAGCAGTGCGCCGGCGCTGAGGAAGAACGGCCCCCAGTAGACCCAGAAGCTCTCGCCGGTGAAGCGGGAGTACGAGATGAACAGCACCGAGAAGACCAGCGACACCACGGCGACCACCACGTCCCGCACGAAGTGCGGCGCGTCGAGCGCCCGGTGATCGGCCAGGCGCCATTTGATCTGGGCGAGGGCCGAGAACGCATAGGGGATGGCGGCGGTGATCCCGGTCATCAGCACCAGGGTCGTGAACACGGTGGCGCCGTTGGACCCGATGTAGTTGACTGCCATCGCGATCGAGGCCAGCGCGGTCGAGGCGATGATGCCGAACGCCGGCACCCCCTTGGCCGACAGTCCCTTGAACCGTTGCGGGAACAGCCCGTCATTGGCGGCGGCCAAGGGCATCTCGGCGCAGATCATCGTCCAGCCGTTGAGGGCCCCGAAGCCGGAGATGATCACGACGAGGGCCATCACGTTGCCGGCCCACGTGCCCCCGAAGATCGCGTCGGCGGCGTCGGAGAAGGGCGCGGTGGACTCGGAGAGCACGGCGTTCGAGAGGATCCCGAACACCGGGGTGAGCGAAAGCAGGTAGACGACCGCGGTCGCCAGCGTCCCGAAGATCGTCGAGAGGGAGATGTTGCGATCGGGGTCGCGCACCTTGCCCGCCGCCACGGCCGCGACCTCGACCCCGAGGTAGCTGAACAGGGCGATGGCCATGCCGCCGCCGATCGCGGCGATGGCGCTCTCCCCGCTCACGTTCCAGGGGGTGTAGTTGGCCGACTTGATGAAGAAGAGGCCGACCGTGGACATGAAGGCCAGCGCCGCGAACTTCAAGACGGTGGTGACCACCTGGACCGCGCCCATGTTCTTGACGCCGGTGAGGTTGATGATGGCCGGGATCCAGAGACCGACGAGCACGAGCGCCACCGACGCCAGCCGGTTGTGGCCGGTGTTCACGAACTCCTCGACGTAGAGCACCCAGCCGACGGCGATGGCGGCGTTGCCCGCCCAGGCCGTGATCCAGTACGACCAGGCGTTGGCGAAGCCGAGGCCGTTGCCGAACGCGACCCGCGCGTAGGCGTAGGGCCCGCCGTCGGCGGGCAGGCGCCGGGACAGCGCGGCGAACAGCAGCGCCAGCGCCAGGGCGCCGACGGTGGTGAGCCCCAGGGACACCAGGGTGATGGGGCCGTACCCGGCCAACGATGTCGGCAGGTTGAAGATCCCGACGCCGATGATGCTCCCGACGATGAGCGCGGTGGCGGTCGTGAGGCCGAACCCCCCTGCGGTCGCCGTTGCGCCCTCTTCAGTGGTTTCCGTGGCTTGACTCATCAGCCATTCCCCTCATAGATCGATCCCATCAGATTCGGCGATGTCGGCGCCACTTGGAAGGGGCAAGGTCCCGATCTTCGACGCCACCCGCGAATGCGGCGGTGAGTAGGTCGCCGCACCCACCTGAGGAGTTGAGTAGGTGCTACTCATGACCCTCGGGGTCGCCGGGTGGTCCCCTGGGTACATGGACACACCAACCACCACCAACCCGGCCGCCGCCACGGTGGCCTGGTACAACCGCCCCGGTCCGGCCCTCGCCGCCGGCATCGCGCTCCTCCTGCTGTGCGGCATCTTCGCCGTGCTGTGGGTGACCACCCCGTTCTTCCTCGCCAGGGCCCTCGGCTACCTGTCCGGGGGCGCCGGCATCATGCTCGTCTGGGGCGGGATCAACGGGATGCGCGAGGAACGCGCCGAGCGGGAATGGCGGCAAGCATGAGCCGCACCGACAAGTACGAGGCGTACCGCGAGCGCTGGATGATGGAGGTCGCCCCCCACGTGCAGGGCGAGCTGCTCGCCGTCGGCGTCTTCTCCCGGGCCGGCACGATGGGCTCGTTCGGCCTGGGCAAGGTCTCCCCCCTCGCCGGGATGATCAAGCGCGGCATGGAGAAGGGCAAGACCGACAACCTGCCCCAGAGCTTCGTGGTCGCGGTCACCGCCGACCGGGTGTACGTCTTCGACTACAAGCCCCGCGGCACCGGCATCAAGGTGAAGGACCCCCTGCGGGTCTGGGACCGTGATCAGATCCACGTGCACCGCACCCCCATCAAGGTGGGAGCGATGAGCAACACCTACCAGGTCGAGCTCGCCGGCCAGGCCGCCATCAGCATCGAATCGGGGAAGATGCCCGGTTCCACCACCGAGTACAACGCCCCGGTCCTCGACCTGCTGGCGGCCTGACCTGCCAGCCAGGCGCGGCAGTCGAAGCACCGGATCACCTCAGGGCGGTCTCCCGGTGGGCCCCTCCCCGGGAGATCGCCCTGGTGAACCGGTAGTTTCGGACGGGTGACGAGCCGACCCCGCATCGGGATCACGTCCTGGCCACGGGACGTGGACTACGAGGGCGTCGCCGAGCGCTGCGACACCTACTCCCACGACTACGTGCGCTCGGTGATCGACGCCGGCGGCCTACCCATCCTGCTCCCCCTCAACGACGAGTCCGAGGCCGGCCAAGAGGTGTTCGAGGCCCTGCTCGACCTCGTCGACGGTGTGGTGCTCACCGGCGGCGGTGACGTCCACCCGGCGGCCTACGGCGCCGACGCCGACGACCGCACGAAGTACACCGACGCCGAGCGCGACGCCTGGGACACCTGCGTCATGCGCATGATCGTCGAACGCGAGATCCCCACCCTCGGCGTCTGCCGGGGCCTCCAGGTCGCCAACGTGGTGTTCGGCGGCACGCTCTCCCAGCACGTCGAGGGCCACGAGGCCGAGCACCTCGCAGCCGACACCGCCCACACCGTGCTCGTCGAGCCGGGCACGCGCCTGGCGGCCCTGCTGGGCCACGGTGAGGCGGAGGTGAACTCGCTGCACCACCAGGGGATCGACGCCCTGGGGCCCGGGGTGCGGGCCGTGGCCACCAGCGCCGACGGGGTCGTCGAGGCCATTGAGCTCGAAGGCTCGGACCACTTCCTCGCGGTCCAGTGGCACCCCGAGCTGCTGCGCCACCGCCCCGAGCAGCTCGGCCTGTTCCGCGACCTCGTCGAGCGGTCCCGGCCCTGACTCACACGGGGCCGGCGAGCTCCTCGGCGTCGACCTGGTCCTGGGCCTCGCTGCGTCCGGCGCGCTCCCGGCCGCCCCGAGGTGCCAGCTGTTCGGTGGCGTGCTCGCAGGTGCCGAGCACCGTGCCGTAGGCCAGGTACGGGCCCCACACGGTGACGCCGGCGGGACCCACGTCCTCCCAGTGGCCCTGGTCGGCGGTGTAGCGACCGAAGGCCTTCCAATATCCGGCTGCCTTCACGCCCTTGAGCGTCGGCTCGAAGCCGCCGCCGAGGGGGAGGGCGAAGACCAGACCGAGGGCGATCGACGCCACCGGCACGATCCAGATCGTGCTCTGGGTGGCCCACAGGGGCCAGGTGGCGCACACGATGCCGGCGGCGAAGGGCCCGACGTAGAGGATGCGGAACCGGCGGCGCACGAGGTCGAGGTCCTTGGCCCGCTTGAACACCGCGGCCCGGTACCCCCGCCACCAGGACGGGCTCTTGTCGGTCCACAGCGGGGGGCCGGTGATCTCGCCGGTCGGGTTCTGCGCCCGGAGCGCGTCGAGGACGATCTGCTCCGCGGGCAGGTTGCCGCGCGCCGCCGAGGGCACCTTGAGCACCCAGCGGTCGGGCCCGTAGCCGTCGATGCTGATGACGCGACGGTGGGCGAGGTCGAGGACGGTGCCCGCCACCGCGTCCTGGTCGAGCTTGCGTCCGTCGGCCAACAAGAGGCCCACGACCGCCGGGTCGAGGGTGTCGGGCGGATCGGCGACGTGGTCGGGGAAGGTGGCCTGGTAGCGCTCGCGGGCCCGCCGGTCCGAGGTCTGGAGGCGGTACCACTGCACGACCATCAACAGACACACGCCGGCGCCGACGCCGACGAGGATCCACGAGATCAGCCGCTTCTGGAGGTCCTGGCTGTCGAGGGTGCTCTCCAGCGACTCGCTGTTGGCATCCGCGGTGCGCACCTCGCTCTGGAACGCCGAGGCGCTGGTCACCGCGCCGAAGTCGCCGGCGAGGCCGGGGGCCAGGCCCGGGGGCAGCCCCACGAGGAGGTCCGAGGCGGTCCAGATGGGCGACCGGCCGGTGAAGCGCACCTTGGCCGGCTTCACCGAGACGTCCTGGTCCAGGCCGTTGATCCAGTGGAAGTCGATGTCCACGGCGGGCGTCCCCTCGGGAAGGACGAGCACGCCGCTCACGTCGACAGGCGGATCCTGGCGGGAGGCGTCGCTGGGTTCGGCGACCAGCGGGGTGTTGATGGTGGTGATGTCATCCCCCGCCTTCACCGCACCGGTGATGGTGAAGGTGGCCACGGCCTCCTGGCCCGTGACGGGCACGTTCACCGTCTCGAACTCGGAGGAGCCCTGGGCCGGCCGGCCGTCCACCCGGAGATCGTCCACGCCGCCGAGGAGCGGCTTGGGGATGGGCAGGATCCCGCCCCCGTCGTCGAGGAACTCGGCACCCATGCGCACCCGCAGGTCTCCGCTGGGCTGGAGGGTGAGGCGGAAGGTCAGGGACTCGAGATGGCTGCCGCGGGGCGAGGACATGAAGGCGAGCTCGCCGTCCTGGAGACCGCAACCGGAGGCCAGCACGACAAGGGCCCAAACGAGCAGGGCGGTGCGCTTCATCGACCACACCCCACCACGCCCACGTCCGCCCGTCCTGAGTAGCACCTACTCATCTTCGCCCAGGGGGCCCGTCCAGCCCACGCACCGGCGAGCGGTAGCGTGCCCGCCATGACGACAGCAGTGGTCTCCTACGAACTCAACGGGTCGGTGGCGGTGATCGGCCTCGACGACGGCAAGGCCAACGCGATCTCCCACGATCTCGTCGACGAGCTCCACGCCGCGCTCGATCGGGCCGAGGCCGAGGCCCGGGCCGTGGTCATCGTGGGCCGCGAGGGGCGCTTCTCGGCCGGGTTCCACCTGCCGACCATGACCGCCGGCACGGAGGAGATGCAGGGGCTGGTCACCGCCGGCGCCGAGCTGCTCTTGCGCCTCTACCTGCTCCCCCGCCCCCTCGTGGTGGCCTGCACCGGCCATGCCCTGGCCGCCGGCGCCCTGATCCTGCTGGCCGGCGACGTCCGCATCGGCGCGGCCGGCGAGTTCAAGATCGGCCTCAACGAGGTCGCCATCGGCATGCAGCTGCCGATCTTCGCGGTCGAGCTCGCCCGTGACCGCCTGCTGCCCACCGCCTTCACCTACGCCACCATGGGCGCCCAGCTCTACGGCCCCGAGGAAGCGGCCGCGGTCGGCTACCTCGACCAGGTCGTGCCCGCCGACGAGCTCGTCGCCGCCGCCACCGCCGAGGCCGCCCGCCTGGGCGAGCTGCGCACGGGTGCGTTCGCCGAGACCAAGGAGCGGGCGCGCACCACCACCGCCGACTTCGCCCGCGCCACCCTGGCCGAGGACATGGCCAGCATCGAGGTGCCCCAGCCGTAGGTGGCCGACGGCGGGCCTCAGGAGGCGGGCGCGACCTCGAAGGTCAGGTCCCAGTCGTAGGAACCCTTGATCACCCGCTTGACCTCGAGGCCGATGGTGTGCTCGCCGTTCTCGAGGCCCACCGCGGGTGGCGAGTGCCAGACGAAGCCGTTGTCGGTGACCTCGACGTTGCCGTCGTCGGTGACGTCCTCGCCGTCGAAGGTCAGCACGGCCGACCCCAGCCGGGTGGCCGGCGAGACGTCGATCTCGATGGTGAGGCCCACGGCCTGTTGGGGGGTGATGGTGGCCCCCTGCTGGACGCCGGTGGCGCTGACCGACACCTGGTTCATGTTCCAGAGCCAGACCAGGCCGAACACCGCCAGGGCCGCGAAGGCCAGTCCGAGAACGAGGTTCACCCGGTCGACCGACTGACGGCTGCTGAAGCTCCGTCGACGACCCGGCCCGGTCTTGCGAGGAGCGCCACCCCCGGGCTGGCGGGCGACGGGCACGTGGGGCGTCCGGACGGGACCGCTGGCCTTCCGGTCGCCGCGGCGCCGGCCGGAGGAGCCTGCTCCCGGGATGTCTCGCAGCGATGAACCCATGATCGGGGCCATCCTGCCAGCTTGCGCCGAGACGACCCAACCGACCGCTCACCGACCGGGGTCAGCGACGAGCGGCGGCGCGGGCAGACTCGGCCGAGGCCCTCGCCGCTGATGCGGACCAGCCCTGGGCCTCGAGGTGGGCGGCCAGTCGTGCCGCGAAGCCGTCGTGGTCGGTGCGCCACGGGCGGGAGGACGGGTGGCGCTGGCGAGCGGCGGCCTCGGCCTCGGCGCGCCGGCGAGAGCGAGGGGTCATGCGACGAGCGGAAGGCCGGCCAGCGGAGCGAAGCGCTCGTCGGTGTCGGCCAACCGGCGCAGACGGCGGCGCATCCGGCTGCTGACCTGGCGCACGGCGTCCGGGCTGGAGCCCAGGCCGACGGCCACGGTGTGCGACGGCGAGGGGTCGCCGAGATCAGCCTGGAGGCGCAACTCGAGCACGATGGCCTGGTCCCGGGGTGAACCCACGAGACCCAGGCCATCGAGCAGGAGCGCGGCAAGGCCGTGGTGGCGGCTCGCCTCGCGAAGGACCTCGTAGGCCGAGCCCTCATCGCCCGACCACGGGGCGGGACCCACCGCCCCGGACGCGGCGTCGAACGCGGCCTCGTCGAGCTCGTCGGCGTGAACACCCACCCAGCGGGCGGCGAGACCCCGCAGCCGGGCCGCCGCCCAGGTCCAGGGCAGTGCCCCACCGTCGGGCCGCCAGGCCCCGCTGCAGGCGAAGAGCTCGAGGCAGGCGTCCATCACCAGCCCGTCGACCTCCTCGCGGGGGGCGTCGCGGACCCCGACCGCCGCCAGGTGCGCGCGCATCACGGCGGCCAACCGGGCGCCGCAGTCGTCGTAGAGCTCGAACACCGCGCCCTGATCGCCCGCAGCCATGCGGGCCATGAGGGCCGCGACCCTCACCCGATCGTCTTGCGCCTGTGCTTGCATCGTGTGCGCTCCTCCCCGGCCCCCACCACGGGGCCGATCGCCGGATCACATCGTGCAACGCAGGTCTGACAGTTACGCCGGTGTCATTTCGGCGACCTCATCCGGGGACCCATCCAGGAGCCGACCGTCCGCCCAGAACCTTCACCTCGCCACTCGAGGCTCAGGCCCGGTCGGCCCCCGGAGCGTCGTGCCCCGCGCCCGCGGGCACGGCGGCGTCGATCACGACGGCCAGCTCGCGGGTGAGCACCTCGAGGAAGTCCCGCACCAGGCGGATGGTCACCGCTTCCTCCAAGCCGGCGGCCGCCGCGTCCTCGGGCGCCTCCACCCGCATGAGCAGCTCGGTGATCGGATGGTTGCCGCCGTGCAGGACGATGGTGGTGAGGGTGGCACTCCCCTTGAATTCCCCTGCCCGCCAAGCCATCGGGAAGCGAGCGACGTGACGGCTGACCACCGCGCTCTGGGTGCGCCGCACCTGCGCGGGAAGGCCGGTGACGCTGGACAGCGTGCGCTCGAACAGCCCCTGGGCGTCGGGCGACTCGAACTCCGCCACGATCTCCTCGAAGGCCCGATCCACGTAGTCGCAGAGCTGGATGGTCTCCGGGAACTCAGCATCCGCGTGGCCACCGACCAGCGCCTGACCGGGATCTGACCTCATGCCCCCATGATCCGGCCGAAGGTCACCATCTCCTAGGGCCGAAGGTCCCGCGCCCGCTCGCCCAACTCGGCCACACCTCGACCGATGGCCGACGCCAGTACGTCGACGTCGGGGGCCGTTGCCCTGTCCCCGGTGATCCCGAACGACAGGCGACCGTTGTAGGACAGGATGGCCGTGCCCACGCGGACGCCGTGGCTGATGGGCACGAAGGGTCGGTACTCGAGCATCTCCCGGCCGAGGCAGTACAGCGGGAACTGCGGGCCAGGCACGTTGGTGGTCACGGTGTTGACCGAGCGCTGCGGCAGGCGGTGCATGAGACGTGTGGCCAGGCGGCTGACCGTGCCGAGGAGCATCGGCGGCGCGAGGGCACCGAGGGTGGTGACGGTCTCGCCGGCGTCCGCCATGTGCGAGCCCTTGAGCGCGGCCATGTCGGCGCACACGCGCTCGACGCGCTCGACGGGGTCGGCGAGATCCACGGGCAGCTCGAGCAGCAGGGCCGACACGCGGTTGTCGGGGACCCCTTCGCCGTCCCGGGCGCGCACGGACACCGGCACCAGGGTGGTGACGACGGCGCGGTCGGGATCCTCACCTCGGGCGAGGAGCAAGGCGCGGTAGCCGCCGCTGACCGCGGCCAGCACCACGTCGTTCACGGTGCCACCCACCGCCTTGCCGATGGCCTTCACCTCGGCCAGCGAGGCCTCGGAGTGCGCCCAGGAGCGGTCGGCGCCGATGGGCCCCTCGATGGAGAGGGGCGGGGTGGTGCCGAGGTGCCGGGTGAAGCCGATGAGGCCCTCGCCGGTGTCGGTGATCGAGCGGAGCGCGCCGATCGGGTCGCGCACGACCGCTCCCGGGACTTGGCCGGCGAGGTGCAGAGCGTCACCGGCCGCACCGGTCCAAGCGTCGAGGACCCGCGACACCCCCGACGGCTCCGGCTCAGGCCGCCACTCGGGCGCCGCCGGCAGGTCGACGTCACGTTCGAGGTCGAGCAGGACCGTGAGCAGGCCCACCCCCGAGATGCCGTCGACCATGGCGTGGTGGACCTTGAAGATGAGCGCCCAGCGATCGTCGGCGAGGCCGCGCACGAGGAGGGTCTCCCACAGCGGCCGCTCACGATCGAGGGGCCGGGACATGCACTCGGCCATGAGCCCACACAACGCCGCGTCGTCGCCGGGGGCGGGGAGGTCGAGCGCGCCCACGTGGTCGCGCACGTCGAAGTCGCGGGCGTCGACCCACACCGGCCGTCCGAGCTCGAGGGGCACGGCGAGCACCCGCTGGCGGTAGCGCGGGATCAGGTGCAGCTTCGCGGTGAGGAGCGCGATCAGGTCCTCGGCCTCGGGGGCCGGGCCCTCGAACACGGACAGGCCCGCGATGTGCATGTGGGCCACGTCGTCCTCGAGGTGGAGGAACTCGGTGTCCAGCGGGCTCAGTCGGTCCATGTCGCCCTCCCCTACCCGCGCCCGACGGCCAGCGTCTCCTCGAAGGAGCGCCGGAGGCAACCGGCCAGCACTTCCGGGTCGGGCACCGATGCGGTGTCGATGGTCAGGCCCACACAGCCCACCCCGACGTGGGACAACAGGGCCACGCTCAGGGCCGCGCCACTCGGGGGCGCGAAGGCCCACTCGCGCTGCACCTCGGCGCCGGCGAGGTAGTGGCGCACGGGAACTCCCGGCACGTTGGTCACCACGGCGTCCACCCCCTTCAGCATCCCACCGAACAGGGCGGTCGTGACCGAGATCGGGAGGCGGTCGAGCACCGTGGCCAGCGGCTCGGTGAGACCCAGCGACGGTTCGCTCCGCCACTCGTTCGCCACCCGGCCGACCACCGTCATGCGGGCCTCGGGGTCGGTGACGTAGGCCGGCACGGCGAAACGGGCGGGAACGAAGCGGTTCCCGCCCATGGGGTCGCCCTCGTGGCGCACGTTGATCGGCATCGTGAAGCGAAGCTCCCGGAGCGGAGCGTCGTGGAGGCGGTGGTACTCCGCCAGGCCACCCACCACCGCCGCGAGGAAGGCGTCGTTGGCGTGGCCGCCCACGACGTGGCCCGCGGCACGCAGGTCGTCGAAGGGGACCTCGAACGCCTCGAAGCGGCGGGCGAGGCTGCGCTCACGCATGATGGGCGAGCAGGGCTCGGTCACCGGGCGGAGCAGCTTCGTCACGGACCCGCCGAGCCGGGCGGCGTCGCGCATCGAGCCCACCGGCTCCTGGGCGAAGCCACGCAGCCCGGTGAGGGCGGCGCCGGGCACCCGGGCGGCGTTGCGGGCGGCATCGCGCACGGTCTCGGACAGCCCACCGGCGAACAACGACCGCGCGCTCGGCGTGGGCCCGGGGCGAGGGTGGTCCCGGGACTCCGGCTCAGGGGTGTCGGCGGCATCGTCGACGAGCATCAGCGCGAGGCGCACCCCACCCACGCCGTCGGTGACCGTGTGGTGCACCTTCTGCACGAACGCGGCCTGGCCGCCCGGGAGGCCCTCGACCAGGGTGAACTCCCACAAGGGACGCGCCCGGTCGAACGGCGCCAGGGACAGTGTCTGGGCCACGTCGAGGGCGGCCCGCAGCGGGTCGGCGCCCGACGGCGCCTCGTGGGCCCCCACCCGGCGCAGGTGGTAGTCGAGATCGAAGCGGGGGTCGTCGATCCACCGGGGAGCACCGACGCGCAGCGGCGGCACGACCACCTTCTGGCGCAGCCTGGGCACGAGGTGGGAACCGTGCTCGAGACGGCGTTGCAGACGCTCCCAGTCGGGCACCCGGTCGAGCAGTGCGACCGCCGTGATCGTCGAGCGCAGGACCGGGTCCTTCTCGATGTCCCAGAGGACCGAGTCGGACGCGCCGAGGCGGTGCTCGAACTCCTCGACCCCCGAGTCATCGATGCTCCCCACGGGTTGGATCATGGTGCGCTCGTGGACCCCCTCCAAGGGTCCAAGGTCACCTTCTCGCCGATGTCGCCATCCTCGGGACGTTTGGCCCTGCTCGGCACGGCCGCGGTGCGGAATGCTCGCGCGGATGACGATCGAGACCCCCCTGGCCCAGGCTGGGCGAACCTGCATCGACGGCAACGAGGCTGCAGCACTTGTGGCGTACGCCCTGAGCGAGGTGATGGCCATCTACCCCATCACCCCCGCAACGAAGATGGGCGAGCTGGCCGACGACTGGGCCGCGGCGTCCCGCCCGAACCTGTGGGGCCTCGTCCCCGAGGTCCTCGAGCTCCAATCCGAGGCCGGCGCCGCGGGCACGCTCCACGGTGCCCTCCAGCGCGGGGCGCTTGGCACCACCTTCACGGCCTCCCAGGGGCTTCTGCTGATGATCCCGAACATGTTCAAGATCGCCGGCGAGCTGACGCCGACGGTCATCCACGTCGCCGCCCGGACGATCGCCACCCACGCCCTGTCGATCTTCGGCGACCACAGCGACGTGATGCACGCCCGCACCACCGGGTGGGCCCTGCTGTCGTCGGGATCACCCCAGGAGGCCCACGACCTCGCCGCGGTGGCGCACGCCGCCACCCTCGCCTCGAGGGTCCCCTTCCTGCACTTCTTCGACGGCTTCCGCACGTCGCACGAGATCGACCCCGTGGCCCTCCTCTCCGACGACGACCTGCGGGCCCTCGTCGCCGATGAGGACGTCGTCGCCTTCCGCGGCCGCGCCCTCACCCCGGACGCCCCGGTGCTGCGCGGCTCCGCCCAGAACCCCGACGTGTTCTTCCAGGGCCGGGAGGCGTCGAACCCGTTCCACCGGGCCGTGCCCGAGGTCGTTCGGGACGCCATGGACGTGCTCGCCGAGCGCACCGGCCGCCGCTACGGCCTGGTCGAGTACCACGGCGCGGCCGACGCCGACCGGGTCCTCGTCGTGATGGGCTCCGCGGCCAGCACCGTGAAGGAGGCCGTCGACGCCCTCTGCGCCGCCGGCGAGCGGGTCGGCGTCGTCACCGTGCGCCTGTACCGCCCCTTCCCCGCCGCCGACCTCCTCACCGCCCTGCCCCCGACGGTGCGGTCCATCGCCGTGCTCGACCGCACCAAGGAGCCGGGCGCACAGGGCGAGCCGCTCTACCAGGACGTGCTCACCGCGCTCCACGAGGACCGCCAGTCGGACGAGCCCCGATTCACCGGCCCCACCCCTCGGGTGATCGGCGGCCGCTACGGCCTGGCATCGAAGGAGTTCCGTCCCGCCCATGCCAAGGCGGTGTTCGACGAGCTGACAGCCGCCGCGCCCAAGGCGCACTTCACCGTCGGCATCGTCGACGACGTCACCCACCTCAGCCTGGCGGTGGACGACGCCTTCCGGGTGCCGCGTCCCGCCGGCGAGGTCCAGGCGCTCTTCTACGGCCTCGGTGCCGACGGCACCGTGGGGGCGACCAAGTCGTCGGTCAAGATCATCGGCGAGCACACCGACCTGTGGTCGCAGGGCTACTTCGAGTTCGACTCGAAGAAGTCCGGCTCGTCGACCGTGTCGCACCTGCGCTTCGGGCCCGAGCCCATCGGTTCGACCTACCTCATCGAGGACGCCGACCTCGTGGCCTGCCACCAGTTCGGCCTGCTCGAGCCGATGCGCGTGCTCGACCGGGCCCGGGACGGCGCCACCCTGCTGGTCAACTCCCCGTACCCGGCGGACCAGGTGTGGCCGCACCTGCCCCGCACCATCCAGGAGCAGCTGCTCGCCAAGGGCATCGACCTGTGGGTGATCGACGCCTACAAGGTGGCCCGTGAGGAGGGCATGGGCACCCGCATCAACACCGTGATGCAGCCGTGCTTCTTCCAGCTCGCCGAGGTGCTCCCACCCGAGGACGCCATCGCCCAGATCAAGGCGTCGATCGAGGCCACCTACGGCCGGCGGGGCCGCAGCATGGTCGAGCGCAACTTCGCCGCCGTCGACCGCTCCCTCGCCGAGCTGTCGAGGGTCCCGGTGCCCGCCGAGATCGGCCTGGTGGCGGCCCCCGCCGCCGTCTCGGCGATCGGCGCCGAGGCCCCCGACTTCGTCCAGCGGGTCACTGCCCGCCTGCTCGCCGGCGACGGCGACCTCCTGCCCGTGAGCGCCCTTCCCGTCGACGGCACCTTCCCCACCGGCACGGCCAAGTACGAGAAGCGGGCCATCGCCACCGAGCTGCCCATCTGGGACCCCGAGATCTGCATCGACTGCGCCAAGTGCGCGGTGGTCTGCCCCCACGCCGCCATCCGGGTCAAGGTGTTCGCCCCCGAGGCCCTCGACGGCGCGCCGGACTCGTTCCTCTCGAAGGCGTTCCGCTCGCACGACCTGCCCGACCACCGCCTCACCGTCCAGGTCGCCCCCGACGACTGCACCGGCTGCGGCGTCTGCGTCGACGTCTGCCCCGCCAAGGACAAGACCGAGGCCAGGCACAAGGCCATCGACATGGCACCCGCGCTCGACCACCGTGAGGCCGAGCGCACGCGTTGGGACTTCTTCGCCTCGATCGCCCCCCTCGACCGCTCGTTGCTGGCCCACGACACCGCCAAGGGCTCCCAGGTCCTCGAGCCCCTGTTCGAGTTCTCCGGCGCCTGCGCCGGTTGCGGCGAGACGCCCTACCTGAAGCTGCTGAGCCAGCTGTTCGGCGACCGCATGCTCGTGGCCAACGCCACGGGCTGCTCGTCGATCTACGGCGGCAACCTGCCCACCACCCCGTGGACGACCAACGCCGACGGCCGCGGACCGGCTTGGGCGAACTCGCTGTTCGAGGACAACGCCGAGTTCGGCCTCGGCCTGCGCCTCGGCCTCGACGCCCAGATCGGCCAGGCGCGGATGCTCGCCGCGCGGCTCGCGTCGACCCTCGGCGCCGACCTCGTCACGGCCCTGCTGGATGCCGTCCAGGCGGATGAAGCGGGCATCGCCGCCCAGCGTGGCCGGGTCGCGCAGGCCAAGGCCCTCCTCGGGCCCGTCGCCGACGCCGGCGACGCCGACGCCCACCACCTCCTCGCCGTGGTCGACGCCCTCGCGGACCAGTCGGTGTGGATCGTGGGCGGCGACGGCTGGGCCTACGACATCGGCTTCGGCGGGCTCGACCACGTCCTCGCCTCCGGGCGGGACGTGAACGTGCTCGTACTCGACACCGAGGTGTACTCGAACACCGGCGGGCAGGCGTCCAAGTCGACGCCGCTCGGCGCAGTGGCGAAGTTCGCGGCGTCGGGCAAGGCCACCGGCAAGAAGGACCTCGGGGCCATCGCCCGCGCCTACGGCAACGTCTACGTCGCCCAGGTCTCGATGGGCGCCAACGACCGCCAGGCCACCAAAGCGCTCCTGGAGGCGGCCGCCTGGCCCGGGCCGTCGCTGGTCATCGCCTACAGCACCTGCATCGCCCACGGCATCGACATGTCGAAGTCGATGTCCCACCAGCACGACGCCGTGAAGAGCGGCTACTGGCCGCTCTACCGGTTCCAGCCCAGCCGGGAGGACGGCGGCCACCCGTTCCGGCTCGACTCGAAGCGACCCACGATCCCGGTGCGGGCCTTCGCCGGCACGGAGACCCGCTTCGCCGTGCTCGAGCGCACGCATCCCGACAACGCCGAGCACCTCCAGGCCCTCGCCCAGGCGGAGGTGGACGAGCGCTGGCACCTCTACGAGCAGCTCGCCGCCATCGAGCGGACCATCCCCCACGAGCCCGACCCGGACGTCCAGCCCGAGGTCGAGACCGACGCCGGCTACCCGCACCACCAGCACCACTCCCACCACGACGACGAAGGAGCCGGATCATGAGGCTGCGCAGCGGAGCGGAGCAGCGACACCGGCGAACCGGGTCCCGAAGGGGTACCGACGAAGGAGGTACAAGGCGATGAGCGTCAACCTGCACACGAGCTACCTGGGTTTCGACCTGAGGTCGCCCATCGTGGCCTCCTCCAGCCCCCTGACCGGCGACGCCACCACGCTGCGCCAGATCGACGCGGCGGGCGCGGGCGCCATCGTCCTGCCGTCGCTGTTCGAGGAGGAGGTCCTGGAGGAGGAGCTGGAGCTCAACCAGGCACTGGAGCAGGGCTCGGGCCAGTCGGCCGAGGCCTTCGACTACTTCCCCGCCATCCCTCGCCTCGACACCGCCTTCGATCGCTACATCGGCCACCTGGCCGAGGCCAAGGAGCTGACCGAGGCGCCCGTCATCGCCAGCCTGAACGCGGCGACGGGGGGCGGCTGGGTGCGCTACGCCGAGCTGCTCGAGGACGCGGGCGCCGACGCCCTGGAGCTGAACCTCTACCGGGTCGCGGCCGACCCCACCGTGGACGCCGCCGCGGTCGAAGCGCGCGACCTCGCTCTCATCCGGGAGGTGCGCGCCGCCATCACCCTGCCCCTGGCGGTGAAGCTCAGCCCCTACTACTCGTCGTTCGGGCACTTCGCCGCGGCCGCGGTCGAGGCCGGCGCCGACGGGCTCGTGCTGTTCAACCGCTTCTACCAGCCCGACGTGGACCTCGAGACCCTCGACGTCGTCCCCCGCCTCGAGCTCTCGTCCCCCGGCGAGCTGCGCCTGCCGCTGCGCTGGATCGCCATGCTGCGCCCCCAGCTCGGCACCGGTGTGAGCATCGCGGCCACCTCGGGGGTGCATTCGGGCCGGGACGCGGCGAAGGCCCTGCTCGTCGGCGCCGATGTGGCCATGACGACCTCTGCCCTGCTCCGCCAGGGCCCTCGCCGACTGGAGGCCATGCTGCGCGAGCTGCTGACCTGGCTCGAAGCCCACGGCTACGAGAGCGTGGCCCAGCTGCGTGGCTCGGTCAGCCACCGCAACGCCGACGACCCGTCGGCGTTCGAACGCTCCAACTACCGACAGGTCCTCCAGTCGTGGAACCACCCGCTGAGCCGCTGACGGCCCCCCCACCCCGCCGGCACCACCACCGGCGGCGCTGGGTGCTCCTCGGCGCCACCGTCGCGGTGGTGGCCGCCCTGGTGGCCGTGGGGGTGGTCGTCGTGCTCGAGCGCCAGCCGGGGCCGGCCTCCATCGACGAAGCCGTCGAGGACTTCAGCGGTGGTGGGAGCCACACCGGCGGTGCCGGCATCCCCGTGCCCCCGGAGGGCGTCTACGTCTACACCGGCCAGGGCTCGGAGTCGCTGTCGCTGCTCCCCGGCCAGCACGCCCAGGGACCCCGGATGCCCGGTTCGGTCACCCACGACGCCGACGGCTGCTGGAGGTTCCGCATCCAGCTCCACGAGGACCACTGGCAGGAGTGGCACTACTGCGCCGACGAAGGCCCCGACGGGCTCGAGCTGATCGAGGTGGGCGGGCAGACCTATCAGGCGTGGGACCTCGGCGTGGCCGCGGTGGGCAACACCTCGACGTTCCGCTGCCCCGACTCGGTGGTGGTCCGGGCCGGCGCCGAGCCCGGCGACCGCTGGCACCAGGAGTGCGACGGCACCAGCGACACGGTGTCGGGCACCACCGTCAGCGCCGGCCGCACCACCTTCGTGGGCGAGGAGACCGTCGCCGTGGGCGACGAGGAGGTCCCCGCCCTCCACTACCACCAGGTCCGCGAGATGTCCGACGCCCAGTCGGGTCGCCAGGTCGAGGACTTCTGGTTCCGGGCCAGCGACGGCCTCCCCCTGCGCAACTCCCGATCGGCCTCGATCGACTCCGACTCCCCCGTCGGCGCCATCACCTACTCGGAGGAAGGCGAGTGGCGTCTCACCTCCATGGAACCCCGCACCTGATCAGGCGGGCGCGGCCTCGTCGGGGAGGGGGAACCAGCGGAGGTGCTCGAAGTCCGACGTCAGGTCGGGGCGGGCGAGAGGTTCGGGGCGCTCGTCGCCGGCGGCGCGCCGGAGGACGGCCCGGGCGTCGTCGAGCAGCGCGGCGAAGTCGACCACGGCGTGCTCGTGGGGGCGGCTCGGGTAGGCCATCGAACCCCCGGCGTACGAGACGTCGTGCAGGCTCATCGGCGGTTTGGTGGGACCGTCGCGGTGGCGCCAGAGGCCGGTGTCAGGCTCGAAGCGGTACCACGGCAGGAGGTGGCCGCCCTCGTCGGCCACGAGGTGGACGGCGTCGAGGAGGTACCGGAAGGTGTCGTCGTCGATGAAGTAGTTGAAGTTCACCCGCGTCCAGCCGGGCTTGATGCCCTCACAACCCCGGTCGATCTCGCGCTCGAACTCGTGCGAGCGGTCGAGGTCGATGCCGAGCAGGCGGTGGCCGTACGGGCCGGCGCACGAGCAGCCCCCGCGGGCCTGGATGCCGAACAGGTCGTTCAACAGGGCCACCACGAAGTTGTGGTGGAGGTAGCCGTCCTGGCCGTCGCCCATGGGGTGGCGCACCACGAAGCTGACGATGGAGAGGCGCTCGGCCTGGTGGTTGCCGAGGACATCGAGGCGCTCGTTGGCCTCCCACGACTCGATGGCCAGGCGGACGAAGCGCTCCTCGCGGGCGCGGATCTCGTCGATCCCGACCGCCTCCTTCAACTGGAAGACCAGCCCGGCCCGGATGGAGTCGACGATGGCGGGGGTGCCGCCCTCCTCGCGCTGCTCGATGTCGCTCAGGTAGTCGTGCTCGCTCGGGTTGACGAAGCGCACGGTGCCGCCGCCGGGCACGTCGGGCACCCGGTTCGTGAAGAGCTCCTTGCGGGCCACGAGGAGGCCGGGCGTGCCGGGGCCGCCGATGAGCTTGTGGGGGGAGACGAAGATGGCGTCGAGGTAGGCGGGGCCGTCGGCGGGCGTGCCCATGTCGATGTCGACGTAGGGCGCCGCCGCGGCGTAGTCCCAGAAGGACAGCGCCCCGTGGTGGTGCAGCAGAGTGGCCACCGCCACCGTGTCGGTCATGATCCCGGTGACGTTGGACGCCGCCGAGAACGAGCCGATCTTGAGGGGCCGGTCGGCGTGGCGGATCAGCTCGGCCTCGAGGTGGGCCAGGTCGACGTGGCCGTCGGCGTCCTCGTCGATGGTGACGACGTCGGCGATGCTCTCCCGCCAGGGCAGCTCGTTGGAATGGTGCTCGAAAGGGCCCACGAACACCACCGGTCGCTCGTCGGCGGGGATGTGGTCGAGCAGGTGGTAGCGGTCGTCGAGCTGGCAGGGCAGGCGCAGGCCCAGCACGCCGATGAGCCGGTCGATGGCGTACGTCGACCCGCTGCCACAGAACAGCACGGCGTGCTCGTCGGAGGCGCCGACGCAGCGGCGGATGATCTCACGGGCCTCCTCGCGAAAGCGGGTCGTCTGGAGCCCCGTACCCGACGACTCGGTGTGGGTGTTGGCGTAGAGGGGCAGGACCACCGCGCGGAGGTGGTCCTCGATGAACGAGAGCGAGCGGCCGGACGCGGTGTAGTCGGCGTAGATCACCGGGCGCGGCCCGAAGGGCCCGTCGACCACCTCGTCCAGGCCGATGACGGCGTCGCGGATGACGGCGATCAGGTCGTCGGCGGGCACCCCGCCAGGCTACGGCCTCCCACGCGCGACCCTGGAGGGGTGCCCCGCCTCCTCGTCGTGCACCACACGCCGTCGCCGGCGGTGCAGTCGCTGCTGGAGCGGGCCCGCGACGGCGCCACCCATCCGGACATCCAGGGCGTCGAGCTCGTGGTCCGGCCGGCGCTGGCGGCGACGGCGATCGATGTGCTGGAGGCCGACGGCTACCTGCTGGGCACGCCGGCGAACTTCGGGTACATGAGCGGGGCCCTCAAGCACTTCTTCGACCTCGTCTACTACCCCTGCCTCGACGCCACCACCGGCCGCCCGTACGGCCTCTACGTCCACGGCAACGACGACACCGCCGGCGCGGTGCGCGCCGTCGCCACCATCGCGACGGGCCTCGGGTGGAAGTTGGCGCAGCCGGTGCTGGAGGTCACCGGCGCGCCGGACGCCGCCGCCCTGGACGCCGCCTGGGAGCTCGGGGCCTCGCTGGCGGCCCTGCTCGCGACCGGGGTCGCCTGAACCACCTCGGTACCATCGGGGCCGTGCCCCGGGGACCCCACCGCTCGCGCCGGGCGCTGGTCGCCGTGGTGCTGGCCGCAGGCCTCGCGGTCACCACGGCGGCGTGCGGCCACGCGAACCGGCCCGACCTCGGCGGGGACGCGGCGCCGACGACCACCACCGTCGCCCCGACCACGACCACCGCGCCCGACAACACCACGACGGTGGTCACCACACCGGCAGCGAGCGTGGACGTGTTCTCCGCACCGAACGACCCGGCGCCGGCGCTGACGGTGGCCAAGCCCGGGCCGGGCCTGCAGGCACCCGCCGACCCCATGGCCTTCGTGGTCGAGGACGAGCAGGACGGCTGGGTGCAGGTCCAGCTGCCGGTACGCCCCAACGGCAGCACCGGCTGGATCAAGGCCGAGGGCCTCCAGGAGGTCACGACGGACCTCCACATCGAGGTCAGCCTGTCGTGGTATCGCCTCAAGCTGTTCGACGGCGACGAGCTGCTCCTCGACGTGCCCGTCGCCATCGGCGCCGACGACAGCCCCACCCCCACCGGCACCTTCTTCACCACGACCCTCATGCAGGGCTACGCCCAGCCCAGCGCCTACGGCATCGCCGCCATCGGGCTGTCGGGCTTCTCCGAGGTGCTCGAGAGCTTCAGCGGCGGCCCGCCCCAGATCGCCATCCACGGCACCTACGACGAGGCCGCCATCGGATCCCGCGTGTCGAACGGCTGCATCCGCATGAAGAACGCCGACATCCAGTCCTTGGTGGACCAGCTCCCCCAGCACCTCGGCCTCCCCGTCACCATCGCCGCCTGAGGGGTCGGCAGCGAGCGTCAGCCGGTGAAGGCGGGGGCCACGGGGACGGGCTCGGCCGCGGGAAGGGGGCAGACGCCGCCGACGGTCTCGGGCACCGCTGAGATGCCGGTGGACGTGAAGGGCGAGGCGATGGTGCGGCTCGGGTCGGGCGCGGAGAGACAGGGGATGTCGGCGAACTCGGTGTCCATGCGGGTGGCGCCGTGGGCGACCCGGAAGCGGGCGATCGTCTGGGGCTGCGAGTCCACGTCGTACACGTTCACGGTGCGGAACTCGACGGTGAGGGCGCACTCGTCCACCTGCACCACCGTGTAGCCGAAGTTGACCAGGTTCACGTAGGTCTGGTGCGGGTTGAGCACCGTCGAGCCGAAGCCGATGTTCACGAAGCCCTGCGTCGCCGCGTACGGGTCGCCGCCGGCGTCGCGCACGAGGTCGGGGTCGGCCGACTGCGAGCCGGTGGTGAAGGCGAAGGCCACGGCCGGCGCGTCCGGGTCGGCGAAGTCGGTGGTGAGGTGGGCGGCGATCCAGACGTGGGTCTCGCCACAGAGGAAGGCCACGTCGGAGATGCCCTGGTCGGCGATGAAAGCGATGATCTCGTCGCGCTCGGCGGCGTAGTCGTCCCACGCGCCGAAGCCCCGCTTGTTCGGGTCGAGGTTGGCCCAGGGGGCGAAGTCGGTGGGGTTGCCGATCAGCTTCCAACGCGCCGTCGAGCTCGCTAGGCCGTCGAGCAGCCACGCCTTCTGCTCGGCCCCGAGGCAGGTGCGGCCGGCGGTCGAGGCGTCGACGTCGTCCTCGTCGAGCTCGGGGTCGCGGTGGCTGCGGGTCTCGATGAGGAAGAGGTCGACGAGGTCGCCCCAGGCCACCTTGCGGTAGGGCCGGGTCACGTCGCCGCCCGGCGCCTCGACCGGCATGGTCTCGAACCACGCCGTCTTGGCCGCGAGGGCGCGGGCCGGGTCCTCGTTGCGGTCGATGCCGTTGCGGAACTCGCCGTCGTCCCACATGGCGACCAGCGGGAGGGCCGCCTGGAGCTGCTGGAGGCGGGCGTCGCCCTTGAACTGGTGGTAGACGCCCCGGTAGTCGTCGAGGGAGATCGTGCTCCCGTCGTTGACGTAGATGTAGTCGCCGAGGTGCAGGAAGAAGTCGAGGCCGTCCTCCTCGGCCGCGGCCCGCTGCGCCACCCGCTCGGTGCCCTGTTGCTGGCAGGAGGCGAAGCCGAAGCGCAGGCTCGGCGTGGGCGCGCCCTCGGGTGGCGCGGTGCGCAGGCGCCCCGCCGGGCTGGCGTCGGGACCCACCGTGAAGCGGTAGTGGAACCAGCCGTCCGGGGTGAGCCCGGTGACGGGCACCTTGACCGTCCAGTCCGCGGCGGCCTCCGCGACGGCCACACCGCCGGCCACGATCGTCGTGAACGACTCGTCGGCCGCGACCTCCCAGGTGACGGGCACGGGCTCGGCCCCGGCCGGCGCCACGACCCGGGTCCACAGCACCGTGCCCTCGGGGAGCGGGTCGCCGGCGATCACGCCGTCGGGCCACGCCACCACGTAACCGGTGGGGAGGGGCGGGGTCTGAGCGGCTGCGGATCGCATGCGCAAGCCGACCGCCGCGGCCGCGCCGGTGGCGCCGATCAGGGCGAGGAAGCGCCGCCGGGTGAGGGGTCCGAGGCCGGCGACGACGTCGCCCGTCCCGGCGGCGGTCACGAGGTCGGCCATGGCCGAACAAGCTAGGCGAGTCAGTAGGAGCGGGTGTCGACGACGTTGCCGTTGGGGTCGAGCAGGAAGGCGGTGTCGCCGTCGTTGTTCCAGATCGCCGAGCCCTCGTTGCACCAGAACAGGTCGGTCGAGGAAGCCGTCCCGCACCCGGTGTGCACGGAGACCGAAGCGCCGGCCGCCAGCGTGAAGCCGACGGGAAACGGGAATCGGTGGGTGGCGGTCTCGTCCTTGAGCACCCACCCGGTGAGGTCGACGGTGCCACCCGAGCGGTTGGCCACCACCGCGTACTCGGCGTTGGCGTCGAGGGTGTCGTCACCCGGCGGATCGGGCTCGATGCGCTCGACCACCAGGGCGCCGGCGTCGGCGTCCACCCGGCCGCAGGCGTCCGGCGCCCAGAGTCCGCGTCCCCCCGCCTCAGCCTCGGCCTGCGCCGCATCGAGCGCGTCGGCCCGGGCGACGTCGGGCTCGTAGCGGTAGGCCTGGGCGAAGCCGCCCCGCACCAGCGCCTCGTTCACGAAGGTGTCGCCCACGAACACGTAGCGCAGGAGCCGTCCGTACTGGTCCCGGTCGCTCTCGTCGCCGACGAGGCGCACCGACCGACCTTCGACGAGGTCGGCCAGCGCCGCAGCGGCCTCCGCTGAGAAGCACTCGCCGGTCTCAGGGGCGTTGATGCCGATCAGGCGGACGGTCTCGTCGGCGGCGACGCCGACGCGCACGTCGATGGTGTCCCCGTCGGTGACCCCCCTGACCTCGGCGCGGGTGCCACCCGCCGACGGCGTGGACGCGACGGCCGCCGTGGTCGAGGTCGTCGTCGAGGTCGTCGTCGAGGTCGTCGTCGCCGGCCCGGCGGAGGGCTCGGTGCCCGCGCAGCCGACGAGCACCGCGGCCGCCACGAGCACCCCGAGCAGACCCCTCACATCGACGTCCTACCACCGGGCCGTGACCGGCGGGCACCAGTAGGGTCCGCGGCCATGCACGAGCATGTGGACCCGGCCCGGCCCTGGTGGCACGAGACGACGATCTACCAGGTGTACCCACGGTCGTTCGCCGACTCGAACGGCGACGGCATCGGGGACCTCCCTGGCATCACCGCCCACCTCGACCACCTCGTGGACCTCGGCGTGGGCACCGTCTGGGTGTCCCCCTTCTTCGCCAGCCCACAGGCCGACTTCGGCTACGACGTGAGCGACTACTGCGCCGTCGCCCCGGAGTACGGCACCCTCGCCGACGCCGAGGCCCTGATCGAGGCGGCTCACGAGCGAGGTCTGCGGGTGATGCTCGACCTGGTCCTCAACCACTCGTCCGACCAACACCCCTGGTTCCTGGAGTCCCGAAGCTCCCGGGACAACCCGAAGGCCGACTGGTACCTCTGGCGGGACGGCCGGGGGCCGAGCGGGCGCAAGCCCCCCAACAACTGGAAGGCGGCCATCGAGATCAAGGGCGCCTGGCAGTGGGGCGAGGAGCGCCGGCAGTGGTTCCTGGCCTCGTTCCTGCCCTGCCAGCCGGACCTCAACTGGCGGAACCCCGAGGTGAAGGCGGCCATGTTCGACGCCGTCCGCTTCTGGCTCGACCGGGGTGTCGACGGCTTCCGCCTCGACATGTTCGGCTCGATCATGAAGGACCCCGACTTCCGGGACAACCCGCTGCGCCCGACCATGTCGAGGGTCACCCCGCCCCGCCTGTACCCCCACGAGTTCACCGAGAACACGCCGGACAACCTCGCCCTGGCCCGCGAGCTGCGCGCCGTCTGCGACGAGTACGAGCCCGACCGGGTGCTGCTCGGGGAGGTCTTCGGCTCGGCCGAGGTGCTCCAGGGATACACGGGTGGCCCCGAAGGCGCCGGCCTGCACCTGGCCTTCCTCTTCGAGTTCCTCGTCTTCCGCTACGACGCCGGCTGGTTCCACGACGTCATCGCCCGCTTCGAGCACGCCTTCCCACCGCCCGCGCAGCCCACCTACGTCGTGGAGAACCACGACCGCAGCCGCAGCATCGACCGCCTCGGCGGCGACGAGGAGAAAGCCCGGGTGCTGGCCACCGTCCTGTTGACGGTGCGTGGCGTCCCCACGATCTACATGGGCCAGGAGCTGGGCATGGCCAACACCTACCGACCCCTCCGCGACGCCCTCGACCCCATCGCCCACTCCTTCGCCTGGATCCCCGAGACCGTCTCGAAGCGCCTTCCCGAGCGCCTCAACCGCGACGAGGTGCGTTCCCCCATGCAGTGGGATGGCACCGTCCACGCCGGCTTCTGCCCGCCCGAGGCCACCCCGTGGCTGGCGGTGAACGCCGACCACCGCACCCGCAACGTGGCCGACCAGGCGGGCCGGCCGTGGTCCATGCTCGAGTGGTACCGGCACCTGCTCCACCTCCGTCGCGCCCACCCGGCCCTGCACGCCGGGGACCTCCACCTGCGCAGCGGCCTGGGCGCCGGGCTTCTCGCCTACGACCGCCACTGGGGCGCCGACAAGGTCACCGTGGCCGCCAACCTCGGGGCGTCCGCCGCCTGGGTCGAGGTGGCGGGCGATCTGCGTCTCTTGGCGGCGAGCGCCGAGGACGTCCGCCTCGCCGACGGTCGCCTGCACCTTCCCCCGGACCGCGCCGCGATCGTCGGCTCCCCGGGTCCGGCAACGGGGTAGGGACGAAGGACCCTGGTCGCCAGGGCGCCGTCGGGGTTCGCTGAACATGGAATGAGAAACCACCGACCCCTCGATCCGAACCGGCAGCGGGCGCAGATGGTCTCCCGTGATCTGGTGCGCCGAGGCATCGCCGATCCTGCGGTGCTGGACGCCATGAGCTCGGTCCCCCGCGAGCGCTTCGTCGAGCCGTGCCTGGTCGAGGCCGCCTACGACGACTGCGCGCTGCCCATCGACGCGGACCAGACCATCTCGCAGCCCTACATCGTCGCCCTGATGACCGAGGCCCTCGAGCTCGGCCCGGGCGATCGGGTGCTCGAGATCGGCACCGGCTCGGGCTACGCCGCGGCGGTGCTCGGCCGCATCGCCGACTCGGTCTGGACCATCGAGCGTCATCGGTGCCTGGCCGACCAGGCTGCCGAGCGACTCGCCGCGCTCGGGGCAGACAACGTCACCGTGGTGGTGGGTGACGGCACCCTCGGCTGGCCCGATGCCGCGCCGTACGACGCCATCGTGGTGACCGCCGGCGGCCCTTCGGTCCCCGCGGCACTGATCGACCAGCTCGCCGACGGCGGACGCCTCGTCATGCCGGTCGGCACCGAGTGGCGGGATCAGGAGCTCGAGCGGGTGCGCCGTCATGGAGCCGACCTGCACACCGAGTCCCTCGGCCCGGTGCGCTTCGTCCCCCTCGTGGGAGAGCAGGGCTGGGCGACCGAGGAGCCGCCCAGCACCTACCCGTTGGCCCTCTGACGACGGCCTCCGGTCCGCGCGGGACGGGACGGGCTCGCACGAGGTGTGGGCGCTGGTGTTCGGTGCAGACGGTGGCGCGAGCAGGCAGGGCTCGGAGCCGCGAGAATCGCGCCATGGACCTGACGGTGGGCGCGATCCCCTTCTACTTCTCGAGCATGGGCGCCGAGGCCTGGTACCTGAAGCGCCGGGCCGAGCGCGAAGGGCCGTCGAGCTCGGACTACGAGCGGGACGACACCCTCGCCAACCTGGCCATGGGCACCCTCAGCCTCGTCGTGCCCCTCGCCACGCGGGCGCTGGCCGAGAAGATCGCCCCGCAACGCTCCAAGGTGGGCAAGGGCCTCGTGGCCGCCGCCGTCGCCGGCGCCGCGGTCACCACCTGGGCCGACCGTCGTGCCCGCAAGGCCCGCCGGGCCGACGAGCGCGAGCAGGCCCGCCAGGTGGCCCGCATCGCGGGCCCCACCACCATCGCCGTCGGCGGCCTCGCCGCGGCCACCGCCTTCGCCACCGCCACCAGCCCCAAGGCCCTCTGGGGCTCGAAGGGACGGCGGGGCCGTGACCTCGGCACGGGGGCCGTCGCCCTCGGCGCGGCCATCGCCGGCTGGGACTTCATCTACTACTGGAACCACCGCTTCGACCACGAGACCCGCTACCTGTGGGCGTACCACGTGGCCCACCACTCGTCCGAGCGCTACAACCTGTCCACGGCGCTGCGCCAGCCCGTGGCCGACGTGTTCAACGTGGCCGTGCCCTTCGGCGCCCTCAGCCTGCTCGGGATCCGGCCGGCGCTGATCGAGACCGCCCGCCAGATCAACCTGATCTACCAGTACTGGATCCACACCGACGTGATCCGCACCCTCGGCCCCGCCGAGGAGGTGCTCAACACCGCCTCGCACCACCGGGTGCACCACGGCAGCAACCGCCGCTACATCGACCGCAACCACGGCTCGATCCTCATCATCTGGGACCGCCTCTTCGGCACCTTCGAGCGCGAGGACCCCGACGAGCCCGTCATCTACGGCCTGACCAAGAACATCGAGTCGTTCAACCCGGTGCGCATCACCGACCACGAGTACGTCGACATCGTCCGCGACGTCGCCGACTCCGACAACTGGCGGGACCGCTTCTCCTTCGTCTTCCGCGGCCCCGGCTGGGCCTACGCCCGCCGCGCCGAGCTCGACGCCGAACCGGCCGACCGTGGCGCCGAGGCCGTGCCCGCGGCCTGAACGCTGCCGATCGGCCCTATCCGCCGGACGGGCCATGCCCTAGAAACAGCCTATGAGGGGGGTGCAACGGCTGGCGTCGGTCTCGACGCTGCAGGGCTACCGGTGGCGCAACCTGCGCCACGACGGTCCCGCCGGCCTCGCCCTCACCGCGCTCCTGCTCCCCCAGGGCATTGCCTACGCCCGGCTGGCCGGCCTGCCCCCGGTCACCGGCCTGTACACCACCATTGCCTGCCTCACGGCCTATGCCCTGATCGGCCCGTCGCGCCTGTTGATCGTCGGCCCGGACAGCGCGGTGTCGCCCCTCGTCTTCGCGGCGATCGTGCCGCTCGTCAGCACCGATGACCCCGCTGCCGCCGTGGCCCTGGCCGGCATGCTGGGCCTGCTGGTGGGCGGCCTCGAGGTGCTGCTCGGCATCGGCCGGGTGGGCTTCGTGGCGACCCTGTTGTCGAAGCCGGTGCGCATCGGGTTCCTGAACGGCCTCGCCCTGGTGATCATCGTCAGCCAACTGCCGGCCCTCTGCGGCTTCTCCAACGGCAACGACGGCGCGCTCGGGGCCGCCGGGGCGTTCGTGCGCCACCTCGACGAGTTCGACCCCTGGGCCTTCGCCTTCGGAGCCGGGACGGTGCTCGTCATGCTGGCGGTCCGCCACTGGTGGCCGCGGGTCCCGGGCGTGTTGCTCGCGGTGGTCGCGGCCACCGTCGCCAACGTCGTCTTCGACGGGGCGGGCCACGGGGTCCCGGTCCTCGGCACCCTGCCGCAGGGCCTGCCCGACCTCACCCTGCCGTGGGTCCCGGTGGACGACCTGGTCCCCCTGATGACCGCCGCGGTCGGCATCGTCCTCATCTCGCTGGCAGACAGCATCGCGGTGTCGTCGACGCTGGCCGGCGTGACCGGCGACCAGGTGGACCCCGACCGGGAGATCGTGGCCATCGGCGGCGCCAACCTGATGGCCGGCCTCTTCCAGGGCTTCCCGGTGTCGGCGAGTGCCACCCGCTCGGCGGTGGCCAGGGACGCCGGCGCCCGGACCCAGATGGTGGGGCTCGTCGGTGCCGTCGGGGTGACCACCCTGCTCGTCGCCACCCCCGGCCTGCTGGCCGAGATGCCGCTCAGCGCCCTGGCCGCCGTGATCATCGTGGCCGCCGCGGGCCTGGTCGACGTCGCCACGCTGCGCCGCCTCTCGAGGGCCCGGCCCACGTCGCTGGTACTGGCCCTCGTGGCCACGCTGGGGGTGGTGGTGCTCGGCGTGCTGCCCGGAGTGGGAGTGGCCGTGGCCCTCTCGGTCGTCTTCTACTTCCGGCGGGGCTGGTGGCCGGAGGCGGCCGCTCTGGGGCGGGTCCCCGGCCTGCGCGGCTGGCACAGCGTGGCCCGGTACCCGGACGCCCGCACGATCGTCGGCGTCGTCGTGTTCCGCTGGGACGCCCCGTTGTTCTTCGCCAACGCCTCGCTGTTCCACGAGCGGGTGCGCACCATGATCCTGCAGACCGACCCCCGGCCCCACCACGTGGTCATCGAGTGCTCGGCCGTCACCGACATCGACGTCACCGCGGCCGACATGCTGGTGAGCCTCGACCGCGAGTTGGCCGAGCACGGCGTCACCCTCGTGTTCGCCGACCTGCGGGACCGGCTCCGTGAGCTGCTCTCGGACTACCGGGTGGCCGGCGGCATCGACGAGGGGCCGTTCTACCGCTCGATCAAGGAGGCCCTCGAAGCCATCACCGGCGAGGACCTGGACGACCTCGGCCTGGGCTGACGTCGAGGTGAGGCTCCCCAGGGGGAGCCGGGATCGTCACCGGCGGCCTACCCTCGCCCCCATGTTCTTCTACGGGCTCGGGATCTTCTTCATCGCCGCCATCCTGCTGATCGTCGCCTTCGTCAAGGTCAAGAAGCGCGACCGCGCCTACGGCCGCGGCGAGGGCTTCGACGAATAGGCGCCCGGCGGGCCGTTCGCCTCTGGCCCGGACGCCGGGCGGCCGCCAAGGTGGAGCCGTGACCCGGCCTCTCCCCCCGACGCTGACGTTCCTCGGCGCCGCCCGCACGGTCACCGGCAGCAAGTTCCTCGTCGAGTCCGGCGAGCACCGGGTGCTGGTCGACTGCGGGCTCTACCAGGGGCCCAAACGCCTGCGGGAGCGCAACTGGCTGCGCCTGCCGCTCGACCCCTCGACCTTCGACGCCGTGGTGCTCACCCACGCCCACATCGACCACTGCGGGTACGTGCCCCGCCTCGTGCAGGACGGGTTCAGCGGCCCGGTGTACGCCACGTCGGGCACGCGCGCCCTCGCCGGCATCGTCCTGCCCGACAGCGGCCACCTCCACGAGGAGGAGGCACGCTTCGCCAACCGCCGGGGCTACTCGAAGCACGACCCGGCCCTTCCGCTCTACACCGAGGATCAGGCCCGGGCTTCGCTCGAGCAGTTCGTCGACCTGCCGTGGGGACGGGAGACCGAGGTGGCCCCCGGCGTCGCCGTCACCCCCCGTTGGGCCGGCCACATCCTCGGCGCCGCCTCCCTGTCGATGCGCCTCGGGGACCGACGGGTGGCCTTCAGCGGCGACCTCGGCCCCCACGACCACCCGATCCTCCCGCCGCCCGACCCGATCGGCGAGGCCGACCTGGTGCTGGTCGAGTCCACCTACGGGGACGAGTCACGTCCCGAGAGCGACGCCCTCGACCGCCTCGCCGAAGTCGTCACCCGGGTGGCGGGCCGCGGTGGTGTCGTGGTCATCCCCGCGTTCGCGGTCGACCGCACCGAGGTCGTGCTCTGGCACCTCCAGGAGCTCCAACGGGCCGGCCGCGTGCCGGCGCTCCCCGTCTTCGTGGACAGCCCGATGGCCAGCCGGGCCCTCGCCGCCTACACCGAGGCCGCCGCCGAGCACTCGAGCGACATCCGCCCCGAGTTGTGGGACCAGCCCCTGTTCAGCGACCTCCAGCTCCACCAGGCCCACACGCGTGAGGAGTCGCAGGCCCTCGACGAGCGCCACGGTCCGTTCATCCTCGTCTCGGCCTCGGGCATGGCCACCGGCGGACGCATCCTCCACCACCTCGCCGCCCGCCTCGGCGACCCCCGCAACGCCGTCGTGCTCGTCGGCTTCCAGGCGCCCGGCACCCGCGGGGCGGCGCTCGCGGAGGGCGCCCGCACCCTCAAGATGTTCGGCCTCTACCACCGGGTGCGCGCCGAGATCGCCCGGGTCGTGCTGTCGGCCCATGCCGACCGGGACGACCTGCTCGCCTGGCTGGGAACGGCGTCCACGCCACCCGAGACGGTGTACGTGGTGCACGGTGAGCCCGAGGCATCCGAGTCGCTGGCCGACGCCGTCGACCGAGACCTCGACTGGCCCGCCGTCGTCGCCCGCAACGGCGAGCGCGTGCGCCTCGACGCCCCCCGTTTCCCCGCGGTTGAACCCCGCTCCGTTGGGTAGGTTGCGGGCATGGCACGAGACCCTTCCGCAGTGTTGGCCAAGCGGGCCGCCCGCCGGTTCGCGATAGCGGGGTCGGTCGCGGTCGCCCAGGAGCTCGCCCCCGAAGCCACTGAGGCGGGCCGCAAGGTCCTCTGGAAGGTGGTCGCCTTCGGCTCGGGCAGTCTCGCCGCCCTCGCCGCCCACCAGGTGGTCAAGGTGGTGTTCACCAAGGTCACGGGCACGAAGGAATCCCCCGACCCGATGGACCCCGATACCCCGCTGTCGCTCGCGGTCAGCTGGGCGGTGGCCATCGCCGTCGGCGTGGTCGTGGGCCGCCGGGTCGGCCAGCGACTCGCCGCGAAGGGCTGGGAGAAGGCGTTCAACGAGCCGCCGCCCACGGCCGCCGCCCACGTCGCCTGAGCACCCCGCCCGTCGTCCTACGATCGGCGGGTGACCACCGACACCCGCTCGATCCCCCCGTCCGCGGTCCCGGCCTGGGACCACGAAGCGGACGTCGTCGTCGTCGGCCACGGTGGGGCGGGCGCCTCCGCGGCCATCGAGGCGGCTCGGGCCGGGGTCGACACCCTGGTCCTCGAGCGCCAGACCCGCGGCGGCGGCACCACCGCGCTTTCCACCGGCGTCGTCTACTTCGGGGGTGGCACGCGCGTGCAGCAGGCCTGCGGGTTCGAGGACTCGGTCGAGGAGATGATCAAGCACGTGCGCCTCGCGGCGGGCCGCAACGCCGACGAGGAGAAGGTGCGGCTCTACTGCGAGGGCAGCGTCGAGCACTTCGAGTGGGTCAGCGCCCTCGGGGTCGACTTCGCCGACTCGTACGCCCCCGAGAAGTCCACCCACCCGTTCGGGCCGGAGACGCTCTACTACAGCGGCAACGAGAAGGTGCACCCCTTCGCCGAGCACGCCGTGCCCGCGCCCCGGGGCCACAAACCCGCCCGGCCCGGCGAGGTGGGCGGCTACCTGATGGAGTTCTTCCTCCAGGCCACCCACGCGGCCGGCGCCCTCGTGGTCAACGAGTGCCGGGTCGAGCGCCTCGTGCAGGACCCGGCCACCCGGCGGGTGGTGGGCCTCATGGCCGACCACGACGGCACCACCATCCACGTCCGTGCCCGACGCGGGGTCGTCCTCGCCGCCGGCGGCTTCATCATGAACAAGGAGATGCTGGCCGAGCACGCGCCCGACCTCCTCGACTGCAACTGGGAGGCGGCCTCCCCCGCCGACGACGGCCTCGGGATCCGGGTGGGCCAGGGCGCCGGCGCCGACGTGGCCAACATGAGCGAGGGCCTGGTGGTCAACGCCATCTACCCGCCGGGCACCCACTGCATGGGCGTGCTCGTCAACGCCCAGGGCCAGCGGTTCATCAACGAGGACGCGTACGTGGGGCGGACGACCGACGCCATGCTCCGGCGGGCCGACGGCCGCTGCTGGATCATCCTCGACGACGAGATCCACGGCCCGACCCAGGCCTTCCACAAGGTGGCCGCGGTGGAGAGCACCATCGCCGAGCTGGAGGCCGCGCTGGGCATCCCGGAAGGCCAGTTGCAGCACACCGTCGAGACCTACAACCGCTTCGCCGCCGATGGCGAGGACCCGCTGTTCCACAAGGCCCCCGAGTTCCTGCGCCCGCTCGGTGAGGGCCCCTACGGCGCCCTGGACTGCACGACCGCGAGCTCGATCTACGCCGGCCTCACCTTCGGCGGCCTCACCACGCGGGCCACCGGCGAGGTGCTCGACACCACGGGCGCCCCGATCCCGGGGCTGTATGCCGCCGGGAGGGTGGCCGCCGGGTTGCCGCTCGAGGGCCGCACCTACGCGTCCGGCCTGTCGATCGGCGACGCCACGTTCTTCGGCCGCGTCGCGGGCCGACACGCAGCGTCCACCCGTCCACTCCCCGGGTAGGAGCGCAGGGACTTTGGTCCCTGGCGGCACGCTGGGACGCGCCCGTAGAGTGCGCGGCCATGAGCGAGAACGTCTACGACGGCCCAGCCAACCTCGTCACCAGCGTCGGTGACTCCTTCGCCACCTGCCACCTCGTCGCCGTACTCGACGGGGCCGGCTGGAAGGGTGAGATCACCGAGATCGCCTTCCGCACCCAGATGGTGCCGTTCCCCTTGAACGACTCCGAGTGGCTGCGCATCGACGGCGTCGAGGGCCAGCCCGTCCTCAAGGTGCACGTCGCCGACGAGGCCGACGACGCCGCCAAGGTCTCGGCCGAAGGCAACCCCTTCGGCTAGAGGGCGAAGCAGTTCAGGGTGATGGAGCGGTGCGCCAGCGCGTCCTGGATGCCGCTGTAGACGGTGCCGTCGTAGGGCAGGCCGACGTGGCCAACCACCCGCAGCGGGCACTGCGCCTGCACCTTCAGGTTGGCGTTGTTGCCGTCGTTGGCGAGGAACGAGGTGGTGTAGGGCTGGACGATGCCGTCGTTCACCGAGGCGATGTTCGTGTAGCTGACGTTGCCGATGGTGTCGTCGCCGGCGTTGAGCGCGGCCAGGAACGACGACCCGATGGCCATCTGCTGGCAGGCGACGACGCCGGCACACGACCCGAGGCCCAGCAACCGGAGCAGGTTGGCCACCGCGGCGCCGTAGTGGGGCGCTCCCAGGCTGACGGCGCTGTCCACCACGTTCGCGCCACCCCGGTACTTGAGGAAGTGGCGGATCACGAGGCCGCCCTGGGAGTGGCCGATGAGATCGACACGGGCGGCGCCCGTCGCGGCCCGGACCGCGCCGACCTTGGTGGCGAGGTCCTGCGAGATCGCCCCGATGTCGCCGAGGCCGCTGCCAGGGAGCCCGAAGATCCAGACCTGGTAGCCGTCGGCACGTAGGCGGGCGGCGAGGGGCTCGTAGTAGATGCTCGCGAGGGTCTGGCCGGCCAGGGTGCCGGCCACGATGATCACGGGGTCCCTCCCCGCGATCGCCGCCGGCGCCGCGCCGGCCGACGCCGCCGGGGCTGCCACCGCGGCCAGAACGGCCACCACCGCTGCTGCGAGCATGCGACGCATTCGTCTCTCCCGTCGTCTGGGCCCCCACGGCCCGGGTGAACACCGTGAATCTACCGGTGGCGGCCTCACGCCGTCACGATGGCGGCCGCAGCGCCAACGGGCCGTCGCCCTGGTTGATGACGAAGGTGGCCGCGTCAGAGAGGTAGGCGAGCAACTCGGCCTTGGTCTCGTCGTCGGCGTCCGCGGCCTCGACCGCATCGGTCATGTGGCGCACCCAGGTGTCGCGCTCGCGCTCGCCGATGGCGAACGCCAGGTGGCGCGCCCGCAGGCGGGGATGGCCCCGCTCCTCGCTGTAGGTGCCCGGGCCGCCCCAGTACTGGCCCAGGAAGAGCGCGAGGTGGCGCTTCCCCGGCTCGAGGTCCTCGGGGTACATCGGGCGCAGGACCGGGTCGTCACCCACCCCCTCGTAGAAGCGCTGGACCAGCGAATCGAACCAGGCCTGGCCGCCGACGCGCTCGTAGAGGGTGGGGGCCACCTCAGCGCTTCACTTCAGCAGGTGGCGGCCCGAGTAGACGGGCAGGTCGAGGTAGGTCAGCACCCCCGGGTCGGCATCGCAGACCAGCGGGATGGCGTTGATCACGTGCATGGCGGTGGCCAGGCACCCGGCGTGGTTGTGGTCGCCCACGTGGGACGACACCGACAGCTCGATCTTCATGCACGGCTCGCCGTCCACCTCGATGCGGTAGCCCGCGCCCTGGGGCCACTCGGGGGCGTCCCCGTCGCGGAGGCGGGTGACGTGCTCGACCACGATCTTGGCCTCGCCGCCGACGATGCCGCGGATCTCGAAGCGCATCCCCGAGATGGTGCCCGCGGCGATGGGGCCGGACGCGATCTCGAAGTCCTCGTCGGCGGTGATGACCTCGTGCCACTCGGCGATCTCGTCGAGCTCGACGTCGAGCGCCTCGGCCACGAGGGCCACGACCGGCCCCCACGCCAGGGCGGTGGAGCCGGGTGAGAGCAGCAACGACTGCGAGGCGTCGGCCTTGCCGAAGCCCATGATCTCGAACATCGTGAACGGGTTGTCCCACGTCGCGTAGTTCACGATCTCGGCCATGCGGACCGTGTTGATCTCCTTGCACATGGCCAGGGCGGGGATGGTGATGCCGGCGTTGCCGAAGCCGGGATCGATGCCCGACGTGTAGAACGACGTGCCGCCTTCGAGGCAGGCCCGCTGGAGCTGGTCGTGGAAGCCGGCCTGGCGCGGGAACAGCAACGGGACGAACGAGGTGTTGACCACGTTCTTGCCGCCGGCGAGCATCCGGCAGAGGTCGTCGACGACCTCTCCCGGCCGGACGTCGGAGTGGGCCATGTAGCAGACGCAGTCGGCCTCGGAAGCGAGCAGGGCCTCGGCGTCCTGGGTGGCGGTGACCCCGAGGGCCTCGACCCCGCAGAGCTCGCCGGCGTCTCGCCCGGCCTTGTCGTCGGAGTGCACCCAGAGCCCGGTCAGCTCGAGGTCGGGGTGCGCGGCGATGGCCGGCACCGCGTGGACCCCCACCGTGCCCGTCGCCCACTGGATCACTCGATAGCTCACTGGTACCCCCTCGTCGGTCGGACGCCCAACCTACGAGCGGTCCCGCGGGGTGTCTACTCGCCAGCACTAGCGTGGGGACCGATGCCGACGGGGGACGACGACGGGCCGGTCGAGGCGCCCGATCATCGCGAGGAGGACGCGGCGACCGCTCCGGCCCGCGATCCCCGCATCGACGACTACGATCGCATGCCCCGCTGGGTGCCCCGGGCCATCGCCCTGTTCTTCCTCGGCATCGTGGCCCTGGCCACCTCTGTCTGGCTGATCGGCAAGCTCCGCGAGCTGCTCGTCATGTTGCTCGTCGCCCTGTTCCTGTCGTTCGCCCTCGAGCCGGCGGTGAACTGGCTCCAGGCGCGCGGATGGCGCCGCGGCACCGGGACGGCCGTCGTGTTCGCCGTGCTCTTCGTGGCCGGCGGCCTGTTCGTCTACGCCATCGGGTCGTTGTTCGTGGATCAGGTCCAGAACCTCGTGGACCAGGCCCCGGAGTACGTGTCCGACATCGAGCACTGGGTGAACGACACCTTCAACGCCGACATCAACACCGACGACCTGGCCGCCCAGCTCCAGTCGGGCTCGGCCAACGACATCGCCACCGGCCTCGCCGGCAACGTGCTCAGCGTCGGGGCCCAGGCGGTCGGCGTGCTCTTCCGCGGCCTGACCATCCTGCTCTTCACCTTCTACCTCGTCGCCGACGGACCTCGCCTTCGTCGATCCATCTGCTCGACCATGCGCCCGGACCGCCAGCGCGAGGTGCTGCGCGTGTGGGAGATCGCCATCGACAAGACCGGTGGCTACATCTATTCGCGAGGTCTGCTCGCCTTCCTCTCCGCCGTGTTCCACTACGTGGCCTTCTTGATCATCGGGGTCCCCTTCCCCCTGCCCCTCGCCATCTGGGTCGGCGTGCTCTCGCAGTTCGTCCCCGTGGTCGGCACCTACCTCGCCGGCGCGCTCCCGCTGGTGATCGCACTCATCGACCAGCCCATCGAAGCCCTCTGGGTGCTCGCCGCCATCGTCATCTACCAGCAGGTCGAGAACTACCTGCTGGCGCCTCCCATCACCGCCCACACCATGGACATCCACCCGGCAGTGGCCTTCGGGGCGGTCATCGCAGGCGCCAGCATCCTCGGTCCGGTCGGCGCCCTGTTGGCCCTGCCCGCGGGCGCCACCCTCCAGGCCTTCGTCTCGACCTACGTGAACCGCCACGACGTGGTGGAGACCCACCTGACCAAGCCGCCCCGGGAGCGGCGGCCGCTCCTGACCGTGCTCTCGGCGCTGCGCGCCACCCGCCGGGACGGCCCCGTCGTTCCCGGCGCCGACGAAGGCACCTGAGTTCGTTCCAAAGTTCTCAGTATTCGTCATTGATTTTCAATCTGGTCTGGCCTAGGTTGGCCGGCGTGCGATCGAGGTCCCGAAGCCGTCTTCGCCGCCGGCTTCGGCGGTTGCGCCGCCCCCTCCTCCAAGCGGCAACCACCCCCGACCTCGACGCACGCTCCCCCGGGGCGGGCGCGCCTCCACCACCCGCGCCCGCTCCGGGGGCACCCCGCCGCCGATGGGCCCAGGCCGGTGTGGCCGTCGCCGTCGTGACCCTCGCCATCGCCGGCCCCCGCCCCGACGGGACCGCACCACCGGTAAGGGACCGCGCTCCCCTGCGCCCACTATCGTCCTAGGCGTGCCCGTTCTCGATGATGGCGCGACGGCGGGCGCCACCAGCGGCCGAGAAGCCGACGCGCCCACCGAACCGGCGGCTCGCGCCGAGGCGGTGCCCGTGCCGACTGCCTCGACCCGATGGTCGATCTGGCGCGCCCTGTTCCTGCTCGCAAGCCTGATCACCCTCTACGTCCTGTTCCCGCGGGTCGCCGACGTGCTCTCCAGCGCACCCGAACTGGCAACGGTGAAGGTCGAGTGGTTCGCCGTCATCGCGCTGCTGATGGCGTGCAGCTTCGTGTGCTCCTGGGGCCTGATCCGCTGCGCGCTGCCACAGGCCAGCTGGTTCGTGGCCGGCACCGCGCAACTCGTGTCCAACGCCGTCACGAAGGTCATCCCCGCCGGGGCCCCCGTGGGCGGTGCGGTGCTCTACCGGATGCTCTCCGTGGCCGGGATCGAGAAGGCGGAAGCGGGCTCGACGCTGGCGGCGACGTCGCTCATCTCCACCGCAACGCTCAGCGCCCTGCCAGTGGTGGCCGTCGGACTGGCCTTCTTCGGCGCGCCGATCCCTCAAGGCTTGCTGCTCGTGGCCTGGGGCGGCGGCATCTTGTTCCTCCTGCTGTTCGGCATCGGCTTCGTGCTGGTGACCACCAACCAGCCCCTCGTGGTCGTGGGCGGCTGGGTCGAGCGCATCGGGCGGTGGATGGCCCGCAAACGCCACTGGGAGTCCTACCCCAAGGCCGCGGGCTTCGTGGAGCAGCGGGACCGCGTCATCGCAGCCCTCGGTCCTCGGTGGAAGCGCTCGCTGGCCGCCTCCGTGGGCAATTGGACCTTCGACTACCTCGCGCTCGTGGCGGCCCTGCGCGCCGTCGGGGCCAGTCCGCGCTTGTCGGCGGTGTTGCTCGCCTACGGCGCCGCCGCGGTGTTGAGCATGATCCCCATCACCCCGGGCGGCCTCGGCTTCGTCGAGGGCGGCCTGGTGGCGTGCCTCACACTCGCGGGGGTGTCGGTCGACAACGCCCTGCTCGCCACCTTGGCCTTCCGGCTCTTCTCGTTCTGGCTCCCGCTGCCCGCCGGCCTCGTCGCCTACCTGGCCTTCCGGAGACGCTACGGCCCGCTCGGGCAGATCCCCATGGACGACGACGACTCACCGAGTCCGCTGGCGCCGGCGACCCCCTGAGGGGGATCGGGCCCCTCGCGCGTCCGGCGCTACAGGAGGAAGCGGCCGCAGATCGGCCACGGCTGGGAGCCCCGCGCCGCGTAGAGCGCCTTGGCCCGTGCATCCTGCTCCCACGGCGGGGCGTCCGACGGGAGGCCAACGCCGCCGACGGACCGCCAGGTCTGGAGATCGAACTGGTACGCGCCGTAGAAGCCGTTGCCGGTGTTGGACGCGTAGTTGCCGCCCGACTCGCAACGCCGCAGCGCCGCCCACTTGTCGCCGCCGACCGCCGCCGCATCTCGGGCCGCCCGAGCCGCGGCCTCGGCCTGGCGGACACCGATGAGGGTGATCTCGGCGAGCTGGAGGGCGCGCTCGGCGTGCGGGACCTCCTGGCGAGCCTCCTCGAGGCGCTGGTCCAAGCCGTCGAGGCGCTCGACCGTGCGCTCCACGTCCTCCGAGGTGCCGTTGCGCAATTGCTGGAACTCCCGAGCCACCAGGCGGGTGTCGATGCTCTGCTCGGCGAGCATCGTCTGCCGCCAGAGCAGATCACTGGCCTCCTCGGTGTCGGCCAGCAGCTCGATGCTGCTCTCGTTGCCACCGCTCATGTAGGCGGCCACCGAGAGCTGGCGAGCTTGGCGGCGCTTCGAGCGGAGCTGCTCGGTCAGGGCGAGCTCGTCGGCCTGGAGGTCGCCGAGGTCGGCCTGGGCATCGACGATGGCGGCCTCGGCCTGTCGCACGGCGGCGTGAGCATCGTCCAGGTGGGTGCGGGCGGCTTCCACCTGCTCCTCCGCTTCGCTCACGGTCAACGCCTCGGCGGCAGGGGCGATCGAGACGAGAGCGGCGAGCATGGCCCAGACCACCGCGATGGTGGCGGCCGCAACCCCCCAAGGCAGGTGCAGGGGCGCGGACCGGCGGGCGACACAGAGTTGGGGGCACGGCGCCGGAACCCCCGGGGGACCCTCCGACCCGCGCGGCTGATCCGCAGGCCGCACCCCGCCCAAGGTAGCGGGCCATCCGCGACGAGTCATGGTCGCCCCCGGCGGGCGGTCCCGTCCCCAACCGCACGCGACGCCGGACCCCCCACCCCGCGCCGGCGCCGATACCGTGACCAACGCCCGGCCGGCCGCTGATCCCGACGGCCCCCCTGTAACGAAGTGACCCGTACCTGGACGGTCCGAGAACCGAGTCGGAGGACGGCCCATGACCCACCTCATCCACCTGCGGCACCTCGCTCTCGCCGCCATCTTCAACCCCCGGTGGACCGGCGCGACGACCGGTCACCGCTAGGACCAGTTCCCCGTGCCCTCCGCTCACCGCACGCTGACCGCCTCCCACATCCTCGACGTGGCCCACCGGTGCTTCACACCACCGGGCGGCGGACCACCCGGCGAGCAGCTCGGCCTCGAGCTCGAGTGGCACACCATCGCGGCAGGACAGCCCGACGAGCGCCTCGACCTCGACGCCCTCCGGGCCGCCGCCACCGGGCCCGGTCCACTCCCGGCGGGCGGCACCCTCAGCTTCGAGCCCGGCGGCCAACTCGAGCTCAACACCGCACCCATCGTGGGGCTCGACCGGGTGTGCACCGCCGCCCACGTCGACACGAGGGAGCTGAGCCGGCGCATGGAACACGTGGGCGTCGCCCTGGTGCCCCTCGGCCTCGATGCGGGACGACCGCCGCGCCGAGTGCTCCACTCGGGCCGCTACGACGCCATGGAGGCAGCCTTCGACGCCAAGGGCCCGCACGGCCGGCGCATGATGTGCAACACCGCCGCACTCCAGGTGAACGTCGACCTCGGTCCGGACGATCCCGCCGTGCGCTGGCGTCGGGCCCACGCCCTTGGCCCCACCCTCATCGCCACCTTCGCCAACTCGCCCTTCGGCGCGGAGGGCGGCATCGGGCGCCCCAGCGGTTGGGTGGCCAACCGACTGGCCACGTGGTGGGCCATCGACCCGAGTCGCACAGCGGCTCCGGCCCTCGGTCCGGACCCGGCCGAGTCGTGGGCCCGCTACGCCCTCGCGGCCAACGTCTTGTTGATCCGCAGCGAGTCCGACGATGACGCCACTCCCCTGCGCGAGCCGTTCTCGTTCGCTCGTTGGATGGCCGAGGGCCATGAGCGGGGCTGGCCGACCATCGACGACTTCGCCTACCACTTGACGACCCTCTTCCCGCCCGTGCGTCCTCGGGGGTGGCTCGAGCTGCGCATGCTCGATGCCCTCGACGCCGACACCTGGCCCATCGCCGTCGCGGTCCTCGTCGCCCTGCTCCTCGACCCCGCGGCCGGGATGGCCGCGGACGAGGCCACCGGGTCGACGGCAGGGCGTTGGTCGGACGCCGCCCAGGTGGGCCTCTCGGACCCCGGCCTCGCCCGATCGGCGGACTGCTGCTTCGTCGCCGCCCTCGATGCCCTCCCTCGCCTCAATGCCTCTGCCGGCGTACGCGACGCCGTGGGCGCGTACGCGGAGCGCTACATCGAGCGCCGCCGTTGCCCCGCCGATGACCGCCTGGACGAGTGGCACCGCACCGGGCGCCTCCTGCCGGCCGGGATCCCCTGCGGACGGGAGCCGGCGTGGGCGAGCTGACGGTGGTGCCCACCCGCGACGAGGTTGCGAAGGAGCTGGCACGGTGTCGGGCCAGAACCCTCGCCTTGGTCGACGCCCTGGACGAGGTGGACCAGCAGCGCCAGCAGTCTCCCCTCATGTCGCCGGTGGTGTGGGACCTCGCCCATGTGGGCAACTACGAGGACCTGTGGCTCGACCGGGCCCTGGGCGGCCCCGCTCCCCACCACCCCGAATACGACGACCTCTACGACGCCTTCCGCCACCCGCGCGCCGACCGCCCCGCGCTTCCCCTCCTCGGCCCCGGGGCCGCCCGCGCGTACGTGGCCGAGGTGCGAGACCGCGTCCTCGACCGCCTGGACCGACTCCCCGGTGACGACCCCTTCGCCCCAGGTGGCGACCCGCTCCTCGCCGGCTCCTTCGTCTACGGCATGGTCCTCCAGCACGAGCATCAGCACGACGAGACGATCCTCGCCACCCGCCAGCTCATGGGTGAGCGGGCCACCCCGCCAGTGGGCACCACCCCCGCGCCGTCCGTGGGCCGCGAGCTCTCCGACCAGGTGCTGGTACCGGGCGGTTCGGTCTTGCTCGGCAGCGACGCCGACCCGTGGGCCTACGACAACGAGCGCCCTGCACACGTGGTCGAGATCGCCCCGTTCCTCTTGGACGTCGCTCCCGTCACCAACCGGGCGTACCTGGCCTTCGTCGCCGACGGCGGCTACGACGACGCGCGGTGGTGGTCGCCGCCCGGCTGGGAGTGGTGCAACGAGGCCCGCCTAGAGGCGCCCCAGTTCTGGCAACGCCACGGCGACGGCTGGGCCGTCCTGCGCTTCGGCGAGCACCTGCCGCTGAACCCCCTCGAGCCGGTGCAGCACGTTTGTTGGTACGAGGCAGAGGCGTACGCCCGCTGGGCCGGCCGACGCCTGCCCACCGAGGCCGAGTGGGAGTGTGCCGCCGGTTGGGACCCGGCCACCGGAGTGGCCCATCGCTACCCGTGGGGAGACGACGCTCCCACCGAGGCCCACGCCAACCTGGGCCAGCGCCACCGGGGTCCCGCCGCGGTGGGCTCCTACCCGGCGGGCGTCAGCCCGAGCGGCTGCCACCAGCTGATCGGAGACGTATGGGAGTGGACCTCCTCCGATTTCCGTCCCCACCCCGGGTTCGTGCCCTTCCCCTACCGCGAGTACTCCGAGGTGTTCTGGGGCTCGGAGTACAAGGTCCTCCGCGGCGGTTCGTGGGCCACCGACCCCCTCGCCACGAGGGCCACGTTCCGCAACTGGGACTACCCGATCCGCCGCCAGATCTTCGCCGGGTTCCGCTGCGCGGCCGACGTCGACGAGGGGGGCGCCTGACCGTGTGCCGTCACATCGCCTACCTGGGCCCGGCCATCACCCTCCAAGCGCTGCTCGTCGATCCACCCCACGCGTTGGCCCACCAGGCCTGGGCCCCCGAACGCCAGGTGAGCGGCACGGTGAACGCCGACGGGTTCGGGGTCGGCTGGTACGACCTGGCCCGTCGGCCAGAGCCCGCAGTGCACCGCACGACCTCGCCGATGTGGGCCGACCGCTCGTTCGCCAGCTTCGCCGGGCTCGTGGCCTCGTCCTCGGCGATCGCCGCAGTTCGGGGCGCCACCGCCCCTGCGCCCACCGAGGAGAGCGGCACCCCGCCCTTCGCTGCGGGACGCTGGCTGTTCGCCCACAACGGTGCGGTCGACCGCTTCCGCACCGGGGTCGGCGCCGAGCTGCGCCGGCTGCTCACGCCCGCGCAGGAGTCGGCCATCCTCGGCGCCGCGGACAGCGAGGTCCTCTTCCACCTCGCGCTGGCGGCGCTCGCCGAGGGCGCCGAGCCCGGCGCGGCCCTCACGCGGGTGGTGACCGAGGTCGAGGCCCGCTCAGGCGGCCGCCTGAACCTCGTCCTCACCGACGGCCAGGTCCTCGCCGCCACCCGCGTCGGCGACTCGCTCTGGCGCCTCGCCGACGGCGTCCGCAGCATCGTCGCCTCCGAGCCCTTCGACGACGACCCTGCCTGGGCCGAGGTCCCCGAGCGGACGCTCGTCACCGGCACCGCCGGCGCCCTCACCCTCCACCCGATCGACCCACCGACCTGAGCGCCTCGGCCGGCGCCCCTCCCGAAACGAGCCCACTCGTGCCCTCCCCCACCCTCCTCCCCGTCGAGGTCCACCTCCGGCCCGACGAGCTCGAGCGCGCCCTCAGCGCCGACGTGCGCGCCGGGCTGACCGCCACCCCGAAGGTGCTGCCGCCCAAGTGGTTCTACGACCAGCGCGGCTCCGAGCTCTTCGACGAGATCACCCGTCTCGACGAGTACTACCCGACCCGCTGTGAGCGCGAGATCATCGAGCGGGTCGCCACGGAGGTGGCGGCCTTCGGCGCCGAGACCCTCGTCGAGCTGGGCTCGGGCTCGTCGGAGAAGACCCGCCGCCTCCTGGACGCCATGGTGGCCGACGGGCGCCTGGCCCGGTACGTGCCCTTCGACGTGAGCGAGGAGTTCCTGCGTTCCTCGGCCGATGCACTCGCCGAGCAGTACCCCGGCCTCGCGGTGGGTGCCGTGGTCGGGGACTTCGAGCGCCACCTCCCCGCCCTCGCCGCGCTCCCCGGCGAGGGACCCCGCCTCGTCGCCTTCCTGGGAGGCACCATCGGCAACCTCGACCCGGCGCAGCGCGCCACCTTCTTCGCCACCCTCGCCGGCGCCCTGCGCCCCGGCGACGGCCTGCTGCTCGGCACCGACCTCGTGAAGGACGCCGACCGCCTGGTGCGGGCCTACGACGACGACGCCGGGGTCACGGCCGCGTTCAACAAGAACGTGCTGGCCGTCATCAACCGCCACCTCGACGCCGACTTCGACCTCGACCGCTTCGCGCACGTGGCCCGATGGGACGCCGAGGCCGAGTGGATCGAGATGCGCCTGCGCTCGCTGGGGCCCCAACAGGTCCACGTGGGCGACCTCGAGCTCGTGGTCGAGCTTGGCGACGGCGAGGAGATCCGGACCGAGATCAGCGCCAAGTTCCGTCGCGAGCGGGTGGTCGCCGAGCTCGGCACCGCCGGCCTCGACCTGCGGGAGTGGTGGACCGACGCGGCCGGGGACTTCGCCCTCAGCCTCAGCGTCCGGCGCTGACCCTCAGCGAGCGGAGGTCACGCTCAGATCGGCGACGGCGTCGACCAGGCGGTCCAGCTCCTGGTTGGTGTTGTAGTAGTGCACGGAGGCCCGGACCATTCGGTCGAGGCCACGGTCCGCGAGGTCCCAGCGGGCGCTCGTCACGGCGGTGACCGACGTGTTGATCTGGCGCTCGCGCAGGGCCTGGGCCACGTCGGCGGCGTCCCAGCCGTCGATGGTGAAGGTGACGATGCCGCAGCGCCGAGCGCCCCGATCGTGCACCCACACCCCGTGGAGTGCGCCGAGGCGGGTGCGCAGCTGTTCCGCCAGGTCGACCACCCGGGTCTCGATCGCATCCAGGCCGATGTCGAGGGCGTAGTCGATCGCCGCGACCAAGCCCAGCTTGGCCGCCACGCCCACTTCCCAGAGCTCGAAGCGTCGGGCGTCCCCGCGCATCTCGTACCCTCGGTCGGTCTCCCACGAGGCGCCGAACAGGTCGAGCACCGGTGGCTCGATGCGACCGAGCGCCCGGTCGGAGAGCCACAGGAAACCCGTCCCCCGCGGCCCTCGCAGGAACTTGCGGCCCGTCGCGCACAACACATCGCAGCCGATCGCGGCCACGTCGACCGGCAGCTGGCCAACCGACTGGCAGGCATCGAGCAGGTACAGCGCATCGCTGTCCCGCAGCACCGCGCCGATGCCTGCGGCCGGGTTCACGAGCCCACCCTGGGTCGGCACGTGGACCGCAGCCACCAGTCGAACCCGCTCGTCGAGGAGACCGGCCAGCGCGTCGACGTCCACCTGGCCTTCGTCGTCGTCGGGGATCACCTCGATGGTCGCGCCCGTGCGCCTTGCGACCTGCAACATGGCGATGACGTTGCTGGCGTACTCGGACTTCGAGACGAGGATGCGGTCACCTTCGGCGAGGGGCACGCCGTAGAAGCCGAGGTCCCAGGCGCGGGTGGCGTTGTCGGTGAAGGCCACCTGTTCACGCCGGCCTCCGACCAGCGCGGCGGCGACGTCGTAGAAGCGATCGAGGGCCTCGGCTCGGATGGCCGCCGCCTCGTACCCCCCGACCCGGGCCTCGAGCCACAGGTGGTCGGTCATCGCGTCGAGCACGGGGCGACTCGGCAACGCCGCGCCGGCGTTGTTGAAGTGGGCCACGTGGGCCACCCCGGGAGTGTCGTGGCGCACACGCGGGAGATCGATGGCGGCCATGCCCAGATGTGTAGCAGTCACCCGTCGGACGCCGGCTCAACTCGACCGGAGGGGCACCGATGAGTACCCCAAGTGTCTCTCTCGGATCGAGGTCTGCTGTGCTGCTAGTGGCGCTGGTGCTCGCCGTGGTCGTTGCCATCGTCGCCGCCGTGGCCGCCCGTGAGCGGAGCGCGCGCAAGCGCCTCGAGTCCGAGCTGAACCAGTTCGCCCACCACGACCGACTCACCGGCCTGCCCAACCGCTCGGTGCTCGAGACCTGGGTGGCCGACTGCCTCACGTCCTCGCGCCGCCACTCGGCCCGGGCTGCGACGATGCTCATCGACCTCGACCGGTTCAAGCGGGTCAACGACACGTACGGGCCCAACGTCGGCGACGAGCTGATGAAAGCCATCGCGGCGCGCCTGCGGACGGTCCTGCGACCTCAGGACAAGCTCATCCGCAGCGGTGGGACCCAGTTCGCCATGCTGTGCCCGGAGATCCCCGACTCCACCGCGGCCGAGCAGCTCGCCCGACGCGTGCTCGGTGCCATCCAGACGCCCTTCCAGGTCGAGCAGGACCTCATCTCCACGGATGCATGCGTCGGCGTGACCGTGACCGACGAGCGCCTGAGCGACGTCACCTCGGTGCTCCTCGATGCCGAGGTGGCGCTCTACAAGGCCAAGGACGACGGCCCCGGGACCATCGCGATGTACGAGCAGTCGATGCACGCCCGCCTCACCCCCGCCAACGCCAACAAGCGCCTCACCGAGGCCTTGGCCCGTGGCGAGTTCCAGCTGCTCTACCTGCCCATCATCTCCCTCGAGAACGACCGGATGACCGGTGTCGAAGCCCTCATCCGTTGGATGGACCCCGAGCGTGGGCTCATCAGTCCCGGCGAGTTCCTGCCCGCGATGGAGGAGACCGGCCTCATCGTGCCGGTGGGCGAATGGGTGCTGCAGGAGGCATGCCGTCAGATCGTGGAGTGGGAGTGGGCCTACCCCGACCTGGGTCCCCTCGACATGACGGTCAACGTCTCCGCCCGCCAGGTGGCCCAGAGCGACTTCCTGGACGTGCTGCGTGAGGCGGTGAAGGTGCCGCCGGGCACCCGACCCCCGCAGCTGTGCCTCGAAGTGTCCGAGGCGGCCCTGCGCGATGACCTCGACACGGCTTGGACGATGCTGCGCCAGGCCAAGGAGCTCGGCATCTCCCTCGCCCTCGACGACTTCGGAACAGGCTCCTCTTCCATCCAGTCGGTGCGCACCTTCCGCTCGGATGTCATGAAGATCGATCAGCAGTTCGTGCAAGGCCTCGGCATGGCTCGCGAGGACACGGCCATCGTCGAGCTCATGATCGCCCTGGCCAACGAACTGGGCATGGTCACGATCGCCGAGGGCGTCGAGACCCCACAACAGCTCGAGACGCTGCGCAAGCTCAAGTGCCACCGCGCCCAGGGCTACCTCTTCGGCCACCCGGTCTCGGCCCAGGTCATCGAGGACATGCTCTACGACATCTCCCTCACCCGCACCCACGCAGGGCCGGCGCACGACGCCTCGCTGCCCCAGCGGGGCAGCGCCACCCCCGCCGAGGTGCTTCTGCCCGTCGACCATGCCGCGCCCTCCCCTGCCGTCGGGGGGGGACCCGCATCCCCCCAGATCCCTGCCCAATCGCCCGCAGCCTGGCCCGGCAGCGAGACCGAGGTCGCCGCCGCCGCGGCCAAGGCCGGTCGAGCCGCCCTCGCTGCCCGAGTGGCCCAGGCCGTCGAGGCGGAGCGTCGCGACTCGGCCGCGTCGTCGGCGTCGGCGTCGACCTCCGGGGCCGCCTCCTCCGCGGACGGTACCCCCATCCAGCGAGACGCTCCCCGGCCCCACGACCCCCAGCCGCTCATGGCCCCCCGCCGCCACGGCCCCGCCACGCCGGCCGGCACTGTGGTCCCCCCGGTCAGCCGGGTCCCCCGCCGGCGCTCCGAGCTCGCCGGCTAGCCCACCCGCACGCTCGCGCCCTGGGGTTGGCGGCCTAGCATGCGCGCCGTGATCCGCAGGGCAAGGACGGCGATGCTGGTGCTCGTCGTGGCCGCGGCGGCGCTTGCCACGTGGTCGGCGGGAACGTCGGCCGCGCCCACGACCAGCACGACCAGCACGCCGAGCGATGTGCCGGCGACCGCCTGGTACCACGACGGGGTCGTGGCCGCCCTCGACGCCGGTGCGCTCCGCACCTTCACCGACGGCACCTTCCGCCCACGCCTCCGGGTGGCGCGCCTGCAGTTCGCCGCCGCGCTGTGGCGGGTCGACGGCCGCCCCACGCCCAGCGGGACCACCGGCGTCGTCGACGTCGCCCCCGACTCACCTCATCGCCGGGCCGTGGACTGGGTCACGTCCAACGGACTGCTCGACCTCACCGCCGATTCGCGCTTTCGACCCCACGACGCGCTCACCCGTGCCGCGCTCGTCCGCGCGCTCTGGCGGCGCGCCGGCGCACCGACCGGGAGCCCGGCGCTCCACTTCGTCGACGTGGCGGACGGTGCCCGATACGCGCGGGCAGCGGCGTGGGCCATCGACACGGGCGTCCTGCGACCGCCGAGGGACGACCGCTTCAGACCGAGCGGGCCGGTCACCAGAGCACAGCTCGCGGTGGCCCTCTTCCCGCCTGCCCGACCGGACCGTCGACCGAACGTGGTCGAGATCCTCACGGACGACCAGACGCTCGAGTCGATGCGGGTCATGCCGAACGTCCAGCGGCTGATCGCCGACGAGGGGACCACCTTCTCGAACGCCGTCGCCACCTTCCCGCTGTGCTGTCCCGCCCGGGCCACGCTGCTCACCGGCCAGTACGCGCACAACACCGGCGTCCGCAACAACGTCCTTCCCCTTGGCGGCTACGCCACCCTCGACCACACGAACACCCTCGCCACCTGGCTGCACGACGCGGGCTACGTCACCGCGCACGTCGGCAAGTACATGAACTGCTACGGCAGCACCGACCAACGGTGTGGGACCGCCGGTCCCGAGGTCCCCTCCGGGTGGGATCGCTGGTTCGGCCTCGTGGACCCGTATCCCGCCAACCTCGGCTACATGTCGTTCGACGTGCTCGACGATGGCGCCTTGCGTCACGTCGGTCCGGCCCCCGACGTCTACCAGACCGACGTGTTGGCCGATCGGGCCGTGGCCGACATCGAGGACCTCAGCCGAGGAGAACGCCCCTTCTTCGTCAGCGTGTGGACGCAGGCGCCGCACTCGGGCATCGGCCCCACCGCGCCGAACAACCAGTCGCCCGCCCCGTCCCCCCGCTACGCCGGGAGCGCGGCAGGAGAGGAACTGCCGAACACGCCGTCGTTCGGGGAGCCCGATGTCGCCGACAAGCCGTCGTACGTCCGTGGCTGGTTCGCCGACCACTGGGGGACGAACGAGCGGTACGGGCTGACGCGCTCCTACCGGGCGACGCTCGAGTCGCTCCGGTCGGTGGACGACCTCGTGGGTGAGGTCGTGGGCGCGCTCGCGGAGACCGGTGCACTCGAGCAGACGGTCATCGTGTTCACGTCGGACAACGGCCTGACCTTCGGGGAGCACCGCATGAAGTGGTGGAAGGTGGTTCCCTACGAGGAGTCGATCCACGTCCCCCTCGTGATCCGGGGCCCGGGCTTCCCGGCGGGCGCAACCGCTCAGCAGGTGGTCGGCAACATCGACATCGCCCCGACCCTCGTCGACCTCTCTCAGGCCACCCCCAGGCGCACCATGGACGGCCGCTCGCTCGTTGCCTTGGCTCAGGATCCCGACGTCGCGGCGGACCGAGCCGTACTGGTCGAGAACTGGCCCGACGGCACGTCGCAGGTCGTGCCCCACTACGACGGGGTCCGAGCGCAGGGATGGGTCTACCTCGAGTACGGCAACGGCGAGCGCGAGCTCTACGACCTGCGGGCGGACCCGTACCAACTCACCAACCGGGCGGACGACCCCGCCCTCGCCGACCAGCAGGCTGAGCTGGCGTCGGCGTTGGATCGCCTGCGCGGCTGCATCGGGCCCGCCTGTGAGGCGACGGTGACGATGCCCTGATCCCCGTCGGGCGGAATCCGCTCAGCCGGGCCTGGGGCGCGTGCCGGCGCGGGCCATGCCCGCCTCGAGCTCGGCAATGACCGTCTCGATGACCTTCACGCGGGCGTAGCGCTTGGACTCGGCCTCGATGACGTGCCAACGGTGGCGGTGGCGGTCGGTGCGGTCGAGCATGTCGTCGACGGCCTTCACGTACTCGTCCCACTTCTCGCGGTTGCGCACGTCCTCGTCGGTGAGCTTCCAGCTCTTGAGCGGGTCGTGCTTGCGACGCTCGAAGCGGCGCGCCTGCTCCTCTTTGGAGAGGTGCAGCCAGAACTTCACGAGGACCATCCCTTCGTCGGCGAGGGCGGACTCGAATTCGCTGATCTGGTCGTAGCTGCGGTCCCATTCGTCGGGGGTGGCGTAGCCCTCGACCCGTTCGACGAGGACCCGGCCGTACCACGAGCGGTCGAGCACGGCCATCCCACCCCAGCCGGGGAGCACGGGCCAGAAGCGCCAGAGGAAGTGGTGCCGCAACTCGTCGGGCGTCGGCGCCGCGAACTGGGCCACGCGGACGTGGCGGGGGTCCAGGCTGGCCACCAGCCGTTTGATGGCACCGCCCTTGCCGGAGGCGTCCCACCCCTCGAACACCACGCACAGCGGCGGGCCCAGGTCACCGTCGCCCAGCTGACCACCGCATTGGAGGCGCAGACGCAAGAGCCGCTCCTGCGCCACCGCAAGACGCTCCTCTTCCTCGCTGCGGGTCAGCGAGAGCGTCAGGTCCACGTCGTTGAGGCGTCCCATCAGACCCTCACCGACCGTTCGAGTGCATCGACGCAGCGGTCGAGGTCCGCGTCGCTGATGACCAGCGGGGGACAGAAGGTCAGGTGGTTCGGCGGGACGGCGCGGACGATGACGCCGTCCGCCCGCATGGCGTCGCGGACGGCGGCGATGTCCCTGCCCTCGTGCAGGCTCACCGCCCACACCGCCCCCTCGCCGCGGACGTCGGCCACGAGGCCGTCGGCCTCGATGGCCCGCAGGCCCGAGCTGAGGCGCAGGCCGATGCGCTCGGCCGCGGGCAGCAGCTCCTCGCGCTCGGTGATGGCCATCGAGGTGAGGCCGGCGACGCAGCTCGCCGGGTGACCCGAGTAGGTGTGGCCGTGGCGCAGCAGGAACGCAGGGTCGGCCTCGAGGGCGGCCCGCACGGCTGGCCCGACGACGACGCCGCCGAGCGGGAGGTACCCCGAGCTGACGCCCTTGGCGAAGGTGACCAGGTCCGGTCGGATGCCGAAGTGGGTCGAGCCGAACCACTGGCCGAGGCGGCCGAAGCCGGTGATCACCTCGTCGGCGATGAGGAAGGCACCGTGGCGGTCACAGAGGCGCCGTAGCTCCTCCAGGTAGCCGGGGGCCGGCGGGAACACGCCGCCGGCGCCCTGCACCGGCTCGGCGATGACCGCGGCGATCTCCTCGCCCTGTTGGGCGAACAGGGTGGCCACGGCCTCGAGGTCGTTGTTGGGCACGGTGAGGTGGCCGGGAACGAGGGCGCCGTAGCCGGCCTGGTTGGCAGGCAGGCCCTGGGCCGACATGCCGCCATAGGTGACGCCGTGGTAGCCGAAGTCGCGGCTGATCACGAGCTGCTTCTCGGGGTGCCCCAGCAGGCCTTGGGCGAGGCGGGCCAGCTTGAGGGCGCTGTCGACCGCCTCTGAGCCGGAGGACACGAGGAAGACCCGGGCATCGTCCATGGGCGCCCGAGCAGCGATCTCGGCGCTGATGCGCTCGGCGGGCTCGTTGGTGAAGGGGTCGAAGCAGTGGTAGCCCGCCAGGGTGCGCATCTGCTCGGCCACGGCGTCGGCGATCTCCGTGCGGCCGTGGCCGACGTTGCAGTACCACAGGCTGGCCATGGCGTCGACGTAGCGGTTGCCGGCGTCGTCCCACACCACGGCGCCCTCGCCGCCGACGATCTTCACGAAGGCCGACTCGTCCTTGGCCGGCGGGGCGAACGGGTGCAGGAACGGGGACAGCGCCATGGCGCGAATCTAGACGGCGTCTGTCACCGGGAGGTCTGGCGGTGCCCGTGCGTGCACGCCGTCGGGCTCAGCCCTGGAGGACCACCAGGCGGCGCTCGGTCATCTCCTGGACCGCGTAGGGCGGACCCTCACGGGTGTTGCCGGAGTCCCGCACGCCGCCGTAGGGCATCTGGTCGGCGCGCCAGGTCGGCACCTCGTTCACGAGCACGCCGCCGAAGTCGAGGACCCGCCCCGCCTCGAGGGCACGGGCCACGTTGGACGTGAACACGCCGGCCTGGAGGCCGTAGCGGGTGTCGTTGGCCAGACGTAGCGCCTCGTGCCACTCGTCGTACACGGCGACGCCCACGACGGGCCCGAACACCTCGGTGTTGCACACCTTCATGTCGGGCAGCACACCGGTGAGCACCGTCGGGGCCAGCACGCCTCCCTCGACGGTGCCTCCGGCGCGCAGGTCCGCACCCTCGGCCACGGCCTCTCGGATCCACGACTCGACCCGCTCCGTCTCGCCCCCGTTGATGAGGGCGCTGACGTCGGTGTCGGGATCGAGGGGGTCGCCCACCTTCAGCTGGGCGACCTCGGCGACGAGCGCCTCGGTGAAGGCGTCGGCCACGTCGCGGTGCACGAAGACGCGCTGCACCGAGATGCAGGACTGACCGGCGTGCGAGAAGCCCGCGACCTTGATCTTCGCGGCGGCGCTCTTCCAGTCACCGTCGGGCTCGATGATCACCGGAGCGTTGTTGCCGAGCTCGAGGTTGACCCGCTTGCGCGGGGCCCGGGCCCGAATGCCCCAGCCCACGGGCGGGGACCCGGTGAAGGTGATCATGGCCACGTCGTCGTGGGTCACCAGGTGGTCGGCCACCTTGCCGGAGCAGGTGACGATGTTGAGCCAGCCCGGCTCGAGACCGCAGTCGTCGACCAACAGCTCGACGAGGGCGAGGGCGGTCAGCGGCGTGGCCGACGCCGGCTTGAGCACGACGGGGCACCCGGCGGCGATGGCAGGAGCCACCTTGTGCACCACGAGGTTGAGGGGGAAGTTGAACGGGCTGATGGCGCCGATCACCCCGATGGGCACCCGCTGGACGAAGGCCAGCTTGCCCTCCCCCGCGCTGCTGGCGTCGATGGGCACCATCTCGCCGGCGAAGGTGCGGGCGGTCGACGCCGCGAAGCGGAAGGTGTCCACGGCACGGGCGGCCTCGACCCGGGCGGTCTTGATGGGCTTGGCCGCCTCTTCCGAGACGAGCCGGGCGAAGTGCTCCTGGCGGTCGGGCTCGGACAGCAGCTCCGCGGCCCGGTCCAGCACGGCCGCCCGGCGGTGGGTCGGCATCGGACCCTCGCGATGGCGAGCCAGGGCCACCGCGACCGCCCGGTCGAGGTCCGCCGTGGTGCCGGCCGGCACCCGCCCGATCTCGTGCCCGTCGTAGGGCGACCTGACGACGATGACCTCGTCGTCGGAGGCCGCCCCCACCCGCTCATCACCGATCCGGAACGGAGTGATCTCGCTCATGCGCGGAGGCTACCGGCGCAGGCAGGACAGGGTCAGCGGTTCGTGGGGAAGTGCAGGTCCAGGCTGCTCGGGGCCGTGCCGAGCCCGGCGGGTACCCCCCAACGAGTGGTGACCACCTTGCCGCGGGTGTAGAAGCTCACACCCTCCGGGCCGTGCACGTGGGTGTCGCCGAAGAGGGACTGCCCCCAGCCGCCGAAGGAGTAGAAGGCCATGGGCACGGGGATGGGCACGTTGATGCCGACCATGCCCACCTCGACCTCGGCCTCGAACCAGCGTGCGGCGGCGCCGTCGCGGGTGAAGAGGGCCACCCCGTTGCCGTAGGGGTTGGCGTTGATGAGCGCCACGGCGTCGGCCAACGACGACGTCCGCACCACGCACAGGACGGGGCCGAAGATCTCATCGGTGTAGATGGACATCGAAGGATCGACCCGGTCGAACAGGCACGGGCCGAGGAAGAACCCGTCCCCCGCCCCGCCGGCCACCTCGGGGTCGCGGCCGTCCACGACCAGCTCGGCGCCGGCCTCGACGCCGGCCTCGACGTAGCCCGCCACCCGATCGCGGTGGACCGCGGTGATCAGGGGCCCGAGGTCGCTGCCCTCGGCGGTACCGGCACCGACCCGCAGGGTGCGGGTGCGCTCGGCGATCTTGGCCACCAGCTCGTCGGCGATGGCGTCGGCGGCCACCACGACCGAGATGGCCATGCAGCGCTCCCCCGCCGAGCCGTAGCCGGCGCTGACCGCGGCGTCGGCGGCGGCCCCGAGATCGGCGTCGGCCAGCACGACCATGTGGTTCTTGGCGCCGCCGAGGGCCTGGACCCGCTTGCCCGAGATGGCGGCGGTCTCGAACACGTGGCGGGCGACGGGGGTCGAGCCGACGAAGCTGACCGCACCCACCGAGGGGTGGGTGAGGAGGGTGTCAACCGCCTCCCGATCACCGTGGACCACGCTCAGGACGCCGTCGGGCAGGCCCGCCTCGGTGAAAAGCTCGGCGAGGCGCACCGACGCCGACGGGTCGCGCTCGGAGGGCTTCAGCACGAAGGCGTTGCCGCAGGCGATGGCGATGGGGAACATCCACAGTGGGACCATGGCCGGGAAGTTGAACGGCGTGATGCCGGCGGCGACGCCGACGGGTTGGCGCACCGAGTGGCTGTCCGTGCCCGTGGAGACGCTCTCACTGTGCGAGCCCTTGAGCAGGTGCGGGATGCCACAGGCGAACTCCACCACCTCGAGGCCGCGAGCCACCTCGCCGCGGGCGTCGTCGAGCACCTTGCCGTGCTCGGCGGTGATGAGGGCGGCGATGTCGTCGGTGTGGCGCACGAGCAGCTCGCGGAACGCGAACAGGGTCTTGGCCCGCTTCGTGAGCGACGACGACCGCCAGTCGGCGGCGGCGGCCGCCGCGGCGGCGACCACCTCGTCGACCTGTGCCGCCGACGCCAGCGGCACCTGGCGGGCCACCGCCCCCGTCGCCGGATCGAAGACGTCGCCGACGCGCCCGCCGTCGTCACCAGACCACGCCTGACCACGGTGCCAATGGGGGATGGGAGCGTCGGACATGGCGACATACTCGCCGATCCCCGGCGGTTAGCGTCGAACCGATGAGCACGCCCCTGGCCGCCGGGTACCGCGAGACCCCCCTCTGGACCGACGAGCACCCTCTGGCCGAGCGACCGGCCACGCCGCTGCCCGCACGGGCCGACGCCGTCGTCATCGGCGGCGGGTATTGCGGCCTGGCGGCGGCGATCGAGCTGGCTTCGCGGGGCCTCGAGGCGGTGGTCATCGACCGGGAGGCACTGGGCTGGGGGGCGAGCAGCCGCAACGGCGGCATGGTCATCCCCGAGCTGAAGGTCGGCCCCGCGGCCCTCGAGGCGAAGTACGGCGAGCTCGGCCGGCGGCTCTTCCAGGCCGTCAACGACGCCTTCGACCAGGTCGAGGCCCTCGTCGCCGAGGGGTCGATCGACTGCGGCTACGAACGCACGGGCCAGCTGTACCTCGCCCACCACCCCCGCGTCGTCGAGCACCTCCGCCACGAGGCCGACGAGATGAACGCCGCCGGCCAGCCCGCCCGCTTCGTTCCGGCCGACGAGCTCGGCGAGGAGATCGGCTCGGACCAGTACTTCGGAGGGCTGGTGCTCGAACGCACCGGAGGCCTCCAGCCCGCAGCGTTCCACCAGGGCCTCGAGCGCGTCGCCGCCGATGCCGGCGCCTCGCTGCACGCCCACACCGCGGCGGACGCGGTGGCGCGCCGCGGGGCCGGGTTCGAGGTGCGCACCGACCGGGGGACCGTCGCGGCCGGTCAGGTCATCGTCGCCACCAATGCGTACGCCGATGGCCTGCTTCCGGCCGTGCGCCGCCGCGTCCTGCCCGTGGGCAGCTACATCATCGCCACCGAGCCCCTCGACCCCGCAGTGGCCGCCGCGGTGAACCCCCACCGGCGCATGTTCGTCGACAGCAAGAACTTCCTCTTCTACTGGCGCCTCACCGCGGACCACCGCATGGTCTTCGGCGGCCGGCGCAGCCTCTCGCCCGTGTCGATCGGCGCGGCGCGCGACTTCCTCCACGAGTCCCTCGTGCGGGTGCACCCGCAACTCGCCGGCGTCGCCGTCACCCACGCCTGGGGTGGCAACGTGGCCATCACCTTCGACCGCATGCCGCAGGTCGGGGTGCTCGACGGCGTGCACTACGCCACCGGGTGCAACGGCTCGGGGGTGGCCCTCAACACCTGGATGGGGACCCGGGTTGCGGCCATGGCCGCCGGCGATGCCGCCCCGCCCTTCGCCGAGCTGCCCCGTCCGTCGATCCCTCTCCGCGCCTTCCGTGGCGCCTACCTGCCCGTGGTCGGCCAGTGGTACCGCTGGCGGGATCGCCGTCCCTGAGCCCCGTTCGAACCCACGTCTGGTGGGCCGCATCGGCCGGAATCTCACTCTGAGTGGGGAGTTCAACTCCCTCTGTCATATCCCCGGAAAGACGGGTAGAGTCCGCGAGATGAAGGTGTTCCCGCACTCCGGGCCCGAGGGGCCAACACCCCGGAGACGACTCCTTCGAGCCGGTGCCACCGTCGCCGCCACCTTGGTCCTTGGCCTGACCGCCGGAACCGCCGTCGCTCTCGCCGACGACACCGCTCCCGGCCATCGGGACGACCCGGGCCGCCCGGTCGCCGCGACCGTGGTCGACTGGCCCGCCACGACGATCACCGCCAAGCCGCCGCCGACGACCGAACCGCCCACCACCATCGCGCCTCACCCCGGGATCTGTGGCGGCGACCACGGGGACGATGACTGCCGCCCGCCCGACCCGGTCGAGCCCGAGCCGCCGACCACTGCGACGACCACCGAGGCCCCGACCACGACGACCACCGAGGCCCCGACCACGACGACGACCGAGGCCCCCTCCGCCACGACCGCTCCCCCGACGAGCACGCCGCCCACCAGCACCGCCAACGGCGGCGTCGCGGTCATCTCGCCCGGCGCACAAGACGCCACGGGCACCGGTGGCGGGGCGAGCCCCGTTGCGGCCGCGACGACCGACGGCGGCGGCTCCCTCAACGGCACCGCCGGCTCGGCCCCACCGGCACCGAGCAGGACCGACGATGCCGCCCCGACCCCCGGTTCCGGCGAGTCCGCGCTCGCGTCCTTCGGTCAGACCGAGTTGGCCGAAGCCGGCACCGTGACCCCCGGGGGCAGCTTCGACCCGGCGCCGCCGTTCTCCACACGGTTGTGGGTGGCCTTGCCCCTGGGCCTGCTCATCGGACTGGTGCTCGTCGGCGTCGCCCTTGGCGCCGTGCGCATCGCCCGCCTCGGCACCACCCCCTGAGCCAGCAGCGCCGCCGCGTCCCTGCTGCCGGGCCCGATCCGGCTCAGCCTCCGGCGCCGGCGGCCTCTGTGTCGATCACGATGCGCCCCCGGCCCTTCGACTTGGCTTCGTACATGGCTGCATCCGCCCGGTCGATGAGGTCCCGGGTGCTCTCCTCCGCGTCGGCGCTGAGGGCAACGCCGATCGAGGTGCCGACGAGTACCTCTGCGCCGTCCAGGCGAGCAGGTCGGGCGACCTCGTCGCGGATGCGCTCGGCCACCACCAGCGCGTCCGCCGCCGTCGGCAGGTTCTCGCAGATCACCACGAATTCGTCGCCCCCGTAGCGACCCACCGTGTCGGCGGCACGGGCAGCCCGCTGGACCCGGATCGCCACCTCCCTGAGCAGATCGTCACCGGCGGCGTGGCCCCAACGGTCGTTGACCTGTTTGAACTCATCGATGTCGAGGAATATCGCCGCTGCTCGGGACCCGTCCCGACGCCCGCGCTCGAGGGCGTGCCCGAGGCGGTCGTCGACGATCACCCGGTTGGGAAGGTGGGTCAACGGATCGTGGGTGGCCTGGTGGGCGAGGCGGTCCTCCACCGCCTTCTGGGCGGTGACGTCGTGGGCGGTGATGAGCAGGCCCTCCACCGCGGGGTCGTCGTGGAGGTTCGTGACGGCCCCCTCGAACCATCGGTAGCGCCCGTCACGGGCCCGCACGCGGATCTCGGCGCTGACGTCGCCGGCCGACTCGGCGAGGGCCGCTTCGAAGCGGAGGCGGTCGTCGGGGTGCACGACGGTGGCGAGCTGCGCCCCATGGGCCTCCTCCGCGGACCACTCGAGCAACGCGGTCACCGACGGGCTCACGAACGAGACGGTGCCTTCCTCGTCGGTCACGACGACGAGGTCCGGCAGGTTGTGCACCAGGGCACGGAAGCGCGCCTCGGTGCGGCGCACGTCGGCGGTGGCGGTGGCCGCCATCGCCAGCGCGGACGCCCGGGTCGAGCCGAGGCTCCACACGAGCGCCGCGAGCAGAACGGAGAGCGTGGCTCCGCCGGCGAGGATCCACAGCGGCTCACGGGAGGTGGCGCCACCGAGGCCGTCGAGGTCCGCGACGGTGAGCTCCCAGCTCTGCCCCAGGCGTTGCACCGACGACCGCATCGTGGTGTCGGGGTCGTCCCGGTCGAGGGTCAGCGCTTCCCCCTGATCGTCGAGGGCGGTGGACGCAACGAGGGGGGTGTCGAGGCCGACCGCGGGCTTCGCCGCGTCGGGGTCACCGAGGTCCTCGATCTGAGCGGCCAGCTCCCCTCCCGTCGGGGCCACGGCGGCCTCGAGGAGGTCCTGGGCCGAGGTCACCACCACCACCCAGCCCCGGAGGTCTTCGAGGCGGCCGGTGACGGTGTCCGGGGTGTCACCCCGGAACACCGGGACGGCCACGGCCACGCCGAAGCGCTGCAGCGACGGATACGCCCGCGCCGTGGCGCGCGGCAGGCGCTCGAGGGTGTCGCTCAGCACCGCCCGGCCCTCGACCCGGGCGGCCTCGAGGGCGGCCCGGGCGGCGGGCACCGTGACCAGGTCGAGGCCCCCGAACAACGGCACCGACTGCGAGGGCGCCTCGAAGGTGGCCACGAGGTGCTCATCGCCGCCGGTGGCGTTGTTGACCTCGAAGGTGGGCAACCCGGACCGTCGCACGTCAGCGCGCAGCTCGCGGAGGCCGGTGGCCCCCGTGGCCGGCTGGACGTACACCACGCCACCGCCACCGCCGCCGCCCGGAGCGAGGGGGGCAGTGGCCGTTGCCGCTGCCCGCTCGAACGAGCGCTGGGTGACCGGGTCGCCACCAGCTGCCAGTTCGGTGCGGGTGGTGCGCGCCACCGAGGCCAACTGCTCCAGCCCGGCGGCGACGTCGTCTTCCACCGCATCGGCTGATCGCGTGAAGGTGGTCGCGGCGTCGTCTCGGAGGACGTCGCGCCAGATGAGGGATGCGAGCACGCTGGCGACCAGCCCACCGATCAGGACGACCAGCGCGATCGCCAGAGGCGAGCGCTGGGTGTTCACTGGCTCGAAGGCTAGCGCCTCGCCACCAGATTGACGCCGCACGTATCGGTCCGACCACGCAACGCGGTTGTGGGCCGTAACCGGCCGCTAGGACGCCAGCTCGGCGCAGAAAGCTCCGAAGACCTCCACGTAGCGGTCGATGTCGTCCTCGGTGTGCTGCACCGAGATCGTCCACTGCTCCTCGTCGCCGGGGGTCATGAAGATCCCGCGGTTGATGACCCAGGCCCACGACGCCGCGAACAGCGTGGCGTTGGTCTCGAGGAAGTCACGGAAGTTGCGCAGGGGCTCGGGGCGGTAGCAGACGCACCCCTTGCAGCCCAGGTCCACCACGTTGGCGGGGATGGAGTGCTCGGCGATGGCGTCACGGCACCCGGCGGACAGGCGGGCGCCCAACTTGGCCATGTGCTCGTAGGCATCGGGCGTGAGGACCTCGGTCAGCGCCGCCAGGCCGGCGGCGGCGACGAGGGGGTTGCCGTTGAAGGTGCCCTGCTGGGCCGCGCCGTGGGCGATCACGTCCATGACCTCGGCCTTGCCGCCGAAGGCCGCGGTGGGCGTGCCGCCGCCGATGGCCTTGGCGAAGCAGGCGAGGTCGGGCTGGACGCCGAACAGCTCGGTGGCGCCGCCGGCCGCGATGGTGGCCCCGCACTTCACCTCGTCGAAGATCAGCACCACGCCGTGGGCGGTGCAGATGCGTCGGACCTCGGCCAGGTACCCGTCGTCGGGCAGCACGAGGCCGATGTTCATCATCACCGGCTCCATGATCAGGCAGGCGATCTCGCTGCCGCGCTCGCTGAGCATGCGATCGAGCGCCGGTGCGTCGTTGTAGGGGACCACGAGGGTGTCCAGCGCCATCTCGGCGGGGATGCCCTTCGACATGGGGGTCGACTGCGGGTGCTCGCGGTCACCCATCTCGTCGGTGTCGGGCACCACGGAGAACATCACCGTGTCGTGGTGGCCGTGGTACGAGCCCTCGATCTTCAGCACCTTGTCGCGCCCGGTGTAGGCACGGGCGATGCGGATGGCGTCCATGGTCGCCTCGGTGCCGGAGTTGCAGAACCGCACCTGGTCCATCTTGAAGCGCCTGCAGAGCTCCTCGGCGAAGGCCACCGTGAGTTCGGTGGTCACCGCGAAGTGGGTGCCGCGCCGCACGACCTGCTCGACGGCCTCGACGATCTTGGGGTGGGCGTGGCCGACCGCGTTGACGCCGAAGCCCGAGTGGTAGTCGACGTACTCGTTGCCGTCGACGTCCCACACGTGGCTGCCTTCGCCGCGCTCCAGGTAGATCGGGTACGGGTCGGCGGCCTGGAAGGACGACGCCACGCCGAGCGGCAGGGACCGCACGGCCCGCTCGAACAGCGCGGCCGACTTCGGCGTGCGCGCCTGCATGGCCGCACCCTCCCGCTCGATGATCGCCTGCGCCCGCTCCATCAACTGATCACTCATGGTCGTCTCGTCTCCTAGGTGTGGCTGATCATGACGTGCTTGATCTCGGTGTAGGCCTCGAGGGAGTACACCGACATGTCCTTGCCGTAGCCCGACTGCTTGAAGCCGCCGTGGGGCATCTCGGGGGTGAGGGGGATGTGGTCGTTCACCCACACGGTGCCGAACTGGAGGGCCTTCGACAGGCGCATGGCCCGGCCGACGTCACGGGTCCAGACGCTGGCGGCGAGGCCGTAGTCGACGCCGTTGGCCCAGGCGACGGCCTGGTCCTCGTCGGCGAAGCGCTGCACGCTGACGACGGGGCCGAACAGCTCCTTCTGGACGATCTCGGCGTCCTGGGCGGGGCCGGCCACCACGGTGGGCTCGAAGAAGAAGCCGTCGCCGCCGACCTTGGACCCGCCGGTGACCACCTCGGCGCCCTGCTCGCGGGCGCGCTCGACGATGCCCGCCATGCGCTCGCGTTGGGCGCTGGACACCACCGGCCCGAGGTCGATGCCCTCGTCGGCGGGATCGCCCACGGGCAGGCCGGCCACCGCTTCGGCGAGGCCGGACACCAGGTCGTCGTAGACGCCGGGCCCCGCCACCACCCGGCAGGCGGCGGTGCAGTCCTGGCCGGCGTTGTAGTAGCCGCCGATCTTCACGGCTTCGATCACGGCCTCGAGGTCGGCGTCGTCGAACACCAGCACAGGGGCCTTGCCGCCGAGCTCGAGGTGGACGCGCGCCAGGCTGTCGGAGGCGGCCTTGGCGATGGCCTTGCCCGTGCCGACGCTTCCCGTCAGCGAGATCAGGCGGACCAGCGGGTGGGTGACGAGCGAAGCGCCGGCGGACTCGCCCTGGCCGGTGACCACGTTGAGCACGCCCGGCGGGAGGATCTCGTGCTCGGCGATGAGCTCGGCCATGCGCAGCGTGGTGAGGGGGGTGAGCTCGGAGGGCTTGAGCACCACGGTGTTGCCGGTGGCGAGGGCCGGACCGATCTTCCAGATGGCCATCATCAGCGGGTAGTTCCACGGGGTGATGGACCCCACCACGCCGAGAGGGTCGCGGCGCAGGAACGACGTGTAGCCGGCCATGTACTCGCCGGCGGCGCGGCCCTCGAGGGTGCGGGCGGCGCCGGCGAAGAAGCGCAGGTGGTCGACCATCTGGCCCATCTCGTCGGCCATGGTGTTGATGGGCTTGCCCACGTTCTGGCTCTCGAGCTTGCCGAGCTCGTCGCTGTGCTGGTCGAGCACCTCGGCCAGCTTCCAGAGGGCGTTGGCCCGGTCGCCCGGCGTGGACGCTCCCCACTCGCCGGCGAAGGCTGCGGCGGCGGCCGCCACCGCGGCGTCGACGTCGTCCTTGTCGCTCGAGGCGACCTCCGCGAGGGCGAGGCCGGTGGCAGGATCGAGGACGGCGTCTTTGGCGCCGCTCCGTGCCGGTACCCACTCGCCGCCGATGAAGTTCTGGTCGGGCATGTCCCCTCCGGGTGGTCGTTCAGGCCGCTGCGACGGATTCCGTCGTACTTCGCTCCACAGACGACGGAATCGCTCGTCAGATGCTAGCTCATCTGTGACAATCTGTCTCGATGGCCACGGCGCCCGACCCCGTCCCGCTGGACGACATCGACAAGCGCATCATCACCGAGCTGCAGATCGACGGGCGCCTCCCCTACGCCCGGCTGGGGCCCGCCGTGGGATTGTCCCAGGCCGCCGCCCGCCAGCGGGTGCAACGCCTCATCGAGCGGGGGGTGATGCAGGTCGTGGCGGTCACCGACCCCCTGGCCCTCGGCTTCAACCTCGAGGCGATGATCGGCGTCCGGGCCGACGGCGATCTTCGGACGCTGGCTCGCACCTTGGCCACCATCGACGAGATCGACTACGTCGTGGTCACCTCGGGTGGCTACGACCTGCTCGTCGAGACCGTGTGCGAGGGGACCGACGAGTTGCTCGCCCTGCTCAACGACCGCATCCGCACCCTGCCCGGCGTTCGCTCGGCCGATGCCTTCCCCTACCTCCACCTGGAGAAGCAGACCTACGCCTGGGGCGTTCGCTGATCAGGGTCGGACGCCGGTGCAATAAGCCGTGTTCGGGCCCTCGCCCCCGGTCGTGATCAGGGGGACGTTTGCCCCGGCGCCGATGTTGATCGCAACTGCGCAGGCCATCTGCAGTCCGAGTCCGACGTCGACCCGTGCCACGAACCCGTGCTGCGAACCCGCTTCGGCGGGGAGGTTCGCCGTCGGCGGAGTCGCCATGTCCGCCGTCACCGTCAGGGTCTGGCTGTTGACCCGGAGCTGCACCTGGATCGACTCGGTCGGCGCGGAGGGGTCGTAGGCCCAACCGGTGAACAGCACAGCACCACCGTCGGCGACTGCCTGTGCCGCACCCACCGGCTGCTCCGGATAGAGCAACTCGATGGGGAACGGGTCTCCTCCGAGGACGTCGGTCCAGTCGACGAACGTCCCCACCTCGGAGCCGACCAGTTGTTGGGGGTCGCCGGCCAGAACGACCGATCCCTCGCCGTCGCCCATGCTGACCCGGCCGGCCGGGTCGGCGAAGCCCTCGCCCCCGAGCCCGAACACGCCGTCGTGGACGATGGGGATGTGGTTGAGGCCCACCACGAAGTCCCTCGATGGTGCTTCGGGGAACGTCTCGTCGAGATAGCGGAACAGCGAGGCAACGTCCTCACCCGCTGCGCTCCACGAGGCCATCGACGCCACTTGGCCGACCGCGGCGACCGAGCACGCCGCGACCGCCAGCACGACGGCGAGGGCGCGGAGGCGGTGCATCCAGAGGAACTGCGCGATGCCGACCCAGATCGCGGCGACGCCCAGAGCCGACACCGCATTGACCCGGTCGCTCGGGCCGAGCGGCAGGACCAGGCCCGGGAGGTTCACCCACCCGGTCGCACCGAGGATCACGACCACTGCGCCGACCATCACGAGCCACGGTCCCCGGTCAGGCGACCGCTCGCCCCTTACGAAGGCGACAAGGGCGACGACGGCTCCGAGCAGCGTGAGCCATTCGAGGGCCAATCGCAACCAGTCGGCGGGCTGCGCGACGCCCAGCACGCCCCGTCCCACCAACGAGTCCCAGAAATCGCTGAAGGACGGCACCTCGGGAGTCACGGGGTAGATCGAGTGGGTGGCCATCCATGCGCCGGTCAGCCCGAGCGCGAGCACCATCACCGCGCGGCGCGACCACCCCACCCGGCGGTGATCACCGACCACCACCACGGCCAAGCCCGCCGCCGGCAGCACCAACTCATAGCTGAGCGCCCCGGCACAGAGGCAGACGGTGGCCACGATCCAGTGGTCGCGCTGGAGGGCGAGGACACCGCCGGCCAACAGGCAGAGGGCGACCAGCGCCGGCAGCGTGGACCCCCAGACCGTCAGCGACGTGTGACTCGCCAGGATGGCCCAGACACCGGGGACCGCGACCGCCCACCAGGTCGGCAGGTAGCGCGCTGCGACGAGGTAGACGAGCACGACGAAGAGCGCGTTGAGCGCGGTGACCACCGCCAGCAACACCAGTGGGTGGGCGTCGACCACCCCGTACACGACGGTGAGCGTCAGCCATGCACCAGGGCGGCTGGTGCGGAAGCTGGGGCTGAGCGCATTCCAGAAGTCGAGCCGCCCGTAGTAGATGATGCTCCAGTCATCGAGCAGGAGGTGGGCGCCCTGCCAGGCGTGCACGGCGGCGCGTGCCACCACGAGCACCACGAGTGCCGCCACGGCGCGCGACGAGGCAGGCGACCCCGGGAACTCGTCGTCAGTGGCGGAGGTGCGGTCGCCGCCTTCGAGAGGCACGGGCTCCCAAGAGCCGGCCGGCAGAGTGTCGGGAGCCCCGTCGTCCATCTGGGCGGAGCGTACCCGGCCGGCCTCGGCCGACGGCAGTGCCGCCAACAGGGGTGGAGACCCGAGCCGGCATCGTCAATCGGGGATGCCGACGCAGTAGGTGCTGCGGGGTTGGTCTGGGGGACCCTCGATGGGGAGGGGCCGACTGACGCCGGGGCCGATGTTGCGGGCCACCACGCAGGCCATGTTGAGAAACCCGTCGACCTCGACCTGTGTGCGGAACCCGTGGTTCGCACCTGCTCCTGCGGGGGCGGTGGCCCAGTCGGGGCTCGGTTGGTCGGCGGGCACCTCCAGGATCTCGCTGTCGAAACGGAGTTCGACGGTGACCGGGTCGAGGGGCGCCGAGGAGTCGTAGGCCCAGCCCTCGTAGATGATCGTCTGGCCCTCGGGGGTCGCTCGTGCCTCGCCCACCGGCGACCCCCCGGCCCACAGCTCGTAGTCGTAGGGCGGCCCCCCCAGGGCGTCGGCCCAGTCGATGAGCGTGCCCGGGCGATCGGTGAACTCCGCGGGTCCGAGCGCCAGGGTCACCGAGCCCGGCCCGTCGCCGATGGTGAGGCCCCGGGCGGCCTCGGCGAACCCCTCGGTGCCCAGCGCCGCCACGCCCCCGTGGGTGATGGTCGCCAGATCGGGGCCGACCACGAAGTCCCTCGAGTCGGGCAACTCGAACTCGGCCTCGAGGTACCGGAACAACGCGGCCACGTCGTCGCCGGCGCGGCTCCACGAGGCCATGGTGGCGACGTGCCCGACCGCGGCGACCCCGCACAAGGCCACGGCGGCCACGACCGTCGCGACCTGAAGGCCCCGCCGGTCCCGCGTCCACAGGAACTGCGCGATGCCGACCCAGATCGCCGCCACGCCGAGGGCCGACACCGCGTTGACGCGGTCGCTCTGGCCCAGCGGCACCTCGAGCGCGTGCAGGTTCACCCAGGCGGAAGCGCCCAGCACCACCAGCGCCGCGCCCACCAGCACGAGCCACGGCCCCCGGTCGGGCGACCGCTCGCCCCGCAGGAAGGCCACCAGCGCGACGACTGCGCCGCCGAGCGTGAGCCACTCGAGGCCCAGTCGCAGCCAGACCGCAGGATCCTCGGTGCCGACGATGCCCCGGCCGACCAGCGAGTCCCACAGCTCACTCAGCGGCGGCACCTCGGGCTCGACGGGATAGATCGAGTGGGTGGAGATCCAGGCCCCGACCAGCCCAAGGGCCACCACCATCACCGCCCGTCTGGACCAGCGCACCGCCCGGTGGTCGCCGACCAGCAGCACGGCCACACCGGCGGCCGGGAGCACCAACTCGTAGGTCAGGGCGCCGGCACAGAGCAGGAGCGTGGCCACGATCCAGCGGTTGCGCTGGAGCGCCAGCGTCCCGCCCGCCAGCAGGCACAACGCCGCCAACGCGGGCAGGGTGGCCGCCCACACCGTGAGCGACGCGTGGCTGGCCATCAGCACCCACACCGCCGGCACCGCCACCGCGGCGGCAGTCGGGACGTACCGTGCCGCCACCAGGTACACCAGCACGGCGAACAGGGCGTTGAGCACCGTCACGATCGTGAGGAAGACGAGGGGGTGGGAGCCGACCACGCCGTACACCACGGTGAGGATCAACCAGGCGCCCGGACGGCTGGTCCGGAACTCAGGGCTCAGCGATCGCCAGAAGTCGAACTGGGCGTAGTAGAGGATGCTGAAGTCGTCGAGGATCAGGCGCGCTCCCTGCCACGCGTGGACCGCGCCCCTCGCCGCCACAAGGGCGACAAGGCCGGCGACGGCCCACCACGAGGGCGAGCGGCGGTCCCGGCGCGCCGGGTCGACTCGATCGGAGCCGTCACCCGCGTCCGGGCCGTCCCCCGCGTTCGCGGCAGCGGGCTCGGTGTCCACGGTCTCCGCGGCGTCGGGATCCGACATCCCTGCTGGTCCCATCCCGTCAGACTCGACGGAAGTGCTTGCCCAGGGTCTCGACCTGGCCCTGGTAGTTCGAGCCGATGTCGGCGCCGTAGAGCTTCGTGGGCGGCTCGATCATCCTCTCGAAGGTGAGCTTGCAGACGGGCTGGCGGTGCTCGATGAGGAACGGCACGTCGTGGGCCCGCACCTCGAGGGCGGCGCGCGAGCCGTGCATCACACCTTCGCGGTCGTAGCCGAAGCCGGGATCGAAGAAGCCGGCGTAGTGGGTGCGCAGCTCGCCGCTGGTGGGGTCGTACGCCGTCATCTCGGCGGCGAGGTCGGGCGGGACGCGCACGCTCTCGTCGGAGAGCAACAAGTAGAAGCGCTCGGGGTCCAAGATGATGCGGTCGCCACCCTCGGGGGGCACCGGCTCCCAGTAGTCGTGCGGCGCGTGGGTGCCCACCTGGCTCATGTCCAGCAGGGGTGCGTTGCCCTTGGCCCGATAGCCCACCCGGCCGGACTCATCGCCCTGGAGGTCGAGGCTGAGGAACAGCCCGTCGGCGGTGGCGAGCTCGTCGTCCGAGACGGGGGCATCACCCCGGAAGAGGAACGGCTCTCGGGCATGGCGCTCGTGCAACTCCTCGTCGGTCAGGCCGGCGCGACCGCTCACGAGGCGGAGCTGGTTGAGGGCCAGGCGGTGCTTGACCCGCACGGTGAACGACAGCGGCACCACCTCGAGCCAGAGGCGGCCTTGGTAACCGGCGTCGATCTCGTCGAAGCGGTAGCTGTGGTCGGTGATCACCCGGGTGAACACGTCGAGGCGCCCCGTCGAGCTCTTGGGGTTGGTGCGGGCTCGCACGCCCGGCGGAAGGGCGAGCTCCTCGATCAGCGGTATGAGGTAGGGACGGTTGGTCTCCAGGACCGCACCCTCGTCGCGCAGGTCGAGCTCGTCGACGACCAAGTCATCCAGCTTGGCCTCGACGGTGTCGTCGTCGGGCAGGAAGCTCGCCCGCACGCGATAGGCCCGCTCGCCGAGGCGCAGGTCGACGCTGGCGGGCTGGATGGCGGCGGCGGGGATCTTGTCGTAGGTGGCGCCGATCCAGCCTGCGGCGATGGCCCGTTCGAGCAGCTGGCTCGGGAGCACCCCCTCGGCGCCCACAGGCACCACGGCGGCGGCGCCCGTCGCCGGCGGTGTGTCGGGAGCCCCCTCGTCCATCCGGCCGGAGCGTACTCGGCCGGCGTCGGTCGACGGCAGTGCCACGAACGGGGGCGGCGACCCGCCTAGCCTTGGGGCACCGGCCCGAGGAGTGACGCCGACCCATGCTCTTCCCGACGGCCCAGTTCGGGATCTTCTTCATCATCGTGTTCCTGGTGAGCTGGCGCCTGCGGCCCAACCGCCGGGCGTGGATGGCGTTCACCCTTGCCGCCAGCTACGTCTTCTACGGCTGGTGGGACTGGCGCTTCGTCCCCCTCATCGCCGGCTCGACGCTGTTCAACCAGGCCATGGGCGGGGCCATCCACCGCAACCACGACGACCGCACCCGGAAGCTGCTCATGGGGGTGGCGGTCGGCGGCAACCTCGTCGTCCTCGGCTTCTTCAAGTACTACGAGTTCTTCGTGGTCTCCGTGACGAACGGCCTCGCCAAGCTGGGCCTGGACGCGAACCCGCCGCTGCTGCGGCTGATCCTGCCCATCGGGATCTCCTTCTTCACCTTCCAGGCCATCAGCTACGTGGTGGACATCTACCGGCGCGAGCTCGAGCCGGCCTCGCCCATCGAGTTCGGCATGTACCTGTCGTTCTTCCCCCACCTCGTTGCCGGGCCCATCGTGCGGGCCAGCGAGTTCGTCCCGCAGCTGCGCCGCCGCCCCGACGAGCACCACATCCCCGCCACCGAGGCGTTCTTCCTCATCGTGGCCGGCCTGTTCAAGAAGGTGGTGATCGCCAGCTGGCTCGGAACCGAGGTCGTCGACCCGGTCTTCGCCGTGCCCAGCAACTTCTCGAGCCTCCAGATCCTCTTCGCGGTCTACGGCTACGCCATGCAGATCTACGCCGACTTCAGCGGGTACACGGACATCGCCATCGGCATCGCCCTGCTCCTCGGCATCCGCTTCCCCCAGAACTTCGACCGGCCCTACTCCGCGCTGTCCATCCAGGACTTCTGGCGGCGCTGGCACATCACGTTGTCGCGCTGGCTGCGGGACTACCTGTACATCCCTCTCGGGGGGAGCCGCGGTTCGGAGACCGCCACCTACCGGAACCTCATGCTCACCATGGTGCTGGGCGGCCTGTGGCACGGTGCCTCGTGGACCTTCGTGGTCTGGGGCGGCCTCCACGGCACGTATCAGTGCGTCGGCCACTGGCGCAACGGCCGACGGGCGGCGCAGGAGGCGTCCGGGACCCTGCGCCCCTCGGCCGTCCCCGAGCCCCTCCGGCCCATCCTGGCCTGGTTGGCCACCTTCAACCTCGTGTGCTTCGCCTGGATCTTCTTCCGGGCGGAGTCCTTCTCGACCGCCTTCGAGGTCATCCGCGGCATCTTCGACGTCACCGACCTGCTGCCGGGCCCGACCCTGCTGCTCGCCGTGGTGGTCGTGGGGATGCTCGCGGTGCAGTTCACCCCCCGCTGGATCGGCGCCTGGAGCAAGGCCGGGTTCTCCCGCCTCGCCCCCGTACTCCAGGGCGTCGCGCTCGCCCTCAGCTTCGTGCTCATCGACACCCTCGGCCCCGTCGGCGTGGCCCCGTTCATCTACTTTCAATTCTGATGGCCGACGACCGCGACCTCGACAGCCGCCCACCGGCCGACCGCTCCCCCGCCGGCGAACAGCCCGGCCCCCGGACCCAACGCGCCATGGACCGCCTGGAGGCCCTGGACCCCGGCGACCACGGTCGCTTCGCGCCGCCGCCCGCGCCACCGGCGCGGACGCTCGACCTGCGCCAGGTCACCATCATCGGGGTCGTCGCCCTCGGGCTGTTCACCCTCATGAACGCGTCGAGCCTGCTGCGCATCGTCGAGCGCCAGCCCTTCGGTTGGCAGCGCACGGTCGAGGTCGCCCTCGTGAAGCCCATCGACAGCCTGAGCCACCTGCTCTTCCTCGACCGGCCCCGTCTCACCGCTGACGACGCCCTCGGCCACGAGTTCGGCGACTCGGAGGCGTTCGACGAGCTCACCACCGCGGCGCCGCCGGCCGCACCGCCGGCCACCGAGCTCCCCGAGCCCACCGCCGAGGACCCGCTGACGGTCTTCATCGTCGGCGACTCACAAGCCGAGGTGCTCGGGCAGTCCCTCATCGACAAGGCCACCGCCACCGGGGTCATGGACGCCACCCTGGACTTCCAGTTCTCCAGCGGCCTCACCCGACCTGACTTCTACAACTGGCCGGCGGAGATCCAGAGCGTGGTGGAGACGCAGGACCCGGACGCGATGGTGGTCGTGTTCGGCGCCAACGACGGCCAGGGGATGGAGCTCGATAGCGGCGTGTTCCAGCCCGGCGACCCCGAGTGGAACGCCGAGTACGCCCGCCGGGTCGACGCGGTCATGACCTACCTGGAGCAGCAGGGAGTGCGGGTCTACTGGGTCGCGCAGCCCATCGCCCGCGACGCCGAGTACTCGGCTCGCCTCCAGCTCATGAACGGCATCTTCGAAGACGTCGCCGCGGACCACCCGAACACCACGATCGTGTCGCTCTACGACCTGTTCAAGGACGAGAGCGGCAACTACTCCGACTACCTGCCGGGCGCCGGCGGCGAACTGGTCGACATGCGCAACAGCGACGGCATCCACCTCACCCGCGCCGGCGGCGACCGCGCCGCCGACAAGATCTTCGCCGCCATCGAAGCGGACCTCCCCAACGGGGCACCGGCGCCCACCACGACGGTCCCCGCCGTCACCCCCACCACCGCGGCGCCCTGAGGCGCCCACCGAGCCCGGCCCGTGCGAACTGGCACCGGATCGGGAGCGTCGATCAGCCGCCGGCGCTGGGAGAGGTGCCGCCGCAGTCGAGGAGGGTCTCGCAGGCGGCGTCGACCGGGGCGGCGAAGGGCACCTGGCCGGGGTTGAAGCCGAGGGGCTGGTAGGCCAACGAGGCGACGGCCACGACCTTGCCGTCCTGGGTGACCACGGGGCCGCCCTGCCAGGCGCTGCCGACTGGGGCGGTCATCTGGATGCCGTCGGCGCTCTGGTCGAGCACGGTGCCCGGGCTGAAGGTGACGCCGGCGGCACCGGTACCGCTGGCGGCGTAGACGCGCTCGCCGGTGACGGCGGCGTCGTCGCCCGTCGCCCACGTCAGGGGCTCGAGGCCACCGCGGTCGAGGCTGAGCAGGGCCAGGTCGTGCTCGGGGTCCCAGCTGTAGAGCTGGGCCACCATGGCCTCGCCGCCGGCGTTGGTGAGGCGGATCTCCGGCCCGGGCTGGGTGGTCGATGCCGACACGACCCGGTACGAGGTGATCAGCAGCGAGCGGCTGTCGTCGGAGGAGACCACGAACGCGGTGCCCACCGAGGGCTGGCCGTTGTCGTCGAGGGAGGCGACGAAGAACGTCGAGGGCAGCACCACAGGGGTCAGGTCGGCCATGGCCACGGCGTCGCTCTTCTGGTCGATCAGCGGCCCGGCCCGCTCCTGGAGCTCGGCGAGCGCCTGTTGCTGGGCCTCGTCGATGGAGGCGCCCGCGTCGGTGAGGCGCTGCTGGAGGCTCTCGGCGAGCACGCCCACCCGGTCCTCGTTCGTCGAGAGGCGCCAGTCGTAGTAGGCGTAGAGCATCGCCCCGGAGAAGGCGGCACCGACGGCACCGGCCAGCAGCAGCATCGCGATGCCGATCACGGTGCGGGGCAGGATGCGGTGGCGGCGCAGCTCGAGGCGGGCGCCGCGCTTCTCGTCCTTGGCGAGGCGCTTGGCGGCCCAGCGCTCGCGGCGTGAGGGGCGCTCGGACGCGGGCTCGTCGACCGCGGGCGATGCCGCCGGCACCGGTGGCGCCACCGGCGCAGGCGGCGCCACCGGGACGGTACGGGCGTCGGGAAGGACGATGAGAGGATCGTCGAGGGGCACGGGCCCGATCGGTCCGGTGCGCACGCGCGGGGCCACGGCGGGCCAAGCCGGGGCCACCTGATCCGTCGCCGGCATCGAGCGCCCGGACGCCACCGGAGGCAGCGGCGGGACCGCGGGCTCGACCGGGGTGCTCTCCGCCACGAGTCCGTCCCAGAGCTGGCGCAGCTCTTCGACGTGCTCGATGCCGACATCGGCCGCCCCATCAGGGTGCGCCGAGCGCAGCTCACGGTGTAGCCGTCGGGTCTCCGCGTGTGCCGCGCGGTCGATCATGGTGTTCTCATCGGCCGAAGCACGGGACGCCTGAGTGACTGGGACCGAGCAAGGGTCATGGCTCGCCCAGCGTCGGGGTCCGATCACAGGGACCGCCACAGTCGGCGGTCACTTGGCCCGGGGTCATGGGTGCCCCTGGCTCGGGAACGAACGGCGCCGCGGTGACCGGGGTCTGGGACGCGACCGGCGCCTGGGGCACCGGTGTGGGCAGAGGGCCGGGCGCGGGGAAGTCGAGGGCGGGTTGGCCGGCGAGGGCGTTGCGCATGAAGTCGGCCCACGTCTCGGCGGGAAAGCCGCCGCCGAACACGCGCGCCTCGCCCTTGATCCCGTACAGCGGTCGGGGCACGTCGGAGTAGCCCATCCACACCGCGGTCGAGAGCTGGGGCGTGTAGCCCACGAACCACGCCGCCCGGTGCTCCTGGGCCGTCCCCGTCTTGCCCGCCGCCGGCCGCCCGATGTCGGCGGCGCGACCGGTCCCGCCGGTGATGACCCCGCCGAGGAGGCTCGTCACCGTGTCGGCCACAGCCGCGTCGAGCACCTGCTCGCCCTGGGGGGCGGTGTTGTCCATCAGCACGCGGCCCTCGTGGTCGAGGACCCGCAGGATGGGACTGGCGGCGGCGCGTGCACCGTGGTTGGCGAACACCGAGTAGCCCGCCGCCATCTCGAGGGGCGAGGTCTCGTAGGCGCCGAGGGCCAGCGACACGCCGTACTGGGTGGTCTCGGGGTCGATCGAGCGCACCCCCAGGCGGTGGGCGAGCTCGGCCACGTTCTGCGGCCCGACGTCCTGGATGAGCTGGGCGAAGACCGTGTTCACCGAATGGGCGGTGGCCTGGCGCAGGTCCTCCTCGCCTCCGTTGCCGGGCTCGGCGTTGGAGATGGTGCACTGCCCGGTGCAGTCGTCCAGCGTGATCGACGGGGGCGCCGGGTACCGGTCGTCGGGGGTGATCCCGCGCTCGAACGCGGAGGCCAGCACGAAGGCCTTGAAGGACGATCCCGGCTGCACGCCGAGGGTGCCGCCAAGGGCGAGGTTCACCTGGCTCTGGGCGAAGTCCCGACCCCCGACCATGGCCTTCACGTGCCCGGTGGCCGGATCGATGGTCACGAGCGACATCTCCAATGGCGGTGCGGTGCCGTCCAGGGTCCGGCTCACCGACTGCTGGGCCAGCAGCTGGAGCCTCGGGTCGAGGGTGGTCTCCACACGCAGCCCGCCGCGGTAGAGCGTCTCGTGGTCGAAGCGGGCCACCAGGTACCGGCGCACGTAGTCCACGAAGTAGGGGTGGATGGTCGCCACGTCGTTCTGGGGTGGTGCGTGCACCACGGTGGCCGGCCCGGGCGGGTCGCCGAAGGGGGCGTACCAGATGTGCTCCTCCCGGGCGGCCCGGAATTCGGTCGGCGTGAGGTAGCCCTGGTCACGCATGGCCCGCAGCGATTGGATGCGGCGGGCCTCGGCCACCTCGGCGTTGCCCCGGGGCCCGTAGTTGTTGGGCGATGCGATGGTGCCGGCGAGCATCGCGGCCTCGGAGGCGGTGAGCTCGGAGACGGGCTTGCGGAAGTAGGACTCCGCCGCCGCGCCCACGCCGTAGGCGCCGTCGCCGAAGTAGATGCTCGTGAGGTAGCGGAACAGGATCTGGTCCTTGGTCAGCTCGCGCTCGAGGCGGCTGGCCAGCAGCGCCTCGCGCAGCTTGCGGCTGAGGTTGCGCTCCCCCGTCGTGTACGTGTTCTTCACGTACTGCTGGGTGATGGTCGAGCCGCCCTCGACGGTGTCGCCCTCCTCGAAGTTGGTGAGGGCGGCGCGCACGATGGCCTCGGGGTCGACCCCGTCGTGGCTCCAGAAGTTGCGGTCCTCCACGGCCACCACCGCGTCCTTGAGGATCTGGGGGAGATCCTCGGGCCGGGTGGGGACGGTCAGCTCGAACTCGCGGAACTGCGTGATGGGGTTGCCGGCGGCGTCGTAGACCGTGGTGGGCATGGATCGCACGCGGGGGTTCCGGTCGGTGGGCAGGGTGCCGGGGACATCGGCCTTGATCAGGGTCCAGAAGGCGGTGGCGGCCGCTGCGGGGACGCACACGCCGACGAGCACCGCGAGGAGCACGACCAGCTTCACGGTCATGCGGGGGATGCCCCACCAGCGCCGGCGGCGCTTGGCCGGCGGGTAGGGGGCGACCCGGTCGGGAGCGCGCGCCATCAGGACGCCCGCTCGTAGGTGCAGGCCGGGGCGTCGCCGAGGGTGTCGAGGTTCCGGGCGAACGTGTCCAGCACCAGGGCGCTGGTGGCGGTCGAGGTGCGTTGGTCGGCACTCCAGCCGCCGTCCTCCCACACCTCGTAGACGAGGCCGCACGAGGCGGCGTCGCCCACGACGGTGTACGTGCCCGCGGGCAGGGGGCCCGCGAAGGGCGGCGTGAACCGCGCGCCGACCGCGAAGTCGGCCACGGGCGTCTCCGACACCGTCGTCGAGGTCGTGGGAGCGACGGGCCGGGTGCACGCCGGCACCGGGATGCGGGCCAGGGCCTCGTCGACCGAGACGACCAGGTCACCTGGGTGCAGGGCGGTGCAGGTGACCGTCCACGAGGCGCCACCCGCACCGTCCACGATGGCGTCGGCGCCCGCGATCTCCCAGCCCGCACCGGCGGCGAGGGTGGCGACCCTGCCCGTGAGGGGCACCCCCTGGACCACACCGTCGCCGTCGACCTCGTGGCGGGTGATGAGCGCCGTGACGGTGACCGAGGCGTCGACGGGCGGGATCGGCGTCAGGAGGGCGGCCTGCACGTCCACGCTGCCCTGTCCGGTCGCCTCGAGGTCGACGGTGCCATCCTCCTCGGCCCCGAGGAACAGGACCGTCGACGAGTTCATGGCCAGGTCGGGCGTGCGCCACCCGCGCACCCGGTAGCGGCCGCCGAGGATCCCCTTGGCGTTCCACCGGCCCTGCGCGTTCGTGACCACCTCCAGCACGGCCGAGGTCTCGCCCACGAACCGCTCGAGGCGGACCCGGCCCCGGGGCACGGGCCCGTCCGGACCGACGAGGGTGCCGGCGAGCGAGGCGTCACCCCCGCGGATGGAGACCGGGAAGGCGATGGGCGCGCCCGGGGGCACGGGGGCGAGGGTGACGTCGCGGGTGTCGTCGAAGTGAGGCTCGACGTAAGGCTCCATCGTGGTGCGGGTCGGGTTCTGGAGGGCATCGATGTCCCGGCCGCTGTCGGCCGAGCACCCGGCTGCGACCACGAGCGCGACGACGGCCGCCACCACACTCCAGCGGCGCGCGCCATGGGCCATATGGACCAATCGGCAGCCTCCCCCGCCGGTGTGAGGACCGGCGGGGTGGCCGGGGCACCGGGGCGCGTCCGATACTGGGGGTATGTACGAGTGGAGCGAAGAGCACCAGATGATGCGCGACGCCATGCGTCGCTTCGTCGAGGCCGAGATCGTCCCCAACCTGGAGGAGCTCGAGCACGGCGACACCCCGCCCTACGAGGTGCTGCGCAAGCTCTGGTCGACCTTCGGCATGGACGCCGCCGCCCGCGACCGCTTCAAGCGCCAGATGGACCGCGAGAAGGCCGTCGCCGCGGGAGAGGCGGAAGCGTCGACCGAGAAGCGCGGCGGCGGGGGCGACGGGTCGATGACCCTCATCCCCATCATCGAGATCTGCCGCTACTGCCCCGGCATGGTGACGGCCATGGGTGTGAGCGTCGGCCTCACCGCCGCCGCGATCATGTCGAAGGGCACCATCGCCCAGAAGGAGCGGTGGGCGCTCGACCTGCTCACCATGGAGAAGATCGGTTCCTGGGCCATCACCGAGCCCGACTCCGGCTCGGACGCCTTCGGCTCGATGAAGGCCACCGCCAAGCGTGACGGCGACGAGTACGTCCTCAACGGCTCGAAGACCTTCATCACCAACGGCCCGTACGCCGACACCATCGTGTTCATCTGCAAGCTCGACGAGGGCGCATCCTCTCCCGCTCTCAAGGGCCGCTCGGGCCCTGGCCCCGAGCAGCGCAAGATCCTCAGCTTCGTCCTCGACTCCGGCATGCCCGGACTCGAGCAGTCGAAGCCCCTGCGGAAGATGGGCATGCACTCCTCCCCCACCGGCCAGCTCTTCCTCGACGACGTGCGCGTCGGCATCGATCGCCTCCTCGGCGAGACCGAGGACCTGCCCTCCGGGGGCCGGGCCGGCGCCAAGGACACCTTCTCCATGGAGCGCACCGGCGTGGCCGCCATGTCGCTCGGCATCGTCGAGCGCTGCCTCGAGCTGTGCACCGAGTACGCCAAGGAGCGGGTCCAGTTCGGCAAGCCCATCGGCGAGTTCCAGCTCATCCAGCTGAAGCTGGCCAAGATGGAGGTCGCCCGCCTCAACATCCAGAACCTGGTCTTCCGCCAGATCGAGATGGCCGCCAACGGCACCGGCATGGACCTCACCGAGGCATCGGCCTGCAAGCTCTACTCGGCGCAGGCGGCCATGGAGGTCGCCCTCGAGGCCGTCCAGGTCTTCGGCGGCAACGGCTACATGGCCGAGTACCAGGTCGAACAGCTCGCCCGCGACGCCAAGGTCCTCCAGATCTACGCCGGCACCGACGAGATCCAGATCTCCCAGATCGCCCGCAACCTGCTCAGCGCCTGAAGTACCGCGAGGCACGCGGCGACCCCTCGATCCCAGGACGGCGGGACGACTGCACGCGTAACCTGAGGGCACAACGAGCCCATCGGGGGGGCACCCATGCGGAGAACACGACGTCGGCTCTGGACGGCGCTGCTCACCATCGGCCTTCTCGTGGCGCTCGGCGCGCCGGGTACGAGCTCACCAGCGGTTGCGGACGGCAACGAGGCGCCGGCGGCACCCGCCGCGGCGCGGGGCCTGACGGCGGGCCTCACCCACACCTGCACCATCGTGTCGGGTGCCCTCTACTGCTGGGGCGGCAACGCCTCCGGGCAGCTCGGCCTCAGCGACACCAACAACCGCGCCGACGGCGGCGGTGAGACCGGGTACTTCCTGCCGGCGGTGAGCCTGCCCCCGGGTCGCATGGCCACGGCCGTCACAGCAGGCGACGCGCACACCTGCGTGATCCTCGACGACGGCACGCTCCGGTGCTGGGGTGCCAACGGCTCCGGGCAGCTCGGCCTCGGCAACACCACGAGCCGGGGCAACACCACCGGCACCATGGGGGCCAACCTCCCCGCCGTCGACCTCGGCGCCGGCCGCACCGCCACCGCCATCACCGCCGGCGCCAACCACACCTGCGCCCTCCTCGACAACGCCACCGTCAAGTGCTGGGGCGCCAACGCCTTCGGCCAACTCGGCCTCGGCGACACCAACCCCCGCGGCGACGGCGCCAACGAGATGGGGGCCAACCTCCCCGCCGTCGATCTCGGCGCCGGCCGCACCGCCACCGCCATCACCGCCGGCGGCAACCACACCTGCGCCCTCCTCGACAACGCCACCGTCAAGTGCTGGGGCGGCAACGCCAGCGGACAGCTCGGGCTGGGCGACACCAACCCCCGCGGCGACGCCATCGGCGAGATGGGCGCCAACCTCCCCCCGGTCGACCTCGGCGCCGGCCGCACCGCCACCGCCATCACCGCCCTCCGCGCCGCCGTGTGCACGCGCCTGGACAACGCCACCGTCAAGTGCTGGGGGAGCAACGGCTCCGGACAGCTCGGCCTCGGCGACACCAACCACCGCGGCGACGGCACCAACGAGATGGGCGCCAACCTCCCCACCGTCGACCTCGGCGCCGGCCGCACCGCCAGTGCCGTCGCCGGCGGTGGGTCGCACGTCTGCGCCCTGCTCGACGATGCTTCGGTCAGGTGCTGGGGGAGCAACGACTCCGGCGAGCTCGGCCTCGGCGACACCAGCGCCCGCGGTGACGGCGCCAACGAGATGGGCGCCAACCTCCCCACGGTCGACCTCGGCGCCGGCCGCACCGCCACCGCTGTCACCGCCGGCGACGACCACACGTGCGCGGTGCTCGACACCGGGGCCCGCAAGTGCTGGGGCTGGAACTCCGAGGGCGAGCTCGGCCAGGGGGACACCCGCCGCCGAGGCATCACCCCTGCTGACATGGGCGACAGCCTCGTCCCGATCCTGCTGCCGCCCATCGGACTGCTCCAGGGACAGGTGTCCGACGCCACGACCAACGTCGCGATCACCGACGTGGACGTCATCGTGCTGCGCACCGCCGACTTCAGCCTCGTGCGGGCCGCAACGAGCAGCGCCGGCGGGCTCTTCTCGATGCAACTCCCACCCGGGACCTACTTCCTCTACCTGCTCGACGCGTCAGCGCAGCACCGCGAGGGGTTCTTCGGGCCGCCCACCACCGTGACCGTCACCAACGGCCTCACGACGAACGTCACCCCCACCATGCCCACGGCGAGAGGTGCCTTCTCGGGCACCGTGACGGATCAGCGCACGGGCCAACCCATCACCGGCGCCTTGGTGTTCGCCATCGGCCCCAGCGGCATCGCCGCGAGGGGCGTCACGGCCGCCAACGGCCAGTACACGGTGTCGGGCCTGGTCTCCTCCACCTACCACGCCGTGTTCATCGATCCCACCGGCACCGGCCGCACCGCCGAGTACTACCCGAACAGCCCGGACTACGGGGGCTCATCGGCGTTCAGCGTGCTCGCCAGCGCAACGACGCCCGGAATCGACGGGAGCCTGTCGCACCCGTAGCCGCGCACCTCCACACCCGCTTCTGGAATCGGGTGGATCAGGAAGGGGGGAGGCGGAAGCGGGGATCGAGCGCGCCGGCGGCGTCGGGGTGGAGCGCGAGGTCCGCGACCATCTTCCCGATCACGGGCGTGAACTTGAAGCCGTGGCCCGAGCAGGGCGAGGCGATCACCACGGGGCCGCGTCGGTCGAGGACGAAGTCGTCGTTCGGGGTCGAGGTGAACAGGCAGGTCTCGGCCCGCAGGGGCACTGGGTCGAGCCCGGGGAGCCAGATCTCGACGTAGTCGGCGAGGCGGCGCAGGGCGTCCTGGCGCACCTCGAAGGGCCCGTCGGCGGGGTCGATGATGGTGGGCACGCTCTCCTCGCCGACCTTCACCGCGGTGCCGGGGAAGGAGGTGCGCCGGCCGCCGATGCCCGGGTCGCCCATGCCATAGGCACCGAACGACGCCGCCGACGCGCTGGAGGTGTCCCGGTAGTGGATGAACGAGGGCCAGACGAGCGAAGGGTCGCGGGGGGCGAACCACCCGGGCTGCTGGAAGGTGACGGTCAGCGGCGGCAAGGGCACGAGGTCCCCGGCCACCGGGGCCGCCCAGGCGCCGGCCGCAACCACCACGACGTCGGCTGGGAGCTCACGCCGGTCGGTCTCGACCACCACGCCGCCGTCACGGAGGTGGACGGCCCGGGCGGGCTCTTCGAAGGCGACCTCGGCCCCGAGACCCACGGCGACGTCCTGGGCGGCGCGCACCGTGCGGTCGGCGAAGGAGATGCCCCCGTCGGGCTGGAACACGGCCGGGCCCTCGAAGCGGAGCCCGGGCCATCGATCGCCGGCCTCCTCCGGACCGAGCAGCTCGTGGCGGACCCCGGCGCGCCCGAGGGCGGCGGCGACCTCCTGGATGCGCTCGGGGATGCCGTGGTCGACCGCGCCGACGCGCTCGAGCAGCTCCTCGTCGGCGGCCTCCTCCAGCTCCGCCCACAAGGGCTCGGCCTCCAAGGCGAGGCGCACGTAGAGGTCGTCCGCGTAGGCCAACCGGAAGATGCGCACGGTGCCGTGCGACGAGCCTCGGTCGTGCCCGCGCTCGAACTGCTCGAGCAGGGTCACGTCGGCGCCCGCCTTCGCGAGCTGCCATGCGCCGGCCGAGCCCATCGCCCCACCCCCGACGATCACGACCTTCACCTGTGCTCCTCCTGCGTCGGGGCGCCTTCGGCATCCGGTTCGTCCTTGGCGCTGCTCCGCTCGGCTCGCAACGTCGATCGCAGGGTCATGGCTGGAAGATGCCGATGCCGTCGGGGAAGGCGAGTCCCTCGTCGAGGGTCTCCGGCGGTCGGGGGTCGCCGTCGACGAAGGCGATGGAACGCACCGAGCCGGTGTTCTCGCCGGGGCCGAAGCCGTTGACGGGATCGGCCACGACGCCGATGTCGGCGTAGTAGATCGTGCCGTCGGGGGCTACGCCGAGGCCGAGGGGCGTACCCGTCGAGAAGGGCTCGGGCCCGAGCTCCTCGCCGGCGGGGGGCTGGAGGACGGTGCGGACGAAGGCGCCGTCGGCGCCGTACTCGTTGATCACCCCCGTGATGATGCTGGACACGTAGAAGCCTCCGTCGGGCGCGGGCGCCACCGAGTGCGGCGTCGAGAGCCCGTGCGGCCCCGCCGGGATGAACACCTCGCTGGTCACCGCCCCCTCGTCGACCACGGGGGCGCCGGTCCCGTCGGTGCGCCCGCAGCCGCCCGCGGCATCCGGGCCGGTCGGCCAGTCGCCCGAGTAGCGCCGCACGCCGGCGGTCGGCGGTCGCGCCGAGCCCAGGTAGACGTTGTCGTCGCCGTCGACGTAGATGCCGCCCGCGGTGGCGATGCCGATGTCGACCTTGCAGAAGGCCACGTCGTCGAAGCCCGCGTTCTCGGCGCCGTCCACGTACTCGCCGCCGGTGAAGGGCGGGAACCAGACGATGAGCTGCCCGTCGCCGTCCCCGTTGGCCTGGTTGCCGACGTCGGTCGTCAACACTCGACCGTCGGAGAGGAAGCCGCACCCGTAGTTCTCGGCGTTGTCGCCCGAGCCCTGGTAGGTCGGGGTGAGCTTGCCGACCTGGGTCGCCGACAGGTCTCCCACGGTGTCGCCGTCGAGGTGGAAGATGCCCCAGCCCTGCAGCGGGTCGGGCTGGTTGGTGTCCTCCCCGGCGATGAACTGGGTGGGGTCGTCAGGGAAGAAGCAGATCTGGGCGTTGATGTCCCGGCCGTTCTCCGGGTCGTCCTCCTTGTTGGTGAACAGCACCTGCGAAGCGCCCGAGCCGTCGGTGGCGTAGGCCAACAGGTCGTTGCCCTGACCGCTGAGGACGATGGGGGTGGTCCGCGTCGACGCGGTGGTCGAGGTCGTGGGCGGGTCGCCCGTCTCGGCCACGTCGCCGGCGCCGTCCCCGCTGCTGCTGCAGGCGGCGAGCACGAGCACCAGCCCGACGAGGACGGCCAGGCGAGCCCTGGGGACGGAGGGGGTGGATCGCACGGGGGTCCTCTCGGGGCGGATCGGGACAGAGGGCATGAGAGTGGTGGTCACAGGACGGACGCGATGCCGCCGGCGCCGCCCGCGGGGAAGACTCCGAGGCCGTCGGGGAAGTCGAGGTCGTCGGCCACGACCTCCGGGGGCTGGGGCTCGCCGTCGACGAAGCGGATCACGCGGACCGAGCCCGTCTGGTCTCCGGGGCCGAAGCCGGTGGCGGGGTCGGCCACGAGGCCGAGGTCGGCGTAGAACAGGCTGCCGTCCGGACCGGTGGCGAGGCCGAGCGGGGTGCCGGTGGAGAACGGCTCGGCGCCGAGCTCCTCACCGGCCGGTGGGGCCAGCACCCGCTGCACGAAGGCGCCGTCCGCGTCGTACTCGTTGATGATCCCGTTGACCACGCTGGACACGTAGAACCCGCCGTCGGCCGTCAGGGCCACCGAGTGCGGCGCCGCCAGGCGGTGCGGCCCGGCGGCGATGAAGACCTCGCGCTCGACCGCGCCCACGGCGACGAGGGGCTCGCCGGTCGGGTCGGTGCGCCCGCACCCGTCGGCGGCGTCGGGACCGGTCGGCCAGTCGCCCGAGAAGCGCAGCACGCCGGCGGTCGGCGGCCGGGCCGAGCCCACGTAGACGTTGTCGTCGCCGTCCACGGCGATCCCGCCGGGCGTGGCCAGGCCGATGTCGACCTTGCAGTGCGCGACCGGGGCGAAGCCGGCGTTGTTCGCGTCGGGGTCGAGGGTTCCCCCTGTGAAGGGCGGGAACCAGACCGTCAGCTGCCCGTCGGCGGGGCCGGTGACCTCGTTGCCGATGTCGGTGGTGACGAGCGCGCCGGTGGACAGCACCGCGCACCCGAAGTTGTCCGGGTGGCTCTGGTAGGTCGGCGTGAGCTTGCCCACCTGGTTCACCGAGAGCTCGCCGAGCTGGTCGCCCTCCAGCTGGAAGATCCCCCATCCCGGGGTGACGTCGGGTTGGCCGGTGTCCTCGCCGGCCACGAGCAGGCCGCCGGGCAGCAGGCAGACCTGGCCGTTGAGGTCGCGGCCTTCAGGGTCGTCGTCGGCGTTGGTGGCGACCTCCTGTGCGGGGAAGCCCTCGGCGTCGGCATAGGCCCAGAGGTTGTTGCCCTCGGGGCTGAACACCAGCGGGGCGTCCGGGGGCGCCACCGTGGTGCTCGACACCGGCGGCACGGTGAAGGGCGGCGCCGTGGTGGTGGGTGGGGGCGCGGCGTCCTGCCCGTCGCTGCTGCACGACGCCGCGGCGGCCACCAGCGCGGCGGCGGCCACGACGGCCACGAGGGATCGGGGGCGGAGGCGGGTCACGGCACCGGCGCGAGGGCGGGATCGAAGGCGTGGGTGTCGACCAGCCGGTCGTAGCCCTCGGCGATGGGCGGCAGCGCGGTGGTGTCGTTGACCGCCAACACGCTCAGCCGGTCGAAGTCGCTGCCGAGGTCGGGGATGGCCTCGGTTGTGCACGCCAGCGCCTCGGGATCGCTGTCGACCGTCGGCTCGAGGACGCACACCAGGGCGCCGTTGGGGTCGTCGACGCCCTTCGACAGGAACACGGCGAAGTCGCCCGCTCCTGCATCGGCGGCCGGACTGCCGGGACGCAGCCACCCTTCGGGGGGACCGAGGCCGCTCGCGGAGACCGTCACGGACGCAGGGTCCGCGGTGATCTCCAGAGTGAGGGTCGGCTCGATCCCCGCAGGGGGCTCCTTGATGGAGAACTCGAGCGGGCAGGGCGCGCCGACGCACGGCTGGTCGGTCGGGGCGAAGGCGGTCACGGTGGGCAGCGTGGTGGACGGCGCCGCCTCGGTGGTGGTCGGGGCCGGCGCCCCGTCGGTCGGGAGGGTGAAGCGGTAGACGCCGCTGTTCTCGGCCCGGGTGTCCTGGCCGGGCTCACGCAGCCCCGCCACCGCGAAGACGTCGTCGCCCTGGACGGCCACGCCGCCGGCCACGGGCCCGTCCATCTCCTGCTCCCAGCGCACCTCGCCGGTGGCCACCTCCACCGCCCGCAGGGTGAAGTCGGTGCCGCCCGTGAAGGCGACGTCGCCCACGATCGACGTCGCCGCGTAGGTCGGGGCCGCGACATCCTGCTGCCACACGATCTCACCGGTGGCGGCGTCGATGCCGTGCAGGCACGGGCAGGGTCCCACCGCGGTGCCGCCGACGATGGTGCCGTCGTCGCTGACCGCGGTCGGGCCGATGAAGCCCCCGGTGGAGAAGTTGCCGCCGGGCTCGTTCAGGCCCGGCTGGGTGGCCTCGACCTCCCACACCAGCTCGCCGGTGGCCCGATCGACGGCGTAGTAGTGGCCGTCCTTGTTGCCCAGGCCGACGAGATCGACGCCGTCGGCGGCGAACAGGTTCGGCGAGCCGGCGAAGTCGAGGTCGTCGTTGTTGGGCCCGTGGGGCTGGTAGCGCCACGCCAGTGCGCCGTCCTCCAGCGACAGCGCCACCAGGGCGTCGCTGAAGCGGGTCCAGCCCTCGGGCGAGGTGTTGCAGTTGCCGGTGCCGAAGAACACGAGCCCGCGCTCCACGTCGACCGACGGCGACGACCACACGTCGGCGCAGCCGCTGGGCGGGTGGCCCTTGTCGGGGTCGAAGGTCCAGACCTCGTCGCCCGAGGTGGCGTCGACGGCGACCACGCCGGATCGCGCCGACGGCGCGTTGTGGACGTCGTAGCCCACGAGGACGACGGGTCCGTCGGGCCCCTCGGCCACGACCGGCGAGGTCTCGATCTCGGTGGGGTCGTCGTCGCCGCCGTCGGGGTTGAGCTCGTGGCGCCAGCGCTCCTCCCCCGTGGCCGCGTCGAGGGCGTAGAGCGTCTTGCCGGCGCCGAAGTAGACGATGCGCACACCGTCGACGTCGGCCACCGCCGCGCTCGACACGATCTGGCCGGCGTAGACCTGCTCGTGGTGCTCGGCGTCGAAGCTCCAGCGCAGCTCGCCTTCGTCGCGGTCGAGGGCGTAGAAGCGCCCCGTCCAGTCGCCGACGTAGACCGAGTCACCGACCACCGCCGGGGTGGCGGTCACGACGTCGTCGGTGTTGAAGAACCAAGCCCGCCCGAGGTCGCCGACGGTCTCGGACGACAGGTTCGTCGGGCAGTCCGTCGGGGCGGCGAAGCGGCGCTCGGGGGACTGCCCCCACATCGGCCAGTCGCAGTCCCCCACCGCGGCGGTGTCGGGGCCGTCGTCGGGCGCCACAGGTGCGGCGGCGTCGCTGCCGCAGGCGGCAGCGAGGACCGCCAGCACGACCAGCACCACCAGCGTCCCCCGCATCACCGACGATCATGGCACCGCCCGCGGCCCCCCGTCCGACGGGTCCCCCGGGCCCCGATGCGGTGATTGGTACCGTTGACCCCATGACGGTGCTCGCGGTCGCCAACCAGAAGGGCGGGGTGGGCAAGACCACCGTCGCCCTGGGGCTGGCCGCCGCGGCCTCGGAGGCCGGACGACGCGTGCTGGTGGTCGATCTCGACCCCCAGGCCAACGCCACCACCGGCCTCGGGGTGTGGGACGCCACCACCACCGTCGACGACGCCCTCGCCGTCGACCGGCCCGGCGCCATCGAGGCCTCCCTCACCACTGCCGCCTGGCCCGGCGGCGCGGGCCCCGTCCCCGGGGTCGCGCCCAGCACGCCGGCCCTCGCCGGCCGCGAGGTGCAGCTGGCCACGGACGCCGTCGGCGCGCAGGACCGTCTGCGCACGGCGCTCAAGGGCACCACCTACGACCTCGTCATCATCGACTGCCCGCCCTCGCTCGGGCTCCTCACCGTCAACGGCCTGGTGGCCGCCGACCGGGTGGTGGTGGTCAGCGAGCCCGCTGCCTGGGCCTCCGACGGCGTCGCCCAGATGCTGCGCACCATCGAGCGCGTGCGCGATCGCCAGCGCACCGAGCTGGCCGTCGCCGGCATCGTGGTCAACCGGCTGGGTCGCACCCGCGACGCCCGCTACTGGCACGACCAGCTCGTCGAGACGTACGGCGATCTCGTGGTCGGGCCCATCCACCTGCGGGCGGCCATCGCCGAGGCGTCGGCCCAGTCCCTCCCACTCCACGCCCTCGGCCAGCGCGCCGGCGCCGAGGCCGCTGCCCAGGAATTCGCCGACCTGCTCGCCCAAGTCGTGCCCGACCCCTCCAAGGATGCCTGATGGCCACCTACGACCCCCAGAAGGGCCACGCCCGGCCCAAGCCCCCCGCCGACGAGCCCGCCCCGGTGGACGACCTGCTCGACGTGGCCGCCGAGACGCCACCCGAGCCCGAACCGGCACCCGAGCCCGAACCGGCACCCGAGCCCGAACCGGCACCCGAGCCCACCCCGTCGGCACCCCGTCCGGTGAGCGTGGCTGACGCCTCGCCGGCGCCGGCGCAGGTCGGGGGCAGCGCCCGGCGGCTACCCGCCAAGAAGGTGGGGGCCGGGGTCGCCCTCACCGCGCTGGTGTTCGCGCTCAGCTGGGCCTTCCGCCGCAAGCGGCGCGCCGGACGATCCTGATCAGCGGCCCTGGGCCGTGCCGGAGAACACGGTCGGCCCCACCGGCACCTCGTTGACCCCGTCGAGGTGCGCACCGACGTCGGCGGTCGGTCGCAGCATCGTGAGTGCGACCACGGCGGCGGCCGCGAGCGCGATGACGATCCGCTGGCGGGGGGTGACGGTCGTGGTGTCGTCCATGGAACGGACGGTACGAAAGCCGTCTGACGTCCTCGGAGGGGCATGGTGACACCCCCGTGACGGTGCGGTGAACCCTTGGCCCAGCGTCCAGGCCGCGGCCGTCGTACGCCAGGCCCTGCAGACGATGGGTCGAACGGATCATTTGCCTGAGCCACCCGACCCAATGCCCTTCAGAGCGGCGGGGGTGGTGCCGTTTGGCTGACATGAACAGCATGCGGACAGAGGAGCCAACGCACCTTCCGCTCGGTGACAAGCACGTCGCCGACGAGATGGTGCCTCGAGTTTCCACGCTGATCGCCAAGGGGGCACTCCTGCAGGACCGACGCCTTCAGGTGTCGGAGTCGGGTGAGGTGCGGTGGGTCGGGCCGACCGCCACCATCTCCCGCATCTCGGTGGGGGGCAACGCCGCCTGATCGACCAGGTTCCCCGTCGCCCTCGACTGGGTGGCGGGTCCGGACGAACCGACGATCAGACTGGACCAGGAGGGGGCCCCGACGATGTCGGGGCCCCCTCGACACGTCTGGGGTGCATGTGACACCAATCACATCCTGCGGGATTTCTAGAACGTGTTCTCGTCGGTACGGTGAGGCTTGTGAACACGATCACGAGCTCCGACCAGACGGGACGCGCCGCCGCCCAGGCGTGGTTGGCCGACGCCCTGCGCTGGGAGCGGGTCCTCGAGGGCCTGCGCGAGGCCGAGCTGGGCGCCGAGGTCCCGGCGGCGGCGCCCGCCCCGGTCCGCCACCCCGAAGCCGCCTGAGCGACTCGCTCCCTTCACCAGGCCCCGAACAGGGCCGACGGAACGGGATGGGACGACGGCTCGTCGCGGCGACCGCCGCGCTGTGCGTTCTGCTCCTGCCGACCGCCGCCGCCCAGGGCCAGGGCGGCGCCGACCCCGAACGGGGGGCGCAGTACGCCCTGTCCACCCTCCGCCTTCCCGCCGCCTGGACGCGAACCCGAGGCGCCGGCGTGGTCATCGCCATCGTCGACACCGGCGTGGAGCAGCGCCACCCTGACCTCGTCGACCACCTGCTGCCGGGGACCGACCTGGTGGACGGGGACGACGACGCTGATGACCCCAACGGCCACGGCACCCACGTGGCCGGCCTCGCCGCCGCCGTGGGCGGAAACGGCGAGGGCATCACCGGCGCCGCGCCCGAGGCCGAGCTCCTGCCGGTGCGGGTGCTGCGCACCGACGGCTCGGGTTCGGCGCGCACCATCGCCGAGGGCGTCGACTGGGCCGTGGCCCACGGGGCCCGGGTGGTCAACCTCTCCCTCGGCGGCGAGGGGCTGGCCCCTGCCCTGTTCCAGAACGGCCCCCTCAACCGGGCGGTGCGCGACGCCGCCGCCCGGGGAGTCGTCGTCGTGGTCGCCGCGGGCAACGAGGCCGTGACCGAGACGGCCTACCGGCCGGGGGTCCCGGTGCTCGTGGTCAACGCCACCGATGCAGGTGGCGCACCCGCGTCCTTCAGCACGTTCGGCGACCCCAGCGCGGTGTCCGCCCCAGGGGTCGACGTGCTGTCGACCACACCCACCGCACCCACCACGCGCTGGCCCTCGGGCACCGACGGCTACGAGACCACCGACGGGACCTCGATGTCGGCCGGCCTGGTTTCGGGCGTCGCCGCGTTGTTGCTGGCACAGGGCCTCAACGCCGACGAGGTGCGCGAGGTGCTCGTCACCACCGCACGCAACCCCGACGGCGACCCCCGCCTCGGTGCCGGCATCGTGGACGCCGACGCGGCGGTCACCGCCGGGGCCGCCCTGCATCCTGTGGTGCCCACCATCGCCGACGACGCCCCGAACGGTCGGTTCGCGCCCTGGCTGGCACCGCTCGTGGTCGTGGCCGCCTCCATCCTCCTGCCTGCCGCTGGTCTCGCCCTCGTGCGCCGGCGCGCCCAGTCACCGGTCTGAGTCACCTCCGCCTCGGCGGCGACCGCTCAGCGCAGGGTGAGCTCGAGGTGCAGGCCGAGGTGGTCCGAGAGGAACGGGAGCTCGTCGTAGCCCTCCACGCCCGGCTCGCGCGGGAAGGCCAGGCGACGAACGGCCCGGGCCTCGACGTCCACGCCGTCGTCGGGTGTCGGCCGGCGCAGCCAGGCGAAGTCGATGCGCTTGCCCGGGGGATCGTGCGTCGACCCGTCGACCCCCGCCCCGTCGGCGTCACCCCCCTCCGCGACGTCGAGGCATCGGTCCGGGTCGTCGGGGTCGGCCACCGCGATCACCTCGGGCGAGTCGCCCAGGTCGCAGGTCCAGCCCGGCCCCGTGCCGTGGGCCAGCCAGAGGTCGACGAAGCCGGCGTCGCCCATGGCACCTGTGAGGTCCGTGTAGGCCGGGCTCGGGTGCAGGGCGTCGATGTTGAAGTCGCCCACGATCAAGGTGGCGTTGCCCGGGCGGTGGGTGCGGCGGACGAAGTCGAGCAGCTCGTGGGCCTGGGCCTGGCGATAGTCGGCCACGGCCGAGCGGTGCCCCCGCTGGCGGGGCACGAGCAGGTCACCGCCCCAGATCAGGTGGGTGCTGTACACCTCCAGGTTGGCGGCGAGGCCCACGTCGACCTCGACCAGCAGCGCGCCCTTGTGGGCCCAGGCGTCGGCGTCGAGGAAGCGGGTCCCCCGCGTGCGGTAGAGGTGCGTGGCCGTGCGCGCCACCGCGTGCCCGTCGACCACGGTCAACAACCCGCTGCTCTTGACCAGCGGTATCCGCCGGGTGATGACGGGCGGTCCCGACGCCGTGCGAGGGCGCCGCTGGCGACCGTGCCGGCCGTCCCGGCGGTACCAGCCCGCGACGAGCGCCCGGTGCTCGGACTGGTCGAACACCTCGCACAGCGCGGCCACGTCGTAGCGGCCGGCGAGCCGGTGCCCCAGCTCACGGGCCCGGGCATCCACGGCCGGCGCCGAGTGCAGGTAGCGCGCCCGACCGGGCAGGGGCAGGCGCGCGGCCCGCAGGAGGAACGCGTTGTAGAAGCAGCAGCGGAGCTCGACGGCGTCGACGGGGCCCACGGTCACCACCCGCTCACTCGTCGGAGAGGTAGACGCTCTTGACCTCCGTGTAGGCCGACAGAGCGTGCATCCCCAGCTCTCGGCCCAGGCCGCTGCGCTTGTGGCCGCCGAAGGGCATCTGCGGGTGGACGCTGCGGTTCGAGTTCACCGACAACACGCCCGTCCGCACACCCTTGGCCACCCGCAGGGCCCGACCGAGGTCACGGGTCCACAGGGAGCCGGACAGCCCGTAGATCGAGTCGTTGGCGATGCGTATGGCGTCCGCCTCGGTGTCGAAGGGCAACACCGCGGCCACCGGACCGAAGATCTCCTCGCGGGCGACCGTCATGTCGTTGTCGACGCCGCTGAGGACGCAGGGTCGCAGGTACGAGCCACCGGCGAGCGCGGGGTCGTCCGGGGCGTCTCCGCCGGTGACGATGGTGGCGCCCTCCGCCGAGCCGGACTCCACGTACCCGCGCACGGTGGCCCGCTGGCCCTCGGAGATGAGCGGGCCCATCTGGGTGGCCTCATCGAGGGGCGATCCCACCTTGATGGCCTCGGTGCGGCGCACGAAGGCGTCGACGAACTGGTCGTACGCGCTGCGCTCGACGAGCACCCGGCTGCGCGCACAGCAGTCCTGGCCGGCGTTGCCGAACACGGCGCCGGCCAGCTCGTCGACGGCCCGGTCGAGATCGGCGTCGCCGAAGACGATGCACGCGGACTTGCCGCCCAGCTCCAGAGAGACCCGGGCGATGTTGGGCGCGGAGGCCTGGAGGATCGACGCCCCCGTGCCGGTCTCCCCGGTGAACGAGATCTTGGCCACGCGCTCGTCGCCCACGAGGGCGTTGCCGACCTCGCCACCCGGTCCGGGCAGGACCGAGATGGCCTCCTCGGGCACCCCGGCCTCGACCAGCAACTCCCCCAGCATGAGTGCGCTGAGCGGGGTGTACGACGCCGGCTTCAGCACCACCGGGTTCCCGCAGGCGAGGGCGGGGGCGATCTTCCACGTGGCGATCATCAGCGGGAAGTTCCAGGGAACGATGAGCGCGCACACGCCGACCGGCTGGCGCAGGACCAGGCCGAGGCCGGGGGCGGCGATCGGAGCCACCTCGCCCTGGAGCTTGTCGGCGGCGCCGCCGAAGTACTCGAGCGTCGCGGCGGCGGCGTCGACCACCTCCCAGCGGGCGTCGCCGATGGGCTTGCCGGCGTTTCGGGCTTCGACCTCGGCGAAGACCTCGCTGCGCTCACGCAGCAGGTTGGCAGCGCGCAGCAGCACCCGGCCGCGCTCGGTGGGCGACAGGTGTGGCCACCGCCCCTCCTCGAAGGCCCGGGTCGCGGCCGCGAGGGCGTCGTCGACATCGGCGAGGCCCGCCTTGGCCACCGTGGCCATGGGTTGGCCGGTCGCCGGCTCGTTCACCGAGAACGTCTCGCCTGACCGGGCCGGCCGTCTCCGGCCACCGATCAGCAGCTCGTGGATGGTCTCGCTCATCGCTCCCGCTCTCGTCACGCTGGGACCGGCGCGCCCGGCCGTGCGGTGACCCTAGCCAGCGGCGGTGCGCTCAAGGTCCCCGCGCCCGCGCCGACGAAGGGACCATGACCACCTCGATCGCCGCGCCCCACCGCCCTTGGCGCGCCCTGCTCCTGCTGGTGGCGCTGTGCCTGGGCCTCTCGGCCTGCACATCCGCCCAGCTGGCCGCGTTCCTGGCCGAGGAGCCGTTGCACCACGACGTGCTCACCGAACCGCAGCTGCTGCGCCTGCGCCAGTGCGAGTCGAGCGACAACTACGCGGCGAAGAGCGCCAACCGCCGCTACTTCGGTGCGTACCAGTTCTCCCGCGCCACATGGGACGACGTCGCCGGCCGGTACTACCCCTGGTTGGAGGGGGTCGGTCCTCACAAGGCAAGCCCCGCCGAGCAGGACGCCATGGCCCGGGCCCTGTGGGACGAGCGTGGCGCCGCACCCTGGCCCGTTTGCGGCCAACGGGTCGGGCCACGCTGATCGACCATGGCCCGCCGCCGCCGGCAGGACACCGGCCGCACCGCAGCGGGTTGGCTTGTGGCACCACTGGCGCTCCTGGGCCTCGGGGTGGCCGCCGCGCCCTCCGCCGCGGTGCGCATCCACGTGGTGGTCGACGGTCGCCCGGTGGCGGTGGGTCAGCCGGCCACCGTGGAGCGAGCCCTCGAGCTCGCCGGGATCGCGCCACGTGACGGGCGACTGCATGCCGCGGTGTCCCACCGCGTGATCGGCCGACACGCCGATGCGGCCGTGATCACCCGCAACGGCGAGGTGGTCGCCCGGCACGATCGGGTCCACGAGGGCGACGTGGTGCGGACCGAGGACGGCACCGACTGGGTGGAGGCGACGCTGGGCCACACCGAAGCCATCCCCGCCGCCGGCCTGCCCGAGGTGGAGACCCATGCCTGGCGCCCCGGGACCGTCGGGGTCCGCCGGGTGGTCGTCGGCGCCCGGAGCGACGAGCCGGTCAGCACCACGGTCGTCACGCCGGCGGTCCAGGCCCACCAAGTGCCAGGGCCGGTCGTGACCTTGTCCTTCGACGACGGCCCCCATGCCGAGTGGACGCCGCTCGTGCTCGACATCTTGAAGCGGCGCCACGTACGCGCTGTGTTCTGCGTCGTGGGCGAGATGGTCGACGTCCACCCCGACCTGGTCGCCCGCATCGCCGCCGAGGGCCACCGCCTCTGCGACCACTCGGTCGACCACGCCGACCTCACCGGCGCCTCCGCCGACGTGCTCGCCACCGAGATCGGGCCGACGGCCGACCGGGTGGCGGCCATCACCGGCGAGCGGCCGGCGTTCTTCCGCGCCCCCTACGGTGTCTTCAGCGACGCGGTCGTGGCCCGAGCCCGAGAGGCCCGGCTGCGGCCGCTCGGCTGGGCGGTCGACACCGAGGACTTCGCCCAGCCCACGCCCACCACCCTCGTGCCGCAGATCATCGACGCGGTCGTCCCCGGCGCGGTGATCCTCTTCCACGACGGTGGCGGCGACCGCCGGCGCACGGTCGACGCGCTCCCCTACGTGATCACCGCCCTGCGCCGCCAGGGCTACCGCTTCGTGCTGCCCGGCATCGAGCACCCACCGAGCGCCGAGCGCGCCGCCGCACCGGCCTGACGCGGGGCCGGCGGTCCCCGACGCACGCCGGAACCGAACGTGCAAAGCTGCTCGCGCATGTCGATGCCGCCGCCCTCGGGGCCCCCGCAGGGGCCGTCGGGCCCGCCGCCCGGCCCGTCCGGCGGCGTGCCTGCCCCACCGCCCGGGGGCTACCCCCCGCCCGGCGGCTACGCCCCGCCCTCGACACCCGGCGGCTACGGGCCGCCCGCCACGCCTGGGGGCTACGGCCCGCCCGGGAGCTACGGCCCGCCCGGCGGTTACGGTGCCCCTCCCGGCTACGGCGGCCCGCCGCAACCGCCGAAGAAGGGCCTGAGCGACGGCGCGAAGTACGGCATCCTCGGCGGCGCCGCCGTGCTCGTGATCGTGCTCATCGTCGGGATCCTCGTCTTCGCCGGCGACGACGAGGCATCCGCCGGCGAGATCTTCCTCGACCCGGCCGGCGAGGTGGGCAACGACCCCTTCACCGACAGCGTGTCCGTGAGCGGCGAGGACCGCGGGATCACCGGCACCGCCACCGGCGGCGGGTCCACCGGCAACACGGGGGATACGGTCGAGGTCGTGAGCGCGACCGGTTCGGAACCGGGCCTCTACGGCGGCACCCAGGACCAGTCCAGCTGCGACCGCGAACAGCTCATCGAGTTCCTCATCGCCAACCAGGACAAGGCCCGCGCCTGGGCCGGCGTCGAGGGCATCGCCGTCGCCGACATCCCCGACTACATCCGCACGCTCACCCCCATGCGGCTGCGCTTCGACACCCGGGTCACCAACCACGGCTTCCGCGACGGCCGAGCCACCCCGTACCAGACCGTCCTCCAGGCCGGCACCGCCGTCCTCGTGGACTCCCGGGGCGTCCCCCGTGCCCGCTGCGCCTGCGGCAACCCACTGCTCGAGCCGCAGGCCACCAGCAGGACCCCCACGTTCACGGGCACACCGTGGACAGGCTTCTCCCCCGGCAACCTCCAGCGGATCACGATCGTCCAGAACATCGACATCTTCGTGATCACCAACATCACCAACAACGTGTCCACCGACGTGACCTTCACGCGACCGGCGGGCACGGACGGCGGCGACGACGCCCCCGGCTCCGGCGGTACCACCACCACGACCGGCCCGCCGGACACCACCGGCACCACCGAACCCGCCCTGGGCACGGGTGACGTGCAGGTGACCTTGCGATGGAGCGGCGGCTCCGACGTCGACCTCCACGTCACCGATCCCAACGGCGAGGAGATCAGCTTCAGCTCGACGACCTCGTCGAGCGGGGGCCAACTCGACGTCGACTGCATCCCAGGCAGCAGCTGCCCCGCCGACGGGCCCCACGTCGAGAACGTCTTCTGGCCCACGGGCGCCGCGCCGGAGGGCGACTACACGGCCTTCGCCCGCAACCTCGGCGACGCCACCGACTTCACCCTCACCGTGCTGGTCGGGGGAGAGGAGATCACGAGCGACAGCGGCAACCTCGCGACGGGGACGGACTCCACCCCCCTGCAGTTCAGCGTCTCTGGGTGAGCGACCGGCGGTGACCGACCCGCTGGAGCTCGACCTCCCGGGGCTCACCGACCCCGTCCGCATCGGCGCCGGCGGCTTCGCCGTCGTGTACCGGGCCTTCCAGCCGGCCTTCAAGCGGCCGGTCGCGGTCAAGGTCATCACCGCGGAGGTGGACGACCGCGCGCGGCGTCGCTTCGAGCGCGAGTGCGAGGCCCTCGGCAAGCTCTCCGAGCACCCCGGGATCGTGACGGTGCACGACGCCGGGTTCACGCCCGGCGGCCGGCCCTACCTGGTGATGGCCTACCTGTCGGGTGGCTCGTTCGCCGACCGGCTCGCCGGCGGCGGCGCCCTCGGTTGGGAGGAGGCGCTTCGGGTCGGCGGCCAGCTGGCGAACGCGCTGGCCGCCGCGCACGCAGCGGGGATCACCCACTGCGACCTCAAGCCCGCCAACGTGTTGACCACGGCCGACGGCACGCCGATGCTGGCCGACTTCGGCATCGCCCGCATCGCGGGAGACCGCGGCACGGAGACCGTGACGGTCACGGCCAGCTTCTCGTACGCCGCACCGGAGATCGTCAACGGCGAGCCGCCGACGTCCGCCACGGACCTCTACTCGTTCGGCGCGACCCTCCACGAGCTCGTGGCGGGTGCACCACCGTTCCCCGTCGGCCCCGACGAGGCCTTCAGCTCGCTCCTGCGTCGGATCGTCCACGACGCGCCACCCGACCTGCGCTCGTGGGGCGCCCCCGACGCGATGGCGCAGCTCATCGCGTCCCTGCTGGCCAAGGACCCCGCCCACCGCCCGACCTCCGCTGCGGACCTCGCCCGATCACTCCAGGACCTCGCCCGCAGCACGGGCGTGGTCCCGACCGACGGGGTGCCGCCGCCGCGCATCGCGGATCCGTCCGTCGACGCCGACGGCACGGTTCTCGTGCCCGAGCGCCCCATCACCTCCGAGACCGCCCGGCACCAGCCGGGCTACGCGATCGTGGGCTCGGAGGCGACCGCCTACGAACCGACGCACCGCGTGCCATGGACGGGCATGTACGCCTGGCCGGGGCCAGACCTGCGCCTCCCGACGGCGGCGGTGCTCGATCCGGACCTCGATGTCGGCGTGCTGGGCTGGCACGGCGACTGGGCCCACATCCGTTGCTCCAACGGGTGGGAGGCCTGGGTGGACGGGCGCCTCCTCGTGCCGCTCGCCTGGTAGGCACCGGACCCGGACGGAGGGCTCAGGCCAGGATCTCGACGGGGGTGCCCACGGGGGCGAGGTCGCGAAGGCGCCACAGGTCGTCGAAGCTGACCCGCACGCACCCGTTGCTCACGTTGCGGCCGAGCACCGACGTGTCGCTCCAGCCGTGGATGGCGATCTGCCCGTTGCCACCGCCAAAGCTCTGGAGCGCATCCGAGAAGCCGGCCACGCTGAGGATCCATGGGGTGTAGCTCGTCTGCGCCACCGAGATGTCCACGTAGAAGTCGCCCAAGGGTGTGGGGGTCGCGTCCGACCCCACGGCCACGGTGGCGCTCATCACGGCCTCGTCGCTGTGCCCCCGGTAGACGGTGAGCCGGCGGGCGCCGACCTCGACCACGATGCGGTTGGGCACGTCGGTGGTGACGACATCGGTCTTGTCGACCCACAGCTCGGTGCCGTTGGGCCGCTCGGGGATGGCGACCTTGAGGCGCGAACCCTGCTCCTCGCGCACCAGGAACACCAGGGGGACGTTCTCGTCGGTCGGGTTGGGCAGCGCCAGCTGGGGCTGGGAGGCGGCGGCCGACGGGTACAGGTTCACCGAGGGGATGCCCACGTGGGCAGCCCGGAAGCTCTGCCTGGCGGGATCGATGGTCGTGCTGGTCGTCGTGGTGGTGGGAGCCGGCGGCTCGATGCCGGCGAGGCTCTCGGCCAGCGCGGAGGTCTCGGCCGGTTGGCGGGCGCCGACGCGCAGCGCGATGGCACCGCCGGCGAGGAGCAGGCCGACCATCGACAACAGGAGCACGCGACGCCGGGGGGACATCACCGCCCAGGGTACCGAAGCGGTCACCCGGGGGGTCCCGCGGTCTTCGATGACGCCACCGCCACCGTCGGCCCGTAGCCTGGCGCCATGGCACTGAAAGTGGGCGAGCGTGCCCCGGACTTCGAGCTCCAGGACCAGCACGGCGCCACGGTGACCCTGGCGGGCCTGCTCGCCAACGGCCCCGTGGTGCTGTTCTTCTACCCCCAGGCGATGACCACGGGGTGCACCCGCGAGGCCTGCCACTTCCGCGACATCGGCGCCGAGTTCGACGCCCTCGGCGCGCAGCGCATCGGCATCAGCGCCGACGCCGTGGCCAAGCAGGCGGAGTTCGACGACAAGCACGGCCTCGGGTACCCGCTGCTGTCCGACCCCGAGCGCACGGTGGCCGACGGCTTCGGCGTGTCGCGCCGCGGTCCCCTGCCCAACAAGCGGGCCACGTTCGTCATCGGGACCGACCAGACCGTCCTCGAGGTCGTGACGAGCGAGCTCAACATGAACGTGCACGCCGACAAGGCCCTCGCGGCGCTCGGCGCGGCGGCGCGCTGATCCCCGCCGGACCCTGGGCCCCGCGGATCAACGGGTCGGCTTGGTCCACCCCGTCAGCAACTCGATGAGCTGACCATCGGGGTCGCGCACGAACACCGCGACGCCGACGTTGGTGTCCTCGAGCACCTCGCCGCCGTGATCGACCACGGTGGTGATGGCGGCATCGAGGTCGTCCACCCCGAACGACAGGTGGGTGAGCCCGGGCTGGTTGACGGGCCGCTCGACCGCCGGCGCCGGTTCGGGCCCGTCGCCGGCGAAGTGCATCAGCTCGAGCACCAGCCCGTCGCGCTCGAGGTAGATCGCGGTCATGCCCATCGGCGGGGTGAGGCGCAGGAGCGACGAGGCCCCGTCGTGCACCTGCAGCTCGCGCACCACGGCGAAGCCGAAGGCCTCGTAGAACGCCCGGGCACGGCCGAGATCACTGACACACTGCCCCACATGGTTGATGGTGACGCCCGGGCCGCTCATGGCCCGTCAGTGTCGCACGCCGGCCCGCCGGCGTGGCTCGACGAGCTGGTCCTGGAGTCAGGGCCCCCGTGGCTGCACATGGGCCTGCGCACCATCGACGAGGCCGCCTGGCTCGACGTCGACGACCGCCGCGCCGCCGAGCTCGCCGAGAAGACCCGATTGCTGACGACCCGCCACGACGACGTCTTCGCCGCCCTCCCCGGCACCGAGGCGGCCGGCGAGGAGGTCCTGGCGCTGGTGGCGACGTGGTTGGCCCGCCATCACCCCGAGGCGACGGGGTCGAGCGAACCGCCCGCCGGCGACGGCCGCCACCCGCTCGAGGTGGCGGCCACGCTCGTGCAGGAGGACCTGTGCGTCATGGCCGAACACGAGGGCGACGTCGCCCTCGTCGCCGCCGCCCTCTGCTTCCCGTCCCACTGGTGCCTCGCCGACAAGATCGGGGGCTCGGCGGCAGCCATCCACGGGCCCGTGCCCCACTACGAGCGGGAGCTCCAGGCCAAGGTGGACCGCTTCCTCGAGCGCATCCCCGAGGGCCGCATCGTGCTCCGGCGCAACTGGGGCGTCCACGACCACGACACGCTCTTCGTCCCCGAGCACCCGGCGCCCCGCCCGGGGATCACCGCCGAGAACGCCGGCGAGCAGCTGTGGCTGCGCAGCGAGCGTCAGACCCTGCGGCGCCTGCCCGCAACCGGCGCGGTGCTGTTCACCATCCGGGTGCAGCTCGCTCCGCTCGGCGTGTTCGCCGAGCGCCCGGACCTCGCCGTCGCGCTGGCGGCGGCGGCCCGAGCCGGCGCGGCCGCTGATCGCGACCGCATCCCCGGTGGCCACCTCGATGCCGCCTGCCGCTGGCTCGAGGCGCAGGCGCGCTGACCGCCCCAAAGCGGCGCTCCTTCGCTAGAGCGAGCGCAGGAGGTACTCGCTCATGGTGGCGACGCGCAGGGTCGAGAGGTCGGTGAGCCGGTTGACGCTGTCGAGCATGATCGTCAGGTTCTCGTTGAGCTCGTCCTGGTTGCTCGCCGTGTAGAAGAGGAACGGGTCGGTGATGTGCTCGGCGCTCGGCCACGCCTCCTCGACGATGGCCTTCCACGGCGGGGCGTCGTGGGTGACCGCCCGCACCACCTCGTTGCGGACGTAGCGGGTGCGGGGCTGCATGGCCTCGGACATCGGGGACTGGTGGCCGTGCCAGTGCTCGATCCAGGCCTCGTAGTCCATGTCCTCGGGCTTCTCGAGGCAGGTGACGGTGAGCAGGCCGGGCGAGCGCTCGCCGTCGGGCCAGTCGCGCGGGGCGGCGTGGTCGTTGCCGCCGTAGTCGGTGTAGAGCGACTCCACGACGAGGTAGCCGTCGTAGTCGGGGACGAGCTCGTCGAGCAGGGCCTCGACGGGGCCGCGGTGCTCGTAGTTGTCCAGCCACACCGAGACCAGTGCCCGGAAGGTGGGCTCGTCCTCGGGGGTGGGCACCGGTGCGGGGACGTCCGCCTGGGAGTCGTCGACGTCCACGGTGAGGGCGCGCGCGCCGGCCGCCACGAATTGGTCGGCGGCGCCGATCAGCGCGTCGCGCAGGCCGTCACCATGGCCCCGAGCCGGATCGCGGACGACGTACATCAGCTTCTCCATCTGCTCTGTCCCTCCTTCGTCGGGACGGCTTCGCCATCCGGTTCGTCGATGCCGCTGCTCCACACGCTCCGCAGCCTCCCACGTCCAGGCAGCCGCGCGGTTACCGTCGGGCCATGCGGACCGCGGACATGAACAAGGCGCTCATCGAGCGCTTCTGGGACGATCTCTACCGGCGGGACTTCGAAGCCGTGGGCGCGTACTTCACGCCCGACGGCCGGTACACCGACGTGTTCACCCCCGACGAGGACGTCGCCGTCGGCCCGGCCCAGATCGCCGCCCGCCTCCGCCTCGGCCTCGAGCCCCTCGAGGGCATCTTCCACCACCCCGGGCGCATCGTGGCCGACGAGCAGACCGTCATGACCGAGCACGCCGAGGAGTGGCACTGGCACACCGGCGAGCGCTTCACGGTGCGCTTCGTCTCGGTGCACGAGGTCGACTTCGACGGGCGCCTCACCCGGTGGTGGGACTACCCCGACCTCCAGGGTCTGCTCGACGCCGCACCGGTCTGGTGGATGGAGCACATCATGGCCGGGTACTCGAAGACGGGCATCGACCACACCCCCGAGGACCCGACCGAGGCCACCAGCTGAAAGACTGCCGACACGGGGAACCAACCCGGCGGCGGTGACGCTGCGCAACGGAGTGGAGCAGCAGCACCGACGAACCGGATGGCGAAGCCGTCCCGACGAAGGAGGGACAAAGCAAGCATGTTCGACATCGTCATCAAGGGGGGAACGCTGGTCGACGGCACGGGGGCGGAGGCCCGTCGCGCCGACGTCGGCGTCAAGGACGGCGTGGTCACGGAGGTGGCCCCGTCCATCGAGGCCGACGCGGCCGAGACCATCGACGCCGCCGATCAGCTGGTCACCCCGGGGTTCGTGGACATCCACACCCACTACGACGGGCAGGCCACCTGGGACGAGACCCTCGACCCATCGGCGGGCCACGGCGTCACCACCCTGGTCATGGGCAACTGCGGCGTGGGCTTCGCGCCCGTGCACCCCGGCCAGGAGGACTGGCTCATCCAGCTCATGGAAGGCGTCGAGGACATCCCCGGCACGGCGCTGGCGGAAGGCATGACGTGGGGCTGGGAGACCTTCCCCGAGTACCTCGACACCCTCGACGCCCGGCGCTTCGCGGTCGACATCGGCACCCAGATCCCCCACGGGGCGGTGCGCGGCTACGTGATGGGCGAGCGGGGCGCCCGCAACGAGCCCGCCACCCCCGAGGACATCGCGGCCATGGCCGACATCGTGCAGGAGGCGGTGGAGGCCGGCGCCCTCGGCTTCTCCACCTCGCGCACCATCGCCCACCGGGCCATCGACGGCGAGCCCGTCCCCGGCACCTACGCCGCGGAGGAGGAGCTGTTCGGCATCGGCCGGGCCATGGCCCGCGGCGGCGCGTCGATCTTCGAGTTGGCCCCCGCCGGCGTCGACGGCCTCGACCTCTCGCCGGCCGCGGCCGAGATGAGCTGGATGCGGCGCCTTTCCGCCGAGATCGAGCGTCCGGTCACCTTCATCGTCCTGCAGGTCGACCTCGCCCCCGACCTCTGGAAGATGCAGATGGAGGAGTCGATGACGGCCCTCGACGAGGGCGCCGAGATCTACCCGCAGATCGCCAACCGTCCCTTCGGGATGCTGATCGGGTTCCAGACCCACCACCCCTTCGCCCGGCGACCGTCGTACCTGGCCCTCGCCGGCCTGCCCCTCGACGAGCGCGTGCGCCAGCTGCGCGAGCCGAAGGTCCGCGCCGCCATCCTCGCCGAGGAGGACGCTCCAGGCGACGGCAGCCTGTGGGACGGCCTCCCGTCGTTCCTGCGCACCATCCCCCAGAAGCTGTTCGTCATGGGCGACCCGCCCGAGTACGAGCCGACGCCCGACCAGTCGGCGGCGGCGCTGGCCGAGGCCGCCGGCGTCACCTCCGACGAGATGGTCTACGACCTCCTCTGCGAGGACGAGGGGCGAGCGCTGCTCATGCTGCCGCTGTTCAACTACACCCACGGCAACCACGACGTCCTCCGCGAGCAGATGACCCACCCCCGTGCGGCCCTCGGCCTCGGGGACGGAGGCGCCCACTGCGGGATGATCTGCGATGCGTCGCTCCCGACCTACGGCCTGACCCACTGGGCCCGTGACCGCAGCCGCGGGCCGCAGCTGTCGCTGGAGAGCGTGGTCCAGATGCAGACGCAGCGGACCGCGCAGCTCTACGGCCTCGGCGACCGGGGCACTGTCGAGGTGGGCAAGCGGGCCGACCTCAACGTCATCGACCACGCCGCGCTCACGCTGCGCTCGCCCCGGCTCGCCCACGACCTGCCCGGCGGCGGGCGGCGCCTCCTCCAGGAAGCGTCGGGGTACACCGCCACCGTCGTGGCCGGCGCCGTCACCCGCCGCCACGGCGTCGACACCGGGGCCCGTCCCGGTCGCCTCGTGCGCGGTCAGCGCTGACGGCGTCGATGCAGGAGGCGACCCGACCGTGGCCCTGACGCGCCCCCCGAAGTTGGACGGCGACGACTACGACGACCAACTCCACGCCCTGCACCTCGAGCTGGTGAAGGTCCAACAGTGGGTGATCGCCTCGGGCGCGCGGGTGGTGATCCTTTTCGAGGGGCGCGACGCCGCCGGAAAGGGCGGCACCATCGACGCCTTCCGCGAGCACCTCGCCCCTCGCCAGGCCCGAGTGGTGGCCCTGCCCAAGCCGAGCGACGCCGAGAAGGGCCAGTGGTACTTCCAGCGCTACGTCGCGCAGCTCCCCACCGCCGGCGAGATCGTCTTCTTCGACCGCTCCTGGTACAACCGCGCCGGCGTCGAGCCGGTGATGGGCTTCTGCACCGAGGAGCAGCACCGCCTCTTCCTACGCCAGGCGCCCGAGGTCGAACAAGCCCTGGTCGAGGACGGGATCCACCTGTTCAAGCTCTACCTCGACGTCGACCGCGACCTGCAGGCCGAGCGCCTCCAGGAGCGCCGCGAGGATCCCCTCAAGGCGTGGAAGATCAGCCCCATCGACGAGGTGGCCATGGAGAAGTACGACGCCTACACCGAGGCGCTGCACACCATGCTCGACGCCACCGACACGGAGTGGGCGCCGTGGACGGGCGTGAACGCCAACCGCCAGAAGGTCGCCCGCCTCCACGCCATCCGCCACGTGCTGCACAGCCTGGACTACGACGGCAAGGACGCGGCGGTGGCCGTCGCCCCTGACCCCGACATCGCCGCGCCCGCCGCCCTCCTCCTCCGCTCCTGAAACCCCCCGAACTGGAGGAAATAGCAGTCACCCGTGACTGGCATTTCCTCCAAATGGGGACCCCGGGGGCCGATGGAGGAGGATGACCCTCCGCGGACTTCGCCGCGCCTCCACCTGGGGCGTGAGCGCCGTCGTGGCGGGTCTCGGCCTCGCCGCCGCATTCGCGCTTATCAGCGCCTCGCCGGCCGGCGCCGACCCGCCCCCGGGATCGATCACGATCGTGCAGAACGCCCCGCCGCACGACGGCCAGGACTTCGAGTTCGAGGGTTGCCTCGGATCGGCGTGCAGCGACTTCACCCTCGATGACGATGACGATCCGACCCATCCGTCGTCGATCACCGGTGAGGGGTTGACCCCGGGCACCTATCGAATCACCCAGCAGGCGGGGTCGTGGCCGCTCACGGGCCTCACCTGCCCCGGCGCGCTCGTGCACTGGGACGAGCGCACCGTGATGATCACCGTGTACCCGAACGACTTCCACGTCACCTGCACCTTCACCAACCAGGCGCAGGCCATCAGCATCACCCAGGGCATCACCTCCCGAGCACGCCCCGTCCCCCTGCTACCCCACGACGCGAGCGAACCCTTGCAGGAGGTCGTCGAGATCGCCGCAGGGACTTCGTCCTCCTGCGCCCGGGTGCTCAGCGGCGAGCTCCGTTGCTGGGGCCGGAACCTCGACGGCGCAGTGGGCGATGGGACCCTCCACCGCCAGACCCGGGCCGTTCCGGTCATCGATCCGGGGGCGGCGACCGTACCGCCCCTGCTGGATGTCGAGGAGGTCAGCGCCGGCGGCATCCACTCCTGCGCCCGAGTCACCGGCGGCCAAGCGCGGTGCTGGGGCTCGAACCCGAGGGGCGCGCTCGGGAACGGCACGTCGTCGACAAGGCTCGTCCCCCAGGTGGTGAGCGCCACGGACGGATCGGGCGCGCTGACCGGAGTGGCCCAGATCAGTGCCGGCGCCGACCGGACGTGTGCCGCCCTCGAGACGGGGGCGGCCCGCTGCTGGGGTGCGAACCCCTACGGCGAAGTGGGCGACGGCACGACGGGGACCGACCGCTCCCGGCCCGTCGCCGTGACCTCCGTGAGCGGCACCGGGAACCTCGATGACGTCGAGCAGGTCAGCGTGGGCGGCTCGCACACGTGCGCCCGGCTCACCGATGGCCAGGCCCGATGCTGGGGCCAAGCGGCCGCGCTGGGCGACGGTGCCGGCGCCAACTCCGCGCGGCCGGTGGTGGTCTCGGATCCCAGCGGGTCGGGCCCCCTGACCGACATCGCTCAGCTCTCGTCGGGCGCGTTCCACAGCTGTGCCGTGCTCGATGACGGACAGGTCCGATGCTGGGGCGCGAACGTCGCCGGCGCGTTGGGCGACGGCACGACGACCACCGCCGCTCGTCCGACGATCGTCTCGGACCCCGACGGGACCGGCCCCTTGACCGGTGTCGCGCAGGTCTCGGCGGGCCACACGTCCACGTGCGCCGTGTTGTCGAACGGGCAAGCCCGCTGCTGGGGCGAGAACGGCTGGGGCCAACTCGGCGACGACACCACCGCGGATCGATTGCGACCGGTCGTCGTCACCGACGAGTCCGGCACCGGACCACTCACCGGCGTGGCCGAGGTGTCGGTCGGCTACGACCAGACGTGCGCTCGGCTGATTGACGGCCAGGTCCGCTGCTGGGGTGGTCGACCCGCCGTGGTGCTCGACACCGCCGGGACCGCACCGCTCGACGACGTGGTCGACCTCAGCACGAGCAGCACCGGCCGACACGTGTGCGCGACGCTCGCCAGCGGCCAGGCCCGCTGCTGGGGCCAGAACGGGTGGGGTCAGATCGGGGACGGCACCCTGGTGACTCGAGACCGACCGACGATCGTGGTCGACCCGTGATGACCGCTGACTGCGCTGCGGTCGATCGATGGGGTCGGCCGCCTCTCGGGATCCGCCGAAGTGCGATCGTCGCCGGCATGGGCGCCGGCCTCGCCCTCGTGCTTCTCCTCGTCGTCGGCGCCACCCGCGCCGACGCCGACGAGCCCACCACCGGCTCGATCACCATCACGATGAACCAGGCCCGCCACCAGGAGGACCACGACTTCGAATTCGCCGGCTGCGGCACCCTCGGCTGCGGGACGTTCGTTCTCAACCCCAACGACGTGGACGGCACGTCGGCCCGTTCGATGACGGTGCCGGACCTGGTCCCGGGCACCTACACCGTCACCCAGGCCGCGGTGGCGAACTGGCCCCTCAAGACGCTGACCTGCGACACCGGCGAGACCGTCAGCGTCGCCGAGCGACGGGCCACGATCACCCTCACCGCCGGTGAGGACGTCCACTGCACCTTCACGACCCAGACCCAGCGGCTCCAGATCGTCGAGGACACCACGCCCGACAGCGCCCTGGACTTCGAGTTCACCGGCTGCAGCGGCACGGGCTGCGGCAGCTTCACCCTCGACGACGACGCCGATCCGACACTCGAACGGTCGGCGCAGGCGGTCGGCCTGGCGCCCGGCACCTACGTGATCACCCAGGCGGCCGGCGCACCCCTGCCCCTTTCGGCCATCTCGTGCTCGACCAGCGAGAACGTCGACGTGGCCGCCCGCCGGGTGACGGTCACCCTGGCGGCCAACGAGTACGTCACCTGCACGTTCAAGAACCAGGCGCACGCCATCACCATCACCCAGGACAGCGTCCCCGACGACGCCCACGACTTCGAGTTCACCGGCTGTCTCGGGACCGGGTGCGCGACCTTCGCGTTCGACGACGACACCGACCCGGGCCTCCCTCGTTCGGTCACGTCCGACGGCCTCAGCAGCGGGACGTACACGGTCACGCAGTCACCCGAGGCCGACTGGCCCCTGACCTCCATCACCTGCACGACGGGCGAGTCGGTCGACCTGGCCAACCGGCGGGTCACCATCACGCTCGGCGCGGCGGAGCGCACGGCCTGCACGTTCAAGAACACGTCGGCGACGCTCACCCTCGTCGAGGACACCTCTCCCGACGGACCCCAGGACGTCACCCTGGAGCGCTGCGCCGGCAGTGACTGCACCGACGTCATCCTCGACGACGACTTCGACGAGACCCGCCCGGGCAGCACCGGCAAGGTCCCCCTACCCGCCGGGACCTACGTGGTCACCGCCGACGAGGTGGACGGCTTCGAGTTGGCCTCCCTTTCCTGCGCCACGGCGGAGTCCGTGGACCTCGACGCACGGCAGGTCACCATCACCCTGGCCGCGGCCGAGCAACAGAGCTGCACCTTCACCCACCGCCCGCCCCCTCCCCACCTCTCCGGGGTGACCGAGATCAGCGCAGGCAACCACGGGACCTGCGCCCGACTCACGAACGGCCAGGCCCGCTGCTGGGGCCTTGGCGAAGGGGGGCGGGTCGGGGACGGCGCGTTCGCCGACACCCCGGTACCGGTCGCGGTGCTCCTGCCCGACGGCAGCGGACCCCTCACCGACGTCGACTCCATCAGCACCGGCTTTGCGCACGCCTGCGCTGCGCTCACGACGGGCCAGGCGAGGTGCTGGGGCTATGGCGGCGGGGGAACGTTGGGCAACGGCGGCACGGTCGACTCGCCCTTGCCGGTCGCGGTGTCGGACAGCGCCGGCACCGGCGCCCTGACCGGCGTCGTGGATGTCGGTGCCGGTGGCGGCCACAGCTGCGCGCTCCTGTCGACCGGGCAGGTCAACTGCTGGGGTGCCAACAACAACGGCCAACTCGGAGACGGCAGCACCACGACGAGGCGCCGCCCGGTCACCGTGTCCGATCCGGCCGGCACTGGCCCGCTCGGCGGGGTCAACCACCTCTCGGTCGGCCTGTCCCGCACCTGCGTCGTCGTGACGGGCGGCGAGGTCCGGTGCTGGGGCTCCAACCTCCACGGCGGCCTGGGCGACGGGACGACGACGGACCGCACCCGACCCGTCGCGGTCTCCGACGTCGAGGGCACCGGCCCCCTGATCGGAGCGACGCAGGTCACCGCGGGCTCCTCGCATGCCTGCGCCCTGCTCGAGTCGGGCGAAGGGCGCTGCTGGGGCAGCAACCAGAACGGCCAGCTGGGCGACGGCACCACGACGGACTCCTCGCGCCCGGTCGTCATCTCGAACCCCGACGGGACCGGTCCGCTGACGGGCATCGTCGAGCTGAGCGTCCTCGACTACCAGAGCTGCGCGCTGGTCGAGTCCGGATCGGTGTACTGCTGGGGCAGCAACATCACCGGTGCGCTCGGTGACGGCACGACGACCGACCACATCCGGCCGACACCCGTCCAGAACGTCGAGGGCACCGGCAGCCTCACCGACGTCGCCCAGATCTCCGCCGGCCTCGGGCACACGTGCGCCACGCTCACCAACAGCGAGGCACGGTGCTGGGGATCCGCCGGCAACGGCGGCCTCGGCGATGGCACGACCGGCGTCCGTCGCTTGCGGCCCGTTCCGGTGGTCGACCCCGCTGCCGCACTCGTACCGATCTCCGCCGTGGCCGAGACCGGCGCCGGCGCCGCCCACACCTGTGCTCGATCGGACGGCGGCGGCGTCGCCTGCTGGGGCAGCAACGGCTGGGGCCAACTCGGCACGGCCGACGTCAACTCGTCGAGCGTGCCCGTCACGGTCTCCAACCGCGCGGGCGATGGCCCGCTGGCCGACGTCACCGACCTCGCGGTGGGGCGCGTGCACAACTGCGTGGCCCTGTCGGGGGGCACGGCGGCGTGCTGGGGCAACAACGGCGACCACCGCCTGGGCGACGGGACGACGACCAACCGTCTGCGCCCGGTCACCGTCTCGAACGCGGAAGGGACCGGGCCGCTGACCGATGTCGCACAGGTCAGCTCGGGCTTCAGCCACAGCTGCGCGGTCCTGGCGGACACGACCGCACGGTGCTGGGGTACGAACAGCCGCGGTGCGCTCGGCGACGGCACGACGACGAACCGCACCCTGCCCGTGGTCGTGAGGGACGAGGCCGACAGCGGTCCCCTCACCGGCATCGCACAGATCGAGCTCGGCGAGGAGCGGAGCTGCGCGGTCCTCACGAGTGGCCAGGTGCGGTGCTGGGGCCCCACGCAGCCCCTACCGGTCGTCGTGTCCAACCCGGAGAACACCGGGCCGCTCACGAACGTCACCGCCGTGGCCGTCGGTTACGACCACGCCTGCGCTCGGCTCGGGACCGGGCAGGTGGCGTGCTGGACCGGCACCGGTGCTGGTCCCGGGCTCACGGTCATGGTCTCCAACCCGAGCGGCACCGGTCCTCTGTCGGGCGTCACGAGCATCGCCGCCGACTCAGGCCGCACCTGCGTCGGTTTCGACGACGGCGCTGCCGCATGCTGGGGCAACATGCCCATCGGCGACGGGACGGTCGCGTCGCGAGCACTCCCGACCATCGTCGCCGGCCTCGAGACCGTCGCCGACGTCACGGTGGGCGAGATGCACAACTGCGTCACGCTCACCGACGGCCAGGCCCGATGCTGGGGCCGCAACGACGACGGCCGTGTGGGCGACGGCACAGGTCTCGGAAGCGCCGCCTGGCAGTTGCGCCCTCGTGTGGTGGTGGTCCCCGCACCATGACGGGCAGGAGGTGGATCGCGGTCGGGGTCGCCGCTCTGGGCCTCGCACTCGCCCTCGCCCTCCTGTCAGCGGCGCCCGCCGGCGCCGCTTCGGCGGACGAGTCCGCCACCGGAACCATCACCATCGTCCTCGACGCCGCGCCGAACGACGCCCAGGACTTCGCCTTCACCGGCTGCCAGGGACCGGGGTGCGGACCCTTCACCCTCGACGACGACGCCGACGCCGACGCCACCCTGGCCAACGCCGTCACCGCCACCGACCTCGGCCCCGGCACCTACACCATCACCCAGGCCGCCGTCCCCAACTGGGCGCTCTCCTCGCTCACCTGCGACACCGGCGAGACCATCGACCTCGCCAACCGCCGCGCCACCATCGCCCTCACCGCCGGCGAACACACCACCTGCACCTTCACCAACACCTCGGCGTCCATCACGATTCGCCAGAGCTCGAACCCCGCCGACGCCCACGACTTCACCTACACCGGCTGCCTCGGGTCCGGCTGCTCGACCTTCGCCCTCGACGACGACGGCTATGAAGCCCTGCCCAGCCAAACCGGCGCCGCCGGCCTCGCCCCCGGCACCTACGTCATCACCCAGGCCGCCGACGCCAACTGGGCGCTCACCTCGATCAGCTGCACCACCGGGGAGAGCGTGAGCCTCGCCAACCGGCGGGTCACCATCACCCTCACCGCCGGCGAGCAGACCACCTGCACCTTCACCAACCGGGCTCCCTCGATCACCATCGTCCAGGACTCCTCGCCGAACGACGCCCAGGACTTCGCCTTCAGCGGCTGCCAGGGATCAGGCTGCGCCGACTTCACCCTCGACGACGACGCCGACGGCGAGCATCCCAACACACAGTCCGCGCCGGTCCTCGCCGCCGGCACCTACACCATCACCCAGGCGGAACCTCGGCCGTCGTGGCCACTGACGTCGCTCTCGTGCACCACCAGTGAGAGCACGAATGTCTACGCACGGCAGGTCACCATCGTGCTGGCGCCAGGGGAGCAGACCACCTGCACCTTCAAGAACACGCTCGACACGAGGCCGGCGACCCTCGCCCTGGTGGAGGACACCGCCCCGGACAACCCACAGGACTTCGTGCTGCACCGTTGCCTCGCCGACAGCTGCACGGACACCACCCTGGACGACGACAACGATCCGGGACATTCACGAACGACTGCGGCGGCGTCGCTCGCACCCGGGGTGTACACGCTCTCCGTTGACGCGGTCGACGGCTACGAGACCGCCTCGATCGCCTGCACCGGGGCGCTGGTGACACCGATCGATGCCCGTACGGCTGCGGTTCGGATCAGGCCAGCCACCACCGTGACGTGCACCTTCACCCATCGGCCACCCCAGCCGCGCCTGACGGACGTCACCCAGGTGAGTGTCGGGCTCGACCACACCTGTGCCGTCGTCTCCGGCGGCCAGGCCCGCTGCTGGGGCTTCGACCAGGACGGCGCCCTCGGCGACGGTGGTTTCGACGACTCGAGCGTGCCCGTGGTGGTCCAAGCGCCCGACGCCAGTGGCCCGCTCACCGACGTCCGGTCGATCAGCGCCGGCTTCGGGCACACGTGCGCCGCCCTCACCTCTGGCGAGGCTCGGTGCTGGGGCTACAACACCAACGGCATCGGCGACGGGACGACGGTGAACCGGCCCCGTCCGGTCGCCGTGTCGAACCCGGCCGGCACAGGTCCGCTCACGGGCGTGGCCGACGTCTCGGCCGCGGCGGGTTACAGCTGCGCCGAGCTGTCCAACGGTGAGGCACGGTGCTGGGGGGCGAACACCAGCGCTCAGCTCGGGGACGGGACGACCACGGCGCGGTCCCGCCCCGTGGTGGTGGGCAACGAGATCGGGACGGGACCGTTGACCGACATCACCCAGATCGCAGGTGGCCAGACGCACACGTGCGCGCTTCTCTCGTCGGGCCAGGTTCGCTGTTGGGGCGCGAACGCCGACGGCCGCCTCGGCGACGGCACCACGACCGACCGGGCCCGTCCGGTCGCCGTGTCGAACCCCGAGGGCACCGGTCCGCTCACAGGGGTCACCCACCTCGCCGTGGGGTACCTGCAGACCTGCGCGGCACTCGACACCGGCCAGGCCGTGTGTTGGGGCAAGAACGCCAATGGCCAACTCGGTGACGGCACGACCGTCACCCGCCTCCGTCCTGTGGTGGTCTCCGACCCCGGAGGAGCCGGTCCGCTCGGCGGCGTGACCCGGTTGGCCGCCGGCGCCACGCAGACGTGCGCCCGAGTCGACAGCGGACAGGCGTACTGCTGGGGCGTGAACCTGTCGACCGACGTCGGTGACGGCTTGGCCGTGGAGCACCACCGTCCGTTCGCCGTCCCGAACCCCGATGGGACCGGACCCATCACCGGCGTCGACGATGTCACCGGCGGGCTGCGCCACACCTGCCTCCTGGTCGACGGCGGCCAGGTCCGTTGCTGGGGTCGGAACCTGAACGGCAACCTCGGCGACGGGACCACGGTGACCCGCCTCCGCCCGGTGCCCACGATCGATCCTTCGGCGGCCCTGCAGCCGCTCGCCGGGGTCACCCAGCTCTCGACGGGGTCCGTCCACTCGTGTGCCCGCCTCAGCACGGGTGAGGCCCGCTGCTGGGGGACCACCGCGCTCGGCAACCCGGACTACGCGGAGGCACTGGCAGCCGTGCCCGTGACCGACATCGACGGGTCCGGACCCCTCCTCGGCGTCACGCAGGTGTCGGCGGGCGAGACCCACACGTGCGCGGTGCGCACGGACACCGGCGCGGTGTGTTGGGGAGCCAACCGCGAGGGCCAATTGGGCGACGGCACGAAGACGTCTCGGACCGTGCCGACCCCGGTGCTGGACGAGGACGGCAGCGGGCCGTTGACCGGGGTGGTCCAGATCGACGCCGGCTCGGAACAGACCTGCGCGGTGCTCACGAACCACGAGGCCCGTTGCTGGGGTGCCGGGCTCCTCGGGAACGGGCTCGGGTTGGGCGGGGATCACACGCTTCCCGCCGTCGTGACTGACGTGGCGCCCGGCGACGGCCCGTTGACCGACGTGGCCCAGGTCAGCTCGGGCGACGATCGAGCCTGCGCCGCGCTGACGACCGGCCAGGCGCGCTGTTGGGGCTACACGCCCGGCAACGGCACGACGACACCGCCGAGTATGGAGCCGGTGGTCGTGTCGAACCCCGAGAACACGGGACCCCTGACCGACGTGGTCGCCGTGGAGGCCGGCGTGGGGGTGTCCTGCGCAGTCCTCGGCAGTGGTCATGGGCGCTGCTGGGGGTCGGGGACCGGCGACGGCACCACCACCACACGGGTCCGACCGGTCGCGGTGCAGGACACGACGACCGCACCGTTGGACCACATCGTGTCCATCCATCTCGAGGACGGCCACTCCTGCCTGACCTTGAGCACGGGGCAGGCCCGTTGCTGGGGCGACAACCAGTTCGGCGAGATCGGGAGCCCGCCGCCGGCGACAGGCTCGTGGCGTCCGATCGTGGTCAACGACCCGACCGACGGCGGCGAAATGGTCGACGTCGCCGACATCACCCCCGGCCGAATGACGACCTGCGCCCTGCGCACCAGCGGTCACGTCCGATGCTGGGGTGTGGCGGCCTGGCACTCGCTCGGCAACGGAACGACCCGCACCCGCTACGTCCCCACCCCGGTGCTCGCGCCGCTCCCCTGACGACGCCCTTTGGTGCCTCCGACGCAGTGAAGGCGCTCGTCCGGTGGCAGGATCGGGGGACGCCACCAGGGGGAACGCTCGTGACCGATATCGCCGCCGCGCCGGCTGACGCCGCCGAGACGCAGACGCACTTCCGCACCTGCCCGCTGTGCGAGGCGACGTGCGGGCTGGAGATCACCACCAAGGGCGACGAGGTGGTGCGCATCCGCGGTGACCGCGACGACGTGTTCAGCCATGGCTTCATCTGCCCCAAGGGCTCGACGCTCAAGCAGCTGCACACCGACCCGGACCGGGTCCGCCGGCCGCTGATCCGCTCCGGTGAGGGCGCCGACGCCACGTGGACCGAGGTGAGCTGGGACGAGGCCTTCGCCGAGATCCAGCGCCGCCTCCTGCCCCTGATGGAGGAGCACGGTCGGGACGCCGTGGCGCTGTACCTGGGCAACCCGACGGTGCACAACCTCGGCGCCGGCATCTACGCCCGGGCGCTGATCACGTCGCTGGCCAGCCGCAACCTCTACTCGGCCAGCACGGTCGACCAGATGCCCCGCCACGTCTCCTGCGGCGCGATGTACGGCAGCCCCGACGCCATCCCCGTCCCGGACCTCGATCGCACCAGCTACCTCCTCATGCTCGGCGCCAACCCGTACGAGTCGAACGGCAGCCTGTGCACCGCCCCCGATTTCCCCGGCCGCCTCGAGGCCATCCGCGAGCGGGGCGGCAAGGTCGTGGTCGTCGACCCACGGCTGACCAAGACGGCCAAGAACGCCGACGAGCACGTCCCCATCCGTCCCGGCGCCGACGGTCACCTGCTGCTGGCCATGGTCCACGTGCTGTTCGCGGAGGACCTCGTGTCGGCCGAGCTCGACCCCACGGTGTTCAGCGGCGTCGACGCTGTCCGCGACGCCGTCGAGCCGTTCTCCCCCGAGGCCGTCGCCGAGCACACCGGCATCGATGCCGACACCATCCGCCGCCTCACCCTGGAGGTCGCCGCCGCCGAGTCCGCCGCCGTCTACGGCCGCATCGGCACCAACACCGTCGCCTTCGGCACGGTCGCGTCCTGGGCGTCGGACCTCGTCACGGCCCTCACCGGCAACCTGGACCGCCCCGGCGGGATGATGTTCCCCCTCGCCCTCACGGGCGCGAAGGGGTCGGGCAAGGGCCGGGGCTTCAGCACGGGCCGGTCGACGAGCCGGGTGAAGGGCCATCCCGAGGTCCGCTCGGAGTTCCCCATCGCCACCCTCGCCGACGAGATCGAGACGCCGGGCGACGGGCAGGTGCGGGCGCTGATCACCCTGGCCGGCAACCCGGCGCGCTCGGCGCCCAACAGCACCCACCTCGAGTCGGCGCTGGCGTCGCTCGAGTTCATGGTGTGCATCGACCCGTACCGCAACGAGACCACCCGCCACGCCGACGTGATCCTGCCGCCACCGGACGCCCTGGAGAAGAGCCACTACGACCTGGCCTTCACCACCCTGTCGGTGCGCAACGTGGCCAACTACTCGCCGGCGGTGCTGCCCGCCGACCCCGCCGACCAGCTGCCGGAGCACACCATCCTCGCCCGCCTCGCCCTCGTGCTGAGCGGGATGGGCGCCACCGCCGACCCGGCCATCATCGACGGCCTCGTGCTCGACCGGGTGCTCGGCCGCGCCACGAAGCCCGGCGGCGTCGCCGAGGGCAAGACCGTGGCGGACCTGCTCGACCTGATGGTCGCCGAGGACGGCCCCGAGCAGGTGCTCGAGGCAATGGTCCGCACCGGTGCGTACGGCGACGGCTTCGGTGCGGACCCCGACGGCGTCACCTTCCAGACCCTGCTCGACCACCCCCACGGGCTCGACCTCGGTCCCCTCGAACCCCGCATCCCCGAGGTGCTGAAGACCCCGACCGGCCAGGTCGAGCTCGCCCCGGCGGCGTTCCTCGCCGACCTGCCCCGCCTCGTCGAGGCGCTGGCGGACGCCGCCGCCCCGAACGGCCAGCTCACCCTGATCGGGCGCCGCCACGTCCGCTCGAACAACTCGTGGATGCACAACGTCGACGTGCTGGTGAAGGGCAAGGACCGCTGCACCCTCCAGGTGCACCCGGACGACGCGGCCCGCCTCGGCCTCGTCGACGGCGGCGCCGCCGAGGTCGCCTCGCGGGTCGGCAAGGTGGTGGCGCCGGTCGAGGTGACCGACGAGATCCTCGCCGGCGTGGTGTCGCTCCCCCACGGCTGGGGCCACGACGACCCCGCGGCCGACATGGCCGTCGCCGCCGCCCACGCCGGGGTGAACTGCAACGTCCTCACCGACGACGGTCCCCTCGACCCGCTGTCGGGCAACGCCGTGCTCAACGGCGTACCCGTCACCGTCACCCCCGCCTGACGGAGAAAACCGACCGTTCTGGCGCCCGATCTACTGGCTCCAGCCAGTAGATCGGGCGCCAGTTCGAGTCACTCGTCGGGGCGGCTGATGGCGGCGCCGAGGTCGTAGCCGGCGAAGCCCTCGGGGCTGGCCACCTCGACGATGGGGTCGTCTCGGTCGTCCCACTCGGTGCGCAGGGCGCGACTCATGATGGCGTGCATCACGTACATCGTGGTGATGTAGGTGAGCTCGATGATCTCCACATCGCTGAGGTGCTCGCGCAGTTTGGCGAACAGGCCGTCGTGCACCCGCCCGCCCTGGAGGGCGAGCGCATCGGTGTAGGCCAGGACGGCCCGCTCGACCTCGGTGAACTCGTCCGACGCCGCCCAGTAGGCGATGGCCTCGATCTTCGATTCGGGCATCCCCAGCAGGCGACAGGACTTGCAGTGCTGCGAGAACACGAACTGGCTCCCGACGGCCCACCCGGCCCGGGTCTGCCCGAGCTCGCGCAGAACGGGGTCCAGCACCCGCTTGGGGCTCTGGTACAGGCCGAAGCCGGCGACGGCGTGCTCGAACACGTCGGGGGCGGCGGCGAAGACCGTCCACCAGTCCCCAGGCGTGCCCGTGGTCGTCCCCGGTTCGGCCACCGGGTCCCGCTCACCGAAGAGGTGGTCGTACATCATGGTGACGATCGGGGCCGTCACCTCGCTGCGGGGGATCTCTCGGAGTCGGGGCATGGTTCACTCTTCCTCATGGGGGTGGGGCGGTGCTGAGCATCGGGGACATCGACCGGGCGTGGCTCCAGGCGGCGTTCGCGGAGTCGGGGACCTTCGGCGGCGGCGCGCTCGTGGGCGTGGAGGTCGAGCCGCTCGAGTCCGGGACCACCTCGCGCGCCCGGCTGCGCCTCACGTGGGCCGGTCCCGAGAGCGCGCCCGAGACCCTGTTCGTGAAGGTGCCGGCCGACGGCTTCGGGGCCCGGGCCTTCGGCACCCTCGTCGGCCTGGGGGCCAGCGAGGTCGGGTTCTACGCCTCGGTGCGCCCCGGCCTGGACCTGCCCGCGCCCGAAGCGGCGGTGGCCCGACCCGGTCGGCGCGGCGACTTCGCCCTCGTGCTCGAGGATCTCGCCGCCGGCGGCGCCCGCTTCCCGACCGTCGCCGACGGCTGCACGGCCGAGCACGCCGAAGCCGTGGTCGTCGCCCTCGCCCGGGTGCACGCCGCCCTGTGGGACAGCCCCCGCCTGCGCGACGGCGGCGACCTGCGCTGGGTGTTCCGCCCGGCCGACGGTGACCGGGTGCGCCGCATCCAACGCCTGATGGTGGCGAGTGCCCTACGACGGACGAGGCGGCGCTTCGCCGACGAGCTGGCCGGCGCCCCGGCCGAGCTGCTGGCGAGCGCGCAGGCCGCCGATCGGGCGCTGGACGCCTACCGCGCCCAGGGGCCGGTCACCCTCCTGCACGGCGACACCCACCTCGGCAACACGTACGCCCTCCCGGACGGCACCGCCGGGCTCTACGACTGGCAGGTGATCCAGCAGGGGCACGGCCTGCGCGACGTCGTCTACTTCACCGTGCTTTCCACCTCGGTCGAGCTGCGCCGTGAGCACGAGCGGGCCTGGCTGCGGCACTACCTCGACGAGCTCATCGCCCTCGGGGTCGACGCGCCGAGCGAGGACGACGCCTGGTTCCACTACCGCCTCTACGCCGTCGACCCGCTGCGGGGGGCGGTCTTCACCGCGGCGATGGGTGACCGCCTCCAACCCGAGGCCCAGTGGCGCTCGGGCCTCGAGCGGGCCACCGCCGCGGTGACCGACTTGGACAGCCTCGGGGCGTTCCACGAGGCGCTGGCCACGCCCTGAGCCGGCACCCGCCCGGCGGGCGTACCCACGGCCTCCCTGCGGTTGGGTGCTTGCAGACACGAGGAGATCACCATGGAAGTCGAAGTGCTCGGCCACCTGGTGCTCGACCCGGACGGGAACGAGATGGAGCTCTACGTCGACGTCCCCGGCGTCGACTGGGCCAACGACCCCAGCTCATCATGAGCCCCATCAAGCCCCTGCGCCGGTAGTGACGAGCCCGGCGCCGACCACTCGGCCGCGGTCCTCGGCTCAGTCCTTGGCGAGGACGGGACCCTGGCGGGGTCGGCCCGGCGCGGGCACCAGCGAGACCCCGAAGGTGCGCGGCGGGCAGTTCGCGCTGGTGTAGGTCGGGCCCGGCGACCCGTAGGTGGTGACGACGGGCGCCCCGCCCGCCCAAAGCACCGGGACCCGTTGGCCCAGGTAGCGCTGCTCCCAGTGCAGGTGGGGACCGCCCGAGGTGCCCGTGTTGCCGACGTTGCCGACCTGGGTCGCCGCCGAGACCCTCTCCCCCACCAGGACCGTGATGGCCGACAGGTGACCGAACAGGCTGGCCCAGCCGTCGCCGTGGTCGACGATGATCCGGGCGCCGTAGCCGGCCTGGTACCCGGCGGCCACGACGGTGCCGCCCAGCCCGGCGAGGACGGGGAGCCCGCTGTCGTTGGCGCCGGCGGCGGGACCCACGCCGTTCCAGTCCACGGCCGGGTGGTTGGCGTGGGTGCTCGCCCCCCACACCTGCCCACAGGGGAAGGGCATCTGGAAGTCGCCCTGATCGACGCCGTTGGCCCCCCCGATCCGGCCGTCGCCCGCAGGCTCGGCGCTCACCGGCGCCGCCGCGAGCGACAGGGCCACGCCGGTGAGCAGGGCGACGAACGCGAACGGCCGGAGGGTCGACCTGGTCAGGAGACGTCGTCGTCCGGGCGTTGGCCGGTTGGGGTTCGTCACGGGTGGTGGAGGGCGGCGTTGGCCGTCGTGGTGGCG
>OBLX010000005.1_pt1 | contig 219813 bp, 184 predicted proteins | sample 1519811 | NCBI WGS metagenome assembly OBLX01 (sample SAMEA3991476, study PRJEB22521) | metagenome | biome: anthropogenic terrestrial biome; feature: sewage plant; material: surface water | place: Sweden | collected 2012-09-26
CCCTACACGACGCTCTTCCGATCTTGCCGGCGTGGCGGGCGGGGGCGGGGGCGCCGCCGCGGCGGCCGCCATCTTGGCGGCGAGCAGCTCGCGGGCCGAGTCGCGGTCCACCTCGACGGCGTACTTGGCCCACAGCGGCGACGCCTTCGCGGTGGCGTCCACGATGGCGCCATCCACCGCGGCCATGAGCGAGGCCGGCGCCAGCAACTTCGTCCACACCACCGGGGTCGGCGCCCCGTCCTCGTCGAGGATGGTCACCATGGCCTCGCCGATGCCGAGCGCGGTGAGGTCCCGCTCGAGCTCGTAGTCGTCGGTGAAGGGGTACGTGCTCACCGCCGCCTTCAGGGCCTTGGCGTCGCGAGGGGTGTGCGCCCGAAGGGCGTGCTGCACGCGGTTGCCGAGCTGGGCGAGGACGTCGTCGGGCACGTCGTCGGGCAGCTGGGTCACGAAGAAGACCCCGATGCCCTTGGACCGGATGAGGCGCACGGTCTGCGCCACCTGCTCGACGAACTCCTTCGAGGCGTCCTCGAAGAGCAGGTGGGCCTCGTCGAAGAAGAACACCAGCTTGGGCTGGTCGAGGTCGCCGACCTCGGGCAGGTTCTGGAAGAGCTCGGCGAGGAGCCACATGAGGAAGGTGGAGAACAGGCGGGGGCGGTCCTGCACCGCCGGCAGCTCGAGGCAGCTCACCTGCCCGACGCCGTCGGCGCCGACGCCCAGCAGGTCGGTGACCTCGAACTCGGGTTCGCCGAAGAAGGCGTCGCCGCCCTGGGCCTCGAGCTCGCTGATCGAGCGCAACAGCACGCCGGCGGTCTGGGTGGACACACCACCCAGCGCCTTCAGCTCGGGCTTGCCCTCGTCGCTGGTGAGGTACTGGAGCACGGCCTTCAGGTCGGCGAGGTCGAGCAAGGGCAGGCCGGCCTCGTCGGCGTAGCGGAACACGATCGACAGCGAGGACGACTGCGTGTCGTTGGAGGACATCACCTTCGCCAGCAGCTGGGGACCGAAGCTCGACACGGGGGCGCGCACGGGCACGCCGGCGCCGAGGCCGCCCAGGGAGAGAAAGGTGACGGCGCGCCCGGCGGGTTGCCATTCGACCCCGAGGTCCTTCGATCGGGCGTCGATGTGCTCGTTCGGCTGGCCCGGCTGCGAGAGCCCGGAGAGGTCGCCCTTGAGGTCGGCCGCGAACACGGGGACGCCCAGGGCCGAGAGCTGCTCGGCCATGAGCTGGAGGGTCTTGGTCTTGCCCGTACCCGTGGCGCCGGCGATGAGCCCGTGGCGATTGCACATCGCCGTGGGGATCTGCACGATCGCCGACGGGCGGGTGGTGCCGTCCAGCACGCCTCGCCCCAGCACGACCGCCTTGCCCTCCACGGTGTAGGCGGCGGCGATGCGGGCCTCGAAGTCTTCAGCCATCCCGCCAGCCTCGCGCACGGATCGGCGTGCGATGCTGGTCGGCGATGGCGGTCGGTCTGGTGCTGGGGGCGGGCGGCATCATCGGCCGGGCATACACCATCGGCACCCTCGCCGCCCTCGCCGACACCGCCAACTGGGACGCCCGGGAGGCGTCGCTGATCGTCGGCACGTCGGCCGGCTCGGGGACGGGGGCGACGCTGCGCCTCGGCCTGTCCCCCGCCGACCACCGCGCCCGCGTGACCGGGCAGCCCACCTCTCCCGAGGGGTCGGCCCTCGTCGGCGACGTGACCCACGTGACCGAGTTCGAGGAGCCAGACCCGCCGCGCGGGCTCGCCGCCCGGCGGCCGCAAGCGCCGCAGCTCGTCCGCCACGGCTTCCGACGGCCCTGGCCCACGGGCCTCGGTGTCGGCCTGTCGGGGCTCCTGCCGCGGGGCACCGTGCCCATCACCCCCCTGGGCGACAAGCTGCGCCTGCTGTACGGGAACGGCTGGCCGGACGATCCCTTGTGGATCTGCAGCGTGCGCCTGCGAGACGGCGAGCGGGTCGTGTTCGGCAGCGACCCGGCCCCGGGCGCGCCGGGCTGCCCGCCGCTGGCCAGGGCGGTCGAGGCGTCGTCGGCCATCCCGGGCTACTTCGAGCCGGTCGAGATCGACAACGAGCTCTACCTCGACGGCGCCGCGCACTCGTCCACCAACGCCGACGTGCTGGCGGGCCTCGGGCTCGACGGCGTGGTCGTCATCTCCCCGATGTCGGCGGTGGGTGAGGCGCTGCAGTGGCATCCCCGGTGGGTGAGCCGGGCCGGCTACCACAAGGTGCTGGGCCTCGAGGTGGACGAGGTGGAGGCCGGCGGAACGCCGGTGCTCGTCTTCGAGCCCACCGGCGCCGACCTCGAGCTGATGCAGGGCGGTGCGATGGACGATTCCGGCGAGGCCGAACTCGTCGAGCTGGCCTACGAGACCGCCACCGATCGCCTCCACCGCCTCGGCATCACCGACCTCGCCCGCTCCTGGGGTCGCTGACGCTCACCGGGCGACGCGGCCCTGCGCGCCGGCGCCGGGATCCGACGAGCGAGTGTCCGATGCGTCCGCGAGACGGGCGCCGGCGACGCCAGAACGGGAGCGCCAGAACCGGAGTGCCAGAACGGGAGCAGCCGGCGTTTCGGATGGCGTCAGGTCGACCAGAAAGCGTTCAGCGCCGCCGCCGCGGCATCGGCCGAGTCGAGCATCCACCAGTGGCCACCCTCGGGCAGCGGCACGACCTCGGCGCCGGTGCGGTCGGCGAGGCGACGGGCCCGACCGGCGTTGCGGAACGGGTCCTGCATCGACTCGAAGACGAGGCCGGGCCCTTCGATGGCATCGATGCCCGGGCCCCACTCGTTGCCGATGTCCGCCGACGAGCGGTACAGGGTGAGGATGGCCGCCGCCATGGTGGCATCGAGGGCCTCGGCCATCTCGGTGGCCCCGGGCTCGGGCACGCCCGCGCCGGCCAGCAGCGCGGCCCGGTCGGCGACCGGTCCGTTGACCATTCCGTCCATGAACTCCTCGCCGGCGCCGGGGGTCATCCACAGCAGCGCGAGGTCGTGCCACTTGAAGTCGGCGCCGAGGTCGCCGGCGTCCGTGGCCCACGAGCGCACCAGGCCGGGCTCGTCGGCCAGCACCTTCAACATGAGCAGCGCGCCCCAGTCGTGGGTGACGAGGTCCACGTCGTCGAGGCCCGCCAGCTCAGCGGCGAGCCAGTCGGCGTAGCGGTACATCGTCGGCTCGAAGCCGTCGGGTAACGGGCACCCGAAGCCGGGGAACTGGAGGAGCACGACGTCGTCACGTCCCACGCGCTCGACGAGCGGCCCCCACACCACCGGGGTCTCGGGCACTCCGTGGACGAACACCGCAGGCATCGCCCGACCGTAGTGGGCGGACCTGTCCTATGGTCGGGCGATGGTCGCCGCCGGGCTCCCCGTCATCTGCGAGATCGAACCGGCGACCCGGCCCGAGCTCATGCACGTGCGCCACCAGATCGGCGTGCTCAGCACGATCGCATCCGCCTTCCTCATCCCGGACAACCACATCGGCCGGGCCACGGTGTCGAGCATCGCCGTCGCCCACGAGGTGGCGCAGATGGGCGGGCGCTCGATCGCCTGCCTCAACGCCAGGGACCGCAACCTGCTCGGCTTCCGCCGCGACCTGCTCACCGCGGCGGCCTATGGGGTGGACGAGTTCCTGTTCGTCTACGGCGACCGGCCCGAGTCCGGCAAGCGCTCGGACGACCTCACCGTGCGCTTGATGATCGAGGAGGCCCGCTCGTTCGCCGCCACCCACGACGCGTCGACGGGGCCGTTCCGCATCGGGGTGACCACCGGCCTGCGCCCCGTGCCGGCGTGGAAGCAGGAGGCCGACTCGCTCTTCGTGCAGGTGGGCTTCGACGTCGACGCCCTGGTGGCGTGGCGCGAGACCGTCGACTTCGCCGGGCCGGTCTACGCCGGCGTGATGGTCATCGCCAGTGCGGCCATGGCCCGCAAGCTCAGCCACGACATCCCACAGCTCGCGGTACCCGACGCCGTGGTCGAGGCCATCGAGGCCGACCGCGACGCCGGCGTCGCCCTGGCCTGCGAATTGGTCGAGCAGATCGGCGCCACCGGCATCTTCGACGGCATCCACCTCATCCCCGTCAGTCGCTACCGCGACATCGCGCGACGTTTGGAGCCGTGAGTCCCGCGAGAGCCGTATCGCGGACGGCGCCCTCTGGGGCGCCGTCCGCCTGCTTGTTGGGCGATGGTCAGCGACATGGGAGCCCGGCGGGTGGCGCCGATCCGGAGGGTCCGAGAGATCGGGCCAATGCCTTTCCGGCCCGATTCTCGGATACCGGATCGGGGACAGGACCCGCTGGGCGGGCAGCGGCGGCTGAGCGTCAAGGGTCGGGGTGGCCAATCTCCTTCAACGCGTCGTGGAGGGCGGTGCGGAGGCGGCGGGTGAGGGCGGGGGTGAGGTGCAGGACGAGGCCCTCGCCGGCGCGACCGACCTCCTCGACGGTGAGCACCACCCGGGGCTCGGCGTCCTCGTAGTCGTCCGAGATGGCGACGGCCCACGAGAGACGGGCCAGGTCCTCGTCGTCAGGCGGCTGGTCCGCCGGGTCGAAGGGGTGGTCGTCGATGGATCGCCGCATGACCCCTGACGGTACGTTGAGGTCGTGCCCGCCGCTCCCGCCGACCCCACCTCGCTGGCCGCGACCAGCGACTTCCTGCGCGCCTGCCGCAGCGAGCCCGTCGACCGCATCCCCGTCTGGTTCATGCGCCAGGCCGGCCGCTCGCTGCCCGAGTACAAGGCCGTTCGCGGCGAGGGCAGCATCCTCCAGGCCATCAAGGACCCCGAGCTCTCGGCCACCATCACCCGCCAGCCGGTCGAGCGCTACGACGTCGACGCCGCCATCCTCTACTCCGACATCGTCGTGCCCGCCGAGGCCATCGGCTTCGGGGTGGACGTGGTGCCGGGCGTCGGTCCCGTCATCGCCGAGCCCTTCTCGTCCGCGTCGGACCTCTCCCGTCTGCGACCCCTCGATCCCGAGGCGGACACGCCCTACGTGCTCGAGACGGTGCGCCTGCTCGTCGAGCAGCTCGACGTGCCGTTGATCGGCTTCGCCGGCGCGCCCTTCACCGTGGCCAGCTACCTGATCGAGGGCCGTCCCTCGCGCACCTACGCCAAGACCAAGGCCCTCATGCACGGCGACCCGGCCCTCTGGGAGAAGTTGGTCGACGCCCTCGCCGATCTGGCCCTTGCCTCCCTGCGCTCGCAGGTGGCGGCCGGCGCCTCCGCCATCCAGCTCTTCGACAGCTGGGCCGGCGCCTTGTCCCCCGAGGACTACCGCCGCTTCGTCCTGCCTGCCAGCGCCAAGGTGCTCGAGGGCATCGGCGAGACCGGCGTGCCCCGCATCCACTTCGGGGTGGGCACCGGCGAGCTGCTCGGCCTGCTGGGCGAGGCCGGCGCCGACGTCGTGGGCGTGGACTGGCGGGTGCCGCTCGACGAGGCCCGTCGGCGGGTCGGCGGTCGCGCCCTCCAGGGCAACCTCGACCCCGCGCTCTGCCTGGCGCCGTGGCCGGTGGTGGCCGACGCCACCCGCGACGTGCTGCGCCGCGGCGGTGGGCTCGGCCACGTGTTCAACCTCGGCCACGGCGTGCTGCCCGAGACCGACCCGACCGTGCTCGAGCGCGTGGTGGCGCTGGTCCACGACGAAGGCGTCGCCCTCGGCGCCGAAGGAGCCGCATCGTGACCAGTCGGACCCCCACTCCCACCCCCTTCGTTCTGGCGCCTGATGTACTGGCCATGGCCAGTACATCAGGCGCCAGTGCGGCCGGATCCGACCGCGGGGCCTTCCGTGGCTGACGCTGCGAGCACCGCCCCGGCCGACCCCGTCGGCGTCGTGGTCATGGCCTACGGCACCCCGAAGCGGCCCGAGGACGTCGAGGCCTACTACACCCACATCCGCCGGGGCCGTCCGCCCGAGCCCGAGCAGCTGGCCGACCTCCAACGCCGCTACGACGCCCTCGGCGGCGTCTCCCCCCTCGCCCAGCGCACGGAGGCGCAGCGCGCCGCGGTCGAGGCCGCCCTCGAGGCCCGGGTGCCGGGCGGCTACCGGGTGGTCCTCGGCCAGAAGCACGCCAGCCCCTTCATCGAGGACGCCCTCACCACCCTCGCCGACGACGGCGTCACCCGGGTGGTCGGCCTCGTCCTCGCCCCCCACTACTCCGGCTTCAGCGTCGGCGAGTACCAGAAGCGCCTGGCCGAAGCAGCCGCCGAGCGGGGCGTCACCGCCGCCGGCATCGAGAGCTGGCACCTCCAGCCCGCCTACCTGGACTTCCTCGCCGGCGCCCTACGCGACACCCTCGCCGACCTGCCCGGACGCACTCAGGTGGTGTTCACCGCTCACTCCCTGCCCGAGCGGGTGCTCCGGGGCGACCCGTACCCCGACCAGCTGCGCGTCAGCGCAGCCGCCGTCGTCGAGCGGGTCGGCGCGCCGGCGCAGGACTGGGGCGTCGCCTGGCAGAGCGCCGGCCGCACCCCCGAGCCCTGGCGCGGCCCGGACATCCTCGACGTCATCCGCGAGGTCGCCGCCGCGGGCGAGCACGACGGCATCGCCGTGTGCGCCCAGGGCTTCGTGGCCGACCACCTCGAAGTGCTCTACGACCTCGACATCGAGGCCAAGGCCGTGGCCGACGAGGTCGCCATCGCCTTCGGCCGCACCGCCTCCCTCAACGACGAACCCGCCGTGATGGCCGCCCTCGCCGACCTGGTCGTGGCCGCCACCCCGCCCGAGGAGCCCACCTGATGCCCTCCCCCACCCGAACCCACCGAACTCGAGGCTCGCTCCCCGGCGACGGGACCCCGGGGGCGGGGCGATGAGCCGCGTCGTGATCGTCGGCGGGGGCATCGCCGGCCTCGCCGCCGCCTACGAGCTGGCCAAGCACCCCGCGGCGGAGGTCGTGATGGTGGAGGCGGGGCCCCGCCTCGGCGGCAAGATCGAGACGCAGCCCTTCGCCGGCCTGCCCGTCGAGCTGGGTCCGGACACTTTCCTCGCCCGGGTGCCGTGGGCGGTCGACCTCTGCAAGGAGCTGGGCCTCTTCGACGAGCTGGTCAGCCCCGACCAGACCACCGCCTACCTCTGGGTCCGGGGCGCCCTGCGGCGCCTGCCCGAGGCGCACGTCCTCGGCGTGCCCACCGACTTCGACCAGCTGGCCGCCAGCGGCCTGGTGTCGCCCGAGGCCGTCGACATCGCCCGGCGCGACCTCGACCACCCCGAGGACGCCGCCGGCGCGCTACCCGGCGACCTGCCCGAGGGCGACTGCTCGGTGGGCGAGCTGATCCGCTCGCGCCTCGGCGACGAGGTGCTCGAGCGCATCGTCGACCCCCTCATCGGCGGCATCAACGCCGGCGACTCCGATCACCTCAGCGTCGCCGCGGCCGCCCCCCAGATCGCCGACGCCGCCCGCCGCAACGCCAGCCTCGTGCGGGGCCTCCTGGCCATGCAGGCGGCGGCGCCGCCCGACCCCGGGACGCCGATGTTCTACAGCCTGCCCGGCGGCCTCCAGCGCCTCGTCGACCGGGTGGTCGACGCCATCAGCGCCGAGGTCCACCTCGGCACGCCGGCCACCGGCATCGAGCGCCGCTCCGGCGGCGGCTACGCCGTGCACACCGCCGGCGGCCCGATCGAGGCCGACGCCGTCGTGCTGGCCAGCCCGGCGTTCGCCGACGCCCGCCTGCTCGAGGCCGTCGCCCCCGAGCCCGCCGCCACCCTCGGCGCCGTCGACTACTCGTCGGTCGCCCTCGTCACCCTCGCCGTGCCCGCCGACGCCGTCGAGCGGCCCCTCGACGCCAGCGGCTACCTGGTCCCCCGCACCGAGGGCTGCCTCATCACGGCCTGCACCTGGGCGTCCAGCAAGTGGGCCCACCTCGCCGCCCCGGGCCAGGTGCTCCTGCGGGCGTCGGCCGGCCGGTACGGCGACGAGCGCATCGCCGAGCTCGACGACGACGCCCTCGTGGCCGGCGTGCGAGCCGACCTCGGCACCACCATGGACCTCGACGCCGAACCGACCGCCGTGCGCGTCGTCCGCTGGACCGACTCGTTCCCCCAGTACACCCCGGGCCACCTCCAGCGCATGGCCGTCCTGGACGCTCAGCTCGCCGCCGAGGTGCCCGGCGTGGTCCTCGCCGGCGCCGTGCAGAAGGGCGTTGGCATCCCTGCCTGCATCCGCCAGGGCCGCGAGGCCGCCACGGCCGCCCTCGACGCCGCCACCGCAGGCTGATCCCCCACCCCCGCTCGTTGCCGCACCCGGCTCGCCACACCAGCGCGACCAACCGGTGACCAGGACGAGCCAGATCCCCATTCCTGGCACCGGGATGGTCACTCGAGGGAGCGTGACGAGGCGATGACCAGGAGGGCCTGACTGGCCGGGGGGCGGGCGGGCGACGAAGATCGACGCCTTGACCGAGCCCACCACCGACGCCGATCCGGCCGCGTCCGACGCCGATCCGGGTGACGGCCTGGACGTCGAAGGCGATCCGGGCGACACCGACGCGGGTGACGCCGGGGCGGGTGACCCCAGCACCGAGCCGGTCGCGCCGGCGAGGACGCGCGGCACCAAGGCGCTGCTCGCCCTGCGCTGCATCGGCACCGGCCTCGTCATCGCCGCCTCGGTCCCGCCGTGGGGCTGGTGGCCGCTGGCCTTCGTGGGCATCGCCCTGCTCGACCGCCTCATCGCCGGCCAGCCGCGCAAGGCCCGCTTCCGACGCACCTGGCTGGTCTGCGCCGCCTGGCTGTACCCGTCGATGCTCTGGATGGTCGACCTCACCCTGCCCGGCTACCTGGTCGCCTGCGCCACCTACGCCGCCTACTTCGGCCTGGCCGTCGCCCTCCTGCCCGCCGGCCGCTGGCGTTGGCTCGGCCTGCCGGGCGCCTTCGTCCTCGCCGAGTGGGCCCGCTGGTCGTGGCCCTTCGGCGGCGTGCCCCTCTCCACGCTCGCCATGAGCCAGTCCGCCGCCCCCCTCGCCTTCACCGTGCGGTTGGCCGGCAGTCTGGTCCTCGTGCTGATCGTGGGGCTGATCGGCGTCGCCCTCTCCGCCCTGTGGGAACGGGCGCCCCAGCAGGCCGGCCTCGCCCTCGGCGCGGTGGCCCTGATCGCACTCGGTGCCTGGGTCGCGCCGCGCGCCCACGGGGTCGAGGACCTCGACGTCGCCATCGTGCAGGGCGGCGGTCCCCAGCGCACCCGGGCCAGCGACACCGACCCCCGCGACGTGTTCGAACGCCACCTCGAGGCCAGCGAGGAGGTGGACGGCCCCGTCGACGTGGTCCTCTGGCCGGAGAACGTGGTCAATGTCGAAGGCAGCCTCGAGGTCAACCCCGAGAACGAGGAGCTGGCCGACCTCGCCCGCCGCCTCGACGCCACCCTGATCGTGGGTGCGGTCGAGGGCGCCGACGACAACTTCCTCAACGCCGCCGTGGTCTACGCCCCCGACGGACGCATCGTGGACCGCTACGACAAGGTCAAGCGGGTGCCCTTCGGCGAATACGTGCCCTTGCGCAGCCTGCTCGAGCGCTTCAACAGCGAGTTGCCGGGCCGCGACGCCCTCGCCGGCGACACCCCCGCCATCGTCAACACCCCGGCGGGCAAGTTCGGCGTGGTGATCTCGTGGGAGGTGTTCTTCAGCACCCGCGGCCGCGACGCCATCGGTCACGGCGGCGACGTCCTGCTCAACCCCACGAACGGGTCGTCGTACTGGCTCACCCAGGTGCAGAGCCAGCAGGTGGCGTCCTCGCGTCTGCGGGCCCTCGAGAACGACCGCTGGGTGCTCCAAGCGGCACCGACGGGCTTCTCCGCCATCGTCACCCCCGACGGACGGGTGGTCGACCGCACCGGCGTCAGCGAGCAGCGCGTCCTCCAGGACACGATCACCCGCCGCCAGGGCGAGACCCTCGCCACCCGCGTCGGCGACCTCCCCGTCCTCCTCGTCGCCCTCGCCCTGATGCTCGCCGCCCACCTCCTCGACCGCCGCTCCCGCCGCGCCGGCGCGAACGGTGCCGCCGCGCAGAACGCCCCGGGCGCCGCGCCGCCGGCCGGTAGCGTCGAGGCGTGATCGAGCTCTCGGCCGGCGGGGCCGGCGCCACCCTCGACCCCGACGCCGGCGGGCGTCTCGCCCAGCTGACCGTCGACGGGCTGGACCTCCTGGTCGAGCGCCGAGAGTCGCCGACGCAATGGGGGTGCTTCCCCATGGCCCCGTGGGCCGGGCGCATCCGCAACGGCCGCTTCACCTGGGAGGGCACCGAGTACCAGCTGCCCCAGAACAAGGCGCCCCACGCCATCCACGGCGTCACCTACGACCGGCCGTGGACCGTCGTCGAGGCCACCGACGCGGCCGCCACGCTGCGCATCGACCTCGACGAGCGCTGGCCCCTGGGCGGCTGGGTGCGCCAGACCTTCGCTCTCGAGCACGACTGCCTGCACCTCCGCATGGAGGTCCACGCCGACGACCGCCCCATGCCGGCCAGCTGCGGCTGGCACCCCTGGTTCCGCCGGCGCCTCGCCCGTGGTGGAGAGCTCGAGCTCGACTTCCAGGCGGGGATGATGTGGAACAAGGACGCCGACGGCATCCCCTCGGGCGCGGTCACCAGCCCGAGCCCGCCCCCGTGGGACGATTGCTTCACCGACATGGTCGACCCGCCCGAGCTGCGCTGGCCGGGGGCGCTCCGGCTCGACATCGAGTCCCACTGCACCGACTGGGTGATCTACACCGAGCCCGACCACGCGCTGTGCGTCGAGCCCCAGACGGGTCCGCCCGACGCCCTCAACCTCGACCCCGCCGAAGCGGCACCGGGCGCCGACGGTGGCTCGGACCACCCCGTGATCGCCACCGCGACCTTCCGTTGGCGGGTCGGCTGATCGGAAGCCCTCGGTCCTGCGCAGCAGCGGCGGACTGTTCGTGACCACACGCCGGAGCGGAGCGCAACCGCCGATCGGTCGAACCGGATGCCGAAAGCGCTCCGAGGGACGAGGAGCCGGTGTCGGGCCGCCAGTGGGAGCAGGGGGTCCCACCCTCGTACACTTGACCGACCGGTCAACGCCCGGAAAGGCTCCGATCACTTGGCACCCACCCCGCACGTCGACGATCCCCTGCGGATCGCCCTGCTCACCTACCGCGGCAAGAAGCACTGCGGGGGCCAAGGCGTCTACGTCCGTCACCTCTCGAAGGCCCTCACCCTCCTCGGCCACCACGTCGAGGTGCTCAGCGGCCCGCCCTACCCCGAGACCGTCGACGAGGTGCCGCTCATCGAGCTGCCCAGCCTCGAGATCTACAACGACCACTTCCCCATGCGGTTCCCCGCGGTGTGGGAGCTGAAGAACTGGACCGACGTCGCCGAGGTGCTGTCGTTCTCCTCGGGCACCTTCCCGGAGCCGTTGGCCTTCAGCCTGCGGGCCTGGGACCACCTCAAGCACCGTGTCGACGAGTTCGACATCGTCCAGGACAACCAGTCCATGGGCTATGGCCTCCTCGGCATCGAGCGCGCCGGGCTGCCCGTCCTCGGCACCATCCACCACCCCATCACCGTCGACCGCAAGCTCGAGATGGAGCACGCCGAGACGCCCTACCAGCGCTTCGCCAAGGGCCGCTGGTACGCCTTCACCAAGATGCAGAGCCGCGTCGCCCAGCGCCTCACCCGCATCCTCACCGTGTCCGAGTCCTCTCGCGGCGACATCATCAAGGACCACGGCGTCGACCCCGGTCGCCTGCACGTCGTACCGGTGGGCGTGGACCCCGAGACCTTCCTGCCCGTCCCGGGCGTGACGCCGGTGCCGGGGCGCATCATCACCACCGCCAGCGCCGACGTGGCCATGAAGGGCCTCGTCTACCTGCTCGAGGCCGTGGCCAAGCTGCGCACGGAGAACCCGAACATCCACCTGGTGGTCATCGGCAAGCCCAAGGAGGAGGGCCGCACCGCTCGCACCCTCGCCGAACTGGGCCTCAGCGACGCCGTCGAGTTCGTCAGCGGCGTGTCCGAGCAGCGCATCGTCGAGCTCTACTCCGAGTCCGAGCTGGCCGTGGTCCCCTCGCTCTACGAGGGCTTCTCCCTTCCCGCCATCGAGGCCATGTCCTGCGGCGTGGCCCTCGTCGCCACCACCGGCGGCGCCATCCCCGAGGTCGTGGGCGCCGACAACGCAACCGCCCTGCTCGTGCCCCCCGGGAACAGCGAGGCGCTGGCCGCAGCCCTTCGGCGCGGGTTGGACGACCCCGAGCTACGGGCCCGCATCGGCGCCGCCGGGCGCCAGCGCATCATCGAGCGTTGGAGCTGGACGGTCACCGCCGAGAAGACCGTCGAGCAGTACCGCGCCCGCCTCGCGGAGCCCACGGTCAGCCTCCAGGGGCCCGGCCTGGGCGATCTGCCGTCGCTCCCGAGCCTGTCGCTGCCCTCGTTGGACGAGGTCGGTGGGGCCCTCGCCGGCCTGCGCCGCCGCCTCCCCGTCTGAGCAGGGACGGACCGACCACACCATGCTGACCGTCGACTACGACCGCCTGGGCCTCCAGGCCGGCGACCTGCTCCTCGACATGGGCTGTGGCGCGGGCCGCCACGCCTTCGAGTCCTACCGCCGTGGCGCCCGGGTGATCGCCTTCGACTACTCGCACCGCGAGCTGGTCGACGTGCGGGGCATCTTCGGCGCCATGCAGCAGGCCGGCGAGGGCCCGGCCCACGGTCTTGCCACGGGGGTGAACGGCGACGCCGTGACGCTTCCGTTCCCCGACGACACCTTCGACCGCATCATCGCCTCCGAGGTGCTCGAGCACGTGCCCGACGACGAGGGCGCCCTCGACGAGCTGATGCGGGTCCTGCGTCCCGGCGGCATCATCGCCGCCACCATCCCCGCCTGGTTCCCCGAGAAGGTGTGCTGGGCCCTCTCCGACGAGTACCACGCCCCCTTCGTGGTCGGCGGGCACGTCCGCATCTACACCGAGGACGAGCTACGCCAGAAGATGAAGGCCGCCGGCCTCGAGCCCGGACCCAGCCACCACGCCCACGCGCTGCACTCCCCCTACTGGTGGCTCAAGTGCGCCGTCGGCCCCACCAACGACGACAACCCACTGGTCAGGGCCTACCTGCGCCTCCTCACCTGGGACATCATGAAGCAGCCCGTCGTCCTCCAGGTCGCCGAGAAGGTCCTCCAGCCCCTCATGGGCAAGAGCCTCATCGTGTACGCCCGCAAGCCCCTGGCCACGGTGGCACCGCCTGCGCCCCGGGTCTCCGCCTCGGCCACGCCCGCGTCGGGCGCCGCGGCCACCCCCGAGACCGCTTCCCCCACCGAAAGGCAGACCGCCGATGTCGCGTGAGCTCCACCTCCCCGAGGTGCCCGACCTCGTGACCGCCGACGAGATGCTGGCCACCGCCGCCGCCATCGTCGAGTGGCAGCTGCCCTCGGGCATGATCCCCTGGTTCCCCGGCGGCCACGCCGACGTGTGGAACCACGTCGAGGCGGCCATGGCCCTCGACCTCTGCGGCTTCCAGGACGAGGCCATCGCCGCCTACCAGTGGCTCGTGGGCCTCCAGCGCCCCGACGGCGCCTGGCACCAGTACTACCTCGAGGACGGCATCGAGCAGGACAAGCTCGACGCCAACACCTGCGCCTACGTGGCCGCCGGCGTGTGGCACCACTACCTGCTCACCCGGGACCTCAAGTTCCTCGAGTCCGTGTGGCCCATGGTCGAGCCCGCCATCGACTTCGTGCTCGACCTCCAGACCCCGCGCGGCGAGATCCTCTGGGCCCGCCACGCCGACGGCACCCCGTGGTCGTTCGCCCTGCTGACCGGCTCGTCGAGCATCTGCCACTCGCTGCGCTGCGCCATCGCCGTCGCCGAGGAGCTCGGCCACGAGCGCCCCGACTGGGAGCTCAGCGTCGCCCGTCTCGCCCGGGTCATCGCCACCGAGCCCGACGCCTTCGCCCCCAAGCACCGCTGGGCCATGGACTGGTACTACCCCGTGCTCGCGGGCGTGCTGACCGGCGACGCCGGTCGCACCCACCTGGCCGAGCGCCGCGGCACCTTCCTCTTCGAGGACAAGGGCATCCGCTGCGTGTCCGACCGCCCGTGGATCACCGCGGCCGAGACCTGCGAGTGCCTCATCGCCCACCTGGCCGTGGGCGAGGTCGAGCTGGCCACGGACCTGTTCGCCATGGCCCAGGGCCACCGAGCCGACAACGGCCGCTACTGGACGGGCATCGTCTACCCCGAGGAGGCCACCTTCCCCGGTGGCGAGCAGTCCACCTACACCGCCGCCTCGGTGATCCTCGCCGCCGACGCCCTCACCGGTGCCACCCAGGCCAGCAAGCTCTTCGTCGACCACGACGCCGTACTCCCCCCGCTCCTCACCCTCGACGACTAGCTGTCTGGCTCCTCGTCCGTTCTGGCGCCTGATGTACTGGTCAGAGCCAGTAGATCAGGCGCCAGTACGGGTCAGGACGCGGAGGCTGCCGGTGGCGCTCGCCTCGACGAAGCCGTCGTCGAGGGCCCGCAGGTAGATCTCGTAGGGCGGGCGGCCGCCGGCGGCGGGGTCGGGAAACACGTCGTGGATGGCCAAGGTGCCCCCTGGCGCCACATGGGGCGTCCACAGCTCGTAGTCCCGGTGGGCGGGCTCGCTGCCGTGGCCCCCATCGATGAAGAGGAACGTGAGGGGTGTGGTCCAGAAACGCCCCACGGTGGCCGACTCGCCCACGACCGCGACGACCCACGCCTCGAGGCCGGCGTCGTAGAGCGTGCGGCGGAACACCGGCAGCGTGTCCATGAGGCCGATCTCGGCGTCGACGAGGTCGGACTCATGGTGCTCCCATCCCGCCTGGTTCTCCTCGGAGCCCCGATGGTGGTCGAGCGAGAACAGCACCGTGCCCGTGGTCTGGGCCGCGCCGGCGAGGTAGATGCCCGACTTGCCGCAGTAGGCGCCGATCTCGAAGAAGGGACCGCCGGCAGCAGGGCCGCGGCCGGCGACGAGCGCGGCCTCGTGCAGGGCCGCTCCCTCGTCGGGGGGCATGAAGCCGCGAGCGGCCTCGGCGGCTGCGCGCAGGTCGTCGTCCACCCTCCTAACCTACGGCGACCATGGCCTCCGTCGTGAAGCGAATGCTCCTCGGACGCCCCCTCGCCACCCACGCCGAGGGCGAGCAGCGCATGGGCAAGCTCATCGCCCTGCCCATCTTCGCTGCCGACGCCATCGCGTCGAGCGCGTTCGCGACGCAGGAGATCCTGCACGTCCTCGTCCCGGTGGCCGCCGCCGGCGCGGTCGACTACCTGCTGCCGATCTCCGGGCTGGTGGTCCTGCTGCTGCTCATCGTGGTCAGCAGCTATCGCCAGACCATCTACGCCTACCCGGGCGGTGGCGGCTCCTACGTCGTGAGCCGCGAGAACCTCGGGCACCGTGCGGGGATGTTGGCCGCCGCTGCGCTGATGGTCGACTACACGCTCACCGTCGCCGTCTCCATCGCGGCCGGCACCGCCGCCATCACCTCGGCGGTGCCGGCGTTGCGCGACCACCTCGTGGTCGTCGCCCTCGTCCTGCTGGTGGCGCTGACGCTGATCAACCTCCGCGGCGTCAAGGAGTCCGGGCCGCTCTTCGCGGTCCCGACCTACCTCTACGTCGCCAGCATGGCCCTGCTGATCGGGTACGGGCTGTTCCGGCTCTCCACGGGCAGCCTCGACCCCCTGCCACCGAACCAGGCGGAGCTGGACTTCTACACGCACAACGGGGCGCTCCTGGGAACGGTGACCGCGTTCCTGCTGGCCCGCGCCTTTGCGTCCGGTGCCATCGCCCTGTCCGGCGTCGAGGTCATCTCCAACGGCGTCCAGGCCTTCAAGGAGCCCCAGCCGCGCAACGCCGCCATCACCCTGGCCTGGACCGGGGTCATCCTGGCCGGCCTGTTCTCGGGCATCGCCCTGTTGGCCAACCGCCTCACGCCCACGCTCTCCGAGCAGGAGACGATCCTGTCGATCATGGGCCGGGCGGTCTTCGGCGGCAACAGCCCGCTGTACTTCGTCCTCCAAGCCGGCACCGCCATCATCCTCATCTTCTCGGCCAACGCCGCCTTCGCCGGGTTCCCCCGCCTCGTATCCGTGGTGGCCAGGGACGGCTACCTCCCCCGCCAGCTCGCGAACCGCGGCGACCGCCTCGTCTACTCCAACGGGATCCTCGCTCTCTCGGTGGCCGCGGCCGCGCTGCTCATCGGGTTCGGGGCGGTGACCACCCGTCTGGTCCCGTTGTTCGCGGTCGGCCTCTTCCTGGCGTTCACCCTGTCCCAGGCGGGCATGGTCCTCCACCACCTGCACCTGCACGAGGAGGGCTGGCGGTGGAAGAGCGCGGTCAACGCCACCGGCGCGACGGCCACGGCCATCGTGCTGGTGGTCGTGATCACGTCGAAATTCATGGCCGGCGCGTGGATACCGGTGCTCGTGATCCCGCTCATCTACGTGCTGCTGGGGCGGGTCCACCGCCACTACGCACGCTTCGCCAGTCGCCTCGCCCTCGACGTCACGGACCCGCCCGCGGCACTGCGCCACACCGTGGTCATCCTGGTGGGTCGCGTCCACCGCGGCGTTCCCCAGGCGGTGGCCTACGCGAAGACCCTCAACCCCCACCACCTGGTGGCGGTGACGGTCGAGGTCGAGGAGGGGAGCACCGACGTGATCGAGGCCGAGTGGGCCAGCCTGGCCACGGACATCCCCCTCGAGGTCGTCCCGTCGCCCTACCGAGAGCTCACCCGACCCGTGCTCGACTACATCGACGGGCTCGACGAGCGCTGGTCCGACGACGTGATCACCGTCGTGGTGCCGGAGTTCATCCTCCACCACTGGTGGGAGCAGCTGCTCCACAACCAGAGCGCCCTCGCCCTGAAGCTGGCCCTGCTCTTCCGTCCGAACACCGTCGTGATCTCGGTGCCATTCCACGTCGCGTGACGCGCGGTGGGGCGCCGGCGGTCGGGCGCGTCGTCAGATCGTCCGGACCGCTGGTGCATCGAGCAATGCGAGAACAGCGACGACGAACGCCGTCAGGCCCACTTGGCCTCGAGGTCGCCTTCGACGAACCCGTCGGCGACGAGCTCGTCCTCGGTGAGGTCCGCATCTTCCAAGACCCCTTCGTCGATGGGGAAGTGGCGCTCCCTGCCGAACATCATCCGGTCGAGCACGGCGAACTTGAGGATCCACACGAGGCCGAAGCCGAAGGCGTTGGCCACGTTGACCATGAGGGGTGACTCGAAGTGGCTGTCGGCGTAGGCGACGCACAGTGTCGAGACGAGCAGGCCGAGCAGCGTCATGCCCCAGAAGGGCAGGATCTCGGTGACGAAGTTGTTCTTGTCGCGCTTGCCCCACACCCAGTAGCGGTTGAGGACGTAGACGGGCACGACGGTGACGGCCACGGCCATGGTGTTCGCCTCGAGGCCGTTCCAGCCCAGCCCGTACTGGAACACGAGCAGGATGATCTGCGTCACCGGGACGGCGATGAACGACACTGCCGAGTAGCGCAGCACCTTGCGGTGGTCGATCGCCTTGATGCGGGCGATCACCTCTGCGGTGGACATGCTCATCTATCGGAGCCTAACGATCGCGGCGTGAGCGGGGACAGTCACGAAAGGACGCTGGTCCTCGCGACCTCACCCAGCCAGCGGGCGCTCGGCTTGGGGATGCGCTCCTGGGTGGTGCGGTCGACGTCGATGATGCCGAAGCGGGGGACGTAGCCCCGGGACCACTCGAAGTTGTCAAAAGCGCTCCAGCAGAAGTAGCCGGCGAGGTCGATGCCGTCGTCGAGGCAGTCCAGGACCCCGTCGAGCGCCGTCCGCAGGTAGCGCAGGCGCTGGGTGTCGTCGTCGGTGCCGATGCCGTTCTCGGTGACCACCAGCGGGGTGTGCTCGGTGACCTCCCAGGCCCGGCGGATGGTCGCGGCCAGCGACTCGGGGTAGTACTCGTAGCCCATGACGAGGACGTCGTGGCCGCTCTCGGGACCGAGGGTGCCGTCGGCCCCCACGCGGGTGCGGCTGTAGGTCTGCACGCCCAGGAAGTCGTCGCCGCGGGCCGCCTCCAGGTAGACGTCCTCCATGTTGCGACGAATGCGGGCGACGCGGGCCTCGGCCTCATCGAGGCGACCGCCGTCGGGGTCGGCCACGGCCTGGTAGTCGCTCATGGCGAGGGTCAACCCGACGGGGGCGTCGCCCACGTGGGCCTTGATCTCGGGGACGGCCCGCCGGTGGGCGTCGAGGAACACGTCGTTGACCCACCGGCGCTGCTCGACGTCGCGCCCACCGGGCGGGAACACGCCGGCGAGGTAGCCGAGGGTGGCCACGATGTTGGGCTCGTTGAAGGTGGCCACGCGGGTCACGAGGTCGCCGAGGTGGGCGGCGGTGCGCTCGGCGAAGCGCACGAAGCGGTCGGCGGCGACGGGCTCGGCCCAGGCGCCCTGCGCGGCGAGCCAGCGCGGGGTCGTGAAGTGGTGCAGCGTGACGACGGCGTCGAGGCCGTGGGCCCGACACGACGCCACCATGCCGCGGTAGTGGTCGAGCGCCGCGGTGGAGAACTGGCCGTCCTCGGGCTCGATGCGGCTCCACTCGACCGAGAAGCGGTAGCTGTTGAAGCCCAGCTGGGCGAGGAGGCGGATGTCCTCGTCGAAGCGGTGGTAGTGGTCGATGGCGTCGCCGCTGGGCTCGGCGCACCCCGACGACGGATCCTGCTCCCAGGCCCACCAGTCGTTGTTCCAATTCCCGCCTTCGACCTGGTGGGCGGCGGTGGCGGTCCCCCATCGGAAGCCCGCCGGGAAGGATCGCTCGGTCATGGAAGGGGCACCGTAGTGTGCAGGGCATGTCGCAAGCGGCGGTCGACGCGCTGATCGAGCTGCTGGACCTCGAGGCCATCGAGGTGAACATCTTCCGCGGCAGCAGCCCCGACGAGGACCGCCAGCGCACCTTCGGGGGCCAGGTGGCCGGCCAAGCGCTCGTCGCCGCCGCCCGCACCGTGGAACCTGAGCGCGCCGTGCACTCGCTGCACGCCTACTTCCTGCGGCCCGGCGACCCGGGCGTGCCCATCCTCTACGAGGTCGACCGCATCCGGGACGGCCGTTCGTTCACCACCCGCCGGGTCGTGGCCATCCAGCACGGCAAGGCCATCTTCAACCTCGCCGCGTCGTTCCAGGTCCACGAGACCGGCCTCGAGCACCAGCTCGCCCTCCCCGACGTCATGTTCGACGGGCGCCTGCCCCCCGACCCCGAGACGCTCCCCGACTGGCGCGAGCGAATGGCCCCGTGGAAGGACCGCATCGGCGACTGGTACGACCGGCCTCGGCCCATCGACCACCGCTCCTGCGACTACGAGCCCATGGACCGCAAGGAGAAGCTGCCGCCGCACCAGCGCACGTGGCTGCGTGCCGACGGCGTGCTGCCCGACGACCAGGTCGTCCACAACTGCGTGCTCACGTACGCGTCGGACATGACCCTGCTGGACACGAGCATCCTCCCCCACGGCCTCGGCACCATGGACGAGGCCCTCATGATGGCCAGCCTCGACCACGCCATGTGGTTCCACCGGCCCTTCCGGGCCGACGAGTGGCTGCTCTACGTGCAGGACACCCCGTCGGCGTCCGGTGGCCGCGGAACCTCCCGCGGGCTGATCTACACCCAGGAGGGGCAGCTGGCGGTGTCCGTCGTCCAGGAAGGCCTGATACGAATCCTGTCGTGATCTCGTCTCGCACCCGGCTCCGTCGTCCCCGCCTCGCGGTTGCGCTCCTGGCGGGTGCCCTGCTCGCCGGCGCCTGCTCGAGCGGAGGCGACGACAGCCCACCACCCACGGTCGCCGTGCGCCCCGCCACCACCGACGCCCCGCCCACGACCACCGAGGACGCCAGCACCTCGGTGCCCAGCGTCGGCACCCTCGAGGGCGTCGCCGTCGGCTTCGACGAGATCGCCAACTTCGACGACACCCCCATGGCCATGGCCGTGCGTGACGGCGACGAGGACCTCGTCTACGTCGCCCTGCGCTCGGGCACCCTCGTCCGCCTCGACCCGTCGGCGGGTCCGGACGCTCCCGCCGAGTCGATGCTCGACTTCCGCGACGACGTGTCCACCGAGAGCGAGCAGGGCTTCCTGGGCCTGGCCTTCGCCCCGGACGGCGAACACCTCTACGTGAGCTACACCAACAGCAGCGGCGACACCCGCATCGACGAGTACGCCGTGCAGGGCGAGGGCACCGCCGCCACCATCGAGGCCGAGTCCCGGCGAGAGGTGCTGGGGGTGGACCAGCCCTTCGCCAACCACAACGGCGGCAACATCGCCTTCGGACCCGACGGCTACCTGTACCTGGGTCTCGGCGACGGCGGCGCGGGCGGCGACCCCGACGACCGCGCCCAGGACCCGACCGACCTGCTGGGCAAGTTCCTGCGCATCGACCCCGCCGCCGGGGACACCCCGTACGGCGTGCCCGAGGACAACCCCAACGTCGGCGGCGCCAACGGCACCGATGCCCGCACCGAGATCTGGCTGCGCGGCGTGCGCAATCCGTGGCGCTGGTCGTTCGACCCGCTGACCGGCGACCTCTGGATCGCCGATGTCGGCCAGGACGAGGTCGAGGAGATCGACCTCCTCCCCAACGACGGCACCGGCCGCAACGCCGGGCGCGCCGCCAACCTCGGGTGGAACGAGATGGAGGGCGACCAGCCCTATGAGGGCGGCCAACCGCCCTCGGGCTACGTCGGTCCGGTCATCACCTACCGCCACGCGGACGGTGGCTGCTCGGTGACGGGCGGCTACGTGTACCGCGGCACCGACGTCCCGGACCTCGAAGGCGCCTACCTCTACACCGACTACTGCCTGGGACACCTCCAGGCCGCCCTGGTGGACGGCAGCCGACAGGTGAACGACCAGGCGGACCTCGGCGACCTGCCCGCGTCGGCGCCGGTCTCGTTCGGCCAGGACGCCGACAACGAGCTGTACGTGCTGTTCGAGGGCGGCCAGCTCGTGCGCCTCACCGCCGGCTGATCACCCTCCCCAGGCGCCCGGGATCCAGGCGGAGCAGGCGGCGGGCGTTGGCGTCGAAGCGTCCCGCGAGCGCGGCGTCCCCGTTGCTGGGGTCGAGGGACTGGTCCCAGCCCGCGAGGTTGGTGCCGGCCACGACCTGCTCGGAGCCGAAGGCGGCGAGGAGGGCGGCGAGCGCCGTTGGGCCGCCGACGTGCGCGTCCCACCACAGCCGCCGCAGCCGCTCGGCCACCGCGCCCGGCGGGGCGAGCGCCTCGGGACCCCAGGGGCGGGTCCGCGCCGCGTGCTCCATCCGCTCGGCCAGCCAGGCCGTGGCGCCGCCGCCGTGGCTGACGCACACGTCGAGGCGGGGATGACGGTCCAGCACCCCGCCCAGCACCAGCGTGGCCACCGCGAGGGTCTCCTCGTAGAGGAACCCCAGCCAGAGGTCGCCGTCGAAGCGTGCCAGACGCTCGTCGCGGCGAGGTCGATCGATGCCGTCGGGCGCCGGGTGCACGAAGACGGGGACGTCGAGGGCCTCGCACGCCGACCACACCACGCCGAAGGCCGGATCGTCGAGCGGGCGGCCCAGATCGGTGCCGATGGAGGCGCCGAGCAGGCCGAGCTCCTCGACCGCGCGGCGCAGCTCGGCCGCGGCCCGGGGCGGGTCCTGCATCGGGAGCTGCGCCAGGCCGGCCAGGCGGGTGGGGGCGCCCGCCACCAGCGCCGCCAGCTCGTCGTTGTGGCGCCGGGCGAACATCGTGGCCCAGTCCGCGTGCACGTGGGAGAAGAAGGTCAACGGGTTGGGCGACAGCACCTGCAGGGCGATGCCCACCTCGTCCATGGCCGCGAGCCGCGCCTCGACGTCCATGAACGGGGTGCCCCGGTAGCGAACGCCGACCAGCTCGTAGTCCCCCACCCGAAAGCAGGGCGGACGACCCGTCGCGGGGTCCCCGTCGTCCAGCTCCGGGCCGTGGGGCCCGGCGGCACCCAAGACGGACTCGAGCACCACGTGGGCGTGCAGGTCGATCACGGGGTCACCGACGGCACGGTCAGAACCGCACCGGGTAGGCCGCCCAGTAGCCGCGGGCGGAGGTCGGGTCGAGCCGTGGCGGGTCCTCGGGGTCGGGGTGGGCACCCGCGGCCAGGACGGCACGGACGGCGACCGGGACGAGGCCGTAGAGGCGGTCGGGCCCGGGCTCGGCCGCGGGGTCCCCACCGGCGGCCAGCTCCTGGCCGATGCAGGCGTGCATGCCGAGCCCGAAGCTCATCCCCCATGGGGCGACCCCGGGGGCGGGCGTGCGTTGGGGGTCGAACCGCTCGGCGTCCGGGCCGAAGGCCTCGGGGTCGCGGTTCACGGCCATCAGGTCGATCACCACCTCGTCGCCGGAGGCGACGGCCTGCCCGCCGGCCAGTGTGAGCGGCTCGAGGGCGCGGCGCACGGCCACGGGGCTCGAGGGCTGGAGGCGCACGGTCTCGTGCACGCAGCGCTGGAGGAAGCCGAGGTCGTCGCGGGCGCGGGCCGCGTCCGCCGGTGCCTCGTCGGCGAGGCGGAACACGTGATCCAGGGTGCGGACGAAGGCGGTGGCCGACGTGTGGGCGCCGGCGAGGAGGTAGAAGCACGTCTCCCGTCGCACGACCTCCGGCCCGAGCTCGAGCTGGTCCTCGTTGGCGAGCAGGACGGTGAGCACGTCCTGCGGCAGCTCGTCCGAGGGGAGGTCGCCGGCGGCAACGGCGTCGAGGGCGGCCCGCCGTCGGGCGATCGACGGCTGCAGGAACTCGCCGTCGAAGGCGTCGAGCGCCTCGGCCACCTCGGCCCGCTTCGCTTCGCGGTCGCCGGTGTAGTGGGCGAGCGTGGCGCCCTCGATGAACCGCATGAGGTAGCCGTAGAGCCGGTGGGTCTCCTCGGGGCTGCGCTCGGGGCGGTCCACCCCAGCCGTGGTCGCAGCGAGGTTCATCATCATCTCGTGGCTGAGGCTCACGAGCTCGGCGCGGCCCGCGGCGACGTGGGGAGCGAGGGTCTCGGCCACGATGGCCGGGAAGCGCGTCCGCTCGTCACGTTCGCGCGTGTCCCGGCGGAACAGCCGGTTCTCGAGTCGCCGCCGGGCCCGGTGCTCGTCGCCGTGGAGGTTGACCAGCACGTCGGCCATCACCACCTCGCCCGCGTCGTACAGCGCCTGGCGCAGCTGCTTCTGGCGGAAGGCGTCCCGGGCCGCCTCGTACGTGGTGACCGTGTGGACCGCGCTCATGGGTGGCTCCGGGAGGGCTCGGGACGGGTTGGACGGGCCGCGCGGGCGGGAGCGGACGCGGCCCACGACGCGGCCTGGGCCAGGAGCCGACGGTGGGCCGGGTGCTCGAAGGCGGGTGGACCGTGCCCGAGCAGGTCGGTGACGACCCGCCCGTCGCCCACGGCCCGGGCCCACAAGAGCGGGTGCGTGTGCCCCCCGTCGTCGGCCACGAGGAGCGGTTCGAGATCGTCGACCTCGTCGAGGAAGCCGTAGGCCTCGTCGTCCAGCGTGAAGACGTCGACCCCACGCGTGACCTCGTGGGCACGGCCCGCCGCGGTGGGCGACACCGTGACCGGCCCGAGGGGCGGATGCGACGAGCGCGACCAGTCCCACCGTGCCCCGCACAGCGACCGCCAGGTGTCGGCGCCGTCGAAGCAGATCACCGCCGTGTGGAGCGCCAGCAGGCCGCCACCACCGCGCACGAAGCGGTCCAGCGGGGTGAGGTCGGCGTCGGTCACGGAGACGGCGTGCTCGCCCCGCTGGGCGGCGTAGCGCTCCTGGCCCATGCTCCAGCGCAGGGCGTGGACGGTGACCAGGTCGAAGGCGCTCCCCCGCACGGCATCGTCGGCGCGGAGGAGACCGAGGGCCTCGAAGGGGTCGGTGACCACGGTGGTGGTCATGCCCTGCGTCGCCAGCAGCTCGACGAGGAGGGGCGCGGTGGCGTCGAAGGGGTGGGTCGGCCCGCCGGTCAGGAGGAGGTTGGCGGTCACCGGCGTCACCGGTCCGCGGGCGGGTCGACCGGCCCGACCGAGTCCACCGCCGCCGGCCGCGGGAGCGTACCGATCACGCTCATCGTCACGCCGCCGTCGACCAGCAGCTCCGTGCCGGTCACGTACGCCGCCGCATCCGACAGCAGGAAGAGCACGACGGAGGCCACCTCCGCGGCGTCGCCGAGGCGACCGAGGGGGACGCGGCCCGCCCGCAACCGCCGGATCTCCGGGTCGGCGTAGATCGGCGCCGACATGCCCGCGTCGATCAGCCCCGGGGCCACGGCGTTGACCCGGATCGCGTGCGGGCCCCACTCGAGCGCCATCTGTTGGGTGAGGCGGGCGACCGCCGCCTTCGTCGCGCCGTAGGCGCCGGCGTTGGGTCCGGGTGCCACCCCGTTCATGGACGTGACCGCCACGATCGAGCCGGGACGACCGGCGGCGACCAGCCGCCGGGCCACCGCACGGGCGGCCACGAAGGTGCCGGTGAGGTTCACGTCGACGACCGCCCGCCAGTCGTCCACGGTGGCATCGAGCAGGGGCCCGAAGCGGACGATGCCGGCGTTGGCGACCAAGGCGCCCGGTGCGGACCCTCCCGTGGCGGCGGCGAGGTCGTCGAGGGCGGCTTCGACCGCCCCCTCGTCGGTGGTGTCGGCGCTGAGGGCCACGCCCCGGTCCCCCAGCGCCGCCGCCGTGGCCCGCGCCGCAACGCCGTCGCGGTCGAGGACCCCGACCGTCCAGCCTGCGTCGGCGGCGGCCGCGGCGATGGCGGCCCCCAGACCGGTCCCGCCGCCGGTCACCACCACGGTGCCGCTCATGCTTCCGCCCCGGTCATCCGTGCACGAGGTCCCACGTCAGGGGGCGGGCCGACCACAGCCCCACCTTCTCCCCCGGGAGCTGTCGCCGCTCGGGCCACGGGCGGTCGAGGTCCACGGGGGTGCCTCGGGAGAACACGTGGCGGAGGCGCCGGCGGTCCCCCAGGACGGACACCTCCACCGAAGGGTCGCCGTCGACCACGAGCACGTCGGCTGCCGCACCCGGGGCGATCACCCCGATGCTGTCGAGGGGCCGCCGGAGGGCCAGCGCCCCGTTGCGGGTCGCACACGAGATGGCCTCCAGCGGGGTGAGGCCCAGGGCCTCGACGAACACCTCCATCTCCCGGGCGTGCCAGTGGCCGTACGGGGTGAGCGAGAACCCGCTCTCGGAGCCGCAGAGCAGGGGCACGCCGGCGTCGTAGGCGGCCCGGAGGCGGTCGGCGGTGGCCGCGATCTCGCCCCGGAACAGGTCGACCTGGGTGGTCATGGCCCCGACCCGGTCGCCGTGGTCGGCGAGGTTCGCGAGGAAGGTGAAGGTCGGGGCCACCGCGGTGCCCGCCTCGACCAGGGCGGCGACCGCGGCATCGTCGAGGAAGCTCGCGTGCAGCACGAGGTCGGCGCCGGCCTCGGCCGCCAGCCGGGTCGACTCGGCGTTGCGGCAGTGGGCCACGGTGGGCGTGTCGAGGGCGTGCGCGGTGTCGGTGACGGCGCGGAGCTCGTCGAGGGTCCACACGGTGCGCTCGCCGGGGCGGTTCGGCAGCGAGCCCGTGACGTGGATCTTGATCCAGTCGGCGCCCCGTTTGATCTGCTGGCGGGTGACCCGGACCATCTCGTCCCGGTCGCCCACCACGTGGGCGTACCCGACCCGCCCCTCGTCGGGGATGAGCTTGCCGGCGGTGCCGCCGGCGGCGGTCAACAGCGCGTTCAGGCCCGCCGCCATGCGGGGCCCCTCGACCAGGCCGGCTTCGATGGCGTCCCGCAGCGCCGGGCCCACCTCGAAGATGCAGTCGGCGTCGAGGAAGCCGGTGACGCCGGCGAGGAGCAGCTTCTGGACGTCGAAGGCGGCCACCAGCGTGGCGGTGGAGGGGTCCCGGTGGAAGAAGAGCTCGTCGTTGCTGGCGGGCTCGCCGAAGGTGATGTGGCAGTGGGCGTCGATGAGGCCCGGGAGCACCGTGAGGCCGCCCACGTCGTGCACGACCGCGTCCACCGGCGCCGCGGCTGCCGCGTCGGGGCCCACGGCGAGGATGCGGTCGGGCTCGAGGAGCACGTCCGCGGGCCGCGGCGCCGCCCCGGTGCCGTCGATCACCGCGCCGCCGCGGAGGAGGGTCGTCGTCATGGTGGCAGTCCTTCGGCTCAGGCCTCGAAGGCGGTGGCGTAGCCGTCGAGCAGGTGGGGGCGGGGCGCGCCCGGGTCGGGCATGAAGTCGACCGCGAGGTAGGGCCCGGGATCGAGGTCGAGGTGGAGGTAGGCGTCGAACCCGGCCGACAGCGCGCCCAGGCCCCCGAGGGCGTCCAAGGCCACGTCGGGCGTGGCGTTCACGGCCAGATCGTCCAGCACCTGGTCGAGCTGCTCGTCGTCGATCGGCTGCTCGAGGCCGAGGACGGCCAGCTCGTGCAGTCCCTCGCCGCCCTCGCCCTCGTCCCGGTTCACCACGTGGTACCAGCCCGGCGGCAGCGCCTCGGGGAAGCGGTAGCCGTCAGGGGTCATCTCGATGGTGCCCACCACGGCATCCCCGCCGGCGTCGGCGTCCTCGCCCGTGCCACCGGAGGCCGCGGCGCCGTCCTCGGGCTCGGCCACCGTGAGGGTGGTGGTCATGCCCATCAGCGCGTGGGCCACCCCGTGAGCGTCGGGCACGTAGCACATGGCCAGCACCAGGCCCGGGGGAAGGTCGACCAGGGCTTCGATGGACCGGCCCGGCCCGATGTAGCTCACGCCGCCGAGCATGTCGACGAACTCGATGGCGGCCGAGCCGGAGGAGTCGCCGCCGGCGGTGTCGGCCAGCTCGGCGAGGTCCACGCCCTCCTGCAAGCGGGCGAACATCACCTGGTGGGCCTCCTCGCCCTCGTTGTGGAAGCTCACGTGCGTCCAGCCCGAGGGCAGGGCGTCACCGCCGGCGAGGTCGACGGGCCGGCCGGCCGCGTCCGTGGCCTGGAGGTCGAACGTGTACTCGGTGCCCACGATGTCGAGCGCCCCGACCGCTCGGGGCAGCGCCACGCGAGCGAGGGCGGACGTCGAAGGGGCTGCGTCAGCCGGGACCGCAGAGGTCGCCGAGGGTTGCGGGTCGCTCCCGCAGGCGGCCGCCAGCACCGCGGTCGCCGCCGCCAGCAGCAGCCATGCCACGGCACGGGCGTTCCGGGAGCACGAGGTCGGTCGGGTCACGGGCGCGGATGCTCCTCGAAGAAGGACCAGATGAGCTCGGTGGCGTCGATGTCGTCGGTGGTGGGGCCGAGGATGGCGGCGCTGGCGTGGGAGAAGGCGCTGGAAGGCCAGGTGTGGCCGCCGCCGTGGACCACGTACAGGTCGACCGCGGCCCCGCCGGCGCAGTCGCCGTAGGCCTCCGAAGCGACGGCCGCCGACACGTCGGTGCGGGTGGGGGCTGGATCGCAGCCGTCGAGCTCGGCCCAGGTCGCCGCCGTCTCGGCGACGTCGGCGAAGGCGAGGCCATCGAAGGCGTGGCGGCTGTCGTCGCTCCAGTCCAGGTCGTCGAGCGCCGGTCCCGGTCCGCCGTCCACCAGGACGTACTGGTCTTCGGTCCCGTGGATGGCGAGCACCGGCACCGGCCCGTCGGGCTCGCACCCGTCGGGGACGAGCAGCCCCGCGACCGCGGCCACCGCCGCGACCCGGTCCGAGAGCTCACAGGCGACCAGCGAGGCGAGGAAGGCACCGTTGGAGAACCCGTCGACGTAGACCCGGTCCGGGTCGATGCAGACCGTGGCGCTCACGTCGTCGATGACGTCGGCCACGAAGCCCACGTCGTCGGGCAGGTCGGGCTCGGGCGTCGCGTTCCAGTAGGGCAGGTCACTGTTGCCCTGGGGCGTGGCCAGGACGAAGCCCTCGCGCTCGGCGAGGGCGCCGAACCCGCTGATGGCGGCCTGGGTCTCGGCGCCGCTGAGGTAGCCGTGCAGGTCGATCACGAGGGGCCGTGGGCTGCCCTCGTACCCGCTGGGGACCACCCGGTCGTACCACCGCTCCTCGCCCCCGGACGAGAGCTCGACCCGTTCCGTGCCCGCTGGCGCCGGCGCCGCCGCCGCGCAACCCGGCGGGGCGGTGCTCGTCGTCGTCGGGCCGGCGGTCTCCTCAGTGGACGCCGCGTCCTCGCCGGCGTCGTCGCCACCGCAGCCCGCGAGCACGAGCCCGACGGCCACCACCACTGCGACCGAGCACCACGCGCCCCGGCCGCGGCGGCCGCGACCCGGGTGCTGAGGCGTCGCCGATCGCACGCGGGTCAGGCCTCGGCGGCGAACCAGTTGGCGTGGAACCCGAACGGGACCCGCCTCGGGAGGTGCACCGTGGCGACGGGCCCCGCCGCCACGTCGCGGGCGTCCAGCACCACGAGCTCGCTGGTGTCCCGGGCCTCGTCGTACACGATGTTCAGGAGCCACCCGTCGTCCTCGGCGGTTCCCCCGGGGTCCGGGGCGAAGACGCTCTCCCCCACGTGGCCGTGCGGTCCCATGGTCCAGTGGGTACGAGACCCGTCGGTCTCGTCGTACTTCACGATGGTGTCGAAGTCGCCCATGCGGCGATCGGGCTGGAGGAAGGCCGACAGGTAGAGCCACCGCACCCGCTCGCCGTTGCGGGTGTCGTTGATGCGGTTGAAGTCCCCGCCCAGATCGTCGATCGGCTCCCACCCGGCCCGGCCTTGCGCGAGGTCGATCCAGAACCGGGCGGGACGGCCGGGGGTGGGATCGGCGACGGACTGGTCGAGGGGCGGCTCGGAGTCGACGCCGAAGTCCGGCGCGTCGAAGCGAGAGCCGCACAGCTCGATGCGGTCGCCGTCACCCCAGCCGCTCCAGAAGTGCTGCACGTGCCCGGGCTCGATCTCGTACCAGGTGACGTCGGCGGCACCGCCGCGGCGGGGCAGCACCCCGAGCCGGGTGCCGTTCTCGGGCCGCCACGACACCATCGGCCCCTGCCCCATCGTCTCGACGTTGAACACGATGGGCGAGTCGAGGAACACCACGTGGTGCTCGGTGATCACGAAGTCGTGCATCATCACCGGCGCGGGCACGGCGAGGTCGACCGAGTGCACCAGCTCGCCGGCGGCATCGATGACGAAGTAGTGGATGGACGGCTCGAACACCGAGTAGGCGAAGCAGAACAGCTCGCCGGTCCGGGGATCGAACCGAGGGTGGGCGGTCATGGCGCCGCGCAGTCGACCGCCGAAGTCCCACTCCCCCACGGTGTCGAGGTCGGGGGTCACCTCGGTGGGCAGGCCGCCCTCCCACAGGGCCAGCCACCGCCCGGCGTGGCGGATGACGTGGGTGTTGGCCACGTTCTTGACCGGGCCCGCGTCCCCGGTGAGCGAGCGGTCGGGGAAGTCCAAGACGTTGCCCAGCCCGGGGTAGACCGCTCGACCGAGGGCCAGCTCGGCCTCGAGCCCCTGCGAGCGCACCCACCGGTTGCGGTAGGAGGCCCGCCCCTCCTCGAGGGTCACGCCGTGGAGCATCCCGTCGCCGTCGAGCAGGTGGTACCGGCCAAGGGGCTCGAAAAGTGGGTTGGGGCCGTTGCGCACGAAGTTGCCGCGCAGCGCCGAGGGCAGCTCGCCGGTGACGCGGAGGTCGGCGACGTCGAGCTCGTCCGGCACGGGGGCGAGGTTGCCCAGGAGGTCGGGCTGGTGGGCGGCGTTGGTGACCGTGCCCCGTGGGCTCCCGGCCCGCGCCGCGGGCACCTCGGTCGTGTCGGTCATCGGCCCTCCCTCGCTGCCCTGGTCGGCACTCGACCTCCGGGCACTGCTAGGTTAACGACGTTAACCGATCGGGCCGGGCACGTCACCACCACCGCCGCCGCCGACCCGCCGACCCAGGGGGCATCCGTGGACGCAGTCCTCGAACAACGGATCCGCGACCGGATCGAGGCCGACCGGGTCCGCACCGAGCCACCGCCCGACGCGGTGCCGGTGCCCCTCATCCCCACCCAGCGCTACGTCGACCCCGCCTTCCACGCGCTCGAGCGCGAGCACCTGTTCCCCCGCACCTGGCTGTTCGCCGGGCACGAGTCGGAGTGGCCCGAGCCGGGCGCCTACCGCCAGTTCGACCGCACGGGTGCGCCCATCGTGATCGTGCGCGGCGAGGACGGCGTGCTGCGGGCCTTCTACAACGCCTGTCGCCACCGCGGCGCCCCGGTCACCCGGGACGAGTGCGGCACCGCCCGCCGGCTGACCTGCCAGTACCACAGCTGGAGCTACGGCACCGACGGCCTCCTCAAGGCCGTCCCCGACGCCCGTAGCTTCGCCGGGCTCGACATGGCGGACCTCGGGCTCGTCCCGGTGCGGTGCGAGACCTCGGACGGCTGGGTCTTCGTGAACGAGTCCCTCGACGGCCCGTCCCTCGCCTCGTTCCTCGGGCCGGTGGCCGACCAGATGCGCGACATCGACGGTCCGGTGATGCGCCTGGTGGGCACCCAGGTGCACCACCTCGCCTGCAACTGGAAGCTGATGGTCGACGCCTTCCTCGAGGTGTACCACGTGCGCACGGTCCACCCCGACAACGCCGCGCTGCTCTACGACGACCAAGCCACGACGGTCACCATGCTGGCGAACGGCCACAGCCGACTCACGGTCGACAAGCGAGAGGAGTTGCGCGACTTCCCGATGGTGTCGCCGGAGTACGACAACCCGTCGGTCCCCCTCCTGTGGCGGCAGACGTCCACCTCGTTCGGCCTCTTCCCGAACCTGGTCGTGCCCATGGATACGGGGGCCTTCACCTTCCTCTGCATGTGGCCGGTGGACGTCGACCACACCGAGCTCGAGCTGCGCTGGTACGCCCCGGCCTGGGAGGGCGAGGAGGTGCCGGCCGACCACACGGGCCGCATGGCCCTCTTCGAGACCGTGATGGCCCAGGACACCGCCAACATGGCGCCCATCCAGGCGTCGGTATCCTCCCGCGGGGCGCGACCGTTCCAGATCGGCTGGCACGAGCGGCTGATCCACCACTTCCAACGGGCGGTGGACCTCGCCATCGGCCCGGACCGCCTGCCGTCCGGCACCGCGGTGTCCGACGCCCTCGACGGGTTCGTGGAGCCGTCGTGACGCGCGGTATCGAGAGGCGAGATGTCGTGCGGCGAGCGGCCGGGGCGACGTTGGCCGTGGTGCTGGCCCTCGGGGCCGGCGCCTGTGGCAGCGGCGGGTCGGATCCCGGGTCCGCCGAGGCCGGCGCCGACGGCACGGCGAGCAGCACCACCACGCTGTCGCCGGTCCCCGGCGCCGACCTCGCCGGGCGGTGGGCCCATTACGACATCGTCGCCTACGAGGACGACACCCTGAAGATCCAGATCATCAGCTACGGCTTCACCGACTTCGCGGTGGAGGACGGCCAGCTCATCGAGTCCGAGGAGTTCTGCACGGCCGAGCAGGTGAGCGACCAGGCCATGCAGACCTCGATCTCGGACGCCGCGACCCGGGCCATCCGGCCGGTGTCCACCCCGGTCGAGGTGAGCGGCGAGCCCGGCGCGTGGCAGGTCAGTCGGCCGGCGACGCCGACCCCGGTGGGCATCCGCCTCGACGACCCGGCCAACGAGTCGCTGCCGACCGACCCGGACGACCCCCGCGTCGTGGACGACGACGGGGACGGCAAGCCGGGCGTCACCGTCGTGCTGCGTCTCGGCGACTCCTACGAGGAAGAGCTCTACATCGCCCGGCGCGAGATCTTCGCCTACGACCTGGCCCAGAACGGCCCCGACTCGATGACGGGGACGGTCACCGACTCCTCCGAGCAGCTCGTCATCGGGGCCACCGACCCGATCCTCGAGGGATCGGGCGGCGCCTGGGTGCAGGTGGCCGACCGGTCGTACAGCCCGATCCTGCTGGAGCGGGTCGATGAGGACTGGGACTGCGACCGCCTGATCGCCGAGCGCGACGAACTGTTCCCACCCAACCCGCCCATCGAGTGGTGACGGGAGCGACCGCACCGACCTTTGTGGTAGACGTAGCACGGACTTAACGCTGTTAACCGCGGCCCGGACCGACCTGGGCCGAGCGACCGAGGAGCCGGCCATGCCCACCCCGCGCAGCCTGACCACCGCCCCCCACCGCGACTTCGACCTCGAGGTGGTGGCCGGCGAGTGGCCCACGGACATCAGCGGCGAGGTGCTGTACTCCAGCCCGCTCAACGGCCACGGCATCCCGTACGCCATCTTCGACTTCGGCGCCATGTGCCGGCTCTCGCTCGAGGCCGGCACCCGCGGCGCCGCGCCGGGGAAGTTCCGGTGGCAGAGCGTGGCCATCGACACGCCGAGCAAACGGCTGTGGGAGCGCCACCCCGAGGTGTTCAAGGCGGGGCCCACGGGATACACCTCACCGTTCGGCTCACCCAACGCCGCCAACACCGCCCCGCTTCCGTGGGGGGACCGGCTCTACGCCACGTGGGACGCCGGCCGGCCCGTCGAGCTGCACCCCGAGACCCTCGAGTACGTCGCCGAGGTCGGTCACATCGACACCTGGGGCGGGCCGTCGATGGGCCACCAGAGCGTGCTGCCGTTCGTCCTCTCCTCGGCCCACCCGGTGGCGGACCCCGAGCGCCACTGCCTCTGGACGGTCAAGCTCGAGATCGGCCCCGCCGGCCTGGTCCCCTGGCTCGTGCGCTACGACCGCGCCGACGGGACGCGGGTGCAGCACTGGCCCCTCGAGGGCATCGCTTTCGGCGGCTCGGTCCACACGGTGAGCCAGACGCGTGACTGGGTCATCCTCTGCGACAGCGGCAACTTCAAGCCCGACCTCGACGAGATGCTCGGCGGGGAGCGCACCACCACCATCGACGCCGAGGTCCCGGTCTGGCTCATCCGAAAGGACGCGGTCGAGGGCCTCGCCTCGGGCACCCCGGTGACGCCGGCGTGCTTCACCATGTCGCCCCCCAACGGCCACTACTACGCCCGTTGGGACGACAACGACGGCATCTCGGTCGTGTGGGAGGGCATGGACCTCATGGACCTCGCCCTGTACCTCCGACCCGACGACGTCGACGTCAACGGCAACCCCGTCGATCCCGCCGCGGTGGGCCTCTACAACATGTCCATGGCGCCGGAGACCATCTGCGAGGTGGTCTTCGACCCTGAGTCCGGAAAGGTGCTCGAGCAGGGCTCGTTCAAGGAGGACTGGACCTTCAACCTCCAGCTCTCGGCCATGGACTGGAGCACTGAAGGGATGAGCGCCCCGACGCTGCACCACGTCGACTACCAGGGCTGTCGCCCGGGCAACGTCTCGGCGCGGGCGGCCCGCCTCTACGAGGGGCGCATCGACCTCGACCGCCTGCGCGAGGAGACCGGCGGCGCGCTCTGCTCGTTCGAGCGCGGGTCCATGGAGCTGAAGGCCCGCTGGGAGTACCCCGACACGGCCGATCACATCACGTCGCCGGCCTTCGCGCCGCGGGCGGTGGGTTCGGTCGAGGGGGCGAGCGCCTTCGCGGGGAGCTCGCCCGGCGGACACGACGGCTACGTCGTCCAACCGGTCTGCAACGACGACGGCCTGCGCATCGAGCTGTTCGACGCCGCCCGGGTCGCCGACGGCCCGATCGCCGTGCTCAAGGGCACCAACCGGGAGACCATCCCGTTCGTGCTGCACTCGGCCTGGTCGCCGTCGCACCACGAACTGGTCGACGCCGAGCGGCTCACCTTCTCCTCCGAGCTGAGCGACGAGGTGCTGGCGTCGGTCCCCGAGGAGCTGCGGGCCGCGGTCCACGAGGTGGCGGCCGAGCTGGGCTGAGGCCGGGCGGCGGCGCGCCAGGCAGCCGGATCCGCGTTCTGGCTCCCGATTCGACCGCTCCCGCGGTCGAATCGGGAGCCAGTTCGGCACGGGTGAGCCAGGAGGGGCGGCGGTCAGCGGGTGGCGCCGTACCCCCGGAGGAGGCGGTCGGTGACCTCGGTGACCAGCGCCTCCTCGCCCTCGGCGTTCAGGCCCAGGCCGAGCAGGCAGATGTCGGCCACGCCGTGAACGCCGGCCCAGATGCTGAGGGCCACGACGAGCGCGTCGTCGGCCTCGAGGTCGCCGACGGCGATGGCGTCCTCGAGGGCGCCGGTCGCCATGCGGAACGCCGTGGTGGCGGCGGGGAGCTCGCTCCCCTCCGGAACGGTCGCGATGCCGCCGAAGTCCGGCGGGAACAGGAACATCACCCGGAACAGCTCGGGGTCCTCGCGGGCCATGCGCACGTAGTTGCGGCACTGGGCCCGGACGCGGTCGAGCGGGCGGTCCGGATCGGCGGCGGCGTCGATCTCGACGTAACGGGCCATCAGGTCATCGAACTGGCGCTCCGCCACGGCCCGCAGCAGGTCCTCCTTGTCGGCGAAGTGGGCGTAGAGCGCCGGCGCGCTCACTCCGAACCGGTCCCCCAGGCCCCGCAGGGTCAACCGGTCGAGCCCGTCCCGGGAGATCATGGCCCGCGCCTCGTCGATGATCGCCTCGCGCCGCAGGGGCGGGCGCGAGGCGGCGGACACCCGCGGATCGTACCGCCCGCCGATCGGGCCCCCGGGCGTGGGAGGCCCCCTCGCTAGGCGGGGCGCGCGGCCGCGGGGCCGCCGAGGGCGATCTCGTCGAAGCGCCGGCGGGTGACGCTGTCGGGGGTCAGCCGGAGGGCGAGGTCACGGGCCCGGCGGGACAACGGGCCGCGCAGCCGGCTGAGGCCACCGAGGCGCCGGGCGTCGAGCTGGATGGTCCGCACCCGGTCGTGGCGGGCACGCACGTAGGCCCCGTGAGCCTCCTCGAGGCGGGCCGGATCGTCCTCAAGGGCCCGACCCAGCACGACTGCGTCCTCGATGGCCATGGCGGCACCCTGGCCGAGGTTGGGGGTCATGGCGTGGGCGGCGTCGCCGAGCAGCGGCAGCGCCGGCCGGCCCCACACCGGTTCGTCGAGCTCGCAGAGGTCGTGGTGAAGCGGCGGCCGCTCGGTCAGGCCCTCCACCACGGCCGCCGCGGCCGGCGGGAAGCCCGCGAACCAGCTGCGCAGGTCGTCGAGACCGACGTCGCCCGAGCGGCCCTCGGGCGCCACCCGCACGAGGAAGTAGTACACCTCGTCCCCCGGGACGGGGACGAGGCCGATGCGGCTGCTCGGCCCCCACCACTCGACGGCGCGGTCCAGCCCGGGGTCCGGCGCGAAGCCCCGCCAGCAGGTGTCGCCCGAGTAGCGGAGGTCGGCCGCCCCGAGGGCGAGGCGCGAGGGCGAGTGCAGCCCGTCGGCCCCGACCACGGCGTCGAAGGTCTCGGCGGCGCCGCCCCGCACGGACACCGCCGGCGGCGGGCCGGGGTCGACCGCGGTCACCGCCGCGTCGAGGCGCACCTCGACGGAGCCGCCCAACGCCTCGACGAGGGCGGCGTGGACGTCGTGGCGGGCGCACCCCAGGGTGGGCCCGAGGTGATCCCGGTGGGCGTCGGCCGGCGACGAGGACAGCAAGGTGTCGTCCGAGCGGCGCAGCTCGACCGCCGGCAGCTCGAACCCGAGCCCGTCGACCGCGACGCCCAGGTCCGCGAGGCAGGCCACCGCGTTGGGGGCCAGGACGATGCCGGCGCCGACGGGGCGGAACTCGGGGGCGGCCTCGAACAACGTGACGTCGTGGCGGTCCCGCAGCGCCAGCGCGGCGCACAACCCGCCGATCCCACCGCCCACGATCCCGACCCGCACCCCCCGATCTTCGCGCCCGACGAAGGGCGTCCGCGCCGCTACAGGGTGAAGCGGTAGATGTTGGTCTCGCGGGGGACGAAGCCGAGGCGAAGGTAGAGGCGGTTGGCGGCCTCACGGGTGGGGCGGCTGGTGAGGTCGATGGTCTTCGCGCCCTCCGCCCGCGCCCGATCGAGCGCGTGGCGGTTCAGGGCCTCGCCGACCCCTCGACCACGGGCGGCCTCGTCGACCACGACGTCTTCGATCCACGCCCGGATCCCCGTCGGGATGGGGAACACCACCAGGGTCAGGGATCCGAGTATCCGGCCCGTGTCGTCGTCTCGGGCGATGAGCAGGATCGACGCCGGCGAATCGATGATGTGGCGCAGCTCCTCGTCGCTGGGCGGAGGGTTGGACGACGACAGCTGGGGCACGAGGCGGTCGAAGGCCTCGCGCAGCTCTGGGGCGAGCGCGGTCTGCTCGGTGACGGTGACGCTCACAGTGGGGCGGGCCTCAGGGCTCCGGGACGGGCTGCGGGGGCGGCGGGCCCACGTAGCGAGCACTGGGTCGGATGATGCGGTTGTCGGCCGCCTGCTCGAGGATGTTGGCGCACCAGCCGATGACCCGGCTCGAGGCGAACGTCGGCGTGAACATCTCGCGAGGAAGGCCACAGCGGTCCATCACCACGCCGGCGTAGAACTCGACGTTCGCGTAGAGCTCACGGCCGGGCTTCAGCTCGGCGAGGGTGTCCACGACGGCCTTCTCGACCTGGACGGCGAAAGCGGCCTTTTCGCCGCCGAGGCGCTGGGCGACCGACTTGAGCAGCACCGAGCGGGGGTCGTCGGTCTTGTAGACGCGGTGACCGAAGCCCATGATCCGGTCGCCGTTCTCGACGGCGTTGCGGACCCACGCCTCGGTGTTCTCGGGCGAGCCGATCTCGTCGAGCATGGCCAGGGCCCGGCTGGGGGCCCCGCCGTGCAGCGGGCCGGAGAGGGCGCCGATGCCGCCCACCACCGCGGCCACGAGGTCGGCGCCGGTGGAGGTGATGACCCGGGCCGTGAAGGTGGAGGCGTTGAAGCCGTGGTCGATGGTGGTGATGAGGTACTGCTCGACGCCGCGGGCCTCGTCGGCGCCGGGCTCCTCGCCGGTGAGCATGTAGAGGTAGTTAGCCGCATAGCCGAGGGTCGGGTGGGGCTCGATGACCTCGTTGCCCTCGCGCAGACGGTGCAGGGCGGTGAGGATCGTGGGGATCACCGCGCACACCTGCATCGCGTTCCGACGGAGCTCGGCGGCACTGATGTCGAGCGAGGCCTTGAAGTCGAGGCTGGCACCCAGCAGCGACACGGCAGTGCGCAGGCCGTCGAGCGGCACGAACTCGTCGCCGGCCGCGGCGATGGCGGGCAGCTCGCGGCGCACGGCGTCGGGCAGGGTGCGGCTGGCGCGGATCTCGGCGAGGAAGGACTTGCGCTGGGCGGCGCTCGGCAGCTCACCCTCGAAGAGCAGGTGCCAGACGTCCTCGAGGGAGCGCTTCTCGGCCAGCTCGACGGCCGAGTACTGGCGGTAGTGGTAGAAGCCCTCCTGGCCCCGGACGTCGCCCACCTCGGTCTCGGCGACGATCACGCCCGCGAGCCCCTTGGGGGCCTCGATGTGTCCCGGGTGGGTCACGGGCTCGATGCTGGCCACCTTCATCAGGTCGCGCATGGACACGATGCCCACGAGGGCGCCGTCCTCGACCACTGGCAGGTGGCGGTAGCCCGCCTCGGAGAGCTTGGTGAACGCGGCGCCGGCCGACACGTCGGCGCCGAGGGTGGCCGGGTCCTCGGTCATCCACTCGGCCACCTTGGTGCCCTCGGGGTCGCTGCCCGATGCCGCGAAGCGCACGAGGTCGCGTTCGGTGAGGATGCCGATGGGTCGATCGCCATCGGCCACCACCACCGATCCCACCCCGTGCTCGACCATGCGGGCGCTGACCTCGGCGATGGTCTCGGAGGGCACCGCGGTCACCACCGAACGGCTCATCACCTCACCGACGGTTCGTACGACGGCACCTTCGGCCACGAGCCCTCCGCTTCTCTTCGTCACTTGCATCGGTCCAGGGTGCGCGGCGCCCCGGCGGGACCGCCGGACCGGCAGCGCACTCCGAGCCGGGATCTTACCGACCGAACCCGGCCCCGCAGGGGCCGAGGAGGGGCCGGCGGGGGCCGTCCTGCAGCGCCGCACCGCCAGACCGGCTGGATAGCGTGTGGGCATGCTCCGCTGGACCGCTCGTCCCCGGCTGCGACGTCCGGCGATGATCTGCGCCTTCGAGGGTTGGAACGACGCCGGCGACGCCTCCTCCTACGCGGCTCGTTACCTCGCCGAACGCTGGGCGCTGCGCCCCTTCGCCGACATCGACCCCGAGGACTACTTCGACTTCACCACCACCCGTCCGCAGGTCCGCCTGGAGGACGGCCACCAGCGCGAGATCGTCTGGCCCGCCAACGAGCTGGCCGCCGGGGGGGTCCCTGGCACCGACCGAGACGTCGTCATCCTCACCGGCACCGAGCCGCAGTTGCGGTGGCGAACGTTCTGCGACCAGATCACCGAGGTGGCCACCACCCTCGAGGTCGACCTCGTCATCACCCTCGGCGCGTTGTTGGCCGAGGTGCCCCACTCCCGACCGGTGTCGGTCATCGGCACGGCCGTCGACCAGGACCTGATCGACCGCCTCGGTCTGACCCGCTCGACCTACGAGGGCCCCACCGGCATCGTCGGCGTCCTCCAGGATGCCTGCGCACGCGCCGAGCTCTCGGCGGCCTCCCTCTGGGCGGCCGTTCCCACCTACGTGCCCGGCGCCCCCTCACCCAAGGCCGCACTTGCCCTGGTGCAGCGCACCTGCGCCCTGCTCGACGTTTCGGTGGTCGCCACCGACCTCGAGATCGCCACCGCCGCCTACGAGCGTCAGATCGACGAGCTCGTGGACGAGGACGAGGAGACCGCGGACTACGTCACCAGCCTCGAGGCCCGCTTCGACGACGGCGCGATCGACGACGAGCTCACCGATGTGAGCTCGCTCGTCGAAGAGGTCGAGCGCTTCCTCCGTTCCAGCGGCGACGGCTGAGCCGCCGCACCTCGCTCCCGCCTCACCCGTTCAGGGACCAGACCTCGTCGGTGACGACCGGTGGATTCACGCGCCAGTCCCACAACCGTCGCCCGTCGCCGCGAGGAGCACCTCGGCCTCGGCCTCGATGGCGCGGGCCAGGACCTCCAGGTCGGGCATCGACCCACCGTCGCCGGTGAGGCCGAAGCCGAGCTGACCGCAGTACGAGATCACCCCCATCAGGAGCCCGGTCTGCTCGAAGACCCCGACGTAGGGAAACACCTCGAGCAGGCGGGCCCCCATGCAGTAGAGCGGCACCTGAGGACCCGGCACGTTGGTGATGCCCAGGTTGACCGTGCGCTGACGCACGATGAGGCGAGCAGCGAAGCCCACCATCGCCGGCGGGGCGAGGTCGCCCACGGCGAGCACCTGGTCGGCCATCTCGGCTTGCCCACTCTGCTTCACCGCCGCCATCTGGCGGCAGACCTCGCGCAGGCGCGCCTCGGGGCCGGACTCTCCGACCGGGAGCTCGGCGAGCATGCCGGACACCCGGTTCCCGAAGGAGAACCGCTCGTCCGGCGAGCGCAGCGACACGGGAACGAAGGTGCGCAGGGTGCGCCCGGGCGGCACCTCCTCTCCCCGGTGCAGCAGGAAGGCCCGCAGCGCGCCGGCGCAGATCGCCAGGATCACGTCGTTGACCGATGCGCCCGCGGCGGCCTTCACCACCTTCACCGCGGCGAGCGGGACCCGAGCCACCTCGTAGCGACGGGTGGGCCCAATGGGCACGTTCCACGGCGTCGGCGAGGGCGGCAGCCCCGCGGCGAGCAGCGCTCGGCCGGCGTCCACCGCCGTGGCGAGGAGGTCCTCGGCGGCGTGGTCGGGCCGGCGCAGCGACGCCGCCACGGACTGGAGCCACGCGGTGGGGCCGGCCAGACGCTCGGAGAGCCCGCCCAACAAGAGCTCCGCATCGGTCGGTGGCGCCTGTGGCTCCCAGGCGGGTGCCGACGCCGAATCGGGCTCGGGCTCGGCCTCGAGGTCGAGCAGCACGGTGGCCACATCGATGCCGGAGATGCCGTCGATCAGCGCATGATGGGTCTTCTGCACGAGCGCGACCCGCCCCTCGGCCAGGCCCTCGACGAACCAGAGCTCCCAAAGGGGGAGGTCGCGGTCGAGCGGTACGGCTTCGACGTGCTGGACGAAGTGACGCAGCTCGTCCCAGCCACCAGGCTCGGGCAGGCGCTCGCAACGGACGTGGTTGGCCACGTCGAAGTCGGGGTCGTCCACCCAGACGGGGTGGGAGGTGTCGAACGGGATGTGGTGCAGCTTGCGCCGGAACCGAGGCACGAGGTGCAGGCGGGCGGCGATGGCCTCCCGAACGTCCTCGAGGCGGAACTCACCCGTCTCGTCGTAGAACGGCGCACCCTCGAAGATGGCCAGACCGCCCACGTGCATCGGTTGATTCGGTGCCTCCACCTGGAGGAACAGCGCGTCTTGGCCGGAGAGCCAGTCGAGTTCGATCACTCGTCCCCGTCGTCTCCATCGGAGGTCCCCCGCCACGGTGGCGTGCGGGGGGCGTCGAAGAGCACCTCGATGGGCTCGCCTCTGATGGCGGCGAACACGTGCTGGCCCCACTGCTCGAAGCCGGCCAGCGGCTCGGGCAGGGCGTCGGCCGGGAACCACCCCACGTCACGGCACTCGAGGGGGTGGGCCCGGAGCTCGCCGCCGGTGGCCCGGCAGTGGAACACGATGGAGTACAGCGGAACGTGGGTGAACCCGAGGCGCATGCCGTCGAGGACCGCGATGGGGCGGAGCACCTCGCATTCGATGCCGGTCTCCTCCTCCACCTCCTTGAGGGCGATCTCGGAGGGCGAGTAACCGATGTCGGCCCACCCCGTGGGATAGAGCCAGACGCCGGAGTCGGCCCGCTGCACGAGGAGGATCTCGTCGGCGTCGTTGCTGACCACCGCGCCCACCGCCACCTTCGGGGTGACGTAGCCGGGCACCCCCTCGCCGACGTGCTTCATCCACTCGACCGCGATCGAGTCGGCGTCCCACTCCTGGGCGGCGGCGGCGCGGATGTCGGCGGCCACCGCGAGCACTTCCTCGAAGCGCTCGCGCTCGTAGAGGCTCTGGGTGAACCCGAGGCCCGTGCGGGCGATGCCCGACAGCGCCTCGCTCCAGCGCAGGAGATCGGCGTGGCTCGGCGGCTGGGGCGTCATCGGTGTCGACCCTACCGCTCTCTTCCGCGCGGTCGTTCCGTCAGCGCAGGGCGTGGAGCACGCTGCGGCGGACCTCGCCCTGATGGTCCGGATCGGTGATCTTCGCACCCTCCGCATCGAGGACGTAGAAGGCGTCGACAACCTCGTCGCCGAGGGTCTGGACCTTGGCCGTGCGGATGTCGAGGTCGAGCTCGGCGAGGGCCCGGGTGATGCGGTTGAGCACCCCGATGCCGTCGGTGGCGTGCACCTCGATGACCGTCGCCCGGTGGGTGGCGTCGTTGTCGAAGCGCACCTCGGGGGCTCGCGGTGGCGGGCCGGGACGGGCATAGGCCCGCGCCCGCTCGGCCAAGCGGGCCGACAGCGCGAGGCGCCCGGCGAGGGACCGGTCGAGGTCGGTGCGGACCCGGTCCCAGTTGATGGTGGAGCCGAGGCCCGGGGCCACCGTGAACTGGCTGAGGGCCATGCCGTGGTCGGACGCCGCCGCCGCCTCGAGGACGTCGAGCCCGTTGAGCGACAGCACGCCGGCCACCCGGCTGAACACACCGGGGCGATCGGGCGTGACCACCGTGATGGTGTGGCCGTCGACCTGGACGACCCGCTCCCCGGCGGCCATGAGCGCCTGCTGCTCGCCACTCGGGAAGGGGGCGCCGCGGCCGTCGTCGCCGTCGGTGGCCCCGAGGAAGTGGGCGGTGCGGGCCGCGAGCTGGGCCACGAGCCCCGCCTTCCACTCGCCCCAGGCCGCCGGCCCCGTGGCGATGGAGTCCGCCTCGGTGAGGGCGGCCAGCAGCTCGAGGGCCTCGAGGGAGCCGACCGCCTCCGCGACCCGCTCGATGGTGGCGTCGTCCGAGAGGTCGCGGCGGGTGGCGATGTCGGGCAGGAGGAGGTGGTGGCGGACCATCAGGACGAGCAGGTCGACGTCGGCCGGCAGGTAGCCCATCCGGGTCGCCATGGTCGCCACGATCTCCTGGCCCACCTCGGTGTGGTCACCCGGGTAGCCCTTGCCGATGTCGTGGAGCAGTGCCCCCATGACCAGGAGGTCGGGGCGACCCACCCGTTCGGCCAGCGCCGCCGCACCGACCGCCGCCTCGAACAGGTGCCGGTCGACGGTGAAGCGGTGGTAGGCGTTGCGCTGGGGCCGGCTCCGCACCGGCTCCCACTCGGGCAGGATCCGCGACAGCAGGCCCTTGTGGTCCAGCGACTCGAGCACGGCGATGGCCGCCGGACCGGTGAGCAGCAGGTCGGCGAGGAGGTCCTTGGCTCCCGACGGCCAGGGGTCCGGGAACAGGGGGACCTCGGCGGCGAGACGATCGAGCGACGAGCGCTCGATGCGGGTGTGGTGGGCGGCCGCCGCCTTGGCCGCTCGAAGCACCAGCGCGGGGTCGTCGGCCGGCGAGGACTCGGCCACCACGTGGACGTCGCCGTCACGCAGCACCACCCCGTCGTCGAGGGGGCGATCTCGTCCCGCGGTCTGGCGGCGGGGACCGGCCAGGGAGGACTCGACCCGGTCCCAGGTCTCGTCGCTCACCCAGGCGATGGTGCGGGCCGCGGCCACGACCCGCTTCATGAGCGCGTCGGCGCCGCCTGGCGCAGCCTCGCCCAGCAGGGCGGCCACCCCGTCCTGCTCCTGCAGGTTCAGACGATCGCCGGCCCGACCGGTCTGGCGGTGCAGCGCCACCCGCACGTCGAGCAGGGTGTCGTAGGCCCGGGCCAGCACGGCGTCGTCGCCGGTGTGGAGGATGGGTTGCACCAGCTCGGCCCAGTGCAGGGCGTGCACGTCCCGCAGGCCACCGCGGCCCTCCTTCAGGTCCGGCTCGAGCAGGAAGGCCACCTCACCGGACTGGGCGTGGCGGGCGACCACGCCCTGGCGCAGCTCGGAGAGCCACTTCTTGGGCCGCTTGCGCCATTGAGCGAGGGCCCGCTCCCCCACCTGCTCGGTGAGCTGCGGGTCGCCGGCGAGGTGGCGGATCTGGAGGAGCGTCGTGGCGGTGTCGAGGTCGTCGGCGGCGAGGCTGAGGGTCTCCTTCGGGGTGCGCACGGCGTGACCCAGCTTCATCCCCTCGTCCCAGATCGGGTACCAGAGCCGGTCGGCGACCGGGCCGACGGCCGCGGCCCGCCCATCGTACAGGAGCAGCAGGTCGAGGTCGCTGTGCGGGGCCAACTCGCGACGCCCGTACCCCCCGGTGGCGGCGAGGGCGACGCCCGGCGCCCCGGCGGCGGCGAGGTCGAAGAGGCCGATCAGCCAACGGTCGACCAGGTCGCTCAGGGCCCGGCACCGGTCGCGGCCGGCGATGCCGTCGGCGGCGACGAGGGCGTCGCGCTCCTCGGCGAAGGTCATGAGGTCGGCGACCCGCTCACGCCACCGCCGACGCCGCCTGGCGGGCGGCGACGATGACCGGGTCCCACAGCGGCGACAGCGGCGGGGCGTACGACAGGTCGACGTCGATCATGTCCTGGACGGCCATGCCGTTCCACAGGGCGGTCGCGATGGTGTCGATGCGCTTGGCGGACGCGTCGCCACCGACGATCTGGGCACCGAGCAGGCGGCCGCTGCCCCGCTCGGCCACCATCTTCACCGTCATCGACTCGGCGTCGGGCAGGTAGCCCGCCTGATTGGTGGCCTCGATGGTGACGGCGACGGCGTCGAGGCCGGCGCGGGCGGCTTCGGCCTCGGTCAGGCCGGTGCGACCGATCTCGGTGCGACAGATCCGGGTGACGGCGGTGCCGAGCACGCCCGGGAAGGACGCGGCGCCACCGCCGAGGTTGATGCCCGCGACGCGGCTCTGGCGGTTGGCGACCGTCCCGAGCGCGATGTGGACCCACTCCCGGGAGACCAGGTGGTACGACTCGCAGCAGTCCCCGGCCGCCCACACGCCCTCGACGTGCGTCTGCTGGCGGGGCGTGACCCGGATGGCGTCCTTTACGCCGAGGGGCACCCCGGCGGCGCCCGCGAGGGTGGTGTTCGGAGCGACCCCGATGCCCAGCACCACGAGGTCGGCTCGGATGGAGCCCCCCGAGGTGTGCACCATCCCCGGTTCGAAGCCCTCGACGGAGGTGCCCAGGCGCAGCTCGGCCCCGGCGCCGGTGAGGGCGTCGCCGACCAGCGCTCCCATGTCGGGGTCGAGGGTGCGCATCGGTTCGTCCGCGGCCTCCACCACGGTGACCTGCGCCCCCCGCTTGAGGAAGCTCTCGGCCATCTCGAGGCCGATGTAGCCGCTCCCCACGATGACCACGTGCTTGCACTCGACCGTGGCGGCGTGCTCGAGGAGAGCGGCGGCGTCGGCCAGGGTCTGCACGCCGCGCACGGACTCGTGGTCGATCCCGGGCAGGTCCGGCCGGATGGGCGCGGCGCCGGTGGCGAGGAGCAGCTCGTCGAAGCCCACCTTGATGGTGCGGCCGTGACCGTGGTCGCGCACCTCGAGCTGGCGCTGGGCCAGGTCGATGGCCTTCACCTCGTGCTGGACGCGGACGTCGACCAGCAGCTTGTCCCGGAATTCTTGGGGCGTGCGCACGACCAGATCGTCGACGCCGCCGATGTCGCCGGCCACGAGGTAGGGGATGCCGCAGGACGAGTAGCTCGTCCAGTCGCCCTTCTCGAGGGCCACGATCTCGATGTCCCGCCGGCGCCGCCGCACCTGGCTCAGCGCGGTCATCCCGCCCGCATTGCCTCCGACGACCACCAAGCGCATGACGGCACACTAGAGGGGTGACCGTCACGACCGTCCTGTTCGACTTCTACGGCACGCTGGCCGAGTCCGACTGGGAGTCGTGGTGGCTGGCGGAGATCCTCGAGGCCCGCGGCTACGGCTTCCGCCCCACCGCCGACAACACCTGGTCGGCCAACGCCTGGGACGGCCAGACCCACGACGAGCACTCCGTCTCCGAGGCGGCGTACGAGGCCTGGGAGAAGGACCGCTGGCGGGGGCTGCTGCGGGACCACGAGATCCACGAGGACGACGTCGAGTCCATCGTCAAGGAGTTCCACACCCGTCGCGGCGAGTTCACCATGGCGGCCTACGACGAGTCGTTGGAGGTGCTCCGTGCGCTCAAGGGCCGCGGGCTGCGCCTGGCCGTCTGCTCGAACTGGGACTGGGACCTCGACCGCCACCTCGCCGAGACCGGCGTGCTGCCCCTGGTCGACGCCCGGGTTTCCTCGGCGTGGGTGGGTGCCCGCAAGCCCCATCCTCGCATCTTCGAGGCCACGCTCGCCGAGGTCGGCGCCACCGCCGCGGAGACCCTCTTCGTGGGCGACAACTGGAAGGCCGACGTCGAGGGCCCCCTCGCGTTCGGCATGTCCCCGGTCCACATCTGGCGCCACGAAGAGGACCCGGGCGACTGGATCCCGAAGCCACCGGCTGACGGCCGCGGTGTCCCTCGCATCCGCGATCTGCGCGAGCTCTACGACCTCGTGTGAGCCGCCTGCCGGCAACCACCGGGCGCCACGACCGGCCCGGCGGCGACACCGACCGAGCGGTACCCTGGCTGCTCTCAAGTGCCGACACGGGGGGTCGGATGTCCAGATGGCAGGAACTGGCGACGGACGCGGCACCGGGGCGCCACCGCCTCGGACGGGTCCCGACGCTGCTGCTCCAGGTCCTCGTGGTACTCGGGATCACGGTGTGGGTCGGCACCCGCGGCCGGTCGAGCCTGTGGATCATCGGCATCGCCTTCATCGCCGTCACGCTCGTCCGGGCCTTCGCGCCCCGCTTCGACGAGGTGTTCGGCGCGCTCCTGGCCCGCTTCGGCCACGTCGTCGGACGAGCGTTGACCGTTGTGCTGCTCCTGGCTGCGTTCGCGGCGGTCCTCGTGCCCGTCTGGCTCATCTCCCGCCTCACCGGGTGGAACATGCTCGAGCCCGTGCGCGTCTGGCGCGGACGCTGGCAGCCCGTGCCGCGCTGGTGGCGGGCTCGTCCACCGCGTCCGTTCCTGGCCGAGCCTCAGCGCCCGACGCGGTCCCGGGTCCATTCGGTCGCCCTGGTCGCCGTCGTCGCCCTCGTCGGCGCCGGACTCTTCTACGAGTTCCGGTCGCGCGACGACCCGACCGTCGCCCATCGAACCGACGCCTCCGTGGTGGCGCCGGACGCCGGGGTGTTCAGCGGGTACTTCAGCCTCGCCGCCTACCAGGGTGAGCCCTGGGCACGCCAGTACTTCCTCGACCTCGGCTCGATCCCGTTCGAGTTCGACCCCTACCTCATCCTTCGGGTACCGGACGACTACGCCTCGGACTACGTCAACGTCACCGACCGAGTCCGCCGGAGCTACCAGCAGACCAGCCTCGACCAGTCCGATGCGATCGACGTGTGGTTCTTCGGGGGTTCGGCCGGGTTCGGCGTGGGCCAACGTGACGAGCACACCATCGCGTCGGAACTGGTCCGCCTCGGCGAGGCCGACGGGATCGCGATCCGGATCGAGAACATGGCAATGTCGGGCTACGTCACCTGGCAGGACGACCTCCTGCTGGCGACGTCCCTGGTCGAGCGTGACCCGCCGGACCTCGTCGTGGACTACAACGGCAACAACGACCTCTCGCTCTACATGTTCGGCGGTGGTGCCCGTCGCGTCTCGAGCCTGTTCGCGGACCAGGTCTACCGGGTGCTCGAGCCCGCCAGCGATCGGGTCTTTCGACCAGACCTCGGCGACTACATGCCTCGCAACGAGGGCACCGACGTCGAGAACGCCGCACGCCTCTACGGCCAAGAGGTCGAGTTCGGCCGTAGGATCGCCTCGGCCTGGGACATCCCCATCATGTACTTCTTCCAAAGCGCCTTGTGGACCACCGAGCAGGACGTGTCGATCGATCCGGTGCTCGCTGCCAAGGAACTGAGCCGCGAGGTGTACGAGGACAACGCCGATGCCTGGGACGAGTTGCGCAACAAGCTGCCCGAGGACGTGATCGACCTGGCGGACGCCCTCGACGATGCGGAGGTGCCGGTGTACGCGGACACCGTGCACACCAACGAGGAGGGCGCCCGACTCGTCGCGGTGGCCATGTACGAGCACCTCCGCCCGCAGTTGCTCGAGTTGGTCGACGGCTCCTGATCCCGATCGCGAAGGCTCAGGACGCCTCGTCGCGCCGACGGGCCAGGTGAACGTAGGCCTTGGCTGCTCCCCACCGGAGGCCCGGGTCGGTCAGGCGCTCGTCGACTTCGCCGAATGCAGCAGGGCTGAGGCCGAAGAGGTCCTCGGGGAAGGCATGGACCTCGAAGTCGTCTCGCGCCACCGGCGTGGCGCCGGCCACCAGCAGCACTGCGGTGGGGTAGCGCACCGCTTCGCGCAGGATCGACAGCGGCCCGGCACCTTGGGCATCGACGTCGGCCGCGAGGAGGTGCCGCAGACGCGGGACCACCTCCGCGCGTGCGGCACGTCCCGCGGCAAGGGCCTCGGCTCGTACCGCCGCCGACACGACCATGCCCTGACCGACCAGTGCCGTCACCACGCAGCGCTCGACCCAGTCGGCCAACACGCCATCGACCGCATCGGCCAGCTCCACCCCGTAGCGGTGGAAGGCCATCTCATCCTCGGAGGGGGCGCGGGTGCCGGTGGGAGTGGCCGGCGCCGAGGAGCCGGTGGCCTGGGTGGTGGCGTCGTCCGGATCGGCGGCCATGCTGACAGTGTGCCCATCGAGCGCGTCGAACCCGGCCCCGGACAGGAGTCGGTGTGGGACTACCCCCGCCCGCCCCGTGTCGAGCCCACCGATCGCCACCTCATCGTGCACTTCGCCGGCGCCACCGTGGCGGACACCCGCCGGGGCTACCGGGTGCTCGAGACCAGCCAGCCACCGGCTTACTACCTGCCCCCCGATGACGTCGCCCACGACCTGCTCGTGCCCAGCACCCACCGCACCTTCTGTGAATGGAAGGGCACCGCGCGCTACTACGACCTCGTCGTGGGCGACCGCGTGAGCCACGAGGCGGTCTGGTCCTACGACGACCCGACTCCCGCGTTCGTCCCCATCACGGGGTACCTGGCCTTCTACGCGCAGCGGGTGGACGAGTGCCTCGTGGACGACGAAGTGGTGCAGGCCAACGAGGGCAGCTTCTACGGCGGCTGGATCACCTCAGCGGTGGTCGGGCCTTTCAAGGGTGGCGCCGGCACGGCCCACTGGTAGCCGAGGACAGGGGGTACCCCTACCCGACGCCGACACCCCCGCCACCGAGGTAGGGCCGGAGGGCGGGGGGCAGGGCGTCGGCACGGCAGCGCACGACGACCTTGGCCTGCTTCACCTCGGCGTCGGGGGTGCATGGGAAGTACTCGCCCTCCGAGATCGGGATGCTCAGCTCTCCCACCCCCGTCGCGGAGAGGGTGAGGGCACCGCCGGTGAGGGCGACAGTGGCCGGCCGGGCCCGGCCGGCCACCTGCACCGTCGCCGTGCCCGGGGTGAACGTCACCGGCACGCCGACGGCCTCGGAGGCCGCCTCCTCGGTGATCTCGGCCTTGATGATGGCGCGGTCGAGTCGTTGCACCCGCACCTGGCCGTTCATCAACGCCGATCGATCGAAGGTGAGCCCGTCGACGGTGATCCGGAACACCGAGAAGGTGACGTCGGGCGTGACGAGGTCCTCGAGGCGCAACGACAGGTGGTTCACCTCGCCACGGAGGCCGAGCCCCGGCAGGAACGGGAACGAGCCGACCTCGGCGTCGACATCGCCCACGTCGATCTGGCGGTCGGCGCCCTCGATCGCGGCCTCGACCCGGCTCTGCAGCAGCAGGCGGAGCCCGACGTCCAGGGCGGCGCCGAGCACCACGATCACGACGAGGAGGATGAGGAGGTTCCGCAGTGCGCGCACCTGGTCTCCTCGTCAGCGACCGCCGCCCAGGGCGGCGTTGAGGTTTCCGGAACGCAGGCCCTCGAGATCCAACGTGACGTACCGGTAGCCGGCCGCGTGGACAGCGTCGACCACCTCGGCGCGGCGGTCGAGCACCGCAGGGAGGTCGGCGAGTGGCACCTCGAGGCGGGCGGTGTCGTCGTAGTGGCGGACGCGCAGCGCACGAAAGCCCAGCGCCCCGAGCGCGGCCTCGGCGTGCGCGACCTGCTTCAGCACCGGGGTGCTGACCGGGGTGCCGTACGGCAGGCGGGAGGCCAGGCAGGCGGCCGCGGGCTTGTCCCAGGTGCGCAGGCCGAGCTCCCGGGAGACGGCTCGCACGTCGGCCTTGGTGAAACCCGTCGCGACGAGAGGGAAGGCGGCACCCCGCTGAGCGGCGGCCTCTTGCCCGGGTCGGTGGTCGCCCAGGTCGTCGAGGTTCACGCCCAGCACGACCGTGGCGTCCTCCGCGGCCACCACGGGCTCGAGGGCGTCCATGAGGGCATCCTTGCAGTGGAAGCAGCGGTCGCCGCCGTTGGCCCGGTAGGCCGCGTTGGCCATCTCGTCGGTGGCCACGGGCTGCCACCGAAGTGACCACTCTGCCGCGAGCGCACGGCAGTCGTGGTGCTCGATCGGGGCGAGCGACGGTGACACTGCGGTCACGGCGAGCGCCCGCTCGGCGCCAAGCGTGTCGTGTGCCACCCAGGCGAGGAAGGCCGAGTCGGCGCCACCGCTGAAGGCCACGACCACACGGTCGAGCTCGAGCAGGAGCGAGCGCAGCCCGTCGAGGTCGGGCGCGGAGCGCTCAGCCGTGACCGTCGTCATGGTCCCCCTCCGCGTCGTCGATCTCCACGCGGAGGCGCTTGTTGCCCCTGCCCTTCGACTCGGTCTTCACCACCCGCAGTCTGCCCACCTCGTCGGTCGTCGCCACGTGCGTTCCCCCGTCGGCCTGCTTGTCGAGGCCGACGATGTCGACCACCCGGATCTCGCCGACGCTCTCGGGGATGAGGTTGACCTTGGTGCGGATGAGGTCCTGGTCCTCGACCGCGGTCGACCGGGGCAGGAAGGACACCTCGATGGGACGGGCGGCCCGCAGCTCGACGTTGACCAGCTCCTCGACCCGGGGCCCGAAGCCCTCCGGCAGCGGATCGAACTCGAAGTCCATGCGGGCGGCCAAGGGGGTCATGTTCCCGCCGGTGACCGCCGTGGCCCATTCGTTCCAGATGACGCCGCACAGGACGTGCAGTGCGGTGTGGGTGCGCATGAGGGCGTGGCGGCGCTCCCAGTCGAGCGCGCCCTCCACGGCCATGCCGGGTGACGGCAGGGCCCCGTCGAGCACGTGCCACACGTCCGCCCCCCGCTTCACCACGTCGGTGACCCGGGCCTCGCCGCCGTCCCAGCGCAGCACCCCCTCGTCGTGCGGCTGGCCGCCGCCCGTCGGGTAGAACGCGGTGCGGCCGAGTGCCACCGCGCCGAGCTCGTCGTCGACCGCCGTGACCTCGGCCGGGAACACGCGCAGGTACGCGTCACGCAGGTAGAGGAGGTCGGTGCCGGCCATGACCCAAGTCTGGCCCAAGGGGCCTGACCCGCAGAATTCACACACCGGGCCCCCCTCCGACCGGCACGGGGGCCCTGCGCCTCATATGCTCTGTGCGCTCCGGGTAACCGGGGACTAACCACCAAGGGGAGATTCAATGCGCAAGAAGGGCTTGTTCAGCCTCTTGGCTCTGTTCTTCGCCTTCGCTCTCATCGCCGCAGCCTGCGGCAGTGACGACGACGGCGGCAGTGACGAGTCGAGCGGCGACAGCACCACCACCACGGCGGCAAGCGACGACGAGGGCGGTGACGCCGCTCAGAACACGGGCGACGGCACCTTCACCGTTGGCACGCTGCTGCCCGAGACGGGTTCGCTGGCGTTCCTCGGCCCACCCGAGTTCGCAGGCGTCGACCTCGCGGTCGCCGACATCAACGAGGCCGGCGGCGTGAACGGCGAGGAGATCCCGGATGCCATCCAGGGTGACTCGGGCGACACCTCGACCGACATCGCCAGCCAGACGGCCGACCGCCTCCTGAGCGAGAACGCCGACCTCATCGTCGGCGCCGCCTCCTCGGGCGTGTCGCTCACCGTGATCGACAAGATCACCGGCGCGGGCGTCATCCAGTTCTCGCCGGCCAACACGGCGCCGGACTTCACGGACTACGACGACAACGGGCTGTACTTCCGCACCGCCCCGTCCGACGTGCTCCAGGGCCAGCTGCTCGGTGAGCTGATCGCCGGTGACGGCAACGCCACGCTGGGCATCCTCGCCCTCGACGACCCGTACGGCACCGGCCTCGCGGAATTCGTCACGCAGTCCTTCACCGACTCCGGCGGCGAGGTGGTCGAGACGGTCATCTACGACCCGAACGCCACCAACTTCGACGCCGAGGTCCAGCAGGTCGCGGACGCGCAGCCCGACGCCGTCATCGTGATCGGCTTCGACGAATCGGCCCGCATCCTCACCTCGATGATCGAGAAGGGCATCGGCCCGAGCGACATCCCGGTGTACGGCACCGACGGCAACATGGGCAACGCCCTCGCCGAGCAGTTCGATGACCCGAGCCAGATCGCCGGCATGAAGGGCACCACGCCCCTCACCGACCTCTCCTCGGACTTCACCGACCGCCTCGACGAGGTCGATCCCAACCTCGAGGACTACAACTACGCCGGCGAATCGTACGACGCGGTGATCATCACGGCCCTGGCCGCGGACATCGCCGGCACCGACAACCCGACCGAGGTCGCCGCCGAGATCAACGGCGTCACCAAGGACGGCGAGGTGTGCACCACCTACGCCGACTGCCTGGCCCTCGTCGAGGACGGCACCGACATCGACTACGACGGCATCAGCGGTCCGCTGAGCTTCGGCGACGCCGGCGAGCCCTCGGAGGCGAGCTTCGGCATCCTCGTCTTCGGCGACGAAGGCATCGACGACGCCCAGACCACCTTCGAGTTCGCTCAGATCTGATCCGAGCAACCTCGACGGTCTGACCGTCACGCAGTAGGGGGTGCCCCCGTCCGAAAGGGCGGGGGCACCTTCGCGTCTGGGCCCAGACAAGGCGAGCGGTGCCAGTGCCCCCCGACGGGGGGCGCGACGAGGCTGGGTTTGAAACCGGCCGCCTGGGAACGCCCCGCCGACCCGCTCGAATGTCACGCGGCCCGGGCGTTCCCGGGCGGTCGTCGTGTCAGCGGGCTTTGACGAGCGTGCCGAGGTAGAGCTCGATGACCTTGGGGTCGACGAGGAGCGCCTCTCCGGTGTCGGTGTAGGCGTTGCGGCCCTGGTCGAGCACGTAGCCGCGATGGCAGATCTCGAGGCAGCGGCGGGCGTTCTGCTCGACCATGACGATGGACACGCCGGCGGCGTTGATGCGCCGGCAGCGGATGAACACCTCGTCCTGGTAGAGCGGCGACAGGCCCGCCGAGGGCTCGTCGAGGAGCAGCACGGAAGGGTCCATCATGAGGGCCCGGCCCATGGCCAACATCTGGCGTTCACCACCCGACAGCGACCCGGCCCGCTGCTTGAGGCGCTCGGACAGCAGGGGGAAGAGGTCGGCCACGACGTCGAGGCGCTCCTTGAAGCGCTTGGGCTCGAGGTACATGCCCATCTCGAGGTTCTCCTCGACCGTGAGGCGGGGGAACACGTTGTTGTTCTGGGGCACGTAGCCGATGCCCTTGGCCACCAGGGAGTGGGCCGGCTCGCCCGTGACGTCTTCGCCGCGGAAGGTGACGACGCCCGACGACACCTTCACGAGGCCGAAGAGCGCCTTGAGCAGCGTGGACTTGCCTGCGCCGTTCGGGCCGATGATGCCGATGAGCTCGCCGTCGGCGAGGTGGAAGTCGCACCCGTTGAGGATGTTGACCTCAGGGGTGTAGCCCGCGACCACCTCGGCGGCGGAGAGCACGACCTCGCCGCCGGCCGGCGGCGGCGGGATGGGGTGCTCGCCCTCGGGGAGGGCATCGCCGGAGGGCGCGGACGCTTCGCTCACAGACCCAGCTCCTCTTCGCGCTCTTCCTCGATCTCTTCCAGCTTCGCCTCGACCTCCTCCAGTTCGGCCTCCTCCTCCTCGAGGGTGAGGGGGGCGTCGTGGTGGGCACCGAGGTAGGCGTCGACGACGGCTTGGTTCTGGCCCACCGCCTCCGGTGGGCTCTCGGAGATGATGCGGCCCTCGGCCATCACCACCACCCAGTCGCTGATGCTCGACACGACGTCCATGTCGTGCTCGATGAAGAGCACCGTGGCACCGTCGGCCCGCATCTCCTTGATGTGCTCGAGCAGGGACTGCGTGAGGGCCGGGTTCACGCCGGCCATGGGCTCGTCCAGCATGATCATGCGCGGCTCGCACATGAGGGCCCGCGCCATCTCGAGCAGCTTTCGCTGGCCGCCGGACAGCGTGCCGGCGAACTCGTTGCGCATGTGGTCCATCTTGAAGCGCTCGAGGAGCTGATCGGCCCGCTCCTCGATCTCGCGCTCCTGGCGCCGCCAGATGCCGGGGACGAGAGCCCGGAAGAGGTTCTCTCCCCGCTGGCCGGGTGCGGCCAGCTTCATGTTCTCGATGACCGTGAGCTTGGACAGCGCCTTGGTGAGCTGGAAGGTGCGCACCATGCCGGCTTTCGGGAACTTGTGGGCCGGCGCTTTGGACAACGACGTGCCCTCGAAGCTCCACTCCCCCTCGTCGGGGTCGCCGAAGCCGGTGAGGCAATTGAAGAACGTGGTCTTGCCCGCGCCGTTGGGCCCGATGAGGGCGGTGATGGAGCCGCGCTGCACTTCGAGGTGGTCGACGTCGACGGCGGTGAGGCCACCGAAACGGCGGGCCATGCGGTCGGCCACGAGGATGGCATCGGGCTTGGCGACGCCGGGCTCAGCGGGGACGTCCTTCAGGACCGCAGCCACGCGGGCGGCGTCGGCGGTGGTGTCGTAGGTCGTGTCACTCATCGAGGGCGAGCTCCCGCTTGTTGCCGAAGATGCCCTGTGGTCGGAAGACCATCAGCGCCACCAGGCCGACGCCGACGAGCATGAAGCGCACCTGGCCGACCTGGGTGCCCGAGATGATGGCGTCGGGCAGCTTGTCGTTGGACACCAACTGGCGCAGCAGGCTGTCGGTGAAGGCCAGGAGGAACCAGAACATGATCGAGCCGATGACCGGCCCCCAAGTGGTGGCTGCACCGCCGAGGATGAGGGCGGCGTAGGCGAAGAAGGTGAAGTCCGTCGAGTAGTTGTCGGGCTGCACCGAGGTCTTCGCGATGGCGAAGGCGAAGCCGGCGATCGCGCCCATCATGCCGCCGAGGATCAGGCTCTGCATCTTGTACCAGTACGCGTTCTTGCCGAGGCTGCGCACGGCGTCCTCGTCCTCGCGGATGGCCTTGAGCACCCGGCCCCACGGGCTGCGCATGATCGTCCAGACGAAGAGGGTGAGCAGCAGCACGACCATCCACCCGACGGTGACCATCCACAGGTCGTTGGCGCTGAGTTGGATGGGCCCGATGGTGTGGCGACCGTCGCCGTAAGGGTTGAGGTCGTAGAAGTCCTGGGCGAACTGGCTGAGGCCGGCGCTGCCGCCCGTGTACTCGTTGAAGGTGACCGAGCGGGCCACCAGGCGGATGATCTCGCCGGCGGCGATGGTGACGATGGCGAGGTAGTCGGCCCGCAGGCGCAGCGTGGGCAGACCCAGCAACAGGGCCAGGACCACCGAGGCGGCCAGCCCGACCAGGATGCCGGCCCACAGCGACCACCCGAGGTAGGTGACGCTGATGGCGATGCCGTAGGCGCCGACGGCGGCGAAGCCCACCTGGCCGAAGTTGAGCAGGCCGGTGTAGCCGAATTGCAGGTTCAGGCCGATGGCGGCGAGGGCGTAGATCACGGCGTCCACGCCCACCGCGGCCGAGAAGCTGTTGTCGATGACGGATCGGAAGTCCATGTCGTCGCCTCCCTCAGCCGACCCGCTCGGACTGGCCCAAGATGCCCTGGGGCCGGACCAACAAGATCAGGATCAAGATCACCAGGGCTCCCACGTTCTTCAGCTCCACCGGCACCCAGAGGGTCGAGACCTGCACGAAGATGCCCACGATGAGGCTGCCGACGAGCGCCCCGTAGGCCGTGCCGAGACCTCCGAGGGTCACGCCGGCGAACATGAGCAGCAGCAGGCGGAAGCCCATCTGGTAGCTCACCTGCTCGGTCACGCCGAACATGACGCCACCGAGAGCGGCGAGGCCGCCGCCCGCGGCCCAGACGAAGAGGATGACCCGGTCGACGTCGATGCCCGAGGAGGCGGCGAGGTCGCGGTTGTCGGCCACCGCCCGCATGGCCTTGCCGATCTTGGTCTTGTTCAACAAGAGGCCGACCCCGATCAGCACGACGATCGACAGCCCGATCGAGATGAGGTCCTTCGGCGCGATGGAGATGGGCCCGAGGTCGATGCCCTTCTGCACGGCGTAGTCGGCGTAGGGCCGGGTACGACCGCCGAAGATGTACAGGAAGAAGTAGCGGAACAAGATGGCCATGCCGATGGAGATGACGAGCATGGCGATGAGGCCGGTGCCGCGCTTGCGCAGTCGCCGCCAGAACGCGAAGTCGTAGATCGCGGCAGCCGCGGCTCCGACGAGGATGGCCAGGAAGGCGGCAGGGATGAGCTGGATCCCCAGGTTCACGTTGAGCCACCAGGCCGCCATCGCCCCGAAGGTCACCATCTCGCCATGGGAGAAGTTGGTCAGCCCCGTGGTGCCGAAGATCAGCGACAGGCCGATGGCGCCCATGGCGATGACGAGGCCGAACTTGATCCCCTCGACCAGCAGCTGGGCGAACTTCTCGAGACCGGTGACCTCCTGCTTGTCGCTCTCACCGAGGGGGAAGAGCAGCGGTCGGCTCTGGCCGGGGCGCAGGGTGAACTCGAGGGTGGCGCGGTCGGGGTTGCGCAGGTCGACGCCGCTCGGCAGCGAGTCCACGTCGAGGGTGGCGCTGTAGTCGCCGGGGCCCGGCAGCGGGATGTCGTACTCGCCGTCGGCATTGGTGGATGCCTCACCCACGACCTCGCCGGATGCGTCCTTCACCGTGATGGTGACGCCCTCGACGGGCTCGTCGCCGTTCTCGATGACGCCGCTGACGCCGACGTCGCCGCCCGCCGTCGTGGTGGTGGCCGACTGGTTGCCGCCATCGGTGGTGTCGGTCTGTGCGCCCGCGGGGCCGCCCGAGAACAACACCGACCCGCCGGCCAGGATGGCGAGCACGATGAGAATCAGCTTGCGCACGTGGTGTCTCTCCCCTTGGACGGTGGCCGAGCCCCGCACGAGGCACCGCTGACCGCCGGGGCACAGTAGCGAATCGTGACGACGCAAGTGATCAACAGCGCCCGGTTCACACAGGATTAACGGACGGCGAACACCGCCCCCAGGTGGTCGGCGGTCGTGACGTACCCCGTGTAGAAGGCGCCGAACTCGCCGTACAGGGCCGACGCCTCGTCGAAGCGCATGGTGTAGACGACCTCCTTGAGGACATCGGGGTGGGTCGCGAAGAGGGTCACGCCCCACTCGAAGTCGTCGAGGCCCGCCGACCCGGTGACGACCTGCACCACCCGACCGGCGAACTTCCGCCCCGAGGTGCCGTGCTCGTACATCAGGTCCTTGCGCTCGTCGTAGGGCAGGGTGAACCAGTTGGCGCCGACGTTGCGCCGTTTGGACATGGGGTAGAAGCACCACGCCCGCATGTCCTCGGGTGGGAGCACAGGGTGCAGGCGGGCCTGGTTCCGCTCGGGCGGCAGGCCCTGCGCGTACTCCGAGAGCTCGGTGAGCGAGACGTACGAGTCGACCACCGTGAGGCCGGCGGCCTGCACGTCGGTCTGGAATCTGCGCAGGCGCACGACGTCGTCGCTCAGCACCATGAAGGCGGCGTCGGCCTTGTGGCCGAGCATGGCCACCGGCACGACCTGGTCGCCCTCACCTTCGGCGCGCTTCACCGCCGCCACGATGGCCTGTGGGTCGACGCCCGCCTGCGGCTTCACGAACAGGTGCAGGACGGCGAGCCCGACGGACGGAGACAGTGCTTCGCTCATGCGGACAAGGCTAACGACGCCGTCCGACCGATCAGGCCGGACCGTCCGGGCTGTAGAGGTTGAGCGTGCCGCCCCGGGTGAAGCCGGCGAGGGTGAGGCCGGCGGCGCGGGCCGTCTCGACGGCCAGCGAGGACGGGCCGCTGACCGCCACCACCGCGGCGAAGCCCGCCGCCCACGCCTTCTGGACCATCTCGAAGCTGGCCCGGCCGCTCACGAAGAGGCCGAGCCCGGTGGCGGGCAGGCGACCGTCGAGCAGCAGGCGGCCGACCACCTTGTCGACCGCGTTGTGGCGACCGATGTCCTCCCGCACGAGGAGGGGCTCGGCGGAGCGGTCGAAGGCCGCGGCGGCGTGCACCGCCCCCGTGGCCGCGAACAGCTTCTGCTCACCCACCACGCGATCGGGCACCGTGGCCAGCAGGGGCAGGGAGAACGGCTCGGTGGGCGGCAAGGGCGCGAGGCGAGACGCCAGGTCGCCCAGGCTCGTGCTGCCGCACAGCCCGCAGGCGGCGGTGGCCGTCTGGAGCCGGGGCGTGGGTGTCGGCGCGACGCCGTCGGTGTCCACGCTCACCACGTTGAACTCGGTGTCGACCGCCGAGCCCGTCCCGCAGTAGCGACAGGTCGCGATGGGCGCCCCCGCGAGGAAGCCGTCCCCGTGCAGGAAGCCGGCGGCGAGCTCGAAGTCGTGGCCGGGTGTGCGCATGGTGGTGGCCACCAGCACACCGTCGAGGTGGATGGCCAGCGGCTCCTCGACGATCACCTCGTCGGGGACCCGACGGGCCTCGACGCCGTCGAAACGGCGGCTGAGCACCTTGGCCACTCGTCCCCGGACCGCTCCAGCCATGGCCCGAGGGTACCGATGGAAGCGCCGTGCCAGTATGGGATCCGGTGGCCGACTCGCACGCGGGGCAGGAGGGGTCGGAGGACGCGCTGTTGGCGCGCGTCGTCACCGACGACCCGGCGCTGGCGGTCATCCTCGATGCCGACTTCAACGTCGTCTACGTCAACGCCGCGGTGCAGCAGTACGGCTGGGCCAGCGACGAGATCCTCGGCCGCAACGCCCTCGACTGGATCCACCCGGACGACATGCCCCGGGCTGTCGCCGCGGCCCGGGCGGTCCCGGCCCAGGCGGGGTTCGGAACCTCACCGTTCCGCTTCCGCGTGAAGGACGGCGGCTACACCGTGCTGGACGTGGCCTCGGTGATCATCGCCGACGATGACGGGCCCCACCACTACGCCTTCTCGCTGCGGCCGAACCCCTTCGACCGGGCCCGCACGGCGGCGTTCCGGTCGATGGTGGCGGGCGACCCGCCCGAGGTGTCCTTGGGGGGCCTCGGCGCCGCCTTCTCACCGAGCCGGCCGGCGGCGCTCATCGCGTTCGACGGAGGGGCCACGCGCACCGTCGTCGGTGAGCTGCCGTCCGAGCTCGGAGGCATCTTCGACGGCCGCCAGGACCACACGGCGGGGGCGCCTTGGACTGTGGCGCTCGAGGAGCTCACCACGGTCTCGGTCACCGACACCGACGGCCTGCCCGAGGCCGTCCAATGGGCAGCGGACGACCTCGGCGTGCGGTCCGCCGTGTTCATGGGGACGCCCGACCCCGGCCGTCCACAGGGAGCGTTGCTCGCGGCATGGTCGCCCGACCCCGACCTCACCGCGCTCTTGGCGGTCAACCTCGGCGACATCGAGTCGTTGGTTCGACTCGCCCTGGACCGGCGGGCCACGTCAGAGCGCCTCGATCACCTCGCCCACCACGACGCACTCACGGGCCTGGCCAACCGGGTCCGGTTCTTCACCATGCTCGATGCCGCAACCGCCGCCGACTCGCCCGTGGCGGTCGCCTACCTCGACCTGGACGGGTTCAAGGAGGTCAACGACCGTCACGGCCACGCCGCCGGCGACGAGCTGCTGCTCGAGCTGGCCCGCCGCTTCGGCCGGGAGATGCGCGCCGGCGACGTCGTCGCCCGCCTCGGCGGCGACGAGTTCGCGGTGCTCATCAGCCAGCCGCCCGACGAAGCCGCGGCCGTGGCCGTCCTCCGGCGACTCCTGCACGCGGCTCGCCAGCCGGTCGACCTGTCGCACGGTGAGCGTGTCGCCGTTGCCGCGTCCGCCGGGCTGGTGGTGGTGGACGACCCCCGGGGCACGAGCCCCGACACGCTCGTCCACCGAGCCGACACCGCCCTGTACGCGGCCAAGCGCAGCGCCAAGGGGACGTTGGTGGTGGCGTCCGACGACGCCGCTCCCGACCGCCGCAACGACCACCCCTGAAGACGACGAGGACCGGGCCCCGAAAGGCCCGGTCCCCGACGTCGCTCCGAGGAGCGGTGGAGGTCCTGTCAGAGGACTAGAAGTCCTCCATGCCCCCGCCGGGCATGCCGCCGCCGCCCGTCTCAGGGGCATCGGCGATGACCGCTTCCGTGGTGAGGAACAGGGCCGCGATCGACGCTGCGTTCTGCAGCGCCGAACGCGTCACCTTGGCGGCATCGATGATGCCGGCCTTCACGAGGTCGACGTACTCACCGGTGGCCGCGTTGAGGCCCTCGGACGGGGTCTCGAGGTTGCGCACCTTGTCGACCACGACGCCACCTTCCATGCCGGCGTTCACCGCGATCTGCTTCAACGGCTCTTCGAGGGCACGAAGGACGATGCGAGCGCCGGTGGCCTCGTCGTGCTCCTTCTTCTCGAGCTTCTTGGCGAGGTCGGCGATGCCCTCCTGGGCCCGCAGCAGCGTGACGCCACCGCCGGCGACGACACCCTCCTCGATGGCCGCCTTGGTGGTGCTCACGGCGTCCTCGATGCGGTGCTTCTTCTCCTTGAGCTCCACCTCGGTGGCGGCGCCGACCTTGAGGACGGCCACCCCGCCCGACAGCTTGGCGAGGCGCTCCTGGAGCTTCTCGCGGTCGTAGTCGGAGTCGGTGTTGTCGATCTCGGCCTTGATCTGAGCGATGCGGCCGGTGATGTCCTCGTCCTTGCCGCCGCCCTCGACGACGGTCGTCTCGTCCTTGGTGATGACCACCTTCCGGGCGGTGCCGAGCAGGTCGAGGGTGGTGTTCTCGAGCTTGAGGCCCACCTCCTCGGTGATGACCTGGGCGCCGGTCAGGATGGCGATGTCCTGGAGCATGGCCTTGCGGCGGTCGCCGAAGCCGGGGGCCTTGACGGCCACGGACTTGAAGGTGCCACGGATCTTGTTGACCACGAGGGTGGCCAGGGCCTCGCCCTCGACGTCCTCGGCGACGATCACGAGGGGCTTGCCCGACTGCATGACCTTCTCGAGCACGGCGAGCATGTCGCGCACGGCCGAGATCTTCGAGCCCACGAGCAGGATGTACGGGTCGTCGAGGACGGCCTCCATCCGATCGGGGTCGGTGACGAAGTAGGGCGAGATGTAGCCCTTGTCGAAGCGCATGCCCTCGACGAGGTCCATGTCCATGCCGAAGGTCTGGCTCTCCTCGACGGTGATGACACCGTCCTTGCCGACCTTGTCGATGGCCTCGGAGATCATCTGACCGATCTCCTCGTCGGCGGCCGAGATGGACGCGACCTGGGCGATCTGCGACTTGTCCTCGACGTCCACCGCGACCTTGCGGATGGACTCGACGGCGGCCTCGACGGCGGCCTCGATGCCCTTCTTGAGGCTCATGGGGTTGGCGCCGGCAGCCACGTTGCGCAGGCCCTCGTGGACCATCGACCAGGCCAGCACGGTGGCGGTGGTGGTGCCGTCACCGGCGACGTCGTCGGTCTTCTTCGCCACTTCCTTGACGAGCTCGGCCCCGATCTTCTCATAGGGGTCCTCGAGCTCGATCTCCTTGGCGATCGAGACACCGTCGTTGGTGATGGTGGGTGCGCCCCACTTCTTCTCCAGCACGACGTTGCGGCCCTTGGGGCCGAGGGTGACGCGCACGGCGTCGGCGAGCTGGTTCATGCCCGACTCGAGGCCGCGGCGGGCCTCCTCGTCGAACGCAATGATCTTCGACATGCGGTGGTCCTCCGTTGGGTGACCGGTTGGCGTGCGGTGACGTAAGCATTAGCACTCTAGAGGGGAGAGTGCTAATCACGAAACCCGGGGGTGCAGGAAGCCGAACCCCGGCCGCGGTGTGTGCCGGTGACCGCGGGTCACGTGGCGCACCGGAGCGCAGCGCGGCGAGGACGGACCCGATGCCGAAGGCGGTCCGAGACGGAGGACCGAAGCAGGATGCCCCCGGCCGGGGGGCTCGGAGCCGCCACGCACGTGCCCAGCCCGGCCGGGGAGGTTCCCGCAGTGCCGGGGAGATCGTCGGTGCGGCGGACGCGCTCGAGCGTTCAGGGCCGATCGACCCACGCCCACGGTCCGGAAAGGGCCGGTCGGCCCACTGCCGGCCGGTCGTCCGGCGGGCCGCCGGTCAGCCGCCGGCCACGGCGGGGATGATCGACAGCGTCTCGCCGGCGGGAACTGCGGTGTCGAGGCCGTCCATGAAGCGGACGTCGTCGTCGGCCACGAACACGTTGACGAAGCGGCGCAGGTTGCCCTCGTCGTCGAAGATCTTGTCCTTGAAACCGGGGTGGGCGGCGTCGAGGGCGGTGAGCACCGCGCCGACGGTGTCGCCTTCGACCGACACTTCGGACTCGCCCCCGGTGAGGGTGCGCAGGGTGGTGGGCACGCGGACGGTAACGCTCATCGACTCGGTTCCTCTGGTGTGTCGGAGAGCCCTTCGGACACGACGGCCGAGAGGGCGGAGACAGTGGGTGGGATCGTACCGGTCACCCGCCCCGGAGCGATCCCCGCCGGCGGGGTGACCGCCCACCGGTCGTGGGGGCCACCGGTGAGGCAGGCCACGACCCTGGTGCCGGCGGGCAGGCGCCCGGCCACGGCGAGGCGGCCCACGGCGGCCACCACGACGCCGCCGGCGGCCTCGACCGAGATCCCCTCGGTGTCGGCCAGCAGGTGCTGGGCGCCGGCGATCTCGTTCTCGGGGACGGCGAGGACCCCGCCACCCGTGGCGGCGGCGACGGCGAGGACCTCGGGGCCATCGGGCGGGTCGCCCATGGCCAGCGAGGCGGCGACGGTGGCGGGCCGCACGGGCAGCACGTCGACGGCGCCCGCGGCGAAGGCGTCGGCCACCGGGGCACACCCCGCGGGCTGGGCCCCCCAAAGCGCCGGCGGAGGGCCCGGGGCCACGAGGCCGACGGCGGCGAGGTCGACGAACGCCCGGTGCAGGGCCAACGCCATCGCCCCGGAGGCGATGGGGACGACGACGGCGTCGGGCACGGTCCAGCCGAGCTGCTCCGCGATCTCGTGGGCGACGGTGGTCGAGCCTTCGACGTACCAGGGCCGAAGCCCGATGTTGCACCACGCCCACGCCGAACTCGGCCCGTCCATCGACGCCTCGGACGCGAGCCGGTTGGCCGCGTCGTAGCCGCCCGTCACGGGCACCACGGTGGCGCCTCCGGCAGCGAGGGCCTCCAGCTCGGCGGCGGGCAAGGCCTCGGAGACGAGCACGACGGCGCGAAGCCCCGCCCGTGCCCCGGCGCCGGCCATCGCGTGGGCGAGGTTGCCGGTCGACGCTGCGGCGAGGACGGTGCGGCCCTCTGCGAGGGCCCTCCCGAGCGCCGCCGCCACGACCCGGTCCTTGAACGAGCCGCTCGGGTTGGCGGTGTCGTCCTTGAGCCAGAGGTCGGTCACGCCGAGGGCGGCCCCCAGCGCTCGCGCCTCGACGAGCGGGGTGTCCCCCACCTCGTCGGCACCGGGGGGCTCGTCGAAGGGCAGGAGGTCGCGGTAGCGCCACATCGTGGGTGGCCCGGCCTCGACGCGGCGGCGCAGCGCCTCCCCGGTCACGACCGGCGGGCCCACCACCACGTCGAGCGGGCCGAAGCAGGCCTCGCAGTACTGGACCGTGGCGTGGTCGGGCTCGTCCGAACACACCCGGCACCGGAGCGAGGAGGGACGAGCCACGGTCCCTACGATGGCCGCCGTGACGTCGGCCCCGCCACCGACCTTCCACCACCGGGACTTCGCCCTCGCGGACCTGGTGGCGGCCAAGGCCGACACCAGCGTGTCCGTCTGCCTCCCCGCCCGGGACGAGGCGGCCACGGTCGGGGCCATCGTCGAGTCCATCCGCACCCACCTGGTGGACGACGCCGGGCTCGTCGACGAGCTCCTCGTCATCGATGACCACTCGTCCGACCGCACCGCGGCGGTGGCCGCCGATGCCGGCGCCGCCGTGGTCCGCACGACCGACGGCCAGGGCAAGGGCGAGGCCCTCTGGACCTCCGTGGTCGCCTCGAAGGGCGACCTGATCGTCTGGTGCGACGCCGACGTGCGCGCCTTCGACCCCGCCTTCGTCACCGGCCTCCTCGGCCCCCTGCTCACCCGCCCCGAGGTCGGCTTCGTGAAGGGCTTCTACGAGCGGCCCCTCAACGACCAGCAGGAAGGTGGCGGCCGGGTCACCGAGCTCGTGGCCCGCCCCCTCATCGCGCTGCTCTTCCCCGAGCTGGCCGGCATCGTGCAGCCGCTGTCGGGCGAGTATGCCGGGCGGCGCAGCGTGCTCGAACGCCTGCCCTTCGTCCAGGGCTACGGCGTGGACCTCGGCCTGCTGGTCGACGTCACCCGCCTGATCGACCCGGAAGGCATCGCCCAGGTCGACCTCGGCGTGCGCCACCACCGCAACCGGTCGCTTGGCGAGCTCTCACCGCAGGCCCTCGCGGTCATGCAGACCGCGTTGCGCCGCGCCGGCCTCGACGCCGAGGAGCCGGCCATCCTCACCCGTCCGGGTGTGCCCGCCGTGTGCATCGAGTCGAGCGAGCGCCCGCCGCCGGTCGAATCCCCTGCGTACCGCCGCAGCTCCTCCTGACGCCAGGCGCGATGGGGATCAGGCGTGGACGGGCGGGCGCCGGTCGGCCCAAGGCGCCACGGCTTCCAGCTGTGACGCCACGCGGATGAGCAGGTCCTCACGACCATAAGCGGCCACGAGCTGCACGCCGATGGGCAGGCCGTCCGCGCTCCAGTGCAGGGGCAGCGAGATCGCGGGCTGGCCTGTGGTGTTGAAGGGCGCGGTGAAGGGCACGATCTCGGCAGAGCGGAACAGGCCGACCAGCGGGTTGTCGGCGGTGCCCGTGAACTCGCCGAGCAGCGGCGGCGGCTCGGGGATGGTCGCGGTGAGCAGCAGGTCGAAGCCACCCTCCCACCAGTCGGCCACCTTGCGGGTGTACGAGTGCATGTACTCGATGGCCCTCAGGTAGTCGGTAGCGCTGACGAGCCGGCCGGCTTCGGCGAGGGCCCAGGTCCCCGGCTCGACGTCGGCGGCGGTCACCGGCGTGCCGACCGCTGCGCCCATGCGGTCGAGATCGCGCGCCACCCACGAGTTGTAGGCGTTGATGAAGTGCACCACGAAGTCGGGGTCGTCGAGCGCCTCCGGGGAGGACTCCTCCAGGCGATGGCCGACGGATTCGAGCTGCCCGGCTGCCCCCTGGACGGCGGCGACGATCTCGGGGTGCGGGTCGCCTGCGATGCTCGGGGCGTCGAGGCGCCACCCGACGCGGAGCGAGCCGGGGTCGGCGCCCAGCTCGTCCACGTAGGGTCGCGCCGGCGGGGGTGCCGTATAGGGATCGCCGGGCATCGCCCCTTGGACGGCGTCGAGCACAGCAGCGGTGTCGCGGACGCTGCGGGTGACCGCCAGGCGGGCCACCAGGCCGCCCCACGATTCTCCCACCTCGGGGCCGACGGAGTGGCGGCCCCGCGAGGGCTTGAGCCCCACCAGACCGCACTCGCTGGCCGGGATGCGGATGGAGCCGCCGCCGTCGCCGGCGTGGCCCACCGCCACCATGCCCGAGGCCACAGCGGCGGCGGAGCCGCCGCTGGACCCGCCGGTCGAGCGCGCGGTGTCCCACGGGTTGCGGGACGGTCCGTAGGTGGCGGGCTCGGTGGTGGGGACGAGGCCGAGCTCGGGGGTGTTGGTGCGCCCGACGCAGATCAGGCCGGCGGCACGGAACTTCTCGGTCAGATAGGTGTCGCGCTCGGGTCGCCAGTCGTGGTCCCGCAGGAACTTGGTGCCGCCGTAGTAGGGGTCGCCGGCGCTGTAGCCATCGAGGTCCTTCACCACGAAGGGCACCCCTCGGAGTGGTCCGTCGGGTACGTCGGCCGACGCCTCGGCCCGCGCCTTGTCGAAGCGCTCGTGGATGACGGCGTTCAGCTGCGGATTGAGCCGCTCGATGCGCTCGATGGCGGCGTCGACGAGCTCGAGCGGGCTGGCCTCGCCCGATCGCACCAGCTCGGCTTGCGCGGTGGCGTCCAGGAAGGCGGCGTCAGAATCCATGGGCGCGAGCGTAGGGTTTGGCGATGGCACCGGGTGACGAGCTCGAACGGCGGGGCGGCGGCGACCTGGAACGGCCGCCCATGGCGTGGTTGCCGGTCGTGGTCATCGGCGGCCTGGCCCTGTTCGGGGCGTGGTCGCTGTTCACCTTCGTGATCGCCACCATCGGCACCCTGGTGAAGCTCGGGATCGTCGTCGGGATCGTCGCCCTCGTGGGCTGGATCCTGGTCAAGGGCTACAAGGGCCCACCGGACACCTGACCTCGAGGGCCCGAGGCGGTGCGGGCGCCGGAGCGCCTGGCGCCATGGCTCAGGAGGACGAGCCCAAGGTCTCCAGGTGCGTGGCCACGGCCTCGGTGACACACGCCGCGGTGTCGTGCAGCGCCCGCTCCTCGCCGAAGCGCTCGACGAGCGAGATCACCGGCACCCGGTCGTGCACGTCGTCGTAGACCTGGCCCACGACGGCCAGCACCGGCACCCCGAACTCGGCCGCGAGCGCGGTGACCCCGCCGACCACCTTGCCCTCGAACGACGCCTCGTCGAGGAAGCCCTCACCCGTCACGGCGAGGTCGGCACCCTCGATGGTCTCGTCGAGGCCGACCTCGTCGGCCACGACATCGAAGCCCTCCACCAACCGGGCACCGGCGGCCGCCAGGCCTCCGGCGAGCCCACCGGCGGCGCCGGCGCCGCGCAGGGTGCTGACGTCGACGCCGTGCTCGTCCTCGTAGACCTGCACGAGGCGCTCGAGACGGCGCTGGAGCAGCTTCACCTGCGCCGCCGACGCGCCCTTCTGGGGGGCGAAGCGCTCGGCGGCGGCGGCGAAGGGGATGGTGACGTCGCACGCCACGAGGATCTCGACGCCCTTGAGCCGCTGGAGAGGGTAGAGCGCCCGCAAGGCCCCGAGGCCGCCATCGGTGGTGGCCGAGCCACCCACGCCGACGATCACCCGGCGGGCGCCGGCCTCGACCGCCTCGTTGATCAGCTCACCCGTGCCGTAGGTCGATGCGGCCATCGGATCGTTACCGTCGGCCCCACCCACCAGCGACAGGCCCGAGGCCAGCGCCATCTCGACGACCGCGGTCGAGCGGTCGAGCCGCCACGGCGCCGCGACCGGGTCCCCCAGGGGACCCGTGACCGTCGAGGTCCGGTTGGCGCCGCCGAGCGCTTCGAGGAGACCCTCGCCGCCGTCGGCCATGGGCACCTCGTCGCAGGTCCACCCCGCCTCCCAGGCAGCGCGTCCGATGGCGTCGGCGACCTCGGTCGCCGACGCGGTGCCCCGGAACTTGTCGGGCGCGGCGACCAACCTCACCGAGGCAGTGTGGCCGATCATCCACGCCCGCGATACCCGCACCGCGCTCGGAGCTGGAGGAACCACGAGTCGTCGGTGACCGACATTTCCCCCTCGGGCCCCCAGCGGCGCGCGATCGGCGGGGACGACGGCGGTGGGACCAGGGACGGGTAGGTTCGGCGTCATGGCCCAGCGACCGGTGGTGATCGTGTCGAACCGTGGGCCGGTGTCGTTCCGCTACGGCGACGGCGGCGAGCTCGTGGCCAAGCGGGGCGCCGGCGGCCTCGTGTCGGGGATCGGCCCCCTGGTGGCCGGGACCGACGCCACCTGGATCGCCGCCGCCATGTCCGACGCCGACCGCGAAGCGGCCGCCGGCGGGGTCATCGAGGCCGAGGGCTTCCGGGTGCGGGCGCTCGCCATCGACCCCGACGACTTCCGCCTCGCCTACGACGTCGTGTGCAACGCCGTGCTCTGGTTCGTGCACCACGGCCTGTTCGAGACGGCCCGACGTCCCCGCTTCGACCGGCGCTGGCGGGAGGCGTGGGCCGCCTACCGTCGGGTCAACGAGGCCTTCGCCGACGCGGTCATCGCCGATGCCCCCGAGGGTGCCGCCGTGCTCGTGCAGGACTACCACCTGTGCCTGCTCGCCCCACGGGTGGCCGAGCGCCGGCCCGACCTCGCCCTCGTCCACTTCAGCCACACGCCCTTCGCCCCGCCCGAGCTGCTGCGGGTGCTCCCCGACGCCGAGGCCCACGAACTGCTGGCCGGCATGACCGCCCACGACGCCTGCGGCTTCCACTGCACCCGTTGGGCGGCGGACTTCGAGGCCAGCGCCCGCCTCGTCCTCGGCAAGTCGCCCCGGACCTTCGTGTCTCCGCTCCCCTCCGACCCCGACGACCTGACCGCCGTGGCCGCGTCGGACGCCGGCGTGGCGGCCCGGGCCGCACTCGAGCGTGAGGTGGGCGACCGGCGCCTGCTGGTGCGGGTGGACCGCATCGAGCTGTCGAAGAACCTGCTGCGGGGCTTCCTCGCCTACGACGACCTGCTCACCACCCACCCGGAGTGGCGCGAGCAGGTTGTCTTCGGCGCCCTCGTCTACCCCTCCCGGGAGGGCCTGCCCGAGTACCTCGCCTACCGCCAGGAGGTCGAGCGGGTGGTCGCCGACGTGAACCGACGCTGGGCCACCCCCGGCTGGACACCGATCCTGTACGACGCCTCGGACGACTTCCCCCGCTCGCTCGCCGCCCTGGCCCTCGCCGATGTGCTGCTCGTCAACCCGGTGCGGGACGGGCTGAACCTCGTCGCCAAGGAGGGGACGCTGCTCAGCGCCCGTCGGTCGGTGCTGGCCCTCAGCCCCGAGGCCGGCGTGTGGGAGGAGGTCGGCGACACTGCCCTGCGGGTGCACCCCTTCGACGTGGCCGGCACCGCCGACGCCCTCCATGCGGCGCTGTCGATGCCCGCCGACCAGCGCGCCGACCAACACGAGCGCCGCCTCGCCATCGTGGCGGCCCGCCGGCCGAGCGACTGGCTCACCGACCTGCTCGCCGCCGCCGACGCCTGACCGTCCCGACCGGCGCGAGGAAGCTGGCGTCACCTGCGCCCGCCACCCGGGCGGGACTGACGCCGGAACGAGCGAGGGGCGGGTCAGGCCTCGGTGAGGCGCTGGAGGAGGTCCTGCACGCCGGCGGGGCCGTCAACCACCAGGTCGGCCTGGTCGAGCAGCTCGGGGGTCGACTCCTCGCTGCGCACCGCCACCCGGAGGGTCTCCCGACCCTCGGCGGCGAGCACGTCGAGCTGTGCGAACGCGGAGAGGTCACCGACGTCGTCACCCACGTACATCACCGCGTGGACGCCGTTGGCGATGTTGCGTACCGCAGTGCCCTTGTCCACGTCGATGGGCGGATGCAGCTCGAAGGACATGCGGGCCGGGCGGCAGCGGAGGCCCGAGCGGGCGGCTTGGGTGGTCGCCCAGTCGTGCACCTCGGCTTCGATCTCGGGGTGCGTGCGGTAGTGCAGGGTGAGCGAGAGGCCCTTGCGCTCGACGAGCATCCCCGTCGGGCCGCGTACCTCTCCGAGGGAGGCAACGTCGTCGATCACCTCACGCCACGCCCCACCCTGGGGGTGATCGAAGCGTCGGTCCCCGCTCAGCGCCTCGAGGCCGTACAGGCCGGTGAGGATCAGCGAGTGGGGCAGGACGTCGAGCAGGAAGGCGAGCGGCCGGCCCGACACCACGGCGACTCGGGCGAAGCGCCGCGTGAGGTCGTCGAGCAGCTCGGGCACACCGTCGAGGGGCACGGCTTGGGTGGGGTCGTCCACGATGGGCGACAAGGTGCCGTCGTAGTCGATGATGATCGCGGCGTCCTCGGGCCGGGCGAGGAAGGGTGCGAGGGCATCGAGAGATGCGGGTTCCCCGGTCACGGCATCAACGCGGTGCCGGCGGAATCAGCCCGCGGGGGCCTGGGCGAGGTCGGGCCCCAGCCACACGACCACCACCGCGTTCTTGATGTCGAAGCCCGGGTCGGCCGGGAGGGGCTGCACCGCGGTGGGCTGTGCGCCAAGTGCGGCCGCGACCGCCTGCGCATCGGCCTGGTAGCTCGTCGTCGCGTCCTCGAAGTAGTAGACGATCGTCGTGGGCGTGGTCGGCGCCGAGCCCTCCGGCGGGATGGCGGCGGTGTAGCCCGCCTGGGCCAGCTCGGTGGTGGCCACCCCAGCTGCCCCGCTCACCCCCGAGCCGTTGGCGACGTAGACGGGCAGCGACGCCGGCGGCACCTGGGTCGTGCCCGTGCCCGCGATGACGTCGGTGGAGTCGGTGCTGCTGTCCGTGCCGGTTCCGACACCGCTCGGCACCGTGGTGTCGGTGGTCGGGAGCTCGCCGGCGTCGATCGTGACCCCGCCGTTGTCGAAGCCCTTGCTCAGGAACAGGAAACCGATCAGAACGGCCGCCCCGATGAGCAACAGCCCTCGCACAGGTGCGGCTTCAGCTTGGTTCGCCATGGCTCACCGTCCGGGGTGTTGGCCGACGGAGTGTCCCACGAACCGGGCGCGGCGTCGTTCGGTCCGGAGCTTCCGGAGGCGGCGGACCACCAGCGGGTCGTACGCCTGCGCCCCGGGATCGTCGAGGAGCTGGTTCAACAGCTGGTAGTAGCGGGTGGGTGACAATTCGAACTGCGAGCGGATCGCGTTCTCCTTCGGTCCGTCCTGGGTCCACCAGGTACGTTCGAAGTCGAGGATAGACCGGTCGCGGTCGCTCAAACCCATCACCTTCGAGCGTGGCACGCCGGTGCACGCAGATCGCGGACCCTCCCGGCCACCCACCCGTCGGTACGCTGGCCTCCCCCGCCGGGTTAGCTCAGTTGGCAGAGCGCTTCTCTTGTAAAGAAGAGGTCGTCGGTTCGAGCCCGACACTCGGCTCTCGCAACCCCCGCGAACACAGGGATCGCGGCGACAGCCACATCGAGGTGCCGTTCGATCGCCTCGAGTTTCTTCCCGATCGCATCGGCCATGCACGAATCGTAGGTGTCGCCGCTCAGTGCCTCGAGAGCCAGGCCAGGAGGTGGTCGGCCGATCGCCGGCCCGCCTCGGTGAGCTCGGCCTGGGCGTACCCGTCGAAGCCGTGGCCGGCGTCTGCGACCAGGTCGAGCTCGCCCCCAGGTCCCGCCGCTTGGAGGGCTTCGGCGAGCCGGCGCGAGTGCTGCACCGGGACGAAACCGTCGTCGATGCTGTGGACGAGCACCGTCGGGCCGGTCGCCCGGCCCGCGTTGGTTACGGCATCGGCCGCCTGGCGCGACGCCGATCCGTAGTAGGCCTCGGCCTCGAACTGGTCGCCGCCGTAGTAGCCGTAGAACCCGATGAAGCCGTCGATGGCGTCCGAGACGCCCGCTCGGAGCTCGGGGCCGGCGAAGGACGGGTCGTCGGGGGTGGTGAGGACGATGGCACCCAGGCGGGCGCCCGCCGAGTGGCCCTGGACCACCACCCGGTCGGTCCCGAGGTCGGCCCCGACGAGGCGCAGGTACTCGACGGCCGCCTTCACGTTCTGCTCGGCGAGCGGATAGATCGCCGCCTCACCCCGGTCGCCGGTGAGGGTGTAGTCGATGGCGAGGGTGGGGACGCCGGCGTCGGCGTAGACCTCCTGCCATGCCGCGAGGTCGGCGCGGGAGCCCTGGTAGCCGCCGCCCCCGTGGACGAGGAGGACGGTCGTGTGGGAGGTGACGACGCTCGGGGTGCAGAGCGTCCCGAGCTGGGCACCGGACGCCGAGGCCGGCGTGTAGGTGATATCGGAGCAGGTGACCTCGCCGGCCTCAGCGACAACCCCGTCGGCCGCCGCGGTGGGAGTGGACGCTCCACCCTCCCCCTCCTCCTCCTCCTCCGCTGCAGCCGCCGACGCACCCGTGGACGGCGGCGCCTCGCCGGTCTCGGCCCGTGCCGGCGCCCAGACCACGAGCACCGCCACCAGCGTCGTTGCCGCCAGTCGGCGCAGCACGGAGGTCACACCATGGATGGTGCGACCCCAGCTTCCGGACTCGGTGTGAGAAGCCTTCGGGTTCTCGGGAACCCACGGCCGTCACCCTCCAGGCGGACCGAAGGGCCCTCCGCTGAACCCGCCGCCCGGCACCCCCGTCGTCAGGTTCGAGCCGCTGGTGTCGGTGGCGCTGCCCGGGAGGGGCTCGTCAAGATCGGCGAGCACGACCTCCTGGCCCTCATCGAGGCCCGAGGTGATCTCGATCCAGGTCGAGCCGATGGCACCGATCTCGACGGTGACGGTCTCGGTGCCGTCGCCGGCACGCACCTCGACCGTGGCGACGTCGCCGTCCACGGTGACCGCCGAGGTCGGGACGGCCAGGACGTCCTCGGCGGCGGCGGTCATGATCCCGACCGAGGCGGTCGAGCCGTTGCCGAGGCCGCTCGTGTCGCCGTGGATGCCGATGGTCACCGGGAAGCTGCCGGCGTTGGCGGCCACGCCGATGGCGACCACCTCGCCGTCGAGGACCTCGCCGCCGGCGTCCGGGCGGACCGTGGCGGGCTGGCCCACCTCGACGTCGGCGAGGTCGTCCACGCCCACCGAGACCGTCGCCTCGTAGCCACCCCGCCCGGCGACGACGATGTTGGCGGTGGAGGACGCGGCGTCGACCTCGTCGTCCACCGCCATGTTCACCGCGACCACCTGGCCGGCGATCGGGCTCACGATCGTGGCCTGGGCCACGGCCTGCTGCGCGACGAGGACCTCGAGCACGGCGACGTCCACGGCCTTCTGCAGGGCGATGAGGCGCTCGGACGAGACGCTCGACCCGCCGCCGCCGGCGGCGGCACCGGTCGACGGGATCGACCCGAGGTCGGGGCTCGCTCCCCCGCCGGAGACCCCCGGCTGCGCGGGTGCGGCGGGCGTCGTGGTGGTGGTCGTCGGCTGCTCGCCGAGTGCGGCGGCCCGCTGGGCGAGGAGGTCGTCGAGGGTCGCCGCCGCGCTGGTGACTGCGGCCTGGTCGGCGAGGGCGGCCTGCTGGGCGGCGGTCACCGCGGTGAGTGCGTCGGTGCAGGCCGAAAGGGCACCGGGGAACGTGGTGTCGTCGGCCGATGCCACGGCGGCGCAGACCGACGTCGCGTTGTCGATCGCCGGTTGCACGGCCGCCACCGCCGAGTCGGCCTGCTGCTGGGCGCTCACGAGCGCCTGCTGGGCGGCGGCGATGTCGGCGTCGCTGGGCCCACTCGTGGCGGCGATGGTCTCGACCCGCCCGAGCTCGATGGTCGCTCCGTCACCCGATGAGGTGTCGTACGCCGTCGGTGTCACGGTCCCACTGGACGGGCCGCCGCCGCTGCCGGTCACGGCCTCCCCGTTGAGGGCACGCTCGAGGCTCAGCTCGGCCTGGTCGAGGGAGGCCTGGGCCTCACGGAGCGACCGCTCGAGGCTGGCGGTGTCGAGCGTCGCCAGCTCGGTGCCGACCTCCACGTCGTCGCCGGCATCGACGTCGACCGAAGCGACGGTGCCGGCGATCGGGAACGCGACCGTGGCCTGGGCCACCGGCTCGATGGTGGCGACGGCCTCCAGCACCTGGTCGACCGATCCGATGGTGGCGGCCGCAGTGCGGTAGCTCCCCGACGAGTCCTGGCCGCCGGCGGCGACCGCACCCACCACGATGGCGACGAGGGCGAGGACGCCGATGCCGGCGACCATCCGGGTGGTTCGGGGGACCTGGTGCAGGACGTTGCGCAGGGGCATGTCATTCGCTCCGGAGGGCGTCGATGGGGGCGAGGCGGGCGGCCCGGGAGGCCGGGTACACGCCGAAGAGCACGCCGATGCCGATGGCCATCGCGATGGCCAGCACGGACACCGGGACGGAGAGCAGGACGCGGACGTCGGCGAGCGGCGGGAGGGCCACGGCGCCGACGACACCGAGCGCGACCCCGAGGAGCCCGCCGGCGAAGCCGAGCAGCGACGCCTCGACGAGGAACTGCCGGCGGATGAGGCGTGGCTTGGCCCCGAGCGCCTTGCGCAGGCCGATCTCGCGGATCCGCTCCGAGACCGACACCAACATGATGTTCATCACCCCGATGCCGCCGACCAGCAGCGAGATGACGGCGATCCCGCTCAACATGACGGTGAGGGTGCGGTCGACCGAGCTCGCCGCGGTCAGGATCGACTCCTGGGTGGCGATGGAGAAGTCGACGTCGTCGTCGGACGTGATGCCGTGCAGGTTGCGCAAGGTCGCGTCGGTCTCCTGGTAGGCGGCGCTGAGGGTGTCCGCCGCGGTGGCCTTGACGTAGATCGAGCTGACCGAGTCCCGGTCCTCCCCACCCACGAGGCGCTGGCCGTACGTGGCGAAGGGGACCAGGGCCACGTCGTTGTTGGCGGTGTTCTCCGACGAGCTGAGCGCCTCCAGCACTCCGATCACCTCGAGCTCGGTCCCGTCGACGGTGACGGTCTGGCCCACGGGGTCACCCACGAGGCCGAGCTCGGTCACCGTGTCCGGCCCGAGCACCGTGACCAGCGCGGCCTCGTCCTGCTCCTGCGCCGTCCAGAAGCGTCCGGAGCTCAGGTCGCGGGACCGCACGTCCTTCCAGGACCGGGTGGTGCCGGTGAGGGTGGTGGTCCAGTTGGTGGTGCCGGCGGTGAGCGACACCGAGCTGGTCGCCGTGGCCGCGGCCGACTGCACGTCGGGCGCGACCGTCTGGTCGGCGACCGCCTCCGCGTCCTCCATGGTCAACGTGGAGGCGGTGCCGAAACCGCCGCGGACGCCCGAGTCGTCGGTCGCGCTGCCCGGTGAGACCACGAGCACGTTGGTGCCCAGCTCGTTGATCTGCGCCTGGACGTCGGCCCGGGCCCCGCGCCCGATCCCCACGGTGAGGATGACCGCGGTGATGCCGATGAGGATCCCCAGCATCGTGAGGGCCGATCGCAGGCGATGGGTCCGGACCGCGTCGGCGGCCGTGAGGAGCGTGTCCCGCCAGTTCATGCGGGACCTCCGATGTGCAGGGCGAGCCGTTCCGCCGCGCTGGCTTTGCTCACCCGTCCGTCGTCGATGCGCAGCGTCCGCTCGGCCCGCTCGGCGACATCGTGCTCGTGGGTGATCAGCACGATGGTCCGGCCCCGCTCGTGCAGGTCCCGCAGGAGGTCCAGCACGTCGTTGGTCGAGGCGGAGTCGAGGTTGCCGGTGGGCTCGTCGGCGAGGATGAGGTCGGGCTCCGTGACGAGCGCGCGGGCGATCGCCACCCGCTGCTGCTGCCCGCCGGAGAGCTCACCCGGGCGGTGGTCGGCCCGGTCGGCGATGCCCACCTGATCGAGTGCGGCCACTGCCCGCCGGTGCCGCTCGGCCGGCTCGACGCCGGCGTACACGAGCGGGAGCTCGACGTTGCGCCAGGCGGAGAGGTACGCCAGCAGGTTGAACTGCTGGAACACGAACCCGATGCGCCGGTTGCGGACCTCGGCCAGCTGGTCCTCCGACAGGCCGGCTACGTCCTCGCCGGCGAGCAGGAACGCGCCGGCGGTGGGCACGTCGAGGCACCCGAGGATGTGCATGAGGGTCGACTTCCCGGACCCCGAAGGCCCGACCACGGCGACGTACTCGCCGGCGTCGATGGTCAGGGTCACGTCACGGAGGGCGCTGACCTCGAGGGTTCCCGACCGGTAGGTCTTGCCCACGTCCGCGAGCTCGATGACGGGGGTCATCCCGCACCGCCACCAAGGCCGGCGGGCAGGCCATCGGGGAGGTCGCCGCCGCCGGGGAAGTTGCCAGCCGCCCCGCGGCCGCCGAGCGCGAGCACGACGGTCTCGCCCTCCTGGAGGCCCGAGGTGATCTCGGTCATGCCGCCCGAGGTCAGGCCGGTCTCGACGGTCCGGGTCTCGTCGCCGGCATCGGTCCGCACCGTCACCGTGCTCGTGCCGTCATCGGCCGAGGTGACCGCGAGGCTCGGCACCTGGACGACGTCCTCGACCTCGGCGTAGGTGATGGCGACCGAGACGCTCGCGCCGGCGTCGAACTCGTGGTCGGTGTCCTCGAACAGGATCGTGACGGGATACGAGGCGACCCCCGACGAGGCGTCCGCGATGCGCCCGACCTCCCACACCAGGGCGGTGGCGCTCGGTCCATCCGTCGCCGCACCCCCCGTGCCCGCCGGCGCGCCGCCCGAGGCGTCGACGCCGTCGGTGGGCGTGCCGCCGACCGTCGGCGCACCGCCGCTCGAGAACGCTGCCCCACCAGGGATGGCTCCCCCACCCGGGAACGCTCCCCCGCCGGGGAACGCCCCACCGCCGGGGAACCCGGTGGAGGACGAGGTCGTGACCGTGACGGTCGCCTCCTGGCCGACCTCGACGAGGTCCACGTCGGACTCGTCCAGGCCGAGCTCGACGGTGTAGTGGTCGTCGTCGATCACCTGGATGTCGGGCTCGTCGGTGCTCGTGCTGTCGGTGGACGTGTCTGTCGCACCAGGGAAGATGGCCGCGTCCTGACCGCTGCCGAGGGTGCTGGCGGACCCGCCGCTGCCGCTCTGCGAGCCCGTGGTGTCCGTGCCGCCGGCGCCACCGCTGCTGAGCTGCTCGCCCTCCACGACGTTGACCGCGGCGACCGTCCCGTCGAAGGTGGCCACGAGCTGGGCGCCGGCGAGGTCCTCCTGGGCGACCGTGAGCGCGTCCCTTGCCGAGGCGAGGGCGGAGCGGTCGGCGGCGAGCTGGTTGTCCGAGGCGTCGGCGTCCTCGTCGTCGGCGAGCGTCGCCTCGGCCTCAGCGACCGAGGACTCCGCGTTGGCCACGGCGAGCTCGAGCTCGGCCGAGTCCATGGTGGCCAGGACGTCGCCGGCCCGGACCTCGTCGCCGGCCTCGACGTCGACCGCGGTCACCGATCCCGCCGCACCGAAGGAGAGGTCGTCGGTCTGCGCCGACACGAGGGTGCCCTCGGCGGACACGGTCTGCGCCATGGTCCCGAGCGAGGCTTCCGCCGTGATCTCGGCCGGCGCGCCGGCGTCGTCCGCCGAGGTGCCGTCCGAGCGGAACACCAGCCAGGCGACGACGCCGACGAGGCCGACGACGGGCATGACGACCCAGGGTCGTCGCAGGAGGGAGCGGACGTCGATGCGCACGTCAGGCCCCTTCGGGGTCGGTGGTCGTGGGCACCCCGGGGGCCCCGCCGGGACCCCCGAAGCCGAGGACCAGGCCGTCCCCGATCCGGATGGAGGTGGCGGTGACGACGCCGTCGTCACCCGTGTCGCCGACGGCCAGGACGGTGTCCCCGTCGGCGAGGTCGTCCAGCGAGCGCTCCTCGGTGACGGTGAAGGTCGTGTCGCCGTCGACCGTCACGGTGACGGACGTGCCGTCCTCCGCCTCGATGGTCAGACCCTCGTTGGTGATGGCCGTGATCTCACCCGAGGTGGGCGCGCCCCGCCCCCCAGGTGCGGCGCCTCCCTGGGGCGGCTGGAACCCCTCGGGAAGCTGCCCGTCGGCGGGAGGTTCGAAGCCTTCCGGGAGCGACCCGTCGGCCGGCGGCTGGAAGCCCTCGGGGAGCTCACCGTCGGCCGGCGGCTGGAAGCCCTCCGGGACCCCGCCTCCCGGCCCCTGGCCGAAACCCGTTCCGTCGCTCTCGCTGACGCTCGATGCCGTGAGGGTGCCGCCGTCGTCCGTTGCGCCGAGGGCCACGACGTCGTCGCCGACCTCGAAGTCGGCGAGGGAGGCGTCCACCGACTCGGTGATCACCGTCTCGTCGGTGGTCTCGACGGTGGTCGTGCCGGAGGTGCCGTCGGGGCTCTGGGTCTCGAGGGTGATCGTCCCTCCGTCGATGGCCGAGATCGTGCCCCGGGTGCCGGGCGCGAACCCCGCCCCGCCGCCGGGCACCGTCGCGGTGGTGGCGCCCTGGGTGGCGGTGGCCGCGGCGGTGTCGGCCACGCCGTCGTCGCCGGACCGCCCCAGCAGGAAGACGGCGCCGCCGGCGAGCACGGCCACCACGGCGGCGGCGATGGCCCAGGACCGCCACGGGATGCCGTCCGGGGCGGCAGGCGCCGCCGCTCCGGGGTCCGGCGCGATGCCCGTCGGCGTCGTCGCCGGCGGGGCGGTGGGTTCGGTGTCCGGCTGCGGAGCGGTTGGTTCAGGTGCGGGGTCGGAGGTCGACATGGCGCCACCCTCTCGGCCCAAATTGGGAGTCTCCTGTGAACGTTCTCACAGTTCTCTGGCCGGTCGGTCGAGCGCCGGGAGGCGGATCCGGAAGGCGGTGCCGCCGGACGGCACGACCTCGAGGTCGATGGTCCCGCCGTGCGCCTCGACGATGGACCGGGCGATGGGGAGGCCCAGACCCGCCCCCGCGGCGTGGCGGGAGCGACTGGGGTCACCCCGGTAGAACCGGTCGAAGGCGTGCTCGGCGACCTCGGGCGCCATGCCCGGCCCGGCGTCGGCGACCGTGATGGCCACCTCGCCGTTCCGGCGGTGGCCCTCCAGTCGGATGCTCGAAGTGACCGGGGTGTGGACGAGCGCGTTGCCCACGAGCGAGGCCACGACCTGGCGGAGCCGGGCCTCGTCCCCCACGACCTCGAGGTCGGTGCCGTCGATGGCCGTCGAGATCGAACGGGCGGGCTGAACGGCCCGGCCGTCGTCGGCGGCGTCCGCCAGGACGTCGGCCAGGTCGACCGGCTCCTGGGCGAGCGGGCGTCCCTCGTCGAGGTTGGCCAGCAGGAGGAGGTCCTCCACCAGGTCGTTCATGCGCTTGGTCTCCCCGAGGAGCCGCCGGACGACGTCGTCGAGCTCACCGGCTCCCCGGAACCCGCCGTCGGCGTACACCTCGAGGTACCCGCGGACCGACGTCAACGGCGTGCGCAGCTCGTGGGACGCGTCGGCGACGAAGCGGCGCAGGGTCTGCTCCTGCGCGTCGAGCCGGTCCAGCATGACGTTGAAGGCCGTGGCCAGTCGGGCTGCCTCGGTACCGGGCATGTCCGGATCGACCCGGTGGCCTCGATCACCCTGCGCGATCGAGTCGGCGGCGATCGTGACCTCGGAGATCGGGCGAAGGCCCAATCGGTACATCCACCAGCCGGCGAGCCCGAGGACGGCCACGATCACGGCGCCCGCGGCGCCGAGCGCGAGCAGCAGGAACCGGTTGGCGGCGTCCGCCTCCGCCAGCGACAGCGCCACGAAGCCCCACGACGACCCGTCGGCCTGGCGGACGGCACGGACCCGAAAGCGCGCCGTGCCCTGCTCCCCGTCGACGGTGAAGGTGCCGCCTTCGGGGCCGAGCTCGGCCAGGTCCGCGGCGGTGATGGCCGGCACGTCCTCGAGCAGGTCGCCGGCGATGATCGGCGTCACCTCGCCCCCGGCGCTGACGGCACCGACGAAGAACTCCGAGGCCCGGCCGCCGACCGCGGGGTCCGCGGGGAGACCCGACCCGTCCTCGAGCGGCACGGCGGGCACGCTGAGGGGCCCGACGCCCGGCGGCACGCTCGCGAAGGGGATGGCGGTGGCGAGCTGGCGGTCGATCTGGTCCAGGGCGTAGTTCCGCTGCGTCACGGCCACGACCACCATCGCCGCCGCGAGGGCGACCAGCATGATCCCGAAGCCCACCAGCAGGCGCGCGCGCAGCGTCATCAGTCGTCCCGCAGGCAGAACCCCACCCCGCGGATGGTGTGGATCAGCTTCGGCTCGACGTCGTCCACCTTCCTGCGGAGGTAGCTGATGAACGAGTCGACCACGGACGGGTCGCCGTCGAAGTCGTAGTCCCACACGTGGTCGAGGATCTGGCTGCGGCTCAGCACCCGCCCCGCGTTCAGCAGGAGGTAGTGGAGCAAGCGGTACTCGGTGGGCGACAGCGAGACGGGTCGGCCGGCGCGGGTGACACGGTGGGCGTCGTCATCGAGCGCCAGGTCGGCGCAGCGCAGGAGTCGGCTCCCGGCCTGGGCGCTCGAACGGCGGACGACGACGTTGACGCGGGCGACGAGCTCGGCGACCGCGAACGGCTTCACCACGTAGTCGTCCCCGCCGATGGTCAGGCCGTGCACGCGGTCGTTGGTCGCGTCACGCGCGGTCAGGAAGACCACGGGCACGGAGTTGCCGGCGTCGCGCAGCCTTCGCAGCACGGTGAACCCGTCGATGTCGGGGAGCATGACGTCGAGCACGATGGCATCGGGGCGGAACGACGCGGCCGCGCTCAGGCAGGCCTGGCCGGTGCCGGCCGACATCGTCTCGTAGCCGGCCAGGCCGAGCGCGGACTCGATCAGGTAGAGGATGTTCTCCTCGTCGTCGACCACCAGGGCCCGGGGCTTCGCCGGCGTCATCGGAACGGGCACCTCCTCGAGGCTGAGCAAACCGGTGGTTCCCTGGGATCCTCTCCGAGTTTCCTGTGAGTTTCCTGTGAGTCGCCGGCCGGTCCTGCGGCGAGCCGACAGGAAACTGCCAGAGAGTTCACAGGATCACGGTGCAAGGTTCATCCTTCGTTCACCTGACGTCGGGGAGTGGCCACCGTTGCACCGGATCGAACACCGAGTCGCGCTCCGTTCTCTCCTGGAGCTCCTCGCCGTCACGGGCCTGGCGGTGACCCAGCCCCTGCTCGACGTGTTCGGCAAGGCCCCAGAGGCCTTCGTCGGCCACGACGCCGGCGCCGCCGAGGTCGTGCTCTTCGCCCTGGTCGTGGCGCTCGTGCCCGCCGGAGTGCTCTGGGGAGTGGAGATGGCCGTGCGCGCCGTCGATCCCGACGCAGGGCGCCTCGTGCACATCATCCTGGTCGCCTCCCTCGTGGGGCTCTTCGCGATCCAGGCCCTCAAGGACCTCGAGCTCGCCGGTGGTGTCCTCCTCGCCCTGCTGGGGGTCGCCGCTGCGGGCCTGGCCGTCGCCGCCTACCGACACCGGAGCGTGCGGCTGTGGTTGGCCGTCCTCGCCGTCGGGCCCGCCGTCTTCCTCGCCTCGTTCCTCGTGACCTCGCCGGCGAGCGATCTGCTTCGCAGCGACTCGGTCGGTGCCGCGGACGTCGAAGCGACCGGGCAGGCCCGATCGGTCGTGATGATCGTGTGGGACGAGTGGCCCCTCAACTCCATCGTCAACGCGGACGGGGAGATCGACGCCGACCTGTTCCCCAACCTCGCCGCCCTCGCCGGCGACGGGGCGTGGTACCGCAACGCCACGACGGTGGCGACCGCCACCACCGCCGCCGTCCCCGCCATCCTGAGCGGGCGCTACGCCCAGGACGGCGCCAGCCCGACCGCCGCGGACCACCCGGAGAACCTCTTCACCCTGCTGGCCAGCCAGTACGACCTGGAGGTGAGCGAGTCCGTGACCGCGATGTGCCCGCAGTCACTGTGCTCGGACCCGTTCGTCGACGATCCGAACGCCTCTGCTTCGGCGCGCGCCGCGGCGGAGGCCGAGGCGTCGACGCAGGAGAACGCGCTGTCCGGGCTCCTCGACGACGCGCTCGCCACCTACCGGTCCATGATCTCGTTGGACCCCGATGCCGCCGCCCCACAGAGCATCCAGGAAGGGGTCACCGCGGTGACCGACACGGCGATCACCGCGACGAGCGCGCCCGCTGGCGGCGACGCCGTGGACGCTGCGGTCGCCGAGGCCCGGTCGCAGGAGAGCGGCGCCGCCGGCTTCCCCGTGTTCCAGATCGACTCGTTCGAGTCCCTCGTGTCCTCGATCGAGGCGGACGAGGACCCGGCGCTGCACTTCCTCCACCTCCAGCTCCCCCACACGCCGTACCGCTACCTGCCCGACGGGCGCTCGTACGACGCGGCCGCCTTCGGGCCGGGCGTCGGTGACATCGCCGGCTCGAGGGGCCCGGAAGCCGCCGAAGCGGCCGTCGACCGACAGCGGCTGCTGCTGCAGGTGGGGTACGTGGACCGCCTCGTCGGGCAGGTCGTCGACCGCCTGAAGGAGACCGGCTTCTACGACGACACCGTGATCGTCATGACCTCGGACCACGGCACCGGCTTCGTCCCCGGCGAGTCCCACCGCGGGCTCGACAGCGGAGAAGACCTTCCCGAGGCGCTGTATCCGGACATCCTCTACGTCCCCTTGATCATCAAGGCGCCGGGCCTCGAGCCGGGGACCGTGAGCGACGACAACGTCATGTCCATCGACCTGCTGCCCACGATCGCCGACACCCTCGGCATCGAGGTGCCCTGGTCCGTGGACGGAAGGTCCCTGCTGGGCCCCGCACGGACGGATCCGGAGAAGCAGTTCAACAAGGTGAACCTCGGCGGGGGTGGGGGCGGCGGCGGCTTCGGTGGCTTCGGCGGCGGGGTGAGCCTCGCCGAGACCCAGACCTTCGACGGCGACGAGGCGCTGGCTCGCAACCTGGCGCGGAACATCGACACGCTCCTGGTCGGGGACAACCCCGACCACCGCGTCTACGCCATCACCGCCGACGGTGACCTGGTCGGCACGCCGGTCGATGACCTCGGCCGCACCGAGGCGTCCGGCGCCACCCTCGTCATCGACGGAGGCCTGGACGCGCTCGAGGCGTACACCACCGACGACGCGGTCGTGCCGGTGCACCTGACCGGCGCCGTGGAGGGGGGACCGTCAGGCGACCTCGTCCTGGCCATCGCGGTGGACGGCGTCATCGCCGCAGTCGTGCCCACGTTCCCCGACGGCGATCAACCTCATCACGTCGACGCCATGGTCGATCCCTCCGCCCTGACCGGCAACGCGCCCCACGACGTGCAGCCCTTCCTGATCACCGGACGGGGAACCGACCGACGGGCGGCGCCGGTCGCGACGTGAGCGGGACCGACCCGCGAGTCCCGACCCGCGGCAGCGCCGCTCAGGCGTCGCCGAGGCGCTGGGCGATGGCGGCGGCGTCGACGCGGCTCGTGACGCCGAGCTTGCGGAGGATGTTCGAGACGTGGACGCTGGCCGTCTTCTCGGAGATGTAGAGGGCCTCGCCGATCTCGCGATTGGTGTCGCCGGCGGCGACCAGGGCCAGCACCTCCGCCTCCCGAGGGGTGAGTCCGAGTGCGTCCGCCGAGTCCTTGGCGACCACGACGGCAGGCGGGGCTTCGACGCTGAGGCGACTGCGACGGGCCAGGGCGGCGACGGCGGCGAGCAAGGGCGGTGAACCGAGGGCGACCGCGCGGCCCTGCGCATCCTGCAGCGCCGCCGCCGCCCGGGCGAGGTCGCCCGTGGCCACCGCCGCCTCGGCCTCGCGCAGGCGAGCACTCGCCGCCAGCCACGCGTCCGGGACCTCCTCCACCAGGCGGGCCGCTGAGGCCCAGGCATCGGGATCCGGGCCGGTGAGACGGGTCAGCGACGCCGAGGCGAGGGCGAGGTGCGCCGCGGCGTCGAGCGTGGGAGGTGCGCCGGCGCCGGCCGACACGTCGATCCGCTCGTGGAGCCGGCCCACGATGGCGGGGACGTCGACGGGCTCCTGCCGGGCCTGTGCATCGAGGACGCGCTCGACCTCGCTGGCGACGTGGAACATGGCGAAGCGGGGCGCCCAGACCGCGGAGCCTCCCCCGCTCGACCCTGCCCCCAGCGCAGTGGCGGCCGCGGCCTCGTCCCAGTCACCCAGGACGAGGTGCACATCGGCGGTGGCCGCGTCGAGCAGCGGCTGGTGCCACGGGTCGATGGGTTGCGCCGCCGCCTCGAACAGCGCCGCCTCTGCGCGTACGCGGTCGCCGCGGCGGGCCGCCAGCAGCGCTCGGGCGCGGCCGAGGCGGATCTCGCCGACCGGGAGGTGGTCCGGCTCGGGGTGGCGGTCCAGGAGGCCGGCGGCCTCGTCCCACCGGCCCAGGCGGAGCAGTCCCTCGGCGGCGACGGCATCGAGGTAGCCCGCGGTGCTGCGATCGATGCCCGCACGGTCGACCTCGGCCACCCCGGCCTGGGCGCAGTCGACGGCGTCCTGGGAGGCGCCGACGTCCAACAGCACACTCGAGAGGTAGATGCGGGCGAGGGCGCGAGCCTGCGCGGTCGGCGCGGCCTCGACGGCCTCGCGGCACCGGGCCACGGCCTCTTCCGGGTGGCCGAGGGCGGCGAGGGCGACGCCGAGGACGCGGCGGCCCATGGTCCACGCCGGCGGGTCGACCCCCGCCTCGGGAACGATCTCGAACAGCTGCCGGCACCAGTCCTCGGCCGAGGTGAAGCCGCACCGCATGAGCTCGGACTGACCCAGGCCGGCGAAGGTCGCCGCGGCACCCGGCCCCTCGGGCTGACGAGCCACCAGCGCGGCTGCCCGCTCGAACTCGACCGACGACTCCTCGAGGTGACCCGACGTCCACAGGTAGCGGCCGAGGCGCTCGTGGCCCCACGCGTCACCGAGGGGCGGGGTGCCGAGCCGGAGCGCCTCGGTCGCCAACTCGACCGCGCGATCGTTGCCCACGGTGCCGCTGGCCAACTCGGCCGCCTGCCACAGGCGGTCGCTCCGGAACACGCCGGACGTCGCCTCCCCTGCCTCGTCCCAGAGCTCGAAGGCCCGCTCGAGCAGCCCGAGGGCCGTGCGGGGCGCGACCGCGGCGGACGCGTCGGCAGCGGCGAGCAGGGCCGTGAAGGCCGCCGGCGCGTCGCCGGCCCTGTCCAGGTGGAAGGCCAACTCGGCCGCGGCGTCGGTCCCGTGAACCGGCACGGCGGCCGTCGCCAGGGCGTCCGCCACTCGACGGTGGATGCGCCGGCGCTGTGGGGCGAGCAGGTCGCGGTAGACGACCTCGCCGATGAGCGCGTGACGGAACCGGCACACGCCGGTGTCGGGGTCGACCAGGACCACCCGGGCGTCCCGTGCCGCGCGCAGGGCCTTCTCAAGGCGATCGTCGTCGAGTCCGGTCGCGGCGAGCAGGAGGTCGTGGTCGACGTCCCGACCGATAGCGGCGAGGGCGCCGAGCACCGCACGCGCCTCCTCGTCCAGCTCCGAGACCTCCGCCGAGAGGAGGTCCGACAGCACGGCGGGGATCGCCTCCCCGACGACATGGGCGGCGACGAGCTCAGCGGTGAAGAACGGGTTGCCCTGACCGCGCGCCAACACGTCATCGACCAACCCGGTGGGGGCGGGAACGCCGAGGAGACCACTGACGGCCTGCTCGACCTCGGCTCGATCGAGCCCCCGGAGCTGGATGCGGTGGACGCCGGGCAGACGGGCGAGCTCGGCGAGCCGACGACCCAGCAACGGGTCGGACCAGACCTCGTCGGCCCGATAGGTGCCCACCAGCACGACGTGCTCGTCGATGAGGTTCCGGGCCAGGAACTCGAGGAGGTTCCAGGTCATCGGATCGGCCCAGTGGAGGTCCTCGAAGCCGATGAGGACCGTCCGGTCCTCGGCCATTCGGGTGACCAGTTCGAGGACGGGGCCGAACACGCCGCCCGGCTCGTGCGCACCTCGCTCGTCGCCGACCTGCGGGGACGCGCCCGCGGCGAGCGACGACAGCGCCGGCGTCTCCACCCAGGCGCTCGACGAGGAGCGACGGACCTGGCGAAGGAGGTCCGAGACCGGCGCCAAGGGGATGACCTCGCCCCCCAGGTGGACACACCGCCCGAGGTACCGGTCCACACCGGCCGATGCCGCCGCCCGGAGGACCAAGGTCGACTTGCCGATGCCGGACTCGCCACCGACGAGGAGCAACGAAGGGACTCCGGACCGGGCGTCGTCGATGGCGCCCGCGATCACGCCGAGCTCCGCGGCACGTCCCACGAAGCCAGTTCCGTCCACGGGCTCGGCCACCGCCGCCAGTATCGACCAGCAGCCGCCGCTGCGCCTCGGAACCCGATCGCCTGAGGGCGGGAGCGACCGATCTGAGGGGCTCCTCCCGATGTGGCGGCACCCCCCTTAGGTCCACCGTGCGAGGTGTCCCTCGAACCAAGGAGCAGCCATGCACGGACGACCCGCACCCCAGACCCTCGGCGACCCACGAGCGAGCCACCCCCAGCGGTGGCGCGTCCTCGTCGTGCTCGTCCTGGCCCTGCTCGTGACCTCGATCGATCACACGATCATCAACGTCGCCCTCCCGCGACTGGTCGACGACCTCGGCGCCACCGGCGCCCAGCTGCAGTGGGTCGTCGCCAGCTACACCATCGTCTTCGCCGGCCTCCTGCTCACCGCTGGGAGCCTCGGCGACCGCTTCGGGCGGCGTCGTGCCCTCATCGCCGGCCTCGCCACGTTCCTCGCCGGATCGGTCGGCGCGGCGCTGGCGACATCGACGTCCCTGCTCATCGCCTCCCGCGGGGTGATGGGCCTCGGCGGGGCGTTGATCATGCCCACCACGCTCTCGATCCTCGTCAACGTCTTCGGCGATCCCCGTGAGCGGGCCAAGGCCATTGCCGTGTGGACCGCAGCGAGCGGCGTCGGCATTGCCGTGGGCCCGATCGTCGGCGGGGCGCTCATGCGCAGCTTCTCGTGGTCGTCGGTCTTCTGGATCAACGTCCCCCTGCTCGGCGCCGCCCTTCTGGTCGGCCTGCACATCGTCCCCGACTCCCGTGACCCCGCCGCCACCCGGCTGGACCCGGTCGGCGCACTGCTGTCCATCGCCTCGGTCGGCACGCTCGTCTACGCCATCATCGAAGCGCCCACCCACGGCTGGAACTCCGCCGCCACCGCGACGGCCTTCAGCTTCGGCATCGTCCTCGGCGTCCTGTTCGTGGCGTGGGAGCTCCACCGCGACGACCCAATGCTCGACATGCGGCTGTTCGCCAACCGGGGCTTCTCCGCCTCGAGCATCGGGCTGGCCCTGCTCTTCTTCGCCATGGCCGGTGCCGTGTTCCTCCAGGCCCAGTACCTCCAGTTCATCCTCGGCTACACCCCCCTGGCCGCGGGCTTCGCCCTCGTCCCGGCGGCCGTCGGGATGCTGGTCGGCACCGGCGCCGGCGCCCACATGGGCGTCACCCTCGGCGGCCGGCGGACGGTGACCACGGGCCTGCTGATCGCCACCGGCGGCATCGCCCTCCAGGCCGCCCTGGTCGACGGCACCTCGTACGTCCCGACCGGCATCGGCCTGCTGCTGTTCGGCCTGGGGGCGGGCATCACCATGCCGTCCGCCACCGACATCATCATGTCGACCCTGCCTCCGGCGCGAGCCGGGGTCGGCTCCGCCGTCAACGACACCGTTCGGGAGCTGGGTGGCGCCCTCGGGGTCGCCGTCATCGGGAGCGTGGCCGCCACGGGCTACACCTCGACCCTGGCCTCCGGGATCACCGGGCTTGGCCCGCTGCCCGACGCCGCACGGCTCGCCGCCCTCGACAACGTCGGCGCCGCCCTGCACGTCAGCGAGGGACTGGGGACCCAAGGCGTCGAGCTCGCCTCGCTGGCCCGGAGCGCCTTCGTCGACTCGATGAGCACCGGTCTGTGGGTCGCCGCCGGCGTCGCCCTGTGCGCCACGGTCATCGCCTGGCGGTACCTCCCCCGCGACGGCGCCCCGGCGGGCCACGCGGGCGGGCACCACCACGGCTCCCGGCACGCCCACCCGACCACGGACACTCCCGGCGACACCGGTACCGGCGCCGACGCCATCGATGCCCTCGGGCACGCCGGCCACGGACGCCCCCACCGCCCGGCGTCGTCGCCGACCCCGGCGGTCGTCGAGGCAGCGACGCCGGTGACGGCGGGGCACCGAACGGCCGACCACCGAGCCCGAGTCCGTCGACACGTCGTTCCCGCCGGCGCCGTCGTCCTCGCGGCCGTGCTGGTCACCGCCCTGGCCTCCTGCAGCACCACCTCGGACTCCGCCCGGGCGGCGACGCCCGCAGACGCCCCGACGACGACCGTGGTGACACCGCCGACCACCGTCGTGCGACCGACCGACCCCCGAGACGAGCGCATCGCGGTGCAGGGCAGCGCCCGTCTCCACCTCCGCTGCGTCGGCGAGGGCGAGACGACGGCGGTGATGATCGCCGGCTTCGAGGCCGTCGGCGACCCGTGGGTGGCGATCGAGCCGGCGGTCACCCGGGACGCTCGGATGTGCACCTACGACCGCTTCGGCGTGGGCCGCAGCGACCCGGCGCCGACGCCGCAGACCTTCGCGACCGAAGCGGCCGACCTGCATACGCTCCTGCAAGCAGCCGGTGAGCCCGGCCCGTACCTGGTCGTGGGTCACTCCTACGGTGGCGCCGAAGCCGCCACCTTCGCCTCGATGTTCCCCGAGGACGTCACCGGCCTGCTGCTCATCGACGCCAGCCCGGTGACCTGGAACGACGCCAGCTGCGCGGTGGTCGACGACGGCTCGGAGGTCGCTCGGAGCTTCCGACAGAGCTGCGCCCTGGTCGCCGACCCGGCGGCGAACCCCGAGCGGCTCGACGGGCCGACAGCCTTCGCCCAGCTGGCGGAGATCGACACGCTGGGCGACCTGCCGATGACGGTCACCACCGCGGCCGACCACCCGTTCCCGACGGCACTGGACGACATCTGGAACCGGGGCCAGGAGCAGTGGGCGGCGCTCTCGTCGGCGTCGCTCCTCGTCCCCGTGGCCGACACCGGCCACGACATCCAGCTCGACCAGCCCGCGATCATCGCCGAGCAGTTCGAGCGGCTCCTCGCCCGCACCCGCAGCCACTGAGCCGACCCGGCCTCGGCGCGACGCCGGTCGCGCCGAGGCCGTTCGTGCGCCTCGAGCCGAACCGGGAGGTGGTGGGCCCGGACGGCCCCGGTGCACCGCTCCTACCGTGGCCGGGTGGCGCAGGTGTGAAGGCAGGGCGCGGATGAGCGTCGAGAAACGTCGCCGTGCTCTTCACCGACTCGCCCACGCGCTGTACCGCGAGACCGACGCCAACCCGTCCTTCGTCACCGAGGTGCTCCGCCACTGACCGAGACCGGCGCGGTGTCCCAGGACGCCGTGGGCCGGTGGGTGGCCGACGGCGCCCTCGAGCAGATGGCGCCGCCGGCGCTCGAAGTGGCGAACTGAACCAACGACTGGGCGTGACGCGCCCTACAGGTCCCGACCGGTCTCATCGACCGCGCCGGGAGCGCCGATGGGTACGGTCGGCCGGCGGGTAGGTGGTACACAGGCGGTGACAAGGAGGGCGTGGATCATGGCCTACGGCGTGGTGTTGTTGTTCGAGGGTGTGAGCGAGGAGCAGTACTGGGCCGTGAACGCCCGGATGGGCATCGACGAGGAGGGGAGCACCGGCTGGCCCGACGCCCTCATCTCGCACACCGCTGCGCTCACCGACACGGGCCTCGCCGTCTCGGAGATCTGGGAGTCCAAGGACGACCAGGAGCGGTTCCTCGCCGAGCGCCTCGGCCCGGCGTTGGAGGGGGCGCAGGTGGAGCCACCAGCCCAGGTGATCGAACTCGACGTCTTCAACTACCAGCACCCCGGCTGACGACCCGGCTCGGCGCCCGAGATCATCGCCAACCCACTCGAACCGTGAACCCGCGAAGAAGTCGACCGGTGGCACGAACTGGCTCCTGATTCGACCGCCCTGGCGGTCGAATCAGGAGCCAGAACGCGCAGGGTCGTGCCCACCCTCCACACTGGGACGGTGACCACCCTCCCCGCTCTGGAGGACCGCTCGGGCCCGAGCCGCCTTCTCGACCACCTGCGGCCCTCGATGGACGGTGACGAGGTGCTGAACGCGGTCACCGAGTGGGCAGAGGCGTCAGGCCTGGTGCTGTACCCGCACCAGGAGGAAGCGATCCTCGAGCTGCTCTCCGGGTCGAACGTCATCCTCGCCACACCAACCGGGTCGGGGAAGTCGCTGGTCGCGCTCGCCGCCCACGCCCGCTCGGTCGCCGGTGGCGGGCGGAGTTGGTACACGGCGCCGGTCAAGGCCCTGGTATCCGAGAAGTTCTTCGACCTGTGCCGTCAGCTCGGGCCCGAGAACGTCGGCCTCCTGACCGGCGACTCGTCGGTCAACCCCGACGCCCCGGTGATCTGCGCCACCACCGAGATCCTCGCCCACGTCGCCCTCCGCGACGGCGCCGAGGCGGACGTCGACACCGTCGTGCTCGACGAGTTCCACTACTACGGCGATCCCGACCGGGGCTGGGCCTGGCAGGTGCCGCTGCTCGAGCTGCCGCAGGCGTCGTTCCTGTTGATGTCGGCGACGCTCGGCGACGTCGCCTTCTTCCAGGAGGAGCTGACCCGGCGCACCGGCCGGCCCACCGCAGTGGTGGACGACGCCGTGCGACCGGTGCCGCTGCGCTTCGAGTACCACCGCACCCTGCTGCACCACACCGTCGAGGAGCTGCTGGCCCAAGACGCGGCGCCGCTCTACATCGTCAACTTCTCGCAGAAGGACGCGGTGGCCCAGGCGTCGGCGCTGGCCTCGGTGACGAAGCTGGACGAACGGGGCAAGGCGATCGTGGCCGAGGAGCTGAGCCAGGCCAAGCTGCCCGCCGGCTTCGGGCGCGACCTCGCCCGCCTCCTGCGCAACGGCGTCGGCGTCCACCACGCCGGCATGCTCCCCCGCTACCGCCGACTCGTGGAGCGCCTCACCCAACAGGGTGTGCTGAAGGTCATCTCGGGAACCGACACCCTCGGCGTCGGCGTGAACCTGCCCATCCGCACCGTCGTGTTCACCCGCCTCTACAAGTACGACGGGACCGAGACCCGCCTGCTGAGCGCCCGGGAGTTCCACCAGATCGCCGGGCGAGCCGGACGGGCCGGCTACGACACCGAGGGCCTGGTCGTGGCACTGGCCCCCGATCACGTGGCCGCCAACGACGCCGCCGATGCCAAGGCCGGCGACGACCCGAAGAAGAAGCGCAAGCTCAAGAAGGCGGCCCCGCCCCGTGGGTTCGTCCACTACGACGAGGACACCTTCACCCGCCTCCAGGCCGCCCGCCCCGAACCGCTCGAGTCGTCGTTCCGCATCACACCCGGGATGCTCATGCAGCTCCTCGACCGACCCGGCGACGCTTGGGACCACGGCCGTGCCCTGCTGCTGGGCAACCACGAGCCCCGCACCCGCCAGCGCCGCCACGTGCGCACCACCCTGAGCCTCTACAAGGCGCTGAAGACCGCCAACGTCGTCCGCTTGCTCGACACCCCCGACGAGTACGGCCGCTTCGTCGAGGTCGACCGCGCCCTCCAGGCCGACTTCGCCCTCGACCAGCTGCTGTCGCCCTTCTTGCTCACCGCCGTCCCCCAGCTCGACGCCGACCACGAGTCCTACGCACTCGCCCTGCTCGCCTTGGTCGAGGCCGTCGTGGACAACCCCTTCCCCATCCTCATGGCCCAGAAGGACAAGGCCAAGGACGAGGCCATGGCCGCCATGAAGGCCGCCGGCGTGGAGTACGAGGAGCGCATCGCCGAGCTCGAGAAGATCAACTACCCCCAGCCGCTGCGCGACGAGATCTACGACGTCTTCGACCGTTGGCGGGTGGCCAACCCGTGGATCGGCGACCGCAACATCGCCCCAAAGGGGGTGGTGCGCGACCTGTGGGACCGGTCCATGGACTTCCCCGCCTACGTCCGCTTTCTCGGCATCAAGCGCTCGGAGGGCCTGCTCCTGCGCTACCTCTCCGACGTCTACAAGACGATGCTGCGGGCGGTGCCCGACGCGGCCAAGACCGACGAGGTCGACGAGCTCACGGACTGGCTGGGCGCCGTGATCCGCACCACCGACTCGTCGTTGCTCGACGAGTGGACGGCGATGTTCTCACCCGACGCGACCCTCGACGTCGACGCGCTGGAGGAGGCCGCGGAGCCAGTAGTGGACATCACCACCGACCGGCGCGCGTTCCGGGCGCTCGTCCGCTCCCGGGTGTTCCGCTGGGTCCAGTACGCCGCCACCGGACAGTGGGAAGCGTGGTCGGACGACCTCACCGAGATCGGCAACCACGGGTGGACCGCAGCGAAGCTGATCGAGCAGTTCGAGCCCTACTTCGAGGCCTACGCCGACACGCCCCGCAACGAGGCCATCGGCATCGACGGCGACGCCCGCGGGCCGGCCCGCTTCGTGGTCGCCGAGGTGGGCCCGAGCGGCGCCTCAGAGCGGGGAACGGGCGAGGACTGGTCGATCGAGCAGATCCTCGCCGACCCCGAGGGCCACGACGAGTGGTACCTCGAGGTCACCGTCGACCTCCCCGCGTCGGCGGACTCCGGCGAGATCGTCGCCCGCCTCGAGGGGCTTCGCCGGCGCTGAGCCGGCAGCGTCAGCTCCGAGGGTGGCGCTCGAAGAACCGCCAGCCCATCGCCGTCGCCGAGATGCTCTGGGTGGTGGTCCCGAGCGCCGGGACCTCGATGGCTGCGCCCGGCCACGTGTGACCACCGCCCTGGATGCGCACGAGCTTCGTCGCCCCCGAGGGAGAGCACGACCACGAACGGACCGAGACGTCCCGGGTGAGCTGGGTGAGCCGACTCGAGCCGAGGCAGCCGTTGCGACGAACGGCCCACTGGCGCACCTGCGGGAGCACGCCGTCGTCGGGACCGTCACGCCCGAAGGTCTGCGAGCCGTAGGGCACGTTGCGGTCCGCGGTGCCGTGGAAGGCCAACACCGGGACCGGTCGACCGGTCTGGCAGTCCTCGGCGGAATCGACGACGGTGCCGGCGACCGTGGCCACCGCGGCGATGCGATCGGGCAGGTGGCAGGCCAGGTGGCTCGCCATGAACGCGCCGCTCGAGATGCCGGTCGCGAAGACGCGATCCTCGTCGACGCAGAGGTGCGCCTCCATGCGGTCGAGTAGACGGGCGATGAACCCGACATCATCCACGCTGTAGGGCGACGCCCCTGGCCCGCCGTCCGCCACCCAGAGATTGAACGCGGGGTAGGCGGTGTCCGGGGCCACGACGATGATGCCTTCCCGGTCGGCGAGGGACCGGTAGTCGCTGTACAGGAGCTGTTGGATCCCGTACGAGCCCTGCCCGTGGAGGAGCACCACCACCGGGGTGCGGCGTGTGGGGTCGTACCCGGGGGGCAGATGGAGCTGGTACGTGCGGCGGATCCCGTGGTGCGCGAACGTGCCCTGGCTCGTCCCCGCGGCCCGAGGAGCGAGGCCGACGCATGCCCCGCTCTGGGTCGTCGCCCCGACAGACGCCACCGCCGGCGAGGCCCCCGCGACGGCCATCAGAGACGCCGAGATGACGAGCATCCCCACCAGACGGGAGATCTGCCTGGACCGCATGGACCCCCTCACCTCCAGAGTGCCGATGACCATGCCTGCGGCCGCTGGCCCGGTACCGTCCCGGCGTGCGCTTCTTCGAGGACTTCTCGATCGGGACCGTAGACCACAAGAGCGGCTCCTACGTGATCACCGAAGCCGAGATCATCGGGATCGTCTCCTCCCGCGGCGAGATGCTCAACCAGCGGGACGAGGTGGTCTTCAGCCTCGAGAACGCCGCCATGGTCCGCTGCCGGCCCGAGGGACCGGACGACGCCGCTCCCGACGAGGACCTGACAGTCTGAGTGCCATGAGCGGACACGTCGAGCCCACGGCCGAGCAGTTGGAGCGCTTCATCGTCGACGACCCCGGCGGCTCGCCACTGATGCTGAACCTGCTGCGCTACCGGGAGACCGCCGACTACGCGGAGTCGCCCGAGCTCGACCCAGGGACGCCCATCAGCGGGCGCGAGGCCTACCAGCGCTACTCCGACGCGGTGCTCCCGATCCTCGCCGGCGTGGGCGGCGCCATCGAGATGTTCGGCGGGTGCCACGGCACCCTCATCGGCCCGGGCGGCGAAGCCTGGGACGACATCGTCCTGGTGCGCTACCCGAGCACCGCAGCCTTCATGGAGATGGTGTCGTCCGCCGAGTACCAGGCCATCACCGGCCACCGCACCGCCGCGCTCAGCGACAGCCGCCTCGTGCGCACCAGCGCCGTCCCCACCTGACGCCACTCGCCCGGCGGTTCGAGCCAGCAACGGTGTCAGGCGCCCGCGAAGAGCGGAGCCGCGCCGGCCCGAGGAGCGGCGGCATCGAGCAGGGAGCGGAGCTGCGGGGCCAGGCGTCCGACGTAGGGCGTGGCCAGGTGGCTGGCGTCCCGATAGACGAGGTGGCGCCCCACGATCACCGGACAGCGCTGCTCGCCGCACACGAGGTCCACGGTGGGCACGAGGGGCACGCCCGCGTCCGAGGCGGCCTGGGCCTCGACTCGGGCGTAGTCGAACGACAGCTGCCCGCGATCGAGCGTGCAGGCCGCCACGTCGGACAGGTGCTCGGCGAGGCAGGCCGGGACATCGCCGGCCGGATAGGGCGTGTCGCCCAGGAAGACCGTGGGCGCGGTCGCGGCCACGGCCTCGAGCGTGTGGGTCAGGGCCACCGCCCAGTCGCCCGCGTCGGCCACGGCGCCACCGGGCGTGTGGGCGTCATAGTGCGAGGTACTGGTGACGATGGCGAGGTCGGGCTCGAGCTCAGCCAGGAGCGCGACGACGTCCTCCCGCCACGTATCGCACTCGCGGTAGGGCCGATCGAGCAACTGGTTGTCGACGGTGAGGTCGGCGATCGGGCACGCCGACTTGGTCAGCACCACCAGACGAACACCGGCGTCGGCGGCCAGGACGGCGAGAGCCGGCTGCCACTGCGCCGCGTGCGAGTCCCCCACGAGCACCACGGTGCGATCGCCCTCGGCCGTCCCGTAGGTGCATCGCTCGACCCGGGCGGCATCCACCGACGTCGCGCCCAGGTCGCCGTTGCACCCGTCGGCGAACACGACCGGCAGGTCCTCACGGGCGGCGTCGAGGCTCGGGGTGAGGTTGGCGGGGACCTGGTCGACCAGGGCGGCGGCATCGAGCCGGGCCGGGTCGAGCGGCGCCGGGGCGACGGTCTCGTCCGGGACGGCGGCGCCCGGGCCACTGAGGTCGGGACGGGTGACGTGCAGAAGGGCGAACGAGCCCGCCAGGACGACGGTCACGGCCAGGCCCAGCGCCACGCTGGCCCGGGGCGACGCCACCAGTGCGGGCGACCGCCGGACCGGCTGCTCGACCAACGTGTAGGTGACGTGGGCGAGGGTCAGCGCGCCGACGCCGGCGAGCAGCGCCGGCCAGCCGCCGACCTCACGGTCGAGGGCGGCGGCGGCGAACACCATGGCCGGCCAGTGCCAGAGGTACCACGAGTACGAGCGCACGCCCACCCAGGTCAAGGGCGCCCACCCCAGGCCGGCGGCGGTCTCCCCCGCCGGCGGGCCGGCGAGGACCAGCAGGGTGCCGACGGTCGGCACCACGGCCCACCACCCGGGCCAGGCCGTGGCCGAGGAGATCCCGACGACGGCGGCGGCGACCGCGCCGAGGCCCACGAGCTGGGCCACCGTCCGCAGGCGCGCGTCGACCCGCTCGACCCGCGCCCACCCCAGGGAGAGCAGGGCACCGAGGCCCAGCTGCCAGGCTCGGGCGGGCAGGGCGAAGAAGGCCCACTCCGGCGCCGTGCGGGTCCACCACAACGAGACCGCGAACGATGCGACCACGACCGCGCCGACCACGGTTGCGGCCCGCCGGCGGCGCGCCGCGCCCCGCAGCGCCGCCCAGAGCACCAGCGGCCACACCAGGTAGAACTGCTCCTCGACCGCCAGCGACCAGAACTGCTGGAAGGCCGAGGGGAAGAGGTCGGCGCGCAGGTAGTCGTAGTGCTGGGCGGCGAGGCGCAGATTGATGGTGTAGGTAGACGTGGCCAGCGCATCGGCGGAGAGGTCCCCGCGGTCGAGCGGCGAGAGCACCCACCAGCCGACCGCCACCGTCGCCACCGTCACGAGGGCAGCGACCGGCAGCAGGCGACGGGCCCGGCGTCCGTAGAAACCGGCCACCGACAGGCGACCGGACCGCTCCACCTCCCCGGCCAGCAGGCCCGTGATCAGGAACCCGGAGATCACGAAGAAGACGTCGACGCCGACGAAGCCGCCACCGAAGCCGGGGACACCGGCGTGGTAGGCGACGACCGCCACGACCGCCAACGCCCGGACCCCGTCGATCTCGGGCCGGTACCGCACCGCCGCAAGCTACTGGCCCCGATGCCGAGGTGGAGGCGAGGGCCGTCGGATTCCGGAGGCTGTCGCCTCCACCTCTCGGGCCATCGACGAGCGAGGGCGCCGCCGACCGTGAGGTGCTGTCACGATGGTCGTGTGCGCCGACCCGCCACCACCCTGCTCACCGCCGCCCTCGTCGTCGCCTTGGCTGCAGGGGCCTGCTCGTCGGGTGGGACGTCGGAGGACGCCGGCGCCGACACGACCGGGGTGGCGCGCGTCGACGGCGCACCCTTCGCGGCCGACGACCTCGCGCCCCTCCACCTCGAGCACGGTGACCACCCCCGCATCGCCGACGCCGACGGGCGCCAGGTGCTGTTGCGGGGCGTCAACCTCAACACCCTCGGCGAGTACGCGCAGGCCAATCCGGACCTCGACCCGACCTTCCCCTACGACGCCGCCGACTTCGCGGAGATGGCCACGCTGGGCTTCGACGTCGTCCGCCTGCTGGTCAGCTGGTCCCGCCTCGAGCCCCGGCCCGGCGAGATCGACGACGCCTACGTCGACGAGATCCACACCGCGGTCGAGGACGCCGCCGCCCAGGGCCTCTACACCGTCATCGACGTGCACCAGGACGCGTACAGCCCCTTCGTGGCCACGCCGGAGGGCGAGACCTGCCCCGCCGGCCTGCAGCCGGGCATCGGATGGGACGGCGCCCCCGAGTGGGCGACCCTCACCGACGGCCGCTCCACGTGCAACAACGGCAGCCGGGAGAGCGCCGGCGCCGTCGTGGCCGCGTGGAACAACTTCTGGGCCGACACGGACGGCATCCAGACCCACCTGGTCGACGTCTGGGAGCGACTGGGCGCCGAGTTCGCCGCCGAACCCGCGGTGGCGGGCTACGACCTGCTCAACGAGCCGGGCTTCGGCCCCGGCGTCGACGACACCAACACCGCCATGGCGGCGTTCTACCAGCGCGCCCTCGCGGCCATCCGTGGTGCCGAGGCGTCGGTCGACGACGGCTTCGAGCACCTCGTCTTCTTCGAGCCCACCATCTTGTGGTCGGGCCTCGGCGACGCGCCCGTACCGGCGCCGTTCAGCGACGACGCCAACCTCGTGTTCTCCCCCCACCTCTACGCCGAGTCGATCACCAGCGGCGACGGCACCGTCGCCGAGGGCTTCCGGCACGCCGCCGACAAGGCCGCTGCCTTCGGCACCACGTTCTGGGTCGGCGAGTACGGCTGGTTCGGCGACCCGGACGAGCAGGCCCGCCTGGTGGCCGAGTACGGCCGCCAGGAGGACCGCCACCTCGTCGGCGGTGCGTGGTGGCAGTGGCGCCAGGCCTGCGGCGACCCGCACTCGGTCGGCGAGGGACCGGCCTACGAGCCCCCCGAGGTCCTCGTGCACCTGCACCGCACCGCTTGCCCCAGCGGCGAGGATCTCGGCCTGACCCAGCCGTGGGCCACCACGCTCTCGCGCACCTTCCCCCGCGCCGCCCCTGGCCGCCTGACCCGGCTGCGCAACGACGCGGCGTCGGGCGCCGCCAGGGTCCGCGGCGAGGTCGAGGGCGACGGCACCCTGGTGCTCTGGGTGCCCGACCGTGACCTCGGCATCCCGCTGGTGTCGACCAACGCGGGCGCCGCCGGGACCATCACCGCCGGCGCCGGTGGCTTCCGGGTCGAGGTCCCGGTGTCGGGCACCTACGAGGTGCGGGTCACGCCGACCGACGCGCTCCAGGTGGGCGGCTGAGCACTAGCGTCCCCGTTGATCGAGTCCGACCAGGACGGGGGAACGCCTTCATGTCCATCCTTGGGAACCGGGTGCTGCGCACCGAGGATCCGGCCTTCCTGACCAAGGGCGGCACGTACGTCGACGACGTCGTGCTGCCGGGGACGCCGGCCCACGTGGTCTACGTGCGCTCCACCATGGCCAGCGCCCGCCTCCTCGAGGTCGACACCAGCGAGGCCGCGGCCATGCCCGGCGTGCTCGCGGTGGTGACCATCGGGGACATCGACATCGCCGACCAGGCCCCCTCCATGGGCTTCCTCAACCAGCAGATGCTCCGGCCCCTGCTGGCCCGTGACGTCGTGCGCTTCGTGGGCGAGCCCATCGCCGCGGTCGTGGCGGAGACCCGCAGCCAGGCCACCGACGCCGCCGAGCTGGTCATCGTCGATTACGACCCCCTCGACGCGGTCGTCGACCCCGAGGCCGCCCTCTCCCCGGTGCACCCCCTGTTCCCCGACGCCGACACGCAGGGCGTGATGTCGATCCCCGCCGGCGGCATGACCGCCGACTTCTCCGACTGCGAGGTCGTGGTCGAGCAGCGCATCGTCAACCAGAAGGTGGCACCCTGCCCCATCGAGCCCCGCTCGGCCGCCGCCTACTGGGACGAGGACGGCCGTCTCGTCGTCTACTCGAGCAACCAGGGCGCCCACCCCATCCGTGAGTCGGTGGCGCAGGTGCTCGGGCTGACGGAAGACCAGGTGCGGGTGGTCACGCCCGACGTGGGCGGCAGCTTCGGGTCGAAGTCGAGCGCCTACCCAGAAGACCTCCTGCTCGGACCGCTCGCCAAGAAGGTCGGTCGACCCGTGAAGTGGACCGAGACCCGCTCCGAGTCGATGGTCAACCTCGGCCACGGCCGCGCCCAGATCCAGGACGTCACCATCGGCGGCACCCGGGACGGCAAGATCACCGCCTACCGGCTCAAGGTCGTGCAGGACTCGGGCGCCTACCCGATGATGGGCGCGGTCCTGCCCTTCATGACCCGGATGATGACCACCGGCGTGTACGACGTCATCAACGCCGAGTTCAGCGCCGAGTCGGTGGTCACCAACACCACCCCCCTCGTCGCTTTCCGGGGGGCGGGCCGGCCCGAGGCCACCGCCGCCATCGAGCGGTCCGTCGACCTCTTCGCCGCCGAGATCGGTATGGACCCCGCCGAGGTGCGCCGCCGCAACCTCCTCGCCGACGACGTCTTCCCCTACGACACGCCCGGCGGCGCCACCTACGACATCGGGGCCTACACCGCCGCCCTCGACCTCCTGATCGAGTCCGCCGGCTACGACGAGCTGCGCGCCGAGCAGCAGCGCCGCCGCGACGCCGGCGCGACCAAGGTCCTCGGCCTCGGCCTGTCGGTGTACGTCGAGATCACGGCCCTGGGCGGCGGCTCCGAGTTCGGCTCCGTCGAGCTGCGCCCCGACGGCACCTTCCTCGCCAAGACGGGCTCCTCCCCCTACGGCCAGGGCCACAAGACGGCCTGGGCCATGCTCGTGGCCGACCGCCTCGGCGTGCCCATCGACCAGGTCGAGGTCGTCTTCGGCGACACCGACATCATCCCGACGGGCTCGGTCACCGGCGGCTCCCGTTCGGTGCAGGTGGCGGGCTCGGCCATCCACGACGCCGCCGGCAAGCTCCACGACCTCGCCCGCGATGCCGCCGCCGACCTCCTCGAGGCCAACGCCGACGATCTCGTCCTCGGCGAGCCCGGCGACGACGGCCGGCGCCGCTTCCACGTGGCCGGCGTACCCGCGGTCTCCGTGGGCTGGGACGAGGTGGCAGGGGCCACGGCCGGCGCCAACCCCCTGGTGGGCGTGTCCGACTTCAACGCCCCCGGCCCGACCTTCCCCTTCGGCGCCCACCTCGCCGTGGTCGAGGTCGACATCGAGACCGGGGCGGTCGAGCTCACCCGCCTCGTGGCCGTCGACGATGCCGGCACCATTCTCAACCCGCTCCTCGCCGACGGCCAGGTGCACGGCGGCCTCGCCCAAGGGGCGGCGCAGGCCCTGCTCGAAGAGGTGCGCTACGACGAGGACGGCAACCCGCTCACCACGAACTTCATGGACTACGCGGTGATCACCGCCACCGAGCTGCCCATGTTCGAGCGCATCCCCATGGAGACGCCGACCCCGTACAACGAGCTCGGGGCCAAGGGCATCGGCGAGTCCGGCACGGTCGGCGCAACGCCGGCGGTGCAGAACGCCGTGGTCGACGCCCTCGCCCACCTCGGCGTGCGCCACGTCGACATGCCCTGCACGCCCGAGCGGGTGTGGCGCACCCTCGAGGCCGCCGCCACCACCGCCTGATCCCAGGCCCGGCTCGAACTGGCGCCTGATGTACTGGCCAGGGCCAGTACATCAGGCGCCAGAACGTGGGTAACGGGGGTCAGACCCGCCGGCGGGCCACCTCGTAGCAGGCGAGGGTGCCGGCGGCGCCGACGTTGAGCGAGCCGAGCGCCCCCCGCAGGGGGATGGACACCACGCTGTCGCAGCGCTGGGCAACGAGGCGGGACAGGCCCTTGCCCTCGCTGCCGAGCACCAGGGCGACCGGCTCGGCGGCGAGGCTCAGGTCGAACAGCGACTGGTCGGCGTCGCCGTCGAGGCCGACCACCCACACCCCGAGCTCGCGCAGGCGGGTGATGGCCGCAGGGAGGCCGCCGACGAGGCACATCGGCAGGTGCTCGATGGCGCCGGCCGCCGACTTGGTCACGGTCGGTGACAGGTGCACCGCCCGGTGCTTGGGCAGCACGACCCCGGACACGCCGGCGCACTCGGCCGAGCGCAGGAGCGCGCCGAGGTTCCCCGGGTCGGTGACGCCGTCGAGGATCAACAGGAAGGGCGCCTCGCCCGGCACCGCGTCGTTGCTCCGACCCAGCTCGTCGAGTGTGGTCCCAGGCACGGCCTGGGCGAGGGCGATCACCCCTTGCGACGACTCGGTCCGCGCCGTCGAGTCGAACTTGCCCCGGCTGAGCTCGCGCACGGGGACCTTGTTCTCGCCGGCGAGCTCGATGATGTCGTCGAGGATGGGCGCGTCGTCGAGCCCCGAGCTGAAGATCACCTCGAGGGTCTTGCGGCGACCGGCCAGCAGGAGCTCACGGACGGACTGCCGGCCCTCGACCTGCTCGCCTCCCAGCCCGTGCTTGTCGACGGGCTTGTTGCGGGGCGGCCGCGGCGGCGGCGCGCCGACCCGGGCGCCGCTGCGGTCGGACGAACGACCCCGCGGTGGCGGCTTGCCCCGACCCTTGGCGGCGCCCCTCGGCGCACCCTTGCCGCCGCCCTTGGGGGCGCCACGACCCCGGCCGCCCGCTCCCCCACCGGCGCCGCCGCCCCGACCGCTCTGGCGCGGCGGACTCACGGGGTCCTCCCGACCCAGCCTGCACTTCTTGGTGAACACGCACTGGTGGCGCACGGACGGGGATGGGGGGTCATGAGGTCTCCATGAGAAGGGCGACGGCGAGGCAGGCGATGCCTTCGGTGCGGCCGAGGGCGCCGAGGCCCTCGGCCCGGGTGGCCTTGACCGATACGGGGGCACCGACCGCATCCGAGAGGCGCTGCTGCATCTCGTCGCGCCGCCCCGACAGCTTGGGCCGCTCGGCGATGACGGTGCAGTCGACGTTGGCGGGCACCCACCCGGCGGCCCGCACCCGGGCGGTCACCTCGACCAGCAAGGCGATGCTGTCGGCGCCGGCCCAGGCAGGATCGGTGTCGGGGAAATGCTGGCCGATGTCGCCGAGGCCCGCCGCGCCCAGGAGGGCATCGGCGCAGGCGTGGGCGACGGCGTCGGCATCGCTGTGGCCCCGCAGCGGGGTCTCGCCCGGGAAGGTGACCCCGCCGAGGGTCAGCACCCGGTCGCCGGCGTCGTCGCCCGGGGCAAGGAAGGGGTGCAGGTCGAAGCCCTGGCCGATGCGCAGCCCGGCCCCCGCTGGGAAACTCACGCGTCCGCCTCGTCGAGCAGCACCGCGGCGATGCGCAGATCGCCGGGGTCGGTGATCTTGAGGTTGTGGGAGCGGCCGGGCACGACCACCACCGTGCCACCTGCGGTTTCGACGAGCGATGCGTCGTCGGTCGCCTCGCCGCCACCGGCGTGGGCGGCCCGCAGCGCTGCCGCCCGGAAGGCCTGCGGGGTCTGGACCGCGACCAGGTGGGAGCGGTCGATCACGCCGGCGTCCGCGTGGCGGATGGTGTCGTGGACCGCGACGCCGGGGATGGCGGCGTCGGCGCCGACGCGCACCGCCTCGATCACGTCGGCGAAGAGCGACGCCGGCGCCACCGGTCGCGCGGCGTCGTGCACCACGATGATCTCGATGTCCTCGGGCACGGCGGCCAGGCCGGCTCGGACCGACTCGGAACGGGTGACCCCACCGGGCACCGAACGGTCGGCGCCCGCCTCCTCCTCGTCGTGGCCCGCCGGCAGCACGCACACGACGCCGGCGCACGCCGCCCGCGCCGCGGCGAGCGACCAGTCGATCACCCGCCGGCCCCGGAGCGGCTCGAACTGCTTCGGACGGCCGAACCGGGTGCCCGAGCCGGCGGCCACGACGATGGCCCAGGTGTCGCCACTCGGTTCGACGACTCGAGCTGAAGGGGACGGGGCCACGCCCTGCAATCTACGATGGCGAACGTCATGGTGGACCAGGGGGTGCTGACCGACGTCGTGCTGTTCCGCGACCTGAGCCCCGACGCGCTCGCCGCCATCAGTGCGGCGGCGTCGCCGCTGGTGCTCGCTCGTGGCGACGTCGTCTTCTCCCTCGAGGACGAGCCCGACGAGCTCTTCGTGGTCGAGTCCGGCCGCATCGCCATCGCCAACAAGTCCGAGGACGGTCGCGAGTCGCTCATCGCGCTCATGGAGCGTGGCGACCTCTTCGGCGAGATGCCGCTGTTCGACGGCCTGCCCCGGTCCGCCGAGGCCCGTGCCCTCGAGGAGTCGCAGCTCATCGCCATCCCCTACGAGCCCCTGCGCGAGGTGTTCGAGGCCGAGCCGGGCCACCTGTGGCGGGTGGTCGAGCTGCTGGCCGGGCGACTGCGCACCACCGACGAGGCGCTGGCCGACTCCGTCTTCCTCGACGTCACGGGTCGCACCGCCAAGCGTCTGCTCGAGCTCGCCGGCGAGAGCGACCACTTCGAGCTGCCCATCACCCAGGAGGAGCTCGCCGGCATGGTCGGCGCTTCCCGCGAACGGGTCAACAAGGCCATCGCCTCGTTCATCCGCCTCGGCTGGCTCGAACCCGACGACGGTGGCTACACCATCACCGACCGCCGGCAGATGACCATCCGCGCCCGCTGAGCGCACCCGACCGTTCGGGGGCCGCCGTGATCACGCCACCCGGTGTGATGAGGCGGGGTGGCCGAACGACGGCTCCGGCGGGCACACCCCACCGGCCATCGCGATGGACGCCGTGGGTCATCAGGCATTGAGGAAGGCGATGGCGCGGCGCCAGGCGTCAGCGGCGTCGTCGGGGCGGTGCGCCGGCCGGCCGGGGTCGTGCACGAAGCCGTGCTCGGCGCCCTCGTAACGGACCACCTCCGCGCCGGTGGCCGCGAGGTCGTCGACGTCGCCGGCCGGCGTGTACGGGTCGGCGGTGCCGACGATGGCCAGCACCGGCGAGGCCCCCGGGGTCGTGACCGCCTCGAGGGGCTCGCCCTGCCCCGCGCTCCGCCAGTCCTCGGGGACACGGATCATCCCGTAGAAGGCAACGCACCGTGAGAAGCGGCCAGTGCCCGAGGCCTTGAGGCTGTACATGCCGCCCATGCAGAAGCCGATGAGGCCCACCCGGTCGGCCCCCGTGGCGTCGGCGGCCTCGACCAACGCCCCCACCTGGTCGCCGTCGACCAGGCCCGTCACCGCCTCCATGCGCTCGCCCAGGTTCAGGTGCTCGCGCCCGGGGAAGGGCTCGGGGGCGCACACCACCCAGCGGTTCTCGTCGGCCAATCGCTGACACAAGTCGTCGAAGAGGGGGCGCAGGCCACCGATGTCCGGGGCGACCACGAGCCCGGCGGTGGCGGGGCCCTCGCCAGGACGGGCGAGGCGGGCGGGAACGCCCGAGGGCAAGGTGATGGTCTCGATCATCAGAGTGGCCTCACACGAGGGTCGGTCGGGTCAGAGGGAGGTTGGGGGTGGGCCGCAGCCCGTCCGCCGCTCATCCGTAGCGGTCGAGGATGCTGGTCTCGGCCAGCCGGGCGAGGCCGTCCTTCATGGCCCGTGCCCGGCTCTCCCCCACCCCGTCGACCTCGTCGAGGTCGGCGATGGTGGCCCGCATGATCTTCTGGAGGTCGCCGAAGCGCTCGACGACGTTGTCGATCACGGCCTCGGGCAGGCGGGGGATCTTTGCCAACAGGCGGTAGCCCCGGGGGGAAAGGCCGAGGTCGAGGTCGACCTCCTCGTCGGACCGGGGCAGACCGAGGGTGGCGGCCACCCCCTTCTGGTCGAGCAGGTCCTCGGTCGAGAGCGCTGCCAGCGCCCTCAGCGCGTCCTCGAGGCCGTGGGCCTCGGTGCGATGGAAGTAGTCGGCCACCGCGAGGCGCCGATCGGCGGCGACGCCGGAGTAGAGCTCCTCGAGCTGGAGGCGCACCAGCCGTCCGTCCTCGCCGAGCTCGACGATGTGGCTGTCGATCTCCTCGGCGATGCGCCGCACCATCTCGGCTCGCTGGATGACGCTGACCACGTCGCGCAGGGTGACGAGGTCCTCCACCTCGAGCGCCGACAACGAGCGAGAGACAGCGTCCAACCGGGTGCGATACCGCTCAAGGGTCTGGAGGGCCTGGTTGGATCGATCGAGCAGGCGAGGGATGGGCTCGAGGGGGTGCTTCTCGTCGCCGACGTACACGGCGATGACGGCCATGCGCTCGGAGACCGAGACCACGGGCACGTTGATGGACCGGGCCACTCGCTCGGCGGTGCGGTGGCGGGTGCCGGTCTCGGAGGTGGGGACGTTCGGGTTCGGCACCAGATGCACGTTGGGCCGGGCGATGCGGCTGGCATCAGGGGCGAGGATGATGGCGCCGTCCATCTTGGCCAGCTCGGACAGGCGCTGGGGGGTGAAGGCGGCGTCGAGGAGGAACCCACCCGAGCACAGGTTGAGCACGTCCGGGCCGTCGCCCACGACGATGAGGGCCCCCATCCCGGACAGCAGGATGCGATCCAGACCCTCGCGGAGGGGGCGCCCGGGGGCCGAAGCAGCCAGGGCGGCCCTGAGCGCTTCGCTCGGCTGCGCCACGTCGGGAGCTTAGTGGTCCGGCCCCGAGTCCCGAGTCGTCACACCACTGCGGCGAGCGGACGGCCGAGTCCACCGCCGTGGCAAAGCCGGACCGCCTCCGCCAGGGTGGCGGCCGGTACGACCTGGATGCCCGGTGGGGTCTCGGGTGTGTCCGGCGCCACCAGGGCGGTGACGAAGCCGAGACGGGCCGCCTCGGCCAGGCGCCGGTCGAGGCGTGCCCCCTGGCGGAGCTCGCCCCCGAGCCCGAGCTCGGCGCAGACCACCACGCCGTCGGGCAAGGGGGTGTCGCTGGCCGCGGTGACCACCGCGAGGGCGAGGGCGAGGTCGGCTCCCGGTTCGGTGACGCGCAAGCCGCCCGCCGCGAGGGCATAGACGTCGGACTTCGCCACCGAGATGCCGGCCCGCTCCTCGAGCACGGCGAGGACCATGTTGAGCCGGCCGCCGTCGACCCCGTGGGCCGAGCGGCGCGGGTTGCCGAGATCGGAACCGGTGACGAGGGCCTGGATCTCGACCAGGAGCGGCCGGTTGCCGTCGAGCGTCGGGACCACCACCGAGCCCGGCACCCCGCGGCGCCGATCGGAGAGGAACAGCCCGCTCGGGTCGGGCACGCCGAGGAGGCCACGGTCGGTCATCTGGAACAGGCCCAGCTCATGGGTGGGGCCGAAGCGGTGCTTCACCGCACGCAGCATGCGCAGCGCGTGGTGGCGCTCGCCTTCGAAGGTGCAGACGGTGTCGACCACGTGCTCGAGGACCCGGGGGCCGGCGAGCGAGCCGTCCTTGGTGACGTGGCCCACGAGCACGATGGCCACGCCGCGCTGCTTCGCCTCGGTGACGAGCTGGGCGGCCACGTGGCGTACCTGCGCCACCGAGCCCGGGGCGGAGGACAGCTGGGGGTCGGCCAGCGCCTGCACGGAGTCGATGACGACCAGGGCGGGGTCGGTGGCCTCGAGGTCGGCCAGCACCCTGGGCAGGCTGGTCTCGGCGACCAGCCACAGGTTGGGGTCGAGGGTGTCGAGGCGACCGGCGCGCAGGCGCACCTGTTGGCGGGACTCCTCGGCCGACACGTAGAGCACGCGGTCCCCCGCGGTGGCCCGGGCGGCGGCCGCCTGGAGCAGCAAGGTGGACTTGCCGATGCCCGGCTCACCACCCACGAGGGTGACCGAGCCGGGGACGAGACCGCCGCCGAGCACACGGTCGAGCTCCTCGATGCCCGTTGGCGTGGCCACCCACTCGTCGGCGGGCACCCGGTCGATGGGCATGGGGCCCGCGCCGGTGCGCCGCGCCGCCACCGTCGGGACGGCGGCCGTCTCGGCCAGTTCCTCGACGAGCGTGTTCCACGCCTCACACGAAGGGCAGCGCCCCAGCCAGCGCGGGGACTCGCCGCCGCACTCGCCACACCGGAAGACCGTCTTGACCCGAGCCATGCGAACAAACGTACGCCGCGGCTGTGACAGGTACGTGCACCGGTGGGCAGAACCGCGGTCCCGGCGGGCGATCCGCCTACTCGGTGGGCCCGCAACCCGGGATCGTGGCGGGGTCTGTCCATGCCGAGGGGGTGAACGAGAGGGCGTGGAACAGGCGCAGGAGTTGTCCTCGACGCAAGGGGGCGTCGGGTCGGAACGAGCCGCCCACCAGGAGAGCATCGATGCCCTCGCTGGCGAGCCAGTCGACCGCCGACGAGTACGCCGCCGAGGGGTCGAGCCCGGCGGTGCCGGATCGCGGTGCGCGGTCGGGCCGGCCCGCCAGACGCCACAGCGCAAGCGCCGCCTCCGCCCGACTCAGACCTGCCGTCGTGGCGAAGCTCCCGTCTCGACGAGCGCGCAGGAGGCCCTCGGCCACCACCCAGTCGACTGACGGATCGGCACCCGTACGGGCCGCTTGGTCGACCGCCGGACGCCCGACCCAACGCCACGCCCACGCCGCGAACTGCCCACGGGTGACCTCCTGCGACGGCCCGAGGGCTGCCGTCACGTTCTCGTTGAGCAGTCCGCGGCCGGTCGCCCACGCCGCCAACCGAGCGAGGGCCGTTCCCGGCACCACGTCCGCGAACGCCACGGGGCCGCCCACCGTGCAGGTCAGGAACTCCGTCACCTCCGCGGCGGCGGGGTCGAAGAAGCCCGTCGCGTCGTGGGTGGCCCCTTCGTAGGTGAAGAGGTCGCAGCCACCGCCGGCCGCCGTCCACCTCTGGCACGTGTCGTGTGCCCATCCGAGCGGGACCAGGACGTCGTCGGTGCCGTGCAACATGCGCAGCGGGGGCGGCGCCGCGCCGACGTCATCGGCGAGGAAGCCGGAGACGGCCAGCACCCCAGCCACGCCGGAGGGCTGATTCGGGGTACCGCTCTCGCCCGGATCGTCCGGGTGGGTCGCCACCCGCAGTGCGGCGATGGCCCCCGCCGAGTGGCCGGTCACGGCGATGCGCCCTGGGTCGATGCGCAGCTCCCCGGCATGCGCCCGCATCCAGCGCACTGCCGCCTGCACGTCATGCTGGGCGTCGAGGGACGCCACGGGGTAGTCCGGGTACCGGTCGGGTCGGAGCCGGTAGTTGACCGACGCCACCACCAGACCCTGCTCGGCGAACGCACGCCCCATGGCCGCATACACCGGGTCCGCCTTGTCGCCCTGTGAGAACCCGCCGCCGTGGACCATCACGAGCGCCGGGCGTGTCCCGAGGACGGCAGCGGGGTCGTAGAGGTCGAGGCGCAGCACCTCGAGGGCGCCCTTCTCGTCCGGCGCCGCGCCATACGTGACGTCGGTGGTCACCACCACCCCGTCCGTGGCGGAGGGCTCGCCCTCGGCGCCGACCGCGCCCGCGGCGGGGGCCGCCAGGGGCTCGCCGAGCAGCAGCGCACCGGCCAGACCGGTGACCGCGGCCACCCCTGCGAGGAGGCAGCGGATCGGCGGGTGGGGCATCTCCTCTCATCGGCATCCCAACCGCCCGACTTGGGCCAAAAGACCTATGTGGCCTCAACTTCCTCGCGGTGTCGCCGACGTCGCCGGATCCGACCCCGGAAGAAGCGCACCACGAGCAGCAGGGCGAGCAGGATGAGGGCGCCGGCCGACACCGCGGCGAGGGCCAGCACCGTGGTGTCGCGCTCGGAGGACGACGCCTCCATCGCCACCGGATCGTCGCCGAGGTCGGCCGTCCACGAAGCCGACGAGGCGCCCTCGACCTCGCCATCGGTGACGAAATCGCCCTCCGGCAGGTGGGCGGTGACGGTCACGCTCATGGTGTCCGACAGCGGCTCGCCCAGCTGCTCCTCGAGGGAGGCCTGGTCCTGGCCGAAGGTGTCCGAGCCGAGCACGGCGTCGAGGTCCTCGTCGCTGAAGGTGGCGAGGCCGCCCGACAGGTCGAGGCCGCCGCCGAAGGCCCAGGACGTCTCGGCGAAGGTGCGGTCCCGGCGCAGGGTCAGCGCCCGGAGCAGCCCGCCGCGACCCCCGATCTCGCGCAGCACCGCCCGACCCTGCTCGACGTTGGCGAAGGGCTTGCGGGCCAGGATCTCGACGCCGCCGTCGTCGGTGTCGGTGGGGCCCGTCACCTCCCAGCCGGTCGCCTCGAGGTCGCGGACGCGCAGGTCCTCGGCGAGGTCCGGCACCCGGGCGGCGGCGTCGGCGTCGAGCAAGACCGTCACCTCGACCGCACCCGAGCCGTCCTCGGCCATGGTCACGTCGACGTTCGCGTCGACCTGGCAGCCGGCCAGCACGGCGAGGAGTGCCGCACCTACTGCCAAGACGCGAACTCGACGCAATGGCTGTCGGCGGTTGTCCAAAGACAGGCCGACAGCCATTGCGTCGAGTTCGGGGTACGTCGGGTGAAGCAGGGTGCCGGGCTACTCGGCGGCGGGAGCGACGCCTTCGGCCGCCTCCGCCATCTCGAGGCTCGGCGGCTCGAAGCCCTCGCGCGGGGTGAAGGTGATGACCGTCTCGCCATTGGGCGACTCGGGATCGACCTCGGCGTCGACCAGGATGATCTGGCCGGCACGGAACTCCTTCCAGAGCAGCCGCTCGGACATCGGGTCCTCCACCAGGCGCTGGATGGCTCGACGCAAAGGTCGAGCCCCCATGGTCGGGTCGTAGCCCTCGTTGGCCAGCTTGACCTTGGCCGCATCGGTGAGCTCGATCCCCAGGCCCTGGCCCTGGAGCTGAACGGTGAGGCGCTTGATCATCAGGTCGACGATCTGGATGACCTCTTCCCGCGACAGCTCGTGGAAGACGATGGTGTCGTCGATGCGGTTGAGGAACTCCGGCCTGAAGTGCTGCTTCAGGGCGTCGTTGACCTTCTCCTTCATGCGCTCGTACGTGACGGCGCCCTCGCTCGTGCCGAAGCCCAGCTTGGACTTGCGCAGGTCGGCGGTGCCGAGGTTCGAGGTCATGATCAACACGGTGTTGCGGAAGTCCACCGAGCGACCCTGCGAGTCGGTCAGGCGGCCCTCCTCCAGGATCTGGAGCAGGGTGTTGAACACGTCGGGGTGGGCCTTCTCGATCTCGTCGAAGAGCACCACCGAGAAGGGCTTGCGACGCACGGCCTCGGTGAGCTGACCGCCCTCTTCGTAGCCGACGTACCCCGGAGGGGAACCCACCAGGCGGCTGACCGTGTGCTTCTCCATGTACTCGGACATGTCGAGCTGGATGAGCGACTGCTCGTCGCCGAAGAGGAACTCGGCCAGCGTCTTGGCCAGCTCGGTCTTCCCGACACCCGAGGGGCCGAGGAAGATGAACGAGCCGCTGGGCCGCTTCGGGTCCTTCAGGCCGGCACGGGTGCGGCGGATGGCCTGCGACACGGCCCTGATGGCCGACTCCTGACCGATGACCCGCTTGTGGAGCTCGTCCTCCATGCGCAGGAGCTTCGCCGTCTCGGCCTCGGTGAGCTTGTAGACCGGGATGCCCGTCCAGATGGAGAGGACCTCGGCGATGGCCTCCTCGTCGACCTCGTCGAAGAGGTCCACGCCCGAGGCCTTCATCTCGGTCTCCTTCTCCTCGCGCTGGGAGAGGAGCTCCTTCTCCTTGTCGCGGAGCTGGCCTGCCTTCTCGAAGTTCTGGGCCTCGACGGCTTCCTTCTTCTCCTGGACGACGACCGCGATCTGGTTCTCGAGCTCCTTGAAGTCCGGCGGGGTCTCCATGCGCTTGATGCGCAGGCGGGCGCCGGCCTCGTCGATGAGGTCGATGGCCTTGTCGGGCAGGTGGCGGTCGGAGATGTAGCGGTCGGCCAGGTTGGCCGAGGCCACGAGCGCCTGGTCGGTGATGGTGACCCGGTGGTGGGTCTCGTAGCGGTCGCGCAGGCCCTTGAGGATCTCGATGGTGTGGGCCACCGTGGGCTCTTCCACCTTGATGGGCTGGAAGCGGCGCTCGAGCGCCGCGTCCTTCTCGAGGTGCTTGCGGTACTCGTCGAGCGTCGTGGCGCCGATGGTCTGCAGCTCGCCCCGGGCCAGCATCGGCTTGAGGATCGAGGCGGCGTCGATGGCGCCCTCGGCGGCGCCCGCACCCACGAGGGTGTGGATCTCGTCGATGAAGAGGATGATGTCGCCGCGGGTGCGGATCTCCTTCAGCACCTTCTTGAGGCGCTCCTCGAAGTCGCCGCGGTAGCGGGAGCCGGCCACGAGGGCACCGAGGTCGAGGGTGTAGAGCTGCTTGTTGGTCAGCGTCTCGGGCACCGAGTCGTTGGCGATGGCCTGGGCCAGGCCCTCGACGATGGCCGTCTTGCCGACGCCGGGCTCGCCGATGAGCACCGGGTTGTTCTTGGTGCGGCGCGAGAGCACCTGCATGACCCGCTCGGTCTCGCGCGCCCGGCCGATGACCGGGTCGAGCTTCTTGTCACGGGCGAGCTGGGTGAGGTTGCGGCCGAACTGGTCGAGCACGAGCGAGCCCGACTGGGCGCCGGCCTCGCTGCCCTGGCCGGTGCTGGCGCTGGCCTTCTCCTGGCCACCGGGGCCGGAGTAGCCCGAGAGCAGCTGGATGACCTGCTGGCGCACCCGGGACAGGTCGGCGCCGAGCTTGACCAGCACCTGGGCGGCGACGCCCTCGCCCTCACGGATGAGGCCGAGGAGGATGTGCTCGGTGCCGATGTAGTTGTGGCCGAGCTGGAGCGCCTCGCGGAGCGACAGCTCGAGCACCTTCTTGGCGCGCGGGGTGAAGGGGATGTGGCCGCTGGGCGACGAGCCGCCCTGGCCGATGATCTCCTCGACCTGGCTGCGCACCGCCTCGAGGGAGATGCCGAGGGACTCGAGCGCCTTGGCCGCGACGCCCTCACCCTCGTGGATCAGCCCGAGCAGGATGTGCTCGGTGCCGATGTAGTTGTGGTTGAGCAGCCGCGCTTCTTCCTGGGCCAGCACGACCACTCGACGGGCTCGATCGGTGAACCGTTCGAACAAGAGAACTGCCTCCCTACCACAGGGGTTACGTGAGGTGAGTCTACCGGTGGACTCTCCTCCCCCGCGCGTCGGCTCGTACACCCTCCGAGTGGAGGATTGGACGGCCGTCACCTGATGCACGAACCCGACAACGCCCACGCCCTGCGGTTGGGGGAGGAGCACGACCCCCGAATACGCCTCACACTGGCTCCTCCTCCGTCGGACGGCTTCGCCATCCGGTTCGCGCGCCGTGCGCCTCCGCTCCGCTCCGGCACGTCGCCCCGACCTGCGGTTGGGGCGCCGCCGCGCACCCCGAATACGCTCCCCTGGTGGCCGAGAACCCGCTGCTCGCGATCCCTGGCCTGGAGGCCGGCCTGGCCCGTGTCGAGGTGGCCCTCCGCGAGTCGGTGCGCTCGGACGATCCGTTCCTCACCGAGGTCGCCAGCCACCTGATCACCGCCGGCGGCAAGCGGGTCCGTCCCGCCTTCGCTCTGGCCGCTGCGTCGACCAGCCTCGCCGACCCCGCCGACGAGGTCTCCGACGACGTCGTGATGGGCGCCGTCGCCGTCGAGCTGGTCCACCTCGGTTCGCTCTACCACGACGACGTCATGGACGAGGCCACCACCCGCCGCACCGTCGAGAGTGTCAATGCGAAGTGGGGCAACCTGCAGGCCATCCTCGCCGGCGACTTCCTGCTGGCCCGCGCCTCCGAGATCGCCGCGTCGCTCGGGGTCGAGATCGCCGCCCTGCTGGCCTCGACCATCGGCCGGCTCTGCGAGGGCCAGGTGCGCGAGCTGCGCGACACCTACAACGCCGGCCGTACCGAAGCCGACTACCTCTCGTCGATCGAAGGCAAGACCGCCTCGCTGTTCGCCACGGCCTGTCGGGTCGGCGCCATCGTCGGCGGGCTCCCCCGCGACGAGATCGACGCGCTCACCGAGTTCGGCCTGCGCTTCGGCATGGCCTTCCAGATCGTCGACGACATCCTCGACGTCACCGCCACCGACGAGCAGCTGGGCAAGCCCGCCGGCCACGACCTCGTCGAGGGCGTCTACACCCTGCCGGTCATCCGCACCATCGCCGCCGGCGGCGCCCCGGACCTCGCCGGCCTGCTCGGTGGACCCCTCGAGGCCGACCAGCTCGACCGGGCCCGTGCTTTCGTCCGCTCCGACGGCGCGGTGGCCTCGTCCCTCGAGACCGCGGCCGCCTACGCCCAGTCGGCCATCGAGAGCCTGCACCCCCTCCCCCACGCCACCGCCGCCCTTCGTCTGGGTGAAGCGGCGCAGCACCTCCTCGCCGGCGTCCGCGCCGCGGCGTAGCCCGCGAACCAGCGCCACGTCGCCGCGCCGTCAGGCCCCGGGACCGGAGCAGCCCGGTAGCGTCGGCGGCGTGAGCGAGCCGGGGTCGTCGCTGACGCGGGGGATGCTCACGGGCGTCACCGCGTACCGGTGGGCGGCGTGGGCGTGGATGGCCATCGTCGTGGTGGTCGACCGCGACGAGCTGGAACGGCCCGGCATCGCCCTCGTGCTCGTCGCCGCCGCGCTGGCGGTGACCGTGGCCGACACCCTGCTGCTGCGGACGGACGCCGACCTGCTGCTGCGTCCCGTCGTGGTGGGCACCGAGCTGGCGGTGGCCATCGCCCTGTCCGTGGCCGATCCCATCGCCTACGTCGACGGCCATTCGCAGTCCCTCGGGTCGGCCTGGCCGCTTGCCGGCATCCTGACCGCGGGGATCGCGTTCGGGGCCGTGGGGGGTGTGGGTGCCGGCGTCGTCGTCGGCCTGGCCCGCCTCGCCGGCGACCTCGTCGCCACCGGGCCGTGGACCGACGCCCGCACGCTCTCGGCCCTGTCCACCATCGTCCTCTACGCGCTGGCCGGCGGCGCCGCCGGGTTCGCGGCCGCCCGCTTGCGCCGGGCCGAGCGGGAGATCGCCCTGGCGCGGGCCCGCGCGGAGGTGGCCGCCACCCTCCACGACGGCGTGCTCCAGACCCTCGCCGTGGTGCAGCGCCGCACCGACGACCCGGACCTCGCCCGCCTCGCGCACGAGCAGGAGCGTGAGCTGCGGGACTTCCTCGCCGGCCGGCGCGCGACCACCGACCGCCTGGGCCCTGCCCTGCGGGCCGCCGCCGCCCGTTTCGAGGACCGTTTCGGCGGGCGGGCCGAGGTGGTGCTCGCCGACGACCTGCCCGAACCCGATCCCGAGATCGTGGATGCCTTGGCCGGCGCCGTGTCCGAGGCACTGACCAATGCCGGGCGGCACGGCGGGGCCGGCAGGGTGACCGTGTACGCGGAGCCGGGCGACGGTTCAGGCGGCACCAACGGCATCTTCTGCTCGGTGAACGACGACGGCACCGGCTTCGAGCCGGGTGAGACCGCCGAGGGCACCGGCATCACCGGGTCCATCCGGGCGCGGGTCGAGGCCGTCGGCGGCCGGGTGGAGGTGGACGGCCGGCCCGGCCGGGGCGCCGAGGTCCGCCTGTGGGCGCCCGCCGCCGACTGAGGGCTGGTTCAATCGGGGCCATGGCCACCACCGAGGGACCCGAGGCAGCGCGCAGCCTCGGGCCCGTCCGGGTCGTGGTGGCCGACGACCACCCCATCTGGCGCACGGGTCTGCGGGCCGACCTCGGGGAGAACTTCCACGTGGTGGGCGAGGCCGGCGACGGCACCGAGGCGGTCGCCGTCATCCGTAGGGAGCGCCCGGACCTGGTGCTGTGCGACCTCCACATGGGTGGGGGCGGCGGGCTCCACGTCGTCCGGACCTGCGGTGGCGAGACCCGCATCGTGATGCTCACGGTCTCGGAGGCAGAGCGTGACCTGCTCGACGCGGTCGCCGCCGGCGCCGTCGGCTACCTGGTCAAGTCCACCCCGCCCGACGAGCTGCGCCAGGCGCTGTGGCGGGCGGCGCAGGGCGAGCCGGTGTTCTCGCCCCAGCTCGCCGCGCTGGTGCTGGGCGAGTTCCGCCGCCTGGCCAAGGCCAGCGGCCCGACCGAGGCGCTGTCGGACCGCGAGCGCGAGGTGCTCCAGCACGTCGCCCGCGGCCACACCTACCGCGACATCGGCGAGGAGCTCCACATCTCCCCGAAGACGGTGGAGAACCACGTGCGCAACATCCTGGCCAAGCTCCACCTGAGCCGGCGCCAGGAGCTCGTGCGCTACGCCCTCGACCACGGCATCGAGTGACCGCGGGCCTGGGGAACCCCCAGGCGGAGATGGGGGCCACCCCGGATGGTCGGGCCCCGCCCATGGGCGCACGCTGCGGCCATGGCTGCTCCCCCGATCGCACCGACCCCGCTGACCGCGGCGACGCTCCCGCCGCCGCCCTCCGCCCCGCGCCGTGCGGTGCCTCCTCCTCCGCCGCCCCCTTCGGGACCAGGCGCCCCACAGCCGGTCGGGCCGCCACCGCCACCGCAGGCCCCGACGGGACCCGACGGCGCCGGTGGCCGGGTCGGTGCGTTGCTGGTCGCCGGCACCGGCGCCTTCTTGTTGTTCGCGGCCGCCGTGGTCTTCGTGGCCGTGCGGTGGGGGCACCTGCCCGAGAGCGCCAAGGTGGCCATCGTCGGCGGGCTGACCGCCTCCCTGCTCGTCGCCGGCCGGGTCGGCCGGCGTGCCCTGCCGGGCACGGCCACCGCGTTGTTCCACCTCGGGGCCTTCCTCGTCCCGGTCGACGTCGCCGCCCTCCTGGCGCGCAGCGGGGCCCCCACCGACCTGGTGCTGCTCACCGCCGGTCTCGCCGCGGCCGTCGCCCTCGGGGCCGGCGCCCGCCTCGAGCGCTCACCCGTCCTCGCCGCCGGCGCCGTGGTCGGGACGGTCGTCGCCGCCACGGGGCTCGGGCTGCTGGCCGCCGGTCCCGTCCTCCCCGTGGTCGTGCCCGGTCTCGTCACCACCGCCTGGTGCACCACCGGGGCCATCGGCGCATCCCGACGGACGGGCTGGGTCGCCGAGACGGCCCTGCCCCTCGCCCTGCTCGCGGTGGTCGTCCCTGCGGTCTGCGGCGCCGCGGTCGCCGGCGACGTGTCGTTGCCGGTGCTCCTGTCGGGCCTGCTCGCCGTGGCGTGGGGGCTCGGGGTGGCGCTGGACCGCACCCGGTCGGACCAGGTCCCGGCCCTCGGTGCCCTCCCCCGCGCCGCGTCGGTCCTGCTCCTCGCGCCGGCGCTCGGCGAGCTCACGCCCGCCGGCCACGAGACGTTCACCGCGGCGTTCGCGGTGGCGCTGTGCGTCCTCGCCGTCGCCGAGGCCGTCCGCCTCCGCCAACCAGCGCTGGCCTCCCTGGCCGCGGTCGCTGCTCCGGTCGCAGTGGTGGCTGGGGCCCTCGCCACGGGGGCCGCTCCGACCACCGCCGGGCTCGTCAGCCTCGCCGTGGCCCTGCTTCCCCTGGCCGTCGCTGCGGTCGCTCCCCGCCCATGGCCGGTGCCCGCCACCCTCACCGCGGCCACGCTCGCCGGGACCGGTCTGGTCCTCGCCGCCGGCCGGCCCTCGACGGGCGCCACCGGCCTGCTCCTCACCGGCGGCCTGCTCCTCCTGGCCGGCACGGTGTGGGGCCTCGTGCCGTTGGCGGTCCTCGGTGGCGTCGTCGCCTCGGTGGGCTACTGGTCGCACTTGGACCAGCACGGGATCGGGGCGGCCGACGCGCTGGTCCTCCCCGTGGTGATCGCCCTGGCGGTGGTGGGGTTCGTGGCCGAGCGCCACCGGGCGGCCTCCTCGTGGTTCACCCTCGCCCCGCCCCTCGCGCTGTTGGGGGCGACGGCAATGGCGGAACGCCTCGACGGCGGCGCCGCCGTGCACGGACTCGTGGCCGGTGCGGTCGGGGTGGTGGCGGTCGTCGTCGGCGGCCGGTCACGCCTCCTGGGGCCGCTGGTCGTGGGCCTCGTGATCCTCGGCGTCCTCACGGTCTACGAGACGCTGGCCGTCACCGCCGGTGTCCCCACCTGGGCGTGGCTGGCCGCGGGCGGCACCGTGCTCCTCGGCGCCGGCGTGGCCCTCGACCGTGCCGACACCGGCCCCGTCGAGGCCGGCCGCCACCTCTGCGACGTCCTCGACACCCGCTTCCGCTGACGGAGCCACCGCCGTGGCAGGCTCGTGGGGTGGAGGGCGAGGACACGACCCAGCCGACAGGGGACGAGGACGACTCGAGGGGCGAGCGGCGAGCGCCGATCGTCATCACGATGCTGGTCGCGATGGCCATCCCGCACTTCATGCCGCCTGAAGTCACCTCGGTCATGCGCTGGATCGTGACGGGGCTGCTCGCGGCGCTGCTGATCGCCATGTTGGTGATGGACCCGGGCCGGATCGATCGGGCCACCGCCGGCGTCCACCGTGTCCGCATGGCCCTGATCACCGTGCTCGCGGCCGGCGCCGCGTACGCCACCGTGCGACTGGCCACCGTGATCCTCACCGGGTCAGCCGGTGCCGACTCGGCCACCGATCTGTTCCGCGCCGGCGGGCTCGTGTGGGTCTACCTCGTGATCGCCTTCGGCTTCGTCTACTGGGAGCTCGACGGCGGAGGGCCAGGGGCCCGGATCCATCGACCGAAGGAGCACCCCGACCTGCTGTTCCCCCAGCACGCCGACGCGTCGATCGCCCCGCCCGACTGGCGCCCCGTGTTCGTCGACTACCTCTACGTGGCCTTCACCACCGCCACCGGGTTCGGGCCGGCGGACACCGTGCCGCTGGCGCACTGGGCCAAGCTGGCGACGGCGATCCAGGCGGTGGCCTCCCTGGTGGTGATCGGCCTCGTGCTGGCCCGCGCCATCAACATCCTCGCCGCCTGATCGCGAAGCGGCCTCGTCGGCGAGCGATCGGTCCCTCACCGATGGCCGATCAGTCCTCGCCGGGGCGCACCCAGTCGAGCTCGGTGAAGCGGGCGAAGTCCCGGTCGAGCGACGCCAGCCGGCACCCGTGCTCGAGGGCGAGCGCGGCGAGGTAGGCGTCGGGGACGAGGTCACCGGCCACGTCGTACTGCCGGCAGAGCCGCTCGAAGATCGCCAGGTGCGCCTCGCCGGGGTCGAGGGCCACGTGGCCCGGCTGGCCCCGAACGGCCCAGCAGAAGGCGAAGGCCTCGTCCCTCGGCGTCGGCGTCTCGAAGACCCGGCGGTTCGTCGCCAGACGGATGAACGAGGCCCACACCGTGTCCGGGACCGTGAAGGGACGGTCGGCGGCGAGCAGGTGGTCGAGCCAGGGACGGACCGAGGCGTGGTGGGGATGGTCGTCGCGGTGGGCGGCCAGCACCACGTTGACGTCGAGCAGGATCACCGCAGCTTCTCGATCGGCATCCCCTCATCGAGCGCTTCGACGAGCGACCGGCTCGACGTCACGTCGATGCCGGGCCGTACACCGCCCTGCCCGTGGTGCACGGGGACCTCGGGCCGGGCCGGCGCCGAGACGTCGCGGGCGATCTCGTGACGGATGGCCTGCTCGAGGAACTGGCCGAGGGTGAGACCCTGCGCGGTGGCTCGCCGCTTGGCGACGGCGAGCAGCGCGTCCTCGATGGCGACGGTGGTGCGCATGATGCACAGCGTCGCGCGTCATGTGCATCACCTCAAGGGTTCGATGCGCCTCTCGCTCTGAGTGAGAGTCGACGGGCCCGCGGCGCGGCGCCCGACGCGGCCCCGGCCGCGACTCGCTGGGCGTGCTGCACGTAGCGCCGGCCGCCCGGACCCGCGGTCACGCCGTGGAGCACGACACTGAGCAGCACGGTCAACACGATGGCGCCGATGGCGCGATCGGTGACCGCCGAGCCCTCCCCCAGTTCCTCCACCGCCAAGAGCGCGAACACCACCGACGCGAGACCCCTCGGCCCGAACCACGCCATGAACAAGATGCTGGTGTGGTCGAGGCCCGAGCGGACCAAGCTCAACGCCACCGGGACCATGCGCACCACGGTCAGGCTGAGCACCGCGTAGAGGACCATCGCCGCGTCGAGAGAGCCGAGCGCGAGCGGGACGAGCGCGGCGCCGAAGAGAAACCACACCACGAGGCCGAGCAGCTCGCCGCCGAGCTCGGGGAGCTCGGCTGACTCCTCGAGGTCTGAACGGCTGCGGTCGAGGCCGGCGCCGAAGGCGAGGCCGGCCACGAACGCGGCGATGAAGCCGTTGCCCTCCAGTGCGAGGGTGACCGTGAACGCGACGACGGCGAGCCCGAAGGAAGCGAGGCGCCGCCCTCCCGAAGCCATCCAGTCCCCCCGGACCGCGAGGTTGAACACCCGTGCGCCGAGACCGCCGGCGACCAAGCCGACCGCCGCCCCGACCCCGAGCTCGCGCAGGGCTGCGGTCACCTCGAAGGACTCCGACTGGACGGCACCGGCGAGAGCCGCCACCGCGGCAGCCAGCGCCACGGTGACCACCGGGGTGACGATGCCGTCGTTGAGCCCACTCTCGACGTTGAGGGCCCGGCGCAGCCGCATCGGGATGCGGTCGTCCTCGATGATCGGTGCGCTGAGGGCGGCATCGGTGGGTGCCAATGCCGCGCCGAGGAGCAGGGCCACCCCGCCCGACAACCCCCCGAAGAGCAGGCCCGCCAAGAGCGTCCCACCGAGCAGCGTCAACGGCAGCGCCACCGCCAGCAGGCGGACGGGCAGGCCGAGCTCGCGTCGTAGTTCGGTGCTGTTGATCCGGGCGGCGTCCGAGAACAGGACGAGCGCGAGGGTGGCCTCGGCCACCGTGTGGATCACCGAGGTGTCCACGTCGATGGTGAGCACCCCCCAATCGGAGTTGCCGAGCAGGTACCCGACGGCGGTGAAGACCAAGGGGCCGGTCACGTTGTGGCGCGCCAGGGTCCCCGAGACCAGTGCCCAGGCGAACAGCAGGAAGCCGAGGGTGGCGACGGTGGCAGCGGTCACCGCAGGATCATGACCCGCCCGCTCCGGGGGGTCACGTTGTCGACACGACGATCAGTCGACGAGGAACCAGCCGCGGACCGTGGCCTCGTGATCGAGGTAGCGCTCGCCGGAGACGTCGACGACCACCTTGTCGATGGTGCCGCCGGTGAAGGGGAAGGGCGCCTGGTAGTTGGGCGACACCGCCGAACCAGAGTCACGTCCCACGCAGATCCCGTCGCCCGTGATGCAGAAGTACCCCGGCTGGGTGACGATCGGGCCCGAGCCCACCGCGGCGTCGTCGACGTAGAGCGTGAGCGTGCCCTGGGTGCCCGGGAGCGACGGATCGGCGCTCGGGCCCGCGGCGACGAACTCGGCCACGACCGTGTGGGACCCCGGGGCCAGCGGCTGTTCGGCCACGACGTCCTGGAGGGTGGTGCCCACCCAGTTGAAGGTGTAGTGGAGCGTCCCGTCCTTCAGGTAGAGGGCGTGGCCTCCCGGTACGCCGCCGTGGGCGAAGATCACGCCCTCGGCGCCCTCCTCCACCTTGACGCCGGCGGCCAGGGCGTAGGACCGGCCCTGGACCATCGGGCCCGCGGACTCGGGAACGTCCCCGCAGTTGGGGTAGAAGACGTACTGCGACCGGTCGGGCGAGCCGTGCGGACGGTCGGACAGCACCTGCTCGAGGGCCGAACGGTCGTCGAGAGGCAGACCCTTGTAGATGCCGGCGTAGTAGAACCACAGGCCCTTCATCAGCTCGAGGCGATCGGGGTGCTCTGAGGCCACGTTCTTCGACTGCGAGCGGTCGTGCTCGAGGTCGAACAGCTCCCACTCGTCGGCCATGAAGTTGCCCCAACCCGAGAGCGGCGGGTGCACCGTGGTGGCCAGCCAGCCCTCGTGGTACAGCGCCCGCTGGCCGAGCATCGTGTAGAACTGCGTGCGCTTGCCGGGCACCGAGTTGTCGGTGAGCGCGGCGGCGAAGCTCTCGCCCTCGATGGGGCTCTGCACGAAGCCCTTCAGCACCTCCGGGGGCTCGATCCCGAGCAGGTCGTACACGGTGGGCACGAGGTCCACGGCGTGCACGTACTGGTGGCGCACCTCCTTCGACGGGGCGATCTTGGCCGGCCACGACACGATCAACATGTCGGCGGTGCCGCCCTCCTCGCCCGCCCAGCGCTTCCAATAGGGGAACGGGGTGTCGAGCGCCCAGGCCCAGCCGGTGTTGTAGTGGTTGTTGGATGCCGGCGTGCCCAGCTCGTCGAGGTGGGGCATGGTCGTCTCGACGGTGTCGGCCACGCCGTTGAAGAAGCGCCACTCGTTGAACGAGCCGTTGGGGCCACCCTCACCGGAGGCGCCGTTGTCCGAGCAGACGACGATCAGCGTGTTGTCGATCTCACCGGACTCCTCGAGGTAGTCGAGGACGCGGCCGAGGCGGTCGTCGTAGTACGAGACGTAGCCCGCGAAGACCTCGGCCATGCGGGTGAACATCTTCTTCTCGTCGTCGGTCAGCGTGTCCCACGGGCGCACGGTGTCGAGCAGCGGCCAGGGCTGGCCGTCGGGGCCGGTGCGGCCGGGCTCGCCGTGGGGGTTGATGGGCGACAGGTCGGTGCCCTCGGGCAGGAGGCCGAGCTCGATCTGGCGGGCGAGGATCCCGTCGCGGATGGCCTCGTAGCCGTCGTCGAACACGCCCTTGTACCGGTCGGCCCACTCGAGGGGGACGAGGTGGGGCGCGTGACCCGCCTGGGGCGCGAGGTACATGAAGAAGGGCTTGCCGGGATCGATGACCTTGGCGTCGCGGATGAACTGCACCGCCTTGTCGGCCATGTCGTCGGCGAGGTGGTAACCGTCCTCGGGACGGCCGGGAGGCTCGATCTGGTGGTTGTCGCTGACGAGGTCCGGGTAGTACGAGTTGGTCTCGCCGCCGAGCCAGCCGTAGAAGCGCTCGAAGCCGCGCCCGAGGGGCCAGCGGCCCTTGAAGGCGGCGGCGTTGACCTCTTCACCGGGGGTGAGGTGCCACTTGCCGACGCAGTACGTGTTGTAGCCCTGCTCGGCCAGCACCTCGGAGATGAAGCCGTTCTCGAACGGGATGCGGGTGGAGATGCCGGGGAAGCCCGAAGCGAACTCGGCGATGGTGGCCATGCCGTTGCTGGTGGCGTTGCGCCCGGTCAGCAACGAGGCGCGCGTGGGCGAGCACAGCGCGGTCGTGTGGAAGTTCGAGAACACCACGCCCCGCTCCGCGATGCGGCGCATGTTCGGGCATTCCACCGGGCCCCCGTAGGTGTCCATGGTGGCGAACCCGAGGTCGTCCCAGGTGAGGAACAGGACGTTCGGTGCCCCCTCGGGCGCCTTGGGCGCGAGGTAGGGGGCCCAGTCCGGCTCGGAGTCCCGGATGTCCAGCTCGATCTTGCCGTTGAAGCGCGGCGACATGGTGGTGGTCCTTCTCGTTCAGGTGGGTTCGGGGATCGGTCGGAGGGCCGAGCCGCACGGCTCAGCGGAAGCCGCGCCGGTCCTGGCGGTCGTCCCGACGATCATCGCGCCGGTCGTCCCGGCGGTCACCACGACGGCGGACGCCGTGGGCCACCACGGCGGCGGTGCCGACGGTGGCCGCGGTGCGGGCAACAGGGGCGCCGATGACGCCTCGGCGGGCGGCACGTGCGGGTCGGAGGGGCATGTCAGGCTCCTTCGCTCTCGGCCTCGGCCTCGAAGGAGGCGACGAGGGCCTGGATGGGGATGCGTCCGCTGGCCACGAGCTGGCCACCGGCACGTCGGGCGGCCGACGCGAACGGCGCGGCCCACAGGTTCTCCCAGACGAGGACGCCGGCCACGGTGCCCGGCTCCATGGCCTCGGCCAGGTGCACGACGTCCTCCTCGGCGAGGATCTCGGCGATCTCGGTCTCGAGGCGGGCCAGCTCACCGGCCTCCTCGAGGTCGTCGAGCTCGAGGGCCTCGACGTTGCCGTCCTCGTCCTTGGACAGGATGAGCAGGTCGAGCAGGCGCACGACCTCGGCGTCCACGAGCGACACCAGCTCCCTGGCCAGCTCGCCGGTGAAGCGCTGCTCCCCCGGCGGGAACTCGACCACCAGGTAGTCGACCGGGCCCAGCTCGTCGATGGTCACGTCATCGCTCATGGCGTCCTCCTCTGCCGGTGGCGCGACGGCCCGACCGGCGGTTTGGTCCGTGCCCTGATGGTGCCCCCACGCCAGGACGGTGTCGTCACCCGGAAGGGGTGAGCGCGCCGTGGGCGTCGAGCAGGCCCATGGTGCGGGCCCGATCCACCGCCGCGCTGCGGCCGGACACACCGAGCTTTCGGTAGATCGAAACCGCATGGGTCTTCACCGTGTTGCGGGAGATGTAGAGGACCTCGCCGATCTCCTCGAGCGAACGGTGGGTCGGCAGTTGGGCGAGCACCCGCGCTTCGGCGGCGGTGATGCCCAGGCGGTCCTCCAGCGTCGCCTGCTGGCGACGCTCGGCCAAGGTCGAGTGGAGGCGGTCCACCCAGTTCCACAAGACGACGGCATCGGGCTCGCTGGTGAGGAGGTGCTCGGCGTCGTCGACCAGCCGGGCGACGAGTTCCAGATCCTCGAGGAGCAGGGCGGCTTCGGCAAGGATGAGTCGGGTGTGGCACCCCGCCCGCGGCACCACGCTGGCGTTGCGGTCCAGCGTGCCGAGCGCCCGGACGAACGCCGCCTCGGCCTGGCCACGAGCGGCGCGACGCGCGCTGGCGTACGCCTCCACCACGTGGACATGGAGGACGAGGACGTAGTCCCCGATCGCCCCCGATCGCACGTCCTCCACCGCTCGGGCGATGGTGGCCTGGCCGGCCCGTTCATCCCCTCGATCGAACTGCGCCCAGGCCAGGTGGGCGAGCGCCACGACGTGGGCCGTGGTTTCGCCCCGGGTGGCGAACTCGGCTGCCGCGCAGAGCCCGAGCGCGTCCACCGAAGGATCGGCGAGGGGGCTCGCCACCGCCTCCATCAGGCGCGCCGTGCTCCACCAGGGGTTGTCCGCGGGGCCCGCCGCCTGCACGGCGTGGGAGGCCTCGACGACCCCCTTCACCCCTCCCCGGCCCTGGATCATGGTCAATGCCGCTCGACCCAGTTCGAGCCACCTCGGTCCGGGAGCGGCGCTCGTGGTCGCCCGCGCGCCGCCCGGTTCCTCGGATGCCGCGGCGTCGAGCTGTTCGAGCTGCTCGAGCCAATGTCCGGCGTCCGCGAAATCGCCCCGGGCCACGCAGGCCCAGCCGCGGGCGAGGGCAACGATCGGTCGGCGTCGGGCCTCCTCGGGAGGGAACTGTGCCACCCACCGCTCGAGGGTCTCGATCCGCCCGGCTTGGATGAGGTCGGCGAGCTGACGCAGGACCACCGACGCGGCCAGATCGAGGTCCCCCGCCGCGACCGCCTGGTGGACGGCGCCGTCGGCGTCACCATGATCCGCCAGCCATCGGGCCGCCCGCAGACGGAGCCCGGCCTCCTCGCCCGGGGCCTCGACGGGCAACTCGGCGAGCAGGAGATCGGCGAAGAGGTGGTGGTAGCGGTAGGCGTCGGGGTCGTCGTCGAGCGCGACCACGAAGAGGTTGTCGGAGGCGGCCAGGGCGCGCAGCACGATGGCGCTGTCCGTCCTCTCGAGCACCGCGTCGCACACCCCGCTCGACAACCGGGGCAGGATCGACGTCCGCACGAGGAACGACCGCAGCTCAGGCTCCAGACCGCGCATGAGCTCCTCGTGGAAGTAGGTCCCGAGGTCGCCATCGGCGGCGGTCAGGCTGGTCACCACCTGTTCGGGCGCCGCCGCCCCCTTGAGCGCGAGCACGGACAGGTAGAGGCCCGCGGGCCAGCCCTCAGCGCTGGTGATCAGCGCCTCCAGGGCCCCGTCGCTGAGATCGGGGACGGTCCGGGCCAGCACGGTATGGCTCTCGCGAGCGGTGAAGGCCAGATCGCCCCGTCGCAGCACCATGGCGTTGTCGCTCACCACGTGACGGGTCAAGCGCATCGGCGGCATCGCGCGGCCCACCAGCGCGACGGTCGACCGCTCCGGGAGCACGCCGACGAGCCACTCGAGCAGCTCACCGACCGCGGGACTGGTGAGGAGGTGCACGTCGTCGAGCACGAGGATGAACGACCGCCTGAAGCCAGCGAGCGCGTCGGCGAGGCCGGGCAGCACCACCTCGATGATCCGCGGTCGATCCGCCGCCAGCACCGCCTCCACCTCGGGAAGCGGCTCGATGCCGTCGAGGGCCCGAACCAGGTGGCGCAGGAGCGAGACCGAGTCGTTGTCGGCCCCGTCCACGGTGAGCCAGGCGGAGGCGCGCTCGTCGCGCTCGATCCACTGGCGGACGGTGGTGGTCTTTCCGTACCCAGCGCCCGCTCGCACCGCCACGACCGGGACCCTCGCCGAGCAGAGCGCATCGACCAGGACCGCCCGAGGGAGCTCGTCGTCACGCAGGCGCGGCGCGTGGAGCTTCGCCGCCACCACCGGATCCGAAGGGGCCGGCGATGAGGGCGCGGGCAGAGCCGAACCGAGCGGTGACACGGCCCACAGTATGGAGGCGCACACCGACTGTTGCAGGGTCGAGGGCCACACAGTGCGCGCCGTTGTCCACGACGTCGCCGGACCGTCACCACGGGATCAGTCCCTGTTCGCTCGACTCACCCGGCGCTGCCCACCGCCCGCAGCGTGCGCCGTGGTTCAATCGCGCCATGCCGGCGCCCGATCGCATCCGTGACCTGGACACCCGGCGGGCGTGGGCCCGCGCCCGCGCCCCCTTGTGGTTCGTGCTCGGCACGATGATGATCGCGCTGTTCAACGCCTCGCTGGTCCTGTTGGTGCTCGCCGCTGCGGCGCGCTTCTGGTCGTGGGCCTCGGGTGACGGCTTCCGGGACTCACCCCTGTGGGAGTACCTCGGGCCAGGCGCCGCCCTCATGGTGGTCGGCGCCTTCGGCCTCTCACTCGCCTACCTCATCGTGCACGTCGTGGCCTCGGCGCCCAAGAAGGTGCTGTCGGACGTGGGCGCCTCCCGCTTGAACCGGGGGATCCTCACCCAGGTCGACAACGTCCTGGACGGGCTCACCATCGGACTCGGCCAGCCCGAGCCGCCCGAGCTGTGGCTCATCGACGACCCGGCCCCCAACGCGCTCTCCCTGCGGAGCCGCCGGCGCAAGGTCCTCGCCATCACGAGCGGCTTGACCACGTTCCCCCGCGACGAGCTCGAGGCCGTGTGCGCCCACGAGATGGCCCACCTGCACGCATCGGACGCGCAGTGGGTGACCGCCGCGGGCTCGTCGGTGCAGCGGGCCCGCCGCTACGCCAAGACGGTGCTCGCCGGCGGCATCATGCTCGTCGTGTTCCAGCTCTGGCTGGCCGACAAGGCGGGCTTCCTCATCTCCCCGTTCGTCTTCGCCCTGGCCCTCACCGCGCTCGGCGGCCTCGCCGCCTTCGCCCTCGGCCACATGAGCCGCCGGATCCGCAGCGACGCCGACGACGTCGCCGATGTCGTCGCCGTCCACCTGTGCAAGAACCCCATCGGCCTCGGCCGCGCGCTCGACCGCATCGGCGCCGACCACCGCCGTGTGACCCACAACACGTGGCGCAGCGAGCTGCTGTGGTTCGAGACGACCGAGGAGGAGGCGTCGACCGACGCCACGGCGCGCGGCGGGCGCGAGATCGACCGTCGCGCGATGGCCGCCTACGCCACCGCCAACGAGCAGCGCCCCGCCGAAGCCGCGGCTGCGATCGGGGCAGCGACCGAGGCGGCCAACGCCGCCCTCGCGGGCCCGACGCCGGCACCTCCGGTCCCACCGGCGACGGGCTTCCAGCCCACCACCACGGTCAAGGGCCCAATCCCCGACGGGCCGCTCCGCCCCTTCTGAGATCGTTCACCGCACATTCACCTGCCACTACTCTGGGGTTGGTCCAGCGAGGCGCTCGGTGGCGGTACCTCGGCTTCGGTTCTAAGCGAGCGACGGTGGGGGTAGATGGTTGGTTGCAGATCCGATCGACCCGCGAGGCGACATGACTCCCACCGCAACTGCAACGCGCCCGGACACCGTGGACACCGGGCGACCCGTCGGCCGTTCGGAGGTCATGGAGGCCGTTCTCGATGCCGCCACCGAGCTCTTCGCCGAACGAGGCCCCGACGCTGTCACCGTGCGCGAGGTGGCCGACCGCGCCGGCGTCAACCACGCCCTGATCCATCGCCACTTCGGCACCAAGGAAGAGCTGCTGCGCATCGTGCTGGCCAAGGCCATCGAACGGATGGCGGCGGTCGCCCGGGACACCACCAACACGGGCGAGGACATCCGCGACGTCATCGCCGCCATGCGCCGCGAGGAGCCGGCCATCAGGCTGCTGGCCTGGGCACTGCTGGCCGGGTACCCCATCGAGCAGATCTGGCCGGAGTACCCCGCCTTCCAGAAGGTGCAGTCCGTGCTCGCCGAGGAGCAGGCGGCCACCGGCGCCGACGGCGAAGACCCTCGGATCGTGGTCGCCACGGGCACCGCGATGCTGTTCGGCTGGATCCTGTTCCGGCCGTTCCTCGACCGGGCCGCCCAGCTCTCGACGATCCCCGGCCTCGACGACGAGGACGTGCTCTTCGGCGCCGCGCAGCACCTGCTCGACCGGGCCCGCTGAGCCCGCCCCAACCGCTGACCAGCTCAGGCGGTGGTCATCCCGTCGCCACCCGGTCATCGCCCAGATCGCTGGGCGCCGCGTCATCGGGCGGGACCTCGTCGGGCAGGCCCTTGGTCGTGGCCAACGAGACCAGGGCCAGGAACGCGGCGGCCAGCAGTCCGGCCTTCAGGGCCTGCAGCATCGCCTGCTCGTAGTCGTCGACGATGGCCTGGGTCTGCGCCTCGTCGACACCGGCCTGTTGCACCGCGGTCTCGACCTGGTCCGAGGCCACGAAGTCGATGCCGTTGCCGACCGCCACGCTGACCTGCGCCGCCACCTCCTCCGCGATCCGTTCGTCGGCGGTGACGTTGCGCACGAAGGCGCCGGTCAGGCCGGTGAGCACGAGGGCGCCGATGAGCGCGACCCCGAGCGAGGAGCCCAACTGCTGGCCGGTGTACTGCAACCCGCCGGCCTCGCCCCGGCCCGACGCATCGACCGACGACTGCACCACGTTGCCGAGCTGCGACACCATCAGGCCCATCCCGATCCCGAGGAGGCCCATCGCGAACGCGAAGGAGGTCTCGGCCAGGTCGGGCTGCATGGTGGCCAGCAGCAACAGGACCGCCACCACGATGATCCACAGGCCGGACCGGACGATCGTGCGCACCGAGAACCGGGACGACAGCCGTGAGCCGATCGCGGAGGCAAGGAACATGGTGATCGAGACCGGCAACATCTTGATGCCGGTGTCGAGGGCGTCGAAGCCGAGCACGATCTGCAGGTAGAGCGGGATGGTGAAGAACACACCCATGAGGATGAGGTTCTGTGTGAACAGGCCCATGAGCCCGGAGCGAAGCGGCACGATCTTCATGAGGTCGAGGTGCACGAGCGGATCGCGGCCGGTGGCCTCACGGTGACGCTGCCACCACACGAACGTCCAGATCAGCCCCGCCCCGGCGCCGATGACGAACAGGGTCGCCGAGAAGCCGAAGATCTCGATCGGTGAGTCCTTGGGTTGCACCCACCCCCAGGTGCTCGACTGCAAGGTGCCCAGCACGATCAGCCCGAGACCCGTGGCCGACAGTACGGTCCCCACCCCATCGAGGCGGGGCACCGCTCCGCTGCGAGGCGCGTCGGCGACCTTGCGGGACATGACGAGGATGATCAGCACCAGGACCACCTCGCCGGCGAAGACGACCCGCCAGCTCAGTTCGGTGGTGGCCCAGCCGCCGAGAATCGGCCCGATGGCGATGCCGGCGCCGGCCACGCCGCCGAGCACCGCGTAGGCCACCTTGCGCTCGGCGCCTTCGTAGTTCCCGGCGATGAGGGCGGCCATGGCGGGAAGCACGAGTGCGGCGCCGAGGCCCTCGAAGATCGACCACCCGAGGGTCAGGACCTCCACCGTCGGTGCCACTGCGGTCAGGGCCGAGCCGCAGCCGTAGATCACCAGACCGATCACGAAGGCCCGGCGCCGGCCGATGATGTCGCCGATCTTGCCGCCGGTGAGCATGAACATGGCCATGACCAGGCAGTAGAGGGTGATCACCGCCTGGATCGTGGTGACGGTCGTGTCGAAGTCCTCGACCAGGGTGCTGATCGACACGTTCATCACGGACTGGTCGAGCACCATCACGAACTGTGCGATCGCCAACGCGACCAGCGGCAACCAACGCTTCATCGAACGCCCTTCCTCGTGGCGAACTGCCCGCGAGCCCGCGAGATCCTGCCACGCGCCGACCCGCGCCACCCGTATCCTCGGGGGGAGGAGCAGGCTGCGGATGAGTTGGTTGGACGCCCATCGCCGGTGGACGGTCGCGACGGTCCTCGTGGTCGCCGCCCTGTTGGCACCCGTCGCCTTGGACCGCGACAGTTTCCCGCTGTCGACCTACCCGATGTACGCCTCCGCCCGCCCGACCCGCGTCGACCTGCCCACGGCCGTCGGCGTGGACGCGGGCGGTGCCACCCACCGCCTCTCGCTCGCCCTCATCGGCGCGAGTGACGACCCGCTCATCGTCGCCGGGGAGTTGCGCGAGGCGATCGGTCGGGGCCACGCCGGGCGACGGTGCGAGGAGATCGCCCGGCGGCTCGTGGACGCCGGCGCGACCGCCGAGGGCGGCGAACCCCTGGTGGCCGTCGAGGTGGTGACCGAGCGTCGCGACGTCGTGGCCTCCGTACGCGACGAGGACTCGCTCCTCGGGCGCTCGGTCGAGGCCCGCTGCGCACTCGACGGCCGGCCATGACCGGCCAGCCCCTCCACGCAGGCGCGCCACCCGAGCGCCTCGCGGCGGTCCGCATCCTCACGGGCAGCTACGCGCTCGCGTACCTGGTGGTCCGATCGCCGCAGTTCCTCGCCCTCCGCGATCGCGAGGGCGACGGGTTCGCCGGCGTGGGCCCCTTGGCCTGGCTGGATCGGCCCGTCACCGACGAGATCCTGACCGCGGTGTTCGCGCTCGCATTGGTCGGCGGGATCGCCTTCGTCGCCGGTGTGTGGTTCCGGGTGTCCGGCCCCACGTTCGCGCTGGCAGTGCTGGCGCTGTCGAGCTACCGCGCCTCATGGGGCCAGGTCCTCTGGTTCGACAACCTCGTGACGCTGCACCTCCTGATCCTGGGCGTGGCCGCGTCGGCCGACGCCTGGTCCCTCGACGCCCGCCGCCGGGCCCGCCCGAGGAGCGATCACGAGTACGCCGCCCCACTGCGCCTGTTGTGCGTCGTCGTGGTCGTCACCTACCTGATCGCCGGCGTGGCCAAGCTGCGCTACGGGGGCATCGAGTGGATCGCCGGCGACACCCTGCGCAACCACATCGCCTATTCGGCGACCCGCCTCGAGGTTCTCGGCGGCACACCGTCGCCACTCGCCGGGCCCGCCGTGCGCCTGTCCTGGGCCCTGCCGGCGATGGCGGCGGCCACCGTGCTGATCGAGTTGGCTGCGCCGGTCGCCCTGCTCGGCGGGTGGTGGCGCAACACATGGGTCGCCGCGGCGTGGGCCATGCACGCGGCCATCGCGGCATTGATGCTCGTCGTGTTCCCCTACCCGCTGTTCCTGGTGGCGTTCGCCCCGTTCTTCGCCCTCGAACGGGCGGTCGAGTGGGTCGGCACGGTGACCCGAAAACGTTCAGACGCTGAACGCCGCCCCGCCCCCGCGTCCTAGCGCGGGCCCGCCGCCGGAACTGGCAGGGAGCGCTTCTCTCCGTCCAACCAACCAGCGGGCGTCTCGCGCCGCCGCACAGGCGGTCACCCCCTCCGGGGATGCGTGATCACGTCCCGCCCGCCGATACTGGGACCGAACACACCGGAATCGGGCGCCCTCCGGCGGCGCAGATGCCACTGCGGCTCGGCGGTGTCCCCCAACGACTGGAGCAAGCGATGGCCATTGACACGTTCTTCGCCTACATCGGGACCTACGGCGATGTCGAGGACGCCGAAGCCGACTACGACGCCGTGAAGGCGCTGCACGTGGAGGCCGGGCTGATCGATGCCTACGACGCCGCGATCGTCGAGCGCCGGGACGACGGGAAGGTCAAGATCGTGAGGAAGCACGAGACGCCCACCCGGGTCGGCGGCGTCCTCGGCGGCGGGATCGGGCTCGCCACCGGCCTGGTGATCGCGCTGTTCCCCGCTGCGGCCATCGGCGGCGGCCTGCTGGCCGCCACCACCGGCGGCGGTGCCGTGCTCGGCGCCGTGGCCGGTCACGCCGCCGCGGGCATGAGCCGCAAGGATCTCAAGGAGGCCGGCGAGCAGCTCGACGCCGGGACGGCCGGATTGGTCGTCGTCGGCGTGTCGGACATGGAGGCCAAGATCGAGAGCGCCATGAAGAAGGCGGCGAAGATCGAGGCCAAGCAGATCGAGGCCGACACCGCCGAGATCGAGAAGGACGCCCAGGAACCCGAATCCTGAACGGCAGGTCGGGAGGGGGCGCCTAGTCCGGCGCCCCCTCCATCGCCCGAAGCGCCCTCAGCAGATCTTGCCGCGCTTGTGGGCCTTGTGCGGCTTCTGGGAGCGGATCTCGGGCGGGAGGGCCCCGAGCTCGGCGCCGACCCGGTGGAAGTCGGCGACGAGCAGGTCGGCCATGTCCCGACTCATGCCTTCGCGCACGACCACCCGGATCACCGCGAGGTCGTCGGCGTCCTTGGCCAGGGTGTAGGCCGGCACGATCCAGCCCCGCTCCTTCATCTTGGCGCTGATGTCGTAGGCGGTGAAGCCCATGCCGTCGGCCACCTTGGCGCACACGAGGGGCAGGGCGTCGCGCGTGCTCATCAGCTCGAGATACGGGCTGGCCTCGACGAGGTCACTCAGGTAGTTGGCCGTCGCCGACAGCCGGGTCATCACGTCCGTGTACCCCGCCCGGCCCATGCGCAGGAAGTTGTAGTACTGCGCCACGATCTGGCCGGCGCCCCGGGAGAAGTTGAGGTCGAAGGTGGGCTGGTCGCCACCCAGGTAGTTGGTGTGGAAGATGAGCTCCTCGGGCAGCTGCGACTTGTCGCGCCACAGGGCCCAGCCCACGCCGGGGTAGACGAGGCCGTACTTGTGGCCCGAGGCGTTGATGGACTTCACCCGCGGGAGGCGGAAGTCCCAGGCGAGGTCGGGCTGGGTGAAGGGCGCCACGAAGGCGCCGCTGGCGCCGTCCACGTGCAGGGGGACGTCGAGGCCGGTGCGCTCCTGCAGGGCGTCGAGCGCATCCGACAGGCCCTTGATGTCCTCGAACTCACCGGTGTAGGTGGAGCCGAGGATGCCCACCACGCCGATGGTGTTCTCGTCGACGAGCTCCACGGCGAGCGCGGGGTCGATGACCGTGCGCTCGGCGGTGATCGGGACGAAGCGGGGCTCGACGTCGAAGTAGCGGACGAACTTCTCCCAGCACACCTGGACCGTCTCGCTCATCACCAGGTTGGGGCGGTCGGTGGGCTTGCCCTCGGCCTCCCGGGCCTTGCGCCAGCGCCACTTCATGGTCAGGCCGGCGAGGTGGATGGCCTCGGACGACCCAACGGTGGCCGTGCCCATCGCGTGGCTCGCGTCGTCGGCGTGGAAGAGGTCGGCGAGGATGCTGACGCACCGGTTCTGGATCTCGGTGGTCTGCGGGTACTCGTCCTGGTCGATGCTGTTGACGTTGAGCGTCTCGTTGATGAGCTTCTCGGCCTCCGGCTCCATCCAGGTGGTGACGAAGGTGGCCAGGTTCAACGCGGGGTTGCCGTCGAGGGCGAGCTCGTCGTGGATGAGCTGGTAGGCGAGGCGCGCCGGCATGTCGCCCTCGGGAAGGCGGTACTTGGGCACCGGCTCGGAGAGCGACCGGCTCCCGTAGGTCGGGGCGAGGGTGTCGTCGGGGTCGTTGGCGGAGTGGGTGAACATGGCGCCTCCTCTGGGTCGTGGCGCAGGGTAACCCCGCGGTTGTAGGCGCGCCGGGCCGGGCAACGAATCGTCCACATGGGGTGAAACCGGGGGGTTTACGCTCCTGTTGCCCCATGGACATGTCGAGCAACGCCGACGGGGTCCGGGCGCATTCTGCGTTGACCGACAGCGACCGACAGGACGGGCTCACATGGCAACCGAGACCTCCGGCGGCGCGGCCAAGGCCGCTGCCGACCGACCGACCAAGCGCGGGCCCTTCTTCCAGGGATTGCTCCCCCTGGACCGCGCTCGCATCCCGACCGAGGCGCTGGCCGGCGTCACGCTCGCCGCCCTCGCCATCCCCGAGGTCATGGGCTACGCCACCATCGCGGGCATGCCTGTGATCACCGGGCTGTACACGATCTTGTTGCCGATGCTGGTGTTCGCGGTGTTCGGCTCGTCTCGCCACCTGGTGGTCGGCGCCGACTCGGCCACCGCTGCCGTCCTCGCCGCTGGACTCGCCGGCCTCGCCGCCTCGGGGTCGAAGGAGTACGTGGCCCTCGCCGGCCTCGTGGCCCTCATGGCCGCCGCCTTCTTGCTCATCGCCCGGGTGGTCCGGCTCGGCTTCCTCGCCGACTTCCTGTCCCGCACCGTGCTGGTGGGCTTCCTGACGGGCGTGGGCATCCAGGTGGCGTGCGGCCAGGTGGGCGGGCTCCTCGGCATCCCCGAGGGCACCGGGTACTCGATCTTCGGCCACGACGACACGGGCACGATCGGCAAGCTCCTCAGCACGCTCCAGAACATCGATCAGATCAGCTGGACCACGGTCGCGGTCTCGGCCTCGGTGATCGCGGTCATCCTCGGGACCAAGTTCATCACCAAGAAGATCCCCGGTGCCCTGATCGCCGTGATCGGGGCCATGTTCGTCAGCTGGAACTGGGACCTGGCGAGCCACGGCGTGGCCACCTTGGGCAAGGTCCCCGGCGGCCTTCCCTCGTTCGGGCTCCCCGACGCCGGCTGGTCCGAGATCCCGGCGCTCACCGCCACCGCAGCCTCGATCTTCATCCTCATCCTCGCCCAGAGCGCGGCCACGTCCCGGGCCTACGCCGCCCGCTACAACGACCCGTTCAGCGAGAACGTCGACCTCGTCGGGCTCGGCGCGGCCAACATCGCCGCCGGGCTCTCGGGCACCTTCGTGGTCAACGGCAGTCCCACGAAGACCCAGATGGTGGACGGTGCCGGTGGGCGCAGCCAACTGGCCCAGGTCACCACCGGCGTCATCGTGCTCATCGTGCTGCTCTTCCTGACCGCGCCGATCCAGTACATGCCCTCTGCGGTGCTCGCCGCGGTCGTCTTCCTGATCGGCATCGAACTGGTCGACCTCGCCGGCATGCGCAAGATCCTGAGGGTGCGGCCCGACGAGTTCGTCGTGGCCACCGTCACCGCCGTCGCCGTGGTGGCCATCGGCGTCGAGCAGGGCATCGTGCTCGCCATCGTCTTGTCCGTGCTCGACCACATGCGCAACTCCTACCGACCCGCGACGGCCGTGATGGTGCCCTGCGAGGGCGACCCCGCCTGGAAGAGCCAGCCCCTCGAACCGGGTGTCCAGACCCTGCCCGGGCTGGTCGTCTGCCGCTTCGCCGGGTCGCTCTACTACGCCAACGCCAACCACCTCATGGAGGAGGTCAGCAGCCTGATCGAGGCCGCCGACGACGGTGAGGCCCCCCTGCGCTGGCTGTGCCTCGACGCCGCGGTGATCCCCGACATCGACTACAGCGGCGCCGAGACGCTCCGACAGGTGCACGGTGCCCTCGCCGATCACGACGTCCGCTTCGTGATGGCCGAGCTCCTGACGTCGGTACGCGGAGAGCTCGAGCGCTACGGCATCGTCGAGCTCCTCGGTGAGGACGCCTTCTACGAGACGATCTCCGACGTCGTCGCCGCCTACCGTGCCACCACCGACACCCCACCCAGGAGCCCTGAGCCCTCCCCATGACCACCGGCTACGACCAGACCACCATGACCATCGACGAGCGCATCGCCTTCGGCCGAGCGGCCCGAGAGCGGGTGTCCCGCAGGAGCCACGGCGAGTGGTCTCCCGCCACCGACCGACGCGATCCGGTCGAGTTCATCGAGGAACAGGCCACCACCCGGGTGCCTGAACTGGTGCCCCTGCGCCACGGCCGCATGGCCACGTCCGCGTTCGCGTTCTACCGAGGCGCCGCCCTCGTCATGGCCGCCGACCTCGCGTCGATGCCCCACTCCGGCCTCACCGTCCAGCTGTGCGGCGACGCCCACCTGTCCAACTTCGGCCTGTTCCAGTCCCCCGAGCGCAAGCTCGTGTTCAGCGTCAACGACTTCGACGAGACGCTGCCCGGCCCGTTCGAGTGGGACGTGAAACGCCTCGCCGCCAGCATCGAGATCGCCGGGCAGTCCCGGGGGTTCCCGACGACCACCACGGGGACCGTCTTGTTGCAGACCCTGCGCGCCTACCGCGAGGCCATGGCCTCGTTCGCCGCCACGAGCAACCTCGACACCTGGTACACCCGGCTCGACATCGACGGGATCCAGGAGCGTTGGGGCACCCAGGCCAAGGCGAAGGAGACCGCCAACATGGCCAGGTTGGTCACGAAGGCCGAGTCCAAGACCCGCATGAGGGCCCTCGCCAAGCTCACCGAGGAGGTCGACGGCGAGCTGCGCTTCCGGAACACCCCGCCGCTGCTGGTGCCGTTCGAGGACCTCGCCGGCGAACGAGTCGACGATGTCCACGCCGTCGTCGTGGAGGCCCTGGAGTCCTACCGCGACACCCTCAGCTCAGACCGTCGCCACCTGCTCGGCACCTACCGGTTCGTGCAACTGGCGCGCAAGGTCGTCGGCGTGGGGTCGGTCGGCACGCGCTGTTGGCTCGCGCTGTTCGTCGGACGCGACAACGACGATCCGCTGTTCCTCCAGATCAAGGAGGCCGAGGCGTCGGTGCTCGAGCGCTTCCTCGAGCCGAGCGAGTACCCCCAACAGGGCCAGCGGGTGGTCGAGGGCCAGCGCCTCATGCAGGCCAACAGTGACATCTTCCTCGGCTGGGAGCGGATCCCCGGCACCCTCGCCATGGACGGCCGCGACCACGCCTACTACATGCGTCAGCTCTGGGACGGGAAGGGCTCCGCGGTGGTCGAGATCATGACCCCCCGCACCATGGGCATGTACGGCGAGATGTGCGCGTGGACCCTCGCTCGGGCCCACGCCCGCTCGGGCGATCCCATCGCCATCAGCGCCTACCTGGGCAACGGCACCCGCTTCGACAAGTCGATCGCGGCGTTCTCGAAGGTGTACGCCTCGCAGAACGAGCGGGACCACCAGGCCCTGTGCGACGCCATCGCCTCCGGTCGCCTCGCGTCCATGGCGGAGCCCGTCTGAGCCCACGTGGCGGCCGGCGCCCGTCGAACGGGCGCCGGTTCGGGGAGGATCGAGCGGGCGCCCGTCAGGCCGAGCCGGCCGCGGCCACGTCCTCGCGGTGGTACTCGTCGAGCAGCTCGCGCTCTCGGTCGTGGCGGGGGAACGCGAAGAACACCAGGGCCGCTCCGCCGAGGATGGCCGCGATGCCGGCCAGGTAGGCCCAGTCCTGGCCGTCCACGAAGGACGCCTTCGCCGCGTCGGTGATCTGTGATGCGTACTGCGGGTGCCGTTCGGCGATGGCTTCGGCACTGGAGAACGAGCGCTCGAGCTGGGTCTGGACGCTGTCGGTGATCTTGGCCTGGTCGGCCGCCGGGGCACCGGCGATGGCGGTCGCGACGGCGGCGGCGTAGCCCGCGGTGAGCAGCGCCCCCATTATCGACGTCATGATGGCGCCGCCCAGGTCACGCTGGAGGTCCGCGGTACCGGAGGCCATGCCCGCCCGCGTGACCGGCACCGACCCCGTGAGTGAGTGCGACGCGGGCGTGCCGGCGAGGCCGACTCCCACGCCGACGAAGGCGTAGGCGAGACCCACGAGCCAGTACGAGATCCCGTCGTTCCAGAACAGGAACATGGTGAGAAACCCGAGCAGGCAGAACACGTAGCCGCTGAGGAGGGTGAACCGGGCTCCCTTCGCCTCCACGAGCTTGGCCGACCGCGGCGCGGCGAGGACCATGAAGACGACGGCCGGGAGGATGGCGGCGCCGGAACCGAGGCTCGAGTAGCCGAGCACGTTCTGGAGGAACTGCTGGCCCACGAACATCGCCCCCATGAGCGAGCCGAACACGATGATGCCCGCCAAGGCCGCCACCCAGAAGATGCGGCGCGCCGCCACCTTCAGGTCGTAGAGCGGGTTGGCCGCTCTCCGCTGGCGAACGACGAACGCGGCGCCGGCCGCGAGCGCGACGACCGCCAGGCCGACGGCCACGATGCCCTCGTCGGGGACCGGGGCGACGTTGATGGCCAGGACCAACGCGGCGATCATCAGCACGGACAGGATGCCGCCCAGGTTGTCGACGGGGTCGGACGACTCGTTGACGTGCGCCGGGACGAGCCGCCGAGCGAGGACGAACGCCACGACCGCGAGCGGCAGGGTGATGAGGAACACCGAGCCCCAGTAGAAGTGCAGGAGCAGCGCACCGGCGACCAACGGTCCCAGTGCCGAGATGCCACCTCCGAGCGCCGACCAGAGAGCGATCGAGCGGGTACGGGCCGCGCCTGACCAGAGCGCGGTGATGAGCGCCAAGGTGGTCGGGTAGGCCATGCCCGCCGAGAGCCCGCCGAGGATGCGGGCGGCGATGAGCACCTCGATCGACGGAGCGAAGGCGGCGAGCAGGCAGGCCGGCACCGAGAGGCCCACTCCCAACAGGAGCATGAGCTTGCGTCCGTAGCGGTCGCCGAGGGCACCGAGCCAGAGAACCGAGGCGGCGAGGCCCAGCGAGTAGCCCACCGCCACCATGTCGAGCGACGTCTGCGACGCGCTGAACGCCTTGCCGATGTCGGGCAGGGCGACGTTGGCGACCGCCAGGTTGAGGTTGGCGACGGCGGCGACGAGGACCAGCGCCAGCAGCACCGCCTTCGCCTTCTCCGGGGCGTTGCCCTCCTCGCTGGCCGGGTGCTCGCTCTGGTCGCTCACGGTCCCCTCGCTCGTCGTCCTCGCCGGGTGTGGGCACGCTAGTGCTCCACCGCACACGCCTTCTCTCTAGCCTGGGCCCATGGCCCCGACCCCGGTCTCGCTCGGCCGCCGCCCAGAGGGCGCCGAGCCCGGGCCGACGCTGCCCTCCCCTCGCCCACTGACGGCGCCGGCGCAGTTCCACGTGCTGGCCAAGCCGACTGGGCCCATCTGCAACCTCGACTGCGAGTACTGCTTCTTCCTCTCGAAGGAGGCGCTGTACCCGGGTGACCGGTTCCGCATGGGCGACGACGTGCTCGAGCAGTACCTCCGCCAGCTGCTCGAGTCGATGGAGGGCCCGACCGCCACCATCGCCTGGCAGGGCGGCGAGCCCACGCTGATGGGCGTCGACTTCTTCCGTCGTGCGGTCGAGCTGGCCGAAGCGCTGAAGCGGCCCGGCCAGCGCCTCGAGCACACCATCCAGACCAACGGCACCCTGCTCACCGACGAGTGGTGCGAGCTGCTCGCCCGCCACCGCTTCCTCGTCGGCATCAGCATCGACGGGCCGCCCGAGCTGCACGACGCCTACCGGGTGGACAAGCGGGGCGGGCCCACGTCGGAGAAGGTGCTGTGGGGCCTCGACCTGCTCAAGGCCCACGGCGTGGACTGGAACGTGCTCTGCACCGTCCACGCCGCCAACCAGCACGCCCCCCTCGAGATCTACCGCTGGTTCCGCGACGACCTCGGCGCCACCCACATCCAGCTCATCCCCATCGTGGAGCGCGACAACGACACCGGCTTCCAGGAGGGCCACCGGGTCACGGTCCGCTCGGTGGACCCCGTGGCGTGGGGCGAGTTCCTCGTCACCGTGTTCGACGAGTGGCTCCGCCACGACGTGGGCCAGGTGTTCCTCCCCCACTTCGACGCGGCTCTCGCCTCGTGGGTCGGGGCGCCGGCCTCGCTCTGCATCTTCGGTGAGACCTGCGGGGACGCCGTCGCCCTCGAGCACAACGGCGACCTGTACTCGTGCGACCACTTCGTCGAGCCCGACCACCTCCTCGGCAACATCACCGACACCCACCTCGTCGAGCTCATGGCGTCGCCCCAGCAGCGCGCCTTCGGCGAGGCCAAGCGGGACACCCTCCCGCAGTACTGCCTCGACTGCGAGGTGCGCTTCGCCTGCCAGGGCGAGTGCCCCAAGAACCGCTTCACGATGACGCCCGACGGGGACCCCGGCCTGAACTACCTGTGCGCCGGCTACCGCCGCTTCTTCAACCACGTCGACGGGCCCATGCGCCTCATGGCCGACCTGCTCCGCCAGGGCCGCTTCGCCGACGAAGTCATGGGCATCTTCGCCGGCGCCGGCCGCAACGACCCCTGCCCCTGCGGCAGCGGCCGCAAATCCAAGCTCTGCCACGGCGCCTGAGGGCCTCACCCGCCGTCGCCCTCCGGCCGCACCGCTCCAGCCTGGGCAAGGCCCCGAGCATGAGGCGTTGCATGGGGTCGCGGCGGCCACGGGCGCCAGATCGCCCCCGGTGCGGTCTCAGGGACATCGAACCTCCGAGTGCCGTGTTGTCAGGATTGAGATCATAGAAGAACAGTTGAAAAGGGTTGAATATCTGACCTCCCAGCCATATCATCGAACACATGTTCCAGCGGCTCCGCGCCCTGAAGAAGGACCTGCGGGCCACCGCGTGCGCCATCGACCCCGACCGCCTCACGGTCGACCAAGCCGCCGAAGCGATCCGACACGCCGCAGAGATCGAGAAGATCGCCGCCGGACTGCGCCTCCGTCTCGCCCACCGCATCGACAACAAGTCGCTCTTCGGCCAGGACGGCGAGCGCTCCGCCGCCGAGTGGCTGGCCAAGGCCACGGGCCAGTCAACCACCGACGCCCAGCGCGACCTCGAGTGCTCCCGGCGCCTCCGGGCCCTGCCCGACGCCGACGATGCCGTCCGCAACGGCGAGCTCTCCCCGGACCAGGCCAAGGCCGTGGCCGACGGCGCCACCGCCGACCCCGCCGCCGAGCAGGAGCTCCTCGACACCGCCCGGAAGGGCTCGTTCGGCGAGCTCAGCCGCAAGGCCAGGGCCCGCAAGGCCGCCGCCCTCGGCGACGACGAGGCGCGCGCCCGGGCCGCCCATCGCAACCGGTCGTTCTCCACCGGCACCAACGCCCTCGGAGAGGGTTGGGGCCGCTTCAACGGGCCGGCCCACCTCGTGGCCCGCCTCAACGCCCAGCTCAAGCCCTTCTTGGACCAGGTCTTCGCCCAGGCCCGCCGCGAGGGCCGCCGCGAACGCCCTGACGCCTACGCGTTCGACGCCTTCATGGCCTTCGCCGGCCTCCTCGACCTCGAAGGTCTCGCTGGCGACGAGGACGCCGGCCGGGGCCCCGCTGACACCCGCCCGGCCGGCGCCGGCTCCTACGAACCGGGCACCGAGCCGGGGACGACCGGCGATGCCCCCACCGGGGCGCGATCGGGCCCCGGAACGCACACCGGCGCCGGCCGCCGGGAGGCCCGCCCAGACCCGTCGAACGACGAGCGCGCCGAACCGGAGAGGGACAGCCACACCTCTCCCGAGGCCGACGCCGCCGCCTCGCCCACCGCCGCCGACCGAGGCGAGACCTCGTCGGCGCCCGCCGCTCCGGAAGGGGCCGCCAAAGACGGCTCACACGAGGACGCTGGGCCGGTCGCCCCTGCACCGACGGAGGCCACGCTCCCGTGGGAAGGGGCGGCGCCGGCCGGGTATCCACCCGATCGACGCGGTGACGGGCACCCGCCCGGCCGGACGACCGGGGTCCCACCGCCGGGACCGCCGCCGACCGCACCGGCACGGCGACCGACCGTCCGCCCGGACACCCGGCTCATCCTCCGGGTCGACGCCACCGCCCTGCAGCGCGGTCACACCGTCGCCGGCGAGACCTGCGACATCGCCGGCCTCGGGCCCATCTCGGTCGCCGACCTCAAGGCCCTGCTGCCCGACGCCGCCATCGACGTGGTCATCACCAACGGCGTGGACGTCTTCAACGTCACCCACTTAGGCCGGCGTGCCAACGCCCGCCAGCAGGTGGTCCTCGACCTGCTCGACATCGGCTGCACCCGCGAGGGGTGCAACGCCACCCAGCACCTCCAGGTCGACCATCGCATCGACTGGCACAAGATCAAGATCACCGAGCTCGCCAACCTCGACTGGCTCTGTCCCCACGACCACGACCTCAAGACCCACCACGGCTGGCAGCTCGAGCCCGGCACCGGCAAACGCCCGATGCGACCCCCCGGCGAACAGCCCCGGCTGGACGCCGCCGGCGCCGCCTGACCCGACCAGCTCCTTGCGGCCTCTCGCGGGCTGAAGACGACCCCGATCCGGCACCCGTCTCCCTTCGAAGAGGGCCGGGCTCCCCGGAGGGAGGCGCCTCGCCTTCCGGTCCCACCCGAAGCTGAACCATCGACGCCTGCGCCGCCCGTCCCTTGCGCAGTGCCCGACCGTCCGAAACGGCGCTGCCGCCTCGAGGACGCGCCGCCAGACCACCCCGCCTCGACGGGGTCGGGGGGAACGGCGCCCGCCGACGAACCCACCAACCCCTCGCCCCCTCCGTCGCGCCGTTCCACCCTCGACGCGACGACGCCGGGCCCCGGCAAGAGTTGGCCGCGGCCTCCCCACCCGCGGCACCGCCGACGAGACCGCCGACCATGCTCACCCCCGACCTCGCGCCGTTCCCCTGGCCGCGACGGCGCGGGGGTCTCGGGACGACCTCCGCCACCACGTGCCTTACGGACGGGTGAGCGGGGGATCCGGGGGGACGGCGCGGGAGCGGAGGTCGAACGGCGACGGATGATCTCGGAGGTCGATGTCGAACACCGCCCCCGGGCCCGCCGGGTGGAGGCGCTCGAGGTCGTGGTTCACCAGCCACGGGTCGAGGCGTTCGACGGGGAGGGGGCGGCTGAACAAGAAGCCCTGCGCAGCCACGCAGCCCATTCGCACCAGCGCCCGGGCCGACGTCGTGGTCTCCACGCCCTCCGCCACCACCTCGAGGCCGAGGTTGCGGGCCAGGTCGATGATGGCGTGGACGATCGTCTCGGCGGCGGCATCCGCGGCCATGGCTGCGATGAACGACTGGTCGATCTTCAACGTGTCGACATCGAGGGTGGTCAGATACGACAGTGACGAGTGGCCCGTGCCGAAGTCGTCGATGGCGACGCGGGCGCCAAGGTCGCGCAGTCGCCTCATCACCACGGCAGCCCGCCCCGGGTTGGCCATCAGGGTCGTCTCGGTGAGCTCGATCTCGAGCGCCGACGCCGGCAGGCGCTCGGCGTCGAGCATGGCTCCGATGCTCTCCACGAGGTCGTCCTCCACGAGGTTCCGAGCGGACACGTTCACCGACACCCGGAGCGGCCGGCCCGCCCGCCGCCAGGCGCCGGCCTGGGCGATTGCCTTGGCGAGGACGTGGCGGGTGAGCGGGTGGATGATGTCGGTGCGCTCGGCGAGGGGGATGAACTCCGCCGGAGGCAGGCTGCGCCGGCCCCCTTGCTTCCAGCGCACCAGGGCCTCGACCCCCGCGATGGCGCCGTCGGCGAGGTCGACCTGCGGCTGGTACTCGAGCACGAGCTCGCCCACCTCGATGGCGTGACGCAGGCGGCCGACCACGGCGAGACGCTTGGGGCTGTAGTGGTCGAGGTCGGCGGCGTAGACCGCCACGCCCGAATGCTCCGCCTTCGCCGCGTACATGGCCACGTCGGCCTGCCGCAGCAGGCCGGAGGCGTCGACCACACGGTCGCCCGGCAGGGCCACACCGATGCTGGCATCCACGTCGACGTCGACCTCGCCCAGGGTGAAGGGCCGACGGAGCTGGGACAGCACCTCGTGGGCGCGCCGGGTCGCGCGGTCGGCACCGGCCGCCTCGACGAGGAGGGCGAACTCGTCCCCGCCGAGGCGGGCGAGGACGTCGTCACGGGTCAGCCACGATCGCAACCGGCCGCCCACCTCGATGAGCAACTCGTCGCCGCTGGCGTGCCCCAAGGTGTCGTTGACCTCCTTGAAGCGGTCGAGATCGACGAGCAGCACCGCGAGGGCGGCGCTGTCCGCGGCCAGGCGCTCCTCGAGGCGCCGGTGGAACAGCGTCCGGTTCGGGAGCCCCGTGAGTGCGTCGTGGGTGGCGAGGAACTCGTTCTCCGCCGACTCCGCACGAAGGCGGTCGACCAGCCCGACGTTGCGCAACGACACCGCGGCGTGCGAGCACAGGGTGCTGAAGAGGCGGGCGTCCTCCTGGTCGAAGCGGCGAGTGGCCCCGCTGCGGTCGCCGACGCCGATCACCACCCGGTGGCCCTCCCCCACCGTCAGGCACTCGACGAGCGCCTCCGACAGCCCGACCGCGGCGAGCTCGGCAGAGGCCTGCCCCCGGGGTCCGTACAGGCGGACACCGTCGCGCGCCACCGCGCTGACCCGATCGAACGCCGTCACCGACTCGACGTCGATGGCACCTCCACCGACGTGGTGCACCTGCTTCAGCGGCTCGGATGCGTCGGGCGACCACACCCAGGCCGTGTCGGCCCGAAGCACGTCGGCGATGCGTGGCAGCAGGCTCGACTCCACGTCACCAGCGGCGACCGCGGCACCCAGATCACGGGCGAAGGCGTCCAACCGGGCCATCGCGTGGTGACGAGCGACCACACGGGCGTACGAGCGGGTCATGCCCACCACGAACACGATGATGGGCACGGCCAGCCAGGCTTCCTCCCACCCCTCTTGGATGCCGCTCACGATCATGAGGGCGACGGCCACGTCGATGACCGCCATCGCCATGGGCACCCAGATCCCCCGCAGCAGCGACGGCTCCCAGACCCCCTGGTGGAGGCTGATCGCGGCAGTCACGACGATGCCGCCCACCAGATCGGCCACGACGACTGCGACGACCGCGGCGAGCCAGACCTCGGTCCCCCGTGCGTCCTGGACACCGAGGGCAACCAGCACCGCACCGGCGACCGCCACCTCGAGAGCGTGGGAGAGCAGGTTCAGCAGGAGCTTCTCGCCCCGCTGGTGACGCACGCCCACGAGCACGACCGCCGACGCCACCACCCGCGCCACCACCACCAGCGCCACGGGGAGGAAGAAGAGGCCGATGACGAGGGGCACCGAGGTGAGGGCGAACGAGTGCGACTCCCGCCGCAGCTCGATCTCCACCTCGAACAGCTCGGCGAGAAGGTACAGCGCCAGGACCAGGGCGAACACCCCCCAGTGCACGCCGTGACCGTCGTGGTGGACCTCGGTCCCGCCCAGCGGCCCCAACAGGACGAAGAGCGCCACGGCGAGGCCCGCGCAGAGCCACAACACCCGCCGCCGACCTCGATCGAGGTCAGGGCCCTCGAGGGGACAAGGGTCCCCGGGGGCCGGGTGCCCGGCGTTCGGCACTCGCTCGACCGGAAGGGTCACGTCGAGGGCCTGGCCCCGCTCATTCCCACGCCCCGTTTCGCCAGGTGTGCCCTCGCCAGGTGTGCCCCGACCAGAGCTCGGCCCGCCAGGTGTGACCGGTCCAGGCCTCGGAACGCCACGTGTGACCCTGCAAGGGCGACCCGGCCACGCCCACGCCTTCCCAGTCGGCGCCGGACCAGACGTTGCCATTCCACACCCCCCCGCTCCAGGCGGCGCCGGCGGCCGAGAGCGGGGCCCAGGTGCTCGGGGCCCAGGGGGCGCCCTGGAGATCGATCTCGCCCTCGAGCACGGTCCCGTCATCGGCAACGAGGTGCAGGTCACCTCGAGCGGCCTCGATCGACCCCGTCCCCGCGGAGATCGGGAAGGACTGGTCGACCACCGGCGTCGCCGCCCGCAGTGCGCCACGCAGGTCGATCATCCCGGCCCCCTGGCCCGGGAGCGTCCCGTCGCCCAGTGGCCGCGCCGAGCCCATGAGCAGCGCTTTGACCTGGTCCGGGGTGAGCTCGGGCCGATCGCTCAGCAGCTGCGCGGCCGCGCCGGCCACCACCGCCGCAGCCTGCGACGTCCCCGAGCCACGGAACAGCGCATTGGCGACCACCGCGCTGGGATTGGCCAGGTCCACCGCCGAGCCCGGCGCCCGCAGTCCGAGCACCGAGACCCCCGGGGCGATCAGGTCCACCCCGCGATCAGGGGTGCCGACCGCAGAGAACGAGGCGACGACGTCGTCGTTGCGGTTCTGGGGGATGCGCGTGTCCGCGGCGCCGACGGTCAGCACGTAGGGGTCGACCGCGGGGTCGGAGAGCGGCCCGGCGGAGTTGCCCGCGGCGACGACCACCACGATCCCGTGGTGCCACGCCGACTCGACGGCATGGGCCAGGGGGTCGACGAGGTAGGACTGGGTCGAATCGGTGCCGCCGGAGAGGCTCAGGACCCGGATGTTCAGACCGGGGTCCTTGCGGTGCTGCACGGCCCAGTCGACCGCAGCGATCATCTGCGACACGTCCACGCCGCCGTCGGAGGAGGCCACCTTGAGGTTCACGATCCGCGCGGCACGGGCCATGCCGAGCCCGCCCCCGAGGATGCTGGCCATGTGCGTGCCGTGGCCGTACGCGTCGAGCCCAGGGGGAAGGCCGGCTTGGCGGTCGAGCGAGAGGTCGGGCCCGTTCACGATCAGGTCCGGGTCATCGAGGCCCCGTACGGGAGCGACCCCCGTGTCGACGAGGGCGATGTCGATGCCCGAACCGTCTGCGCCACGCCGCTCCGCCCAGTCGGACTGGACGATGCCACGGACCTCACGCAGCAGGATCGGCCGTGCCGAGCCCCACCAGCGGAACTCCTGGCCCCAGCGCTGACGCGAGTTCGGTTCGGACCATCCAGGTGCTCGGCCAGGGTGACCGTGGGCGGCCGCCGGCGACGGCGACGCCGTGGCCAGCACGACCAGAACGAGGGCGGCCGCCCCCAGGGCCACCATCCGGCGCCCGAGCCACCGCCGTGGCCGCGCTGATGAACCCCGCCCGAGAGAATCCCTCAACGTTCGCCCCCCCAGGTAACGCCCTGCTGTGAGGAGGAGCCTACGTCACTTGGCGTGGCTTGGCAAACGCCAGGAGTGGTATCCGGGACCGCCCACAGTGGGCGGCGTGCACCTCAGACCGGGAGGCCCGAGGACGGGTCGGTCCCCGCGTCCTCCGGGGCCCCCGCGTCGACGCCGTCACCCGATGGCTCGCTCGTCGCCCCGCTCCGATGCAGGGCGAAGCCCGCCAGGGGGAACACCAGCACCGAGACCATCCCCGCCCCGACCAAGGCGGCGGCGTTCTCGGGCAGCATGCGTTCGGTCTCGAGGCCGATCTCGGTGATCACGACCACGAGGGGCAGCGCGGTCGCCGAGAAGAACGCGAGCGCAGCCCGATCCCGCCGGACCAGGTCCCGGCGGTAGAGCAGCATGGCCGGCAGGCCCCGGGCGACGAGGAACAGCATGAGGAAGAGGGGCACCCGCAACAGGGTGGTGGGCTCCGAGATGAGGGCGTCGAGGTCGAACTTCATCCCGCTCACCACGAAGAAGATGGGGATGAGGAAGCCGAAACCCAGGGCTGACAGCTTCGAGCCCACCGCTTCGGACTGCTCGCCGGCGGTGAAGAGTCGCACGATGATGCCGGCCGCGAACGCGCCGAGCAGGACGTCGAGCCCGAGGTGCCCGGCCACCCAGACGAGGGCCACGACCATGAGGACGGCGATGCGCACCGGAAGCTGTGCGCTCGAGTCGAGGTGCCTTCGCATGAGGTCCAGCACCTTCGGCGAGCGGGCGCGGGTGGCGATCAGGGTGGCGCCGACCGCCAGCGCGATGAAGGCCACCAGCAACAGGGCGGTCGTACCGGGGTTGTCGCTGGTCAACAGCAGGGCGATCGCGACGATGGGCAGGAACTCCCCCACCGTGCCGACTGCCAGGACGAGGGCCCCGAAGCGGCTCTCGAGGACGCCGGCGTCGCTGAGCATCGGCAGCAGCGTCCCCAACGCCGTGGTGGTGAGGCAGAGGCCGATGAGCAGGTCGGACAGAGCGAAGCCGGTGGCCACCAGGAACGCCGCCACCCCCAGCGCGACGACGAGCGACAGGAACCAGCCCCGGGTGGCTCGGTCGAGAGGGCGCCCCTTGATGCGGTCGAGATCGATCTCGTAGCCGGCGAGGAACATCAGGAAGCTGAGGCCCAGGTTGCCGAAGCCGGCGACCACCGGCGTCACCTCGGCGAGCCCCAGCACCTGTTGTCCGATGACGATGCCGAAGGCGATCTCGAGCACCACCCCCGGGATGCGGAACCGGCGCAGGGCTTCCGCGGCCAGGGGCGCGAGCACCGCCGCCACGATGATGAGGGCGAGCGACGAGGCGCTGGCCGAGTCCATGGGCGGGCGAGGTTAACCGAGAGGTCACGGCCCTCCCGGGTTCTCCTAGGATCCTGCAGACATGGCCGCGACCGCGCCACCGGAGGGGGCTCCCACCGGCTTCCTCCCCGTCGTCACCTCGGTGATCGAGCGGCGCTGGACGTCGTCGGTGTTCGGCATCGTGGCCGAGGGGCGCATCCGGCGGCGCCCGTCCGACATCGCCAAGACCCTGGCCTCGGCGCTGCTCGTGGGCGTGCTCGCCGCCGGGGCGGTGAGCGGCACCAAGATCGAAAGCGGCGTGGTCGACCTCCTCGCCAGCCTGCCCGGGACCCTCGGCACCGTGTTCGAGGGCTTCTACATGACGGGGGTGGTGCTCGCCGCGGTGCTGATCGTCACCGCGCTGGTGGCGCGAAGGGCGCGCCTTCTCGGGACGCTCGTGGTGGCGGGCGGGGTGGCGTGGCTCGCGTCGGTGGCGCTCGGCGAGCTCGTCGACCTCCCGGATGCCCTGGTCGACTCCGGCGCCAGCCTCCACGGCCAGCACCCCGACTTCCCGGTGGTCCCGCTGGCGACCGTCGCCGCGGTGATCCTCGCCGCCCGTCCCTACCTGACCCGACCCGCCCGCCGGCTCCTCGAGGCCGTGTACTGGCTCACGGCCATCGGTGCCGTCGGCCTCGGCGCCGGCCTGCCCATCGCGGTCATCGCCAGCCTCTTCCTCGGTTGGGGGGTCGCCGCCCTCGCCCACCTGGTCTTCGGATCCCCGGCCGCCACCCCCTCCCCGCGCCAGGTGGAGCAGTCCCTCCAGGACCTCGGCGTGCCCACGGACGGGCTGGTGCTCGACCCCGTGCAGCGCTGGGGGCGCAGCCGCTACCGCGCCGGCGACGACGGCGCGGTCAGCATCGCCGTGCTCGGGCGCGACAGCACCGATGCCCGCCTGTTCCACAAGCTCTGGCGCTTCGTCTGGTACAAGGACTCCGGCCCGACGCTCTCGTTGACGCGCGAGGGCCAGGTCGAGCACGAGGCCTACGTGCTCCTCCTCGCCGCCCGCACCGGCGCCCGTGTGCCCGACGTCGTGGCCGCCGGCGTCTCCGGCGCCCGTGACGACGCCGTCCTCGTGGCCCGGGACCCCGAAGGCATCCCGTTCACCGAGCTCGAGCCCGAGGCCATCACGGACACGGTCCTCGACGCGGCGTGGGCCAACCTCGGCCACCTCCACGCCGCCCGCCTCGCCCACGGCGACGCCGCCGCCCGCAACTTCGTCCTCGCCGCCGACGGCTCCGTCGGCGTGGTCGACCTCGCCACCGCCACCACCTCGGCGGGCGACCACCGACGCGCCCTCGACGACGTCACCCTCCTCGCCACCAGCGCCGAGCTCGTCGGCGTCGACCGCTCCCTCGACGCCGCCGAGCGTGGCCTCGGCTCGGAGACCCTGGCCGAGCGGCTCTCGCTGTTCCAGCCTTCGGCGCTCACCTCGGCCTCCCGTCGTGACCTGGCCGAGCCGAAGAGCGCCCTGAAGGCCCTCGCCGAGGCCGCCGCCGAACGGACCGACAGCGAGGTCCCCAGCCCCGCCGCCCTCCGCCGCTTCTCGCTCGGCAGCATCCTGCTCGCCGGCGCCTTCTGCTTCGGCCTCTACCTGCTCATCGGCCAGCTCGTGGGCGTGGCCGAGATGGGCGACATCTTCAAGGGCGCCATCTGGGAGTGGGTGCTGGTCACCGCCCTGCTCTCGCAGATGCCGCAGTTCGCCCAGGCGGTGGCCATGCTCGGCAGCGTCTCGGCGCCCCTGCCCATGGGGCCCGTCGTCGGCGTCCAGTTCGCCAACGCCTTCACGGGCCTGGTGGGCGGCACCGCCGGCAACGCCACCCTGGTCATCCGCTTCTTCCAGCAGCGGGGCCTCGCCCCCGCCGTGGCGGTCAGCTCCGGGCTCTTGAACTCGGCTGCCAGCTTCATCACCGAAGCGATCCTGGTCGTCATCGGGGTGGCCCTGGGCGCGGCGACGATGACGAGCTCCTCATCGAGCAGTTCCTCGTCCTCCGGTGGCGGCGTGCCGGACTGGGCGCTGGCCCTCGGCGCCGCCGTGGGCATCGCCCTCATCCTGGCCATCGCGGTGCCCAAGTTCCGGGCCCGCATCCGCAACGTCGTCGAGAGCCAGCTCAAGGCCGCGGTCGCCAACATCCGCGGCATCCTCGCCACCCCCCTCAAGGCGGTGCAGCTCTTCGGCGGCCAGTTGGTCTCCCAGGTCCTGTTCGCCATGGTCCTCGGCGCCGCCCTGCACGCCTACGGCGAGTCACTGCCCCTGATGCAGCTCATCGTCATCAACAGCTTCGCCTCGTTCATCGGCGGCGCCATGCCCGTCCCGGGCGGCATGGGCGTGGTCGAGACCGGGTTGATCGCCGGCTTCACCGCTGCGGGCATCCCCCAGGCCGAGGCCACCGCCGCCACCTTCACCGCCCGCATGTTCACGGCCTACCTCCCGCCGATCTGGGGCTGGTTCGCCCTCCAGTGGCTGCGCCGGCAGGACTACGTCTGAACGCTGGGCGCCGGCTCGTCCGCCGAGGCCAGTTCGTCGAGCAGCAGGCGGGCCCCCCAGAAGAAGCAGACGGCACCGAGGAAGGTGCCCGAGTTGGCCAGCGAGGCGTCGAGCAGGTCACCGGTGTCGGGCACGATGAACGCGGCGAGGGCCGAGATCATGAAGAAGATCGACCCCACCATGTTGAGCACGACGATCCACCACGACACGTCGCGGTCACGCCACGAGAACCAGGCGTGGCAGACCTCCATGATGGCCAGCTCGCTGGCCACGAGGAAGCAGATGGATCCGACGAAGTCGGGCGTCCACACCCGCAGGAGCTCCTGTTGGGTGGAGAAACCCGTGCGCATGGCCGCGAAGGTGTTCACGTTGAACCAGAGGGTGCCCACCGACTGGATGGCACAGGCCCACCAGTCGATGCGGCGGGGCTGGACCGCGAACAGCCGGACCGGCGTCCCGGGCGGGCGGCCGGCGTTGATGGACTGGACGAACTGGCTGTAGCCCGCCGAGGTGAAGAAGATCGAGCCCACGAAGAAGACGAGGCCGACGACCCCGGGCGACACCACCGAGGAGAAACCGGGCACCGCGCCGAGGGCGAAGCAGAACGACCCGACCATGAACAGCACCGCCACCCACCAGCCGAGCTCGCGCGGGGCCCAGATGACGCGCCGGTGCGCCGGCGCCGCCGCGCCCTCCACCTGCGGTGGGAGGCCCTTGCGCTGGCGTCGTGAGCTGTAGACGAGCCGCGAGCCGTCGGGCCGCTTCACCACCTCGCGGGTGAGGAATGGCCCGAAGCGGACACGCTCGACGGATTCGTCCTCGCCCGGCGGCCGCCACGGCGCACGCGAGGACAGGGCACCGGTGCCCATGGATCAGGTGCCGGCGTCGACCGGCGCCGGGGCGTCGGGGTCGGGGACGTCCGGCGTGGCGGCCCGGTCGGCGAGGCGCACGACCAGCAGCTCGTAGGCCCCCACGAGGGCCACGAGCAGGAAGAACCCCAGCCACGAGACGTCCAGGAACCAGAGCAGGAGGAGGCCCACGATGGCGCCGCCCCACTGGAGGGCGTCCCGGTTGGCGTGGACCCAGGCGAGGGTGTCCTCGTCCTGGCTGCGTTCCTGGGCGGTGCTGACCAGCGAGTGGAAGAGCTGGGCGACCTTGGCCCGCAGGGACACCACCCAGGGGTACGGGCCGGTGAGCACCGCCACCACGATGATGGCGGCGGCCACCCAGAGGACGACCTCGGCGCCCGTGCGCAGCGGGTCCACCACCCGGTCGGTGACGACCTGCACCGCAGGGACGTTCTCGGGGATCTTGACCAGGTTCAGCAGGTCGCCCTGGATGCGCAGCGACAGCCGTCGGATCAGCACCATGCCCACCGAGATGGCGACCGCCAACTGCAGCAGGGTGCGTCGGCGGTGGGCCGAGAGCAGCAGGGTGAGGGGCAGCAGGATGATGGTCAGCGCGACGAGCACCCACACCACCTTGTTGAACAGGGCGATGCCGTCCTGGGCCGCCTGCAACGAGCCCTGGTCGTAGACGGTGATGGTGCCGAAGTTGTCGTCGAGGGTGACCCCGAGCGCGTCCCCGATCTTCTGACGGGCGTCCGCGGGCAGGTCGTCGACGGTCACGGTGGGGATGTCGACGTTGCGCCCGAGGATCTCCGGCGAGGCGTCACCGATGCGCGCCAGCACTTGGTCGATCACCGGCAGGAAGTTCAACGTCACCGAGTCGGCGTTCGCCTGCACGATGTCGGAGTCATTGCCCTCGAGGAGGGCGACCGCCTGCTGGTGCGCGGTGTCCACGATGTTCTCGAAGAGCTGTTGGAACTCCGGCGAGGCGAAGACCTCCTCGACCTTGCCCCGCACGAACGACTCCACCCCGCTGGCCAGGGTGGGCGCCAGGATCTGGGCCCGGTCGGGCAGCGCCTCGGCGATGAGGTTCTCCACGTCGACGAGGGTCATGACCTCCTTGGTGGTGAAGCGGGCCAGCGACTGCTGCACGGCCTGCTCCTCGATCACGGTGCCGATGCGAGCGGCGAACACGTCGTTGTTCAAGAAGTTGCGGCTGGCCCAGACCCCGATGGACGCGGCCATGAAGCACAGCGCGGTGAAGACCACGAGCACGCCCACGAGCCCGTTGCGGGCCTTGCGCCCCACCCCGTGGCCGTGGTGGTGCTGCGCTTCGACCTCGGCCTCGAGCGCGGCCACCTCGGCCTTGAGCTTCTCGACCTCCTCCGCGTTCCGCTCGGGGGTCACCCCGCTGGACGCCTCCGGCACGTCCTCGGTGGTGGGCACGTCCACCGCGTCGTCGGTGCCGGCGTCGTCACTCACGTCGCCGTCGTCGTTGTCGCTGGTCATGGCTGGTCACGCATCCTTCGTGGGTCCGTTCGATCGATGGGGTTGCAGGCCATGGCCTACGGTGGGGGCCCGATGACCCCCGAAGACCACCACTGGAACGCCTCGGGCGCCGAGGCCCGCTCCGCAGTGGGCACCGCCGTGGTGGCGGTGGTGGCCTACGAGTTGGTGGCGGGGGCGGTCAACGAGTTCCTCGACGGGGACGTCGTGCCGTCGCTGATGCCCCGCATCAACGCGATGAGCCCCCGCACGGTGGCCAAGGCGGTCACCCCGCAGTGGACCCGCTACGCCGGCTGGATCGCGGTGGGTGCGGCCTACACCGTCGGGGCGAAGGCCCTGCGCAGCGCACTGCCCGCCCGCCTGCGGCGCTGACGTCGGGCGGCGCGTCCGCCCGACACGGCCACAACGGCAAAAGGGGCCGACCCGGCGAACCGGACCGGCCCCTCTCGCGTCGAGCATCAGCCGTTGACGACCTTGGCCTTCATCGACTCGAACTCGGCGTCGGTGATGGCGCCGGACGCCTTGAGGTCGGCCAGCTTCGCGAGCTGGTCGGCGGCGGTGCCGGTCCCGGCGGTCTCCTGCACGTAGCTCTTGAACTGCGCCTCGGCCTCGGCCTGACGGGCGGCGGCACGCTCACCCATGCTGTGACCGCGGATGATCAGGTACATGAAGACGCCCAGGTAGGGGGCGAAGAGCACGAAGATCACCCAGAGGAACTTCTTGACCCCGGACTCGTCCTTGTCCGCGAACAGGTCGGCGAACACGGTGATGAGCAGCCAGAACCACAGCATCAGGATGAACAGCCAGAACATGGTGATGATCAGGTCGCCCTGACCCACGTCGGCAAGCAGCATGGTGCACCTCGTATCGGTGTAGTCGGATTGCGTTGAGGGGCGTGCGCCCGCTCCGCTGTGCTCAACGTAATGCAACCGACGGGCTCCACCTAGTGACGAGCGGCCCGTCGCGGTCGAATCACCCCGTTCGGGTGAGGGCACCGCCCTCAGAGGTAGCTGCGGGCGATCAGCGACCGGGTCGTGAACCAGCCCACGCAGGGCGGGAACCAGAACGTGAAGAGGCGGTGGGTGAGCACCGCGGGGATGGCGACATCGCTCGGCACTCCCACCGCGGTCAGGCCCGCGACCATGGCCGCCTCCGCCACGCCCATCCCGCCGGGGACGGGCACCACGCTCGACAGCGTCGAGGCGCCGATGTTGACCACGACGAGGTTGGCCAGCGAGATGCTGCCGCCGTAGGCGTGCACGCAGGCACCCAGGCACAGCGCGAAGCCCAGGCTCGAGGCCGCCGCGCTCCCGAGCAGCACCGCGGCGCGGCGCGGGTGGGCGAACACCTGCCGGAAGGTGTCCCAGATCCGCTTGAGGGGCGGCAGGACCAGGTTGCGCAGCTTGGGCAGCCGCCACACGAGCCCGACGGCCACGCCGAGCGCGATCACCGCCAGCAGCACGATCTGCGCGTTGCCGGAGAGGGTGCTCGAGGCATCGAAGCTCTGGCCCGAGATCCACAGGGCCACGAGGAAGAGCACCGCTTGCACCAACGACCCCGACCAGCTCACCAGGAGGCTCGGGCCCACCGCCGTGGTGACGTCCATGCCCGCGCACTGGAGGTAGCGGATGTTCATCACGGAGGCGCCGTAGCCACCCGGGGTCGCCAGCGTGGTGAAGGCGGTGGCGTACTGGAGCTGGAAGGTCGGTTCGAGCTGCAGCTTCACGGGTGACGCCGCCATCAGCGCGGTCGAGCCCGCCAGTCGGGGGATGAACGAGATCAGGAAGGCGAGTACCAACCACCCGATCGACGCCCCGGCCAGCGCCGCGCCCATGTCACCGAACTCGCTGATCTGGCTGAGCAGGTAGTAGACCGCGAACATCGTGGCGAAGGCCATGAAGAGGTTCTGGGGCTTGACCCGCCGCAGCTCCTCGAGCTTGGGCTCGTCCACCTCGAGGGCCTCCGCCGTGGCCTTGCGCAGCCCGCCGAGGTACTTGCGCGCCCCCTTCATGCTGTGGCGGGTGGTGCGGGTCAGGGCCATGGCCTGCAGCCGCGGGAGGGCAGCCTCGACCGCCTCGGCACCGATGCCGCGGATCGCGGCCTGCGCCGCCCGGGCCTCGTCGGCGAGCAGCGAGGTCCACACCAGCACCTCGGCCACGTCGGCATCGAGGCGGTCGGCGGGGGCCGAGGTGGACGCCCGGCCGAAGTCCGTGATGGTGGCGGCGGGCGCGTCCTCGTCGTGGAGCACGACGTGGTCGGCGCTCAGCGAACCGTGGGCGATGCCCGCCCCGTGCAGGCGGGCCACCTCGGACCAGACCGCGTCGAGCACGCCGTCGTCGACCTCGTCGGCGGCGAGGCGATCACAGGTCCGACCTTCGGGCCGGTGTTCGACCAACAGGGCGGCGTCCGGCCCGGCGGTGGCCGCGGCCACGACGTCGGGCACGGACACCCCGCCCCGGGCCGCCAGCAGGTCGACGAAGGCCTCGTGCTCGACCTCCTGGCGACGGGTCAGGTACAGCGTCGGGCCCGAGTCCTTCGTGGTCATCCAGCGCCACGCCTTCGACAGGAACTGGGCGTCGCGCTGGTCCCGGCCGATGACCTTCACCGAGAGCGGCGGCCCGTCGTCCTGGTCGGCCAGCATCAAGGTGGCGCCCTGCCGGCGCTCGGGAGCGAGTCGCACCTCGTCGACCGCGATGCCGAGCTCGCCGAGCGCGCCCTGGATCTGCCCCACGGAGGGCCGACCCGCAGGCGAGCCGAAGAGCAACAGCACCGCCTTGCCTGCGATCAGCCCGATGAGGAGGCCACCCACGACGTCCTCGGTGCTGGCGACCGCCAGGTACATGCCGGCGAGGGACACCACCGTGACGACCGCGAAGCCGAGCCGGCGCAGGGGCCGGGTGAGGTAGGGCGCGGCGACGACCACGAGGGACAGGACCGTGGCGGTACGGACCAGGGGGAACGACGGTCCGGAGCCGGTGCGCACCACGGCGTCGACGGCTTCGGCGACCCCGTCGCCGTCGATGAACACGGCCAGGACGGACGACGTCACCCAGGCCAGGACTCCGGCGAGGCACAGGTCACGGGCGAGGCGCCGGCGCCGGGCCACCAGCGCGGCGACCGCGACCAGAGCGACGATCCAGGCGCCCCCGAGGGCGTAGAAGACGTCGAAGACCCCCTGGGCCGCGTTGGGCAGGTGGTTGACGAGCCGGAAGAGGTCGCTGCCCAACTGTGTGCGGGCGGGCTGGCGCAGGGCGAGCACCAGCAACAGCAGCAGGGCGACGCAGATCGACACGGCGTCGCCGGGGCGGCGGACCAGCTCCTCCTGGGCGACCGGCGGCCGCAACAGTGGTCGGCGATGGTCCTCGGTGGCGTCCCCGTCGGCGCCCCCAGGGCTGGCGTCGTCGGAGGGGCCGCGGGCGTCCGCTTCCGGCGAGCGCTCGCCGGTGTCAGCGCCCCGGGTCACGCCGCTCATCCTGCCAGGCCGCGGCCCCACGGTCCTGCGAAGCTCCGCACGCTCGGGTGCCGTGCGGTCCTGGCCGCGCGGGAACGAGGTGACGCAGTGGCAGAGGCGTCGCCGCCCTCAGGCGGCATCGACCGAGTCGACCGGCACCGCCCGCGCCGACCCCCCGGCGCCGGCCAGGAACTCGAGCACGAGGCGGTTGAAGGTGCTGGCGTGCTCGAACATGAAGCCGTGGGCCGCGCCCCGCACCACGGCCATCTTGGCCCCGGGGATGAGGGTGGCCAGCTCCTCCGAGTCACCCCGCGGGGTGAGGATGTCCTGGCTGCCCACGAGGATCAGCGTCGGCACCGCCACGCGGTGCAGCTCCTCGCGGAGCGACTCGTCCGCGTCGAGGATGGCGTCGACCTGGGCGATGAAGGCGTCGGGCGAGGCGTTGAGGGCCAGACCGCCGACCGGGCCGATGAGGGGGCGCAGGCGGCGGAACGACCGCGCCCCGAACAGCCAGCGGGCGTTGCGCTGGACGAACGAAGCCATGCCCTCGGTCTCGGCCAGCGCCGCCCACTCGCTGAGCAGCTCCCGCCGCCACGGGAGCTGACGGCAGGCCGTGCAGGCCAGGGTGAGCGATCGCACGCGGTCGGCGTGGAGCACGCCGATGATCTGGCTGATCACCCCGCCCATCGAGGCGCCCATCACATGGGCCTTGTCGACGCCGGCGTCGTCGAGGACGGCCATCGCGTCACGGGCCATCATCGAGAGGTCGTACGGGCCCGGCGGCTTGTCGGACTTGCCCACCCCCCGGTTGTCCAGGGCGATGCATCGGTACTTGGCCCCGAAGGCCCGCCGCTGGAGGATCCAGCCCCGGAGGTCCGCGCCGAGGCCCTGGACCATGAGGACGGGCTCGCCGTCCGGGTTGCCCCAGGTCTCGTAGCGGATGCGGGTGCCATCCTCACCCCAGGTGAAGGCCATGGCTCAATCCTTGCGGCTGCGTCGGCCCAGCAGGAAACCGGCGGCGGCACCCAGCACGGCGATGCCCACGAGCACCCAGATGAGGGCCACGTTGATGTCGAAGACGAGGAAGTCGATGTTGACCTCGTCGCGGTTCGAGAGCACGAAGGCCAGGAGCAGCACGACGATGGCGATCGTGCCGATGAGCTGGCCGTTGACCCTCGATCGCCCGGCGGGGTTGGGTTCGGACACCTCCTAGGCCCCGTGGGCGATCTTGCGCAGCCCGAACGCCGTGATGAGCTCACCGATGCCGGCGATCAGCGCACCGATGCCGAGGAGCAGGCCCACCAGGGCCACGCCGGCCTCGGGCCACACCATCAGGGCGATACCGAAGCCGATCCCCACCACGCCGACGACGAGCAGTGGCACGGTGTAGTCGTCACGCTCGGTGAAGGCCGCCACCGCCCGGAAGAGCCCCCGCAGCAGGTAGCCGATGCCGGCGATGACCGCGACCACCTGGACGGTCACGTCGGGCCACAGCAGGAGCACGAGGCCGGCGATCACCGAGACGAGGGCCCAGCCGATGCCGACCTCACGTCGGCGGGAGCCGAAGAACCCGCTGATGCCGCCGATGAGCAGGAAGAGACCGGCCAGCCACGCCAGGGCGGCGATGCTCTTGAAGGGCCGGGTGATCATGAGCAGGCCGATGGTGATCGAGAACAGCCCGATGACCAGCATCACCCACCAGTACTTCGCGCCGGCCTGCAGGTCGGCGTCGCTCGTCGCGTCCATGTCGTCCCCCTTGGGTGGTCACCGTGACCACCCGGTGATGGGCACGCTACTCCCCGTCGGGGTGCGCCTCGGCGCCGTCAGGAGCGGTCGAGCAGCGCCTGCACGGCGAGGCGGGTGTGCTCCGCGAGCTCGGCCACGGCGAGGGGGCCCGGGTGGACCGCTGCCTCGATCGGCTCGCCGAGGGTGACCCGCCAGTAGCGACCAAGCTCACGGCCGTCGACCGCCACCGGCACGACGGGCACGCCGGCGGCGACCACGGGGGCCAGCACCTCGGGGTGCAGGGCGCCGGCATGGCCGCGGCGGACGGGCTCGCGGCCGAGGGTGAGGCCCACGACCTCGCCGGCGCGCAGGAGGCCGGCGATCTCGTCGGGGCGGTCGACCACCGCACCGAGGCGGCGCAGGGTGGGACCGACGGGGGCGACGTCGGGGACGCCCACGAAGCGCACGTGACGGTCGGCGGTGCGGCGGATGGCCTCCGCGACCACCCACGGCTCCGAGAGGCCGAGGCGCCGGCTGATGACGACGGCGAACGGGCCGTCGGGGAGGTCCAGGACGCCCTCCACGTCGATGTCCCAGCGCATCCGGGCCGCTGGGGCGAGCAGCTCGACGAGCTCGACGTCGAGGCCCCACGGGTCGACCGCGAACGAGCCGTCGACCCGGCGCCGCAGGAGGTCGGCGGTGGCGGCCATCAGGCGACCTCGGCCTTGGCGTCGCCGAAGGTCACGTACGTCACGCCGGCCCACTGGAACAGGTCCTTCACCACCTCCGTGGTGTCCCACCGCGGGTGCACGCCGAGGACCTCGACGCACTGGCCCCCGTCGGCGGTGCGGCCGCGGATCAGCAGCTCACGCAGGTGCTCGGGCAGCGGCGAGCCCGCCACCTCGGCGGCGACCCGCGCCAGGGACCACGCCGGGCCGACGATGGGCAGCGGGAGGCGGCCACCCAGGCGGGCGGCCTGGCTGGCGGTGATGGCGCCGTCGCCCACCACGTTGAGGGGGCCGTCGTGGTCGGAGGCGACCGCGGCGACGATGGCGGCGGCGGCGTCCTCCTGGTGGAGCAGGGAGAAGGGCAGGTCGGAGGTGGCGCTCACGGGCACGACCGGCAGGCGCAGGTAGCGGCCGAGCGGGCTCGGGAAGTGCGGGCCCATCACGGGGGCGAGGCGCAGGGCGGTGACGGGGACGCCGGCCACATCGCCGGCCACGCCGGCCACCCGCTCGGCGTGGAGCAGGGAGACCCCGAAGGGCGTGGTGGGCTCGGGCGGCACCGACTCGTCGGGACGGGTGGCGGCACCGCGACCCCGGCCGTAGACCTCGATGCCCGAGCGCAGCACGATGCGCTCGAGGCTCGGGCACTCGGCGGCGGCGCCGAGGACGCCGATGGTGCCGGCCTCGGTGCGTTCCACCGCCGCCTTGGGTGAGCACCGGGCGTTGGGCTCGTAGGTGCCGACGTGGGCCACGACGGTGGGTTCGAACTCGCGCACCAACGCGACGTTGCGCGCCCGGTCGCGGGGGTCGACTCGGTGGAAGTCGGTGCGGGTGAGGTAGCGGCGGGGCGGCTCGATGTCGATGCCGACGATGGCCTCGACGTCGGCGCGGGCCTCGAGCAGCAGCGCCACCCGGGTCCCGAGCTCGCCCCCCAACCCTGTCACCAGGACGCGCATCAGACCACCGCTCGTTCTGGCGCCCGATGTACTGGCCCTGACCAGTAGATCAGGCGCCAGTTCGGGGGAGCTGTCACTCGAAGACCTGTCACTCGAACACCTGTCACTCGAAGACCTGTCACTCGAAGACCTGTCACTCGAACACCTCGGGCCGCAGGGTCGGGAACGCCACCACGTCGCGGATGGTGGCGATGTCACCCAACAGCATGACCAACCGGTCCATGCCGATGCCAAGACCGCCGGTCGGGGGCAACCCGTACTCGAGGGCCCGCACGTAGTCCTCGTCGATGACCGCGGCGGCTTCTTCGTCGCCGGCGGCGGCCTTGGCGGCCTGGTCCTCGAAGCGGGCCCGCTGCTCGACGGGGTCGACCAGCTCGCTGAAGGCGTTGCACAGCTCCCGGCCGGCGACGATGGCCTCGAAGCGCTCGACCATGTCCGGCAGCTCACGGTGGTCCCGCGAGAGCGGCGACACCTCGAGCGGGTAGTCCGTGACGAACACCGGGCCCCACAGCTGGTGCTCGGTGGTCTTCTCGTAGATCTCGAGGACCAGCTTTCCGGGGCCCCAGTCGTCCTCGACGGGGACGCCGTGCTCGGTGGCGATGGCGCGCAGGTCGTCGAGGGGCAGGCGCACGTCGAGGCGCACGCCGGCGATCTCCTCGACGAGGTCGCACATCGACGCCCGCCGCCACGGCACCGAGAGGTCCAGGTCGCGGCCGCCGTAGCTGAGCTGGGTGGTGCCGCAGATCTCGGTCGCCAGGTGGGCGACGAGCTCCTCGGTGAGCGCCATCATGTCGCCGTAGTCGGCGTAGGCCTGGTAGAGCTCGAGCATCGTGAACTCGGGCTGGTGGCGCGGCGAGAGGCCCTCGTTGCGGAACACCCGGGCGATCTCGAAGACCCGCTCGAAGCCACCCACCACGAGGCGCTTCAGGTAGAGCTCGGGGGCGATGCGCAGGAAGAGGTCGACGTCGAGGGCGTTGTGGTGGGTGACGAAGGGCGTGGCCGTGGCGCCGCCGGCGATGGGGTGGAACACCGGGGTCTCGACCTCGATGAAGCCTCGGTCCTCCAGCCAGCGGCGGGTGAGCGACATGATGCGGCTGCGGTTGGCGATGGCGGCCCGTGCCTCGTCGGTGACCCAGAAGTCGACGTAGCGCTGGCGGTAGCGTGTGTCGGGGTCGGTAAGGCCGTGCCACTTGTCGGGGAAGGGGCGGGCCGCCTTGGCCAGCACCTGCCACTGGTCGACCCGGACCGACAGCTCGCCGCGGCGGGTCGTCATCACCTCACCGGTGACCCCGATCCAGTCGCCGAGCGAGAGGTCACCGAAGGCCTCGTACTCGTGGGTGGTCGCCGACGGGGCGAAGAGCTGGATGCGCCCGCTGCCGTCCTGGAGGGTGCCGAAGGCCAGCTTGCCCTGGACGCGGCGCAGCATGAGGCGGCCGGCGACGGTGACGACACGGCCGGTCTCGGTGCCGGGCTCGAGGTCGGGGTAGGCCTCGTGCAGCTCGGCCGCGGTCGCGGTGGGCTCGAAACGATAAGGGATCTCAGTCATGGGGCCTCACCCTGATGCGTAGCACGGGTCTCGCTGCTCCTCGGTGCGGCGAGTGAGGGACGAGCGAGCCACCGGCGAGCTCGCGAGCCGGCGACGACAGGTGGTGCGATGAGGCGGGAGCCGAGCAGTTCAAAGCGCGTTCTTCTCGTGGATGAGGCGCAGGCCGTGCAGGGTGAGCCACGGCTCGGTGTGCTCGATGCGCTCGGAGATCGGGGAGATGAGGTGGGCGAGGCCGCCGGTGGCCACGACGGTGCACTCCCCGAGCTCGCGCTCGATGCGGTCGCAGAGGCCGTCGACCATGGCGGCGTAGCCGAAGCCGGTACCCGACTGGATCGACTCCATGGTGGACTTGCCGAGGACGTGGGTCGGACGGTCGAGGGCCACCTGGCGGACGGCCGCCGCCCGCCCGAACAGGGCGTCGAGGCTGATCTCGATGCCCGGGGCGATGGCACCACCGAGGTACTCGCCCGACCCCGACACCACGTCGCAGGTGGTGGCGGTGCCGAAGTCCACCATGATGGTCGGCCCCCCGAACAGGTCGTAGGCGGCGACCGCGTTGGCGATGCGGTCGGGGCCGACCTCCTTCGGGTCGTTGTAGAGGATGGAGATGCCGGTCTTGACGCCGGGCTCGAGCACGACGGGGTCGCCGTCGAGGTAGCGGTCGCACATGTTGCGGAGGTTGGCCGTCACCCGGGGCACGCCCGAGCAGATGGCCACACCGTCCACGTCGGCGTTCCACGAGTAGCCGGCGAGGCCGAGGAAGCCCTCGAGCATCACGGCCTGCTCGTCGGCGGTGCGCTCGGCGTGGGTGGAGATGCGCCAGTGGCCCGTGAGGCCGTCGCCGGCGCTGTGGACCGTGGGCACGGCGTGGTCGTAGAGGCCGAAGACGGTGTCGGTGTTGCCGACATCGATGACCAACAGCATCAGTGCGCTCCTGCGTCGTCGGGGGGCGGGGCGGCGGGGGAAGGACCGGCGGCTTCGGTGGCAGGGACGGCGGAGGGGGTCTGGTCCACGGCGATGTCGAGGCCGATGTCGAGCACCGGGGCCGAGTTGGTGAGCGCGCCGACCGACACCAGGTCGACCCCGGTGGCGGCGAAGGCGGCGATGGTGTCGAGGTTGATGCCCCCGGAGGCCTCGACCAGGCACGGAGGGCCGCCGGCGGCGCGGTGGGCGCCCACAGCGGCCATGGCCGCCCGCACCTCGTCGGGCGACATGTTGTCGAGCAGGAGGGCGTCGGCGCCCGCGGCCAGCGCCTCGACCACCTCTTCGAGGGTGGCGCACTCGACGTGGATGGTGCGGGCGGGCCAGCGGTCCTTGGCGGTGGCGACCGCGTCGGTGATGCCCAGCACCGTGAGGTGGTTGTCCTTCAGCATCACCCAGTCCGAGAGGTTGCCGCGGTGGTTGCGGCCCCCGCCGGCGCGGACCGCGGCCTTCTCGAGCGAGCGCAACCCCGGCGTCGTCTTGCGGGTGTCCCAGACCTGTGCGCCGCCGGCGGCAGCCTCGACGTAGCGGCGGGTGAGGGTGGCCACCCCGGACAGGTGGCTGAGGAAGTTGAGGGCGGTGCGCTCGCCCGTCAGCACCGAGGCGAGCGGGCCGTCGACGCGGCCCAGCACCTGGCCGGCGCGCACGTCGTCGCCGTCGTCGGCCACCCACTCGACCGTCACGTCGGGATCGACCTGGCGGAAGGCCTCGTCGGCGCACAGGCGCCCGGCCAGGACGCCGGCGGTGCGGGCCACGAACTCGGCGGTGGCCCGGGCGGACGCCGGAAGCAGCCCGGAGGTGAGGTCGCCGAGGGGGGTGAGGTCCTCGGCCAGGGCGCGGGCGACGGCCTCGCGCACGGCGCCGACGGGCGGGTGCAGATCGGGCCGGCTCACGCCCACCACCCTGCCCGCCCGCACTCCCCCGACACCAACACGTTCACGAGGCGGGGTGGCGCTGGACGAGGCGGCAGTGGAAGGCGGCCTCGGGGTCCGGGTACTCGAGGCGGGTGTGGGCGCCGCGACTCTCGTGACGGGCGCCGGCGGCGGCGAGGACGGCCTCGGCCACCGAGGCGAGGTTGCGCAGCTCCCACTCGGCCGGGTCGGCCGGGTCGGCGGTGGAGGCGGCGACGCCGGCGACCACCTCGCCGGTGGCTGCAAGCGAGTCCTCGTCGCGGAGCACGCCGGCGCCGCGGGTCATGGCCCGCTGGAGCTGGTCACGCCGCTCGGCGACGGTACCGACGGCCGGCGTCACGTTCGACGGAGCGGGCGCGGGCAGGGGCAGGTCCTGCCCACCGATGTCGTCGGGGCGGTCGGCGCCGCCGAGGACGGCCCGCATGGCGCCCGTGCGCTGCGGCCCGTCCGCGCCCTTGGCCATGGCCTCGACCGCCCGCGGGGCGAACACGAGGCCCTCGAGCAACGAGTTGGAGGCGAGGCGGTTGGCCCCGTGCACGCCGGTGCAGGTGGTCTCGCCGGCGGCCCACAGGCCCGGGAGACTGGTGGCGCCGTCGAGGTCGGTGACGAGGCCGCCGCAGAGGTAGTGCGCGGCCGGCGCCACGGGCAGCCAGTCGGTGGCGGGGTCGAGGTGGGCGGCGACCAGCGACCGGGCCATGGTCGGGAAGCGGTGCTCGAAGTCCTCGAGGCTCGTGGCGTCGAGCCAGAGGTGGTCGACGCCCTGTTCGATCATCGTGGCGGTGATGGCCCGCGAGACGACGTCGCGGGGCTGGAGCTCGTCCACGAAGCGCTCGCCGTTGGTGTCGCGCAGCAACGCGCCGTGACCTCGCAGCGCCTCGGAGAGCAGCGGCCGCGGCATGCGGGGGTCGTGCAGCGCGGTGGGGTGGAACTGCACGAACTCGATGTCGGCCACGGCCACGCCGGTGCGCAGGCCCATGGCGACGCCGTCACCGGTGGACTCGGCGGGGTTGGTGGTGACCGCGTAGAGCTGGCCGGCACCCCCGGTGGCCATGAGCACGTGCCCCGCCCGCACCTCCACAACGGCGCCGGCGGGGTCGAGGGCCCACACGCCCACGCATCGCCCGTCCTCCACGATCAGGTCGGTGGCGAAGTGCCGTTCGAGCACGCGCGTCGCGGTGCGGCGGGTGGCGGCGACGAGCGCCCGTTCGATCTCGTACCCGGTGGCGTCGCCGCCGGCGTGCACGATGCGCGGCAGGGTGTGACCGCCCTCGCGGGCCAGCTCGAGGGTGCCGGCGGCGTCGCGGTCGAAGGCGGCGCCGATGGCCATGAGGTCCTCGACCCGGTGGGGGCCGTCCTCGACGAGCACCCGCACCGCGTCCTCGTCGCAGAGGCCGGCGCCGGCGGCCAGGGTGTCCGAGAAGTGCAGGTCGGTGGAATCCGTGCCCGCGGCCAGCACCGCGGCCACCCCACCCTGGGCCCACTGGGTGGTGGCGGTGGACAGCACACCCTTGGTGAGCACGCCCACGCTCCACCTGTGGTGGTCGCTGGCCCGTACGGCGGCCGACAGCCCGGCCACCCCCGAACCGAGGACCAGCAGGTCCAGCGCCTGCCCCTCGGGCTCGGGTTGGGCCATGTGGGGCTAGCGCGCTCCCTCGTGCACGCTCGCCAGGTCGGCGAGCTCCGCGGCGATGTCCACGAGGCTGGGGTCGAGGGTGATCGACCCCACGTCGTGCAGGTTGGCCTCGGTGACCGTGGCCCGGTGCACCTTGGACTTGATCATGCGTCGTCGCACGTGGCTCCCCTCGTGGCTTGACGCCGGTGGCCCGGTCGCCGTGCGCTCACCCCGTTGGGGTCGTGACGCCAACATTATCCAGGAGGCGGGCGCGACCGAACCTCGCCGCGGTGAGCAGGCGGACCTCGCCGACCAGGGGATCGACCACCTCGAGCGTGGCAGCGTCCACCACCGCGGCGTAGTCGAGCTCGGCCAACGGCTCGGCGTCGACCATCCCGGCCAGGAGGCCCCGTACGACCGCGGGGTCACGCTCGCCGGCCCGGACGGCGTCGGCGCCGGCCTGGAGCGCCCGGTGCAGCACCGGTGCGGCGGCGCGCTCCTCGGGGGTGAGGTAGGCGTTGCGGCTGGACATGGCGAGTCCGTCGGGTTCGCGCACGGTCGGGCACCCGACCACCTCGACGGGAAAGGAGAGGTCCCGCGCCATCGTGCGCACGACCGCGAGCTGCTGGAAGTCCTTCTCGCCGAAGTAGGCCCGACACGGCCCCGCCAGCGCGAAGAGCTTGGCCACCACCGTGGCCACCCCGGCGAAGTGGCTCGGTCGGGACGCCCCCTCCATGGTCTCGGTGATGCCGGCCACGGACACCGTGGTCTGCATGGGGACGGGGTACATCTCCTCCACCGAGGGAGTGAACAGCACGCCGACGCCCGCCGCCTCGCAACGGGCGGTGTCACCGGCGAGATCCCGGGGGTAGGCGGCGAGGTCCTCCGTCGGGGCGAACTGGAGGGGGTTCACGAAGATCGTCGTCGCCGTCACGTCGTTGTCGGCCACCGCCGCGTCCATCAGCGAGACGTGGCCGTCGTGGAGGTAGCCCATCGTGGGCACGAGGCCGACGGTCCCCCCGTCGTGACGGACCACGTCGAGCGCGGTCCGCAGCGCCGCCGCGGTCGTGACCACCTCCACGCCGCCCATCCTCCCCCAGCGGCGCGACCTGGAGGAAATACCAGTCACCGGTGACTGGTATTTCCTCCAATGTGGGTTGGGGGGTCCTCGTGGGCGACGAGGCGGCGGACGGCCTGCATGAGCGCCTCGTAGGCGGGGCGCTCGGACGGATCGAGGGCGTCGAGGTGGCGCTCGATGGTGGCCCAGTCGCCCCTGGCGGCCGGCCCGGTGAGGGCCGCCGCGGGGCCCAGCGCGGCCACGTTGTCGACGGTGCCCCGCACGAGGTCGAGGTAGGCCTCGAGGGGCACCCCTGCGGTCGCCGCCACCCGCTCGACCTGGCCCAGCAGGGCCACCAGGTGGTTCGAGGCGATGCAGGCGGCGGCGTGGTAGGCGGCCCGATCGGCGTCGGCCACCGTGAAGGCGTGTCCGGCGAGGTCGGCCACCACCTCGGCGGCGAGGGTGTCGCCGGCGATGGCGAACCAGGCGCCGTCGCGCAGTCGCTCGGCGCCCACCTCGGCGTTGGGCAGGGACACCAGCGGGTGCACGGCGGCACGGCGTTCGTGGGGGGCGAGCGCGTCGAGGCCCAGCGAGCCCGCCAGGTGAGCAACCACGGCCGGCCCGGGCTCGACTGCCGCCGCGACTTCGGCGATCGCCGCGTCGGGGGTCGCGATGACCAGCAGGTCCACCCCGGCAGCGGCGCCGGCGACGTCGTCGCCCCGTCGCAGTGGCCGCTCGACCCGCCACCCGGCGGCCCCCAGCGCCCCGGACAGCGACCGGCCCGCCCGCCCCGGCCCGATCAGCCGGACCGAGCGCCGGCTCATCGCAGGGGCCCGACCACCGCCACCGAGCCCACGGAGTCGGCCAGGGCCTCCTCGGTGACCAGCTCGGGCGCCAGCTCGGCCAGCGGGGCCAGGACGAAGCGGCGCTCGAACATGCGGGGGTGGGGCACCTGGAGGTCGGGCTCGTCGACGGTGACGCCGTCGATCCACAGGACGTCGACGTCGAGGGTGCGGGGGCCCCAGCGCTCGGCCTGCACCCGCTCGGCGGCGGCCTGCAGACGCTGGCCCACGCTCATCAGCTGGCGGGCGGTGAGCTCGGTGTCGAGCTCCACCACCAGGTTCAGGTAGGCGTCCTGGTCGGCGGGGCCGCCGACGGGGTCGGTCTCGTAGACCGAAGACACCGCCACCACGTCGGCCAGCGAGTCGACCGCGTCACGCAGGTAGGCCCAGCGGTCGCCGAGGTTCGACCCCATGCCGAGGAAGGCCCGCACGCCCGACCTCAGGCCCCGGACGAGCCGGCCGGTCGCACGAAGCCCGGGGCGCCCGCCGACGATGCCGTGCGCGTCCGGGTGATGCGCACCCCGGAGGTGCCCAGCTGCTGAGGCACCGGTGGGCGCAGCTTGCGCAGGGCCACCGTCACCGCCTCCACCCGCTCGTCCTCGAGGATGCGCTCGGCGATCACCGCCGCCAGGTGCTCGAGCAGGGCGACGTGTCGGTGGGTGATGGTCCCCTCGACCAGTGCACACAGGGCGCCGTAGTCGACGGTGTCCTCGAGGTCGTCGCTGGCACCGGCCGCCGACAGGTCCAGCTCGACGTCGAGGTCGACCTGGAGCGGCTGGGCCCGCACCTCCTCCTCGGGGAGGACGCCGCAGCGCCCGAGGATGCGCAGGTCGCGGAGCTCGATTCGATCGGCGGGCACGGTGAGACGGTCAGTTCTCGTCGCGCAGCTTCGCGCCGAGCGAGACCAGTTCGCGCCCGAGCGGGCCCATCTGACGGTCGACGATGCGCTCGACCACCGAGATGGTCTGGGGGCCGGTGTCGAGCAGGCCTGCCCAGAGCAGGTAGCCGCCCATGAGGCCCGAGATGCGGTCGCCCAACTCCTCTTGGTGCACGAGCACCTTGCCGTCGCCGGCCAGCAGGCCGCGCAGCTCGGGGAAGAACGACCGCTCGAACTCCAGCGAGTCGTCGACCGCGGTGAAGGGCCGGTGGATCCACGCCACGCCGAGCTCGTCGTAGTTGTGGAGGTTGGCCGGCGAGGACACGAGGGAGATCACCTTGGTGAACCCCTGCTCGCGGATCCAGATGATCTCTTCCTGGCGCCGCACGCGGCGGTGGTTCTGGCCGTACCCACCCGGCCGCTCGCACACCGCCAGCTTCTCCTTGATGACCCAGGAGAAATTGCGGGGGGTGATCCCCCGTGCCCACTTGCTCTTCACCGCCATGGCGGGACTCCCGTCGTTTCGTCGTTCATGCCGCCGTCTCGATCTGACCCGCCACCACGGCGGCAGCGTGCACCGTGGCCCGGACGTCGTGGACCCGCACCATCTGCACGCCCTGCGCCATGGCCCACGTGGCCGTGGCCAGCGACCCCTCGAGGCGGTCGTCCGCCGGCACCTCGTCGACGCCGTCAGAGGCTGCCAGCAGGGTGCCGAGGGTCGACTTCCGGCTCGTCCCGACGGCCACGGGGAACCCGGTGGCCACGAGGACGTCGAGGTGGGCGAGCAGCGCGAGGTTGTGGTCCAGCGTCTTGCCGAAGCCGATGCCCGGGTCGATCCACACCTCGGGGACGCCGCGCCCGCGGGCGTCCTCGGCCCAGGCCACCAGCTGGTCCCGCACCTCGGCGACGACGTCGTCGTAGTGGGGATCGAGCTGCATCGTGCGAGGGTCGCCCTGGCGGTGCATGGCGAGCCAGCCGACACCGAGGTCGGCGGCCACGGGGGCGAGCGACGCCGAGACGTCGTTGATGAGGCTGGCGCCCGCGGCCACGGCCGCCTCGGCCACCTCGGCCTTGGTGGTGTCGATCGACACGCGCACCTGACCGGCGAGGGCTTCGATCACGGGGACCACGCGCCGGCACTCCTCGGCGGCATCGACCACGGCGGCACCCGGACGGGTGGACTCGCCACCCACGTCGATGACGTGGGCCCCTTCGGCGAGCAGGCGCTCGCCATGGGCGACGGCGCGCTCCAGATCCAGGTACCGACCACCGTCGGAGAACGAGTCGGGCGTCACGTTGAGCACGCCCATCACCAGCGGGTCCACGGGCGCCGATGGTACCGGTCGGCGTCAAATCGGCCCGGGGCCAACGCACCAGAACGCCGGTCACCCGACGCCTCCACGCCAACAGGGCGGCCCCTAGGATGCGCCGATGGCTTCCGCCGTGCCGCCCCCCATGATCGTCTCCGAGCCGCCTGCGCCCGCAGTGGTGCGCTCGCCGACGGACGTGCTGCGGGCGGTGGTGGCCGCAGCCGTACTCGCCGTCCTGGTGCTGCTCGGCACCCTGTTCGGCAACGAGATCCAGAGCTTCCTCGCCGAGCTGCTGCGGGGTGTCGATGCCATCGGTGTCCACCTGCTCGACGCCATCGTGGTCGGCACGAGGGCCTTCACGGTGGTCGTCGCCGTCGCGGGCGTCGGCGCCGCCCTCGTGACGCGCCGGTGGCGACTGCTGCTCACACTGGTGGTCGCCGGGGCCATCGGCGCGGCGCTCGCTGCGGTGGCGACCCAGGTCATCGACACGGTCGAGGCGCCGCTGGTGAACCCGTCCGTCGACCTCGGCCTGGTCAGCCGGCAGGACTTCCCCACCCTCGCCGGGGTCGGGGCGGCGGCCGCGCTGCTCACCGCGGCCGAACCGTGGCTCGGGCGGCGTTGGCGTCGCGTCGGCTGGGTGCTCGTGATCGCACTGGCGTTCTCCCGCTTCCTCACGGCGCCGGTGTCGTTCGACGTGGCCATCGCCCTGACGTCGGGATGGCTGGCGGGTGCGGTCGTGCTCGTGGCGGCGGGCGGGCCCAACCGCCGGCCTACCGGCCAGGCGGTGGCCGACGCCCTCCTCGCCGCCGGCGTGCCCCTCGCCACGCTGGCGCCGGCGTCGGTCGACGCCCGCGGCTCGACCCCGTACTTCGGCACCACCACAGACGGTCGCCGCGTGTTCGCCAAGGCCCTCGCCCAGGACGAGCGCAGCGCGGACCTGCTCTTCCGCCTCTACCGCAGCATCGTGCCACGCGACCTCGGCGACGAGCGTCCGTTCTCCTCACTCCGGCGCATGGTCGAACACGAGGCGCTGGTCTCGCTCATGGCCCACAGCCACGGCATCACCACCCCGAAGGTGCTGGCCTTCGCCGCGGCTCCACCAGGCGGCTACGTCTTGTCGTACGAGGGCATCGACGGGTCGTCGCTCGACGGGGTCGACCCCGACGCCCTCACCGACGAGGTGCTCGACCAGATCTGGGCGCAGATCGAGACCCTGCGCTACCACCGCATCGCCCATCGCGACCTGCGCCTGGCCAACGTCTTCCTCGGTGCCGACGGCCAGATCGCCATGATCGACTTCGGCTTCAGCGAGCTCGCGGCGTCGGACCTGCTCCTGCGCACCGACATCGCCGAGCTGCTGGCCTCACTGAGCCTCTCCGTCGGCCCCGACCGGGCGCTCGCCGCGGCGGTGCGCGCCCTCGGCCCCGAGACGGTGGCCGACGCCACCGATCGCCTCACGCCGGGCAGCCTGAGCGGCGCCACCCGCACCGCCTACAAGGAGCGTCCCGGAGAGCTCGCCGCCCTCCAGGCGTCCTGCCGCGCCCTCACCTGACCCCGACCATCGTTCTGGGACCAGAAACAGAACGGTGACACGGGAAATCTGTACCCAGAACGAGCGAACCGCGAGTGGGGTTACGCGCCGAGGAAGCGCATGGCCTCGGCGCGGGTGGCGACGTTGTCGCGGAAGAGGCCCCGTACGGCCGAGGTGACGGTGCTGGCGCCGGGCTTGCGCACCCCCCGCATCGACATGCAGAGGTGCTCGGCCTCGATGACCACGAGCACCCCTTTGGGCTCGAGGGTGCGCTCGATCTCGTCGGCGATCTGGCTGGTGAGGCGCTCCTGGACCTGCGGGCGCTTGGCGTAGGCATCGACCAGCCGGGCCAGCTTGGACAGGCCGGTGATGCGGCCGTCGTTGCCCGGGATGTAGGCCACGTGGGCCTTGCCCAGGAAGGGGACGAGGTGGTGCTCGCAGCACGAGTACATCGGGATGTCGCGCACCATCACCATCTCGTCGTGGTCGGCCTCGAAGGTGACCTGGAGGTGGTGGTCGGCCGACTCGCGCAGGCCCGAGAAGATCTCGCTGTACATCTTCGCCACCCGCGCCGGCGTGCGCTGGAGGCCGTCGCGCTCGGGGTCCTCCCCGATGGCGAGCAGGATCTCCCGCACGGCGGCCTCGATGCGCTCGACGTCCACCGGGGGCAGGCCGTTGCCTTGCTCCTCTCCGCCCATGCCGCCCTCGTCGCTCACGGCCGCCACCACCGGCGGCCCTTGGCGTCGCCCGGGTCCAGGTTGGTGGCTCGCACTCGTTCAGGTCCCTCGGAGGCGGTGGGCGACGCCACCGTCGCGCCGCCGTCGGTGCCTTCCCAGGTGTCCAGGCCGGCGAACAGCTCGTTCAACATGTCCTCGTCCAGGGTCTCGTGTTCCATCAGGGACTCGGCCATGCGGTCGAGGGTCGCCCGGTGCAGGGTCAGGATCTCGGCGGCCTCGTCGTGGGCCTGGTCGATGAGGCGCCGCACCTCGTCGTCGATGTCGCTGGCCACCTGGTCCGAGTAGTTGGGCTCGTGGCCCATCTCCTTGCCGAGGAACACCTCGCCGGACTTGTGGCCGAGCCGGCGGGGGCCGAGGGCCTCACTCATGCCGTACTCGGTGACCATGGCCATGGCGATCTGGGTGGCGCGGTCGATGTCGTCGGACGCCCCGGTGGTCGGGTCACCGAAGATCAGCTCCTCGGCGGTTCGTCCCCCGAGCAACATGGCGAGCTGGTCACGGAGCTCGGAGCGGGTGCTGAGGTACTTGTCCTCGGTGGGCAGGGCCAGCGTCCAGCCGAGCGCCCGGCCCCGGGCGATGATCGACACCTTGTGGATGGGGTCGGTGTTGGGCAGCAGGTGGCCTACGAGCGCGTGGCCGCTCTCGTGGTAGGCGATGACCTGCTTCTCCTTGTCGGACATCAACCGGTGCTTGCGTTCGGCGCCGGCGATGACCCGGTCCATGGCGTCGCTGAGGACCCGCATGTCGATGCGCTCGCCGCCGCGCCGCGCGGAGAGCAGCGCCGCCTCGTTCATGAGGTTGGCCAGGTCGGCGCCGGTGAACCCGGGGGTGCGGCGGGCCACCACGTCGAGGTCGACGTCGTGATCGAGCGGCTTGCCCTTGGCGTGGACGTTGAGGATGGCCCGGCGTCCCTGCAGGTCGGGGCGGTCGACGACGATCTGGCGGTCGAAGCGCCCGGGGCGCAGCAGCGCCGGGTCGAGGATGTCGGGGCGGTTGGTGGCGGCGATGAGGATGACGCCACCGGAGACGTCGAAGCCGTCCATCTCGACGAGGAGCTGGTTGAGGGTCTGCTCGCGCTCGTCGTGGCCACCGCCCAGGCCGGCGCCGCGGTGGCGGCCGACGGCGTCGATCTCGTCCACGAAGATGATGGCGGGGGCCGCGGCCTTGGCCTGCTCGAACAGGTCGCGCACGCGGCTGGCGCCCACGCCCACGAACATCTCGACGAAGTCCGAGCCCGAGATGGAGAAGAAGGGGGCGTCGGCCTCACCGGCCACGGCCCGGGCCAGCAGGGTCTTGCCGGTGCCCGGGGGCCCGTAGAGGAGCACGCCCTTCGGGATCTTGGCGCCGAGGGCCTGGAACTTGGCCGGCGACTTGAGGAAGTCCTTGATCTCCTGGAGCTCTTCGACGGCCTCGTCGGCGCCGGCCACGTCGGCGAAGGTGACGCTGGGCTGGTCGCGGTCGACCTTCTTGGTCTTGGCCTTGCCGAACTTCATGACCCGACCGCCGCCGCCCTGCATCTGCGACATGACGAACATGAACACGCCCACGAGCAGGAGGATGGGCAGGAGGCTGGCGGCCAGCGAGAGCCAGAACGACTCGTGCTGCTGGTCCACCGAGAGCTCTACCGGGGGCTCGGCGTCGGCGATGTCGGCGGTCAGCTCGTCGGCGAACTCGGTGGGGTACACCGCCACGTACTCGGTGCCGTCGCGCAGCTCGCCGCGGACCTCGTTGTCCTGATCCTTGATCTCGGCGGTCTTCACGTTGCCGTCGGTGAGCTCGGACTGGAACTCGTCCAGGGTCAGGTCCTTGGGCGAGTCCGCGCGGAACAGCCACGAGCTGAGCAGCAGGCTGACGAGCAGGACGGCCCCGATGACCAGGGCGAGGCGATAGTGGGGCTTCACTTGGCCCCCCAAGATACGGGGTGACGACCCGTTCTGGTGCGTCGGACCGGGAGGGGACTCGACGGGCGGGCGCCGGCCGAGCTCAGGCGGGGCCCGCCCAGGCGCAGAGGTAGGGCAGGCTGCGGTAGCGCTCGGCCACATCGAGGCCGTAGCCGACGATGAAGTCGTCGGGAATGGAGAAGCCGACGTAGCGCAGGTCGCGGACCGCGTCACCGGCGCTCTCGCGCACGAGCAGGGCGCAGACCTCGAGGCTGGCCGGGTTGCGGGCCTCGAGGTTCTGGCGCAGGTAGCGCAGGGTGAGACCGCTGTCGACGATGTCCTCCACGAGCAGGACGTGGCGGCCCGACAGGTCGAGGTCCAAGTCCTTGACGATGCGAACCACCCCGCTGGTGCGGGTCGAGCTGCCGTAGGAGGACACGGCCATGAAGTCGACCTCGACCGGCAGGTCGATGGCGCGGGCCAGGTCGGCCATGAACAGGAACGCCCCTTTCAGAACGCACACCAGGAGCGGCGGCCGACCCGCGAAGTCGGCGGTGATCTCCTTGCCGAGGGCCGCCACCCGCGCCTTCAGCTCCTCCGCACCAACGATGATCCGCCCGAGGTTCGGGTCGTCGTCGAAGGCGCTCGGGCTGGACACTGCGGCGCAGGCTAGTTGGCGTCGCCGAGGGCGAGGTCGCTGTCGCTGCGGGCCGGCCCCTCGAGGCGCAACACGCCGGCCGAGCGGGTCACCCGCCATCCCGCGCCGACGTCGGCGGCACCAGCCTCGAGGCGGGCGACGGCCAGCACGCGCTCGACCGTGGCGGCGTCGGGTGGGTGCTCGGTGGCAGGCCCGCTGCCCATCCAGGCCCGGACGGCCAGGCGGGCCAGCGCCACCGGCGCGTCCCGCAGCGACCCGGCGTCCCGCACGTCGACCTCGGCGGCCAGCACCCCGAGCAGGTCGGCTTCGTCGCGCAGCAGGTCGGCCTGGCGGCACAGCACCGGCACGACATCGCGGCCGGCGAGGTCGTCGAGCAACGGCAGCAGCTCGTGGCGCACCCGGTTGCGGCGGAAGCGGGGGTCGGCGTTGGAGGGATCCTGCACCGGGTTCAGGCCCACCGCGGCGCACAGGGCCACCGTCTCGGCCCGGCGCACCGCCAGCAGGGGGCGCCGCGGCCCGGGCCGCATGCCGGCGAGGCCGGTCGACCCTGCGCCGCGGAGGAGGTTGAGCAGCACCGTCTCGGCCTGGTCGTCGGCGGTGTGGCCGGTGCACACGCCGGCGGGCAGGGCCGAGTAGCGGGCCGTGCGGGCGCGGGCCTCGAGGTTGGGCCCGTCGGCCAACTCGACCGCCACCGACCGGAACGTCGCCCCGAAGCGGTCCGCGGCCCCTTGCACGATGTCGGCCTCGGTTGCGGAACCCGACCGCAGCCCGTGGTCGACGTGCACTGCCGTGACGTCCAGTCCGGCCGCCCCCGCCAGGACCAGCAGCGCCAGCGAGTCGGCCCCGCCCGAGACGGCGCACGTGACCGCGGTCCCCGCCGGCGGGAAGACGCACTTCGCCAGGAGTGCTTCGACCGCTCCCGCCGAGCGGGCGACCTTGCCGGAGTCGCCAAACCGTCCTGGGCGGCTCGACGCTTCCGGGAACGAACGGCCCGCCGGTGATCCTCCGTTCTGGGAAGGCACAGAGCGCTCGGAGCCGAGCGGGCCATCGCAGAACCCGGAGGCCACAGCGTCAGCCGGCGAGGGAGGAGGAGGCGCGCACCCGCTCGACCCAGAGCGCCGGCTCGCGGATCTCGGCCATGGAGGGCAGTGCCTCCGGGCCGGTCCAGGCCTCGTCGAGCAGGCTCGGGCCGCCGACCGCCTCGACCGCCTCGATGAAGCGCTCGCCCTGCTCGTACTGGTTGAGCTTGGCCTCGAGGCCGACGAGCTTCTGGAGGAGGCGTGCCAGGGTGTTGGTCTGCTGCCGGCGCATGCGCAGCACCCGGCTGAAGCGCTCCGCGCTCGGGATGCGGTCGGCGCCGGCGCGATCCATGGTCACGTCGCCGTGGCCCTCCAGCAGGCTCATCATCCCCGAGATCTGGTCGAGCACGGCCCGTTGCTCGTCGCTGGCGAGCAGGGCGGCCATACCCCCGTCGTCGAGGGGATTGCGGCCGGTGCGCACCCCCTCGGCGACGCGGCCGATGGCATCGAGGAACCGTTTCGGATCCGGTTCGACCGCCGCGAGGGTCTGGTCCACGAGCGACAGGAAGTGCTCGCGCAACCAGGGGATGCCGGTGAACTGGGCCCGGTGGGTGACCTCGTGCAGGGCCAACCACAGCCGGAACTCCCGGGGTGGGAAGGCGTGGTGCTTCTCGAGGGCGAGGACGTTCGGTCCCACGTAGTACACGACGTCCTGGTCCTCGGGGCGCTCCTCCTCGACCACCAACATGTCGTATTGGCCGAGGACGCGGGTCGACATCCAGCCGAGCATCAACCCCACCTCGGCACCCGTGATGCCTCGGGTCACGGGGGCGAGCGGCCCTGCGCCCATGCGATCCCCGATGCGATCGGTGAGCGGCCGGAGCAGGCGCTGGAACGAAGCGATGTTGGCCCGCACCCAGTCGGGACGGTCGGTCACCCGCGCTCGGGCCGGCCCGGCCAGCGAGCGGAGACCGGTGGCGTCGCCCACGAGGGCCTCCGCCTGGGCGGTCAGCTCCGCGAAGTCGGGCGTGAGCGAGTCGTAGTGGTACGACCGTGCGAACGGATCCGTGCCCGCGACGCGGACGGCGACCTTCTCGGCGAGGCCCCAGTCGACCGGGCTGGTCACCGAGGTGCCGCCAGCCTCAGGACTTCGGGTACTTCGGGGCGACGACCTTGACGAGGTAGCCGACGATGGTGGCGATGATCATCAAGACGACGAGGGCCACCACGGCCGGCGCGATCCAGAAGTGCCACACCTGGGAGGCAAGAACCACGGCATCCATGACGCTGGATCATACGGGTTAGCTTCCCCCACGAGGAATCCGACATGACCGCACCCACCCCGAGGCGGCTACGCCACCTCGCCGTCGCCATCATCGCAGCGTCACCGCTGGTCGTTGCCGCCTGTTCGAGCGAAGGCGGCAACGCCGGCCAACCGGCCGCTGCCACCTCCTCCACCGAAGTCGCCGACCTGACCACCACCGGGGCGACGGCGCCGGAGGTGCCCGCCGGGGGCTTCCCGGTGGCCACGCACACCGAGACCCTGGTGGATCCCACCCGCCCCACCCCGGACCTCCCCGAAACCGGGGTCCCCCCGTCCGCGCAGCGCACGATCGAGACCACCTTCACCTACCCGGACGCCGCCGGCGCGTTCCCCCTGGTGGTGTTCGCCCACGGCCACAACGGCCATCCGCGCAAGTTCACCCAGCTCTTCGAGGCGTGGGCCGCCGCAGGGTTCGTGGTGGCCGCGCCGTCGTTCCCCCTGAGCAACGACGAAGTCCCCGGCGCCGCCAGCGTCTTCGACCTGCCCGGCCAGTCCGGGGACCTCAGCTTCGTGATCTCCGAGGCGCTGCGCCGCTCGGGCGAGCCCGGCGACGCACTCCAGGGCCGGGTCAACCCGGAGGAGATCGCCGTCGGTGGCCTGTCCCTGGGTGGCGCCACGGTGTACTCGTCTGCGTTCGACGACTGCTGCCGAGACCGTCGGATCGACGCCGTGATGGTGCTCGACGCGCCGCACCCTGACGCCAGCGGGCTGGACCTGGCCTTGGGCCTGCCCCTGCTGATCATGCACGCCGACGGGGATCCCGTGATCCCCTACTCGTCGGCTGAGGAGGCCTTCGAGGCGGCGGCGACGCCCAAGTACCTCGTGACGATCCACGAGGCGGTGCATGCGTCGCCCTACGAGGACACACCCGATCCCGCCGACGAGCTCGTGCTCGCCACGACCACCGCCTTCTGGCGCCTGCACCTCGCCCACGACGCCGACGCCGACGCCGAGCTGAGCCGCGCCGCCCGCGTGCCCGGGCTCACCACCGTCGTGGAGAACCCGGGCTGACGGGACGAGAGGTGGTCAGCTGGCCCGGGTGACGTTCGGGGTCAAGGTGGCATCGAGGCTGTCTGGACCGCCGACGATGTTGTCGCCCCAGCACTCGACGCTGGTGTCGTCGAGGCGGACGCAGCCGCGACTCCCGCCCCGCCGTTCGACGCGGCCTGTCGGGCTGGCGACCGTCGCCTGCTCACGGCTCGCGGCCGCCTCCAGGTGCGGCGGAAGCGATGGCGCCCACGAAGTGGTCAGGTGAACGACCCGGTCAGCGTGATGTTGCCGGTCTCCGCCACGCCGGCGGTGCGGAAGCCGTCGACGGCGATCCGGTAGGTCCTGCCTGCATGCGCCGCGAACGTGATCGAGCTCTTGGTGAGGTCACCCCCGCCGCAGTTCGCGTTGTCGTCGCCGCGAGCCGCCGTGGTGAGCGTGGCGAGTGAGTTCCCCGTGTACGCCGCCAGCAGCGTGTCGAAGCTGCTGCCGCAAGTGGTCATGGTCATGATCCCATTCGACGGTGCCGTCCACCGGTACCAGACCGACGCGCCGCCCGTGGAGAAGTGGGCGGGCTCCCCGACCTCCACGGTGGCGCCCACGTTGGATCCCGTCACCGTGGGGGAGGCGCCGGTCAGCAGCCGGGCCGAGTCGAAGGCGTCATTGCCCCCGAAGGCGAGTGCCGCACTCGGCGTGGCCGTGGTGCCTGCGGTCACGGGGAAGGGACTGGCGCCGGCGAAGTCGGGGCTGTTGTTCGCGTACTCGAGCAGGCCCCCTCCCACCGGATCCAGGAAGCCGGCCCGGTAGGTCCCCGGCGCCAACCCGGTCACGTTGTAGGTGCCGTTGACCGCGGTGATCGCGCCACCGGCGACGCCGTTGGGGCCGATGGCCAGAACCCACGCGCCCTGGATGGGCGAGCCGGACGGGTCTTGGGTGATGGTGCCCGCCATCGAACCCGTGTTGGCGTCGAGCACCGCATTGGTGACCGCCGGTGCCGAGACCGTGGCGGCCGAGGCGATGCCGTTGGCCGGCAGGTTGTCGTGCCACTCCAGGTTGTGCCGTCCGGTCGAGTCGACGAAAGCCAGCTTGTAGCCACTCGGCGGCACGCTGAGGCTGTACTGGCCCATCGCGTTGGTGACGCCGCCTCGCACCATCCCGAAGTCGGCGGCGCTCAGCGCGATCACGTGCACCCCTCCCAGTGGGGCACCGCTGCCGGCCTCGGTGATCGTCCCGCTCAGGGTGGCCCCACCAGGGGCCACCGACTTGGCCGCCAACGAGCCACTCCCCAACGTCGCCGCGCCCGCGGTGACCGTCAGCGGGGTCGCTCCCGGCACGCTCGGCGAGTTGGGTGAGAACTCGGTGACGTGGCCCCCGGCCGGATCGATCCAGCCGACGAAGTGGTTCCCAGGGCTCAGCCCGGGGGACGAGAACTGGCCGGCGCCGTTCGCCACCACCACGGTCTCCAGCACCGCAGTCGTGCCGTTCAACGAGATCGCCCACGCACCGCTGATCGCATTGAAGGTGTTGTCCTCGATCACGGTGCCCGCCACGGAGCCTCGAGTCGGCACCATCGTCGGGCTTGCGGTCGTCACGACGCCGGTGACGACGGTGAAGGTGGTCGGCGCTCCGGAGAACCCGGGCGTGTGGGTGCCGGCGGGGTCGACCAGGTACAGGTAGTACGAGCCTGCCGGGACGACGGCGTTGAAGTTCCCCATCGGGTCGGCCACCGCGCCGCCGGCGATCGAGAAGTCGGAGGTGCGCAGGACGGCCACCCACCCCGCCAGCGGCGCCCCCGACGCCGAGTCGGTCATCACACCCGAGATCCCGGTTGCGGTCTCCAGGAACACCGGCGGCAGGTTGTTGCCCATCTCGTTGCTGTTGTCTCCCCGGGTGGCAGTGTCCCCCAGGCCCGACGATCCGAAGGAGTTGTTCCCCCAGCACTTGACCGCCGCGTTGTCCAGGCGCGCGCACGTGAACTCGTTGCCCGTGGTGACCGCTGTGACGGTGCGGTTCGTGCCCACGTCCACCGCGAGGAGGAACTCACCCATCTCCATGAGGCCGTCGCCGCGGTTGGTCGCGTCAAAGCCTCCCAACGCACCGAAGAGGCCGGAGCCCCAGCACTTCACCTTGGCGTTGTTCAGCAACGCACACGTGTGAGAGCCGCCGGCGCTGACCGTGGTGGCGGTGAGGCCGGGGCCCAGGTCCACCCCGCCGTTGAAGTCGCCCATCTCGTTCGGGTCGTCACCTCGCCCGCTCGTATCACCGGCACCCAATTGCCCGCTGCCGTTGAAGCCCCAGCACTTCACCGAGGCGTTGTCCAACACCGCACACACGTGCTCGGCGCCAGCGCTTATCGCCGTGGCCGTGCGTCCAGTGCCGAGGCTGACCGCGGAGAGGCTGTCACCCAGCTCGCCCGCCTGGTCACCTCGACTGGCGGTGTCCCCGAGGCCCAACTGGCCGGCGCTGTTGAGCCCCCAGCACTTCACCGAGGCATCGTCCAGCAACGCACAGGTGTAGCGGTCACCAGCGGAGATCGCGGTGGCCGTCCGTCCCGTCCCCAGGTTCACGGCCGGCAGGTCATCACCCATCTCGTTCGGGCCGTCGCCACGCGCCGAGGTGTTCCCGAGGCCCAACTGGCCGGCGTTGTTCAGCCCCCAGCACTTCACGGCGCCGTCGTCGAGCAGCGCGCAGGTGTGGCTGCTCCCGCTGCTCACGGCGGTGGCCGTGCGCCCGGCGCCCAGACTGGCGCCGGTGAGGCTGTCTCCCATCTCGTCCGGCCCGTCTCCCCTCGGTGCGGTGTCACCGATCCCGAGCTGGCCCGAGCTGTTGATGCCCCAGCACTTCACGCTTCCGTCGTCCAGAACGGCACAGGTATGCCCGGCGCCGGCGCTGACCGCGGTTGCGGTTCGGCCCGTCCCCAGGTCGACCGCTGGGAGGTTGCCGCCCATCTCGTTCGGCCCGTCACCTCGGGTCAGGGTGTCACCCAGGCCGAGCTGTCCAGTTCCGTTGAAGCCCCAACACCGGACCACACCGCCGGCCGACAGCTCGCACGCATGGGCGCCGCCGGCAGTGAGGCTGCGGGCCGCCACCGGCGCACCGGTCGCCTCGTTGCCGTCAGCACCACTCGGCGCCGCCGGCACCACCATGGCCCAGGCGGTCGCCAGCGCAACGAGCAGCAGCAGTCGCCCGCCCTGCTTCCACGGAACGTTCGTCGGTGCCACGCCAAACCCCCACCCAGCGTCGGGGCAGGTCCGGCTGGCCATGTCCCAGAGGCGTCACCTTAGGCCATGTACGGAAGGCGACGGGAGGGCGCCCGGCCCGGCCGTGTCAGGCGTCGCCGGCCTGGCGGAGGGCCTCGGCGATGCGCATCTTCAGCGACTCGGGCACCTCGTCACGGCACTTCTGGGAGATCACCTTGCGCAGCTCGGCTTCGAAGTGCTCGGCGCCGACGCAGGGCGGGCACTCGTCGAGGTGGGCTTTGATCTTCGCCCGCTTGTGATCGGTGAGCTCGCCGTCGAGGTAGGGCCAGATCTCGGCGAAGGTCTCCTCGCACTGCGGCTTCAGCGGCTTGTCGTTCATCCAGCGTGCTCCACGACTTCGGGGGTGTCCGCAACGGCGAGATCGTCCAACGACACGAGTCCCCGCTCGACGGCGTACTCATACAACCGCTTCTGGAGGCCCTTTCTTCCCCGGTGGAGCCGGCTCATCACGGTACCGATCGGGATGTCGAGGATCTCGGCGATCTCCTTGTAGGAGAAGCCCTCGACGTCGGCGAGGAGCACCGCCACCCGGAACTGCTCGGGCAACGACTCGAGGGCTTCCTTCACCTCGACATCGGTCACGTGGTCGAACAACTCGTCCTCGGCGCTGCGGCCCACGGCTGCGGCTTCGAGCCCGCCGAGGCGGCGGTACAGGTAGAGGTCTTCCACCTCGTCGAGGTCGGACTCGTCGGGACGGCGCTTCTTGGCCCGGTAGGTGTTGATGAAGGTGTTGGTGAGGATGCGGTACAACCAGGCCTTGAGGTTGGTGCCCTCCTGGAAGCCGGCGAAGGCCCGGTAGGCCTTGAGGTAAGTCTCCTGGACGAGGTCCTCGGCATCGGCTGGATTGCGGGTCATGCGGAGCGCGCCCGAATAGAGCGACCCCATCAGGGGCATCGCCTGCTCCGCGAAATCCGCCTGATCGGCCATGGCGGCCACCCTAGCCAGACGGTGTCGTCGGGGCCTTGCCGGGCCGGGCCTCACCTAACCTCGCCGCCGTGACCGGGAACCCAGGCGCCGACGACGTCGTCGGCATCGACCGCGGCGCCCATGAGCTGTTGCACGAGGCGGCCACGATGGCGCTCTACGTGGCCATCGTGGTCGAGGCGGAGCTGCTCACCCTGTGGGTCAACCAGGGCCCGGGCGAACGCTCCGACGTGCACGGCGTGCACCTCGTCGCCCTCATCTGGGGCACCACCATCGGGCTGGCCCTGGCCCACCTCTTCGCCTTCCGGTTGGCCGGGCGGGCCTTCGTCCGCGAGGGACCGAACTCCCACGGCCGGGTCGCCGCCGCACAGCTCCTCGGCGCCGGCGCCGTGGCGGTGCTGTGCTCCATCCCCGGGCTGTTCGCCAGCGATGCCAACGACCTGCCGTTCTCGCTCTATGTACCCGAGATCATCATCGGCGTGGCCGGGTACCTCACCGCGCGGACCTCCGGGAGCAGCCGCACCGCATCCCTCGCGATCGGGCTCGGCGCCGCCGCGGTCGGCCTGTCGATCGCCGTGGCCAAGAACACCCTGGCCGGGCACTGACGGCGACGCCGCCGGGATCCGCCCGGTCGGCGTCCTCCCCCGCCTGCCTGGCCGGGGCACCGCCACGCCGTTACGGTGCCGACGCCGCCCCCCACCCGACCTCAGGAGCGAGCGTGCACCGATCGAACCTCGCCCGGGTGACCGCCTGGATGCGCTCCAGCACGATGCGGCGGGCCCCGGTGCTGGGTCTGGTGGTCGCCGCGCTGGTGCTGGCCACCCACCCGGCGGGTGCTGCCAACCTGGCCCGCGCCGCCGCCGCCACCACCGAGGATCTGCTCACGTGGTGGGAAGCCGCCATCCTCGGCGTGGTCGAGGGGCTCACCGAGTACCTGCCCATCTCGTCCACCGGGCACCTCCTGATCACCGCCCGCCTGCTCGGCCTGCCCGACGAGAAGGGCAGTGCGGGGCTCGAGGCGGTCAACACCTACGTCATCGCCATCCAATTCGGCGCCATCGTCGCGGTGGCCGGTCTGTTCTGGCGCCGTTTCGCCGACATGCTCACCGGCCTCGTGGGCCGCAACCCCGCCGGCCGGCGCCTGCTGGTGAACCTGGTGATCGCGTTCCTACCGGCCGCGATCCTCGGCTTCCTCTTCGACAACTCCATCGAGGACAAGCTGTTCGGACCCTGGCCCGTCGTGCTCGCGTGGATCGGTGGCGGCATCCTCATCCTCGTCCTCGAACGCACCGGTCGCATCCCCGATCGGGGCGTACCGGGGGCCGAGCCGGGAAGCGAGGAGGGGGGCGACGCCCTCGCGGCGATCAGCAACCGCCAGGCCCTCGTCATCGGCCTGGCCCAGTGCGCCGCGCTGCTCCCGGGGACGAGCCGCTCGCTCGCCACCATCCTCGGTGCGCTCCTGGTGGGGGTGGCCCTGCCCGCTGCGGTCGAGTTCAGCTTCCTCCTCGGCTTCGCCACCCTCTCGGCCGCCACCGCCTACAAGCTCGCCGCCGACGGCGGCACCCTGGTCGAGCAGTTCGGGGTGGTCGATCCCCTCATCGGCGCTTTGTTCGCGTTCGTCTCGGCCGTGCTGGCCATCAAGTGGCTCATCACCTACCTCGAACGCCACGACCTCTCGATCTTCGCCTGGTACCGATTCGTGGTGGCCGGCCTCGCCATCGCCCTGATCGTCGGTGGCGTGCTCTGACCCGGTCGGGAGTCAGTCGTCCGGGGTGGCTCGCTCGCGCCCGAGGTTCTGGACGCCGGTCGCACCCCATCGTCCCGTGAGGGTGCCGTCGGCGCCCATGGAGTACGCGACCACTGCGCAGGTCTCGTCCCCGAAGCCCACCGCGAGCAGGTCGCCGACCCGCAGCGCCGAGCCCTTGGAGAGGAACCCGCCCACCTGCCGGGTGATCTCGAAGGCCTCACCGGCATCGACGATGTCCATCGAGCCGCTGTAGTCCGAACCGTCGGCGTTGATGCCTTCGATGGCGTACGAGCCCGTGATCCCGCGACCCCCCGGGATCACCACCGCCACCGCCTCCTGGTTGGGACCACGGCCGTCGTAGGACACCCATCGCCCGTCGAGCGTCCCATCGACGGCGATGGGGTACACCCCGACGTTGCAGGCCGTGCCGGCGTCGCCGTGGGTCGCGGCGAGGAGCTCGCCTTCGGCCACCCCGACGCCGTCGTAGCTTCCGTTGGTGTCCCAGTCGAGGGCCAGGGCCCCGGCCTCATCCCCCTCGATCGCCAGGGTGCCTCGATAACGAGAGCCGTCCGGGTTCGTGCCGCGGATGCGGTAGTCGCCGGGAAACGTGCCGTCGCCCGGTGTCGGGGCCGTCGCCGCGCCGGCACCCGAGGTCCCCTGCTCCCCGCCGGCACCGTTCCCGGAGCTGCACGACGCCGCCAGCGCCAGCGCGATCACCACGGAGACCAACGCCCTAGAGCGCGAGGGCCCGACGGGGTGATGGTGGCTGCGGAGCATGGCGACCACCCTGCCTCGTGCAGGCGGTGCACGGCCAGACGAGGCCCCCACAGAACGCGGTGACCGTTGCCGCAGGGCACCCTCGCTCGCCCCGACGAGCCCCGCCGCGAATGAACTGGAGGGGAGAAGAGAGCCCGAGAGGAGATTCGAACTCCTGACCTGCTCATTACGAGTGAGCTGCTCTGCCGACTGAGCTACCCGGGCGGGTCCGTCTACGTTACCGGGGCGGCAGCGTGGAGCCGAAGTGGGATCCGGCACGTCGCCGGCACCGGCGGATCTTGAGAAACCCAGCTGCGGGTCGGCTCGACCCGCACGAGCGTCCGACTCACGGGGATTACTCTCTCCCCCGACGCCCGCGCGCCGAACGGAACACACGGTCGCGGTCGCCCTCGCAAACGCTTCGTCAGAACCCTTCCTCCGACTCGGGGGCCCGCCGGCGGAAGTCGCCGGTGTCCCCACCCAGCAGGCCCCGATCCACTTGACTGGACGCAATGGCAGACGCCACCGACGACACTCCGCAACCGAGCGCTGGCGGCACCGAGCAGACTGCCACGGGGATCCACGCCATCGAAGACCTCTCCCCAGCCCGCGCCCCGGCCACGGACTGGCGTACCGCGGCGTTCTCCACCACCCCGGAGGGCATCGTGCTCTTCGACTTCAGTGGGCGGGTCCTCGACGCCAACCCCGCCTTCGCTGAGCTCGTCGAGCGCCGCTCCAGCCAGGCGCGCGAGATGAACATCCTCGACATCGTCGCCCCCCATTTCCTGCAGACCACCGCCGAGCGTCTCGCCGCCGCGGCCGCCGGTTCCTGCAACAGCCTGAGCCTCGAGTTCCGGGTACGGGTCACCGGCGGCGCCGTTCGACACGTGGCGGGCGAGGCGAGCGTCCTTCCCGGCCACGACGGCCGTCCCGTCGGCGCGGTGGCCCACGTCCGAGACGTCACCGAGGAACGCCGCACCCTCGACTCCTTGCGACGCGCCGACGAGCAGCTCGACGCCGTCGCCGCCGGCACCACGCTGGTCGCGTTCAGCTTCAGCCTCGAAGGCGCCGTGTGCACCTGGAGTCCCGCCGCCGCCCGCGCCTTCGGCTGGCCCGTGGCTGCGGTCCTCGGACGAGCCGTGCCCCTCACCGACTACGTCGACCCATGGAGTGGCCGACGGGAAGGCTTCAGCGGTGACGAACTGGCCGCTGTGGAAGCCACCGGCCACCGGCCCGACGGCAGCGTCTTCGCCTGCCGCCTGAACATCGCCCCGCTGCTCGACGAGCGGGGTCGTCGAGTTGCCAGCATCGCCATCATGAACGAGACGGGCCGCCGTCCGCCAGAGAGCACCGAGAGGGTGCCCGAGGTCCAGCCGTACCGGGTGCTGTTGCACAAGATGGCCGACACCGTCACGGTTCTCGACGGGGAGGGCAACCTGCTTCACAGCACGAGCGAGATGAAGGAGATCCTCGGCTACCCCGCCGATTTCTGGGACGAGCGCAGCGCATTCGACCTCGCCCACCCAGAGGACCGCGACCGGGCCAACGACCTGTTGCGGCGCGTGGTGGAGACGCCGGGCCTCAGCCAAACGGGCGAGTTCCGCGCGCGTCGAGCAGACGGGCAGTGGGAGGCCGTCGAGTTCACCGGGATGAACTTGCTCGATGACCCCGAGGTGGGCGGGATCATCGTCACCACCCGCATCGTGTCCGACCGCCGCCCCACCCGCGATGATGACGAGGTCCTCGAGCTCGGTGCCCGCCTCGCCCACCACGTGGTGCACGACGCGCTCACGGGCCTGCCCAACCGCACCCTGCTCGTGGACCGCATCGACCAGGCCCTCGGCACCGCGACCTTGCCCGGCGACGATGCCGCTCGTGCCGCGGTGCTGCTCGTGGACCTCGATCGCTTCAAGCTCGTCAACGACGGCCTGGGCTACCAGGCCGGCGACGAACTGCTCGCCCGTGTGGCGGTGCGCCTCGAGCAGGCAGCCGTCTCGGATGGCGTGGTCCTCGGACGCTTCGGCAGCGACCAGTTCCTGGTCCTCGTCGACGGGCGCACCGACACCGAGACGGTGCAGGCCCTCGCCGGGAGCATCCAGTCGTCGCTCCGTGAGCCCTTCATGGTCGAGCGTGGCGAGGCGCGCCTCACCGCGAGCATCGGCATCGCCGTCGCGGGCCCGCCCGACGACACCGAGGTCCTGCTCCGCAAGGCCGCCGCGGCCATGTACCAGGCAAAGGATCGAGGACGCGACCGCGCCGTCGTGTTCGACGACTCACTGCAACTGGTGATGCCCGACCGGCTGCATTTCGAGAACGACCTGCGTCACGCCATCGACCACGACGAGCTGACTCTCTCGTACCAGCCCACCGTCTCACTCGAGAGCGGCCGGGTGATCGGCATCGAGGCGCTCCTGCGCTGGAGCCACCCCGAGCGCGGCGCCGTCGGCCCGGCCGAGTTCGTCCCCGTGGCCGAGGAGTCAGGGCTCATCGTCCCCCTCGGGTCGTGGGTGCTGAACGAGGCCATCGGCCAAGCCGCTGACTGGCTGCGCGAGGTGCCGGGCCACCAGCACTTCCTGTTGTCGGTGAACATCTCACCGCGTCAGCTGAGTTCGCCCGACCTCGTGCCCCTCATCGCCGGACTGCTCGAACGCCACCAGTGGCCGGCCCACTTCCTCGCGCTCGAGCTCACCGAGAACGTGCCGATGGACGACGTCGACAACTCCATCGAGGTGCTCGACGCCCTCAAGGCCATCGGCGTGCGTCTCGCGATCGACGACTTCGGCACGGGCTACTCGTCTCTCAGCTACCTCGAGCGGTTCAACTTCGACATCGTGAAGATCGATCAGTCCTTCGTCACGGGCCTGGGCTCGACGGGCGGTGGCCTCGCCATCACGGCTCTTCGGATCTGAGCGGGGTCGGGTAGCGGGCTGAGGGTCCCCGGGCGCGGCACAGGGACTCCACAGAATCGGTGGTTCTGACGCCATTTCGAGTCCGGGGAGCCCCTGTGGAGATCGACCCTACGCGCATGTGCGAGCTGCTGGTGGGCTTGCCCGACATCGATGTGATCGGCGTGGCCGATCCGGAACCCGGCCGGCTCGTCGTGGTGGTCGCGGCGCGTGAGGCCCGGCCGGTGTGCGGCCGGTGCGCAACGGCGGCGTGGGTGAAGGACCGTCGCGAGGTCGACCTGGTCGATCTCGCGGCGTTCGACCAGACCGTCACGTTGCGGGTGGTCCGCACCCGCTGGTGTTGCCCCAGGTTGCGGTGCGGGGTCGGGTCGTGGACCCTCGAGCATCCCGACATCGCCCCGGCCGGGCATCGCCTCACCACCCGGGCGGGACGGTGGGCGTGTGAACAGGTGGGCCGCTGGGGACGGTCGGTGGCTGAGGTCGCCGACGCGCTCGGTTGTGACTGGCACACCGTCAACGACGCCGTGATCGCCTACGGCGAGGCGCTGCTCGATGCCGACGACGATCGGATCGGGACGGTGCGGGCGTTGTCGTTGGACGAGACCTTGTTCGTCCGCGAGGGGCCGTGGCGGACCCAGCGGTGGTCGACCCAGATGGTCGACGCCCGCTCCGGGCAGCTCCTCGACGTGGTCGCCGGGCGCACCGCGGACGCCCCGGCCCGTTGGCTCGAGGCTCGCGACCCGACCTGGCGGGCGAGGATCCAGTGGGCGGTCATGGACCTGTCGGGCCCCTATCGGGCGACGTTCGACACGATGCTCCCCCACGCCGTGCAGGTCGCGGACCCGTTCCACGTCGTGAAGTTGGCCGGGTCGAAGCTCGACGAGTGCCGCCGTCGGGTCCAGAACGAGACTCTTGGCCACCGCGGCCAGAAACACGACCCGCTCTACCGCTGCCGCCGTCTGCTGCTCGCCGCGGAGGAGCGACTGGACCGCAAGGGCGACGACAAGCTCCAAGGGCTGCTCCGCGCCGGCGACCCCAAGGGCGAGGTCGCCTACGCGTGGCACGCGAAGGAAGCGGTCCGGTTCCTCTACGACATCCCCAACCTCGAGATGGCCGGCCGCTACCTCGACGAGCTCGCCACAGATCTCCAGGACCGTGAGTTCCCGCCCGAGGTCCGCCTGCTCGGCCGCACCCTGAAGCGGTGGCGCAACCAGATCGTGGCCTGGCACCGGTCCCGAGCCACGAACGGGCCCGCCGAGGCGGTCAACAACCTGATCAAGAGGGTCAAGCGGGTCGCGTTCGGGTTCCGGAAGTTCCGCCACTACCGGATCCGATCCCTGCTCTACGCCGGCCGCCCCAACTGGGACCTACTCGCCGGCATCACTCCCCGCTGAAATCCGAAGAGCCGCCATCACGGCTGCGGTGGTGCTCATGGCCCGATCGCTCGGCCTCGTGACCGTGGCCGAGGGCATCGAGACCAAGGGTCAGAGTGCCGTGCTCCAGAGCCTGGGCTGTGACTGGGGACAGGGCTACCACTTCTCCCGCCCCCTGTCGGCCGTCGAGGCCGGCGCCCTGCTCCACACCGCCCTGTAGCGCGTCGGCACGTCGCGTCGCTCCCCCCTTCCGTGTCCCGAGGACGCGTCATCCCGATTCACGTCGGCACCTCCCCCCAACCGGGTCAGGCAAGCTGGAAGAGGAGGTCCTCGAGGAGCAGGGCCTCGTTGGGGTTGCGGATGAGCGCCTCGGAGGCGTGCTGGATGGCGGCGAGCCTGTCGAGCACCTCCTGAGGGCGGCGGGCGGTCGCCAGCTCGTCGGTGTAGCGGCGGGCCAAGGTGGCGAAGCCGAAGCGCAGCTCGGCCACCCGCGCCCGGCGCACCTCCCGCTTCTGCTGGGCAACGAGCTGCGCGGCGCCTGAACCACGTTGGCCGTAGCGCTCGATGCGCTCGGCCAGGGCCTCCGCCTCCTTGGCGTGGCGGGCGTCGAGCGGAGCCTGCGACCGGTCGATGAGCGCTCGCAACTCGCCCGTCACGACCATCACCGTGGCCCCCGTCCCGTCGAGGCGATCGGGCACGGCCTGCCACGCGGCCCGGCGTTCGGCCAGTTCGGGGTCGGTGGCCAGCAGGCGGGCTCGGTCGAGGTCGCCCGACGCCGCCCGGGCGGCCTCCTCGGCCACCGTCACTTCCAGCCCCGCGGCGACGAGCTGCTCGACGATCAGATCCTCGGGGACGGGATGGAAGTCGATGCGCACCGCACGCGAGGCGATGGTGACGAGCTCGGGCGGGAGGTCGTCGGTCAAGATCACGAACACCGTCGATGGCGGCGGCTCCTCGATGATCTTCAGGAGCTTCGGGGCCTGGGTGCTCACCTTGTGGAGCTCGCACAGGACCAGGACCTTGCGCGTCCCCTCGACCGGGGCGCGCACCGCGCTCCGGATGATCTCGGCCGCCTCCTCCTCACGCAGGGACGCCCCCTCGGGCACGAACACCGTCAGGTCGGGGTGCGCCTCGGCCAGGGCGAGCGCCCGGTGGCGCTCGGCGTCCTCGCCGGCACTGCCGGCGGCCAGCAGGTCGGCGGCGAAGGCCCGCGCCGCTGCCCGACGGCCGCTGCCGGGCGGGCCGACGAACAGGTAGGCATGCACGGGCGCCGGCACGGACGACTGCAGCTGGGCGACGGCCCGGTCTTGGCCGAGCACGTCGACCCACCCGCCGGCGCTCACCACATCCCCGACGCTCACGTCCCCGCTCCTCTCGGCCGTTCTGGCGCCTGATCTACTGGCCTGGACCAGTAGATCAGGCGCCAGTTCGAGCGGATCTGGGTCACTGGTCCACCACACCGACCCGGGGGGCGATTGCGGCCCAGACCCGGTCGGCGACCTCGTCGACGGTCCCGGTGCCGTCCACGACCACCCAGCGGTCGGGGCCGGCGGCGGCGAGGGCCCGGAAGCCGGCGACGACGCGCTGGTGGAACCCGTCCCCCACCTCCTCCATGCGATCGCGCTCGGCGCCCAAGCGGCCCTCGGACACCTCCTCCGGTACGTCGAGCAGCACCACGAGGTCCGGCCAGACGCCATCGGTGGCCCAGCGCGACAGCTGCTCGACCTCGTCGAGGGGCAGACCCCGCCCGTAGCTCTGGTAGGCGAGCGACGAGCCCGCGAATCGGTCGGTGACGACGATCCGGCCGGCGTCGAGCGCAGGGCGGATGACCTCGGCGACGTGCTGGGCCCGATCCGCGGCCATCAGTAGCGCCTCGGCCCGATCGGCCAGCTCCTGGTTGGCGGGGTCCAGCACCAGGCCCCGGATGCGGCTGCCGATGGCCGTCCCCCCGGGCTCGCGGGTGAACACGGCGTCGAGGCGCTCGGCCAACAGAGCCGCCTGCGTCGACTTCCCCGTGCCCTCACCCCCCTCGAAGGCGATCAGCACGTCCGAAGACCCCCGCCGGTCGTCGTTCTCGAGGCAATGCCCTCCGGAACCCGGGGGGCATTGCCTCGAGTTCGGTGGGGGGCCGGGGCGGCGCGCACGTCAGTCGGCGGACGTGGTGGCCGCCGGCGCCTTCTTCGCGGTCGCCTTCTTGGCGGTCGCCTTCTTCTTGGTGGCCTTCTTCTTGGCCCCGGCCTTCTTGGCGCCGGCCTTCTTCTTCGCCGCCTTCTTCTTCTTGGCGGGACCCCGGGCTCGTCGGTCGGCCAGCAGCTCGCTGGCCCGCTCGATGGTGATCTCCTCGACCGTGTCGCCCTTGCGCAGCGAGGCGTTGGACTCGCCGTCGGTGACGTACGGGCCGAAGCGGCCGTCCTTCACCACGACGGGCAGGTCCGTCGCAGGGTCGACGCCGAGCTCGCGCAGCGGCGCCGCCGCCGCCCCCTGGCCCCGCCGGCGCTTGGGCTCGGCGAGGATCTTCAGGCACTCCTCGAGGCCGATGGTGAAGAGCTGGCGCTCGTCGCTGAGGCTGCGGCTGTCCGACCCCTTCTTCAGGTAGGGCCCGTACCGGCCGTTCTGCACCGTGATCTCGGCACCGTCGGCCGGGTCGACGCCCACCACCCGCGGCAGACTCAGCAGCTTGAGGGACTCGTCGACGTCGATGGTGTCGAGGCTCATGTCCTTGAACAGCGACGCCGTCTTCGGCTTCGCGCCACCGTCCTCCAGCTCGCCCAGCTGCACGTAGGGGCCGAAGCGGCCCGCCTTGGCGAAGATGGTGAGGCCGGTCTCGGGGTCGGTGCCGACCTCTCGATCGCCGCTGGGTGCCTCGAGCAACTCGGTGGCCCGCTCGACCGTGAGCTCGTCGGGGACGATGTCGTCGGGCAACGACACCGTGTCCTCCTTCGCCGGCTCGCCGTCGACGCCGACGGACCCCGGCGCCGGCATGCGGGCCAAGTAGGCCCCGAACTTGCCCGCCCGGGCCACGATGGCCCGGCCCTCCTCGTCCTCACCGACGGGGATCGAACTGACCGCCCGCGGGTCGATGGCACCGAGGTCGGACACCATGTCCTTCAGGCCCACGTGGCCGTTCCCGAAGTAGAAGCGGCTCAGCCACGGGATGCTCTCGGCCTGCCCCCCGGCGATGTCGTCGAGGTCGTCCTCCATGCGGGCCGTGAAGGCGTAGTCCACGAGCTCGGGGAAGTGGGTCTCGAGCAGGTTGATGACCGCGAAGGCGGTGAAGGACGGAACGAGGGCCGACCCCCTCTTCCACACGTACTCGCGGTCGATGATGGTGCCGATGGTGGCGGCGTAGGTCGACGGGCGGCCGACGCCGATCTCCTCGAGCTTCGCCACCAGCGAGGCCTCGGTGTAGCGCGACGGCGGCTTGGTCTCGTGGCCCTTGGGCTCGAGGCGCTCGGCGGTGAGTCGCCCGCCCTCCTGGAGCGGCGGGAGGATGCGCTCCTGCTCGTCCTTCTCGCCGCCCTCGGGCTCGTCCCTGCCTTCCTGGTAGGCCCGCAGGTAGCCGGGGAAGGTGATGGTGCGACCCGAAGCGGCGAACTCGGCGTCCTTGCCCTTGGCCGAGGTCGCGCCCAACCGCACCGACACGGTCTCACCGCGGGCGTCGTTCATCTGCGACGCGACCGTCCGCGCCCACACCAGCTCGTAGAGGCGGAAGCTGTCGTTGTCGAGCTCGCTGCGCAGCTGGTCGGGGGTGCGGAACGAGTCGCCGGCCGGGCGGATGGCCTCGTGGGCTTCCTGGGCGTTCTTCACCTTGCGGGTGTAGATGCGGGGGGCGTCGGGGAGGTACTCGCGGCCGTAGCGCTCGAGGATCTGGCTGCGGGCGGCGTTGAGGGCGGCGTCCGACAGCGTGGTGCTGTCGGTGCGCATGTAGGTGATGTGGCCGTTCTCGTAGAGGCGCTGCGCGATGGCCATCGTCCTCGACGAGGAGAAGCGCAGCTTGCGCCCGGCCTCCTGCTGGAGGGTCGAGGTGATGAAGGGCGCCTTGGGCTTGCTTGAGTAAGGCCTCGCCTCGACCGAGCGGACCGCGAAGGAAGCGCCGTCGAGGTCGGTGGCCAGCTCGGTGGCGCCGGCTTCGTCGAGGACCAGCACCTTGTCCGTCTTGACCTTGCCGGTGTCGTCGTCGAAGTCCTTGCCGGTGGCCAGGCGGGTGCCGTCGACCGACACGAGCGTGGCGCCGAACGCGTCGAGCGCCCCCTCCGGCGAGAAGGTGCCCTCGATGTCCCAGTAGCCGGCGGCCATGAAAGCCATGCGCTCGCGCTCTCGCTGGACCACAAGGCGAGTGGCGACGCTCTGCACGCGGCCGGCGGACAGGCCGCTGCGGATCATGCGCCACAGCACCGGCGAGACCTCGTAGCCGTAGAGGCGGTCGAGGATGCGCCGGGTCTCCTGGGCGTCGACCAGGCGACGGTCGAGCTCACGGGGCTCGTCGATGGCACGCTGGATGGCCTCGGGGGTGATCTCGTGGAACACCATCCGGTGGACCGGCACCCGCGGGTTGAGCAGCTCGAGCAGGTGCCAGGCGATGGCCTCGCCCTCGCGGTCCTCATCGGTGGCGAGGTAGAGCTCGTCCGCTTCCTTCAGCGCTCGCTTCAGATCGCGGACGACGTCCTTCTTCCCGGGCGACACCACGTAGAGCGGCTTGAAGTCGTTGTCGACGTCGACGCCGAGCCGCGCCCACGACTCGCCCTTGAAGATCTCGGGCACGTCGGCGGCTTTCTGGGGCAGGTCGCGCACGTGGCCCACCGACGACTCGACGAGGAAATCGTCGCCGAGGTAGCCCGCGATGGTGCGCGCTTTGGCGGGGCTCTCGACGATGACGAGACGGGTGGTCACGAGCGCAAGGTAAGAACGCCTTCCCTGCCGGTGTCAACACCGACCCGACGGCGGGGGTCCCGCGGCGACCCTAGATTGGCCCTCATGGACTTCGCCCTCAGCCCCACGGCCCAGGCCCTCCAGGAGAAGCTCCTGGCCTTCATGGACGACTTCGTCTACCCGGCCGAGGCGGTGTGGGAGGAGCAGATGGCGGCGTCGGGCGACCCCCACTTCCACGCTCCCATCATCGAGGACCTCAAGGCCGAGGCTCGGGCCCAGGGGCTCTGGAACCTCTTCCTCCCCCACAAGACCCAGTGGACCGACGGTCTCTCCAACGTCGACTACGCCCCGCTGTGCGAGATCCTGGGTCGCAGCCCCATCGCCTCCGAGGCGCTGAACTGCTCGGCGCCCGACACCGGGAACATGGAGATCCTCACCATGTTCGGCACCGACGAGCAGAAGGAGCGGTGGCTGCTCCCGCTCCTCGAGGGCGAGATCCGGTCCTGCTACGCCATGACCGAGCCGGCCGTGGCCAGCTCCGACGCCACCAACATCTCGTGCCGCATCGAGCGCGACGGCGACGACTACGTCATCAACGGCCGCAAGTGGTGGATCTCCGGCGCCGCCTCCGAGCGCTGCAAGATCGCCATCCTCATGGGCAAGACCGACCCCGAGGCGTCCCGCCACACCCAGCAGTCGATGGTGCTCGTGCCCCTCGACACCCCCGGCGTCACCATCGTCCGGGACCTCCCCGTGTTCGGGTACAACGACGTCGAAGGCCACTGCGAGATCCTCTTCGAGGACGTCCGGGTGCCCGTCACCAACCTGCTCGGCGACGAGGGCAGCGGCTTCGCCCTCGCCCAGGCTCGTCTCGGCCCCGGCCGCATCCACCACTGCATGCGGGCCATCGGCGTGGCCGAGCGGGCGCTCGAGGCCATGTGCCGGCGGGTGCAGACCCGGGTGGCGTTCGGGAAGAAGCTGTCCGAGCAGGGCGTCGTCCAGGAGTGGATCGCCGACTCCCGCATCGAGATCGAGCAGGCCCGCCTGCTCACCATGAAGACGGCGTGGCTCATGGACACCGTGGGCAACAAGGGCGCCCGCATCGAGATCTCCGCCATCAAGGTGGCGGTGCCGGACATGGCCATCAAGGTGGTCGACCGCTCCATCCAGGCCCACGGCGCCGCCGGCCTCAGCGCCGACTTCCCGATGGCGAAGATGTACTCGTACGTCCGCATGCTGCGCTTCGCCGACGGCCCCGACGAAGTGCACCGCATGACCATCGCCCGCCGCGAGCTCCGCGGGTACGAGTCCGCCTGAGTCGGGCCTGCGTAGCGGCGGGTCCTGTCCCCGATCCGGTATCCGAAGACCGGCCCGGAAAGGCATTGGGCCGCTCCTTCGGACCCTCCGGATCGGCGCCACCCGCCGCTCCTCCGGCCCGAGGCCTCCTCCGTCGGCTCCCCTGGCGGCGTTCACGGCAGGCCCCCCGGCCAGCTCCCGGTGGGTGCGGCCCCCTCACGCCTGGCGGTGGTCACGCCGGCGGACACGTACACGCGCTCGGCGGTGGGTTCGAACTCGACGCCACAGCTGTCGGAATGCGACAGGTATGGCGTCGAGTCAAGCGGATCTCGCCGGATCTCGGGGGATCCAGCGCGGGGCGGGCGGATGCGGTGGCGAAGGTGGGGGTGTTGCACGACGCCTGTCGGGCGTTCAACCAGCGGCGGGTGGAGGATCTGCTGGCGATGCTGGTCGCCGACGTCGAGTGGCCAGACCTCGCTTCCGATCGCTAACCGTCATGCCGCGGGACATCGCGGACACCCGGTGGGCCAGTCGGATGGGCCAGAACATGGGTGCGCGGGAGGCGAAGCCGCCGGCGTCAGGGGGTCAGCGGGAGCTCGTGGGTGATGGTGGCGCCGCCGACGATGCCGGTGAGGGTGAGGGTGCCGCCGAAGGGGGCGGTGGCGAACACGAGGAGGGCGCGGTTGGTGGCGCCGGCACGCACGAGCAGGCCGCGGCCGGCGGGGGACGACGACACGGTGGTGCCGTCGGGGGCCTCGTAGGCGGCGCCGCGGAGGCGATACGCCCCGGCGGCGCCGTTGTCGACCTCGAGGATGACCACGGGGCTGTCGTTGGTCACGAGCTCGAAGGCGGAGGCCACCGAGACGGTGACGTCGGCGACCGTGTCGGACGCGCCGTCGATGACGAGGCGGTCGTCGAGGGGGGTGCCGTCGATGGTGAACCCGACGAGGCGACCGTCGTCGTCGAGGGTGAAGTCGGCCCAGGTGGTGTCGATGGACGAGCCACTGGAGCCGACGAGGGTGGCGATCACGGTGTCGCCGTCGACCCGCACCTCGCCGCCGCTGGCGGGCTCGCCCGAGGCCGCCTGCAACTCGGCCAGCGCCGCGGTGTGCACGGCGTAATCCTCGGCCACGGAGTCGGCGGCGGACACCGCGGTCATGGCATCGAGGTCCGGGCCACCGTCGGCGGTCAGCGCCTCGAGGTACTGCCGGGCGACGTCCACCGCCGCCGGGTCGACGGTCATCGCGGTGCCGGACTCGTCGGCGGTCGCCGTGGTCGAGCCGGCGGCGGCGTCCCCGTCACCGCCACCGCCACTGCAGCCCCCCGCCGCCAGTGCCACCACGAGCACCGCACCCGCCACCGCCCTCGACACGCGCATGCGCCATGGTCGCACCTCCGGGTGCGCACCGTCGGCGGCGGGATCCCCTGGACACGGTTCTCGGAAGGGCCGAGCCGCCAGCCGCCGGCAGCGGCCCCACCCTCCCAGAAGCCAGGCGGCGGCCGGGCCGGTGACGGGCGCCGGCGGACTCGGAGCCGTCAACCCGCCGGCCGCGGTCGCACGCTTCCCAGAACAGCGCCGCCGCCGTCAGTCCGCTTCGTAGCCGTCCGTCGCCGCCAGCTTCCTCGGGTAGTGGTAGTGGCTGGCGGTGCTGAGGATGAGGAACCCGAGGGCGGCGGCCAGGGCGCTGGCGATGAGGATGGCGAGCTTGGCGTCGGCCTGGAGCAGGGGGTCGTCGAAGGCGAGGTCGGTGATGAACAGCGACACGCTGAAGCCGATGCCCGCCACCGCGGCGATGCCGATGACCTGCGACCAGCGGACGCCGTCGGGCAGGTCGACCCCCGGAAGGCGGGTGGCGAGCCAGGCGAACGACGTGATGCCGACGAGCTTGCCCACCACCAGGCCGGCGACGATCCCGACCAGCACGGGCGACACGTCCCGGAGCGGCTCGGCGGTGAGGGGGACGCCGGCGTTGGCCAGGGCGAAGATCGGGATGATCACGAAGCTGGTCCACGGGTGCAGGGCGTGCTCGATGCGCTCGGCCGGCGACACCGACTCTCTGATCAAGCGGGCGGTGCGGTGGACGTCCTCCGCCTTGATGTCGTCGAGGCCCTCGAGCTCGTCCACGATGGCCTCGGCCTCGAGGTCCTTCTGGAAGGGCTGGGCCGGCGTGAGCAGACCGAGGATGACGCCGGCGATGGTGGCGTGCACCCCCGACTCGAACATCGAGAGCCAGAGGGCGAACCCCAGGGCGACGTAGACCGGCAGGTACCGGACGTGGGCCCGCCGCAGCACCACGACGGCGAGCGACAGGACCACGGCGTCGGCCAGCCAGCCGAGGCTCACCGAGTCGGTGTAGAAGACGGCGATCACGAGGATGGCGCCGATGTCGTCCACGATGGCCAGGGTCAGCAGGAAGACCTTGAGGCGGGGCGGCACCCGGCTGCCGAACACCGCCACGAGGGCGAGGGCGAAGGCGATGTCGGTCGCCATGGGGATGCCCCATCCCTCGGCGCCGACTCCCCCGGCGTTCACGGCCAGGAAGATCGCGGCGGGAACGATCATCCCGCCCAGGGCGGCGATGCCGGGCAGGACCGCCGCCGATTTCTCACGGAGCTCGCCGGCCACGAGCTCGCGCTTGATCTCGAGGCCGACGACGAAGAAGAAGATCGACATCAGGCCGTCGTTCACCCAGTGCGTCAGGTCCTCGCTGACGGAGAAGTTGCCGAGCGTGACGGAGATCTCGGTGTGCCAGAAGTCGACGTAGGACTGGTCCCACGGTGAGTTGGCCCACACCAGCGCCGTCACGGTGGCAGCCAGGAGGAAGACACCGCCGGCCGCCTCGATCTCGAGGAACGACGCCAGCGGCCGACCGAGGGCCCGCGCCAAGGGGCGGTCGGACTCGAGCCACGTCGCTCGAAACGGGGTGGACTTGGTGGACACGTCGGCTCCTGGGCAGGCGGGCGCAGCTGCCGACCAGGCTTCCCGGCGCTCCCGGCGCCCACGTTAGAGCACGCCCGCCCCCGTCCCCGGGTCCGCCGGCGCTGCCGAAGCCGGACCGATCGTTCCGGTCGACGACCGGTCACACCCGCCGTGTGACCAACCAGGTACCAGGACGAACGAGCCGCCGGCCGTGCCGGTGCCGCGGGCCGTGGCGGGTTCCCCGCCCGCGCTCCTTCCGGTCACGACCGGTCACAGCGGCGTGACATCACAGCGGCGTGACCGATCAGGTACCAGAACGGACGGGCGAGTGACCTCAGGCGCCGGCGGGTGGCGTGAAGCAGGTGCGCAGGAAGCGGAGGAGGGGCGGGGTCATGACCCGGTCGCCGGCGGCGCCGATGCGGGAGCTGACCTGGCCGTGGGTCAGCGAGCGGGCGTCGACGGCGACGGTCTCGCCGCCGGCCTGGCGGGTGGCCCGCAGGTAGTCGAGCTCGACGGCCTGGCGGCGCAGGTTGCCTCGGTAGACCGACAGCGTGTCGGGCGGGGGCACCGCCTCACCCGAGCGCAGCAGCAGGGTGGCCGACGTGTCGGTGAGGTAGTCGGGGTTGTTGCCAAGGGCGTCGAGCCACTGGCGGCCCTCGACCGTCGACGCCCGGGGCTTGTCGAAGCCTGCGGTGTCGAGCGGGGCGAGGCAGCCGATCAGGTCGGCCGACGCGCCCTGGTCGGCCAGGTAGGTCGGCTCGGCAGCCACGTTGGCCACGATGTCGGCGCCGGCCGAGTGCCCCAGCAGGGCGACCCGGCCGGCGTCGCCGCCGTAGTCGGCGATGTTGTCCTCGACCCAGCCGAGGGCGGCGGCCACGTCCTCGTAGTGGTCGGGGTAGTGCGCCGACGACGGGTCGCCGACCCGGGTCAGGCGGTAGTTCACGCTGACGAGGATCCAACCCTGCCGGTTGAACAGGGCCACCTTGTCCCGCATCCCGTTGGCCTTGTCCCCGTGGTGGTACCCGCCGCCGTGCACCCAGACGACGACCGGGGCATCGCAAGCGTCGGCGGGGGCGTGGAGGTCGAGGCTGGTGGCGTTGCGGGGGACGCCGGCGATGCGCCGGTAGGCCACGGTCGTGCGCAGCCCGGGCTCGGCGCAGCTGCCGGCGGCCGAGGCCGCCCCGTCCGTGCCCGCCGCCGTCGTCAAGACGGAGGTCGCCGAGGCCGCCGTACCGGCGGAGGTGCAGGCCACGGCGAGGGCCAGGGCGGTGCCGACCAAGAGGCCGTGAGCGCGTCGCATGGCTCGCATCATCACCCGCTTCCTTGAATGCCCCCGAAGATCCCCTTGAGAATCGTCGAAGAACGCCTGCCGACGCCGTCCGCACCCACCGGCTCCCCGTTCTGGTTCACGACTGCTCACACCGGCAGCGTGACCGACGAGGGACCACAACGAGCGGTGGCGTCAGCGGGGCTTGGTGGAGTAGACGACCAGGCGGACCGCGGTCCCCTCGGGCGACACCCGGAACTCGGTCTCGTCGGCCACCTCGCGCATCAAGGTGATGCCGAGGCCCCGCTCGTGGTCGAGGCGGGCGGGATCGGTGACCGCCGGCAGGTCGCCCAGGTCGGCCAGGTCGAAGCCGCCGCCCTGGTCCTCCACCTCGACCTCGACGCGATCCTCGGCCAGGTCGCACCGCAGGAGGATGCGCTTGTCCTCGTCGCCCGACGACGCGTGGGCCTCGATCGCGTTGGTGCATGCCTCGGAAACCACGAGGCGCAGGTCGTTGATGCGCTCGTCCGGGAAGGTGGGCTCGATGGAGGCCGCGGTGGTGACCACCATGCGGGCCACCTCGAGGAAGTCGGGCCGGGCCGGGATCTCGAGCTCGACGACCTGGCCCATGGCGCTACGCCGCGCCGCCCGAGGCGGCGTCACCGTCGGGGACACCGTGGGCGGCGCCGGCGGCGCCGGTTGCGTCGGCAGGCGTGTCGGTCGCGTCGGTGGCGTCGGCGAGGCTGTACCGCAGGTCGAACACCCGGTCGAGACCGGTGAGGGAGAACAGGTCGAGGATGCGGGGGGTGCTGCACACCAGCCGCAGCTCGCCGCCGACGCTGTTGATGCGCCGCAGCACGCCGATGAGCACCCCGAGGCCGGTCGAGTCGAGGAAGTCGACGGCCTCGAGGTCGAGGACCATCCGGTGGTGGCCCTCCCCCACGATGGCGATGGCCTCCTTGCGCAGCCGGGGCGCGGTGGCGACGTCGATCTCCCCCGCCACCGCCACGACGGTCCAGGCGCCCACCGGCGCGACATTCACCTCGAACTGCACGCCGGCTCTCCTCGGTCGCCGTCGCTGCTCCGACCCGGATGAGCCCGCATCGGTTACCGCCCGGGTTGCCCCTGGCCGCACCACGGCCTCACCTTGTGTCACCGTATCGGCCACAAGCCGCGCGACCCCGCATCGACGAGGCGGCGGACCGCGGTCGGGGCCACCTGCGCAACCGGTCGCCCACGAGGCGCCGCCGGGTACCGGCCGCGGGCACGGGCACGACCGACGGCAGGTGACACCTCTGTAATTACGTCGGCGGGATCCGTAGCATGGCGCGGAGATGGCGCTGCTCGCCCCCACGACCCTCCCCTCGCTCGACGAGGTGCTCGCCGGCTTGGCCGGCGGCCCGCCCACAGGCCCAGGCGGCGAACGACTCGTCCACCTCGAGCGGCTGGCTGCCCGGGGGGCCCGGACGGCCGAGCTCGCACGCCCCCTCCCCCCGGCGGTCCGGGAGTGCCTCGGGGTCGACGCCTTCTGGTCGCACCAGGCCGAGGCCATCGACCTGGCCCGCTCGGGTCGATCGGTCGCCGTGGCCACTGGCACGGCTTCGGGCAAGTCCCTCTGCTACCAGGCACCCATCGCCGAATCGGCCGCTCGTCCAGTGCGCTCAGGAACGTCCCTGCTCATCTTCCCCACCAAGGCCCTCGCGCAGGACCAGCTCCGCAGCCTCACCCACCTGGAGGTGCCCGGCCTCGTCGCCGGCACCTACGACGGCGACTGCTCGCCAGAAGAGCGGACGTGGGTGCGGGCGAAGGCCAACGTGGTGCTCACCAACCCCGAGATGCTCCACAGCGGGATCCTCCCCCACCACGGCAAGTGGGACACCTACCTCCTGCGCCTCGACTACGTCGTCATCGACGAGCTGCACACGCTGCGAGGCATCTTCGGCACCCACGTGGCCCACCTGCTGCGCCGTCTGCGTCGCCTCTGCGCCCACTACGGCTCCCACCCCACCTTCATCTTCTCGTCGGCCACCATCGGCGAGCCCGGCCGCCTGGCCTCGCAGCTGTGCGGGCTGGACGTGGCCGAGGTCACCGACGACGGCTCCCCCCGGGGCGAGCGGCTGTTCGCCCTCTGGAACCCGCCCCTCGAGGACGACGTGGACGTCGACCTGCGCCCCGTCCCGCCCCCGGACGCCGGCGGCGGCACCGGCACCGGCACCGGCACCGGCACCACGCTCGATCCGGATGCCGACCGGGACGCGGCCGCCCGTCGTAACCCCGCCGCCGATCCGCGCCTCGACGCCGATCGAAGCGTCGAGGCCGGGGTCCGCTCGCCCGGGCACGGAACTGCCGAGCGCCGACACGCCGCCGCCGACGAGCCCGACCACCGCGACGACATCGCCGTCGACGAGCGGGGTGCCGACGAGCTCGCCGCCACCGCCCCCGGGGACGGGCCGCGGGTGTCGTCCAACCGCGAGAGCGCCGCCATCGCCGCCGAGCTCATCCTCCACGGCCGGCGCACCATCGCGTTCTGCCGCAGCCGCAAGGGCACCGAGATCGTGGCCGCCGACGTGCGGCGCCGCCTGCCCGAGGCACTGGCCGACGCCGTGTCCGCCTACCGGGGCGGCTACCTCACCGTCGAGCGCCGGGCCATCGAGGACGAGCTCTTCTCTGGCCGCCTCCAGGGCGTGGTGGCCACCACGGCCCTCGAGCTGGGGGTCGACATCGGCGGGCTCGACGCCTGCGTGCTGAACGGCTTCCCCGGCACCATCGCGTCCCTGTGGCAGCAGGCGGGGCGGGCGGGGCGCGAGGCCCAGCAGTCGCTCGCCGTGCTCGTGGCGGGCCAAGACCAGCTCGACCAGTGGCTCATGGCCCATCCCCACGAGGTGTTCACCCGCCCGCCCGAGCCTGCGGTCATCAACCCCACCAACCCGTTCGTGCTCGGCCCCCACCTCGCCTGCGCCGCCTACGAGCTGCCCCTCAGCTGGGCCGACGAGGCCTACTGGCCGGCCGACATCCTCGCCGAAGGCGTGCGCTCCCTGGTGGTGGACGACCGCCTCAAGATCCGTCCTCGCGGCTACGGCACCCGCGCCGAGCCCCGGGCGGTCTGGTCGGCCCGGGGCTTCCCGAGCCACGGCATCGGCCTGCGGGGCGGCTCGGCCCGCGAGGTGCGCATCGCCTTGGCCACCGGCGACCTGGTGGGCACCGTCGACGAGAGCCGCGCCCCTCGCCTCGTCCACCCGGGGGCGACCTACCTCCACCAGGGCCGGTCGTTCCAGGTCGACGACCTCGACCTCGAAGACGCCGTGGCCTGGGTCTCCCCGTCCGACGGCAGCGACTACACGCTGGCCAAGTCCGAGACCGAGGTGCGCATCCTCGCCACCGACCAGCGCCGGGCCCTGGGGGGCGCCGCCTTGCACCTCGGCGACATCGAGGTGCGCAGCCAGGTCACCGGCTACCAGCGTCGCGATCGCTTCACCGGCGAGGTCCTGGCCCGCGAGCAGCTCGACCTGCCCCCGTCGTTCCTCGTCACCCGGGCTTTCTGGTACACGCTCCCCTACGACCTGTTGGCCGAGGCCGACGTGCCGGTGGCCCTGGCCCCCGGCGCCTTGCACGCCGCCGAGCACGCCGCCATCGGGATGCTGCCGCTGTTCACCATCTGCGACCGGTGGGACGTCGGCGGCGTGTCCACCCTGCTCCAGGCGGACACCGGACTTCCCACCGTCGTCATCTACGACGGGTACGCCGGCGGGGCGGGCATCGCCGAGCTGGGCTACGACGTGGCCGACCGCCACCTCGAGGCCACCCTCGAGGCCATCGAGGCCTGTGCGTGCGCCGACGGTTGCCCCTCGTGCGTGCAGTCGCCCAAGTGCGGGAACTTCAACGAGCCCCTCGACAAGGCCGGGGCCGCCCGGCTGCTGCGGGTGCTTCTGGGCGGGGACGCCGGGCACGCCTGACCTCGCCCGCGCTCACCTCGTAGGCTGCGCCGCCGATGCTGCACCCGAGCACGAGAAGAACCGGAGAGCCACGAATGGGCGTTACCAGGAGCTGGAGGCGGGCGGCGGGTGTTCTCGCTCTCGTCGTGACGCTGGCGGGGATCACCGCTTGTGGCGGCGGGGACGGAGACGCCGAAGGGGCAGAACCCCCCGGCACCACCAGCACCACCGGCACCACCGGCGCGGGGGCTGCCACCTCCGACGGTCGGCTCTACGTGCTGGTGACGAACGGCGAAGGCATCGCCTCGCCGGGGCTCTCTGCTCTGGTGGAGGCGCTCTACCAGCAGCCCGAAACCACCGTCGGCGTCGTGGCGCCGGACACCACCAATCCGGTGCCGCCCGCCCCGCTCGCCGAGGGCGCGGTGCCGACGGTCACCTTCGCCGCCACGGCCGACGGCTACCCCGGGATCGTCCTTGCCGCGGACGCGGCCGACACCGTGAGCAGCGCGGTGACCCAAACCCTCGACGGCATGCCCCCCGACCAGGGCACCCCTCAGCTCGTGGTGACCGGCATCAACACCGGCCAGCTGATCGGTCCTCTCGCGGAGTTCTCCAACAACGTGCCCGCGGCCCAGGCGGCCGCGGCCGCGGACGTGCCCGCCCTCGTCGTCGCGCAGGGCGTGGACGAGAACCCCCCCGAGTACACCGCCGGCGTGAACCAGGCCCTGGCCTGGATCGATGACCACCGCGAGGCCTTGCTCTCGGGCGAGCAAGCGGCCCAGGTGACGCTGTTGAACGTGCCGTCGTGCGCGGTGGGTGAGGTGCGGGGCGTCGTCGAGGTGCCGGTTGCGGCCGACGCCGCCGGACGCGACCTCGCCCTGGTGGACTGCACGTCGACCGCCGAGGGTCCCGTCGATGATGTCGCCGCCTTCACGACGGGCTTCGCCACCTTGAGCGTGCTCGCTCCGGCCGACGCCACGACGACGACCTCAGGGGGCTGACCCACGCCCATCCGAGGCGGTCACTCGACCCGCATGGTGGCGCGGCCGGTGACCTCGACGTCACCGACCAGGCGTCCCACCAGGGGGACGCCCGTCCCGCTGCGGTAGCGGACGGTGACCTCGACCCGGCTGCCCGCAGCCCCCCGGCTCGACACCTGGACGCTGAGACGCTCCGGGGCGAGATCCGCGGCGGACGCCGCCGCATCCCGAGCGGCGGCGTCGGCGGGGTCGACCGCGGCGGCACGGGCCGCCTCACGGGCGGCGTGGACCACCAGCACCTGGTCGCGAGCGACGAGGCCGACCTGGACCACCGCCAACAGCAACAACGCGACGAACGGCAGCAACAACGCCACCTCCACCGTCGACTGCCCGCGGTCCCGGCCGGCGCCGGCGCTCACGTGACGTTGGACAGGATCGAGTCGAGGACGCTGTCGAGCAGGCGCCCGATGCGATTCGTGTCGGCGGCCCACGCGACGACGAGCAGGGCGATGGCGGCGACGCCGAGCAGTACGAGGGCGTACTCGGCGGTGGTCTGGCCGCGGTCGCCACGATGGCCTCGGCGGACGAGCACCAGGGTGTGGACGCGGACGAACAGGGTGGTCATGGGGGGCACCTCGGTGGTGGGAGCGGTTCGGCGGCGCCGAACGGCGCGAGCGGGACCCATTCACCCCCGATCGGAAGAACCCGGGTGTTGCCCGTGCCGCTTCAGACTACCTGAAAGACATCGTAAAGCAATGATCGGACGTCGGGCCGCGGGAGCCCGGGTCGCGCTGATCGACCCGACGGCCGGCCGCCACCTCGACCGCGGCGCCGCTCGCCACCGGTCGGCCGGCGTCGACAACGTCGCCCGATCATCCACACGTCGAAGGTGGGCGAGGGTCGTGGTCGCCACGGGACCGGATGACGACTGCTCACAACGGCGCTGGGAGGTCGCCGAACGCCTCGCGCACAACGACCGCCCGGCGTTCTCCCGACATGAATGACCCGGATACGAGCGACTGCTCGACCTGGTCACCGACGAGCGGGTCGACGTCGTCGTGGCGTTGCACTCCGACACGCATGTGGCGGTCCGTGCTCGAACAGCAGCATGCTTCGTCCGCTTCTGTGATAGCAACTGCGGACAGGTTCCGCTTCGGGGGCCGGTAGGTGATTCTGGGGTGGTAACCATGAGACGACTGGTCAGCTGCGTGGTGGTAGGGATTCTGTTCGCGGGAGGCGCCGCTGCGTGCAGCAGCGACTCCGAGGACAGCGCTTCGACCGATACCACGGCGGCGTCGACGGAGACGACTGCCGCGTCCACCGATACGACCGTCGCGTCGACCGACACCACCGGCGCCGTTCCTGCCGGCGCCGAGGAGTTCTGTGGCCTGAACGACGAGCTCGACACCGCTCTCAACACGACGACCCCGGAGGGGTTCTCCGCGGCCGCCGCAGAGGTCGTTGACTCCGGCTTGTTGGATGAGGCCGTCGCCACCGCTCCTGCCGAGATCGCCGACCAGGTCGCTCTCGCCGCTGATTCCGTCTACGCCGTGGCCGACGGCAGCCTCGATCCCACCGAGATCTCTGCCGAGGCTTCGGCGGCCGGTGAGGCCATCGACGAGTTCTGTGGGGTCACGACACCGTAACCCGGCCCGCGCGGGCCCGCCCCCCGGTGCGTGGACCCGCTGTGCATCGGGCACTCCTCCACTGGACGTTCCTCCTGAATCCTGTGGCGGTTGCGACGAACAACCCACACGAAAGATGATCAGCATCACCCGTAGGCATCGAAACTTGCTGAAATAGAAGACACCTAGCAGGAACATTGCCTTGCCGGCGGACCGGTTCTCGGACGGTCGATACCCCGCGGGCGGACGGGAACGTGGGGGCGGAGGCCCTCCTGGGCTCAGAGGCGCAGCGAGCGCAGCGAACCCGCGAGCAGGGGCACGACGGTGAGCAGTGCGAAGGCGGGCAGGGTGCAGAGCACCAAGGGGAAGAGCAGCTTCACGGGCACCCGCCGGGCCGTCGCCTCGGCGGCCCGGCGCCGCTCGAGACGGGTCTCCGCGGCCAAGCGCTCGAGCGCCGGCACCAGCGCGACGCCGTAGCGCTCGGAGGACACGAGCACCGTCGTGAGCGGCCGTACCCGCTCACCGAGCACCTCGGGGAGACCGGCAAGGGCGTCCCCCAGGCGACGACCGAGGCGGGCTTGGCGGGCGACGCCCGAGAGTGCGTCGCCGAGCAGTCCACGGTGGTGTCGAGCGACCGCCGGGACGGCAAGGGCGACGGTGAGGCCGGACCCCACCGCGAGGACGAACAAGTCGACCACCTCAGGGAGCTCGGCCAGGAGGGCGGCGTCGACTCGGCGAGCGGCGCGACGGCGGGCCAGGAACGGAGTGAACCACCACCAGCCGGCCACCAGGAGGCCGAGCGGGGCAGAGATCAGCGCGGCGGGGATCCCGACGAGGAGGGCCCTCCCGAGGCGCCGGTCGGCCGACGGGTCGGACGGCCGCCCGAGGAGTCCCCGCACCTTCCGCCCGAGGCGCTCGACCAGCGCCCGGGGCACCGAGGCCGGCGCCGCCGTGTGGGAGCGGCGAGAGCGCCCGAAGGCCAGCAGCGGCTGCCCCACCGACGGTGTGCTGTCCTCGCTCGCGACGAAGCGGAGGCGCCGCGCCCGGGCCGGCGCCGGGCGGTGTTCCCACGCTGCCCAGACCACGAGTGCGGTCGACGCGAGCGCGAGTGCGGCCGTCACCGAGCGCTCCGGGCGATGCGCAGCATCCACACGCCGGCGAGTCCGTCGAGCGCCAGCCCGCCGAGAAGGCACGCCAAGCCCGGCGGCGTCCGCAGCAGGAAGGCCGACACCTCAGGATCGCTCAGGAGCCCCAACGCGGCAAAGGCCACCGGCGCGCCCATCATCACCACGGCCGACGCCCGCGCCTGCGACGAAAGGGCGTCGACCTCGGCGGCCAGGGCCCGGCGATCGCGGAGGGTGGCCGCCACCCCGTCGAGGGCCCGCGCCCGGGCGCCCCCCGCTTCCGCCCCGAGCACCAGGGCCGCGGCGACGAGGCGGAGCCCAGGAACGGCACGGCTCCCGGCCCACTCGTCGACGGCCGTCGAGAAGGGCTGGCCATGGCCGATGCGACGGGCCAGGGCCCCCAGGTCGGTATCGAGCGCGGTGCTGCCCGTGGGTTCGCCGGCGGCCGAGGTCACCGCCTCCGTCAGCGACGCCCCTGCCCGCAGGCGACCTGCGCAGGCCTCGAGCACGGTCGGCAACGCCGCGGCGTATCGCTGCGCGGACCGCCCCCGCCGCCACGCCAGGAAGACGCCCGCGGCCATCGTGCACCCCAGCACCACCACCCCCAAGCCCGTCACCCCCCAGCGACGCAAGGCCAAGGTCGACAGGACCAGGACCCCCGCTGTGCCACGCGCCATCAACGGGGTCACGTCGGCCTGGATGTCAGCGGCCCGCAACACGGTGCCCGCCCGACCGGCCAGCTGCTCGGCCACCCGCCCCATCCGGGCCCAGGTGGCGGCCGGCGGTGCCGCGGCTGTCCCCAGCCGACGCCGCACCCGTCCCGCCGGCACGACGGAGGCGGCGACCCGCACGCTTCGAGCCACCACCGTGACGGCCACGCCGGCCGCCGCGGCCGCGGCGAGGGAACCGCTCACCGCGCCACCGCCCGAGCCGGACGACGCGCCGTCACCCGATTCCGACCGCGACGCAACGGGTGCTCGCGTCCACCAGGCACCGCACCCTCCTCTCGCGCCACCCGCACGACGGGGCGGCGTCCCTCACCGTCCTCGCGACGGGCGGCACACCGATGACCGGGTCCCCTCACGCGGGCACCAGCCAGTGCGGGTTGGCCGGCGGCGCACCCGAGGCCCGCACGGGACGCTCGGGCAAGGCCACCAGGCCATCGGGGCCGGCGAGGTGGCGGGTGCCGCCATCGCCCACGACCTCCTCCACGCCCACCACCCGCCGAATGCCATCGGGGCGGCGGGCCACGGCCACCACGAGGTCGACGGCCCCCGCCAGGTGCTCGCGCAGCGCGCCGAGGGGAAGGTCCAGGCCGCCCAGCAACAGCATCAGCTCGAGGCGGCGCAGGGCATCGCTGGCGCTGTTGGCGTGACAGGTCGACAACGAACCCTCGTGCCCGGTGGTCATGGCCTGGACCATGTCGGCGACCTCGGCGCCCCGGACCTCCCCGACGATGATGCGGTCGGGGCGCATGCGCAGGGCGTTGCGCACGAGGTCGCGGATGGTGACCGCCCCCACACCTTCGGCGTTGTCGGGCCGGGACTCGAGGCGCACCACGTGATCGCCGGGGAGGCGCAACTCGGCGGCGTCCTCGATGGTGACCACCCGCTCGCCCCTCGGGATGGCGCCCGCCAACGCGTTGAGCAGGGTGGTCTTTCCCGAGCCGGCGCCTCCGCTGATCACGATGTTCGCCCGGGCCCCGACCGCCCAACGCAGCAACGGCGCCACCCCGGGCGGGCTCACGGCGTCGAGATCGACCGGGCGGGCGGCGAAGCGTCGGATCGTCAGGCACGGCCCGTCGATGGCCAGCGGCGGGATCACGGCGTTCACCCGGGAGCCATCGGGCAGACGGGCATCCACGAGGGGCGACGAGCGGTCGATGCGCAGGCCGAGGGGGGCGATCACCCGCTCGATGAGGTGGCCCACGGTGCGCTCGTCCAGGACCACGTCGGTGACGACCAAGCGCCCGCTGCGTTCCACCCACACCGGGCCGGCGCCGTTGGCCATCACCTCGGACACCCCCGGGTCGGCCAGGAGGGGCTCGAGGGGGCCGAGGCCGTCGACCCGGGCGAGGACCCGCGCCACCACGGCCTCGGCCTCGGCCTCGCCGATCAGCGGGTCGACGGAACGCACCAGGCGCTTCACCGATCCCCGGGGGTCGCCGTCCACCCCTGCTCCCACCTCGCGCAGCAGGTGCCGGTGGACCAGATCGTCGAGCGACTCGACCGAGGTGCTGGTCCCGGGAGAGCCCTCGTCGCCGAGGTCGACCACCGACGCGACCGGACCCGGCCTCGATCCGCCCCCCCGCCCGTCAGGCCGCACGGCGCAACGCCCGCTCGAGGGTGCGGGGAAGGCGAGAGGCGAGCAGGCCGGAGTCGACGGCGCGAGCCACCGCGGGGTCAAGGGACACCTCGGCCAGCACGGACACCCCGACGATCTCCTCGACGTCGCCTCGGGTGAGGGCGCGGCCGGGCTCGGTGATCAACACGATGCCCGAGGGCCGCAGCGGCAGGTGGACGGCTCGGCGCAGGGCCAGGTAGCAGGGCCGGGTGACGAGCAACGACCGGTTGGCCACGCCGGCGAGCGCCGCCGCCGCCGGCGGCCCCTGACCGAGCACGCCGCAGTCGGCCACCACGGGTCGTGGGTCGTCGACCAGTCGCGCTGCGAGCGCGTCGAGCCGATCGGGATCGACGGCCAGGGTCCCCGTGCCCCGGGGCAGCACGGTCAGACCCGGTCGGACGGCGACCTCGAGACGTTCGAGGGCGTCGACACCGACGTCGGCCCCCGCCCCCAGCCACGCGACGAGGCCGGGCGTGTCGGGCTCGGGCAGACCGAGGGCGCCGGGTACGTCGCCGGCGAGATCGGTGAGGAGCACGTCGGACGAGCGTGCCAGCACGAGAGCGAGGGCAACCGCCACGACGGTGGTGCCCGATCCGCCCTTGGCGGACCAACAGGAAACGAGCACAGCGACCTCCCAGGAGGATCCGATTCGACCTCGGGGAAGGTGCGGCCCACCGTAGGGGTGACTCGGGACACCGTCAACGACCGGTACCGGTCGACGCCGGCAACGCCTTCGCCGACCCCGCCCGTAGCCTCGTCCTGATGGAGGCGGCCTTCTTCGATCTCGACAAGACCGTCATCGCGAAGGCCTCGATGGTGGCGTTCGGTCGGCCGTTCCAGCGCGCCGGGCTGCTCTCGCGCTGGCTGGTGCTGCGAGCCCTCTACGGCCAGCTCGTCTACCTGTACCTCGGTGCCGACGAAGCCCGCATGGCCAAGATGCGCGAGGCCGTCCTGCGCGTCACGAAAGGCTGGGACCAGCGGGTGATCAGCGACCTCGTGCGCGAGACCCTCGCCGAGGTGATCGATCCCATCGTGTACGGCGAGGCACTCGACCTCATACGCGACCACCGGGCCGCCGGCCGGCGGGTCTACATCATCTCCGCCTCACCCGAGGAGATCGTCCAGCCCCTCACCGAGTACCTCGGCGCCGACCAGGCCATCGCCACCCGGGCCGAGCTCGACGAGCAGGGCCGGTACTCGGGCGACGTGGAGTTCTACTCGTACGGGCCCTTCAAGGCCGAGGCCATGCAGGCCGAGGCCGAGCGCCTCGGCATCGACCTCACTGCGTCGTACGCGTACTCCGACTCGGCCACCGACATCCCCATGCTCGAGGCGGTCGGCCACCCGGTCGCGGTCAACGCCGACCGCCCGCTGGCGCGCTACGCCGAGGAGCAGGGCTGGACGACGGCGACCTTCGTGCGCCAGATCGAGCTGAAGCGCCGGCGCCCGGTGCCCGCCACCGCGGCCGCGGTCAGCGGCGGCGTGGCCATGGCCGTCGCCGGCGGCGTGGTCTGGTGGTGGCTGCACCGCCCGACCCGGGGCTCGGGGCGCCGCTCGGCACCAACCGCGGCGCAGCGCCTCGCGAGTGCTGCGTCCGCCGCCCTGGCGGCCCGGGGTGCGGCCCCGAAGGGCCGACCCGGCGCCAAGCGTGGAACTACGCGGTCTCGCGGATCTTCTTCGCCGCGAAGGCGACGAGGGCGATGAGGATGACGATGAGCACGATCTTCTTCATGGGGCGAGTGTAGGACCGCCGGGCGCGAGGCGCGCCCGGCCGATCCGGCCCACGGGAAGCGGTGTGCTCAGACGGCGAGGAGGTCGCGGGCGCCGGTGTCGCTCGAGGGGTGGCGCAGCTTGCTCATGGCCCGGGCCTCGATCTGGCGGATGCGCTCCCTGGTGAGGTTGAAGTGCTCACCCACCTCTTCGAGGGTGCGGGGCTCACCCCGGTCGAGGCCGAAGCGGAGCTTCAGGATCTCGCGCTCGCGCTCGTCGAGGGGGGACAGCAGGCGCTGGATCTCCTCGGGGAGCAGCGCGGTGGCGGCCACCTCGAAGGGCGACTCGGCCGAGCGGTCCTCGACCACGTCGCCGAGCTCGGCGTCGCCGTCCTCACGCAGGGGCTCGGAGAGCGAGAGGGGCTCGGCCGCGAAGCGCAGGGCCTCGGTGACCTTGTCCTCGGGCATCTCGACCTCGGCCGAGAGCTCGGCAAGGGTGGCCGGCCGGCCCATCTTGAGCTCCAGGCGCGAGCGCGCCTTCTGCAGCCTGGCGAGGGTGTCGCCGGCGTGCACGGGGAGGCGGATGGTGCGACCCGTGTTGGCGATGCCGCGGGTGATGGCCTGGCGGATCCACCAGGTGGCGTAGGTGGAGAACTTGAAGCCCTTGCGCCAGTCGAACTTCTCGACCGCGTGCATCAGGCCGAGGTTGCCCTCCTGGATGAGGTCGAGCAGGGGGAGCCCCGACGCCTGGTACTTCTTGGCGATCGACACCACGAGGCGCAGGTTGGACTGCACGAAGGTGCGCTCGGCGTCCTGGCCCTTGCGGTCCGCCCGCTTCAGCTCGCGCTTGCGGGCCGCGGTGAGGGTGGGGGCCGTCTCCAGCTCGGCGCGGGCCGCGGTGCCCGCTTCGATGGCCTGGGCGAGTCGTACCTCGTCGTCCTTGGTGAGGAGGGGGTACTGCCCGATGTCCGTGAGATAGAGCCGGACGAGGTCTTCCTCGTCCCGTTCTACGCGCTCCTTGGCCAACGTGGATGCTCCTGGCTTCGTGGTGACTGGTGGCCGCACGACCGACATCGGCGGGGCCGGGGAAGTCGACGGTGAAACGAACAAGAGGCGGCGGGCCCTCGCTGCCTGTGGCTTACGATACCGAGATGGTCAAGAGGGCCAACCCCGCGGTTTTCGCCGATCTCTCCTCCAGTGGGGCGATCCTCACTCTGCGTGGTGTCGGCGCGATCGGCGCCGCTCCTGAGGCAAACCGGGCGGATTGAGCCGGTGGACCCATCCACCGGCGACGATGCCGGCCCCACCCCCCCTCACGGGGCCGCGGACCAGGTCGACCTCACCCTGGTGATCATGGCCTTCGACGCCGCCGATCCCGAGGCGCTCCAGGCCATCTTGGCCAAGTACGTGGTGCTCAGCCGGGGCCACGAGGGCTGCCGCAACATCGACCTGTGCCTGTCGGCCACCCATCCGACCCGCTTCGTGGTGGTCGAGAAGTGGGACTCGCCGGCGGCCCAACGGGCCCACTTCGACTCCCCCGCCATGGTGGAGATGGCGAGCGCCTGCGACGGCAGGCTCACCCGGAAGCCCTCCATCGACCTGCTCGACGCCATCAGCGCCCACGACCTGCGCTGACGTCGACGCGTCCCCGGTGGACCCGTCGACAACGACCTCCCGCCACAAGTACCATCCTCGGGCCGGCGGCTCGACCGCCCCGCTGCACCGCCGGCGCTTGGATGACGGGGGGGGACGGGGAGAACCGGTGCGAGCCCAGGCAACGCTCAGGCGAGGTGGCAGCCCCATGACGGGGGCCGAACGACGGCGCCGTTCGATGATGCGGTCGGCGCTCGTCGCCGTGGTCGTCGGCGCATTGTGCGCTCCCGTGGCCGCGAGCGCGTCCGATGCGACTCCGGGCCCCGAATTCGAAGCCGGTCCGGCGCAATCGGGCCCGACCGGCGGCGCCGCGCGGGAGGCCGCCCCGCCGGACCGGCGCCAGGCGGCCGCGGCCGCGGCGTCCGACGACCTGACCGCGGCATCGCCCGGCCAGGTCATCGACGACCTCACGACGCTCACGCCCACCCAGCTCGCCGAGACCCTCGCCGGCACCGGGGTGACGGTGTCGAACGTGTCGTACACGGGCGCCGCCGCTGCGGCCGGCCAGTTCACCGGGATGGGCGCCTCCGGGATCCCCACCGGTGTGATGCTCAGCTCGGGCGGGGCGGCCGACGCGGTGGGGCCGAACGACTCGGAGTCGACGACGGGAGCGATGGGGCAGGCCGGCGACGCGGACCTCGATGCGCTCGTCGGCGGGCACACCCATGACGCCTCCGCGCTCACCTTCACCTTCGTCCCGCAGTACTCGACCATCACCATCCGCTACGCCTTCGGATCCGAGGAGTACACCGAGTTCGTCGGCTCCCAATTCAACGATGTCTTCGGCCTCTTCGTGAACGGCCAGAACTGCGCCACCGTGGACGGCGTCGCGGTGGCCGTGAACAACGTGAACCCGAGCACCCGGTCGCACCTCTACCGGGACAACCCGGCCGGCTCGAACCTCATCGACCTCGAGTACGACGGCATCACCACCGTCCTCACCTGCCAGGCGCCCGTGAACGCAGGCGTGGCCAACACCCTCAAGCTGGCCATCGCCGACACCTCCGACTCGGTCCTCGACTCGGCGGTGTTCATCGAGGCCGACGGCGTCGCCAGCACCACCGGCTTGCGGATCATCCAGGACGCCCAGCCCGACGACGCCCAGGACTTCTCGTACAGCGCCTGCCTCGTGGGCAGCGGCTGCTCCGCCTTCTCGCTCGACGACGATGCCGACGCGACGCTGCCCAACCGGGTCACGGGCACCGGCCTCGCCCCCGGCACCTACACCGTCACCCAAGCCGCCCCCCCGGCCGGCTGGGCCCTCCGCGACCTCTCCTGTGACACGGGTGAGGTGGTCGAGCTCGCCGATCGGCGCGTCACCATCACGCTCGTCGAAGGGGAACAGGCGACCTGCGTGTTCACCAACCGCATGACCAGGCTCACCATCGCGGTCGACGCCCAACCCGACGACCCCCAGGACTTCGCGTACACCGCCTGCCTCGTCGGCAGCGGCTGCTCCGCCTTCTCGCTCGACGACGACGGGATCGGCGCGCCCCTCCCCCGGCAGGTCACCGGGACGAAGCTGGCCCCCGGCACCTACACCGTGACCCAAGCCGCCGTCACCGGGTGGGGACTGATCCACTTGACGTGCACCACCACCGAGGCCGACGAGTCGATCGACCTCGCCGGGCGTTCCGCGACCATCGCCCTCGTCGCCGGCGAACAGGTCTCCTGCACCTACACCAACCGCATGACCAGGCTCACCATCGCCGTCGACGCCGAACCCGACGACCCCCAGGACTTCGCCTACACCGCCTGCCTCGTCGGCAGCGGCTGCTCCAATTTCTCGCTCGACGACGACGGCGGCACCAACGCCACCCTGCCCGACCAGGTGACCGGCACCGCCATCGCCCCCGGCACCTACACCATCACCCAGGGCGCCCCGCCCGGCACCTGGGCACTCACCGACCTGTCCTGCTGGAGCACCGTCACCGACGAGGTGATCGACCTCCCCCTGCGCCGAGCCACCATCACCCTCGAACCCGGCGAGCAGGTCTCCTGCACCTACACCAACGCCACCACCTCGCTCACCATCGCCGTCGACGCCCAACCCGACGACCCCCAGGACTTCGCCTACACCGCCTGCCTCACCGGCAGCGGCTGCTCCGCCTTCTCGCTCGACGACGACGGCGGCACCAACGCCACCCTGCCCGACCAGGTGACCGGCACCGCCATCGCCCCCGGCACCTACACCATCACCCAGGGCGCCCCGCCCGGCACCTGGGCACTCACCGACCTGTCCTGCTGGAGCACCGTCACCGACGAGGTGATCGACCTCCCCCTGCGCCGAGCCACCATCACCCTCGAACCCGGCGAGCAGGTCTCCTGCACCTACACCAACGCCACCACCTCGCTCACCATCGCCGTCGACGCCCAACCCGACGACCCCCAGGACTTCGCCTTCGAGCGCTGCGTCACCGGCGGCGGGTGCACCCCGTTCTCACTCGACGACGACGGCGACACCGACAACGACCTGGCCCCGGAGCTCACCATCACCGGCCTCGCGCCCGGCACCTACACCATCACCCAGGCCGCCCCGCCCGGCACCTGGGCACTCACCGACCTCTACTGCTTTGGGGACAGCACCGTCGATCTCGACGCCCGGCAGGTGGTCGTCACCCTCGTCGCGGGTCAATCGGAGACCTGCGTGTTCTACGACTCCACCGGTGGCGGCAGCATCGCGGGCTCCTCGCGTGCCGCCGACGACCCCACCGATGGTGCCGTCCCCCCGTCCGTCGCCGCCGAGCCTTCGGGAGGACCGCTCACCGCCTGAGCAGCGAGCGCGCGGCGCCGGGACTCGGGGTCGCGCCGGCGCCACCCCTTGCACGAACCCACTTCGGCTCCCCGGCTATGGTCGAGATGGCGGGCGCCTGCGACGCAGCCACCCGCACGCCTTCCATCGGCCTGCTCGACGCCATCAGCGCCCACGACCACGTCTCAAGCGCCGGCGCCATCACGCCGTCACCCGACGGCGGCAATCACGATATTCCCTAGTAGGATTAGGGGAAATGGTCCGACCCGGCGGGACGGACGTGACACCTGGGAATGGAGACCGAGATGACCCGAATAGGACTGTGGCGACCGCTTGCCGTCCTCATGGCACTGACCCTCGTCGGCGCCGCCTGCAGCAGCGACAGCGACGAGAGCTCGTCCGAGACCACCGAATCCACCTCGGACACCACCGAGACCTCGTGCGACGCCGCCGACCTCCCCGTCAAGGAGGAGGGCCAGCTCACGGTCGCCACGGGCGACCCCGTGTTCCCGCCTTGGATGGAGAACGACGATCCCGCCAGCAACGAGGGCTTCGAGAGCGAGCTCGTCTACCTCGTAGCCGAGCAACTGGGCTTCTCCGAGGACCAGGTGATCTGGACCTCGACCGGCTTCGACGAGGCCATCGCCCCGGGTGAGAAGGACTACGACTTCAACATCCAGCAGTACGGCATCACCGCCGACCGCGACGAGGTCGTGGACTTCTCCGACGGCTACTACACCGTGCAGCAGGCCGTCGTCGCCCTGCCCGACTCGGACGTGGCGAACGCCGAGTCCGTGGCCGACCTCCAGAGCGCCACGCTCGGCGCCGGCGTGGGCACCACCAGCCTCGACTACATCGACGAGGTCATCCAGCCCGACACCGAGGCTGCCGTGTTCGACGACACCGCCGCCGCCACGTCGGCCTTCTCGGCGGGCCAGGTGGACGGCCTCGTGGTCGACCTGCCCACGGCCTTCTACCTCACCGCGGCCGAGATCCCCGATGCCTCGATCGTGGGCATCCTGCCCACCGTGGGCGACGAGGAGGAGCTGGGCATGCTCTTCGAGACCGACAGCCCGCTCATCCCCTGCGTGAATCAGGCGCTGGCCGCGGTCGAGGAGTCCGGCGACCTCGCCGCCCTCCAGGAGGAGTGGCTGGCCGACGGTGGCGACATCCCGACGCTCACCCAGTAGTCCGCCACGACGCGAGCGCACCACGCACCACCGGACCGACGACCATGACGGCTGACATCGGCTCGGGGCCGCCACCGGCGCCCCCGAGCCGATGGGCCTCATGGCGCCACGAGCTCGGCGAGGAGGGCGCCCGCGGCGCCCTGGTGGCCTTCGTGGCCACCCTCGCGTTCCTCGGGATCGGGCTGTACTTCGTCCTCAACAGCTCGTCGTGGCCGAAGGTCCAGCAGCAGTTCTTCAACCCCGACGACTTCGTCGAGTCCTGGCCCGACGTGCTCGGCGGGTTCTGGCTCGACATCAAGATGTTCATCGTCGCCGAGGTGCTGATCCTCGCCTTCGGCCTGCTCGTGGCGGTGGTCCGCAGCCTGCGGGGGCCGGCGTTCTTCCCCCTGCGGGCGCTCGCGGTGATCTACATCGACCTGTTCCGCGGCATCCCCATCCTGCTCATCTTGTTCCTGCTCGGCTTCGGCGTCCCCGCCCTGCAGCTGCCCGGGGTGCCCAAGGACCCGCTCTTCTGGGGCGTGGCCTCGCTGGTGCTGTCCTACGCCGCCTACACCGCCGAGGTCTACCGGGCCGGCATCGACTCGGTGCACGAGAGCCAGCGCGCCGCGGCGCGCTCGCTCGGCCTCACGCAGTGGCAGACCCTGCGCTACGCCATCGTCCCCCAGGCCGTGCGCAACGTCATCCCGGCCCTCCTGAACGGCCTGGTGAGCCTCCAGAAGGACGTCGCCCTGGTCAGCGTCCTCGGTGTACGCGAAGCCGTGCGCGAGGCCGAGATCTACAAGAGCCGCACCTTCAACTACACGTCCTTCATCGCCGCCACCGTGCTGTTCCTGCTCGCGTCGATCCCGCTGGCCCGCCTGACCGACTGGTACACCCGCCGCGAGAAGGCCCGACGCTCCCAGGCCATGGCATGACCGGGCAGGGCATGACCGGGCAGGGCACGGCCGCCGCCGAAGCGGCCGGCGTCCCCCGCCTGCGCCTCACCGGGGTGAAGAAGTCCTTCGGGGACAAGGCCAAGCGCAAGGTCGTGCTCGACGGCATCGACCTGTCCGTCCCGGCCCACGGGGTGTGCTGCCTGATCGGGCCGAGCGGCTGCGGCAAGTCCACCCTGCTGCGCTGCGTGAACCTGCTCGACCCCGTCGACGACGGTCTGATCGAGCTCGACGGCGAGCGCATCAGCGGCAAGGGCGTCAACGCCAACACCGTCCGCCGGCGGGTCGGCATCGTCTTCCAGGCCTACAACCTGTTCCCCCACCTCACCGTCCTCGACAACATCACCCTGGCACCCCGCCGAGTCCGTGGGGTGGGCCGCCGTGAGGCCGAGGAGCGGGCCCGCGAGGCCCTCGACCGCTTCGGCCTCGGCGACAAGGTCGACGAGTACCCCGACCGCCTCTCCGGCGGCCAGCAGCAGCGCGCGGCCATCGCCCGGGCCATCGTGGGCGAGCCCGAGCTGCTGTTGCTCGACGAGGTCACTTCTGCCCTGGACCCCGAGCTCGTCGGCGAGGTGCTCAGCGTGATCCGCGACCTCGCCGCCGGAGGCATGACCATGGTGCTGGCCACCCACGAGATGGGCTTCGCCCGCGACGTTGCCGATCAGGTGGCCTTCCTGCACGAGGGTCGCGTGCTCGAGTCCGGCCCGCCGGCGCAGATCCTGAGCGAGCCCACCCAGCCCCGCACCCGCCAGTTCCTGGCGAGGGTCATCGCCGCCGGCCGCCTCTGATCGACGAGGGCACCGCCCCTCTGGCCCGCCCGGCCCACCCCCCGGGAGGAGGGGGGGGACGGGCGGGCCGGGGGGTCAGCTCAGCTTCTTGGACCAGCGTCGGAGGCCGACACCGGTGGCGATGCACAACCCGGCGGCCAGGATCAGGCCGGCGATGTCGGCACCGGTGCGAGGCAGCGACGACGGGATGTCGGGCACGGGTTGGCCCTGGTTGTTGACGTCGACGACGGCGTCGTCGGTGTTGTTGTCGGAGTTGGTGTCATCGATCCCGTCGACGTCGGCGACGTTGGTGATCGTGTCGCCCGGGTCGCCCACCACGTAGGTCTCGATGGTGAAGCTGGTGCTCGCACCGGGCGTCAGGTCGGTGTCGGTGACACAGGACACGGCAGGGTCGTCGAACTCGCACGTCCACCCGTCGCCCGATGCGTCCCGGTAGGCCAACTCGGACGGCAGGTCGTCGGTGACCATGATGGGCTCGGTGGCGTCGTTGTCGCCCACGTTGGTGACCGTGACCCTCCAGGACGCGATGCCCTGGGACTGGTCGAGGTCGACGAGGTCCTTGGTGATGGCCAGGTCGGTCACCGCCGGCGCCTCGACGCTCACGGTGGCGGGGTCTTCGCCCGTCACGTCGCCGCCCATCGGATCGCCGGTGTCGTCCACCGGCGTGGCCGTGACCGTGGCCACGTTGACGAAGCCCTCGTCTACGCCCGACACCACACAGGTGTAGGGGGCGAACGAGTCACCCGGGTCGAGGGTCTCGGTGAAGGACCGCTCGCAGTCGGGGCCGAGCACATCACCCACCGAGATGGCACCCAACGGCACCTCACCGGTGTTCGAGACCACGATCTGGAACGTGACGTCGGCGCCTTCCTCCACGGTCGCGGTGTCGACGAATTCGCCGCTGTCGGGGTCCTGCACCGTCTTGTCGACGGTGACCGACGCCACCTGCACTTCGGCGGTCTCGTGGTCCCCGGAGCCCTCGGGCACCTCGTCGACGGCCTCGCCCGTGACCGAGGCGTCCAGGATCAGGCCCTCGGTCACGTCGGTGACCGTGCACGAGAGGACCCACACCTCGTCCACGTCGAGCACACCCGCATTGATCGAGTCACCACTGACCACCACGGGCGCCTCGTCGCACTGCGGGGCGTCCACGACCACGTCGGTGATGCCGATGTCGCCGGTGTTGGCCACCGTGAAGCGGAAGCTCGCCGTGTCGCCCCCCGCGACCACCGCAGGGGTGGGGTCGTTGGAGCCCAGCGTGGCGGCGTCGCCGTCAGCGTCGAGCCATTCCCCGGTGAGCGGGTCGAGCACCTCGGTCAGCAGCGTCATCTCCGGTGCCACCTCGTCGACCTCGGCGGTGTCGTCGTCGGACACGTCGTCGACACCGTCCAAGGGCGTACCCGAGTCGTCCACCGGCGTGCCGGTCGCGACCGCGGTGTTCACCAGATCCCCATCGACCACGGTCTCGTAGAAGAGCACGACCGAGTCGCCCGGCGCCAGGGACGCCAGGTCACCGGCCAGCACCGACATGTCGGCCTCGTCGATCCCGAGGTCGGCGTCGACCACCGTCACCGGCGCCAACGCGGTGTCACCGTCGTTGGTCACCTCGAAGCAGTAGGTGACCTCGCCCTCGTTCACCGCGGGCACCGACTCCTCACCCGGGCAGCCGGCACCGCTGTCGTGGCCGCGGTAGACCGTCTTGGCCACCGAGACCGAGGGCTCGATGGCATCGACGGCCGCGGTGTCCGAGTCGGTGACGTCGCCCACACCCAGGGGGCCGCCCTGGCCGTCGACCGGGGTGCCGGTCGCGACCGCGGTGTTCGTCACATCACCATCCACGACACCCTCGTAGAACAAGGTCACCGAGTCGCCCGGCGCCATCGAGGCGAGGGCCGCGGTGTCGCCGCTGAGGTCCGCCTCGGTGATGGTCAGGTCGTCGTCGACCACCGTCACGTCGGCAAGGTCCGTGTCCCCGTTGTTGGTCACCACGAAGCACCACGTGGCGTCGTCACCGTCGGCCGCGGTGAGCAGCTCGCCGCCCTCGCAGCCGGCGCCGCCGTCATGGCCGCCGTAGACCGTCTTGGCGATCATCACCGCCGGGCCGACCCCGTCGACCGCCGCGGTGTCCGCGTCGGTGACGTCGTCCACGCCGGGCAGCGGGACGCCGTTGCCGTCAGCGGGGCTGCCGGTCACGGTTGCGGTGTTGGTGAGGTCACCGTCGACGGTGGCCTCGTAGTACAGCGTCACCGTGTCGCCCGGGCCCATCGAGTCGAGAGCCGAGACGTCGCCGCTGAGGGCGCTCGCATCGATGCCGAGGTCGGCATCGGCGAAGCTCACCGGGGTCAGCCGGGTGTCGCCGTCGTTGGTCACCACGAAGCAGTACGTGACGGGGTCACCGTTCTCGCCCGAGACGAGGTTCGAGCCCTCGCAACCGGCGCCGCTGTCGTGGCCTCGGTACACGGTCTTGGCGATCGTGACCGACGGGGCCACCTCGTACACCTGGGCGTCATCGCTGTCGGTCACGTCATCGACACCGGGCAGCGGGTCACCCTGGTCGTCCGCCGGGGTGGCGGACACGTCGGCGGTGTTCGGCAGGTCGCCGGTGATGGTGCCGTCGAGGTAGAGCGTCGCCGACGCACCCGGCGCGAGGTTGGCGAGATCACCGCTCACGGTGGTCAGGTCGTCCTGCGTGATGCCGAGGTCGGCGTCGTCGAGGGTGGCGTTCACCAGCGGCGTGTCGCCGGTGTTGGTCACCTCGAAGCACCAGGTGATGTCCTCACCGGCCAGACCGGCGACCACGTCGGTGCCGTTGCAGCCGGCCCCGTTGTCGTGGCCGCGGTAGACGGTCTTGGACACCGACACCGCCGGCGCGACCTCGTCCACCTGCGCGGTGTCCGTGTCGGTCACCTCGTCGATGCCGGCCAGCGGGTCGCCCTGGCCGTCGCTCGGGGTGCCCGTCGCCGTCACCGTGTTGGTGACATCACCGGTCAGGGTCGTCTCGAAGTACAGCACCGCGGACTCGCCGATCCCGAGGGAGCTCAAGCTCCCCGAGGCCAGCTCCATCGCCCCGTCGGTGATGCCCAGGGTCGGATCGTCCAAGGCCACCGGCGTCAGCGCGGTGTCCCCTGTGTTCGCGACCTCGAAGCAGTAGGTGACGGGATCACCGTCGACGCCGGCCACGGACTCGCCGCCGGCGCAACCGGCGCCACCATCGTGGCCCCGGTACACGGTCTTGGCCACCGAGACCGCCGGTGCCACCTCGACCACCTCGGCCGTGTCCTCACCCGTCACGTCCGCGACGTCGGGCAGCGGGTCACCGTTGCCGTCCACAGGAGTGCCGGTGACGGTCACCGTGTTGGGCAGGTCGCCGTCGATGGCCCCCTCGAGGTACAAGGTGACCGAGTCACCCGGGTCGAGCGAGGCGAGATCCCCGCCGCCCACCACGGTCAGATCACCACCGGTGATACCCAAGTCGGCGTCATCGACGGTGACCGGCGCCAACGGCGTGTCACCGTCGTTGGCCACCACGAAGCACCACGTCACCGCATCGCCGTTGAGACCACGGACCTGCTCGACACCCGAACCCGGGCAACCGGCACCGCTGTCGTGACCGCGGTAGACCGTCTTGGCCACCGAAACCGCAGGAGCGATGGCATCGACGGCGGCGGTGTCCGAGTCGGTGACGTCGCCCACACCCAGCGGGGTGCCCTGGCCGTCGACCGGGGTGCCGGTCGCGACCGCGGTGTTGGTCACATCACCATCCACGACACCCTCGTAGAACAAGGTCACCGAGTCTCCCGGCGCCATCGAGGCGAGGGCCGCGGTGTCGCCGCTGAGGTCCGCCTCGGTGATGGTCAGGTCGTCGTCGACCACCGTCACGTCGGCAAGGTCCGTGTCCCCGTTGTTGGTCACCACGAAGCACCACGTGGCGTCGTCACCGTCGGCCGCGGTGAGCAGCTCGCCGCCCTCGCAGCCGGCGCCGCCGTCATGGCCGCCGTAGACCGTCTTGGCGATCATCACCGCCGGGCCGACCCCGTCGACCGCCGCGGTGTCCGCGTCGGTGACGTCGTCCACGCCGGGCAGCGGGACGCCGTTGCCGTCAGCGGGGCTGCCGGTCACGGTTGCGGTGTTGGTGAGGTCACCGTCGACGGTGGCCTCGTAGTACAGCGTCACCGTGTCGCCCGGGCCCATCGAGTCGAGAGCCGAGACGTCGCCGCTGAGGGCGCTCGCATCGATGCCGAGGTCGGCATCGGCGAAGCTCACCGGGGTCAGCCGGGTGTCGCCGTCGTTGGTCACCACGAAGCAGTACGTGACGGGGTCACCGTTCTCGCCCGAGACGAGGTTCGAGCCCTCGCAACCGGCGCCGCTGTCGTGGCCTCGGTACACGGTCTTGGCGATCGTGACCGACGGGGCCACCTCGTACACCTGGGCGTCATCGCTGTCGGTCACGTCATCGACACCGGGCAGCGGGTCACCCTGGTCGTCCGCCGGGGTGGCGGACACGTCGGCGGTGTTCGGCAGGTCGCCGGTGATGGTGCCGTCGAGGTAGAGCGTCGCCGACGCACCCGGCGCGAGGTTGGCGAGATCACCGCTCACGGTGGTCAGGTCGTCCTGCGTGATGCCGAGGTCGGCGTCGTCGAGGGTGGCGTTCACCAGCGGCGTGTCGCCGGTGTTGGTCACCTCGAAGCACCAGGTGATGTCCTCACCGGCCAGACCGGCGACCACGTCGGTGCCGTTGCAGCCGGCCCCGTTGTCGTGGCCGCGGTAGACGGTCTTGGACACCGACACCGCCGGCGCGACCTCGTCCACCTGCGCGGTGTCCGTGTCGGTCACCTCGTCGATGCCGGCCAGCGGGTCGCCCTGGCCGTCGCTCGGGGTGCCCGTCGCCGTCACCGTGTTGGTGACATCACCGGTCAGGGTCGTCTCGAAGTACAGCACCGCGGACTCGCCGATCCCGAGGGAGCTCAAGCTCCCCGAGGCCAGCTCCATCGCCCCGTCGGTGATGCCCAGGGTCGGATCGTCCAAGGCCACCGGCGTCAGCGCGGTGTCCCCTGTGTTCGCGACCTCGAAGCAGTAGGTGACGGGATCACCGTCGACGCCGGCCACGGACTCGCCGCCGGCGCAACCGGCGCCACCATCGTGGCCCCGGTACACGGTCTTGGCCACCGAGACCGCCGGTGCCACCTCGACCACCTCGGCCGTGTCCTCACCCGTCACGTCCGCGACGTCGGGCAGCGGGTCACCGTTGCCGTCCACAGGAGTGCCGGTGACGGTCACCGTGTTGGGCAGGTCGCCGTCGATGGCCCCCTCGAGGTACAAGGTGACCGAGTCACCCGGGTCGAGCGAGGCGAGATCCCCGCCGCCCACCACGGTCAGATCACCACCGGTGATACCCAAGTCGGCGTCATCGACGGTGACCGGCGCCAACGGCGTGTCACCGTCGTTGGCCACCACGAAGCACCACGTCACCGCATCGCCGTTGAGACCACGGACCTGCTCGACACCCGAACCCGGGCAACCGGCACCGCTGTCGTGACCGCGGTAGACCGTCTTGGCCACCGA